>Ga0265797_10000146_pt1 | contig 138492 bp, 119 predicted proteins | sample P2T30metagenome_FD_192433 | JGI IMG/M metagenome (GOLD analysis project Ga0265797, IMG submission 192433) | Plant litter microbial communities from East Loma Ridge, Irvine, California - P2 T30 | ecosystem: Environmental > Terrestrial > Plant litter > Unclassified | place: USA: California...
ATTGAGCACTGCTAACGCTCCACGGCAGCCGTACGCCCGGCAGTTTTCTCTCGTGGCTTTGCCTCCGTAAACGACGTCCATGCCCGGGACCCAATCTCCAAGACCGCCGAAAAGATCGCACCTGATGCTTCGCGCTCGCCCATCCCAGAGAGCAAGACGTCGACAATCCAGGAGCCCGAGCCCAGCAAAGATGCGAAGACCAAGACCTTCCACATTTACCGATGGAACCCGGATGAGCCCACGTCAAAGCCCAAGATGCAGTCCTACACACTCGACTTGAACAAGACCGGACCCATGATGCTGGATGCGCTTATCAGGATCAAGAACGAGGTGGACCCGACCCTGACTTTCAGGCGGAGTTGTCGCGAGGGCATTTGTGGAAGTTGTGCCATGAACATCGACGGAGTCAACACCCTGGCATGTCTTTGTATGTGGAATCGCATTGCATATGGGAGTTGGAGGCTAACAGGACACAATAGGCCGCATTCCCACCGACACCACCAAGGAATCTCGCATCTACCCGCTCCCCCACATGTACGTTGTCAAGGACCTCGTACCGGACATGACTCTCTTCTACAAGCAATATCGATCGGTCAAGCCATACCTGCAGCGCACCACTGCCGCACCAGATGTACGTGCATATAACGAGATCATTCCAAGCATGAATGCTAACAGTGCTCCAGGGTCGTGAGTTCCGCCAGTCCAAGGAAGATCGCAAGAAGCTCGACGGACTCTACGAATGCATTCTCTGCGCTTGCTGCTCAACATCATGCCCATCGTACTGGTGGAACCAGGAGGAGTACCTTGGCCCTGCCGTTCTTCTCCAATCCTACCGATGGATCGCCGATTCACGAGACGAGAAGAAGGCTGAGCGCCAGGATGCTCTTAACAACAGCATGAGCTTATACCGATGCCACACCATTCTCAACTGCTCAAGGACATGCCCCAAGGGACTGAACCCTGCGCTAGCCATTGCGGAGATCAAGAAGAGCATGGCCTTCACTTAGAGTAGTCTTGATTATCGCGGCAGGAGGAGAGTCACTGGATTATGTTCACTGTATGTATCTGCGATTTTGCGCAGAAGTTGATTTTCTTCGAGCCACATTCGTACTTTTTTGAGATGTAAATGCAAACAAATCTAAGCAATTATATCATTGTTCCCTGTGCCAATCTAACATTGACTGAGAAGACTAGTCTGCAAAACTCACTTGACTGACACAGTGTTTTTTTCCGCTCATATCTCAGAGCTGCACGCTCTCGTCGTCGAAGCTACTGCTCAACAAAACGGACCCCTATCGCTTTACTCCTTGATCTCATACATCATCCACCCACTCAGTGACTGGAGTGAATCCAGCTTCTCCTCTGTTCCAGCCTGTGAATTGTCTTTTCCTGTGACCTTGATACCCAGCGATCCGGCAATCATCTTCGTCTTGTACTCTTTGCCATTATCGTCCACCAAGACTGGCACGGAAGCAAAGCCATTGGGGATATCGGAGATATCAACGTCATGGTAAGATACGCCATCCAATTCCAACCTATCCGAATCGGTTTCCCATGGATTCCGGGATTCTGTCTGCTGATCGTACATACACTCTCCTTTGTCGTTCCAGAAGCAGAATGCTGTCAACCAGCCTCCCAGGTATGACGGCCCACTACCTCCACCAAGATGATGTGCGATCTTGGACCAGAAATCGTGCGAGACAGTAGACTGCTCTGGATCAAAAGTTGCGATAAAGTTGCGCAGAACAGGGCGGAGGAGGTCGGCAAATGTACTTGCTTCAGGGCCTAATTCTGGCAACTTTTCGAGTCTCTTAAGAATATCTTCGTAATCTGCGCGTTCGCCTAACAGAGTGACTGTAGGAATTCCGCACATAAGACAACATCTATACTTGAAATACGCCTTCATGCTGCCCATCATGAGCACTGCAGCTGTCGTGCGATCGGTAACCGTAGTTGTGCTGAACGCTGGCATGATCCAGTCTCGTAGATCAGGGTCTTTGACGTTCTCTTGAATCAACGCTGTCATGCGTCGTGCGAGCATGCCAAAATCTACGGTATGGATATTACCAACCTCTTTGACTCTGAGCTCTTTTTGCCCTTGGTGCGAGACGAAGTGGTCGCGCAGTGCTTCGGCGTTGGCGTTGATGTAAACATTCAGCTGCGATAGTATGGCGAACCAGACATCTTCGGGGCGAATAACAAGGTGGTGGTGCCTGCTATATGCTGTGAATGCTGCGTGGACGAACCCATTGTTCGACTCGACGATGTGGGATTTGCTGAACTCGTCCTCGGAGACGGAGCTCTGAATTATCCATTTGCAGTTTTTGGAATCTGATGGACTAGTGCCTCTGAGCAGTGCGTCATTCGAGGCGATTTTGGCGTTTCTGTTATGGTAGCTTTCGGATTTATGATCCGCGACTGTGATTGTGACCGGCATGTTTGTTGACGTGTGTTGTTGAAAGATGGGTTGTAACAGAATAGAGGAAGTCTGAATTGTTTTGAGACGAGAATTGTGGTTCTCGTAGTAAGAGTATGACTAACTACTATATATATCTGCGCCGTGGTTTCGAGGCGCCCAAGGTTGCTGCCGTTGCTGCCTATGGCTAGAGCAGCCTACGGTTGTGGATTGGTGCCTGCCCATGCACAAACACGCAGTTGCTCCATGGGGTTGCGGGGTAATCGCGTCTCCGCTCTACAATACCAAAACTTGTTGGATTCTATCAGCTTCCATCTCATGTACAATCAGTTTGTACGGAACAAGCAGTATAACTATTTGTTCCTCTCTCTTTGTTAGATATGCCTATAGATAGGGCACCTGTACGTAGTTCAATAGAATCATCTCAACTTCTTATTCTGATCCAAGAAAACTCGCAACGACAAAGGCCTATCAGGTGCATAAAATGTGACATGACAATAGTTTCGCCGAAGACCATATGCCCTATCAGGCTCTCAACCACTGCTGGGGTTCCTCGAACCAGAACGTCGCACTATGATGTGAAGGATTCGATCTCAAGGTATCATCAAACATAGCAGACGGGTTAAGGACACTACAGTCTCTGGGGTCGCTATCCACATCGCTACATGGCATCACTCTAACATTTGACGAACTGACGCCTATCTGCTAACTCCGCGAGTGATCTTGGTCTTGATCAGCATATGAGGATGAGTTGTGTCAAGCGAAGACAAATAGAAAGAAGAAAGTTTCAAAGTCTCGCAAGGAAGCGATTGGGACCGGTTTGTGCTAGCCTGTTCTGCCATAGAGCGTGCAGCAAGTCTGAACTTGCGTTTGCAGGCGATTGATTTAGCGAGCCAAGCTAGAAAAGGAACGACGGCGGTGAGAACGTATTTGTTTACGACTGTCCCGGATGGCAGCAAAGGCGACACCCAAAGATAGAATGAAGTCCAGAGCGACGAAGAAATTGGGTCGAACTAATCAATGTCAGGTGAGTCGGTTAGGGAGCTGCATGTTACGATTATACAGCTTTCAGAAGCCATCATTTAGGCTTCAGCAATCTCCTGTGGACCTCAAATATTCGATGCGACAACTGCTCAATGGGTATTTGACTTGTTCATTATTACTACGAAGCCTAGGAATATAGGCGTTCGCACCACAGTGCAGTCCCATCAAGGAAAGCCCGCGTTATCCTATACGCAAATATTGAAACACATTATACACAAGCTCGTGCCCGTCCAACATACAGCTTTATGACTTCGTATCGGGGGTCATGTCTTGTCCTCCTTCATATCGTACTGCTCGGCTGCGCTCCAACTCGAATCAAGGGGGTATCTTATGCGACGCCTTTGGCGGCTTGCCTCTGTGATGGATGTTAGAGATGTGTAAAGTTAGGTGGCTGGTGAAGCTGTGACGTACCTTCTTGTTGATGAACATGGCAATGACCAGGACGGCGACGAGGAAAACAATGACAAAGACGACGATGACACCGGGCTCACGCTGAGCCCAGTTCTTGTCACGCTTGGCCAGCTGGTGGAGAGCGTACTCGGCGCGAGCGGCGATGGGCATAGAGATGGCGGCCATTGTGTTTGTGGGTTTCTGGGGTGAAGATGTTAGAGAGGATGTTCGATTAGGTAGCTGGAGAGATTCCTGGAGCTGGAGAAGCACAGGCCAGAGGCATTGGGCGAACGCGATTCAGTCCAAGAGAGCTATCGAGCAAAAGGATCTTCGGCCAAGGCTTGTCGCGAGACTCGTCCCGATGGCGTAGATGCGATAACGCGGCGCGCACGCTTGTGGACAGCTCCAGAAGAAAGCGGCATTAAGCTTACATTTACGAATTGAATCGGACCTCTTTTGAATTGTCGAGCTGGTTGAAGCTTTGGTTGGCAGCTGTTGATGGTGACGGAAGCTTGTCAGCGCGATCGGATCAAACCCACGGAACGGTCGCGACGGCAGAGGGACTCGGCGATGTTAATTGAATGGCGCAGGTCGACAGCGATGCAGCATCAAAGAGTGAAATCAAAAGCCTTAATAACAAGAGGCTGATAGTCCGCTTTTAAATGCGCCGGCTCGCCGAAAATTTCTGCAGTTGATGAGGCATTTTGTTTGGCCCCGGGTCCTAGCGGGTTGGCCGGGAGCCTCCAAGCTTGCAAGGGTAGGTGCGCGCGCTTCGGCCGGGGATGGGAGCGGTCATGGAATTAGTGAACTTACAGTGAATCGCGAATGCGCGTTGCGGTGGGCAGTTGGTGGTGGGCTTTTGGGGATGCTGGAGATTCGGGGCGAAGAGCAGCGTGAAGAGTAGATGAATGGCTGGGACCTAGCAACGCGAGGGTTGAGGGAGCTAGGAGGGAGCTACTCAATGCAGCCAATGGCGCGACATGCCATCATTTCGTCGTAGATGAGCCGACGATCGCCAGCCTCATATTCGGCAGCGGTCGAGTGTTTGCACGTGTTGGCTCGCTATTTTGCAACTTGTTTCCCTTGTTGGGACGATAAGAAAGCCTCTGCGCAGCTTCACCGGTCCTTCTCGTGGTGCTTTCGACGCCAGCGACTCCCCATGGACTCTCCTCTCGCGCCTCCACAGTTGCGTCTGGTTGCTGCAAGCCGCCGCTGACGCTACTCGTCGGCTCCACTCGACCTCGACCCCTGCCACCTATTAACCGTTCTTGTGCCGCAGAAGCAGCAACGATGTCATCGCCTATTGCTTATCTGCAGTGACTGATGGAGACGCAGCGAGCCCACGCTCCGACCGAGCGCCTTGGCCGTTTGACACAAGTCGAACCGTGGGCTGGCAGGCAAAAGCACGCCTAGCGCACCGGAGACAAAAACAACGCATGTCAATAATGCCTCATTTCCAGACGCTCGCTCTGCCGTCAACAGGGCGACGCGCTACGCCGATAGCGCCTGCGCACAACGGAGACGCGTGGGGTGGCCTTGGTACGAGCTGCCGGGATCATCACTAAGCTTCTGTTGTGCCTGTGCCCCCGCATCTTGGCGAAGCATGGCACACAGGAGGCGCTTTGAAACGCTGAGGAGCATCACCATGTCACGCACACATCACCAGCCGTAGCAAGTGTCGCGAGAGAGCTGGGGGCTAGCATCTGGGGCGTGTTTCCGTGTCCGCTATAATGACGTCTCCCAAACAGCCAATATCGTCGTTATCAACCATGGTCGTATAGTGTTGCTCATGACTCGGTCGCCATGTGACCGACTTGTCTGGGCATAAAATACTTATTCACGCCATCATAACAACAGCTATGTGCAGCCAGCCATCAAGATATGCTGTCGCCCGAACCAACTCCTCCACACTCGCGCTCAGCGGCAAGACGGCACCGTGCAGCACTGCCTGTGCCAGTAGCGGACTTCGTCTGCTCGGAAATAGTGTCGGCAATATCTGGTTCAAGGCAGTCCCGATGGTCTGTGGTTGCCCTGTTTGTTGTCAGCTGCATCCAGACCTACACCGCAATTACACTTACTAGACGACAGGTTCGGCGTGACCAGCCTCTGCACAATTCTCAAACTCCCTGGCGCCGTTTCCTCTTGCACCCCTTCTGACGACGCATGCGGGAGATACAGCCTGACCGGCAGATGTCTCAGATTGACCCCTTGCGGATTCAGCAACTTCTGGTTGATGGGATTGTACAGCGCAAAGTCGTGCTTCTTCACTCCGTTCCAGAGCTGTGTGCTGTCCTCTTTGCTCAAGAACATGACTGTTTTCCCCGTTCCTGTTCTCAGGTAATCCGCCTCCTTCACGCTATGAATGAATAGATCATGCATGTGCCTATCGTCATTATCGAGTTGAACAAGCTGCTCGGAAGGGAAGCCAGAGAAATGCAGTGTGAGACGCCAGGGTAAATGTTGGCCGTCTTCCTCTGTATTCTCAACCTTGTGAGCTTGCACAGCTTCTGTATCTGTGTCTGAAGGATACGCTGGCTCAGCACCTGAGTAGAGGTCATAGAGGAGACCCAAGGGGTAATGCCATTTGAGCGGCACGTCTTCGTAGGATAGCCATGCGTCTTTGGGTGAGACGTCCGGGTAGATGAGGCTGCGTGAGAAGAAGGCATGTAGTTTGTGTATGAGTAAGCCAAGATAGGATATTCGTGGGAATTGTATCTACCTCTGGTCAGCTCCTACTTGATCAAGCTGTACCATGACCATGCGAGTATTGAGTTTGCGCGTACTAAGTAAGGATCCGACTCATCGTACGTTCTACAGTCACCCTTGTGCAACCGTATCTCGAGCGGAATACTCCCATTCCAAGTGCTCTGCCGCAGCCTACTCGTGACGTCTCTTGAGGCCATGGAAGCGAAGCATCCAAGACGCAGGTCGCCAGCCGCCGTTCTGGTAGCCTAGGCGCAGCTGATCGATAGTGGGGTAGGCAGGCAAGGCAAGGCAAGGCGGGGTATGCAGGAAGCTTGGGCCTGGCGTGCAGGAACCACCGACGTTTTGCTCGTGCGTCTCTGCGACAACCGCGAACTCGTCAAACTACTGTAGGAACATGTGCGCTGGTCGTGCCTCCTTCATCCACAACGCACGTATCATGTGATGCCGTAAATGGGCCATCTACTTACGCACAACAGCTGGACCATGAGCGTGGCACTCAGCCGCAAACGTTCGCGCCTGACCATTGACGAGGACGAGGACGAGGTGCAGCACCGCAGAGAGCCGTCGCCCACTCTGCCAACATTGGGCGATGCCCTGAAGAGGTCCAAGACACAATGTGAACTGGAAGAACTAGACATGATCAGTCCGGAAGAGGCTTGGAGTGTGGATGTCGACGCAATACTTGCCAGCAACACACTCGCGACTCTACCAAGCAGCAAGCTAGAAGCGCATAACAATTGGGCAAGATACTCAAAACAGGAATCAATAATAGTTTTGTGCGTCCAAGGAAACGTTCAAATACACTACGAGCTGCTATGGTAAATCCGATTTATTCCATCCGCACTATTCTTACTGACTTGCAACAGCTCCGCACTCCCTGACCTCTACGCTCTCTCTCCCTCGCTCCAGGCCCTCGTACTCTGCCACGACCCCTCGACACATAGACTATCCTCTTCCGCGCCCTTTTCGCTCCCCGTCATACAAGCCGCAACCCCTTCGAACAACCACTTCGTCCGCCTAGGCCTTCTACATCCTCTCGGTGGAGGTAAATTCCCATTAGATGCACTGGTCGTGCTGGACAAGCAGAGTAGAAGAAGGCTGGTGCTACCGTTCGGTTGGGGTGCTGGTAAACATGCGGATACGCCCGCGGGGCGGAACATACAGATGCGATTGATGGGACTGCTGAAGAGCTGTGTTGCGACTTTAGTACGGGAACAATGAATGTCATTGTATGACTCAAGTCAGAATCCCGACACGATAATGTTACATCAACGTATACGCCTGGAGTATATAGACGCCGCGGTCCACAATCCTCTAGAGTTTCGTAGCTAGAATTGCTACCCATGAACGCCTACGCCCGGACAGGCTCTGATAGTAGCAGAGTAATGAAATAACGGATGGGGTTAGGGTGGAAGAAGACAACTATGTTGGTACATGTCGTCTATCGCAGCTCTTACAAAACAGGATGCCGACACCCCGTATTTAGCTTATACCCTCGTCAAAGAGTAGCCCCAGAAAAACTTGTGAAACGAGATGAAAAACACCAAGGGCGCTTGTCGGTACTGCTCACATTTTGGAGGGGGTCCAAATGAAATAAACATGACTGATGTCTTTTAAAGGCAACCTGCTAAGAATTTGTGTTAGGCTCGATCCATGAAACCGTCCCATCTGCCATCTCCTCGGGTACCGCAAGAGAAGTGAACTGATGCGAACAAGCCAGACAAGCCAATCTTTACGTTACGATGCAGATGATCGCGTTGTCTGTGACGGAGTCAGTCATATTGCATTCATGGGTGTCGAATGAGAGACTATTTAACCTCTTGTAAATTTCAATATCTTCTTATATCTACCTTCGAGACGGATAGCTCACCAAACTGATGTTGAAGAAGGGCGATATTAGTCCAAATGCGTCAGAGTCAGAGCTGACCCTACTAGAGTACGACAAATGAGGCGGACATTTGGATATGCTCCCAGTGCGTGAGTTGGAAGGAGTTTGTAGCTACGAGTAGCTAGACTCTCTCATGCTTTGTGTATTTGCAGTGAGCGGGCGCACAAGTCTACGATGGGTATCCTTTTTTTTGTGTGTGTGTGTGTGTGTGTGTGTGTGTGTGTTTGTATTTGTCAGTCTTAGAATTGTTCCATACCTCTTGATTCTGGATTCGTTTCCATCATTGGGTGAGTTCTTTATTGACAGCATCTCGTGTATCGTCTACTGCGCTATGCTATAGTAGTTCTTCCTGGGTACAATGTAAGTATACTTGTTGACAGGCCTACCTTTAATCCTGCACCTCCTATCCTTTTGCATTCTGAACATCTTCGATTGAACAGTGAAAGCACAAACAAAGGTCCTATACGATTTGCTGTATCTGAGCGCCCGATCTTTCCAGCGTTGAAGTCGACCCACATAGGTAGACGGCCGCGAGGCGGAGGGCAAAAATGAAACAAGTACGGAGGGCCATCTGTAAGCGTATACAGTGGGTAGTCAAGTTACATAGTACCACGATTGGGGTATGGTGGCCTGACGAGGAGTTATGCTATCTTGGTGACGGATGTTAGGGTATGATCAAGTGTTGGTAATGAGGTTGACGCCTAGCGCCTGACACCTGCCGAGCGCGCCCCGGGCGACGGCACTGGACGGTACTATATCATCCCCTCTTTATCACGAGCACTTTAAAAAAAGAAAACATAGCAAAGGCTGTGTTATACTGTGTCAACCCACTTTTTGCTCAAGATCGTCACGCTGGTCCTAGATATTGTATTCGCGCTTCTAAGGCTGTTGCGGACCCGCACGATGCAATCGAAAACCGGCTTCTGTCACCAGTCCTACAGTGAGAGAAGGCCTCTACATTGTCCCTCTCGTGGAACCTGCGAGCGGAAACGGAGGGAGAAGATTACTAGATTCGGCAGGAGACTCCTAGCCCCAGTCGTCAAAGCCACTAACCTTGCTGTGATAACCTAGTGTGGGTTCGACCAACCCCACCATGCGATATATGACCATACTCGCACTTTGTACAGAGTCAATATCACTACTTAAGACGTTCAGTAAACCAAGCAAGACTGCGAAGACCAGATATAAAATCGAAATCAGTAACCATGCCTCAAGCCATCAAGCTAAAAGCACCGAATGGTCAAGAGTGGGAGCAGCCGACGGGCCTCTTCATCGACAACGAATTCGTGGATTCATCATCCCCAGCAAACACAATAGCATCAATCGACCCCGCCACGGAAAAGCAGATTGCTGTAGTACAGGCTGCGTCAGAGCAAGACGTTGATCGTGCAGTCCAAGCAGCGAAGAAAGCACTGAAGAATCCAGAATGGAAGCAACTTTGCGTTACTCAACGTGGGCGACTCATGGCAAAGCTTGCAGACTTGATGGAAGAGAACAAAACGCTTCTTGCCACTATCGATGCTTGGGATAATGGTGAGCCTCACCGAATACATGAGTTGAAAACACTAATAGTCGTTAGGCAAGCCTTATAATGTAGCCCTTACCGAAGACCTCCCTGAAGCGTTTTCTACCATTCGCTACTACGCTGGTTGGGCAGACAAGATTTCCGGACAGACCATCAGTACGACCCCCCAAAAGTTTGCATATACCCTACGCCAGCCCATCGGTGTCGTCGCCCAGATCATCCCTTGGAACTACCCTTTATCCATGGCTTGCTGGAAACTTGGACCTGCGCTAGCGTGCGGTAATACGGTTGTATTAAAAGCAGCGGAGCAGACCCCACTATCAATTCTCATTCTGGCCAAACTTATCAAGCAGGCTGGGTTCCCACCTGGCGTCGTAAATATCTTGAATGGGCTTGGACGGGAAGCAGGTGCAGCGTTGGTACAACATCCCCTCGTCGACAAAGTCGCTTTCACAGGCTCTACGACTACAGCTACCCAAATCATGAAGATGGCCGCAGTAGGGCTGAAGAACATTACTCTAGAGACTGGAGGCAAGTCCCCGTTGATCGTCTTTGAAGATGCCGATATGGACCAGGCGGTACGATGGTCGCACGTGGGTATCATGTCGAACCAAGGGCAGATATGCACAGCCACGTCTCGAATACTTGTCCAGGAATCAGTGTTTGATACATTCGTCTCTCAATTCCGTCAGCAGATTAAAAATGTTTCCATCATCGGTAATCAATGGAGCGAAAACACTTTCCAGGGCCCTCAAGTCACGAAGCAGCAATATGAGCGAGTGCTATCGTATGTCGACATCGGTAAATCTGAAGGGGCAGAGCTGATAGAAGGCGGAGAGGCTTGCGAAGGCAACGGCTACTATGTCAAGCCGACAGTATTTACAAAGGTCTCGCCCAACATGCGCATCTACCGAGAGGAAATCTTCGGCCCCTTCGTAGTGATTGCCACTTTCTCAAGAGAAGAGGAGGCGGTGAACATGGCCAACGATTCAATTTTCGGTCTTGGTAGTGCTATCTTCACAAAGGATCTCGAAAGAGCTCACAGGGTGGCTGCGGAGATTGAATCGGGCATGGTATGGGTAAACAGCAGTCAAGATTGCGACTACAGGATACCTTTTGGCGGCGTGAAACAAAGCGGTATTGGAAGAGAGCTTGGGGAGGCAGGACTGGAGGCTTACTCACAGGTGAAGGCAGTACATATTAACATGGGCAACAAGCTGTAAACCTATTAGAGGGAGGGGAAACCGATGATCGTGGTCGAAGATATCAATAGACCCTGCTCTATATGTGTGTGTGTTTTTATATCCGCTGTATCCTGCTCATCAAGCTCGACCTATTGCATTAATACCACTTATGACTGAAGACATCCTTAGGATGGAGATTCAGAGGTGTCCTAGAAGGCGAAAGATAACGGTGGGACCACGGGCATGAGCAGCAAGCTGCCAGAATAAGACAATATGCATAGTTGAACTGATTTTCGATAGGAGGATGGCAATTTACATGTTTCAACGCCTTCACATAGTCGCGTGTCACCGTTTTTGACAGACCATTTCCGACAGCGACGTGATGACCACGAGTAAAAGTCTTGGGCGAAAAGAAACTGTCGGTATTACACAGACGCCCCGCAATCCAAGGTTTTGGGAACGCAAAAAATAAAATAAAACAAAAAAAATGTGCATCTTTTACATATTGACTTTCGTTTATGCTAATGCACTTCCACAGTAAGGCGTCTAACGGGTTAGCCGCTACGCCACGACCACGCCCCCCATCACCCCTTCATTCCATTCGTACGAGTCGTACTAAGATGCACTACTTTCTCTCGCTTCCAACCGTCTACTAATTTTCCAAGTACATGTGCACGGGTCTTCCATCTTGACGCCATTCGTGACGTTTTCCATCCTTGCGAATTAACCGGGAATCATTTCCAGTTCCACGCCACCGGCTTACTTCCAAGGTTGTTATCTCCAATTCTGCCCAATCCTTCGAGAGGTTGGACACAGATGCGGCCATGAAAGTAATTCAGATGTGGTGGTGGCTGTCGACAATTCTGCTCACCTGTTACATTTACCCGCTCGGCGTTACTAAACCGGCACCTTGTGATGGATTCGCACCTATTTCCCCAATTTGTAATGGACTTTCGCTTCTACTCTAGACACAACTCAACTCGACAGTGGACGAAACAGGAGACAATCGGATTGGTGTGAAAGGAGAAAGGGTACCGGCAATTGAAAACAGAGCCCAAACGATACCCGGCAATGCAAAAACAGCCTTGTACTTGACAGCTACTCCTGCCTCTCTTGTCACGCCCTATACCCCACACACCCATAACTACACCCACACATACGGACAAAATTCCTAAGAAAGCATACAGTATCTATTCACGAAATGCAACAATAGATCGGAGTACGATAAGCGAAATCTGTCACGCATCAGATGTCTCGGTCTGCGGACACACATCCTTGTCCCTAGCCAATGGAAATGTTTATGTTACCTAGAAGGCTCAATGCTCGGCATAATGTCCGATGGCACGAGAACAGACTTCTTGCATGTGCTTTTTCCGATGACAATGATATCTTGTGCTAAGCTTGGAAGGTGGCTTGCGGGAAGAAAAAGAAAATATCAGGGGTGTGAGTGTAGACAAGGAACTCATGCATGTGAGTTTCCGCATCGTATGTTCACGGGCAGATCTGACATTTCAGGATAAGGCATCCTTTGATCTAGATCGCGACGACGACGCGTGGATTGTGGGTAGTTGTCGTAGTCGTTTGCTGGTTGTTCATGCGGGCCGGGGCATTTAGCGTGGGTAAAAAGAGGGGGATTGCGCACTCGGACGAGATCTCGATGATCGATCTCTAAACTTTCTTGGCCCCCCGAACACGATACGAACTTGGCCTTTTCTGTGTACTTATGACTGTGGGATCCTGACCCGCACCTCTCGGAGTGAAGCAAGAGGCCCATGCAAGGGAGACGGTGTGAACACGCAGGGTGTCGACACCACAAAAGGGAACGCAGGGGCGTCATCGCTCTTGCAGCGTGATACAACCTTGGAAAACCTGCATATACGTCGGCGTTGGAGTCCAGCCAGTCACAACATTGAAAGCCCTTACCAAGTTTGCTCTCCGATCGGAGGAGGGCGTTGCAACCGCAGATTCGGCGCGCGCTACAGCATACCATCTGCACACCATCGGTAAATTTAACATCGCAGCATGTACTCCATGAAGCAGGCCCCTTGCGTCATGCCGTGAGCGTTGCCACATGTAATCGCGTGCAAGGCTTCTATATCAGTATTGAAATCTTGGCTGGATTGTTCTACCGCGATTTGATTGCGATGCCCTTGGTGACTGCGCGGTCGTCCGTCCGCGCATCTCCTGTGTGGCACAGTTGCGGCGATAGCGGCTGAAGATGAGGTTTCAGAGCCGGTATGCACGGGATGGATGTGTATTGAAGCGGTATGGTGGCCGGAGCCAAGTTTTATCTCCAGCCTGACTGCTGTATCTGGTGCGTTCCTGGACCATAGTACAAAGTAGCCAATCAGCTGCGTCTAATATTGAATGCAATTTAGTGCAGCAATATTGTCGTCGGTATGCTAACCGCAACGTTCTTGATAGCATTACTCGCGAATTTCCAGGTCCAACTGCCGAAGATGCTGCCAGTGTACAGTATGCCAACTCCAACGAAATGTTTTGCTGCCGGGACTTCCGATTCGCTACATATCCCAGTTCATAAGATATTTTGTCCACCCCTGCTGCACTTGATTGCGGTGGAATTTGCCATTATGAGTTGCAAGCGATGCATCGCGCTTGTAGGCGAAGTGTGGTGCAAACCGTAGAAGGTTATATCGAACCTCAGGTATAGACAATACGTCGTGAGGGAGGATCCTTCCGCGCGAAGCTCCACTTGCAAGAAAAACCGTCGGTCGGCCCAATGCAACCGCAGCCCGTCTCTTGCCTCTTACGACCTGGCTGCATAAAGGGCCCTGTCTTTTGACAGCTGTCATTGCCACGGTTGTGATGAGAACCGTCGTCTTGCAGACGCGGCTTGTCTTGTGATCACGGCAGGGGTTCCTTTCAGGTCCGTCTATTCAGTCCGCTGCTAACTATGAGGGGACGGATTTACTACGCGACGAGTCAGGCCGCACGCATACCAGGAGGCAACGGGGAAATTCCGCCGGCACGCCCAACGGCAGTTTTCTTACGTGAGGTAAGATGCGCACAAGACACCCCAGTGATTCCATAACGGATGACGAGTCAGCAATAATGGTGTGTCGCGCGCGAAGCGAAGGAACTGGTGTGTTTGGTGCCGGCCCTCAGTGGTTGATGCGCCAATCAAACAATGGATGGGTCGAGCTTCAGGGAGAGCCCGCGACTCGAACGGCGGCCTGTGTTGTATTAACCTGCGGCGCCAGCTGGGGCGACTCCACCCCAAGGCTACGCTCTTGCGGCTAGTGTTTCGCTGGAACTGACGGAGGACGGTTGCGATTGCTGTCTGTGCATTCCCGCGGCCGATGATGTATCGCCAAGCGGGGGAAGCGGAAAAGGATATGAATGGCACTTGCACACTGCCGCTGTATCAGGAAGGAATTGACGCGTGGGTACAATGGTTTGTCTAGAGCATCCAAGTTCATGCATGGAAGATTGCCTTGTACAGAAAACCTGCTAACAAATGGGGCCTTAATTCTGGGTCAGGTCCGACGGCTACGTGGCTTCATCGTGCGTTTTGCGTCGTGGGCGGATAGCTCTACACAGCCTGAGCAAAAAGGTCTTGGGGCCCAAACTCCTCAGCTCCCTAGCACACTGAACGTACTATGACGTATATCATGCAGCCATGTCGATGCCGCATACTGCCGAAGCATATTAAGCGGCACTTGAGCATTGTTTTCGGCATGTGAGCCAGGTTTTAGGTCCGGGTACAGCAAGTTTGCAATCACGTTGCGGACCGATTGTATACCCACATTCTCAAACGACCGTCCAGGCGTTGTGACTCGACGAGCGTTCCCGTAGCCTCGCGCCCCCAGCCAGCGACGTAAGCCGTTAGCACGCCCCGAGAGAGTTTTGCCTGCGCTAGAGCCTAGATCTGCAATCGACACCCAGCGTTTCCCGAAGGCGCTGCGTGCTCCGAGCGATCGACGCTGACTATTTATACAAGAACGTTGCAAGGGCGTTCCGAGGTCTTTGAACCCAGTGATTCGGAATTGTTGCGGGTGCATTTCGTTCAATTTGGTGAATTCTAAGCGACCGATTGGGTTTGCATGGATTTCTTCGTGAGGCTAACATCAAAGATCAGCAGGCAGTCGCGTGAGAGAGGCGTGCCGAAGCCTGTAAGAACCACATCGAAACGGTCATGATTGGCGAGGCTGATGACGCCGCCCAGGTCGACACTGCTGATGAGGTCATTATCAACTGTGGCTCAATTGTATGCGTTCCATGTCTAGACCTTCATATGCTCCCCGCACCAGGGAAAACCGTGTGTAATCTGCTGCGCAATACAAAATCTACCATCTGCTAGATACACACATAACATCAGCTTACGAAAACGGATAAAAAGAAAAGAAAAAGAAAATCTTTTGCCTGCGTCGCCGTTGCGCAGTATGGCCGCTTTTCAGCCACATCTCAAATCCACGATGATCCAACTCAAAATCGATATTCGAGAGTATACCGGACTCGGCCAAACTCGAACAGCACCGAAAGACTCCGCTGTACCGGAATGGGGAAGTTGAGCGACGAATTATGATTAGCCGCGATAGCGAGTTCAACAGCGTTGGCGACTCGGGAAGCCCCGCTCGGCAGCCGTCAGCCGTGTCACCCTATCCCGTTTTTGCGAGTAGCAATGTAAGGGTGTGGCTAGTCATGCAGGTAATTCGGATAGCGTGAGCTGGAACATGCCCCGGGCGCCTGATTCGCTGCTTCGCCCAGTGGGAGGCTTTGAATGATGTCGACACGCTAGAACGTTGTTGCGATTGAATTTACCGGCTGTTGTACATGTGAAAGTCGAGACTGCGTCAATAAAGACTGCATCCAAGTTGCAAGGGTGGCCCAGAGATCGATCGGGATACCAGAACTCTGTTTCAGCGGATCCATATTGATTGATACTTTGGGTTTCGTACCGAACCGCTTTGACGCTCGTCGCTTGTGCGGGGCTTGGTGCATCCTTGTCCGAGCACGGAATGCTGGGCCCCTAATGTTTGGATAAGGTTTGTGAGTTTCGCGCTTTGGTAACAGGGTCGTTAGTGGGGACTCGACTCATGCAGTAGTCCAGCAGTTGTGAAGAAGAGATCAGATTGGGTATAGTAGCAACATCGTCGAGTGATAGCTGGTGTGATAGGCACATGCTGTCGGCACCGGAGACGGAGCGCGGACGAAGGAGGTGTGAAACGTAGATGTGGAGGCGTACCACGTACATCAGGTGATACATAGCAGCATCATGACGTGGGCAGATCTGAGCAGCAACATGACAAACGCTTCTCATCGTAGAGAGCTATGGTGGCGTAGAATAGATAACGCCGTGAAGAGGGTAACACTGTCGAGAATGATAACGCCGATCCTTTTTCTTAACCATCTCTTTCAAGCAGTAAACCCTTACAGTACCAAATACCAAAAATAGCAGCCAAGGCAAGAGCGTGAAGACGACCGGATGGGGGTATAGCGGACGATCTTCTTTTGCTGTCATGAACACCAACCCAAATGCAAATGCGGACGTGAATCGAATGATAACTTTCGTGTGCGGAAGCGTAATCGTGAACGGTGTAATGTAGACATTAATGACCTAGGCCGGAGCTGTGGAACGGACAGGTGGTGTTGGGTTGGATGGAGGGTCAAATGTTACTACTTTTCGGTACTTTGAGGCTTCGTGAGGTATCTCGGACTTTCGCTTGGCGGAAACAGGATGGGCCGGAGGACTGGGAGGTGAAGGGTCTTCTATGCTTCTACTCCGTGACTTATGCGCTGCTTCTGTCTCGGGCGGGCTGGTTGCAGCCGCGGGGCACATCTGGTGTTGGCGTACCCAATGCGCGTACGCTTCGTCGGCATATTTGGTGTGATTTTCCAGTCGTTTGATGTAATCCTCGGTTAATCTCGTCTGTTCGCGTATGTTCTGCGCAGGTGAGCTCAGTCGGAACTGGTTTTCTCCGGGTAAAGGCCGCTTCCAGCGAACACCGCAGTTCTTGCACCGCTCCACTTGGGGCGTGTTTTGCTGCTGAAGTTGCGCCGGATCCTCCATAGGGGGAGGAGCTGCAGTGGTGATGGCCAAGATGGCCTGCTCCACAGAAGGCTTGATAGTGTGCTCAGGCGATGGCTGTTCTTCGGGAGTCTCCACTGGCACAGGGGCTGTCGGATGGGGGTCTGGCCGGGGTCTTTGATTTGGCGGCATGTTTTCCGAGGTGTAGACGGTGTTGAATCTTACGTTGTAGCGTTGATGTCGTCCACTGCCGTTTGTTTGATCTAACGTTGGAGATGGTAGTGGTCTCTTGGATCCGGAGTCTGTGTTGGCGTCTCGCACTTGCTCTGGCGACCTGGAAGATTCGGCAAAAGTGTGAGGGTTGGAGGATGACGATGGTGAGGTTGCTCCGTTTTGGTTGCGGGTTCCTGTCTCTACAGATGGTTGATTTAAGCGATATTCACTCGCTGGGGAATGGGGAGAAGCGGGCCCAGCAGGATGTGAGATTGGCCGGGGAGCGTTTGGCTGACGACCATTACCCCCTACAGCAGGGTGAAAATAGGAAAAGGCAAGAACAGAGGAAGGAACAGTGGGCTCGGCTTCTTTTGAGGTGTCGAAACGGTGCTGGGAGATGGCCGAGTCTTGGCGCAGGCTAGCAATTGGCGGTGGTTGCGATGGTGCAGCGACTTCCTGGGGACTGTACGGGCCAGCAGTTGGCTGGGGTAATGAAAGAGAAAACCTTTGTGGTTGATGATGATGATGTTGCTGTTGTTCTGGTGCAAGGGGCGGGATTCTGGTGTTGGTGGGGCTGCCCAACAAGTCAGCACGCTTGCGGCAGGCTCTGTTACGGCTACTTACCTGACGTGCGGGCTCGTGTGATTGATTGCGGTGAACGAGGCTTGCTGTGCGGAACTGGCAAAGTCGAGCGCGGCGAGCGTCGTGGGCGGCGTGGATTGTGAGACAGGCCGGTCGGCGGTGTTTGCAGCAGGCGGCGGCGGGACAGAGTCACGCGGGCGGTGCAGGACTGAGTCGGACGACGACGAGGTCAGCTCAGCAAAGCTGGGGAGGGTTCGCTGGGGAAAGCGGTTGGGGTCGGGCTGCGGGTGCCTGCGTGGATGCCAGTCGCTCCCCATCATGGCATTCGGTCGTCTTAAGTTATTATCTGGCGGTCAAGCGGCGGCTTGAGTGGGAGTTGAGGAAGAAGGGCAGGGTCGCACAAGGAGTAGGGTCTCACGGGAAGAGTGGAAAGGGTCTAGCATTTGCAGCGACTTCTTGTGCAGCTCCGCTCAGGAAGAAGCGGCTGGAGGCCCTAGTTGGGGGGCTTGCAACAAGGGCATGTCACTGGTTTGCGCAGGCTGCGGGGGAAGGCGCTGCTGCACTGTGAAAGAGAGCTCTGGGGCCCACTTGAGATGGCATGCAGCGGGGACCTGATGCCGTCGACGAACCCATGTCTTCCCACGTCCTCCCATGTCGCCCACCCACAGCCACCCATGTCGCGACCAGAGCCACCCATGCTGCCAGCATGGACCTCGCACGGCGGGACGCCAGACGCGGATGCGTGCAAAGGCGCTAAGGGGCTCGGGGCAGGCGGCTGGAGATCCGCTTGTGGCATGCCAATCTTGCCAGACTCGAGCCTCCCCCCCCCTCGGGCGAGCACAGGACATGGCCGTGGCCGTGGCCGACACCAGACACCACGCTCCGGATCCGAGTAACGAGCGACTCCAGCATCAGCACCAGCACCAGCACGCAACACGAGTGCAGCGCACAACGTCCTCGGCCATGGGGCCTGTTGTGTGCACCTCACCTGTGCAGCCCACCTGTGCAGCCACCTGTCCGGCCGTGTGTGCCCACTGCGGCTAGCTGCTTACCTTACCTTGCCCTGCCCCACGTGACTCCTCCCGTACTCTCCCGACAATCTTAGACGCTGCCTGCCTGCCGGCCTGCCTGCCTGTGCCACTGTCCAATCTGCCTCTCTCCGCCAGCGTGTCCCTTTGCTTGTTTGGACGCGTGCGGCTGCAGCCGAATGAACGCAACTGTGGGCTTCCCGTCTCAGGGACCGACGCGCCGCGACAACGAGGCTCTGCAACGGGAAATGCGATGCTGCAAACACGACGCTGCCAAACGCGCGCGCAATGGCCAGACCAGACCAGAGCCATCGTTGCCATCGCTAACCACACCTGTTGACCATGACTGTGCCGCCTCCAGCCGTCCATGGCCTCATTACACCTCCTCAACTTGCCCGCCATATCAGAAAGTCCTCCTCGGACTCCCAAAGCCGTTAGCGCCTCGCACTCTCCTAGCCATTTGCTGTTTCGGCTAGCACCCAACGGTGTTTGTGGCGCTTGACGGCAAGCTTCAGCTGCACCCTCCTGACGCATTCAACGGCCATCTAGTGCCCTGCAACCCGACTCTGACCCCATTTGCTTCACCGATGGGACATGGGCGACCCTCATTTACCGGACCGAATGGGATTCGTCCCGCGCTCGCGCCTCTTCGACCAAAGCCAGAAGTGCCTGTCTCGGTATACCGACCGCCGTCTGATTGGCCCATTTAGTCCCTGCTTCCAAGCTTGACCGATGACCACACTTTCAAAGGACCTTGTCTACAAGCTTGACCACCCGGAAATATCTCGAGACACACTAAGCGGTGTGCAAGAACAACGACCAAGTCAGTCATCAAACTATCTTCCATCGCATCGTACGCCGACATTGCCTGATTAGGACTTGCCCGTCGTGACCATCGGGTAGCTGCGTGGCGATCCTACGGTGCTGTCAGCCTACTACGCCGCAAAGGAAGATCCTTCTACCATTATCAAAATAGCTCCATATATGGGGTATCATTCATCCGCGACTATACGCCTACCACAAAGCGTGTCCTGGACAATCAACAGAACATGCCTCCCTGAACCTGCGGGCGATAATGCAAGTCCTTCACAGCTCTAGCCAAAATGGCTGCTCTGCACATCCGGACATCGCCAGGCGAGTCTCTCCACTTCTCGAAGAACCAAGAGCCACTACGGGACGACACCGCGGTTTACCCACGGCCCGAGTACATGAGTCTATCATCTGCCTGCTCAGCTTTCCCCCAAGTTTCACGAGTGTTTCCTGCTGTGGTACAAAGTCATTCTCCTGAGGAGTTGCACCACAAGCCAAGCCGCTCATCATTCGCCTAGGCCCGGATCCAAGTCTGTTGCCTCGCCATCGACTGATTGCTCCATCTGCAGACCATGGAACCGCTGCCTTGCTTGCATTCACTCTTTGCTTGCATAGCGGCACGTCTTATCACGGACAAATCCACCTAGTGGACTCTCATCACTTGTCGCATGTAGCCATGCTCATCACGGACGTCTGTATAGGACACGTACGTTGCTCGCATGGGGACGTCGTAGCTAGCGAGTCCATCAATGCGGTTGAGCCATCTAAAGTGCTAAGCCCTAGACTCACACTCACGCTAATCCCTGCCACGGGAGTCCTTCCCCGCCTCGCGTGCACCACCTCATCCACGCTAATCACCTCACAAAGATCGACGTTGAAGAAACGTTGCGCCAATCAGCCCAGGTGCTGCATTCGCAATGTTTGGCTCGCAGCGGGCGGCAGCTTTGACCCACCTGTCTCTTGCAAGCTTCCTCACGTCCCTGTGGCGAGTTTCGCCGTCAGTTGTTCGCTTAGGCATGTACGCGTGCCTGCACGACATCGAAGGATCGAAGCTTTGAGATGCACAACACTCCCGACCTGGCTAGGTCGAAGCAATCCGCTCAAATGTAGTCGTCGGAAGACACTGGAAGCTCGAGCCTGCTAATCTCACAAAAGGTCAAGTGCCTGCTGGCCTTGACGCAACTGACTCACGCTTCGAGGATGCTCAATAGCAGATACCATGTCTTGGGCGAGACGGCAGAATTGCCACCCTCAACATCATGTTCAGATCTCGCCTGTTCGTGCCTGGCGATGGCTCGCATGCGTTATCTGGCAGACAGTGCAGCTAGCCTTATTGGTGCGAACATCCATACCTCATTTGCCAGTCAGCGTACTGGTGGTGGTTTGCCAACACTTTGCATATACGCGAATAGCACCATGCCGAGCCACCGAGAAGGCGATTGGCCTGTGACACTGCATAGCCTGCAATATATGGACCCCGTCCAAGTGATGGCCAATTAGTCGCTGCAGCCTCAGACTGCGAACTTGACAGCTGAAAGACTGTCACTCTGCACACCATCGGCCCTTCTCTCGGAGGTACCGCACTCACCCTTCCTTTTCAAGTGACAAACCACCATGCCTCGGCTCATAGTCGCATGATAATAGACGGTTAGAGACAATATCACGCCAGTGCCGCTTACGCTTACACAGGAGTGCTTACGTCCTAGGATCATCCAGGCAATGGCGTCTGCTGCGCAATGCCATTTTGATCACCTACACCGATATTCACTGCGTAGGAAGTCTATTGTGGCGACAGCCTCGATACGAAGACAGCCCCTCAACCCTTCGTAACGGTCTCTTGCTTCATCCTGAGCATTGACCAAGCGTTTCAAGGCATTTATCCTGAGCTGTGGGGCGCCATACGGGCCGCATCCGTACCTTAAACCAACATCTAAACTTCATGCGAGAAGCGATGTTGCTCATCGTTCCTGAAACCGAGCAGGGCCTCGTGGCAAAAGTGAAGGGAAGATGATTCGTGGTCGTCTGTGCTGACTCAAACATTTGCCGTCGGCTTCCGACGGCAAAGTTGATGGATGCATCCAACGGTGTAGTAGCACAACACCACGAAGTTATCCCAAGGGTGATCGTAGGGATGATAAGCGTCCGAATAAGGCAGTTCTCGTAGGTATCAACTCGCTGGTAGAGAGTACTAACACGTCTTCGGTATCCCCATTTTGCTTTTCGGCTGGTTGGAGCCGGCGTGCACAGCCGCGTGTCCAGATCGAGTAAAGACACGGGTAGCCACAGTGCTTCTTTATGCACGACATTCTGATCGGTAGAGATACAAAAGCAAGCGATGTTTCCTTCACTGCCTGTCAGTTGAAGATGGCGCAATGGGAACCCTTTCTACTCAAGGAACGAGCAGGTTGATCACGCCAGATCATCCCGGGAAAAAGCAATTAACCCCTGATGTAGCCTATTGGCACTATGGCAGTACAGAGCCAAAATAACCGAAGACATGGAGAATTACAATCTGCATGCTCATTGTCGATAGGAGAGCTTGCGACTACCCTGAAGGTGCTTCTGTCTATACTCAATCTGCCCAAGATGAGCGTTTACGCGCTGATGTAGAAGAAGGATCACACGGCTACAGCATCTTCGCCAGGAAGGACCTTGTCTTGAACACACACTCACGGCCTATCTTTCATCCACCTGACCTCCCTTCTATGCGCCTTACCTCAGCCTCCAAGTCCTGGATCCGCTTGCGCATCCAATCCATTTCGCCGTGATTCGCCTCAACCTCCTGCTTCTGTAACTGTTTCAGAAATAGACAGTCTTGGTTTCGGCTCTGTGCAACCGACAACATCTGGTGGAACTCTTGTTGCATGGCCCTAGTGTCGCTCCGAACAACTGCAATCAGGAAGCGCGCGGAGATGGCGTCCTCTTGTGACATACTGGTGGCTGGCGATGATGCAGCAACGCTGGTTGTGGACATTGGCGTAGAGAGAGTCTGTTGAGATGTGGTGGCGTAGAAGTGACCTTCTGGGTAAGGGCGCATCAGCGGATCGAGAGGATCGTACGATGGGTGGTGATTCGCCATTGGTGAGCTGATTGTCGGGCGTAATTAGATTTAGGGGTTGTTGTTGAGATAGGGAGAAGGAGGAGCGACGTGGCGATGAGACTAAGACTGAAGAGACTGAATAGACGAGGAAGATCCCGAGATTCACAATGCTCTGCGCCCTAAAGGCGGTAAATGATTTTGTGGATTACACTCAGTCATGCCGCTCTTCGCAAGCTGTTTCACCCCTAGTCATAGATTGATGACTTTCACTGCGTGCACCCTCCACCCACCCTTTCCGATAGAACACAAGGGATGATCCCATGTAGAGTTTCCAGTCACTCAATCGATGATTTGGTCTACCCGATAACACACTGTTGCAATATCAATAATCGCTCTGTACAATATGCGTAGCAAGGAACAATAAGCCTGTGGGTTCCAAATTCTATCCACGCAAGGCACTCTAGGGATACCCGCCATGTATTGCATGATGGACATATCACTGCAAAGCATAGAGAGTGCCTCCAGGCTACAATCTATCTAGGTATCATCCACACAGCGAGCTTCTTCTTATGTGCTAACATTGAGCGCGATAACAGTATGCCCTTCTCCCCCTCGTAGAGCCATTCCTACCATCTCGTCACCCGCCGTCGCTCAAACACTCCTCGATGAGTAGAACGCTCTCGATAGCGGCGTTGAAAGCCTCTGCCAGCCCTATAACTATTCGCCGCACGACATGCAGCTCCACTGTAGCCCGGTCGGTATGCTATACAACCCCACGGGTGCTTGCTGGTCAGCAAGGGCGACGCACAATCATTACAGCTGTCAGAGATTTGCGGATAACAGGCTTGTAGCAAGCTTGCCTGGCAGCAGATGAACAAGAAGGAAGTCATGATTCGATAGGAGTGACAGTGGGAAGACGCGAGTTCAAAGTCATCAACGAATTAATTCAGGTATCTACAACAACAGTCTCCCATCCTACTCTACTACTACAACCAGGACTCATTATGTTTACTCATTTCTAGGTCATCTTGGCTACGAATTTCTTGACCCTGCCAGCCCTGTCGACCTACGACGAAGATTTCTGAGCAGTCTCACCCATCTCGTACTCGCGCGCGTCCTGGAACAAGTCGATGATGCAGCTAGCACTCCAACTCTGCGTGGGACATGAGTCGCCACAGAATGCACCATCCTTGTTGGTGAGCTCCGTGAGACCAGCCCAGGGTGACTCCTGAATGGCCTTCATGCACCCGGCGAGACGGCGAGTGACTTGCTGGTAGCTCTCGACGCGTTCATCGGGCGTCTTGCGGCGTTGTAGATCGAACTTGAGCATGGCTCGTAGGAAGAACCCTGTGGGCCAAAGCCACTCAGGTCCTTGGTGGTAGTTGCGGCCCTTGGAAGTGTGGAAATCAGTCGAATCTTCGCTGTTGATGTAGTAGCCACGGTAGTTGAGATCAGAGGGATCGAGAGTCTTCATGCCCTGTGGACCAAGCAGGACCCTGTCGGCCATCTGGAGGGCATGCAAAGCGTGCTCGGGGTCGCAAAGATCTGGCGCAACCGTCATCATGATAGGGAAGTTTGGCCTCAACTGGTAGTCTTCGTACTCCTTGCCCGAACGGTACAAGTCCTTGTAGATACCGCGACGGTTGATGATGCTCGGGTTGACGTCGTACTTGCTGTCCTCGTCTGCGGAACGCGGAACGTAGAAGCAACGCTCGAAATTGGCTTTGATAAGGTCGGCCCACTCCTTGTAGGTAACAGTCTTCTTGCCATCCTCCAGATTTACACCCTGGTACTTGAATTGGCCTGCATCGTACATGTTGGCACACCAGCGTACTGTGCTGTACAACATGCCGATGATCTCGACCGGAGCACCATCTCGTGGCGTACCTGGGTGACCCTTGCTGCCGGCCTTCTCGCTCTCACCCATCTTGTCCATCCATGTACCGCAGTTCCATTGATTGCCACCAAAGATCATACCAGTCTCCCAATCAGTCCAGATCTTGATGTTGAAGCCTTCAGACTTCATCTGACTATCAATGTTCGGGCCCGCGTCGTACTCGCGGAACTCTATGCCGGAAGCGTGTCGCTGCAGAGCTTCCTGGATGACATCCTCAATGGTGGAGGACTGGGAGTATGCGCGCTTGTCGGTATGAGCAAACCATGTGTCGTCGTATGGTAGGAATCGCCGTTTAACTTTCTCATGAAGAAGCTCTATGCCATTCGGCACGATCTTGGTGTAGTCCTGGCAGTTCTGAAGGAAGAACCAGACTGAGTCGCGGGAGTTGTAACGCGGGTTCTTGCCACTGCCTAGGAGGTTAGGTACCATTCCATGCTTGAGAACGCTGGCGAAGGCAAAGATGTGCTCCTTGGCATCAGCAAACCGGCCAGTTCCCATGTAAAGACCACGAGCTGAGATAGTAATATCACGTCCCCAGCATCGCGCCCAGTCGTAGGCGAAATGAGGAAGACCAGCGGCCATACTGGGCACGCTCTTCTCTGGCCACAACGAGGCATTGTTTATGTAGCCAGTGACCTGGCAGCTGACTAGGGCGAGGCTCTTCAGAAACTGGTTGCCCTCTCGGACGTTCTCGCCCATGAGCTCAATTGCTCGCTCCACTGCAGCGTTGTATGCAGTCTGGATGACCATAGCAAAGTATCGTGGAAGCATGTAGCTAGGAACCTTGCGAATAGCAGCGAACTTTGCCTCCAGCCACTTGGCGGGACCCTTGATGTTGACGTACTCCTTCTTTTGAGAAATCTTCTGGAGGCGACCAAGGCAATAGTCGAGCGCCCATTGACCATCACGAAGATGGTTGCAGAGCGGGTGGCCGAGATTGTTGTCGTTTACAATATCACGTAGTACACTCCACCAGCCTTGCAGACCAGCGTATACTAGATTGCCGTGACCTGGAATATTGTAGGTTCCATCCTTGTGATCCGTGGCATCTCGCTCTTCTTCTTCACACCTGTACAAAATGTAGTTCAGATCGATCAGATTGACACCACTGAAAGCTGCACGCGCTCCGCTAGTGATGAACTTGTCGAGACCATCGTCGTGCTCTGCACTGGGTACCCAGGTCTCAAAGAGAGCGATACTTCCAGGGGGGAAGTTGTCAGGAATGCCAATCGTGGTATCATCGCCAACCGACTTGATTTCGACGCCTTGGAGGTCGTTTGTCTTACTGGGCAAGCCACGTAGTGTTGTTTTGTCGCCAATGATGCGTGCTCTTGTCTCAGGACTGTTATCGACTTCAAGATTCCAGGCGCCAATGAGCTTTGCTTGTGTACCCGGTAGCTTGGTCTCTCCAAAGTCTCCGTTGCCGTCGCCACAGCCAGGGAATGCGGTGTGAGCAATAAGGAAGTATCCTTTCCTGGTGTTCGGATTTACTCGATGAACAGTGATGTACTCATTATCGTGGTGGATGTAAGTCTCGTTGTACTCCTCCTTGCCCATCTTGACGTGGACCTCGTTGATGATCTTGCGGATGCCACCAATACCACCTTCGCCAGCCTGGGGCTTGATTGGGCCTCCATTGGAGTTGGCCGAAGAATACAACCTCTTCTCGTGCACAAGCTCGATCAGCTCGGGGTAAACCTCGTCGTAGCCAAAAACACTACCAGTTGCACAGTCGCACATGGCAACGAGCGCAGCATTAGGCAGCGTGTCGCGTGCATCCCGCTTCTGAGCAGGCGTCTCATTGTCATGCGTGCAATCCATGAATAACGCGTGTACAGGACTCCGCTTGATTCTCTTGATGATTGGCTTTGTCTGATCTGCTCCATCAGTCGCCTGTGCAGCGTTGAGTACTTCATCAGTCTCGAAGCTGCCAATAGGAACACCACCATGTCGATGGACCAGTCTACTCAGCTCTTGAGTACTCCACGATTGCATCGCCTCTCGAATTAGCGCACAGATGCCGAGCCTCATGCAGAACTTGTAATCCATCTCTTCAGAGCCAGTGAAGAGTTCAGCACAGACCATGACGTTCGGGTTGACGCTGCGGGCTTCGTCGAGCATATATTCAGCGAGATGCAGAGGTGTAGAATGACAGTTGTCAATACGGAAGCCTTGGAAGTACTTGGCCATAAGTCGCGTGTACTTGGCCATGTGCTCCCAAAGAAAAGGGTTATCTTCAGGACCGTCTCCGTAGCGGAGTTTGACGCAATCACCCCAGACAATGACTTCTCTCCTTAGGTATGCTCTCGACTTGGGTCCAGCGTTGTCTCGCATCGCATCTGCAGCCCATACCCAACCGTTGTTGACAAGAGCGAGAGCTTCCGGGTTGTGCTTCTTCGTGGTCTCGTTGAGTGGTAATCGTGTGAAGTAGGTCTCGATGAGTGGGTTCTTGTCGTTCACTTCGCCAAGCTTGGGACCATGGGCGTCTATCCGGACATATTTGATCCGATTGAAGAGTTGCTCCATGATCTCTGCTTGGTCTCCATCGTACTCGCGGTAAAATGGAAGGTTTACTTCGTTGAGTATAGCCGTCATAGTGCCTTGAGCTGCGCGGTTGTCAGGCGTGTTGCTAGTACGAGTATCATAGCGGCCGAACAAAGCACAGAGGAGACCGGCACTGATGTTCGGGTCCATCCTGCGACGGTAGCGCTCGCCCATGCGGTCGCCGCCGCGCAGGGCATGCTCGACCAACCAGTCGGCTTTCTGCTTCAGTGGCCAGTCCCTGACGGCATCGAGCCCGCGAAGACCAGCCTCACTAAAGCTGCCATCAACGAACTTGGCCTGGCCGGAGGTCCAGGCCTCCATGATGGCCTTGGTGTCCCTCGCAACGTCAACGACATAGTATTCCCAGAGCTTGACCTTGCTAAGGACATGTTCTTTAACGCCTTCCATAACCTTGAGGAGATCTCCTTCGTTGTTGAAGGTCGTGGGCAGACCGTGTTGGGTGAGCTCTTTGCCGAATTGCAACAGCGCCGTATCCAGCTCGAGAGCGGGTTTCAAGTGAGGAGCGGTGTCGACGTTGTAACCAGATTCCGGGTGCTCCTCAAGCCATGGGCTGTTGTTGGCCGTGTGATTCCAGACAACATCAGTCATAGCAAGCAGATTGAACTCATTCTGCATCCTTCGGATCATGTTCGCAATGTCCTTCTCACCCTCCTTGAAGAAGGCCTCGTCGAAGACCAGTTGGTCAGCAATGCTGTATGGCGAATTGGAAGACCCGCGCATCATAAGCGGAGTAAAATGAACCATATTGTAGCCACGCTCGCTGATTCCCCTCAAATGATTGTCCCAGTCGATGGGGTAACTGCCCATGAATTTGGACAGTGCAGAGAAGATGCAGACAGCCTCGACCGGCAAGTGCTCGCCATGCAACTTGAGATTTGGACATATGTCGATGTAGTATGTGTCCGTTCGTGTGGGTTCAGGAGATGCAACGTCTGTGAAGGACCACTGCGGCAGTGGCCTGTAGGTCGTGTAGAAGGAGAAGGCATTGGCCTCGTGAATGGGAATCTCAATCTCACACATACCCGTGAAGTCGGGCTTCAACCTACACAAAACATCAGCGACATGTGACCGGATAAGAAAGTGGTGACGGCTTACTTGTACTCGCGGTAGTTGCTGCGCTTGAATTTCTCGCCCTGGGCGGGGATGTTCACCCAGAGACTGCCCTCGCGACATATCGAGCTGGTACCCTGGATCTGGAAGCAAATCGAGTATGCTGGCTCGGTTGGAGGAGGCAGGTAGATGTAGGTGCCAGCGACGTCTGGGCAGCCATAGTCGGTCAACGGCAGCAAGTAGACGACCTTGCGGTCCGACGACTTGGAGTGGTGTGGTAGTGCTACAGACATGATGATGTCAAGAGACTGGATGGTTGCGAGGGAGTGTTATGTTGGTAAACAATGACAATAGGTGTATACGGTACGCTAGGATATTTATCTTTGACGTAGTAATGGCAGTGATGCAGTCGGAGACAGAGGTGGTGGTATGGTGGTGGAGTAATGGGCTCGGCTGAGGTTAAAGGCAGTCCCGTGGCCGTGTGCGCAGTCGCTTCTGAGGGTCAATTGCCCTCTGTGTGTGGAGAGAGAAGGAAGCAGCGCCTGGAGACGTGTGAGATCGGCGGTGGGCGGTCGCGAAGCATATGAGCCGCAAGCGCAACCCGCGGGAGAAACGTCATTGCCCCAAGCTCTAACCCCAGTCCGCGCCCCGTTCCTGGGTGCAAGTTCTCCAATAGCGCGGGGGCTAGGCTTTCGGTCCCAACTCGAAGCAGTTGGTACGAGCACTGCGAGGGAAATTGTTGAATACGTTGAAACTGCCATGGAAACAGCGCTCTGCCATGCGACGATATCCACATATGGTACATATGACCCCGCTCAAATGCTACTTCTTCCCAGCCCGCTCTCCAACGCCTTTATGCAACATGATGCAGGAATAAATAAGCAGCTAAGCAATACGCGGTCCAAACTCCAGCGCTGGCTACTAAACAATTATCGGGCAATACTGCTGCCACAAACTCAGAGGGGTCAAAGGACGGGTATCGCGACCTCGTGGCAGCCCACACGGGACGAATCGAACATGCGAAAATCAAGCGGTCAAATCCAACCCTTCTTCTATCGTTGCCTCAAAGACATGCGCTAAGCATATAATTTGCTGTACTTTCAACCATCTCGTCAGAACTTAATATTGAATGGGGAGCCAGGTGGATCCCGGAGGTCCAGTCGGAATTGCGTCGATTCAGATGGTCCGCGACTGTGTTGTGCTTGAGTCGGTGTCGCGTTCTCGTCTAGGTCGATTGAGGACGCCTCGGTGCTAACCGACGGCGGCGCACGCGGTGTGCTCCGCGCATGATGGCCCCCATCACGACTGTCTGAAGACGAAATGACTCGCTCAGGCGAAATCTCACGCTCACCATAGCCGCCGCCGCCCCGCATCCGTAACACGGGGTTACTCGAGGGTTCCGACAACACCAGCGATGGGTTCGGAGGTGTAGCGCGTCCACTTCTCTCCGACGAAAGTCCTCGTGAGGACGATTTAATGTGGTCCGTAGACTGACTCCGCGTCGTAACAGGCTTCTTTGAAGGCTGGACTTGGGGCGAGTTATTGCCTTTGCCCTTGCCAGCACTTTGAGGTGGTCCATTCCTTGAGGAGGTGTGCTGTTGTAGTTGTTGATGTTGCTGCTGTTGCTGTTGCTGCTGGGACTCAACTTCTACAGCGTTTAGGAAGTTGATCTCGTCCGTCAAGAAGTCTTTCTCTGTCCAGCAACCCTGCCAACAGTTTCGCCAATCCAGAATAAGGAACTGGAAGCAAAAGGCGTCGATCTTGATTGCTGGCTGGAAGCAGATGCATAGGTTGTTGTAGTTCATCTTGTTGAACTCAGAGCAGGAGTGCAACAGACTGATATGGCAGGTAATAGCGAATAAGAGGTAGTAATTAAACGGGGGAAGCTTGGAGAGCTCATCCTTGAGCATTTGCGGTGTCGTCTTGGCGCCCTGGCATTCTTGTTGAATCGCGGTTTGCACTGCCTTTGGGAAGATCTCGTCGGGCAGTTGTCGGAGCCAGTTCTTGAACAGTGAGCCGATGACGTTTGGGTCGTTCAAGTTGGGGTCGCTGATCAAGTCGATGTCTCGGTCTGTGACTTAGGTGAGCAAGTATCATAGTAGCGATTAAGACGATCTTACCCTCATCGAATTTGCGTTCATAATACCGAACCTGTTGGGCTGATCCTGGAACACGATACAAGCCTTCCTCTTCGCAACCCCTCATGTTCAGGTAACTACGCTTATGGTTAGCCTGATCCTCAGATCCGTTCGAGACACAACATACTCTATGCACCGCCAAGGCAGAGCTGGCATCCAGAACTCAGTCTTATCGCGTGACTGTTCCAGACGAGTCGATATCCGTGTCAGCCTCGTCTGCTCAATCAACGGCTTGTGGATAATCTTGCACACATATGGTTCGTTCGATATGGGCGTCTGGCTTTCGTGATTGCTCGAGCTTCGTCCCAGTTTGCCAAATACGCCCTTGCGTGCCGAGTCCATCTTCTCGCCCATGTTGCGAGCCCCCGAACCCAGTTTTGAGATGAAGCCATGTCCCTTCGTTTCATTGTACGAGCTGGATGCTAACGAGATCTGTTCCGACTTGTCCCTTCTTTGACCGTAATCGGCATCCCGTTGGATGTGCTTGGATCCGTCCTGACGATCGGCCGAGTGTGTCCGTGGCTTGCCTATGCCTCGCCATGGTTGACCTTTATCCATTGGCGCCGTCTTCAATGGCATACCATCACCGTTGGTCGTCCACGAACCTGCAATGTCCGGCGAAAGTTGGCCTGGGGGTGCTTTGTTCAATTTTGTGCGAGACCCTGAAGTCTCACCTTCTTTGATGGACTTGGATCGCGACAGAATACCCTTTTTCGGTTTGACGTTGTTGCGTTTCGAGGAGTCGGCGTGCGGATCGGAGGAGTCGTTGGAATTACCTGACCCTGTCCGTTGGTCTAAGCGTACGACTTCGGAGCGATTGTCTGCGGTAATTAGCGAGGGGAGATTTGTCTGAGCTGGCATAACCATACCGTCGGAGTTGGGTGTGCGCACAGGACGGCCGAGGTCTGGTGTGGACGCACCGCTGCGCCCATTAGAGTATAGGCTGGGCGAGTGTTGGTTTTCAGGAAGCTGGCGTGTCGAGTTGCCCTGGCTGTTGAGGCGTGATGACGACTTGTTGGCACTGAAGTTGGAGAAGATGCTCTTGGAGTCTTTGCGAGGTTTCGGAGAGGCGGGTGACTGTGGCATGTTGTGAAACGCGGCATTCGGTGTCGCAAAATCGAGATCCTCAGGCATCTCTGGCGACCTCGGGCTTTTTGGACTCATGGGTGTGTTGTTGGCATTATCCTTGGGCTTGCCCCGCATAGCCAACGACAGTGTTGAAGATTTTGGCATCTTTCGTATTGTTTTCTTTGGAAGCTCCCAGGGCTACTGACTCCTTAGCACAACTCCCTTAAAAAGCAACGGCTGCTGCCAAGCTTGCAGGTCGAAGAGCGCACTATCTCGGTGAGTGTTTCTGGGACAAACGCGCCAATGTGCAGGCAATCGAGCGAATGTTGGAACGGACGATGCGGCGCGTGTAGGGTAGGGGTAGTGAGAGTAGGTTCAGTGGACGTGGCACATGGGTGGTTGCGCGGTCAACGAGCCTAAGTTTCGTGGCGGTCAGCAGCAGACTCATTCATGGCGTAGAGGGGTGAATGGCAGGTGAAGGAGGTACTGGGAAGCGCGCGGGGTAGTACGAACCGTCAGAGTCTGGTCAGCGCTCTCTGTAGGCGTACCTCGATGCGTCGACTGCGAGTGTTGAGTCTATGTCACCGACGGCAGGACGTTGCTCCCATGCAGGAACCCGGAGGGATGGACGATGCCGAGCGCGTGCAACCAGAGTCGGAGGCGGAGATGTGACGACGGTCGACCAGACGTGCTCGCTTTCGGATATCGAGTATCTGGGTCGCGGGCAGTGAGGCGGTCATGCAACGCCTGGAATATGGTCAGCAAGCGCTGCGGAACGTGAAAGGGGCCGGGCGGCGCTATGGCGAGTGTTGACGGTGTACAACCTGGGGGGGGAGGCGGGCACGAGTGCAAGCGGGTGTGTGGGTGTCGCAGTGCTGTCGTCGGGCATTACTTACCCACTTCACAAACAAGTCACGAACGACGACTATTTCTGGGCGCGGGAGAGGGAACTGGAGACAGCCCTGGAGGTCTAGGAGCGAGTGGAGCTGGGCTTGGCCGGCCGTTGCAGAGCGAGGGCGGTGGGCGGCGCCTTGGTCAGCAAAAGGACACAATTCACGTGTCTCCTGGTCGATGGTGGTGGTGGGCGGGGGGGATGATGGCTGGCCCAAGAGGCACAGGCTCTGCAATGCTGCGAGCAAAGGGCACCAAGGGCTGCGAGAGGATGGCGGCAACGACTTCAGCAGCGCGCACGGCCCCAGGTACGAGGGAGCGACGCTGCTAAAACCCCTACCCCCCAAATTCGGCCCATGGGCGCTATCGACTATCGTGCGCAAACGGGTGTCCACAGCGGGCGTAGTGCACGTCTGGCGGTGAAGGCAGGCTTCTGGCGGTGCTGGTGCTGCATTACCACTTGCCTCGCGCGCTGCGCAGCATCGTAGTGTGCGAGGCTGTCGCGCCCGGCGGCTGTCAAGTGCTACATGCTATGCTTCGTACAGCCGTGGATCGTCTGCCAAGTCTCGTTTCAAATTCAGACCCTCCCTCAATGTGCGTCAGGCCCCACCCCTGTCGGCGCCATGCCTGCAACAACAACTAGACCCTCCCGTGCCTCCAGCTCCCACCAACACCACCCCCATCTGACTGTCTGACATGTCTCTTGTTTCTGGGCCCGGGCGTGCTGCCGGCATGGCCAGCATGCCCGACGAGATGCACCTCTTCGTCGACAAGCACGTCCGCTATATCCAGAGCCTCGACACTGTGCGTAGCCTGTCTCTGCTCTGCCTGGCCGCGCAAGCACCCGGCCATCCAATCCCGCGCTGACCCGCTCCAGCGCAAAGATGAGCTCGAGTACTGGCTCACCGAACATCTGCGTCTCAACGGCCTCTACTGGGGACTGACGGCGCTGCATCTCCTGGGACACCCAGATGCTCTCCCGCGCACCACTATCCTCGACTTTGTCTTCTCATGTATGCATGATAATGGCGGTCTCGGTGCTGCCCCGGGCCATGATGCCCATATGCTGTACACCGTTAGTGGCGTGCAGATACTCGCGACGCTTGACGCTTTCGGTGACCTTGAAGATCGCATCCCCGGTGGTCGGCTCAAAATCGGAAAGTGTAAGTCATCTGTATATCTATGTATCATGATAGTGTACTTATAGTAGCAGTCATCGCCGATTTGCAAGATCGCGAGACTGGCACTTTTGCAGGTGACGAGTGGGGAGAGCAGGACACGCGCTTTCTCTACGGCGCACTCAACGCTCTGTCTCTGATGGGCTTGCTTGAGCTAGTCGACGTCGAAAAGGCTGCTCAATACGTCGACTCGTGCGCCAACTTTGATGGCGGATACGGCACCAGCCCGGGTGCCGAGTCACACTCGGGTCAGGTGTTTACGTGTGTCGGCGCTTTGACCATCGCGGGGAGACTTGACCTTGTCAACCAAGAAAAGTTGGGCGCCTGGTTAAGCGAACGACAACTCAAGAACGGAGGCCTCAACGGCCGCCCGGAGAAGAAGGAGGATGTATGCTACAGCTGGTGGGTCATGAGCAGCATGGCCATGCTAGACAAGCTGCATTGGATAGACGGCCAGAAGTTGACAAACTTCATCCTGCAGTGCCAGGTCGGTGCTATCTTGTCCTCAAATCTATCGCTGTCTAACCATCCCAGGATCCGGAACTTGGTGGCCTCGCAGACCGACCTGGTGACATGGTTGATGTCTTTCATACCGTGTTTGGCATTGCTGGTCTCAGTCTGTTGAAATACCCAGGTCTCGAAGAGGTAGACCCTGTGTAGTATGTGACCATTACTCTCCCAGTTCATCATGCGTACTGACTGCCCACAGCTGCATGCCTCGATCCGTCACTCGTAGATGCTTAGGTAAGTAGATGTTCAAGTGAGATACCACTACTAGTCAAATCACACGTGGGTGGTGAGGTGGGTGCCTGCCTGCATTCACATATGTTCCTAACCAGTATCTCTTTGCATACCCACGTAATATTCATTCATCAGTTTTCATCCTCCCGCTATCTAATACCTCGCGTTTCTGCCATAGGCGTCGAGACACAAAGCGGGAGGAAAGTGAGGGTGGCTTCCTCTTTCGTTAGGGCCGAGCTTTTCCACGTGCTCTGCCTACTAGAACACCACCGACAAATCCATCCTTGCTGAACGCCATTTACTTCAATACTGCACCTTCCCCTCTCCTTCATTACGAGTGCTGGCGTCTGTCTCCTGCTTTCCTTTCATCTACTCCGGAAATGGGCTAGGAGCTACCGCAGTGACCGGCAGCCATCTCTGTACCAGGTCTCTTATGAGCACCTCTCCCACCGCCACTTCACCTCATCAACCCGCTCCTTTCGCAACGCTCTTTGCCTTCACTGCTGTGCTGCTCTTGTGCTTGTTTCACTTACGCTCCTTACCAACGCCGCGTTCACACTGCGGCTCTCACTTTAATCTACTGCAGCCTCTTTAGGCCTCCGGCATGGCCAACATTCCGCTTCACTGCAATATTTGCCCCAAAAAGCCCAGCTTCAGCGATGTTTCACATCTACTCACTCATATTGCCAGCAAAGGTCACTTGTCCAATTACTACAAGGTCAAAGTCCGGTCCACCAACGAGGAAGCATCTCGCCGCCTCGTTGAGACGTACGACCAGTGGTATGCCGAATGGGCTGTCGAGGAGCTGATGTCGGAGCGGATGAATCAAAAGGACAAACGTCGCACTCGTGCGAGGACCACTGGTATGTATCTCACCTACATCCCATAATACTTGAGACTGTTACTGACCGCACACCATGTAGCCCGACCCGTGCCCACGCATCCGCTCAAGATTGAAGCCCCAGTGCCACGCCCCGTACGTCGTGTTGCCGCAAGCAACCTCCTTGATCCGCGTCTATCAGGGCAGCAGCATACCATGATCAAACTGGAGCATTCACCTTCGCCAACGCCCCAGGCTAATGGACCGGTCCTCCGCAACCGCAATACCTTCGCGCCTCATATGCAATATTGGCCTACAGAGTCACGCGCCAGCTCCCGTAGCTACACCAACCAAGATTACGACACGTCTAGTGAATACTCAGACCCGAGCGAGAGGCGGAGACCATACCGGTACACCGCTGCAGCTAAATATGCTATCGAGGACGAGCCTGCCGAGGTCGTGGACCCAATGGCCGTCAGTGAGTCAACCAAACTCAAGGGGGTATACTGGCCTGGGATGGACATCTTCGACTCTGCTACCCCAGAGATGCGTCGTAAAAGGAACCAGAAGAAGGACAGCTCTGTCGTGGAACAACTGGAACTCAACTCTCAAGAAGTTGAGGCTACTGAGCTCATCTTCACCCCATTGGGCACTTTCAAACGCCAACGCAGAATTTCATGCTCTGAGTCTGACGAAGACGATGAGACTGAGATAAAAGCTGAGAGTCCTCAACCAGTGCGCAGACGGCCTGCACTCGCCAATCTTGATGCCAATGCTACTCGCCGCTCTACCAGACAATCCAAGCGACCTGTGTTTCCCTTCCTCAATCGCAATCAATACGACGAGGACCGCGGTCCGTCTGGGTATGACCACAGTCACAATAACTATGCTCCAAAGCGGAAGCGATTCGAAGTCTTTCAAGACAATGATGATGTTCCGTTCTCGCAACCCAGCAGCATGAATTATCTCACGTCTGGATTCACACATCAAGCATCTCCCTCCCCAGCACCTGTGTTCACTTCCTACAAACCCTTCAACGATCCTTTTCAGTACGAGAACAAGGAGAACATCCTACCCCCGTTCCATCAGACAGGTTACAGCAACTTTGACGGGCAACAAAGCAATGGCTATCAGTATCCCACCTACTCCTATGGCATCGGTCCTGATCAGCAGGCCTTCCAGTACACTAGCCATCTCTACAACACCACAAGCGCCTACCACCAACATGATCAGGATGATGATGACCAACGCACGATTACAGCGCCGCCTTCGCCATCTACGAGCTGAGTGCTTATCACTTATGCAGAGCTACCCTTGAACTCCTCAATGCGACACTTACCCCGCGCTGTCATCATGTCGCAACGGATACCCACTTTTCACACTCGTTCCATCTACCGGCTTATGCGTGCGACTTACCTTTATGCGTTACGTTTTGGTGTTCGATTCATACATGGCGTTACATAATTTACACCGCGATGACTATCGGCATACGGTATAATGTAGTATGATTTCCTTTCGAGAGACACGCTACGGGATCGCTGGACAGATACTCAGGCATGTTCTTTTCCATTTCTATGCCTCACTCTACTGTAAACTTTCATAGCAAACATGGGCTTGCTGGTGAGAAGCTGGTGGTCATGTACAGTATCGCTGGTTGTTCGTTTACATAATTAATACAGGAGCTGTGATAGAAGCAAACGTGCTATCTGCTACATCCGTATGAACTGCACAGTATAGACATCCGATCCGCGTTTGTACTATCTCGGTCTCATATACGCACGTAGTCCTTTGCTTTCTGCCCAGCCCGCATGTACGTCCCGCTTCAATGTTACTGTGGCGTAGCAACATCCTCAATGGTTTCATCTACTCGCCTTCTCATAGCCATTCTGGAAATTTTCCCCTCTTTTACTCCCACTTCCCACTACCCCCCATGACTTTGTTCCGTCGCACCTTCTCCAAATGCTCCACACTCTCATACCCATTTATCTTCGCATACAACACTCTCAACAATCCACCTACGACCCACATAATCACCCCGCTTACAACAAACAACCCGATTCGTTGGTTTGTCGTAAGTATCGCAAAGATGGGGTAGGGGTAGAAGCCATTCTGGGAGAAGCAAATTTCCTAGTTGGGAGATATGGTAAGCTGGGTGTTCTATGGGGGAGAGAGGCGGAATTCTTACAATCCAAATCCAATATGTGAAAGCGACAACAGTAGAAAGGGCTAAAGTGATCATAGGCGCAGATTCGTTCATAGGCGTTGTGGGCCATGGTGGGGAGAGGAGGACATAATCGAGCGTTAGGACAACAGCGGGGACAAGATGGAAGCCTAGGTCGTAGATAGCTGGTGGTAGTGGTAGATCCGGAGGCACCAGAAGTTTCCCGTCAATGGCTTTCAAGGTCCAGTATAGTACGCTGATGGTGACTTCAATCGGTGCTGCTACTAAAGCCAGATAGTTCTTGAACCGGAAGAGGTGCTCAGAAAGAGCTACCGCGGGTGGATCTGAATTTAGAGAAGGAGATTTTGAGAGGGCGGTCGATGTGAGATCTGCGATGAGACCGAAGATGAATGTTACTGTGGACAGGGAAAGGCCGATTATGGTCAGAAACTGGAGGTGCCAGCCGAAAGACAAGTTCTAGGGATTCGTTAGACTGTTTGTTTGAGCTGCATGGCTAAGCAATGTACGAGTGAACATAGGATTGGGAAGTTTGCTGTTTCATATGTGAAACACATATTGAATAGCAAAAGTAGCGATTCAAATGCAATTCAGGACGAGTAGCAGTTTGGTACATACGAAGATATTGGGATTATCTACTAGACTTCGTATATGTTAGCTGGTAGTGTATACGAAATTGATAGAAGCAGCACATACAACTTGAAGGAACTATAGAAGCTGATCAGACCAGCGACCTACAATGCAAATCATGTCAACATCTGACCTTGCCTACTCCTGGTCGTACATGTATTGCTTCGTCACTTACGTGCAACGCGCCAGAGAATCCTTTAGATGGTGAGTCGAAACGCTGCAGCGGATGCCGCCGGCTCGTCGTGGGTTTGACTTCTCCGGGCTTTTTCGATGATGCAGCCATGCCGTGTGCTGGAAATTGTAATATGTACAAGAACGAAACGACGCCTGGAAAAGCTGAAATCCAAGGATGCCAAAGAAAGATGATTCGAAGCTTTAGAGATCGCAATTCTTTCGGGTACACAACATGACGTATGGTTTTTCAAATGTTCACCTGCCTGCCAGCCAAGACACGTGGGTCCCACTACGAATGCCGTTTGAGCCTCGGAAGGTTGCCGCATCCGAACATGACTAAATCCACCAGCAACAACATGAGCAACCTGTCTGCCAGACTTCCGTCTCTCGTGGTTTTCCCAATTCAACATGCAGCCCGTTCGTATTGCGTGTACCCATATCATCTGACCTCGAGTCGGTAAGCGACTTGCATCCCGAGAGGCTAAACCTCGGCGAATCTCCGAGCCGCTTCGCACCGCAGGCTACGAATCAGACCTCAATCAGGCAGTCCGCATGGCAAAACCTCGGCACGCTTACGAGTGCCACTACGGTAGATCCTGAGTTGCGCCAATGATGCGCACTTCTGCTTCTCCACACAAGCGTCTTGCGATGTACCGATGGGTACGACAATGGTGTGCCTGCCGGAGACACGGTCAGTGTTGCCGAATGGGAATGGGGAAGAGCGGAAGACCTTGGGGTACATATAGTAACGGGTTGTGCACCTTCGGGTGTGGCATAGAGCGCTGATACCCTTTCGATTACCTATTCTTTTTGTTGAGTACATCTATCACTACGGCAGAATAAACGATAGGGTGTGAGCCATCTCACCACTTCTTTGGATTTTTGAGCGATTATTCTTCTGCCCCGCGTTAACGCAAACATGAGTGCGAAGGTTGAAACTGTCCTCCAGTCCTTGACACTAGAGGAGAAGATATCACTCCTTGCTGGGAAGGACTTTTGGGAGACAGTACCTATACCGGATAAGGGTGTCCCCGCCATTAAGGTAGGACCTGCGATCGTACCATCTACCATACTTTACAGCTACTGACATAGTAAAATAGACGTCTGATGGACCCAACGGTGCCCGAGGTGAAGTATTCACAGGAGGCACACGAGCTGCATGTTTTCCTGCAGCAGTATGTTCAGCCGCGACATGGGATCCTGCAAACGCAAAGCGCATAGGTCATGCTTTGGCAGAGGAGACCAAGACCAAGAGTGCTCGAGTGCTGCAAGTCTGCCGATATCAATACATACACGACGCATGCTGACAAAGCGCCAGTCTTGCACCTACTATGTGCAACCATAGACATCCTCTTGGTGGCCGTAACTTTGAATCTTTCTCAGAAGACCCGTATCTTGCTGGCAAGATGGCCGCTAACGTTGTAAACGGGCTGCAAGAGAAAGGCATCGCGGCCACTATCAAGCACTTCGCAGCTAACGAGCAGGAAACGGACCGCCTAAAGGTCAATGAGATCGTCTCTGAGCGTGCGCTGAGAGAGATTTATATGAAGCCTTTTGAGATCACTATCAAGGAGGCCAATCCCCTCGCCGTTATGACAGCGTACAACAAGGTCAACGGAACACACGCAGATTCGAATGAATTCCTTCTCAAGCAGGTCTTGCGCGGCGAATGGGGCTGGGACGGGCTCGTTATGAGTGACTGGGGTGGTGTCAACTCCACGGCTGACTCATTGAACGCTGGACTGGATCTAGAAATGCCTGGACCGACTAGGTGGCGCAGTGCTGATACTGTCCTCGAGGCTGTGAAGAAGGGACAGGTCACCGAAGCCATCATCACTGAAAGAGCGAGGAATGTGCTGAGGCTTATCGAACAAGTCGGTGGTTTCGAGAACCCGGAAATTCCGCCTGAGCAATCTATTGTCGATCCAAAGCACAGTAAACTTATTCGAGATGTGGCAGGACAGGGCATCACCCTCTTGAAAAACGACGGTGTCCTGCCACTCAAGAGAGAAGAGATCAAGGGCAAGACAATTGGTCTGTTTGGTCTAGCAAAGGAGGCTCTTATCCATGGTGGTGGAAGTGCTTCTTTGAATGCCCACTATCGCATCACTCCTGAGGAGGGTCTTAAGACTGCCTACGGCGACGATGTGGAATTCAAGTTCGCAAAAGGTGCAGCTACATATCGTCTCATCCCTCCTCTATCGAAGGGCTGCAAAGACTCCGAGGGGAAAGATGGCTGGACCATGGAACTGTTCAACAAGGGCAACACCAGTAAGCCCATCAAGACAAAGCACGGCAATAAGGAAGCTGCTTTTACACCTCTGCTCGAGCAAAGCGCCAAAGACAGCGAGGTTAGATTCACCACTACCTTTACGCCCCGTGAGTCTGGCTCGCATTATTTGGGTTGCTCAGGTATCGGTCCCACAGTCGTACACGTTAACGACAAAGTCGTATATGAACAGAAGCACAACTCTCCGGACCCGATGGGCTTCCTCTTCGGCGGAAACCCTGAGAAAGAGTTTCGCGTGCCGTTCACCAAGGGCGAGTCATACAAGATCCAGGTTCATTCGAAGCCACCCGCTGGCGAGTCAGATGAAGGCATCCTCTCGGGTCTTCCAGGTTTCAGACTGGGATTCATGTATGAGGAAGAGCACGACCTAGACATGGCCGCAGAAGCGAAGGACCTCGCAAAAGAATGTGACATCGCCATCGTCTTCACAGGACACACACCTGTATGGGAAACCGAAGGCCAAGATCAAGTTAGCTTCAACCTACCACGCGAAGGCTCACAAGACAAGCTCGTAGAAACAGTCGCGTCAGTCAACTCGAAGACCATTGTCGTAAATTCAACGGGTGTGGCCGTTGCCCTACCCTGGTTAAACAAGGTTTCTGCTTTGATACAAGCATGGTTCCCTGGCCAAGAAGCCGGTAATGCCATCGCAGATATCATCTCTGGCACCGTGAATCCCTCTGGTCACCTTCCAATCTCTTGGCCCAAACGCATTGAAGACGCGCCGGCACACGGCAACTTCCCTGGCACTCGGGACGACAAGGGACAGCTCACTGTCAAGTACGAAGAGGGTGTTTTTGTAGGCTACAGGCACTACGACCGCATCGCCGCAGACAAAATCCACTTTCCTTTTGGATTCGGCCTGTCTTACACGACCTTTGTTCTCACTGATGCACGTGTGCCTCAATCGACGCCCGAACAATTTGCGCCTAACGTCGAGGTCACGAACATAGGGGATGTCGCTGGAGCTACGGTTATCCAAGTATATGTCGGCAGAAAAGATCAATCGGCTGAGCATCCTGTCAAAACATTGGCAGCTTTTAAGAAGGTTTACTTGGAACCTCGCACGCAAGCGATTGTGCAGCTTGAGTGTGCGAACAAGGATTTCGCTTACTTCGATGAGGCGAAGGGGAAGTGGACTGTTGATCAAGGACAGTATGAATTCTCATTTGGTCAGAGTGCGGGGCATATCGAGCAGGTCGTCGTTGTTGACGTGGAGGGATCGAGGGGGCTGAAGTTGTAGGAGAAGTATTTAGGATGAGAACACGAAATGATTGATGATTCCAGATTGAACATGAGCCGTCTTTCTCCCTATCTCACTAGTTCTGTGGTCCTCAAGACTGCTCGTATGTGGACTTGACACGGTACTATAAAGCGTATGCATTGGCTGCGTAACATGCCAAATATGTGTGGCGTCATTGTGTACTCGAATGGACGTTCATGTAGTTCTTCCGCCATGTTCCAATACTACTTGCCCCTTCTTTTCTCTGGAGCCACATTTAATCCCTGCGTAGGTTTTCCTCTAGTTCTGCCTTTTTCTTCTATGATTCCCCCATCCTTTTCCCATCTCCTTAAGACTCTTCTTCCACCGGCACGTACCCCTCAGCTAACCAACTCCATATATTGAGTCCGATCTTAACGCCCTTCGTAACGGGTAACCCCGCATGCCAGCTCTCCGCATACCCACTCCCATCTCCCCGCATATTCTCCCAGAACACCGCATTCCCAGCAATCGGCTTGAAGATGACCCCCTTGCTTAGGTCTTCCTTGGGCCGTCCGTCCTCCACAGTATTCGCCGAGAGATCTGCATCTGTCGAAGAAGCGCCGTCACCACACTCAATAAATTGGCACCAACTTCCATCTTTAGGCCTCTCTAAACGCGGGAAGTGTGTTCCACCACCCGTGCAATTCGCTTCCAAATACACCATAAAAGAACTGACGCGTCCACTCTTCTTAGTCGCGGTACTCCAGTCGTAGTGGTATGTGTAATGGCCTCCAACGCCATATCTCTGGCTCCATAGTTTCTCAATGAAAGTGTAGGGTCGCCAGCCTTGAAAAACGCGAGCGCGCTCTTCAATACACTTCACTGTTTGGCTGCGGGGTAGGGGAGCCTTTTCCGAGTTGCGGATTGACGGATTGAGGGACTCAGTGCCGGAGGTCCATACGGTTGAGGGTGTGAAATGCGGGTTACTGTAGTGGGCTTTGTTAGTCTCAGGGAAAGACAAAGACGCAAGAGGAAACACGCTATGTTGTTTGTACTTGGCCAAGACAGGACATGCTACTCCATGAACTCAGGAAGATTCCTGTGAGCGATATAGTTCTGTCCATATGCAAAGACTAGAACAAGGTACCAAAGTTACGTACCTCAATGCCACAACTTCTTTTGCTTCCTCTTCGCCAATGAACCCCTCAATGTACACCACCAATGGCTCCCTGCTCAAGACATAAACTCCTTTGTATGCATGCGCCGCGCAACTCAAGTTCTTCTCTGGAATAACCAGATTCTCCAACTTGGATATTGTATCAACACCTTTTTTCGCACCAAGGCTACTGCCTGACAACGCTGAATCGGCATTTGTACGTGAGACAAGCAATGTCGACAAAGGCGCGCCCGCAAGTATATATGCTAGTGCGGCGAGGAAAGCATATTGAACGAATGATGTTATCGATAGTGAGGACGAATACGAGGACGAGGACGACGATGACGATGCGGAGGAGGAACGCTGCATCGCAAAAACTGCACAAATGACACGCCGCAAGCAAGCAAGAACAATAACGACAGTAACCCTAACCCGAACCCGAGCAGATCCGAACCGCAGAGGACAAAAGCACTGGAACCGAGAAAGCGCGTTAAAGAGTGCTGTGGAAAATACACATCCAACACTCCCCCTTCAAAAGAAATCCGAACTAGACAAAACTAGGAAACAGAGATCCCCACCCGGGTGGCTATGTTATCACCGATATTAAGGGTCCTCGTCCACATCCCGCACCACCCCACGTGTCATGCTGTTGTACCTGTATTCAGTGCGTCAGATTAAATCGAGGTTGAGTGTTCGCCCCATGGTATGTGCATTTTTGCCCGAGTGTGTCTGGCCTCCAGACAGTGTTTGGGTGAGTACTGTTGTGGCTGGATGCGCTGGATGCACCCTTTTCCGACTTTTACCCCTGGCTTATATAAACACGGGCTGATGCGCTAGATGCAAAGACAGGGAACAAGGGCCATGTGTCATGACCACATGTGATCCGGTCGGTTCTGCATGTAATCTGCGTCCAGGGGTTGCGCGCGTGGATTGTGTTATGCTGGATCCTGGTCTAGGATGTGAGGGTTAGGAGATCTAGAATGGAGGGGCTGAATGCTTCTCCCGAGACTTTGGGCGCTGTACTTTCCACATGTACTTTGCTACTTCATCCGCAGTTCGTAGACTTGCTTGTTTAATGATTATCATCTTCCTTGCACTTTCACTTCCTGGGTCAGAAGCAAGAACACAGCGATCAAGCTTATCGAGTTACCAACAGGTAGCATCAAAGCGAATTTCTGGGATTGCACCTCTATAAACGCCACCCTAATGGTTCAGAAAAGGTATCAAAACAAGAATACAGAAGGCAGGGTAAACGAAGCTCAGAACAATGAGACTCTGGCGTAATGTCATCAATCTCTCTTGAAATAAAGACAAACAGTTGGTATCCCAAATCTACGCACACCTAAGGAAGAACACTCGCTCGCATGCTGACCCAAGCTGAACAAAGTCGTCTCCTGGGCTCCGGGATGATGTCTTCCCTTTCAAATTAGTCCAGAATGCAAAGATTCTGGCTGTTCAAAATATGCCGTAACATATATAGTCCATACACTGGGTATGGTTCGCGCAAAAGTGGTATCCTCTGGCCTCTCTAACTCGACGTAAAGGGTCTCCCTGCTTATTCGGCATGGACCCGCAATGCTTCCGCTGCCCCCTCCTGTTGTGTCACCTTATCTGATTGGAGCAAACCGTGGCAAGTACTCTGTACAAGTCGATTGCTGTATCACTGTTTCACACCGTTTTCCCGTTCGTGCTGCTCAGCAACTTCACGTGCGTAGAACTCGACCAGCATTGTTCCATACGCCTCCATCTCTTCCAAAGGTACAGCGAGGCGAAAGTCGTTCAATAACAGGAATTGCAGCTCTAAGTGGTTCAACTCAACTAACGGTAGACCGCCGACCTTGATGTTATTAGCAAACGTTTACATATTTTGTGTCGGCGAGTACAAACCTTGGCATATCTCGAGTTTGTATAAAAGACGTCAGAGAAGAACTTGCTGGCGCACGTAACACCGGCTATGACGAGACGATGTATGTTGAAACTGTCGACAACGAAAAAGTGTGAGAGGTTCAGTGCGTCCACGTCGAGATCTTGCTGAGGCGGTGAAGGCGGCTGAGGGCCCTCGCGTGGTGTTTGCGAGGGCTTGCCTAGGGAGCCTGACGGAGGAGGCGTGGCCGCCTGAGCGGAAGCTGATGCAGGTCGTGTGCTATCTGCCGGAGTCGAAGCCGCTGACATTGCAGACTTTGATTGTTCCACAGACTGTTGATTAGCCTTGCGAAGACCAGACATAGGGCCAGCATTTACCCTCTCTGTCATCCTGTCGAAGTAGACGAGTAAACTCAGGAAGACCTCATAGGTGGTTGGGCAGTATTTGTGAATTCTACTCAGATAGCTGAGGATAGAGATGCTGGGGACGTTCTTTCCATGAAAAGCCAAGACGCTGGTTGTCTGTTGGCTCAACCCTGAGGTGCCCTCTGATGGCGGGATTTGGCGGTGCAGATGGTCGTGCTGCCGATCGTTGGTAGTCGTGATCTTGGTCAGCAAACCAGCCACCATTTCGATTATATCTGACACGGGCATCTCGCTGATCTCGTATTGAGGCCCGACGTCTGCAGGGTCTCGTCGCTGCCGCCGTGCAAGCGAGCGCGACTGGGAAAAGGGACTGGACTCATCGATGGCGAAGCTCTGGATATGCGACAGACTCTTTACTTTTATCTTGGTAGGAGAGGCTTCGGGCGATCGCAAGGACTGTGCTGGACCTGACGAGGGAACGGTTCGGGTGTTTGTGAAGGCGGGGTCTACGCCCGACGGGGTCGGCTGTTGTGAGTGGGGACGAAAGTGCGGACTGGGTGGCGTCGGTGCTGCTTGTTCGGCAGCGGGTGCGGTGGTGTTGGGCTCGGAGCTGTTTTGCTGCTGCGATCGCTGGCCTGGTGTTGAGCTCGACTGCGGGGCTGCCGAATCGGCCATGGGAACATCAGCAGACGGAGCTACCACACGCGGCGCATTGGTGCTCGAAGACGGCGATGGCCGTACGGGAGTGTGACGCCCGGCAGGAGACTCTTGTGACTGATGCGTGCTGCCGCCGCCAAACATGTTGGTGTGAAAGTGGTTCCCACCGAAGTCGCTCACCAAAAGCGAAGTCATTCCGCGAAACCAGGCTGCGCAGGGACGTCGAGTGCAGCGGGTCTTGACGTGGGGGAAGGCGCGGCACAGCGAATGCTTGCGGTGCACCAGGGAGTGTGCTTGCGAGGCAGAGTGGATCGGTGAGAGATGTCGGTCGTGTTGTTGAGCCTTATCGGAAAGAGCCCGAAGTTGGACGCAGCTTAAAGGGGCGCAGGTATCGCGTGCAAGCCTGCTGCTCTCTGCCGTAACCAAAGTAAATTGGACGGCACGCGTCGAGTCAAGGTAAAGGTGAGGATGCGCGCAGGATGGGCTTCCAGCGTGAAGAGTGATGAGGTGTTGTTCGACAAAGGCGTGGGGAACCCGAACGTCACAGACCAACGACTGGCGAGGTCCCAAGAGACCCTGGCCGCAATTCACCTGCACCGTCCAAAACGCATGTGACGACACTGTGCATCTACTCTCTCTCGTTTCGGCACTGCACGCATACCGCCACAATTTGCAAAACACTCGAGACGGTCCTCTGCAATTCGGACCGTCCCGCCACGTGAGAGAATGGATGGAACAGGGCCGCGCCAAAAAAAACACCGGCGACGAATGCCCTGATGCTGCCTGTTGATTGGCCAGTGGTTGCGCCTCCATCCCACGCCTACTGCCCGAGTTCCGGTGCATCATGGTAACCATGGATTCCTTTTGTCTCATTTCGCTCATTCAGGTATCATCATCATGTCGTGCTATATCATACATGGTGTGCCTATGTACCCACCACCGTCATGACGACCACTTCTACTGCTTGCCTGGCCCATCGTAGTTCTGGTCTGGCAGGTATAGATGCCTCTGCGCGCCCTTGCCTGTGAGCACCACCATGCGAATCACACCGCCCGAGCTGCCGTCCCACTTGATGGCTTCTGAGAGCGCGCCCTTGACAAACTTGATGCCTTCCTCCTCGCTCATGTTCTCCCTCCAGTTTGCGTCGCAGTATCCATAGATGTACGTTGAGCCTGAGCCGCCAATTGCGTATGACTGCTTGTGCAGGGAGCCTCCGAGGGGAATCGAGTATACCTGTCCGCCGTGGCGGTGGTCCCATCCGGCAATAATGAGTCCAGCTCTGCAGTTACGTCAGTGACGGGTAGTCGCACGGCCGTGCCTTACTCACGAGAGTTGGTCCTTGTTGGAGTAGCAGAGCTCTTGGAAGATGGCTGCTGCAGTCTGTGTGGTCGGTGGCTCGTCGTTGGTGGTACCGTACATGCCCAGGTGATATTGCACGATATCCGCGACAGCCTGTGTATCTGCAGCTGATCCCGATCTGCAACACCAGATGGTGTCGTGCACTTGTGTGAGCTTGTCGGTGACACGATTTGCGATGTATGCTCCGGTCGTCGTCCTACTGTCGGCAGCTAATATGACGCCGTCTTTGAAGTTGATGGCCATGATGGATGTTCCAAGGCTAGGTTGCTTGTTAGCACTCTGGCAGCGCTCTTGGCCCACGAACAACTCACTTGACCTCGCCCTTCTTGAGGTGGTTCATGTCGACATGGATGCCATCTACGCAGTGTGAGTTCCCGCAGTTCACTTGTTTGTAGCGGCAACTGTACCTTCTCCCAACATGCCTGTGGACATCATTGTTGCAGTATGAGCTGGTCTACTATAGAGAGGGGTGGTTCGACAAGTCCGAATGTCCGAGAAGCGTGTGGTGGAGGCAAGAGAAGCTGTGGGGTGAGTGAGTAGCTGCTACAGGTGGTGGTGTAGGCAGCTCGACGGTACGCGGCTGGTTTTCCTTGGCGTTTCGCTATTGGTCTCAACCGCTAGCTGTAACATGCGACACCCTCTAGGCCTCACTCACATGCGGTTGCGCACTGTAACCCCATACTACATTTTCCTGTCTGGCTCTCCGAATGGTCGAGTCTTCCATTCCTTCTCCATCTCCCTCACCTAGGCTGCTATTCTCGCGAAGTCGCTCGGCACCTGAGCCCCGATCCATCCTACGCCCCACAGACCCCCAAGTCCGACCAGGGAGCATGGCTTCGGCATTGGACACGTTCATGTCCTACCTGCGCGTACCCATCCTAGCATCCTCTGGTGTCGCCGCCCTGCTCAGCGGTCTCCTATACTTCAAGCAAAAGTACACCATCTTCTGTTCCCTTGTTGGAATCTGGCTAATGGTGATAGTGAAATCATATACCCCCGGGCTTTCCCTCCAGACGCTCGAACGAACGTACCCAGGCCCTCGCAGTTCGCCATTACCGACTATGAGGAACTGTTTATCCCTACCCCGGACGGCGAATCCCTAAGCGCATTCTTCATTCGAGCCAACAAGCAACATGCGCGCAATGTAACAGTTCTCATGTTCCATGGCAACGCTGGCAACATCGGCTACAGGCTTCCCATCGCAAAGATCCTCGAAAATGAGTTGCGGTGCAATGTGTTGATGTTGCAGTACCGAGGCTATGGCTTGTCTTCTGGCAATCCTAATGAAAAGGGGCTCATGATTGATGCGCAGACCGGATTGGACTATATCCGCCAAAGGCACGAACTTCGAGACACCAAGGTTGTGATATACGGTCAGAGTATCGGTGGTGCAGTTGCCATTGGACTGGCTGCTCGTAACCTTAGAGAGGGCGACATCTCAGGCATCATCTTGGAGAATACCTTTACCTCGATCAAAAAACTCATACCGACGTGAGTAACTTCGTTAGATTTGGAGGTCATCACTAACCTGGAGTAGTGCTTTCCCTCCTGCTCGCTTCTTGACTCCTCTCTGCCACCAGATCTGGCCTACTGAAGAGACACTCCCTAAGATTACCAAGATACCTATTCTATTCCTCAGTGGTCTCAAGGACGAAATCATTCCGTAAGCGCATACCCTAGACATGGACCGTTTGCCGTTAGGCTTTCAGTTTGCTGACTGCTTTACAGACCTTCTCACATGACTAAATTGTTCCAAGTCTGCAAAGCACCAAAAGTTTGGAAGGAACTACCGAATGGAAGCCACAACGACACCGTCGCAGAACCACGCTATTTTCAATACATTGAAGAGTTCCTGACTGAATTCGTAGCTCGCTGAAGCCAGTTCTGAACAAGAAATAGTTATTGACGGCAGTTGACAAATATGCTGAGCCAGTCCTGCACTACTGCTTCACTCGTGTAGTGCGAACCACAAAGGAAGCCGCAGGACCGGAAACAGCTGGAGCGAGCGTATGATATGTCACTGGTTCTTTTCTATTGGCAGGATTTCCGACCCGTTCCGAGGTCTATACACTACTAGGCCGACGTCGCAAGTCACGTATGGGATCCATAAGGTTTGTGTCTACTGCGCGGGCAGCGTATGTATACGCTGTGAGCGTTCCGGAGCAGCCGATATGTACTTTGAAGTCCCCAGCATTCTGAAACGGACATGCACATATTCCCTGGGCTGAACTTTTATGCGGCGTCGTGGACCGACGCGCCAACACCGGTAACGAAAATGTACTTTTGGTGGCAAAATGGCACCACATAGTATGCAACCGGGTCACGTTGTGCAGCACTCGCGAATATACAGATCGCGATCGAATGCATGAGCGACCAGTAATGAGTGCTTCTCCGTAGACTAGCCGTGATTTGTATTTGCAGCCCCTGTTAGCTATTCTTGCAAGAGAACCATTAAACATGACGGAGTGTTTAGATTTTGCTTCGCAAGGGTCCACGTTTACCGAACACGTGCAAAACCTGAGATGTGGGGTGACGGCGGATCGCCAGGGGCGAGGTACATGTCTCAGCCGGCTTATCGATGCAAGATTTCTCAAGACGGGAGCATTTTATCGAAAGATCATCCTTCACAGCCTCAGTCGCTTCACTACTGCATCTGCATCTGCATCGTACGACACGCAAACGTGTAAGGACAGTCGGGGAAAGCTATTCGGACGAACCGGCTATACCGGAGTTTGAATTCGCGACACAGTTACTATGCACCGCGCATTTGGAGCACCCCCGCAGGGTTCCAGCTGGGCCTCTGGATACGAAGAGGCTCTACAGTAGTGCCAACGCTCGCGTTCGCGACCGGACGCTGATTCGATGAAGAATCTGTGCTGGACCCTGTAAACGGATGCTAGCACCGCCACTGCGGTAATGTGGGCGCGCGATGTCAAAGCTTGACGTTTCCCATATCACTAGTGACCGGGAATGCGTAAGTGGGATTCACGGCACATGGACATGTTGGCATCGCAATCTCTTATTAGGCCGAAGACGGGTGTTTTGGCAGCACTCTTGTTGCTGCCCAGCGGTGCGACAGCGTGGAGCCTCAAATCGTTCGACGTTGATCGAGTCGACTTGGACAAGCTCATGATCTGCAGATCTATTCTTGTAACACTATCGTCATTCTCGCACCCTGGCAGACGGGACAGACGTTTCGTTCATTGCTCGCCCGGGTGTCGATCATGACCGCGCGGGATCAAGTGTGGTGGCTGTGCTGTGGCGCGCAGATCACTGTCATGTGCGGTCTCGCCGAGGGTGTGGCGAAAAGCCCTCTGCACTGGCAGCCCAGAACCAGTTCCCATGTTTGAGCAAACGGTTTCGGACCATTCTGTCCAGCCGTCTGCCGAGAGCGTGCCGAGCCCACTGCAAACTCGTCAAGCGTTGGTTTGCACTGGTGTGTTCGCATTCATGGAAGCGAGTGCTGACATCTGGCGGCCCACCGTCTCGCCGTCGCGCTATGGCGCTAAACCTGTATAGGTCCCAGAGCCATACCTGCCCGCTCCATCTTTCTTCCACCCTCGTTTCGACGCACTCCCGCCGCAGGGTCACCAGGGGAGTACCACCGCCCAGACAGCCTACTACGAAGCCACTCAACAGCGCCCCAAGATGCTTTTACCGGGTCCCTTGTCAGCTCCTTACGCTGGCTCCATGCCTTGTCATTATCGTGACGCCCTAATGCTGTCCACGCGGCGTCCATGGCTCCTCCCTGTTTCCTAAACGGCCGGAGTCTTCTGGGCGGCTCAGTTCGTGCATGTCGCGTCTGGTCCACCGTCGTTGTAGCTCCCTCAATTGGTCAGCCTGCCTTGCATGCATGTCGGGCCCGTTCTCATGGACGGCGTCAAATTACTTCATCATCTTGATCTAGGCAGAATTGTTACAGTGCAAGCCGGTGCTAGCGGACACCCTGGTATTATGGTCTTGGAGCGCTTTTGTAATATAATGCTTTCTTCTACTTTCTCGGCAAGTTTCGATTCGAGAGATTGACGCGAGCACTTCCGCGCCAACTGCTTTTCGGTATACAGAACAAACCCTAAATTTCCGCCTGCCGGAGATTGCTAGGAAGGGCCCGCTAAGCTTTCGTAAGATAGTCTATGATCAGCGCTGTCGGCCCATGGCATTCTAGAAACGGTATCACTCGCCACGTCCGATGATATACCACGTCCGTAACACTTGTTTTCTACTACTCCTTGACTCAGGCACCCAATTATCTTCTCCTCGCTGGGCTTTTGGTGATCGTTTCGCCTCCAGAGCATCGGTTTAGACCCTGTCATTCTACGTCAATCCTGTCAGCCACGGCCAGCCTTCCGACAACCAATCAAGCTACGGTCAGTTACTGCGGCCAGCGGCGATTGAGGCAGAAAACTCGCGAGATCCCTCTTGTGGCCTTCCCGTTCCTACCAGGCCAATCAATGAGCTCATCCTCGGGACCCTAGCTCCTAATATCTGCCGCACGTACGCTTGCCCATTGCGGTCCCTGCCGTTGCGCCGTCTCCAACCTCATAAGGGCTTTGAGAGATCGCTTCTGCCGTCTTAGTGGTTGTGTAATTCTGACCATCATCTTCGTTCCGCCCTAAGCGAGCTCCTTCTCCAAGGTAGTACATCAACCGAAGTCGTTCATCTTCCCTCAAACGGTCTCTCCTCCTGCCGGCTTCTTTTTTTACATGCGATCACCTCACAGCCTCCCTTATCCATTGGCAAACTTTGTTCGTCATCTCTCCTAGGAAGCGACTTACTTTCGGTACTCGTCACTTCCGGGTTGCCACACCTCTTCAAGGATACGTTGATATAGAATTAGGTATGTTGCATTCTCCTATGTTCGGAAGTTTGGTTCGAATCGGGCCTTTATACTTTCGTTTTTCTAGACCTCGTTGTATGAGTTGTAATATGGACTAACATGGCTTTCGTTTGGGTCCAACAGTGGGTACCACTTCCTGTCGTTTACGAACAACAACAACACATGGGCGACCTACCACCTGGTCCACGGCCTCATGCCATGGACAACGCGACAACTGGTCTTGCGCGTGACGGAAATACTTCCGGTTCATTTCCAACATCCCTCAAATCTCCAGACAGTAGCGATCCGTTCTATTCTCAGCTCAGTGGCCTACCTCATGGCCAACTACGACCCGACTTTCGATCATCGACCCATGCGAACGGATCTCACCAGCCCCAGGAACACGGTACATCACCACTGAACATGGGCGCCATGACAGGCGCACTACCCAACTATGGCACCAACGACAATGCTTCAACGAATCCGCAAACGGTACCCCGCTCGTTGTCTGGCGCATCCACGTCAGCTGTGGCATACCAGCTCGGACAGAACCTACAGATGACTTCTAGCAACATGTCCACTCATGCTTCATACGGACCTGGATTTGCTACTGGGCTTCCCCAACAACCCTTCATGCCTCAACAGGGCTCACAATACAGCGCCTATCCTTCCTTCGCGACAAACCAGCCTCGTCTAGCTGGGGTGGCACCGATGCCATCCCCATACCAGAGCTATCAGCAGGCGTCACAGTACATGTACTATCCGGCGCCATACGGACCACAAGGGCAATTCAACCCCGGGTTCGGTACTCAGAATCAATTGATGTACGAAAGGAAGGCCAGTTTGACGAACACGGGTATGCAAGGCCACGTTGCCGATTATTCGCATGTCGATGGCGGCTTCTCGGGTGTTCGCATGGCCACTGGAAATTTTCTAGGGGACTCGATGTCTCCATACGGTGCACCATTTGCGCAATCTCCTGGTAAGTATACAGAAGCTTGTCCTTACACATAATACCATTGGAGTATCGTATGTGCAGTTGCTGATGTGACCATAGCCATACCTCGCTCTGGGCCAATGAGTTCCATACCTCGCGGGCCGCCTCGCAAACCAAAACAGTCTGGACACGCACTTTGGGTTGGCAATCTCCCACCTGGAACCACGATAGTCGCCTTGAAGGACCACTTCTCTCGCGACGCTACCAAGGATATCGAAAGTCTGTTTTTGATATCCAAGAGCAACTGTGCGTTTGTCAACTATCGCACGGAAGCATCGTGCACGGCTGCAATGCACAGATTCCACGACTCACGCTTCAACGGTGTGCGCCTAGTCTGTCGACTTCGACGCAGCTCTGCTCCGGCATCAGGCGTCCCTACAGCACCCTCGGCTATGATAGGCCAGCAAAAGAACGCTTCTCGGCCAGCGACACCGATGCAGGACAGTGTCACTGATAATCTTACAGAAGACGCGGCCGGCTCACCATCGCACAAGAGTATTGAAGATCACAGATCATCTGCCGATACTGCCACGAAATACTTCATTGTGAAAAGCCTTACGCTGCAAGACCTGGAGCTCAGTGTTCGGAACGGTATCTGGGCTACACAGTCTCACAATGAAGATGTACTGAACAAAGCATTCCAGGTAAGTGCATAACAAACTCCATGCCTGTGAGAGCTGGCTGACAGAACCCAGTCTGCTGAGAATGTCTACCTCATCTTCTCCGCGAACAAGTCGGGCGAGTACTTTGGTTACGCCCGTATGGCGTCACCGATCCTCGAGGATGGCGCTCCTATCACAGGCTCGGCACCCAAACCAGAGACGATCGCAGATACGACAGACGTGCCAAAGTCGATCGCGACCCCAGCAACAGAATGGGCACCTCGTGGAAGAATCATTGACGACTCTGCGCGCGGCACGATTTTCTGGGAAGCAGAGCTCCCCGACACCGACGCTGAAGAGGAGGGTGAGGACAAAGGCGACAAGACTGACAGAAACGAGGCGCCCCAACCAGCCGAAGGCGATACTTCAGCCGTGCCACAGAGCTGGGGCAAGCCCTTCAAGATTGAGTGGGTCTCTACAAACCGCCTACCATTCTACCGTACCCGGGGCCTCCGCAACCCGTGGAATGCCAATCGCGAAGTCAAGATTGCGAGGGATGGCACGGAGCTTGAACCCAGTGTCGGAGAGCGCCTGGTCCAGATGTTCCATCGCTTGGGCCCTTCCGCTACGGGTGCACCGGTAATGCCGCCTGGTGTAGCCACCGGCATGATGCCTCAGATGCGAACATTCTAGGTACGTGCTTTTTACTTGAGTTGGACTTGTTGCATAGCACCTAATGCATCAACCTTAAAGTCATGGCTATCGTCGCACTTGGCATTTCACAAATTGAGAGTTGCCTAGGTAAATATGATGCGTCTTTTCTTTTAACTGGAACGAGCTTTATTTGGGGCTCTCCGCTGCCGGGCAGTGGGGGATGCACCAATCTCCTTTCGATGCATTCGCTTTTGTCGTTGTTATCAAAGAAGGAAGGAATTTTGACGATGAGATGATGATTTAATAAGCAAGATGAGATCAGGAAACACGAAGGATACGAAGCCAGTACTTGGATTGGTTTGGATAGTTGAGTATCCTTTCCTTCCTATATTGCTCTCGTCATCACTGTAGTATCATTGGAGTTTCTGTTTCTGTATCCTTTTCACTTTCGTTTTAATGTAACATATTGTCTTGCATTGCCCGTCCTAGACTTCGCCCCTACTTTGTGCGCGTAAACCTGTTGTACTCATAACCGCACCCTTGCTCATATGGTCTTTTACTTTTTTCGGTATCTTCTTCACGGGGAATCCTCACTGTTTTGCCCATCGGCCCTTTCTGCGCTGGTTGGGCTGCACAGATATTAACGAACTCGCTCGCGTTCTAGCCCTCACATGCGTCTAGTCTCCATAGGTAGGAGTACCGGCCATCTTGCGGATTCATAGGCCGCGACCAATGACGCACTCTCAGCAGATCCCGAGGCAGTGGCAGCGTGGGAAGGCATCATTGTCAGCCCACTGTGGCCATTAAACAATAGAACGCCTTGGCCATGGCCATGAAAGCGTTACTGGCATGGCCTACGCCAGGCGGTCGAAATGACGAGACAGCAAGGTTGGAAGGTCCGATCAAACCACCGACGCTAGGTGTCTCTGCCGTAACATCGCCCACAGAATCGTCATGAGGGAACGTAAACTTTACTCACCTCCACGTGTCCTTGCACACACTCGAATCCCCAGCAAAACAACCGTTTTCGCCCCCAGGCTTCGTGCTCGGATGCTGCGTGCACGCGGGAAGCATACATCCGGCAAGGAATGCTGTCCCTAGAGTAAAAGCCACAAATATTGTGCATCTCCGCCCAAGCTCTGAGAAGCCTCACTTTGCAACCCAACGCCTTAGATAACGCCATAGTACAGTAGTAGCCCAACAATTCCCCCACCCACATGCTAGGTACATGTAGAACAAGGCTGGCACGCCGTTATACCCGTCAGACAGTAGAAGGAATGGAGCACAAGAAGAGAACAAGATCCAGTTCCGGCACACACAAGTCACTTTGTGAATATACCCACTGCGACTGTTTTCCCCTGTCAATCAGACCCCTAGTCCGCGCAACCTCAAGTCACACAGCAGACCACCTGCAGTACAGGGACATCGCAATCTAGATCTCCCATACCGTACTGTACATGACGGCGACAATCATCCGCGTCATCCGCTCGCATGCCTTTCTCACTTTTGCCCATGATGGACTGTGCGTTTCCCACTCTGTCCTCGCTGCAAAAATGCCGCGGTGGCGGTTCTCGCTGCATTCAGCATGTTTTTTAAGTGGGGATGGCAGGGGTCCGCGGAAGGGAGCGGGCTGCGCGCTAACACCCGTGTTTGCAACGAGTAATGGTGTCATACTAAACGCGATGGTGAGATGACCACATGCAAGTGCCGGTGTCTAAATTTTCCTTTTGGCGTTAAGCGGTGTGTACGATCCATGGACAGCTTCCTGCTCCCAATTAGGAGGTTAAAGCCGAAAAAGCGTTGCAGATAGTCGTGTAATAGGGGGGAACAGGGGTTCATGGCGTTGTATTTGTTGTCGTTACCACGAGTGTTGCCCGGTTTGCTTTTACCGAGGCTGCCTAACACAACCTTGGAATCGACATGTACAGTTCTATCATGTCGCTCATCGAACCTTGAAGCCACCTCGTCCTACTAATCAACTTTGCCGATCCTCAGCACCGGTTTCCAGTGAATCTTGGAACTTCCAATCACTTATTTAGTGCGGTTGCTGTACCCGGCCATGCACAGAAACGCGACTCGCCCACGGCAGTTTCCGCTATACATGCAGCTTTCCTGCCAGCTTATTTTTCCCATCTTGAGGTGGCTTGGATAGGAAGGTTCGCTCCCGAGATTCAATCGCGATCGCAAGACTGGTTATGACTATTGCTCGGACACTCTTAGACTATGGGTTCCTTTTGTCCTATTCGAGATCAGAGCATTTCTGCAGAGGCATGTCCAGAACGCGATCATTACCACATAAGCTTCCGTCAAGCTCACAGCCAAGGTCACTTTGTGGGCTCGATGCTCTGGTCAATAGTGGTACGCTCCACTCAGACTTTCCTCTATGTCATTTGTCCGGTTCTTGACCGATGAGTCCAGCTCCGAGATCGCTTCTCTTATGTTTTGTCCTTGCTTTACGTTTAGGCTTGTATTACGTTTAGACTATTATGAAGACCTGTAGGCTTGGTACCTGATCAACTAGGTGATGGTCGAGACTCTTGCAAGGCCGTTGACGGGCCCCTGTATAGAGCTGGATGTCCACTATCACGTGCCGTCGTGTCTTAGTCGCGCTCCCGGTAGCTTGCGTCGTCGCGTCTAGCATCTTTCCAATATAGTCTCATGAAGCCTCTATGTTCATAAGTAAAATTGGAACAGGGACAGTGTTTCGCGGTGAGTTTACTCGAGATAGAGCACATGCATGCGAGACTGGTTGAAGTTACCCTTGCTCGATCACGACGTTGGCTACGACAATGTCAAATGAGAGGCGGCGGATTGCTGCCATTTCCTAGTACTGCCATTGCCTGAATAGTACATGGCGCTTGCCAGATGGAATTATGCCGGATTTAGCAGTGTGCACTATCATCACTTACCCCTCAGCAACGTCATATCTCGACCTTTCGAGTGTACATCGCATGCTCTTTTGTACGGCGAACTTATCATCGCATATCTCGAATACTACGATCACAGCCGATCTCAAGGTAGATACAGCCGTAGACCTTAGAGCCCTCGAATTCGGCAAGCAGGTAGTCGTTTCCCTGTCGAGACAAGAACCATTCACCATGTCCACTCCCGACCTACCAACCAAGATGTGGGCAGCGCAAGTTGTCGAGTTCAACTCACCGTACAAAGTTCACCAAATCCCCCTTCCGTCAGACCTCGCACCGAAAGACCTCCTAATTAAAGTCGCCGTCGCATCACTTTGCCACACAGACTCCATGGTCTCTGCTGGCAACATGGGCACACCCCTTCCCTGCACAGCTTCTCATGAAGGCGCCGGTACCATCGTAGCCATAGGTTCTTCCGTAAAGGACTTCGCGGTAGGCGACAGGGTCATGGCAGGACTGTTATACCATGCATGTGGGACCTGCGCTGAATGTCAAGGCCCCTCGGCTTGTCCGCAATACTGCCAGAAGACTGGTGGTTTCCTGGGTGTGACAAACCACGGCTTTTTCGCTCAATACGCGAAAATTGATGCGGAGCAAACTGCAAAGTTACCTGACAAGGTGTCTTTCGAGACTGCTGCTCCGCTGGCTTGTGCGGGTATCACTATCTACCGTGGCATTGTCTTGTCTGCCGTGAAAAAAGGAGAATGGATAGCCATTGTAGGTAGTGGAGGTGGCCTAGGTCATCTCGGCGTGCAGTTTGCAAGGGCAATGGGGTTGAACGTTATTGGTATCGATGCGCGAGATGAAGGTTTGGAACTCACGCGGCATTGTGGTGCAGATGTTATCATTGATGCTAGAACAAGCAGAGAGGATATCATCAAAGCTGTACATGCTTGTACGAACAATGAAGGTGCGACGGCTACTTTGAACGTAAGCGATGCTTCCTCGGCGGCGGCTACGGCATGTGCTATCACCAAAATGCATGGCACTATGATTCAGATTGCGCAACCGGATGACGTGGTAATCCCGTATCATGAGCTCATCTTTCGCGATATCAGGGTCAGAGGGTCGGTCATCTCTACTGTAGGTGAGGCGCGCGATATGTTGAAACTGGTTGCAGAGCATGGTATTACAGTGCAGACGAATCCGTTTCAGGGGTTAAGTGAGATTGAGAAGTTGGTTGAGTTAGCGCATGGAGGCAAAATGAAGGGAAAGGGTGTTATTATCATGGACCAGAAGCAGGTATAGGTTGGAGCAGAATAGATGATACATGACTACAATACGCCGGCAGTAGAACTAGCAAGATATATCTGGTGCATGCAGAAGTACTGATTCCAAGCAAGTCTCATTGAACACCATGGACCGAAACCTACATCGTTGTTTGTTTTAGTAACACAGTAAAGTAACATCATGCAAGTATCTTAGGGTATGGTCCTGTTAGGTACCGCTTTGAAGAATTCCGGTGTGTATCATCCTTTGTGCTGGGGACGTAGCAATACTACAACAGCCGGTCTAGAAAACATACGTTAAATGGCCATGCAGTGTGCTAGCATCGTAAGATCAAATTTGAGTTCAGATTAAACAGACGCGATTATACTACAATTCTATAAACCTACACACTAACCCAAAACTCGTCCAGCAGTGGAAGCTGTGCTCCTGTCCTTAGTCTCTACCTTCCTCAACCCCTTGCCAGCAGCAATCTCGCCAAGCAACGCTCCACGGTTCGGCATTCCACCTGGAGCCTTCATGCTAGGCATTGGGGGTGGCGGAGGTGCAGAACCACCTGGTGGCGGTGGTGGGCCCGGCGGCGGCGGAGGCGCACCGCTCGTAGGCATGGGAGGAGGTGGTGGGATACCAACGGGCGGTGATGTCACAGCTGGACTCTCAGCACGCGGGCTCTTGTTGTCCATGGAGGAAAGTGGACGTGGTGGTGCCATGGTACCGAACAACATGGAAGCCAACTGCTTGGCGCCACCTTGGGGTGCCTCATCATCGTCGGATGAGTCGTCGTCGTCTGAGTCGACGACAGACCAGTCATCATCGTCTTGTCTTAGTCTGCGCGCTGAAGGTTGAGCAGGCTCATTGAACGTAGGCGCAGCAGCCTTGTTGGCTTGCTCTTGAGTGAGACGGTGGAAAGGGTTCGTGGACACCTCGCTTGTGTTGCTCGGTGGGGGCGGAGGTGTCGAGACAGTGCTGTTCTCCTGGTTCGACATTGCCATCTTCTTCAAGAATGGGTTCTTGGTCTCAGTGTCGCCTAAGCCAGGGTGAGGACTAGTCACCGAAGACGCAGGCGGGCTGGCGATGGACGATGGTGGTGTGTTGTGCGAAATTTGGGGGATTGGTGGTGCTTGTGGAGGTGCAGTATCACGCGGCAACTCTTGACTGGCGGTGGGTGTAGTGTCCTGAGGCGTGATGTTCTGCGGGCCATCGTCATCCGAGGACTCGTCGTCGTCGAGTGCCTCAAGCTGCATCTGCAGCTGACGTTCGCGCTCACGAGCAGCTTCGATCTCAGCGCGCTGGGCGGCCAGTCGAGTTTCCTTCTCCTTGGCATCTTTGGAAGCAGCTTCTCTGCGCTTCTTCTCTTCGGCCTTCTTGAGCTTGCCTTGTTGAACTTGCTCTTCCAGGGCACGAAGCCTAGCCTGAGCGGATTCGCGCTCCTTGGCAAGTTCATCCTCTTGTCTACGCTCCTCGTCCCTAGTGTTTATTAGTATAGACGTAGAGGATAGATCGATGTATACATACTCCATGCGCCTTGTCTCAGCTTCTTGTGCTTCCTGCTGCTCGCGAAGAGCCTTCTCAGCCATGTCATTCTCTGCTCTCTTCGACTCTGCTTCCGCTTGTTGCACATCATGCTGCGCAACATCTGTCTTGTTCTTACGCGAAGCTGGGGGTGGCGGTGCGGGCTTCTTGCCGCTGCTCTTAGTCGGAGCAGGTGGTGCTGCGGACTCGTCATTGAGACGTCTTTGACGCTCTTCTTCGCGGCGCGCATCTTCCTCTTCAGCCTGACGCAGCTTCTCTTCACGTTCTTTCTTCTCACGATCGGCACGCTGTTGAGGTGTCTCGCCAGCTTTGACAGGAGCTTTGATACCCAAGGCAGCTAGGCGCTCGGCCATGCGTTGCTCAGCTTGTTGCTTGATGAATGCCGCACGTTCTTCTGGAGTCTTGTATGCCGAGTATGACCCACCGCCGGGTGTAGTTGTTGATGCACGAGGAGGAGGGTCGACACGAGCAGCAGGGCTCTCATAGCGAGATGTTGCTGGCCGTCTCTCCTCTGAACGGGCCCTGTAGTTATCGCGAGATTTACTGTGCGAGCTTAGCAAGATGGTTGCCAAAGTTATCGGATAATACTTACTCGTCCTTGCGGATGCGCGAAGCCCGGCTGCTGCGCTGCAGATCAAAGATGAAGTCCTTAACGTCATCTTCCACACCTAGAGCCTCCTCCCACCTGCGTCGTTCATGCTCGCTTGTATTGTCATGCCCTCCTTCTTTCAAGCTCGACTCTAGGCCCCTAGTATATTCGTTCACACTGTCTTCAACATCACGGATCATGCGCTCATTGTTCTCCCTCTCTGCTCTGATGCGCGAGTTTTCCTTCTCCAAGCGCTCAGTTGCAGCGCCAGTGTCATCGCTAGCAGGAGCAGGCTTTCCGGTCAACGCAGCAGAGCGTGCTTGCATCATAGCCTTAGCGCGAGCTTTCAGACGGTCGGATTCAGTCACCGCACCGCCAGGTCCAGTACCCACGATGGTAGATGCGGATCCAGGGTGTGCCTTGGCATCTTTGAGTCTGAACAGCTCAAGTTGAGCGTCTGCTATCTCACGCTCTGTTCTGCGAACATTGGACGCAAGTTCAGGCAAGCGATCAGTCAAGGTCTGTAGTTGGCGCTTCAGGGCACGACGTTCAGCATCCGAGTCAGACGATCTAAGTGAAGCCTTGGGATGGGCATCGATGTCTTCTTGTACCCTGCGGATGCGGCGGTAGAGATCCTCAGCTTCTCGGCGGTCTCGGCGATCCAGCGCATCGTCTTCATCGGCTGCGTTCTCGTCTTGTGTATCCATGGCATCCAACAAGATTTGCTTCTCTTTGACAGACTTTCTCAGCTGGTCAAGTGACATCTCGTCAGATCGCTCTGAAGAAGGAGAAGCCGGCTGCGCTGGTGAAGGCGAGCGACCGCCACCACCAAGACGATGTCTAGCGCTCGACTTGTATCCTACATTATCGTCGTTGTTACGGAAAACTGTAGCATCCTTTCGGCCACCGGCTTGCGGACTACCAGCGCGGAACGAGTGAGACTTTAGGTAGCTAACACCAGTGCGCTGAGGCTGAAGGAAAGCACCAGAGTTCTTCCTGTCCTCGGCATCTCCACGTAGCAAGTTCTTCATCGCACCAATAGAGTCATTGATGTTGCGCGTAGATGGTGGCACCAGCTCAGGAGGGAGACGAGCGGGGATGGGGTAGCCGTTGAGCTTACGGTAGATCAGATGCATGGCAACCGCGAATTGATCTAGGTCAAGACGACCTCTGTCAGCAGAGTCGGCGAGGGTCCAAATGCGCTCCAAATCTGGCTTGGGCAGTCCACTCTGTCCAAAAATTTCGAGGGCTTGCGCTCCACTGATGTAGCCCTTGGTCATGCCATCCCAGGCTCGGAAAGTATCATCATACAGCTTCTTCTCTCCTTTCGTAATGGCCCAGGGAATCGTGGCGTTACCAGTCAAACCGGCAGTCGTATGGTTACCACCCTCCCGGCCAGTCTGAGGCATCATTCGTTGCGCCAAAGCTTCAATGTTTGGCAATCCAGTGGCTGGGGTATTGGCTAGACCCCACTGACCTGGCATCCCGGTTGGCTGCGCATTGAGAGGTGCCATGCCGGTCTGATTAGGCGCGAGGTTTGAGCCAAAGCCGGTAGGCATCGGAGGCATCGGTGGACGTGGTCCATTATAGCCACCAGGAGCCTGTCCAAAGCCAGTGGGCTGCGGCTGCATACCAGTCGGTTGCTGTCCGAAACCTGTAGGTTGTGGCTGCATGCCCATTGACTGCTGTCCATATCCAGTCGGCTGCGTGACCAACGTATTCAACAATTGGCTGTTCGATGGCTGGGGCTGGGGCTGCTGGATTGTAGGAGGCTCGTTGAACTTCGGGGCATTGCTCGCCGGTGTTGGGCGGCTTGACGAATCGTCGCCGACTCCGAACGATATGATATCCACCATGCTAGAGACCTCGTTCTTGACTCGCTCGGGGAGGGAGTTGGGCAGGTCCTTGCCGGTCAACTTGAGATTGCAAAGGTACATGGCGAGCGCAAATTCGGGGAACAGGAGCTGGCCGGACTTGGTCGTATCCGACAAGGTCCTATGTTTGTTAGCACTGGATTATGCGTGCAAGTTGCTGAACGTACCAGATGTGGGAAAGCGCATCGCCAGATAGCTTGGAGCGCATCAAGAGGTCCCGCGCCTGGTCTCCGGACAAAGCCTGGGCATCCCCAACAGCCGACTTGAACAGCTGCTCGAACTTGGCCTGGTCTTGCGCCGTGATGAAGGACAGCCGTATGTTCGGGATCTTGGTCGTCTTGGCAGGAACGGGTGGTGGCACTGAAGACGCAGAGCTGCCGCGGAACGAATCAGCCATCTGCGCCGATGTCATGCCCGTGGGCTGCGGCCGTTGCGGTTGAGCAGGCGGTTGTTGCTGCTGCTGTTGCGGCGGCGCGCCAGTCTGGAAGGGCATCTGCTGGGGAGCCTGCTGCTGCTGCTGGAATTGCTGGTTCTGCTGCCCTGGGAAGCCTGTGTACTGCGGTTGCATGCCCGTTGGCTGCTGTCCGAAGCCCTGCGGCTGGCCCGGAAAGCCAGTAAACTGTGGTTGCATTGGAGCTCCTCCGAATCCCGTCGGCTGAGGTGCCAATCCACCCTGAAAGCCTCCAGGCTGCTGGAAGGGCTGCTGTTGCTGCTGCTGCCCATACTGAGGCTGCCCCGGTCGGGCACTGTTCCCACCCCCTAAGTACGAGTTGGACCCAGAGAACATGGCGGGCGAGTTATCGCGGGTCGATTAGAGCAGTGGAGATGCGCGCATGCGGTACAAGAACTAGAAAGATGTAAGGAGCGCGTACGGGCGGGAATGGCGAAAGGTGTAATGAGGGAGGTTGAGAGTCTGTGCTGCTCGCGCAGCCCTGGAGGTCCCAGGGTAAGTTCGCGCTAAGGTGCTTCAGTCGTCATCTTCGAGGACGCGCTTGCCTCGTCGGTAAGCACCAGGACCCGACATCCACTACTCTTACATCATCTTCATCATGTCGAACGCACAGAACGGCGCAGGTGCTGCATCGCATTCCGAGGCTGATCTTGCCCAAGTGAGTTTTGTGGCAATTGCTGTACTTTGGGAATTAACAGCTCGGGTAGGCGTTCAAGGAACTGCAGCGAGGCGAACAGACCGCAGCCGCCCTGGAGAGTCACCTCGATTCTATTGAAAAAAAGATTGAGGCACTCCTGGCGCAAGCCGAGAAGGCCGAGCAAGAGTTGAAAGATACTCCGGAAGATCCTGACAAGTCTTCCGGAACCGAAGAAAAGGGTTCCAAATAAGATCTACAAAGCCATGCGTCTGCTCTGCGATATGAACCATGTACACCCTGCACCAACTCTGGGTCGGATATATTGCAAGCACGCCGTGAATACTACGAGAATAACGACCGAGTACCCTCGTTCTCATGAGCATGATGGATGACACGAGCGAGGATGGATACAAGCATGATCAATGCGCTCTTAGCAGAATGGACATGTTGGAGTCTTAGCATTAAGGGGGCATAGCATGCGCTTGTACGTGCTCTTGGGTACCTGTTCACAAGCCACCGACAGTCGAGGGCTTTACTTCGGAACCCTCCATCTTAAAGACTTCATCCAAATGGAACACACCATTGCTGTCCTTCTCAACCACACCTACCTCGGTGATAATACCATCAATAAGTTCTGCAGGTGTGACGTCAAAAGCTGGGTTCCATACACCGATACCGTTGGCTGCAATACTGATAGTCTCAACAACACCAAGATCTAGCGTGACTCCATCGTGTCTCGGTCCTTTGACGAGCGTCACTTCCTTCCCTGGGCGTTCTTCGATGACGATGTCTGACCCCGATTTGGTCTTCAGGTCAATAGTAGTCCTCGGTGCTGCAACCAGGAACTTGACGCCGTGGTGCTTTGCAAGAATGGCTAATGAATAGGTTCCAATCTTGTTGGCAGTATCACCATTTGCGGCCACCCGGTCAGCACCAACCACGATACCCGCAATATTCTCGCTTCCACCCCGTAGTCGGAGTAGCGCTGCGGCCATGGAGTCTGTGATGAGAGTTGCCGGTATCTTGTCGTGGACCAGCTCAAATGCTGTCAGTCTGGAGCCTTGGTTGTATGGTCGCGTTTCAGAGCAGAAGGCGTGCTTCAACGATCCATTGGCATGTAGAGATCGGATCACTCCAAGCGCTGTACCATATCCTGCAGTTGCGAGGGATCTGTACGATTAGCAGTTGAAAATATCTGATGCAGAATCGTACACACCCGGTGTTGCAGTGTGTCATCATGCTCACAGGTCCCTGCTTTCCTGCCTCCGTATTTTTCATTATCCACTCCGCGCCATGCTTGCCGATATTCTCATTGTCGCTCACGTCGTCGACCAACATCTTCTCGGCAGCGGCAACATATGCTTCTCTCACGGCTTCTCCACTCGCTCCCTCACTCGCAGCAGCTTCCTCGGTAATTTTCCGAAGCTTGCCAGCTGCGTCTGCAAGGTTGACGGCAGTTGGTCTGCTCGTTACCAGGTAGTCCAGCTTTTCTGTAATGAAAATCTTGACCTCTTCTGCTACTGAAGAAAGCTTCGTGTTTGTGAGCTCAACTGCGAGAGCGAGAGCAGCGACTATGGCGATAGCTGGCGCTCCTCGCGTTCGCATATCCTTGATTGCGTGCCATGCATCAGTGCTGGAGTAGATGCCATCATATTCTTCAGCGTGGGGTAGTTTCAGCTGGTCGAGAATCTCGAGCTGGCCGCGCGAGTATTTGATAGCTTGGAGTACCATTTCGAAAAGTCGATAGTTTGGTGTATCACTCCAACGTGCCGCAAAAAATTAAATGCCAAGATGGTGAGCGTTGGGTTTCAATAGCCCCATCCCGCGGAGACCGCGGACATTGACGCTAGCACGTGGGAACGTCTGGGCCTAAACATGCGTGCGGCCCAAAGCAAGTTACACAGCATAATACAAACGAAGCATTTACGGTCTATAGCCTGGTATCAACCATCCGCTGCTCCGCCAAAGGTCGTAAGTTTTGACACCTCGGGATGACGGCACGCGATGACGAAATCAAGCCACGTGTGGCTCATTGCCAAGGCCGGGTTCAGCCACCAAGCAACGCACCTGCCGGTATAGGCGAGGCCGTCAACGGCCTCAGTGTTCGAGCCGGACAAACATGAACCGTCGAGTTTTCATTTCTGCTGTATAGCGAGTATCTTGGGCGATATCTGTATCAAAGGAGACGGAACAGACACTTTAGATGGAACCCTTCACTGCCACCTGAAAAGTGCAGCATCTCAGCCCTACAAGAGCCGCAGAAATAAAGGGTCCTAGTGTCAGGAACCCGACAGTGAATTGACCGCGGTAGCCCCATGACGACGCCAACACTCGGACCCCATGCCTGTACGCTACGCACTCAATTGACTCTCCCGTGCCTTTGCTTCGACCCCATTCTGTACAATACAAGAAGACATTGCTCCCTCTAGTTGTTCGCCCCATCAGGACTGTGTCGTCCAACCAAGACGTTTTCGGCAACCACGCCCGTTGCTAGTCACCCCGATAGGCGGAGAAAAAGACCCACATCCTCACTATTTATCTTTCCCAACACCACAAGCAGAGGCGGTCACCCAGCCAGAGAGACGTTCTGTGCACATGCGCATATCAGCCAATCGCCTTACCTCCCCGCGCCTTGCTGCACCCTCGTAATTTGGGCCCGATATCGATTGGAACGTCGAACGAGAGAGATCGCCACGCCTCGAACAGCCCCGCGCAGCTTCGCGCCAGACTTATATAACGATGCCCCGCATGCCGCGCTCGAACTCGAGCGTTGGGGTAAGCACAGCAGTTATGGCTTCACAAGAAGAGCCTATACAACCCACGTACCGAGGTTACGGCACAATCGCTCCCCAGAGACCTGCGCAACGCCAAAGACGTCACTCATGGCATACACGACCCTGCATGCAGGAAGCAGAGAACTTCCAGTTGTTGGTAAGTAAATCAGTACGTATGCGCTTACCATGTACTAACAAGTATGTAGCTTCGAAACTTCTTGGTCGAACTCAATTGCCGGATGGACTTCCTGGAAGACTATGGCCACCTCAAGTACGACGCCGGTGTCGAATACGCATACAACACCCTGCTTGCCGTTCGCGAATCCTGCTCGAAGATATCCGATGGCGCAATCGAGGCCGGACGACGACAGGCTTCCGTATTCGTCGAGACATTGGAGGGCCGTTACAAAGATGCGATGGAACGGAAAGAGACCCTAGGAGAGAAGGTCTTGGAAGGAATAGTGCTTATGGACAACTATCTGACCGAGTTTGAGACGCGCGCATACGCCATAAGAGACGGATCGATCGGTTCCTATGCACAGGAATTCTATGAGGAAGGTCGGAGAAAGATGGACGAGGGAATCGAGATCGCAAAGGGTGTTGTGGACGGTGGTCTAGACAAGGCACGACGCGCGCGTGAAACGATTGAACTCCGAGTTGAGCACGCCGTCCAACGGGCCTTAGAGCGAGCCAAAGCACACGGCCTGATACACTACGAGGATCTACCAGAGCCATGGCGAGTCAACCCACATATCCTCAAGGGCTACCGTTTTCAAGAAGGAAAGTGGGCTTGCGTTCGATCCATTTTCGGCCTCCACAACGAGCTAATCAATATCTGGACACATCTCCTCGGATTCATCATGGTTCTTGCCATTGCCTTCTACTTCTACCCTTCGAGTGCCAACTTCAGCATGTCGACCAAGGCCGACATCTTCATAGCGGCAGTTTTCTTCTTTGCGGCATGCAAATGCCTGGCTTGTTCGACCATTTGGCACACGATGAACAGCATATCACACCAAACATTGCTTGAACGCTTCGCCTGTGTAGATTACACTGGTATCTCTTTACTCGTCGCCGCATCTATCATGACGACTGAATACGCCGCATTCTACTGCGAACCCGTCTCCCGCTGGTCATACATGTGCATAACAGCACTTCTCGGCGTTGGCGGCGTTATTCTACCCTGGCATCCGACCTTCAATCGAGCGGACATGGCCTGGCTCCGCGTTCTCTTCTACTGCTCCCTCGCCCTGACTGGCTTCCTGCCCTTTGGCCAGCTCGCGTATACCCGTGGCGTCGCATGGGCACAGTACTTCTACGCGCCCGTCACTAAGAGTTTGCTCGTGTACGTTACCGGTGCATTGTTGTATGCGAGCAAGACGCCCGAACGCTTCTTTCCTGGCTTCTTCGATTACGTAGGCTGCTCCCACAACATCTGGCATGTTGCTGTGCTGGGAGGTATCATCTTCCACTACATGGCCATGCAGACTATGTTCACGCAGGCTCTTACTCGGGCCCAGACAAGCTGTTCCGTGTACTGAGAGCGCTGTTCTCTTCTACACCTTTATCCTTCACTGTTCTACATCTTCATCACTTTTCATCTTCGTTTGGAGCGTTCGGCATTGTTGAGCGAGTAGGGTGCTTTCGCATTGGGCAGGCGTCCGGTTCGTAGATGTCATGGATTGCTGGACAGAAAACCAGTGCTCGGCCGGTGGTAGCTGTGCTGAGCGCTGTGTTTGACGCTCATATAGAATGTCTGTAGCTGCGAGATCCTGCATTTTAAATTGTTCATACCAAGCTTTCACTCGTCGTACATGCAAATGAACCTAAACATCAAAAGGTTCCGGATTGCTTGTAAAACCACATGTGAGCTGATGATTCATTCTTTCTTTCGATGATTGTGGAAATACTTGTTGAGATAGCATCGACTGCTTGGTATGACCTGAACGCCTTTCGCTATGCATATAACCCATTTTGGCCCTATTCGCATTATCCTTGTCCCCAGCTTAATGGCTATCAGGCACGTCTGGCAACCTCTCGATAACGTATTTGCCCTTTGCAACGCTAACAATCGGCACACCAGGAATCTTCCTTATGCGCCTCTTGAGATCCCTATCGTTTGTCGCGACCAGGTAGATTCTGTGTTTCTGGACCCTGTCCACAATACAATCATCGGCGTAAGTGCCCTTGTGTTCGCACTTGAGGCGCTGCCATCTCTCGTCGCGAGCGATCCTGAGCGCAATACGGTATTTTGGGCCGAGTTTCTCGAGCTCAGCCATAACGCAGGTCGTGATAATTGGAGTGGCCTTGGCGTAGAGAAGATCCATGAGGGCCTTGTCGAGTTCGAGCTTGGCGTGCACCGTGTGAGAGAGGAAGTTGGTGTCCACGAGGACGGAGTAGGGCGGGCCGAGGGCAGTGTTGGCTTGGAAGAAGAGGGCCGAGGAGACTTGTGGGCTGTAAAGTGTCAGTCGTGCCTGCTCTTTACTCGAATCGAAATCCGAGATACATACATTTCTCGCTTTGCCTTGTTTTCATCCTCCTTCTTCTTTGCTTCTATCTCACCAGCCATTTGATTCTTCTTACTGCAGTATGATCAGCTCTTACGTCGCAAACAGCAGTGGGGCGCGTTGTCGCATACAGTCGAGCATCTCGTTGACCTGATAGTGTTAACAGAAGCTCATCTAGACATGACGCCACACATACCAACGATCCTCTTCGTCTGCGCAAACTTGCGCGTTCTCTTCGCGACACCCATGGTTGCACGCGGTCCTGGGACCCTCGTCGGCGAGCTTCAGTCGTCTATGAAGCTCCTTGTGTTTCGCTACGTTTCTAGCGATGTAGCGTTGGAGGGTGAAAGTAATGGCTCGCGCAGTCGTCAGGATCGCAGTCGTGTGGTGCTGGTGGATTGTTCGCAAACCACTTTTTGCTATCGATAAGGGCGGCAGCTTTTTGATGCCAAGAGAATGAGGCCGTCGGAGGGTCGAGGCGCCGATTGGTGGGCTTGACAGAGGAAAAGAGCTCGACGCTAAGCCCTAAGCACTCGAATCACGCAGGTCCCAGAATAGAAGCGACGTTCCTGGGTTGGGATCTGTCATCGTTGGCCCTGCATACCGATGTTTTTCCTGCATCCCTGAGCCAGACAACCAGTGCAGACGTCAACAGCCGTTTGCTTCCAGGCCTGGCACGCGGATTGTTCCATCATCGCGCAAAGCAACCTGCTTCTAATTATTGTCTCTTTCGATAAAATTCCTATCGCTAGTCTACATCGAATACGGCCAGACATCACGCGAACTGGGCGCTCAGACTACGCGTATTGCCAGCGGGTCCACGACTCCGCCCCTTGTTACCCTGACCCCGTCTTGCACTCCACCATCAGCCTTTCCTCTCGTTCCCCGTCACTCGTTTCGGCGCTTCTCTGTCCTATCGATATCACCTGCGATTGCGTCTTCCTCTCCTTGCTTTTCCTTCACCAATCGAGTCTTGAAATACGCCTGCTGGACTGCGAGCCTTGACCACGCCATCTCCTGAACCCACTCGGCCCCTTCCGCACACTGCCCATCGGCGACCCTACCTCCGCACACACCTATACACAACAACCCACGATGCGACCCTTTGTGGGCCTCGCAGGCCTGCTGCTCGTTGTCGCTCCTACCGTACTCGCTCAAATCGAGAACGCACCCGACCTATCCACTGTCACGCAACCAGGAGGCGACGCAGCGACAAACACAGCCGAGACCTCCGCCGCCGAGACATCACAAGCAGCGACTTCAGAAGCTGCAACCACATCGCAAGTCGCCACCTCCGAGACCACCGAGGCCGCAACAACAGGAGATACGCCCTCTAGTACGGCTGCCCAGACAGGGTCTACGAGTGTGTTCAATCTTGTAGGTGCGCCAACACTAGCCGGTATCGGTATCCCGGATGTCAAAGTCCCAGACACAGCCGGTGCTGCCTTTATGCAAAAGTCCGATCTTCCAGATGGAACCGTCTTCATCTGCGTCGGTGCTATTCTCGCCTTCTTCGGTGCGGCGGTGTTGGCGTGGCGCGGTCTCGTTGCGTGGTCGTTGCATCGTTCTGTCAAGCGGGCGGCCATGGCTCAGAACATGGCTGATATCAAGGCCATGTCAGCAGTGCCTGGTAAGAAGCGGGGAATGTACAATGTGGTCGGAGCGAGTTCGACCATGTCTCTGGATCACCTAAACGCCGCCCCCATTGGCAAGTCGTCGAAAGCTTTCGCTGGTGCGCCTGCAGCACAGAAATCGGCATCGTCCTTGTTCTTCTCTCCAACTGCAGGTGGCGCCGCCGGTTTGCGGGATTCTGTAGCGGCCCGATCTTCTACCTATCTTCCTGCAGGATACTACGCATCTGGTAACGCAGCCCCTGCTGCTGGATCACCACAGATGCACATCGGAGGCCAGAACCCCAATAATCTTTCAGCGCTCTCCCTCTCCACCCCAGGAAACCGATTTAGCGCAAGATCCGGTATGTCACCACCGGAATCGCCATCACTGCCACCGTCACGCGGGGGATATGCTCGCGCGCCACCATCACGAGACGGCTTATCTGTATACAACCGTAACAGCGTTGCAACTCTCGGCCAACCCGGTAATACGAGAAGCATCTACGGTCAAGACGGCCACGCCGTAAGCCAGTTGTCGCTGAATGTACCTGGCGGCACAAATGTCCCTGGCGGCCGGACTCCCAGTGGTTATCTAGACGATCTGTTCGAGAACCACGGCAACGGATCAAGAGAACGATTCTAGTTGGATCTCGAACAGCAGCCTGCAAAACAGCGTACTGTGAGCGTGGGAAGTAGTACGCTCAAGAAGAGTCCGTTTGGCGTATACCGGTTCGCGTATGCGTCGGAGGTGGAACGCGCTAGAGCAGTGTCTGCAAGCACTTTGTCCATGATAGAAGATTATTACCGTGTGTGAGCAGGCGAGGAAAGAGGAAGTGAAAAAGAGAAAGAGGTTCTTGTTTATGTTTTGCTTGCATGCATGCGTGCGGGTCTCCTTGCTTTCGGGTTCACTGCTTGGCTTGTGATACCATCTCATGCAGGTTGCTTTTTCGTCACTTGCTCTGACTGTGGTACCGGCTTCGGGTTTGGGGGGACTGTCCGAGTCTGCCATCTTCAAGCGTTCTTATTACTATTGTTGTCACGTTTCTCTTATGATCGTAGGGAAGTATCCATGGATGCTCGTTAATCATGTTGGCGTTTAGTCGGCGTTTGAAAAGAGTGGGGGGAGTTTCTGTTCTTGTACGTTTAGCATGTGTGCGCATCGCAGGGTCGTTTGAGCTCGAGGTACTACCTGTAGATTTACATACTAGTCCCATAATGAACCGTTGTCAAAGAGCGAGTTGCGGACTTGTTGTTCCTTCGAACTTGGTGAAAGTGGTGGCAGGAAACTTGGAAGCGGCGTGTACTACAGTCGGTGCTGGTAGCGCTGGAGCTATGTACTCCGCACACTAATGCTTCTTTGATTAGCATGTAGGCCTGCGGTTGGTTTGCAGATGCACTCATGACGAGTAGAAAAGATCTCGGCGACACAGGGCATTTGGTGCGAGTGCTCAAAGCTCTTCGCATTGCGTGGCTCATATTGTAGTCTATCTCTGTATCTTACACGCACATGCATAGTCCAGTACCCTTTTTGTCTACCAACAACCAAACATAGATGCTAAACTTTTGTAACATTACAGCATATGCTATGTCGCACGCAAGCAGTTACCTTGCCTTCTTGGCCATGGCCTTGCGTTTCCTTGCCTCGCCGTTAAGGTTGGGCGCGGTGGCATTCTGGATGGCGGCCTCCTCCTCGGTTAGATTAGAGGTCTCAAGCAATGGAGCGTCAATCATCTCTTTCTTTCCAAGGACACGTCCGACTGACTGGTTGTAAGCAAACTTGGGCAGCTTGAACAGGAGGGTGTCGTAGATAGTAGGCTTAGGCTCCTCATCAGGCTGTATGCTATTAGCTTATTGAATGTCTCGAAGAGTTGAATGTACGTACGTCGACCAAGTATTCACCCTTCATACCATCCTCGTTCTCAATTTCCAAGAAAACATTACCAACGGAATCAACGACCAAGACTTTGCCGTTCTCAGCGACGATGCGCTTCTTGGCTCCTTGAGGACCAGAGATGACCTCTGCCTCAACGGGGGTGCTGATGCCATCGGCGCGGGCCTTTTTCACAGCTTGCGCCTTCTTTGGCTTGCGAGCGTCCTTCTCCATAGCGCGCCTCTCGCGACGGTTGCGTGGGGCTAGCTCCTCTGGTGTATCCTCGGCAGAATCCTTCTCGAACTGTTCGGCGTTGACAGGTGCGGCGGTATCGTCGACTCCAGGGATGCCCTGAAGACCACTCTCATCACCCCAGGCAGTCTTGCGTGCCTGGCGAATGTACCTCTCAGCAAACTCCCTGCGACGCTTCCATGACATCAACAGAGCGAAGTAGTGGAAGCCTCCACCGAACACAGCGAGTAGACCGACAATGACTGAGCCAAGGCCAGGACGGAAGCGCTCATAGTAGTAGCCAGAGCCCCTCCATGCTGGGAAGCCGTTCCTCAGGAAGTGGTCGTAGCGCTCGCGCTCGGCGCCCTTGAGCATCTTTCCAACGACGGAAAGACGCTGGTAGGCGGCGGTGACTTTCTTCAAGTGTGCCTCAATTTCCTTGTTGGTTGGCTTCTTCTTGTTGTTCTTCTTAGCATAGTTGGCAACAAAGACCTTGCGGGCCTTGTCCGGGTGAAGTTCGCGCGACTTCTTGCGGAGGGCTTGGGTCAATTGGTCTTGGGAGGCGCTGGGCTTGACACCGAGGAGATCGTAGAAGGTGACATTGGCGCCGTCTGCTTTGGCCACTTCGTCACGGATACGGAAGATTTCGTGGTCTGCCGGAAGCTGTCAGCAAGTAGCTCGTAGCTGGAGCTGGGGAAAGGCATGTGGGGAAGGCGCATATGTGGCCGCAAGCATGCAATGGAAGACGAGACACGACAGGAGAAGCTACGCACCCTCTTTGGTCCAGGCAGCGGCGAATGCTGCAAAGAGGCACAAGACCAATGCGAGCAACGCGTGAGATCTCATGGCTGGGGTTGATCCGGGAGGTTGCCTGGAAAGTTGGCGGGTCTTGGAGCAAAGTGATAGGGAGGCTGCAGGCCTGTGCAGCCAGATGTTCTAGTGCCGTGAGCCCGCTGTAGAGACGGAACGTGGCCCGATCGGTCTGACCGCTACAAATGAGACACAATGGTAGCAGGCTCAAGAGATAAAGTGAAGCCTTTCCCGGTGCTCTTGCTATCCGCTTTCACCCCAAGCTGCCGAGTTCGAAACAAAAAATGTGGCCTCTCCAGGACTTGCATGTGAGATTCGGCTAAGGGGATCAGGGCTGACGGTTTGAGCGCTCTGTGGCTGTGTTGTATGGGCAGGCACGACCCTGAACTACGGGATTCGCGGCAGGGGCCAACAAAAGTTCCAATACGGACAGCGACACGCAACCCTCTCCTCCCACACCACTTCCATTTCACCTACGCTCACTTCAGCCGCGTCAGCTTATTCACTCTCTCGCGAATCTTTCCCCCAACGTAAGGCAGCCATCCACTATAAACACTACAACCTCATTCCTGGCAAGAGGACACATCTCCAGCCTTCCCTCGATCTCTTCACCACTATCAGCGCCTGAACTGACCATGACTTCCCCCAAAGATCTTGAAGAACAACAGCAGACCCTCATTACCCCCGACCAACGCCAGCAAGCATCACCCGCCCCTCAACCCACAGCCAACACACCATCCGTCATGTCGCGCTTCAGCATTCCCATCGATGCCCTGACATCCAGGATGAACCTCGGTGGACGTTTCGACGGTCTGCGCAACACTTCCGTCTCCTCTCGGTTCGCCAATCTGCGACCCATCTCCGAGTTCTTCGACTTCAAGCGTGTTTCTAAGCCCGCCAACTTTAGCGAGGTACAGAGCAGGGTCAACTACAACTTGGGCTACTTTTCGAGCAACTATGCCGCTGTTTTCGTCATGCTCAGCATCTACAGTCTGCTCACCAACTTGATGCTTCTCTTCGTCATCTGCCTCGTAGTTGGTGGCATGTTCGGAATCGGCAAACTAGAGGGAAATGATCTCCAGCTCGGTAGCTGGCGTGCCACTACCTCTCAGCTGTACACTACGCTTTTCGTCATTGCAATTCCTCTTGGACTCTGGGCCTCGCCCTTTACTACAGTTCTCTGGCTGATTGGCGCAACTGGTGTCACAGTTGTGGGCCATGCTGCATTCATGGACAAGCCCATCGAGTCAGCTTTTTCCGAGGAGGCGGTCTAGGTGGTCGGCCGCGAACTCCTTACGCTATGCCCCCATGGGGAAGACCACCAGGGGGCTCGTCGGGTGTGGGGAGATATTACGAGGGAGTGCAAGACGACGTTCATAGGTTTCAAGAATTGGATAGTGAAGACGAGAAGGGTGGCGTTGAATTAAGTCAGGCGTTCCAACCGGCCTTAAATGGCAAGAGCATCAATCCAGATGAACTATACTTTAATGATATGGATATTAGAGCATGGGAGCGAAGGACATCGGCTTTGGGTGAGGCAGCATATCGGCCAGACCATCAGGATGGTTATCTTGACGATATGGGCAACAATGTCAATTCCGCTGAACACGAAGAAGTACTTTTCCGACGAGTACTCGATAAAATTCGGATAGCAAGAGCGGCAGGAAATACAGACGTATCGTTGAGCCCAGAGGAGCTAGACGCGTATCACTCAAGACTTTATGGCCCAAGATCGACCGCAGTTCGCCCTGAACCCCAGTCTCGACCAAGCAATACTTCTTCACACGATGCCGCAAGTATGATCAGCGTTGATACGACTAGCAAGCACGGCAGTTCCTCCAGGTCGAAGAAGAACCAGCAGCGGAGTTCCATCTTCGGGTCAAAGTCGAAGAAGGAGAAGTCTAGCAGTCACAAACGTACATCCACTACAGATAGTCGTGCATCGCCACCAGGCTTCGTTATACCTGGCCCGGACGGGCAGCCTATGTATGCACCCATCAATGCCTACCAGGGTAACCTGGATCGTGAACGGGAGCCTTTAAGTCCCGCGTCCCGTTCCGCATCTGATACTAGTCATCATACTCCCCCGCTTTCGCATGCCAGTTTCTCTCGGGACATGTTGGGCGCCTTTCCAGAATCCGAGTATGATTACCGCCCGGCTACCCCTCCACGGCAAGGTCGTTCTATATCCTCTCGGCAAGCTGCTTACGAGGCTGATCTTCCACAAGGCACACGCACAAGATCGTCTTCCATCCAGTCTGCTGGACTTGTGCCGTTTCCTGTGGAGCCTTATCAGTACCATACTTTCAGTCCGGCGTCTTCTTCCTCAACAGCTTCGCCTCAACCACAGTATACACGGAGAGTGAGTTCGGGTGTATCTGAGGCCAGCTATACATCGGTCCCGCGACGTGTTCCTGTTCCCGCTCCTGCGTCAGTGACGCTTCAGCGAGCAGCACCTGTGGCGGCCAGTCATGTTGGCCAGTCGGACCCAGCTTTGTCACCTTCAGCATCAAGTTCTGCTATTCCAGTTCAAGCTCAGGAAGCTACGAGAGCCAGTGGCGGTGGACATGGAGAAAGACGGCGGAAGAGTGGTAAAAGTAGGAAGAAAGGATAAAGCATCGTGCTCTAATCGATCATGACAGATATCCCTTGCTCTTGATTTTGGTAATTGTGATCCAATCGATTATTGCTTTCGTAGACATTGCATGAGATACAGGGCGTAAAAGACGGCCACGTATGTGGTGGACCCTTGGTTATTCTGTTGTACTGATACATATATGTATTGTTTTCTCCACTGATGTGTGTTGTTCGATAACAGTCATTCGATCTGACTCTCAATCCGTCAAACGTGGCTCGACCGGGGAAAAAGGGTATGCAGGAACGGGTCGGCCGACTTAATCCAGACCTTAGCACGTTTTGTTGAATGCCATATTGCGTGTGCTGCATCTGCATCTTGCAGCTGCATCTGGGTCTCGAACATTTCCAACGGTCTTGCAGGCACTTATGCCACAGGGGTGCGCGCACAAACGACCGTTGCACAAGGAGAATTCTGTCCGCAACCATGTCAAGAATCTCGGAGCAGTATCAGATATCAATCGATATTGATGTAAGAAATTCAACGTCCATTTGCGTAGCATCCTTCTCGCGTAAAGACGAATAACCTACGTGATTTTCATGGTTCACGCACATCATCGTGCACTGCACAAGTGCCATCTGGGTCGGCATAAATCGAGGTGGCGGTACCTGCAGGGCTACGCAGTCCGCCCAACCACCAAAGAGCGGTCTGGTAGCTGCGACGATCACTCCTCTCAGCTCCACAAGTTCGCGCACATCTTTAAGCTGGCCAAAGTTCCTTCCTTCACCAGCAAGCCCGCCGCATTCCCCAACCGTGCCATATTTTGTGGTCTTTCTACCCGTTGACGTGTTCCCTACTAGTCATTTCTATATTCTGTTTCGCGCACGGTGGCCAGTGTTGTCATAGCAGTTTGAGAGTTGGGTTGCGCGCTCCGATCTAGTTGATTGGTAGGGCGTCATCAGGCAACGCAGGGCAAGGAAGCAGGGAAAACCTCTGTAAATGAGGCGAAGAGGAGGCGATTGAAGCCCAAGAGACCCACTCCCTTCACCGGACTTTTGTTGCGACAGCTCTTCTAGACCCTGGACGTCGTTGCGCTGGCACAAGACTCACAGTCATAGTCATTGTTGTCGACAAACCTCATCCACACGCAAATACCATATCAACGTACTTTGCGCTGAATGCGCTGGGCGTCCAAGTACACATTACACCATCGCATCCCGACATCTGTCGTTCGCGCACATACATCGCGATCAACAAACAACCCCAGGGGATCGTCAATACCACTTACAGCCTCACTCCTCCCAAAACCAACTCTACTCATATCATCTTCCGACGCCACACAAACAAACACCATGGGTAGCAGTTGGAACCCCTTTTCCACGGGCTCGCCCTCACGACGCTCATCATCCTACCGCCCCGGCTACGCTTCCTCGTCCTACTCTTCATCATCGCGCCACCACAGCTCAACATCGCGGTACAAGCGCTCACCCCGCGACTCGTACATGCAACACCTCTACAAAAAACTACAACATTTTCTCCGAGAAATCTGGCGCTACGCTCAACGCCATCCCTACAAAGTCTTCTTCATGGTCATCATGCCGCTCGTCTCTGGCGGTGTCCTCCATAAACTTGCTCGCCAGTTCGGTGTCAACCTACCCGAGATGGGTGGACAGGGAGCAAGAGGCGGGTACTCGGGCTCCGGTCACCACAGCAGCAGTGGAGGTGCCAGTGGCGGCTACTATGGTAGTCAGGGATATGGCATGGAAAGCAGCCGAAGCGGCCCGAGTAATGGTGGCGGAGGCATGATGGCGGGACTTGGCAATATCGACATGCAGAGTGTAGCAGGCGGAATCGGTGGGCTGGCTAACTTGGCGAGTATGGCAAGCAAGTTCATGTAAAGCGGAAGGGAGGCTGACGCCTCTTTCTTCTAGGAACGGTTGAGAATATCTTTACTATCACGAGGGTCGTGGGGAATCTCACAGGGAGTAGGAATGATTGGTGACATGAGGAGATGAGGAAGAGGTGGGATCTTGGTTGTCACACCTGGTAAAAGGCGGCATTTTTGTTTTGTTGTGGCACGACGTTACGACAGCATGAGGAGAAGCGTGTGTTGGCATTCCCACCACGCTTTCTCCTCTTTTTATCTTGGGCCTTTCATGTTATTTATTAGAGATATCCCTCCTTTGCGTAGGCTTAGACCTACATGGCGTTCAGATGCAGATACAAACATACTTTCTTCATAGGTCTCTATTCACTTTATAAGCATGAGAATCAGTGACAACACGAAGTTTATGTGTCATAAATAGTTCTCGTTTTAAGCAAAAGGTGAAAAGTTACCAAAGAAACTCTCAAGGATATCGTCAGTCATACAGCCCATGTAAACCCATCGCTTCATGCCTCCCCTTTTCTTGATGCCCCATCAACCAGACACGACATTAGCAAAAACCTTAGCCGCGAGCCCGCTCAGCAACCTCGCCTTGTCTGCCTGCGGCATCTCCTGGAAAACCGCATAAACACTCTTCCCCTTTGTATCTCTTACGGCTCCTAGCCTGTTTCCAGCAACAGCGCCAGCGACCATGCCAGGGAAGTTTGCTACAATAAAACCCATGGCGCCTCCACTCAGACCACCCACAATACTCCAGAACTTGCCCGTAGGATGCGCATCCTGATCTGCCATGCCCTCTTCCCGTAACATCTCCTCAAAGATACCGCCAAACTGCTCTTCAGAGAAGCGGTTGTGCGATTCTTCTGTGTTGCCGGCTGGAGCGCTGCCGAAGCCGAATGCGGACCACGGGAAGCCTTGGGCAAAACCTGCGCCTGCGCCTGCATTGTTGGGAATTTCCTCGTCAAACTCCTCGTCTGGTGTTGCGGTGCTGCCTGTGAAGCTATTGTAGGTACGTGCAGCGTCATAGTCGCGGCGTCGCGTGGGGTCCGATAACGTGTAGTAGGCGTCGTTGATTTGCTGGAAGCGCTTCGTACGACTCGCGCGCTCAGGAGAATCAGATGGAACACGATCGGGGTGGTGTTTTAGCGCTGCCCTGTGGAGTATTTTAGGGTTTGTGCAAAGAAGTTTGTAAGGAGGGGTGAGGTGCACTTCTTGTAGGCATCACGGATTTGTTGCTGAGTCGCCTTTGAGTCGACTTCTAGAACCTTGTCTGTGGTATTGTATGAGCTTGGAACCAAGGGCCGCGAAGCTATGCGCGCCTACAATAGTCTGCTGGAGGAGCTGCTCGAAGTTAGTTGAAGTTAGATTACCAGGCTGCTATGTATCTCACCCATGGTGCTGGCTGATCTGGAAGGCTTGATATGTTGCTTGAAGAGCTATTATGGTCGAATTGAGGACTGAGTAGGTGACTAAATCAAGAAGCAAGATTTGGACAAGTGAGGAGGCAGGTTGATACGAAGAGTGGTGGGTGGTTCAGGGTCAGGTACGCGGCTCAGAGCAATGACGTAGACGCGAGAGGTCTAGCCACAGTGGCTTCACGTTTGCACGTGAACACAGCTTATCTGTGTGCCCCAAAACATTTGAATTTCGACAGCCATACATGGCTTGTCGCCAAGTTCTGGATTGTAATGCCCCGGGTCCAGACGTCGGATAGATTGAAAGTACATACGCAGTAAGAAAATTGAGCCAACTCTTGCAACGAGTGAAAGCAGAGCATACAAGTCGACTTGCTTAGGTTTGAGCCAGTGCAGATTTCAATTCGTAAAGGTGTAGAATGAGATAATAATTAATGTAAAGGTGATGCAGCGCACCTCCTTGCTAGGTATCATACAGCAAACCTTACCTACACTCTCGTCGGTCTTACTACCACTACCTACTCTTCTTTCTGATATCCAATACCACACTTCCTTACAAACCAAATGTATCAACAAAGAAGAATTGCTTTAGCCAGTTGCGCACATCTCAAAATATTATGCGTTGGGGTTCTGCCCGTCTACCGCCTGAAGCTCGCACTCAAGCCCGAGAAAGCGTCAGGCGAGTGCCGTCCACCCATCAAACCCGCAAAGTCCACGCTCTCGTTGCTGACATGCCTAATGCCAGGTGTTTGTGCAGCGGATAGTGCTTGCCCTTGTGGCGCACCAGACATACCACCAAACGGATTTGAGCGCCCGGGTGCTTGCGCAACAGGAGTTGAAGCTTGCACAGCTGTGGGTTGAGCTTGTTGCTGTGGCGCTTGCTGGGTAGTCTGTTGAGGTTGATTGTACAGCGAGAGGATTGAAGCGTTCTTGTCGAAGGGATTAGAGCTTTGTTGTTGATATAGCTGCTGCTGGTTCTGGAAACTTTGTTGCTGAGCTTGGTAGTTTTGAGTTGGATCCTGTGTTTGATAGGTCGATTGTTGGGGTTGCCAAGGATTCGCCGTCTGAGGAGTTGAAGCCTGGCTGTACTGCTGCTGCTGCTGCTGTTGTTGTTGCTGCTGCTGTTGTTGCTGTTGTTGTGACCAAGGATTAGGCATCTGCTGCTGCGAAGAAGCTATCTGTGATTGAGATGACTGCTGCTGCTGCGACCAAGGATTAGGCATTTGCTGCTGTGGTGGAGCCGACTGTGGGTGAGCAGACTGCGGTTGAGACTGCTGTTGCTGCTGGAATGTTGACTGCCCGAATGGATTTGAGCTTGCAAGATTGGTCGGGGTAAACATTTGGCTTTGCGAAGATCTCAAGAAGGGGTTCCCGGGACTTGAGGGGTCGGACATGGATTGGTACTGCGGCTGTTGCGGTGCAAAGAAAGCACTGTATTGTTCAGGTATTTGCGGCATCGGCGGTGGAGTGAAGGATTGGTTGTAGGGGTTCGTTTGAGGGAAGGATGAAGGTTGGGATTCAGCTCCTCCTGTTCGATTCGGGAACAGAGGTTGTGGAGGCTGTGGGTTTGAAATTTGCATACCCTGAAAGGATTGTTCTAGGTTTTGCTGTTGTTGATTCCAAGGGTTTTGCTGATAGCCGTAGTTTTGCTGCGATTGTTGCTGAGGGGCCTGTTGCTGAACATATCCTTGGGAGGATTGTTGCAGGAATGGGTTATAGGAGTTGGACGAGTAGGCCTGCTGTGCTGCCGGCCCCCCATAGGAGGTCTGCTGGGTTTGAAGCGGAGCAAGTTGTGGCTGCTGCTGAGGCTGAGTAGGCGCATCTAGCGCGTCGAAAGGGTTCGTAGACGATGTCGTAGCAGGTGCGCTGTTCAGATTATCGAATGAAATGCCATTGGACATCGGTTGCGAAGCTGGTGTCGGAGTGCTTCCTCTCGACCTGCCAGGGTCCTGTTCGCCCAACCTGATTAAAGCCTCGACTGCCCTGTCCAAGTTACCATTCAGTCCCTTCAGTACCGTAGAATTGCGCTTGTCGTCCGGGAAGCCCATGTCCCGAAGCTGCGCCAGCTTGGAATCCATGCCATCGCCCGAAGTATGTATGTTGGAACCGAAGACCCTGGAAGGCTTGTTGATGCGTGGAGGTGATTGGTCTTGTTGACTGAAGCCACTTAGACCTGGGGACAGTGGAGGCGTCAGATTCCGCGGTGATGTCGCCGCCTTTCGTAGCCCAAAGCCAAAGCGACCAGTCGGCTTGGGTGGTAAGGGCGGTGGTCGGTCCTCAGAACTCGTACTGCCCGTGTTCTGTCGCGTGCCCGGCCGCGAAGCGTCCAAGTATATTCTCTGCTCGTATTTTGCCCGTATGTATCTCTCCATAGCACTGTCTACCTCGTCGATGTCGATGGGTATGGAGGGCTTGACGTTGCGCGGATTGTATGTCTTATTCGATTCGAGGTTACCAATGCGCTTCATATTCTAACCAGGCATTAGCATCCGGACTTGAGCCGCAGAAGTCTGACGGTTCTTACGTCTACTTGCGCATTGTCCCACTTATCCATACTCAGAGACTTGACCTTGGAGATGTGCGTCCCCAGCTTGCGATGCAGGGCTGCGCATCGCATGCACAGAAAGATGCCGAGCTACAGCAAACGTCAGTATTGTGTTGGCGGTCGACGGACAATAGGGTTTAAGAGGTATATAGCTTCGCGTTGTTGTATGGGGAGACTTACACTCCAGCTCGCCCATCCTGTGTGATGTGGTTAGCATTGGGCCTCCCGGACAGCATGCGCCTGCACAACTTACCTGGATTCCGCGCACCGCAGTCGGCACAAGTTCCGTTGCCTGGAACTGTCTTGATGAGTTCCTGTAACGTACGCTCATTACGCGCTTGCTGGCGCTTGTTCAGGGCCGACGCCATCTTGTCTGGAAGGAGGAAGCGGTTCGGGCGGAGGTCGAAGATCGGGGCGCGGCAGAACGTGCACGAGAGCAATACGCGGGGGGAAAGGGGGCTTGAGAGACGGCAAGAGGGCGCGTATGTAAGATTACCCAAGAAAGAATAATTCCATAGCAAAGCAAAACATGAGCACAGAAAGGGGACTTGGTACGGCCCTTAGTTGACACACGCGATGACGAGTAATGCATCCGTTCCACATTCACACACATGGCAACCCGCAGAAGCTCCAGAACCCTGCGTTTTTGGGCTATATACGGCACCATGCCCCTGTCTGAGCTTCGAACATTCCACCCGAAAGTCCATCGTCGTCCTGCCAGCCTATCGAGATGGGACAGCTTACGACAGCGCATGAGCAGCAGGCGCGCTCAGTGGCGCGACTCAGAGACGCTGCCGATCTGGTTTTCGAAGGGCCGAAGCCATCTTCTTTCGTTGCCGGTCGGTCGGCCAGCCGGTCGTAAGGCACATAACGGCTGGGTGGTGTTGCAGTCGTCGTCGTCGGCGTCGTCGCTGCTTCACAGTCCGAGAAAACAACTCGTCTCACAAGTTCAGGTCCAAGCTAGCAATGTTTTTCTTGGAACACAGCGAAAAAAGCTAGTATGTATGGTCACGCAGGTGGCTTCAAGCAACATAGAAATCGAAGCAAAAAGCCTAAAAGTGCCAGGTATTACTCTAGTGACGCAAATATGACAACTATAGAGATGATGAGCTCAGTATAGCCGTTGATTAATCGTCCATTTTTATGATTGTGTGTAAGGAAGAGAAAGCGTGCCCGAGCTGCGACGAGAATTTCAGGTGCGCGGTGCCAAGCGCTGCTGACAAAGAGGGGTCCGAGCGTGATAATTTTCATCAAAACCCAAGCTCCAGCTCGCTCTGCTGCTCACCAACAACCTCGCGATGTACAGGTTGCGGCACGTGCTCCTACGCAGAACGATCAATGTTTGTCGTTCTTCGAGTCGTCGCACATGTACATGTTGTATGCTACTACCCCACTATTGCCTGCTCCCGGGTTCAGCTCTCTATGGCCTGGAAGCAACTTTTCTCTCTGTGGGAGACTGAAATTGGTTTTTAGCAGAGCCGTGTCTTCTCCACCCTACCCATGAACATCTCGTGGATGTGTAGGACTATAATTGGACATACATCTTTCTCCAGCTTACAAGCCGGTGTGTACTGCTGTCGTGTCGATCCGAGTCCCCGTGTGTCCACAGCACGTTGCCTATGGTTCGTACAGGTGCCAGTGCAGTATGTTGAGGCCATGAGAGGTAGTAGCTCGAGCTCAAGGCATCATCACAGAAACAAGGATGCAGAACGAGAGATCAAGCCAGCTACCTCACTTCGGTCAATGCATTCAATAATACATAAGCACGTTGCTGCGCTTGCAGCTCAAGTGTCAGGGACACCCCAGCTCATAGATGCGCCTTCGAAACCTCATCATCTCGGAATCGCTTTGGCCAAATACCTTGCTTTCCTGGCGACAGTATACCATTAGGATCAACAGCGTCTTTGATCGTCTCAACAAATCTTCGATACGCATGGTCATTGAAATCGTACAGCGAAGCGACCCGATCTGAATCAAAATTAGTGGCTGTAGACAGGCAGTCATGCCCCGAGAAAACCAATGCTTACCCATGGTGTTCACATGGCTACGATACTTGCTGTATCCTCTTTTCTTTCCCGCCTCAAACAAGTTGTCAAAGATGTTCTGTACGGCTTTCCGATGCGTCGCGTTTGTCTTGTCAAAGGTAAACATGTTGACGAAGATGACTATATACATACATTAACGTCAGTATGTGTCGTCATCTACCATTTGAAAGTAAGGACTTACCGTGTCGCTCGTGCATGAAGAAGTCGCAGAACAAATCAAAGTTGTCAGCTTCGCAGATCTTCTTCGCCGTCTTGACCCAGCTCAGGATCTCCTTGCCTTTGGAAGGAATGATGGGACTGTAGTCGTAATGCGCGCCGATACCGCCCCCAGACTTGGGTAGGCGGAACTTCACCATGGGAAGCGACCAGAGAGTCGGTATACCAACGAAGAAGCCACCATCCATTTCGGGAACGGATGCAGGATCCAACGTCTCTCCATCCGGCGCAGAGAATATCTTACCCATCAACCGACCTTTCGGCGCCTTCTTCTCGATGATCTTCTTCAACTGATCGAAATGCGCTTGCACAACATCTCTCGCGCCATATAAACCAAACTTGGCGTTCCAGTAGCCCAGGTCGAACTGCTTCTGCAGCTCTTTCACTCTCCAGTCTGGTATTGAAGTATTATGCGGCCAAAAGTCTTCTCGTGGACCCATCATGCCTAGCCACTCCGTTACGTTCGATACGTAGACTGTGTTTGGAAGCAGGCCGTCACGTCGCAGTGGCCCAAATACGTCGACAATCGTCTCCACGTCGTCGAAGTCAGGCATGTCAAATGAGCAGGACATGAAGGCTTGGGGTGCGGGTGTAAGCCAGATGCCGAGTTTAGTTACGATACCAAGGTTGGACTGTAGGAACAAGCCCTCGATGCTAGGTCCAAATGTGAACTTTGAGAGATGCGCAGATGGTGAGTTGGAAACGGCGAATTGTCCTGTTCGTACGAGTTCACCATTCGCCAGCATAGCTTCGACCCCACAAATATGCTGATGATGTGTTGCTGTGGGCGTGAAGCCTGTACCTCGATCAAGCGTGTTCCCGACAACGGAACCCCATCCCAAGGATGGTACCGAAGGCCAAACATTGAGCTTGTTCTTAACGCAGTAATCGTAGAGTTCGGTAAAGGTAACCCCAGGTTCGACGACAGCGTAAGCATATTCAGCGCTTACTTCGATGATTTTGTCCATGCGATGAAGATCGAGAGCTATAGAGCCAGTCACGCGGGGAGCTGGTCCACCATATCTATCCGATTGTCAGACGATCGACTGAGATGTGTGAAGGAGTCTGCTAACCCAAGGTTTTTGCCTCTTGAAAATGTCCACACTGGTATGGCGAATTCATTCGAGATCTTCAGCACTTCTCTCAATTCCTCTACATTCTTGGGTCGGACGGCTGCGCTGGGCATTCTACGCGTCCCCTCCGCCTCATGCAACTCATACGGGTCGATATACTCTGTCAAGGCATCACCTTGGTATACCTGCGCATCGCCAACAATACTTTTATATCTCTTGATCGCTGTATCGAATGCGTCTCTGTCAATACCAGGCGGTAGTACCGACTTTAGCGGAACGGTTACAGAGTCCTTGAACAGGTTGTAATGTGTTGATTGGTACTCCGGATTGATGTAAGCTGGTAATGGTGTCATTGTAAACGATGTCAGATGTGTGTTGCGAGAAGGCGAGACGTATCTCTATGACAAGCCGTTAATATATTCTGCAGGAACAGACCTCTTCGGTTCGGTGAATACATGGGTGCCGACGCTAGTTACATGTGTGAAGGCGTCTTTCCCCACATTGCGGAGAAGGACCCCACATCTACACTTCTCCAACGTTTCGGCCCTAATCCTGCCGCTACTCCTCTCAATAGCACTCTGAAGCCTTGAAGACCGGTACGTGTTCTACGATGTGTGTAATGAGAGTAATATAGGGAATGATAACGAGTGCGTTCGCACAGTCCGTGCCTTGCGCATACAGAGTGCTACATGCACGTATTGGTTGCAATAGTGAAAGTCTTCGGGTTTTACTTGTCTGATTTTCAGGATAGTCGTGGTAGACAATTTGTGGAATGGTTCATGGACAGGTTCGTTGCAGACTGGAGGAAGACCGGCCGGGTTAACGCACCAACCGACCAGCGATCCGCCACCTGCATGGTACAATCGATCAACAATGCTCAACGTTCGTAATGCTGCTGGCAGTCGATAGGATTCGATGAAGGACCACTCGTACCATTCTGGGCACTATAATGCTATACTTTCGGGACACGACATAGGTGGCACTGCCTGATTTTCACCACGTCAATCCTGTCTTCCTTTCCCACGTCGTCACGACAGGCGTGGCCTTTAGCTCTGGAAACTTGTCTCTATGTGAGAAGGCTAAGCGGCGAAGGACGCGTTCGAGTAAAGCACGTCGTGTCATCTCTGGAAGTCTGGTTCTGTTGCAAAGACTATCAATCTGCAAGCAGTCGATGTTGGCGGCTCCAACTGATGCCTAGTTCCACGTCAGTGCCGCTCTGCTTACCGACTCAGAAAGAAACACCCACTTCACAAATACTTCGCGTCTGGAGAGCTTGTAAGATGCTCTCCCACATCTCAGATCCACTCAGTCTGGCCACAGAGGACCAGGAGCCGAAGAGTATGTTAAGGACAGCTGGAACAGACTATATGGTTGAGTTAGTTTCTATAGCTAGTGAAGCTTATAGGAAACCATACTGGAACAGAGTGAGCGAAAACGAAGGGCATAGCCTTCAGTTCAGGGAAGGCACTCGGCTCCGCGATGACCCACGGAATGAGTGCCGATTCGATATCCTTCTTGATTCTCATGAAGCCATAGTGTTGTCCAGGTTTGGGGAAGGCATGAGCGATGGCATTTTCGAGCTCGGACGTTGTGCGAGTCTTGTTCATGCCTCCTAAACCACTCACAACGATACGCTGCGGTGGGTTAGCTGTAATTACGACAATTGGATGGCGGCAATCTACCTCTGCTGAAATGCGATGTTTGAGATTACTCATGATCGTTTGCGTGATTCTGGTGGAATCGTTCATACATTCGGTTGCGGTCAGGCTGTCCGATCCCCATAGCAGGCTCAGTACTGGCATACCGAAGGTCTAAGAATACTTAGCACTAGAATTGGACTGATGTGGCACTGACGTACACTGTCAATGTTCCCACTGCTCTGTAGATCCTGAACTCTCTGCCTTTCTGCTACCTCTACTCTGGGGAGTGGCCTGTCGAGCTCACATTCTTCCGTAGACAGATGACGAAAGGCCTTCGTTGCTTCTGCGATGTGGTTGATCTGGGAGTTCTCTCCTACTTTGACTGATCCTTCGGCGGTCTCGCATTTGACGAAAGCCTCCTCATAGTCGTTCTCAACATGGATTGCGCGCCCTCTCAATCTACCAGATTCACCTGGTTTCGTTTTCTTATCGATTCTAGCCTTCATACGCAAGTCGACTGGCGCTGGTGTGGCACGAGAGAGTTGCCGGTCAACGCTCGAAGCAGCAACATCTTGTCGCGTTAGCATCTCACGGTCGCCGCTGAGAAGCTTCTGTAAGCTCTCCACCCACTTCTCAAACTCATCCGGAGGCATAACATCGAGTAAGGACTGCATCTCACACCGAAGCTCTTTCCTTGACGCTTGCGACCCAAGTTTTCGTTTAGCGATAGGCAATGCATGATAGGCAAACAGACTGCTTGTGCGTGGAAAAGCATCAGCCACATCGTCATCCGCGAGCTGTGTCCCATCAACGTTCCACTGCCACTTGGAAGAGATCTTTTTGTCCTTGTTTGTCGAGACGCGCCGTTCAGTCGGAAGTGCTGCTGAATAGAAGTCCATGTTAGCGTTTTTGGGGGTATCATCTTTCACCGGAGTGCGCCTACGCTTTGTCTTCTTAGTTCGTCTCCCGCGCTTTCTCTTTTTCTCAGATGTTGGAGACTCAACATCGGAAACGTTAATGTTGCCCATATCTTCATCCCTACCGACCGTTTCTTGTAGATCCCCAATTTTATTCAACCAATCCGTCGGGTTTTCTGAAGCTTTTGCTTTAAGTTGGAGTAGACTCGCAATCATATGTCCCAGAATATCACCTCCGAGGCCACTCTCATGCAGCCTTGCACTTGCTACTATTGTAGCTTGCACCATCGTTTCGACCTTAGTAACCGTGTCAAGGTGCTCAGCAAGCAGCGATGCTACACGCCGTGTCATCTCAGTATGGAAGATCTCTGTCATCTTTCGTATGTTATCTTCTGGAGCCATCTCTTCTCGCATGTGCTGCTCCAGGATTTGTGACCCAAGCTGATCTAGAATGCCTTCAGGGAAGCAAATCCGGACTAGCCCCTGTACTGCGCTTTTGAACAACTCATTATCAAGGTCTGTTGCAGACGAGATGACCTTGACGCGAAACAACCAGTCTTCTCCGGTGGGCAGGCTGGTCGATCGATCATGGTTCTGGGTCGTATATGTAACCTGGACCGATCCAGCGCGTGACTGGACATCACGCTCGGCGTGTTGGACGCGGTGCGAGGTGCTGGCGGAGGGCACGCGCGCGCGTTTCGTAGCTGTACCGCGAGCTGGAGATTGCGAACTCTGTAAGTCATCAGCTCTATCGCGATGTAGTTGTAGCTGCGTCTTCGCGGCTATCCGTTTGCGACAGGCTGATGCAGTCCCATCGGCACTTACCCGTCGCTTCTTCATTCCACTCGCCATGTTGTCAGCTTTGGAGAGGTTATAAGGTGAAACTGGTGGCAAATGCAGTGTGAACCTATAAATAGTGGGGTGGACTGAACATGTGGCAGTCGCGACTGCGGCGGAGTTGAGGGAAAGAGAGAAGACAAACGCTCGCCAGGGCAACGCGTCTTGTTTCCATCAACCTGCAAGGTCGCAATTTTTTTTTTGTGAAATTCAGAGCGAGATTAAGAAGGCAACACTCGAGATCTCAGATGCGTCGCAAACACAGTCGTAGATTCATCTCGTACCCTTTGTAAGGTGTTCCCTCAATAAGTCTATGCCTCATACGACAATACCGATACCTATGGAGCCTGCAACACGACATCGAATTCAAAAGGTTGACACAGTAGACTGTACTCATCCAGCGTCCTCGGTCCGCAGCTTCCGCTGCCCAGTCCATGATGTTCCGCGTCTAACCTAAGCACAACCTCCTCCCTCTTCTTCTTCCTCAGTTCATGCGGATGATCCGCGGCCGCAACATCCTTCATCCTGTAATGACTGACTTGAAAGTCAAACAGCTTCCTTTGTTCACTCTTCTGGTCCGCAAACTGAGCGAGCAGTCCTGCGCCGCTACCGTTTGTGAGGCTGAGATAACGGGTGTCTGTATGGTTTGATGATTCTTGAGGCACCTCGTAATCGACCCAGAGTTCGTCGACGCTGGATGCTGTGTACTTGCCCACAGGTTGTGAGAGCTTGCTATCGCGGTAGGTCTCGCCGAAGCCGCGGCCAAACCATTCGACTCGTTGGAATTGCTTAGGAAGCTCCATAACGAGACCGATGCGTGGAAGGGTCCGAGGTAGGTTCTCACCCTTTGGTGTACCGACAACATGGACAGACAGAGTATTGTTGGCGCTGAAAGTGTACGTAAGAACGCAGTCGACAGACCAAGAGAGAACTGGAGGTGCGACACGTTGATGCACGGTAACCTTGAGGGTCTCTGAGTCAGACTGTGACCATTCGACCTTGCGAGTCAATGGTTTCGCGTGATGCAGTTGCTTGTCTTTCCAATCCCAACCGTCTTGTGGGATATCGTTGTCGGTAGGTGCGCGGAAGATGTCAATTTCTGGTGCCTTGGAGAGAAGCTCGGTAGAACCTTGTATCCAGGATGTGAGGCTACCATGAAGAGTGTTGAACTCCCAAATGGCTTGATCCGCCGTGATCTTGAGGGTGTTCCTGGATGGTTTCTCAACAGTGATTTGCTTGCCCGATGACTGAGGTCGCTTCAATGGCGTTGCTGGTGTGATGGATATCTGTGCTGTCGCGATCTCGAAACCTGCCTTGAGATATGACGTAGCCTCCTTCAGTTGAAACGAGATGCTGAGCAGGGTCTCCTCTCCTGAACCTTCAATCTTTGGAAGCTGTACATCAAAGGTCTGACCAGGTGAGATACCAGAAGGAACCTCTAGGCTCCCTGATACACTTCCACTTCCAGATGCGGAAGTTGATGTGTACTGGCAGCTCAAGTGATTGAGTGTGATGAAGTCGTACCGGTTAATGAACGTAGCCTTTGAATCGGTCGATTCCAGAAGCTGCACAGGTTCGATAGCTTTTTTGTACTCGATCAAGCCTGCATTGGGGGAATGGTCGGAGTTGACAAGACCGTCCATAACGAATGTTGCATCGTGAACTTCTTCACCAAAATCACCGCCGTAGGCATAGAACTCCTCACCAGTTTGCTTGTCCTTGGTAAGAAGACCGTGATTCGCCCACTCCCATGCGAAACCTCCCTGAAGGGTTGGGTATTTGTAGAAAGCGTCGATGTATTCCTTGATATTACCAGGACCGTTACCCATGGCGTGGATCTAATATAGTCAGTCATAGCACTGGAGTTCGACGGAGTATACCTTACATATTCGCAAAGAACCAATGGCTTCTTCTTGCTCTTGTCTTCACCGAACTTGATAATCTCGTCGATTGGGGGATACATCCTGGAGTACATGTCCATAGTATCCGCGTAGATGTCTGCTTCGTAGTGAATAGGCCGGCTGTCGTCGTACTTTTTGATGTGCTCGTACATGGCCACGAAGTTACGTCCCATGAAAGCTTCATTGCCGAGACTCCATATGATGACAGACGGATGCATCTGATCTCTCTTGATGAGTGCTTCTGCACGGTCCACGTACGCATGCGTCCAGGCTGGGTTGTCGGTTGTCCATTCCGCGGCCTTTGACCTAGTCAGAAGCTGGCGCTCACGGAAAGGAAGGTTGCGCTCTTCTTTTGACAAAGCAGCATCGGCGATACTTTCAAAGCCGTGGCACTCTAAATCAGCTTCGTCAATCACCCAAAAGCCCATCTCGTCTGCAAGATCGTATAGTCGTGGGTCGTTGAGTTGATGGGAGGTGCGGATGGCGTTGATGTTGTGACGCTTCATGATCAGAAGGTCTTCTTTCATGAATTCATATGGCACAGCACGACCAAAAGTGGGGTGGTGTTCGTGACGGTTGACCCCGCGGAAAACGACTCTCTTACCATTGACTTTGATTAAGCCGTCTTTCATCTCAACTTGTCTGAAGCCGATACGCTGGGCGATAACTTGATCACCGGTAGAGACCACGAGGTGGTACAGGTTGGGCGATTCAGCAGTCCACTTTAGAGGGTCCTTTACTTGGATGCTGAGTTCAGTTACGCCATCACTCTTGATGTCTGCATCTGACGAAGCAATTTCTTGCTTCTTCTCATCCAGGAGTTTCGCTGTGAGCTTGCCAGATCCGGTCGCGCTGACCTTGATCTTCAGTTCCGCGTCGGTGTAGGATGAATCCAAGATCGTCTGAGCAAAGACATTTTCGATGCGCGACGCCTTGGGGAAACCCACCAAGAAGACGTCACGAAATCTGTAGTTGTGAGTTTATGATTTGTCTTAAACAGACTTTACTTACATGCCACTCAGCCACCACTGGTCTTGATCTTCAATATAAGTTCCGTCGCAATGTTGATACACTCTGACGGCCAGGGTGTTCTCGGCATTAAGATCAACAACCGAGGTAATATCGAACTCATCTGGGTTTCTGCTGCCCTGAGAATATCCGACTTCCTTTCCGTTTACCCATACATGGAAAGCAGCATCAACGCCCTCAAACCTGAGTCGAAGTTGACCGTCCTGGAGTTGTTTCGGAACCTCAAACTTACGTATGTACGATCCAGTCTCGTTCTCAGTAAAAGGAACGTTTGGAGGATCGACTGGGATGTGATAAATGACGTTCGTATACTGGGGGCCTTTGCCGAATCCCTGTAACTGCCACATGCCTGGTACAGCAATGTCGCTCCATGACGATGTGTCGAACGAAGTCGACTCAAAGCCTTCAGGAGCTTCAAAGGGTGAAAATGAATGCTGGAACTTCCACGTGCCGGAGAGGCTATGTGTCGTAGACTTGTTCACATCGGAACCAAGTGCGTCAGCCTCGGACTTGTAGTTGTGGAAGTATGCGCGTGCAGGCAGCGTATTCTTGTGAAGGATGTCAAGATTGTTCCAGTCCGGAACGCTTGCTGGGTGTTGACCTGAAGCCATGATGGATGAGTTGAAAGTTGATGGTACTCTCACGAACCTCTGCTCTACGTTCTTCTCGTCTGATACAGTCGTTGTAGCCCCACTATATGGCCGTACACAACGCGACTTTGACCCATCAGGAAAGCCATCCGGTCACACATGGTGAAAGCCAAGGGAACCGACCATCTGCCCCTCTGGTGACATGAACTAGAAAACGTGACGGCAATTGACGGCGCGTGTTGCATGTGGAAGCGTGCATCGGGGGTTGGATGGTCCGGGCGCGAGCGGGGGCCCCTGCCAGATCAACAAGGCAGCTTCTGTATTTGGCTGCCTCCTTCTCCACGAATCCATCCCCAGACCCCGCTGCCCAGCCGTACTACACCATATCCACTCTCGCCTGGTTCTTTACGATTCACTGGCAGACCGACCGGCTCATTTCTTGATTCATCTGCATCGTAAAGACTTCACGCGTGGCGCTCTAGAACTGGTATGCTTTGGGAAGCCCGTCCGTTTGCCGAACTGCTTCTGGGCCTGGATCCGCTCTATTAGAAGGGCCTATTACTTGGCTATAGCACCTTCGAGGCATAGCGAGCTTGGAAGGTAAAAATTTCCCAGTCACTCCGCTGTCACTCCGACCCTAAAGCGGTGCTATTACCGCTCATTAAGCATACTTGGCTAACGGCGTGGCGCCCTGAACGCCGCATCACTGCATCCAGAGCAAACCATGCATCGGGTCAGGCAAGCATGGTAGGAGCCTCGGTGCCATGGGGTTGCAAGCGCGAATTGTTTTGCGGAGAAGCCTGTACACTATAAAAAGACCCAGTATTCCGGAATCCTTGAGCATCGTTGCACATTGGCCATCGAGTGGAGAGCAGTTCCATTTTTTCCCTCCACAACTCCAGATCTTCTCCAGTCTTTGCCGGCTGCATATTCAAGATGGCGGAGAAGAAAGATGAGATGGGCGCTGTTACGCACCAACTCAGCCAGGTCGACGATGACATGAACAAGCATGCGAACGTCAAGGAGGCTAACGTAGCCTCAGTGGCTCTAAGTAAGTTTCATTTTGAAGCCTCAGTGAATGGTAAGAGTCAATACTGATAGCGCGTAGCCGCTGCCATGGAGGCAGAAAAGCCGAAGCTGTGGTCTCGAGGCATGATCCAGCTCTACATGATCATGGGCATTGGCTACCTCGTCTCTACGCTCAACGGTTTCGACAGCTCTCTCATGGGATCCATCAACGCGATGAAAGCCTACCAGAACACGTTTGGTCTGACTGGTCAAGGATCCAGCACTGGTATCATCTTCATTATCTACAATCTGGGCCAAATTGCCGCTTTTCCATTGTAAGTAGGCGTCAGACGTAGGTACCAGTTTTTCTTGCGACTAACGTTGTTCAGCTGTGGATTTCTTGCTGATGGATATGGTCGCCGGGTCTGCATCGCCGTTGGCTGCGCGCTAGTGCTCGTTGGAACCGCCGTTCAAGCTACGGCCAACGAGATGGGTCACTTCATTGCTGGTCGCTTCATCCTCGGATTTGGCGCGTCCATCGCCTCTGCTGCTGGTCCCGCCTACACCGTTGAACTCGCGCACCCTGCCTATCGTGGAACCATGGCTGGAATGTACAACAACTTCTGGTGGGTCGGCAATATTCTGGTAAGTTGTGCTTGTACGAAATGCATGTGAGACATTTACTAACTTCGTCTCTTCACAACACTAGGCAGGTTGGACGACGTACGGTACCAATCTTCACATGGGCAACTCTTCATGGGCATGGAGAATCCCCACCATTGTCCAGTGCATTCTCCCTACCATCGTTATGGCCTTGATCATGTTTTTCCCAGAAACGCCTCGTTGGCTCTTGGCGCATGACCGCAGAGAGGAAGCCATCGCTATCATGGCAAAATACCACGGAAACGGCAACCCCAACTCTCCTATCGTACAGCTTCAGCTACACGAGATCACCGAGGACTTTGCCGTCACTCGCAACGACAATCCCTGGTGGGACTTCCGTGAGCTTGGCAATACCAAGGCAGCACGTTACCGATTGGCCATGGTCATTGCAATGGCTTTCTTTGGTCAATGGAGTGGTAACAACGTTGTCAGCTATTTCATGCCCGCAATGGGTAAGTTGTGCCTATACGAAATGCATGTAAGACATACACTGACTTCGTATTTTCAAATCTGCAGTCAAGAATGCCGGCATCACAGATCCCAACAAGCAATTGCTCATCAACGCGATTAACCCAATTTTCTCGATGATTGCTGCCATCTACGGTGCCACTCTTCTCGACAAGCTTGGTCGCCGAAAGATGCTTATGGGCGGTCTCTGGGGTGGTCTCTTCGCCTACGTTCTCCTCACAGCCTTCACTGCTACCGCGACCAAGGACAACAACCTCGCCTACGGCACCATCGTCTCCATTTACCTCTTCGGCATCTTTTTCGCCTGGGGTTGGACCCCCCTACAAACCCTATATGCCGTCGAATGCTTAGAGAACCGTACTCGCGCAAAGGGATCTGGTCTCAACTTCCTGTTCCTCAACGTCGCTATGGTGGTCAACACCTACGGTATCTCAGTGGGAATTGAGAAGATCGGATGGAAGCTTTACCTCGTTTACATTGCATGGATTTGCATCGAGATTGCCCTTATCTTCTTCTTCTTCGTTGAGACTGCAGGCAAGACTCTCGAGGAGCTTAAGGAGATCTTTGAGGCGCCCAATCCAAGGAAAGCTAGTTTGAAAAGGGCAAAGGTGGAGATCGATGATAGTGGAAACATCCACAATGTTCACGAGTGATGTACGATAGGGGACATTGGATGTAGTACGATGATTCATGGCAGGATGAAGCTTTACGCGAATGCAACGAAGTTTAATGTGTTGTTCCTGATCGAAATGCGTCAGCTGTCTCTGTTGTCTCGCGCTAAATCTTCTAACGATTTTATAATTATTCCCTTCAATTGCAAGAAGCTGTTTCACTTACCTGTTGCTATGCAAACTACTCGTACCTTCACTTAAGCCCCTACCAGAGAAAAGTCCCGAAAATAGCAGGGTGGAATTGCGGGAGCGAGAGCTGAAGTTGGCACACATATTGGTTGAGGGTGGTGCCCTCAGGATCTAGTTGTTCTTGTAGTACTTCTTGTCTACAACAATGTATCTGACTGTATAGATATAACATATATTACAGAGGTTATGAGTAGCAGGCTATTCTTTTCGGAGTTATTGTAGCATTTCGAAACAAAGTAGATGATAAGAAAGTGTGAATGTGTAACCAGGTGCAAGTCCAGGAAAGAAACATGAAAATAGACAAAATTTCAAAGCACCGACAAGGGAACATCACCACTCGAATGGACTTCGCTGCCGAAACCGCCCCTCTTTGCTCGCGGTACAACTGGTGCACCCTCCCATGCAGTTCCTTCAGGCAAAACCTCTCCCTTCATAAGCAGCGACAAACTCCCAAGTTGTGCCTCATCTTCAACCTTACTCCCTGGTAAACAGATCGAGTACGTTTTGAGACAGGCGCGGCGACCAATAGATACGTTACCGACCTTCATGACGCGATCTTCGAAGAGATGAGTCTGCGCACCGCAGGTTGTGTTGATGATACACTCGTCTCCTAAAGTGACACAGTCGTATTCTGTGATGTCGCTGGAGAGAAGTGTCACCCTTGAGCCGACAGAAGCGCCCATAAGGCGGAAACACATGGCTAGATAAGGAGTACCGACTAAGTGGGCTGCCAACAGTGGTTCGGTGAGCGTTTCCCAGGTACTCGTCACCGCTTCGCTGAGCCATACGTTGAGACTCCAAAGAGGCCATTCAGCTGGTTTGTACCGTCCGATGAGGATCCATTTGATCGAAGCTGTGAATGTCAAGGCAGGTAGGGCGAACAAGAAGAGATAGAAGAGTGGTAGCATGAGTAAGGTGCGAACCGCGCCAATCTTGTGATAGCCGTCGTGAGCAACCTGCAGTGAAAATCCGAGACCGAAGATCATAATGGCGCGTGGTAGGACAATGCGAAGGCCTTCGATAAGAAGTCGAGCAGCGATCCGGCCTGCAGATGGTCGGAAAAGTAGACTGTCTTCGTGGCCTTCCGCTCGTTGACGATTGGGCATCAAGACTGGTGGAGATCCAAAGCATGAACTATTGCTTGCCATCGGGGTGTCTGCAGGCGGCGCTATGGATAGCACACCGAGCAAAGTTCCAGACGCTAGTGTAGTGCCTTGAGGAAGCACAGATGCATTGCCAGCGAAAGCACGAGACTCGAGCTTTGTCTTCTTGAGAGTCACCTGATTTCTCCTCACCACATCCTCTCCCATGACCACTGCGTCGGCAACGAAGCTTTCCTCACCAATCTCCAGAAGCTCGAAGGGGATGTTACGTGCAGTCGAGATCTCAGCACGTTTGCCAATTTTTGTTCCCAGTGCCCGGAGGAATGGAACAATGTAAAGAGTAGCGAAGACAGGGTGGAGCACGTCCAAGGCAAGGTCCATCAATCTATCAACGAACCACTTCCGAAGATAAAACATGCTGTAGATACTGTATGTACCTTCCTTCAGACGGCCTAGGAACAGATGGCGGTAGACCAGCAGCTGAGCGAAAACCAAGATTTGATACGCAAAAGCGATTGGAACCGACAGAATCGCAACTTGCTGCCATCCACTGATAGATCGAATGTCGAGGACGTCGAAGAGTAACAAACCTGGTATCTGCGGCAGGAAGTACAAGAGAGGCAATACCAGGAATGCGACGAATGAATTACCAAATAGCATGGCTGCTGCCCGAGCTCTTGAGGGCCTGGTGTCTTTGGGCTTTGGTGAGCCGTCATCTTTCACAACCCTGTCAAGACGTGCTGGCGATCCATGGAAGCGATGAAAGCTGGGTACGTTCATACCAGAGGGTACAAGCGAAAGTGGCGCGACTTCTGCCTCTTCACCAATAGTTGCGCCACCCTCGATGACACAGCGCGACCCGATCACTGCACCATTTGCAATGACGATACGCTTGAGAATCAGACGGCCTCTCTCAACCACGGAGACGCTTAGAGAAACCTCCCCTCCGACAACCACGTCGTCACCAATCTCAATCAAATCAAAACATGGACCAATCTGCAGTGCACCGAGATGGCAAAATCGCCCGACTTTCGATCCCATCGCTCGTAAGAAGAAGGGGTATAGTCCAGAGTCTGCGATCAACTTTGGGTTTGCCATTGATGTCATACGGTCGACCAGCCACCAGCGGAAGTAGTACATTCCGTAGAGAGGATACTCGCCGGGGATTGCCCTTCCGAGAATCAACCATTTGCTTGCAAGAGCCACAATGGTAAGAGCGGGTGGAATCACCACGAAAACGCCATAGGCTGTCAAGATAGCGAACCCGATTCGGCCTGCAATTGCATGGAAGTCGAAGAGTAGATAGGGAACCAGAATCTCGATGGATTGTAAGAAGAAGACGAGGAGTAGTGGTAAGATCTGAGCCATGCCACAGAGCACGAACTTTGTCTGGGAAACGGGTAGGTATTCTCCAGTCCATGATCCAGTACCCTCATCGTCGTAGAGCGAGTCGTCCTCCTCGATGTTAATGCAAGGACTCTTTCCTTGTGATGAGGTTTCAAACCGAGACGCAATGTTGGCTGGAGTCCTTGCTTCGTAGATGTCTGCAAGTCCTATCGAAGCAAAAGGATAAGACTTATCGTTGCCAAGTTGTGCCTGTCGTAGTCGTGAAACCAAGATTGCTGCTATCAGCGAATGACCACCAAGTTCGTTGAATATATCGCTGTCAGGCTTCACATTCACTTGCGGAAACAACGGCGACAAAGTATCTAGCATCAAGCCCAGAACCCCATCCACTGGAAAGCTCGAGTCCAATGAGTCGATGTCGTTTTCGCCGTGACAACTCGGCCGCGCAACTGCTCTTTCAGCATGTATCCCCGCAGAAACATCTTGCAAAGCTTTTGCGTTGATCTTGCCACTCGGAAGCCGAGGCATCTCGTGCGCTTGCAGAGAAAATATTTCCTCTGGGCGCATGTAGGATGGCAGGCTGTTGAATGCACTCTGGCTGACGGAGGCGGTATCATGGACAACCCCTTCTCCGAGAACAACAAAAGCTTCTAGACGGGCAGACTCTGAGTTGGCGTTGGCCAATATCACAGCTGCAGCCTTTACGTCCGGTACGCCGTAGAGTCGCGACTCGATCTCGCCAAGTTCGATACGGAAACCGCGGTGCTTAACTTGCGTGTCAATGCGACCAAGAAAGACTATCTTTCCATCCGCCTGTAGCTTTACGAGATCCCCGGTGCGATACAGTCTCTCTCCACAACCAGCTCTCAAAGGATGAGCGATGAACTTTTGTGACGTCAAGTCAGGGCGTCCAACGTAGCCAAGGCCAACACAGGGCCCTCCAATGGCGAGCTCTCCCTCAACACCTTCACGCCATTCGACAGGCTCAAGGGTAGTTGATAAGTCGTCTTGTGAGACAGGAAGCAGACAGGCATGATATCCAGGTAGCGGTTTGCCAATAGTGACAGGTATATCAGGCTGAAGTTCGTCCCAAGTCGCTGTGACGGTGGTCTCAGTAGGACCGTATGTGTTGATGATTCGAAGACCAGGTCTTGCGAGACGGCTCACCAGTGCAGGCGGGCAAGCTTCACCACCGAGATTGATCAACCGAACGGATGATGGAAGAAGAGAGTCACCATCGTCTGTTCGCGCGATGTTCATGATGCCGATCAGAGTCGGAACGGCGTTGACAAGAGTGACACCACGGCTCGCCCATACCAAAGGCAAAGCTGGCACATCTCTGCATTCCGCTCGAGTACCTATAGCAAGATGGCCTCCACCTGCGATAGTGACCCACATCTCTTCAACAAACATGTCAAACGCCGGACTGAAACCATTCCAGACGATGTCTTGCGGACTCGTTTCCAAGACCTTCTGCTCGCTCAAAGAGAACATTAAGGCAGCAGAATGAGGTATAGCAATTCCTTTCGGTGTTCCTGTAGTTCCAGAGGTGTATATAAGGTAGGCAGCATCGTGGGGTCGGGGACCAGGTAGTGGCGTATGTGTGGAAGCGTTGAAGTCATGTAGGTATTGCGCTTCAGTACTCAACTGAGAGAATGTGCGACATTGTAGGGCCGGCATAGCAGCGCTCAATCTCGCTATGGTAACTCGGTCACACACCTCCTGGACCTGGTCAGCATGTGCTGCGTCACTGATGATCAGAGATACTGAAGCATCGAGCACGCAGATGGCAGCGCGCTCAGCTGGGACGTCTGGATCCAGGGGAAGCCATGTGGCGCCAGAGTAGGTTGTGGCAAGAATAGCGAGAATGAGCTCGAGTCCTTTCTCTAGCCAAACGGCCACTGTTGGCACGCTATCATCTTTGCCATGTCGAGTGGCAGCTGCGATGCATCTTGCCAACGACGCTGCTTTAGCATCCACTTCGGCATAAGTGATTGTGTGAAGTCCGTGTTCAGTCTGTACGGAGTATGCGATGTTATCGGGCTGTGTCTCCGCCGTGTGATGAAACAATTGTGGTAAGGTAGTGACTGATGCTGGTGCGATAGGTTCTGCGTCAAGAGGTGCATCTCCAATCAGGATTTTGGAGTCCATGTCTGAGCCTCGATGTAACGAGTGGTTTAGTGTTGGGGATCGTGGCTCGTGGTCATATCCTTTTCAATCGGTTCCTTGGATGATCCGAGTAAGTGAGTGTCGAGAAAGAGTAGTAGAGGCCAAAATCGAGAAGAGGAAAAGGGCGACGAACAAAGAGGAAAGGGCGACGAAAGAGACGGAAAGGGCGAGGAACAGAGCGGAAATGGGAGGTCTCTCGCATCATCCAGTCTGTGACCATTCACTTTTAGTATCATTTTCGTAATGAGGCATTTTGACCCCTTTGCCCCGGATTTACAACCTGCTCAAAATAGTATGCGTCAAAGCAACCGTAAGACCAGACCCGGCTAGACCTGTCTCCCTTGAAAGTGTCAAGGAGGTGAGTGGCTTACAGCAAATCATGGCCGCGCGGCGGTGTCGTGGCGTGTCGTGTCCCTGCGCCACACGTCGGAGGACTGGCGCTGAACTGTCACTTCTTCCGGTATAGATCTTAGGCGCTTGTATACCGCGCCAACGTTGCGGGGGATGGCTTGCGGGATTTGCGACAAGGCCTCAGTCGCCTCTGCGTACATAGCAAGGCCATCATTGGAAACAGTTTGTCTATCTATGAACCTATCGGGACACGCAAAACCCTCAATATCAGTAAGTTATGTTGTGAATCGTGTCAAGGTAACATTATATGGAGTTCTTGTTGTGGTTTGGAAGAAAGCAGATCTGACACGTTGCCAAGCCGGATTAAGCATTTGGTCTCCACTTTTTAAATGCTTGTACCGGCCAAAACTCCGGCCACGCGTGATGATTGCGTGTCAAGGTTTGCGTTAATAAGGCGTTTCCAATTATTTAGCAGAGCGTCATGTTCTTGTTGTATCACTTCCATAATACGATGCTATTGAAATTTGATCGCCAAAACTAGATCTAAGCTCGATACACCGTTCTATATACTTTATATCCCATCTTAATCAACGCGCCTGATCACCAAGCTCTATTACAAGTACTACAGTACTACTGCTATCCACGTTATGTTTCTTGCTTCAGATAAATCCCGTACTGGAGTGTTGTTTTCATGTAGCACAAGTTGCGACGTGCAAATCAGGGTTAATTAAGAGCACAGGGTCTCCCACCCAAGTACATCTCACCTTCCATTGCCATCTTCAATGCAACGCCACCCTTTTACCCTGCCTTGTTCCGTCTGACACCTGCCATGTAACGTCTAGCTTGCTTTGTTTTCCAAATAGTTCTACTCAAACTACATTCGGCTTGGTGACACGTCTGTGGAGCGGAGTCGCCGGCATCCGTATATGTAGGAAAGAGGGTCAAGGTGGCTCATGTGATGCAGATCTGCATGCAGCCCTGGAGGTGTTTTCATGCGACATGTTACTTTTTGTGAAGATGTTTTGTTCTTCACTTGTGGGATTCTTGGTGTAGACCTGGCTAGATTGCTGATCGTGGCCGTGTAGGGGGAGAAGGATTGAAATAATGATTGGGAGTGATTTCCGGACAGTTTCAGGCTAAAACAGAGAGAGGTGAACAAGATGGGTAGCCACGCTGAACTGTTTTTGTTTTTCTTGTTTGCTTTTTTTCTCGCGCCGAGATATGCGGTGAAGTATCACTTCGGGCTTCGCATCAAGGACGATAAATTTTCCTACAGTTTCCCTAAGCGAGATAGACAGAGCTGACAAAGAGTAGGACCGATTTCTGCAAAACTTCAGATCCAGCGGTTGGGGAACCGTAGTTCACGCAGTGCCGCTAGCAGGACACGAGTATATGGGCTTGGCAAAGTCGACCTAGTACGATAGTGGCGCTTCGTCTGCATCTTGTGTATGCATTGCGTCCCAAAGCGTACAACATGGGGAAAAGTTTCTGCTCTGACCTTTTTCGGTGTTCACTCGTGATCTCCATCTCGTCTCCGCAACTTTACTTTGCCGTCAAGCCACCAGTAAGACCCTTGTGTGTCTAACCGATATCCATCTCATCCACTGGTGCAGCCGCTCTTTCTCTCCTGATGGCGTCTTTCTTTGCTCTCCGTGCAGCGGCCTTGGACATGCCCTTGCCACTGCTGATTTTTCGGTACTCGTCTAAAGACATGCCTCTCCGCTCCGCAGCCACGATCTGAGCCTGTAGTGTTTTGTCTTCCGACATGTCCATCTTGGGATTAGCCACTTTTCTTTCTTTGCGAGCCTGCATTCTGGCAAGGTTTTGACGAGTGCGTTTGTCTAGAGAGATTTAGTATGACGGTGAAGGGGAAGCCATAGTGGGACAACGCACTCATCTTCTTGCCCGCAGGCTCCGAATCAATTGCCATAGTCTGGTCACCGTTCGGTTGCTGAACCGAGCCTGCATGTGATGTCAGGTTCGCTCACCCCGGTAGCATGAAAGAAAAGCAAGTGCTCGCAGGATTAATAGACGTTGGATCAACAATGCCCCGACACGTGACATACCAGTCTGCAGGTCAGCTTGGGGTGCCGAAAAGGCGTCACCCAAGACGTCGACTAATTCATCAGCCAGTGCGCCCATCTTGCGTCGGTCCTTTTGCTTTTTCTTTTTCGACTTGGTCGCAGGTCCCATGCCGTTTGCTCGCCTCGGGGAGGCGCTTCGCTGGCTCGTCTGTGATTGGTCGCTGTCGCTCGCATCTGAAAATTGTTGCTCTTCGCCCAACCTGAATCCTGTGTTTGCAAGAGTCGATGTGTTCGCAGATGCTGCGGCTGCTTCGGGCAAGGCGGGCGCCATGGTGCGAAGGATCGATGACCGAAAAGAGGATAATGCAGATGCAAAGTTGGGTGCACTTCACAAAAGGCAATAGGCAAAGATTCGGCAGAAGGTTTATCCGGCGCATGTGATTTGTCCGTCGGTGTGTATTATCGAGTACCAATGCTGTGTCGCGCTATGCGCTCTATCATCTACCTCGTCTTCGGCCTTTTGAGGATTATACTGTAAAAAAAAAATGCTATGCAAAATGCCGCCCTGAACGCACTTGAAAAGAATGAGTGAATGCGAAGGATTGGGCCGAAAGTGAGGGAGATAATGGCCCCGCAGTGGGGATGGGAAGAGAAGAAGATGTGATTAAGGAGATTCGTGAGTCGTGAATGCATGTCCAAGCACCCGTTCCGGCGGCCGACCAGGCCAGTCCTTTGCGCCCAACTCCAATGCCAAGCCCTGTCTAGCTCTTGATACCAACTCCAGCCCAAGCAAATATGTGATGTGACGCTATTCGTCGTCGTCTACGAAGAATCCCCAAAAGAGAACTTCCTGATTCTCCCGTCCGCGCAGACTACCTCCGTAGACGTCTGCGCACATCTCGATGGGCACCTCGAGTTTGATGCAGCCGTTGCCGAGGAAAGTGAAGAGCAGCCACGAGTCGTACTCTGGGAAAGTACCTTCCTCGTCAAACTTCCTGCTACGTATGCCGCGATTCCGTAGCGAAGGTGTTGTGGGGAGGCGGAACGTGTGGTAGGGGAGCGTCTCTTCCGAGTCGGCAACGAAGAAGGACTCGTTGAGAGCGAGTTCGATGGTGACGTGAGGCGAAGGGGAGTGTGGTTGCGAGGGCATCTCGTGGTGGTTCAGGTTGTCCTTGTGGAAGCGCAGGGTGCCGAAGCGCAAGTCGGTGGGCTGGCCGAGCAAGTCGAACAGCTCTGTGGAGTAGAGGCGGAAGTAGCCATTGTGCAGGCTGCCCAGGTCGCTCTCGTCGTCTTGGGCATGTCCGCTGAGCGAGAGGGTCTGCAGCTGGTCCTCGACACGCTTTCCCTCGAGCTCGGCTGCATCGAGCGACCGGCGGATGTACTTGGGTGTGTATTGGCTGCTGAGGTCGGAGATGGCGAGTCGGCAGGCCTCGCGACGGACGTCGTCGCGCGGACTACTGCCCTTGGCAGCCAGGCCGTGGGCGTGGGCGTGGCCGTGGTCCTCTAGCGACCGCAGCAGGCCAGTCTCGAAGCTCTTGACGAGCTCCTCGAACTCGCGCATGACGCGAGCGAGGGGAGGCGGGACTGCACTGCTCTCGAAGACGGCCATTGGGGCAGGCCCTCAGGCAGGACGTGGTGTGGGCGCAGGGAGGGAGCGCGTTGGGCAGGGCGGCAGGTGGTGGACGCGGTGGTTTGAGCCCTGGGCGGAGAGGGGTGAGGCGTCGATCTCGTCAATTGATTGTGTTGCGAGTCGTCGAGGAGCGGGTTTGGGGTTCGGCCGTTAGTCGTGAGGGAAAGTCGCAAAACAACAACAACAACAAAGTGTCTTCGCTACCGCGCGAGTGCATCAGGAGACAAAGAAGGTCGGGACCTCGAGGGAGGGACCGAAGTTTTGCTCGCGGGTCGAAGGCCGCCAAGAGTGCTGGGTAGATGCTTCCCTCTTTCCAGCCCACCGGCGAGCGCTACTGCATCCCCGGCCAATGAGGGCGAGGCTGCTACTCCACGGCGATGCGCTGCGAAGGGGGGCTTCGGTGTGCGACTCCCCTGGACTGTACGTGATACTGGGGCTGCAGCGGTTAAACCCTACGACAGAGGCGCGAGCGCTAAGTCTTGCTTCTGCTCAACAGTCGCTGTGTGGGCGCCGCTTGTAGCAGACTGACCCAGGCGTCGCTCGCTCAGTTGATGCAGCAGGCGAACCGCTGTGTCGGTAACCAGTTAGAAGTTGTCAACACAGCGAGAAGCCACTAACAACCGGTTCGGCAACACTATCTGCACTATCTGACACGGGCCGATGATTTCGAGACACAAAGTTGTGATGGGCAAGTCGCTAGCCTCCAGGCGAAGACGACCTCAGCGGCTGAGAAGCCCAGAGCCTGCACGGCCTGCACGGCGCCTGACACGCCCCAGGGCCAGCCTTCGCGGTCGGCATGTCCATGGCCGTCGATGCCGCTCATCCCTCACCAAGACGTCCGTCACTTGCATCACTTGCAGCCACGCTGTGATTGTTCCCTATCCGGCCTGGCGTGCCTGCCACATGCTCGCTCGACTCGCATCGCCACTTCCTCGACAACTCCTCCAAGCTTTCCCATCCCAGCCTCTTCCCCGACGCCTCTCTGATCGCCTCTTCGTCAGCACTTTATTCCCTCGTCTTGGCTGACCACCTCGTATTGATGACTGCTGTGACCGCGCCAGCGCATCGGCCTGCTTTCCTCGCGAACCATCATCCCGCGTCTCTGCGCACGCATGTCGGCACTTTGCACCTGCGTCGCGACTTCTGATGCCATTTGAGACGGTGATGCCAATGTGCAAACTCGCTCACTCCTGTCTTTATCCCCGCAATGTGCCGGCAACCACTCACTACGTCACTGCTGTCAGCCTCCGCGTGAGCCCATACACAGATATACCCGTGGCGGTGAGGCTTTTGCCCTCATCCCACGGCTGATGATTGCTCTGCATCACACAGTTGCAAATCTCCATGCACATCGACGCTTCCATCGCTCGCTGAGCAACGACATGCGACTAATATCCACGCTTACCGTCAGATGGGGCCCCCAGACAGTGAAACAGTCCATCTCCCCTGGTTCCAGTCGTTCATCCCGGCTCTACGGGCCTGCTTCGGCTTCTTACGTTATACGCCCACCTCCAGGGTTCGCGATTGAACCGATGCATCCGTGACAACACTCGCAGCTCCTTCCGATAACATGGTAAGCTAAGTATTTGTGGGATATCGACTTCATCTTGATGAAACTTCACGAGTACCGAGGATGCCATGTGCTACACAGGAATTCGACGTGCATTCCATAGCAATCAAGAACATGAGGAAGATGTACTCGACCAGGGCACTGCGCCTGTTATCGAGGAGCAGCGACTCCGCGTGGTGAAGGTGGAGCGAAGTTAGACTAGGGAGCAGGAACAATGGTAAACATCTGTGAGGCAGTTGCTCAACACGAGAAGAGCTCCGTAGATCCAAACTCGCCCGTCACCTCTTGTCCCCAAGCCGGCAACAATGCACACACTGCAACCTTCTCAAAGGACTATGTTGTTAACGCATCCCCTCACTACCGCAAGTCTAACATGTCTCCCGTCGACGACGCTGTGAAGCCTATCCCGCCCACTCTTCAGATTTTCAGTCCATCCTCAACCCCAGGGCCGGCTGTCGCGTCCAAGCATATTGCCAATGGGCCAGATGCCGACTCAGATGGTAAGAACAAGTCGGACGGTGACTGTCAACTCTTGGAGAAGGCTGTGAACCATATCATCAACATCAAGACACTCACCAGGCTCTGCAATCTAGGGAGTGTAGACGCGGTCAGGATCAGAGACACCCTCATCAAAAACTATACCGATACGTGTCAAAGACAAGCCTACCGCGTCACATTCCGCGAAGTTTTGCACGACAACCTTCTTGCCGCTTTGTAACAAGAGAGAAATGCGAGGACAAGTATGCTTATTGATGGACACGAGATGACCGCGAATGTCAATTCTATGGAAAATTGTTGCATTATGTTCATCTCGCTTATGCAAGATTTGGTCGAGCAGTTTTCTAGGGGGCTTGGATGTATGTATGCTCTTGATGGTCCCGCAATTGCGTAAGCAGACACGGTCACAGCTGGATATGAAAGTCGCGAATATGCAACTTTGATTCTTTGTTTGTTGTCACGATGTTCTGAAAATGGTCAGATTGCTGCTTCAGTGTTATGGGTGGCACCAGAACATGCACTGGAGTTACTCACCACCCCCTCCCCTCACAATCACAGCATGTGAACTAGATGATCGCGCCCCAACGGCCTGAACTGAGATATACAAAACGTGCTGCTCTATTTGAGTTCCCTAGAAGGGTTCAACATTATGTAGAAATACATGATTGAGTAGGGTAAGCTTTTAATGCCTCAGGTGTTATTTCCAGTCGCAACACCCCAGAAGTACGCCGCCCAGGAACCCACCACCAAGAACAACAGTGCAATGAACAAAGCCATGCTGATCTTCCTGTTTCTCTGGCCAGAAGTTCCCGACTTAAACTCCTCTCTCCGCACGTTGATGACCTCGCCCTTCGTGATACGTTGGCGCCTAGTCCACTGGAGTTGTGCAAGGTCACTTGTCCAAAAGCAGCCGACGAACATGCTCGCTGCTACCACAACCGAACACGCGGAAAGAACGACATACACAACAACGACATTGTCGTAAGAGTTGTCGTCACGATCCTGGATGACTCCCGTGATGATACGGATGATGATAGACATGGCGTTGTTGACTGCAATCTTGACGGCGTATCCAGAACCAAAGACTTCTTGGTACCACATGGAAGTGCGAATTGAGTCGATGATGACGGTCGGGCCAAACATAGATGCGACACCGTATATACCAAACGAAGCTGCCGTACCAGAGAACGTTGGGCCCCATGTCGCCAGGCACATTGATAGCAACATGCCCAGCCCACAGACAAGCATAAGGGTGATACGGTTGCCTAGAACGTCTACGAAGACGCCGATAATCGGAACAAGGAAGAATCCTAGATACTGCGCCAGTGAGGAGTACCACCCTGCCTTGACGGCATCCATGTCGAAGCGCTGCTCAGCGAACTCCGTTGCATTCTGAGCGAAGACGGATGCGGTACTGGTTTGGAAAAGTGAGAAAGCGACGATACTCCAGAAGGTCCAGGGAAGCCGGAAGACCTTTCCAAACTCAAACTTCTTGTTGCTTTCCGTGAGTTTCTCGCCGGTCGCGGGGTCAGCTGTACCGGTGTACTTCTTGCCGCACCATCGCGTGAAAATCCAGTAAAGGAGAGTCGTCACGTTAGTGAAGAGGTTCATGAAAACAGCGACCCAGTACACCCAGCTAAAGTCACCTGTGTTTTTCGCGATGACGTTTGCTGTAGCCTTGCCAACGAAAGATCCGATCTTGCCAATACCGAGTTCAAAGCCAAGAGTCGATGCGAAGCCGTTGGATGGCGCGAACCAGGAGCTGAACACTTTGTACTGTGCCACTTGCGTGGCGATGTCTCCGAATGCCTGGACGATCGACCCGAATATCATGAATTTGTACGATCGGACGGTGGTGGCGGCTGCAATAAAGATCGCACCTATACTGTAAATGGCATTGCCCCAGAGCATGGCGCCTGTTAAGGTGTACAGTCAGCGTCAAGACATGGTTGAATAGGTAGAGGAGAGACAAACTTGCACCACCAATCCTATCGGTGACAAGACCGCTCACGAGGATTAGAGCTGTTTTCATAAAGTCCTCGCTGGCTTCCAGCACAGAATACTGAGCGTTGTTGATATGCAGTTCCTTCTCCATGTCAGCTGATGTAACTGTAATGAGAGCATTATACTGTTCATACCTTCTTTACAGTACTTTTCATCGCGCCTGTGACACCACTACTCCAGTGTGAACCAAATCCAGTTGCGGTAACCAAGAGAATAGCAATGAGCTTCATCTTCAGCGGGATCGCTGAGCTCCGATCACTGCCATCACGCTCACCGGTCGATGCTTCACTCGATGCTACGACCACATCTCCAGCCTTTTTCTCGGACACAGAAGGCTCCCGCCCACCGTTGTCTGCTGAGATGTCATGGCGACGCTCAGAGGGGGACCGTGCATCCATCGTCCCTGGTCACTGCAAGCAAGAGATGATCAGATAAAATAAGAAATATTCCTACATTTTGAGCGGCGCCTATCTTCCATTTAGTACTGCCGAGCGGGAAGGAAAACCTCGTGTCTCCGCTCCATAGTTCCAAAAACCGGGTTGCTTACGGGCCTTTTAGGAGGTAGAATATCCTGTAGGCTGTCTCCACCGCTCGAGACTGTGCGCTGCGCACGCGTTGAGACTCTGATATCACCGGAAGATTACCCGTTTAGATAGATACGATACCACCCGCTATGAGATGTTGCGAACCTGATTTGGTATGCCGGATCCTCTTCTAACGCGTTGCTCGTTTTGTGTACTGCAAACATCTAGTTTTGTCTTTTTCGCAGAATCATGTTGCCCTCTGGCCAGTCCAACAGCGGTAGAAGCCCGACAAGCGGCTCGCACCGCCAATCCCAACACGGCAAGGCGCAACAAAGAGAATTTTTATCAGATCGTCTTATCAGATGCTAGGATGAAATCTAGCCTCTTGGGCAATGCAGGCTACTCATGGTGGATCGACGGAAGAAGGTTCACACGATATTGGGACATTGAGACGTTTCTGTCTATATCACCAAAGATGCGGTCGCAGAAAATTTAATAGCGCTTGAGCACGAATCTGCTCAAACTCGACGCGTGGCAGCAGTGCAGAAGCCTGGGACTAATTCGGCGTCGCTCTCACCCACATCCACACGTCAGATACGAGTCCATCCATGTTCGTATATACCCCTTGATCCTACGCAGCCAGTGCGGTTTTGCGATCTACAAGAGATGATACAGGTTGTAGAGATTTGCTTCTGATTGGAGTCTCTATGAATACCCCCCAAAGCCTTAAAGACTCGGATGCTCTGTAATCCTGGTATACGACCTCCAGCGCCAAACGCCTTGCCAATGCCCATTCCCTCTGCGCTCAGTGCAAAGGGGCCAAAATGCACGAAGTCTCTCCATGCGTCATTGAGATGCTCAAGGTGAGCCCTCGTCTCATCAGTTGACCACGTCTCCCCCACCCTCATCTAATCCAAATACCAAAAGCGATGAGGCTGTAAACCCAAACATGGGTGATGCGCATTACAGTCTCCTACCGAGAACACCCTAAGATTCACCTCTCTGCTTCCTCTCAATTTCGTCCTTCAGGTTCACGAGATCTTGCTCGGTAGCCTCGAATTCCAGGCCCTGCTTGACCCATTGCGCCGCTTCGTCCAATCTGCCCATCTCGAGCAGACACTTGCCCCGCCTCCACCAGGCCTTTGCATTGCCGACCTTCTTCATCTCCACGCTAGCCTCTGCGTCCACGGCGCCCTCTGCCCAGTTCTTAAGTGCCATATTTGCCTGTGCGCGGTTGCTCAGCAGCCCGGAGACCTCTTCTCTCACCAGACCTGAGGGTTCCCATGCCGGGCGAGCGAGCGCCATATCGACCGCGAGAGTATAGAGCTTGCCTGCCTCCTCGGGCTTTCCTTTCCTGAATTCGGCGTTGCCCGACTCGCGCAGCTTATTGATTTGAGCGGAACGCTTGGGGTTGACGGGAACAGGTGGTGGGGGCGTGCCTGTGGGTGTCTCGACTTGAAGCAGGTTTCTGTGCAGATTGTTCAGAGCGGCTAGCTCGGTCTCGAGGGCGTTGCTAAGGCTCTGGGATGCGGTGATCTCAGTGGTATTGGGGTCCATCTCGAGAGGTAGGAGTGTGAAAGTATCCGGTGACTCCATGATGACTATGTGCTTGTTGTGTATCAAACTCGTAGGGTTAGGGCCGTATGAATTGTGGCTGGCGTAGAGGTCAAGTTCGCGCAAGTTGTGGTTTTGGGTGGAGGGCGATGAGGACAGTTGGATAATTCCCCGGGATTGCTATCGATAACAAATGCGCGCTAACACGTGTCTTGTCTCTTTCGCCAACTTCACTTGTGTCGCGTCCAACCGCGACGCGCCATTCATCCTCCTACCCATCATCGACTCGCATCAATAGGGTGGTGGGACTCAAATCTCGTAACGCCACAAGCGCATAACTGTGTGCTTTCTCGCAGTCACGCTTCATGGCATCTTTGTTCCTTTTGTTGAGATGATTCCAAGTTGCCCCCTCGCCGTTTCTTGTCTCATTGAAGCTGTTATCACAACCATCCTCACCAAACGAATACGTGAGCTTTTGACACAAGGTGACAGGGAAGCGTCATGACCATAGTCTTCATGTACAAAACGAGAAACGGGAAAACCTTTTGGGCGTTAGGAGAGGAGAGGCTACGGATGACGCCATACGAATGATATGTACATGTTCGTCATGTGTGGAATCAGACCTTGCGGTTTCTACTATCAGTGAGTGTTCGGTTTACTTCCGATCCTTGAACATTGACAGCGCAAATGAGATGTTTAGTGGTGATGTATTGCGAGCGCATTTGGCAAGTGCCAATTGCACGCGAATGAGTGTTTCTATCGATCTTGGTCACACATATCTAGGCTTACATGATCATGCTGTCTAATCTGCGAGAACCTTTGTCTTTCCACTACTCAGTTGTTGGCTCACTTGCCTTGCAGTTGCGGTCTCCTTCAGTGTGGCTCTAGACCTGTGTTTTACGTTCTAATGACCACCGCAAACACGTGAGCAAACGTGCCTTCCCTTATAGTTACACCACCTCTGCCCCACCAGGTCCTCCCCCACCTCACCACAGGCTCGACATTGGATGACCCAGTCATATGCACACACACAAAACATGGCAAGATACACCGTCAACGTTGCAGCAGGAGGCAGAAGGGCGAGCTTGCTCGTCGTGCTGTCGTCATCTCAGCTCTGCTCAGCCTTGCATGATAGTGTCACGTCGCGCCTGCCAGCCTTAGCCACAAAACTGGGCCTCACCGACGCGAAGCAACCCCAAATCACACTGCATTTGGAAAGGGATGACGGACCAATGCTGGATCTCGAGGACCTCCTCTCCGACGTCCTACCCGACCCCAAAGAGACTGTCTATGCGGTCATTGACGTAAGTGACCGTTAAAGCTAACCTCGTCACAAAAGAATGACAACCATCCCACATAACAAATACTGATTGTACCTCAGATACACGAGGAACAGTCCGCTTCCTCCACCCCACCACAATTGGCGACGTCTGGCGGATCGACAAAGACGCTGCGTATCCGCGTCGTTACCCCAGAGTCAGCTCAATCCAGAACTAATGTCGTCAACCCGATCTCGACACCCGTGTCGACTAAGTGCACCCTGAAGCATTTGAAAGGTCTCGTTCAAGAGCACTTGGGCTTTCCGATGGAAGAGGGCGACTGTCCTGCTCTAGAGTGCAATTGCAGCTTTGCTCGAAATATTGATGAGAATGCCGTTCTCAACGTCGATAGAACTGAAGACCACGATGCTCTCCATACAGCTATTCTTGTTCACTCCAACAACGTCGTAGTCGCCATTCCAGTCGATGACAACAAGCTCAGTACGATTCAGCGGGCAACGAACGGTTATATGGAGCGTATTCTAGAGCGGAAGCTGACCGACAAATTTACAAATGTATTAGGAGGTGTTGTGGACACAGGTGTGCAGCTTTCTGAAGACAAGAGCTATCTTAAACTCCCAATCATGGCCATTTGCTCGAAGCGATGCCATTCCCATCGTCAAGATCAAGGCCGACAAGCTGGGAATGACGCAGCTCAGCGAGAATTGGTCGTCGACATACACACATCAGAGTGCCCTCTCGAAATCACTGCACACAATGCCGACATTACCATTGAAGCGGCGCGACTGGAGGATTGCGCTGTCAATGGCATTATTGATATCTACGCCGTGCAGCGATGGACACTAGGTCAGAATGAACGCGCTGATCAAGGAAAAGCTGGCATCTTCAAGAAGTCAGAATCTTGGGAACACCACATCGGCCAGACTGACCGTGGGCTAGCCAGCCTCCTGTCGACCTTGCGTGTCTTCACCGAACTGACAGGGGATCAGAGCATGGAAGATGGCCAACGAGATTCGATCCTACATATGATCCATCTCTTGACACGATTTCCTCCTGCTGTCCGAGCCGCACACATCCTCATGCGTGGCGAGACTCCGGGACTCCCTGAGCGGGCTGCGTTAGCGCAGTGTTTATACGAGGTTCTCAAGAACGTCGTCCCTCTGCAAACTGTCCGCTCTGACCCGAAGCGATTCTTCGAAGGATCTCGTCTGCTTTTCGGTCTCATCCTAGAGAAGGCCAAGAACATGAAAATCAACTTGGAAGAAAGTTCCACGCTGCCATATATTGGGATGAAGGTTTATGATCTACGAAACCTAATCACTATGCACCCGGTACTTTCGGAGTCTGTCCAGACAATGTCTGGTCTCGTCGATGTTGGGTTTCACGAGGCTTTCGAGGAACAAGGACTTCTAAGCTGGATCAACAGAGACCGTTGCAAAGTGGTCTCAACAGTCGACTCAACATGGGATCGGATTGCTAAAGTTTCCGGTGGTACTAGAACACAAGCCTTAGTATTTGACCCCGATGCCGTTAGGACCAGCTCACGCTATGTGGACAGTAATGACGTCAAGAATGTCATTTCACCTGCGGAGTATGTTGACCTCACATACCTGGCCAACCTCTGCAGCCGCAACCAACTAAGTGTCATTCCGCCAGCTCGTCTGGCTTCTGCCTCTGCTCCCGTCTTGACTCTGGACAGAGATGGCTTCCTGGCTGTATACGTGGGGCGTGCAGGTTGTGCCGAGGCAGGCAGAGATATTCTCATGTTCCGGCCAGCTAGTATGCGTGAAGAAGAGGCCGTGGACGTTTCGATCATTACACAGTTATTGGAACCGATCCTTGCCCAACGCAAAGCTGATGGGTCCATTGTCTTTGAGGCCTATGGCGATAGTCATCGTAAATTGACTGCTCCGGACGAAATAACAATGATATGTGTCGACCTGTCATCAAGTATGGATGAGCGTTGCGGTTTCGATGACATACAGAACAGCGAAGATGCGGAAGAAGAGATGCAGGAACAGGTGCGGTCCACCGTAGCCCCCCCTCAAGCGCCGGTAGAAGAGAACAGTGCTTTCGATTTACCTGGCCCTGATGAGCTGAAAGAGTATATTCGCTCTCACGAATCGTACGACGACTTCATTGCTATCGTCGGCACGGGTAAAGATGATTACCACCGCCGTCAGAACGCCGAGAAGGTGTTCGAGATCCTCAAACAACTCCTCGATCAGCAGATAGAATCGAAGAGAAAACAATTGGAAGGTCTCAGGCAGCAGGCCAGCCAATATTACTATCGTACTCGATCGGAAATCATCGATCGCGATATGAACGTTCTCAATAATCGTTCCTTACGCTTGCAAAAGTACAGGAGCCTGCTTTGTGCATGGCTTATTGCTTGCCTCGGTAATGTGTCGGTATCGGATCCGCTAACATGGAGGCCAGGCGAGGCAATTCCCAAGCTACACAAGACTCTCTCTACCACTGAGAGCCCTGGATTTGAGGTACCGCCCGAGTATCATTGCCCCATCAGCAGTAATGTGATGGAAGATCCTGTGACTACTGTGGACGGGTTCACCTATGAGCGGAAAGAAATTGAACGGTGGTAAGTGGACATGTGACTTCCTTGTAGCCTCGCTTTGTATGAGTGCGTGTGATCAATTGCTTACCTAAATTTTCTCTAGGCTTCGGTTCAACGAGCGTTCGCCGTTTACAAACTTGATCCTTCCTAGCAACGATCTACGACCCAACGTACATATGCAGGAGCAGATTACTGCATACATGAATAGTTCTGACATCATGGCAAAGTATACGCAATCGGGCAACAGGACGAGACCCTCTTCCAGCACAATGCGGATCACTTTCAGATCACCACTCGAAACGCGATCGATGGACTTGCCACGCGAGTTGAAGGCAGCAGACCTATGGGAAATTGCCTTTCGTCTGACCAAGGGCCGCTACACGAGCTACGAGCTACGGCATCGAAATGTTCGGATCCCTGCAACTCAAGAACTCGCCGTCAATATGATCAATGCCGCCTACGAAGTGTTTATCACACCTCTGGAGCCGACGGCATCGAGTACGAGCAGTGGTCTTGAGGAACTGTGTCTCATCAAGGTATATCACAACTACTACCAGGACAGTGTTGTGTCATATTGGACACCGAAACAGACTACCAAAAGTCTAGCATCAGCTGTCTTCCGATATTATCGTCAGAGGTTCATGGACATGTCGACATACCACGTTGAACAGCCCTTCATCTTCTGGACCAGACTGCATGATACTGGGGACAACCACATTGCCGGTACACCAGTGTACGACCACTGGAGGTCGATGGCACCCTATTTCAACAGTACCGATTCGACTGGCAAGCTAGCAACAGAGAGTGTTGTTGACAAAAACTCCAACGACGACGTATCAGACGATACAGATCATGAACATACAGCGCTGGGTATTCGTCCTCTTGTATTCAAGGTATTTCTAGGAGGATCCCCACGCTCTAGTAAGAAGCGCGATACATTGAGCCGCCTAGACGTCCTGAAGTAGATGTTTGATGCCTACGTCAATCGTCTGCTTGCATATAACTTCCAGACACATCTTGGTTTGGTTACTTCCAGTAACAAGTCGTCCTTATCACAGAAAATTACGAATGCCGTCGAACAATTCCGTCACAAACTCAACAAAGTGAAAGCATCTGGGGACACGGCTATCTGGGACAGTATTGATCCACTTGTACCAAGCCTCAGGAACTTCGGGAAGTTCAGCAATATCATGATACAACAACCAAGTAAGGAAATCGCAGAGTTGTGAAGAATTCAAGGCGTTGACAAATGCCTTGGTAAACTTTGGGATCAGAGGCAGAGACGGTGGCATTGCTGAAGATGACGAAGGAGACGTGAGTACTGGAGACTGTGCTTCTGGCTCGTGTGGCTTGCTGAAGAAACTACGCAGACCTAGGCGACGACGTTGAGGCCGAGAGTTGTACGGCTGAGAAGACGTGGAAGTCGAAGGATATATGCTATCGGGTGGCGTGCGATGTGCCGATCGATACTTGTTGTGCATCCCGAGTATGGATGGCTTACGCTGTGGAAGCTTGTTTGGTGGATCCATTGGTGCTAGCAGTGAAATGGGGCCTGTCCGGTGCGGTTACAATACGGCTGAGGTGGAGCTGCGGTCAGTATGTAAACTCGATATGGCTTTCGTGTGGAGAAACGTCACTGCTATTCGTAAGCTTCAGTGTTCATGGGGTTCACTACCACATGAAAAGGATCTATTGACATGCAAAAGAAAGTTGAAAAAGACGTGACTGACCGCGCAGAAGCTCAACTCTATAATGAGGCTTGAGTAGTAGAGATTTGAGCCTCTCGCAAATACTTGCGGTTGCGACTGAAGTGGGGGACTCGCTTGTGCCAGGCTGAAAGTTTGATTAGAGGCGATGCAGATACGCAAACGCCTTTTATTACAGCTGAGTGAATGCTGATACTGCGCAGCTACTGCCTTCTTTCACCAATGAATCATTACGTCTACTTCGATATATCTCACGGGATTTACACGCGTAACGCGCTTTCAGCTTTCAAGCGTATAGTGTCGATTTTGTCTACAGCGGTCGCATTGCAGAGGCAGATATCGTGTCATAAGCTAGTGATAAAAAGGCAACCGCGTGCGCGTATTCTATGACCTAGTCTTCGTCGTGGCTTTGCTGCTCGTCGTCGTCAAAGACCTTTGGCAAATATAATTTGGTGTTTTCGTAAACCAGGAACGTGACGACAGTGGTTGGAATAACTCGCAGCGTATTGGGAATAACACTGTGAAGGTTAGCTTCGCTATACATCAGGTGTAGAATGCAGAGGAATTTCTTACCCTTTGTAGAACGCCAGGAATCCTTCGTTCTGGTAAGTCTTTCTAAGCACATCCAGCAGTCCGTTGTACTGCTGAGCGGCATTGTACTGTTGCAACCTCGCTCTTATTGGCTGATACGGATACGTGATCGCTCCAGCTAGTAGTTTGCTTCCGCCGCTCATGTAGACGTACTCCCAATTGCTTAGCTTATCTTGCCCGCCAATATGTGTTCCCCGTCTCTTCTTCATATTCTCATAAATGCTAAATTGTACTGCACCATGTAGTACACCCAGAGACGAAGGCAAAAAGCCTGCCCATAGCCCCGTCAATCCTCGAGTTTCGTATACGTGACGGAGACCAAAGGTCATCGACTTGTATGCAGAGGGATGATTCGCGCCGCGCTCAAGCATACGGGTTTTCACTACCCATATAGGGTTTGTGCAAGCTCCAGTGAGAAGGCCTAGCAAACGGTCAGTAAGGCACATCAGAGTACCGTTCCTCAACATACCAGCAATGATGCTCGCGGAAAAGAACTCAGCACTCCCAAGATGCTCTCCTTTTTGCCTTCTACTTTGGAATAGTTCTTTCAGATTGCCATAGAAGAGGAAGTACAAGCCCCAGCCTAGACTGTTGCCCAACAAGTTTGGCCATAGCCCTCTGTACAATGCGCGTACGCCCCCTTCGTCCTTGATGACGTTTCGAAGTATTCGATACGAGTCACCAGGTCGCGATCGGCTTTGTGTATTGAGCTGCAGTCGGTTCTTCAACAAGTCGAGTGGATGCGCGGCGAGGCAAGAGACGACACCGGCGCTGAATCCGGCTATACTCTCAACAAGAGATGCTGATAAAGGGCTCCTAGGCGCGTTTGCTCGTTTCGTTTTATCATTTTGCTCTACGGGTGGAAATGCGCGGGGCATTGCGGGCTCGGATGGTAGGCAGTCGAAACCGGCAAGAACATCCTCAGACTTGCTAGGATCAGGACGGCACTGTGTTGGTGGAGTGAAGGATGCTATATCATGGCTGCTGTCACGCGGTGGTGCAGACGCCGCCAACAATCGTGGGGGAGAGAAGTTATCGGATGTGGACTCGGTGGAAGCTTGGACCTGCCATCGGAACGACCCGCGGACAGCTCGCGTGGGCTACGTCATTTGGTGCATCGCCGCGCATTGCCGACATAGCAAGGCATGGAGCACACTGCGACGGTCTGCCGGGGCGGCACATATGAACCTCTTACACATAAAGACACGCAACGAACACTTAGCGGAAGTAAATGCTGCATTCACACTATAAATTAAACGTACATGACATACTCAGACTACACACCTGCCCCAAACTTCTGATCCGAGCAACAGGTCGAAGCAGCAGTGCTTTCAGGCTTCTTCTCCTCTCCAAACGCCAGGCGAGAAAGTTTATCTACCAATGTGCTGCCCTGCTTGACGCCGCTCGGAACGCTGCAATAGCTAGGGGGAACATCCATACAAGGGTTGCGTGTGAAGAAATTGCGAGGTCTCAGCAACAGCGTCATCGGCTCAGCAGGCATGATGGGGAAGTCTTCCGGCGATGGGAAATGTGTAATTCCGAATGTGTGCCACAAGACGACATCAGTATTGTCAAGGTTCTCGTGGGGGTTAGCCTCGATCCAGGCGGGGATGCCTTGAGACGGTTCGCCAGAGGTCTGCGGGACGTGACGGCCTGCTGGGTGGAGCTGCGTGTCATCGTCTACAAGACGTTAGTTTATGTCTTTGTACGCGATTTCCAGATGAGACCTACATTTGGTGACATGCACTGCATGTCTCGCAAAACCCGCTCTCTTCCACACCAAACTTCCGGGCTTGGGTAGCAGATCAGGCACTTCCCTGCTCACCAGCTTATAAGAAGCCGGCTTCTTACTATACGGGTTCAGCTTGTTGGTGTTGGCCATTTCCCATGTTCTGCTCGTGGCGCCATTGTAGTCAGTCGCCGCTTGCTCAGGGGTGCTGAGCTTTGTCTTCTTCGCGTAGAAGGCGTTGCCGTACTTGTTCTCCGCACTGCCGACTTCGCCTTCGCCACGTACTGCGTCCACCATAAACACAGTGTTCTCTGGGCCGTCCACGTTTGGATCTATGCGCATGCAGAACAAGTGCTGGTGGTTATGCGCATTCACGCCAGGGTAGACCTCCGTTCCCCAGCCTTTCAAATCTTCGCCCGGTAGCATCGCATATGTATTCAGAATTCCGGTAAGCTTAATCTCCAGTTGAATGGTTCCATCTAGATGGAAGATCCAGTATACGCAGTACTCGTAATTCGCAGCAGTGAAGATCTGTGAGATGATGAGTTTGCGAGCACGAGTGACAGTAACGCTATCATCGCGGAAATCTGTGTGCTTGAACAGAATACCGGCATCTTCTTCGTGAATGCAAATAGCGTTCTTAATGGTCGTTGCCTGGCCGGCGCGATTGACAAATGCTGCGTCCATGTAGTGGATTGCGCCCTTGCAATCACAGCCCAGGCTTAACGAGTTGGTCATGTATCCGCCACCATATTCTCCAAGGTCAAAGGCGTGTTTGCGCTGGTGTGGATGGTCTGGATTACCGTACGGCACCACCATCTCCGCAAGTGAGAGGCGCCAGAAGGTATCGCGAACAGTGCCTTTATCGTTGAACGTGATGTTGGACAGGACTAGGCCTTCGCGGTAGTTGAAGCCAATATGCAGCTTCCAGTTCGCCCAACTAATATATCGCCCATCAAGTTTGAATGAGACGCCTTCCGGCTGTGTGATGTTGATGGGTTTCAAATCGGTCTTAAACCCACCTTCAGCTTCGATAGCAGCTGCATGATAGTTGTTCGGTGGAGCCTGGTTGAGAGGTCTTCGGACTGGTGGAACATCAATGTGGATGATCTCTTGGGTGTCGGAGTTATAGATAGGGCAGAAATCCAACGGGTACGTGTATTGGCAGTCATCAACGTGTGGACGGTAGTACATGAGGGCTTGCTGAAGACGGACTTTGGTGCCGAAGCGTTCATCGTAGCCAATAGTCCACGGGTCGCAGTAGACCTTGTGCATGTCCTCCGGTGGGATACCGATTATGCCACATTGTTCGATAACCTTCGGATCTTTCCGCACAATCGTCTCTACTATTTGCAAATCCTCCATAGTAATCTGAATCTAGGTCAAAGGAGGGTCCCGTGCATTGAGTTTTCTTCCCAACTTACAAGTGGTTGCACGTCATCAGTCAATGCCCATGTGACAATCTTGCCTTCAGTCAAATCTGCATGTCCATCGTACACCTTGCTTCCGCGGCCAATGCAAACTACATCGGCAACTCGATGTGGTCGTGGTGTGTGCTCGGGATCTTTTAGCCATTTCATCATCTCTGCCTTACGCGGTTCCAACAACGTGATGGCGTTGAAGAACACATCGTTGTGCTCTTTTCTGATGATAGCGACTGCGCGCTCAATCTCGGATTCACTCAAAGGATCGAACGGGTGTGGAGGCTCTCCAATTCCCGTTATGTGTGACGCTGCTTGCTTCAGTCGATCGAGGGCCATTGCAGAGATGTGTTGTTGTAGAGGTCGTTGAGGCAGACTTACTGTTCGAAGCTATCAGGGTCCAGCGGGGTCTTTATACTTTCGTGACAGATCAATGACCCAACGGCTCAGCAGCGCGATCTCAAACGTATGTCTATTGACTCAACCGCTGCTCGTTCGCCAATCAGATAAGTCATTGTTGCATTAAAATATTTCCAACTGTCAACTGGCGGTCTCAAACGCTGTTATCGACGCGATAAGCAGAGGCCGCGGGACTATCGCGCCAGTTTCAGTTAGTCTGCCCCACTTCTCCACGCACGTCGCCCTCTGGGCAATTCAGTTTGATGCATCGCTTGTGCAATAGCTACCATCTTTGGACGCTGTCTGTTATATCACGTTATTTTCATAAGAGTAATGAGTGCTATCGCGGCATCTTGAAGCGGTAGGTCCAACCGACAGAACATTGTGGGTAGACGGTCATGACGTCTCGTGTCGGACAAGAAGGTCCGATTCTTCGGCCTGTCAAGTCCGCTATCGCAGATTCAGAATACAGCAAAGCAACTACATGAGACTCTTCAGGATACGGATCGGAAGGTAGACCTGAACATGGTCTTGTAACGTGGACATAGTCGCTAACTTTGATTACAGACCTTGTAACATGACGGATCCAAGCTGCGTCCTCGAGCAAACATCTCTTCATAATAAAGCCAGGAGGCTACAAACACCAGTCATATGGTACTCCCTACCCTTCTGCATCCGTCTCCATCTCTTCGCCATGTTTTCTTTCGACTCTACTTCTTCAATCGCATCATCGTCTTCATCAGTCTCCTCGCTACATTCATCGCTCAAGAACTCTCTCACTTACAAGGGACCACCAAAGGTGCGAACGATCTATCCGAACTCCATATCTCCCGGGTCTACTTCCTCGCAGACATCAAATCGAGCGTTCTTAGAAGCCTGGAAGATATTTTGTGCATCGTTATATTCCGTCTCTGAGAATCGACTATTACCTCGAACTCGGGATGATACCGAAATCTGACGCGTCCCAGCGCAGACTCACAATATCTTAATGAAAGGGTCAAGAGTCTCCATATCCCTCTTGTCTCGCTGTGGCGTAAACTGTTGAACACGAAAGGCGCTCATATGCCATGAGATGGAGTTCCGCTTAGAGGTTTAGGAACGGTGAGTGGTTGGCAGTCCTGTAAGAATGCAAGGCTGCTTGCGATATCAGTACTGCAAACACAAGGTACCACCTGCGCTCTATCTCGTACCAACAACAAACGTGCGATGTCTCTTCAGAAAGTCAAGCGATATAATGAGTTCTGTACAGTACCAATCCTCTTCTTACTGATATCATACTACAGTGCTGAAGTCTACTAACAACGATTCTGGGGAGAGGTATCAAGCTTCGGACTTGGTACTTCATCATCGAGGCGATGCGTTACTCCCGGACACAAGATACTAACCTTGTTTCACACCTCACCTTGTCAACGTGACTTTCCAGGTTGTCGTAAAGTTCATTCCAACTATCGAGTGAGGATGTCAGCGGAGAGGACTTCAGACTGCTCTTCGGAACAAGTGCTTCACATTGGATTTTACTATTGGCTCTGAGGGGACATATCTTCCCCAAGAAAGAATGGTGGTGAGCTTCCTGAAAACTGGCCTTGTCTCCGAAACCACAACAAGGTTTTCAACATTCGCAGCAGAGACCAGTCTAACACGAATGACGAGTGTTATTCGTCACTCGTTGCGCGACTGATAACACCCGTGGAGTGTAGGATGAAGACTCGATGACGCCACTCGATCACGATGGCCATAATAGGCCATCAATAAACTATTGGAAAAAAGAAGAAGAAGAAAGTTTGCCAATCTTTCCAGATATTCGTCGAGGACATTGCAGTCGCGGATCTGCGACAGGTCATGAGACGATGTTTAGAATTTACAGGTCTTTCTAGTCTCCCTCTTGATCGACTTGGTTGTCCTCAGACCAGGTTGCTGGATTTTCCTGGAACACATTGGGGAAGACATCGAAATCGGCCTCGACCGGCAAAGATCTGCCCGGTGCTGCCAAGTAAGTGACGTCACACGGCTCAGGTACACCCAACCTGCCCCTTTAGTCTAGCTTTCCCCATACAACCTACCTAAGCGCCCGCCTGCAGGGACCATCCGTGACTCTACAAACAACTACCCTCCATCTGGTTAATACGACACCACGGCATGGTGGTGCTAGAATACTGAGTATATTTGCCGAGGCTAACGCTTCAGATCTTTAGACCCACGGCAGGCGAACACGAGACCTCAAAACCACGCTTGACACCGGCAACGAGGACGATCAGGATACCTTCCCCCGGAGGAACGGCGGTAAGCGCGTGACTTTAGACTACTGTGTTGACCGCAACAGAGCCCTGAGTGGTGAGGGCGAATACCAGGCAAGCGGCTCGAGATTAATTCTGCCAACTAAAGTGTAGTCTGCATCTTGGCCATCTGGGGTAGCATTCATCTAGAACGCTGGTGCATGAGACCGCGGAGTGAAGCTTGATTATCGAGCAAGCGTTACCTAGTGATATCGCAGGAGGCATGCATGCCCGACTGGCGCCATGTAGCAGCCGTTGGGTTGTCAACTAGGCAGCCTTTCCACAAGCATGACTTGCAGACTTGCACATTCTTCGCTGTCGATACAAAACCGTTTTGAAACCTAAACGCCATGACGGCCCGCCGCGGAAGGACAGAGCCGGTGACCGAGTACGAACACTCATGGTAATCGTGCTAATAATGGTGGTCGCCGACATTACCCAGATGAGAAGCTGAGAGAAAGTAATGAGTTTGGTACATTATCTCATAATAGTATCGACTTGGTCAAACCGCCAGTATTGCATCTTTCTCGGAAGCTTTTGTTTTGACGGCAAGTAGCAAAAAGGTGTCCAAATTAGCGAGGTGTGTCTACTATTTGAGCAAAGATCCGCGCAACGGGCCGCTATGTGGGTGGTGAAGGAGAAACTCTCAGACCTCCAGTTCTTGTAATAGCTTATTTCCGCTTCTGGTTTTGAAACCGCCTCAGTTCGGTTAGGCCATCGCAATTTCCACGCCTCTTGCTAGTAGCGAATAAGAGCTATTCTACATTCACTGCTCTTCGAACTTGGATTTAGCCGAAAGATTTGTTACACCTCCTTCTTCTTACGGTCTTAACTTGGTCGCTGACTGTACGTGTACCAGAATATCTTTAGCCCCTTCCTAACTCTTCCGAACCTCACGAAGCTGTGGTGGTGTCAGGCGACGAGGCAAATCGCCAGTGAACGAGCCGTGTCGCTCCACCTCGCACTGTCTTCGTGGTCGCCTGATCCTGCTAGCAGCGTACTATACATCAACTTCATGACTACTACAGCTGATCTTCGTGAAGGAGAACGAACGATGTCACTCCATTGCCTGCTTTCATACGACGTTATGAGCTCTACCCTGGTCTACTTCAGCGGCTTACAGGATATCCAGAAGATCCTCGGACGATGTGGTCCATTCTGGGGGCTAGCAACCCCATCATGATTCGCAAACTCGAACACCGGACCGGTGAAGTATCTTAGATTGCATGGCCGGCCTTGCGCCTCTTTCGTCAGCCAGGAGCCCCTTTGGCAATTTGCCCCATGTGGATTCACGATGTGGTGTCTTCGTGCCGCTTAGCACGATCAGTCGAAGATCCGTGAAAAAGTTATATAGTCCTCCAGTTGCACAGTGTAACAGTCAAGCAATTGGACATTCATTCCAGCAGTTCAAGTCCGAGCACCCTTTCCTGTTTCAGGTGGGAAAAAGCAACTTCTCTTCTATACTTAGATACCCCATATTCAACCCCGCCTCATCATGAAGAGTACAACTCTTCTAACCTGTCTGTTTGCAGCCGGTGTTCAGGCTTGGATGCCTGCGGACCGCGAACTTCCAGCCTTCAACCGCACCAGCAACTATTTGAGCAAACGTGCCCATTCACTTCCGAGTTGGAAGATTCGTGGAGTCAACCTTGGCGGTTGGCTACTGTCAGAGCCATGGATGATGAACCAAGAGTGGTCAGACATGGGCTGTGGTGACTCCTGCTCCGAATTCGACTGTGTCAACAAGCTTGGCCAGTCTCAAGCAAACACTGCTTTCAACGGTCATTACTCTCGCTGGATCACTCCAAGCATGATACAAGATATCCATAATGCTGGTCTGAACACCATTCGTATTCCAATCGGATACTGGAGTCTTCACAGCCTGGTAGGCAGCGGCGAGCATTTCCCTGAGATGGATCTGAAGTACCTTGATGCCGTTATCCAGAAAGCTGCGGATCTGGGTATGTTCGTGGTCATTGACCTACACGGTGCGCCTGGTTCGCAAAAGGTGGGCGATGCGTTCACTGGGCAGGTAAGTCTTCGAGTACTAGATCTATCTTGAGTCAATGCTTATGTCTATTGCAGTGTCTTCCTGAAGCATACCTTCCAGGCTTCTTCTCCCAAGCCAATTACGACCGCGCTACAAAGTGGCTCGACTGGATGACCAAACGTATTCATAACACTCCTTCATATAGAGCCACTGTCGGTATCATCGAGGTCGTCAACGAGCCGCAGACCTCACGTGACAAAGGTGGTATGCCACAGGCTGAGAAAGATACCTTGACGCAAAAATACTACCCACAAGCTCTTGCTGCTGTCCGCAACGCTGAGAATTCCTTGGGTATCTCCGATGACCAGCGCCTTCACGTCCAATTTATGGATTCACAATGGGGTGCCGGCAATCCCAAGTCCAACCTCCCATCAGACTCCAAGATAATCTTTGATGATCACAACTACGTCGGCGGAGCGGTAACCTCCAACAACCCCAGCGCCACCCAAGGTGACTACATGTACTACACGTGCTACACGGACAACCGCCAGACCGATGGCGATAACCCCAAGATCGTGCAAGAGTGGAGTCTTACCGTTGCCAATGAGTACACTACCGAATTTGACTGGAAGAACGATAACAACATTCCGTTCTACAAGCAGTGGTTCATCGCTCAGCAGAGACTCTATGAGAAGACCAACGGCTGGATCTTCTGGACATGGAGGACACAACTCAATGACCCACGATGGGATTACAGTTACCTGGTCTACAAGCAATGGGTTCCGACCTCCGCGGCAGGACTAGACGCTAGTGCAAACCAAGACGTCTGCAAGACGTACTTTGGCAAAAGAAGGAGGTCATGGGGAAGAAAGTAGGATTTTGATAATGCCTCCTCGTGCTTGCGGTTCCGCGCATGAAGGGGGTCAGTCTGAGTTTTTTCCATTTTCTAGTGCTTAGTCGACCACGACACGATTAGCAACATTCTTCTTGTTACGATACTTTACCTTTAAGCCATAGTTTATATTACCGCATCATCGAATGATGTTGCTTCATTACATTTCTAAACGACCATATTGCAAGCGCGATTATAGTGATATTCTCCTTACTCCAAGATATCGCCACAACGCCAAGTATGTAGGCATCTCATGCCAAGGTAATCGCGACTCCTAAAACCCAATGAACGAGCGGTGAGACTGCACCGTGTGATCCTTTTTCGTGCGACGGCCGGTCGCGATCGACAAAGAGTGCATGTCGAAGTTCTAACTCTTTCTCGCAGATCGAAGAGGTCAGGCGACTGAGGAGGGTTGTGCTAGCGGCAACGGTAGAGTGCCGACGTTGACCGTTTAGAGAGGTTGAATGTTTATGTCAGCTAGTGTAACGGACGGGGCTACAAATCATAAGTGAAACGTTAGCATTAAAGTTGGAAACAAATGGACGTAGTCAAGATTGAGGATGAGTTATAGGGGTGTCTATTGAAAGCACTTACTTATGGGAGCGAATGCATATACATTATAGTACCATGCCTGCCTTGCAGAAGTGTTCTTAGTAATCACACTGAAGCCCGGACAAAAGTCGTCAATAGCATCTCTAGTCATTAGTTTGGTGGGATACGTTTTTGTGGCCCGCCTGGTGAATCTGAAAGCGGCTAAGCTTTTGCCCTCTTTTAATTGGTCACGGAAGCATGTCGTTGCGATTACCCTAAGGTAAATATTCAATTCAACTCTGCATGGAGGAATCGCAGAGTGCTGCATTTAACACCAACCCAGGCCTTGCAGGCGGTATATCACCCAATAACGCCAGTATTGCAAACCCAGGAATGCGGAAGCAAGAACGCCAACCTAATCCAATCAACACCGATCCATGATTGCGTCCGCGACCCTAAAGTACAAGGAATTAAGAGATATTAACAGGCCGTGACAAGCACGGTTAGTCGTTAGTCGTGACTTCAGAGACGTCATGAACGCATAGGTAAGTAATCAAGATGTCCGAAAAGCAAGAACGGTCAGGCTAGCTGACGCTCTGTGAGAGTGCTGAAGATAGATGTGACGCAAACTTGGCGTCAATGCCGTCTTCCTGTACACCAAGGCCAAGACCTATGCCACTATCGTCGTGGTTCGGCTCTTGTTGTGAAGGATTCATGTCGTACTCGTACTGAAAGCTCATGTTGTATTGTGATGATGGTTGAGCAAATCGTCCAGCATTGACTGATGGTCTTGCGTTAGTCAACTACCATGTGAGGCCATGTTGTGAGCGGAAAAACTCACCTTCCTGATTTGACCCGGCATCCTGGATTGTGACATGGCTAGCGTTGGAGATGAAAGACTGATCTGGGCCGAAGTCGGCTTCCAAGCTGCTATACCGGCTTTCGTTGTTGCTACCGCTGCCGCCGTTGGTCATGGTGGCATTGAGAGAATCACCAATTACAGGTGAGTAGTTGGAGGAGCTCCAGTCTGGCGGTGCATGACCGAGGAAACCACCTATCGATGCTAACCATTGTGCCATTTCGTCCACGAAGACCTTGGTAAGCCACCAACCTTGGAAACTGATGCCATTCTCGACAGTGATCTCCCGTATGGCAGCTGAACCAAGTGCACTAATGCAGTGCATTATTGTACGAGCGTGTGCACCAGGGAAGCGGGACGGTAGACGTGTTAGAAAAGCGGCGATGCGATCAATGACTGATTCTGATGGATCGGCGGGTGGGTCAGGGTACGCTGCACGATGTATCGAACCGGAAGGCAGCTGGATCTCCTGTGGGAGGGGACCCAGCATCAATCGGATCTCAGTGGTTAGGATGTTGTAAACTTCTTCGTGTGCACAAGACGCAGGTAACTCATTCGCAATGATGCGTTTGATGTTAACGTGTTGGAGCCAGTCGGCAAACATCTGAGTGCGGTGGCTCTCTGCGGTGAGCATGACGGCTGCCGCGTGCGCAGCGGAATTGACGCGGAGCATCTGTCGGAGAAGGTGGGCGAACAGTGTAGCAGGTTCAAGTTTTGCCTCGAGTACATGTACGGGGAGGGACGCGAACTTGGCAGTAATGTGTGCGTGCAACGTCTTCGCAACGTTGTCGAGGAATTTCAGAACTGGCGGCGGCGCCACTTGGAGAGTCAGCTGAGAGACATTGCGGATCATCTTCTGGTACATCATCCAGTCGCACTCCTTGATCCACGGCGCCAGTTCGGGCGAAGCAAAGAGCTTCTGCACCGGTACAGTCAATGTCCCATGGAAAGTACCAAAGAGGCGGAAGAATTGCTTCTCCTTGCAGTAGCGCACTGAGTCCACCAACGAGACAACATGCGATCGGTACATAGCAACAAGGTTGTCGGCAGAATCGGGATCGGTGCGTGCTGGTAAGTATGGTTTGATATCCGGCAACTCCACCACGAATGCATCAGGGGCTTCGAGGATGTCTGCTGTTGGGAATTTGAGCTCGTGCTCGTACGAAATTTTGGTACGTGTATGCGAAGGGTGGAACTGAGACGAGTAGATGTCGGTAAATAGAACGCCGCGCGATGAGGCCGGAGTGTAATAGCTACTCTGTGACTCCACACGTGCTTCTCGTGGAGGAAACTGTGCGCTGTCCGCAGGTAGTCGTGGGATGGCACTAGAGGTTGTTAGCATATACACGGACATGGTACATTGAATGGACGTACTCCATATTGAGTCTCGGTGTCCCTGAAGCCTGACGCTTCAAGGCATGGTGCGCAGCAGGACCGTTGCTGCCCCGACGTGCCTCTTCACCGTTATCGTTGTCGTTGATGAGCTCAAGATCGACGTAGTGGTACTTGGACTCTCCGCGAACACCGAGGCGCCTAGTCTGAATACCAGGGAAAATGACGCGAACGAGCTTGCCAAAAGACGCCGGATTCAGGGGGATAACGCGATCAGTACCGCAGCGCTCTGCGTACTTGGAGTAGACGCGGTTGCGTGGGACCGATGTCTTCGCGACACGACAGACGGACTGTAACCTGGGAAGCGTTAGCACATTTCCAAGATGGACGCGTAATACCTACCATAACATGGCGAATAGCTGTTTAGACTTTTCTGCCTTGGATGTTCGATCATTTTGGATAACCTCAGCTGCAACCTCCTTCAGGTTACGGCCTTCATTCTGGTTCAACAGCTGGCGCAATTCCTTGTCATTGGTAGCTGCGCCTGAGGTTGACGGCCTCTTCTTCTTGTCTTCGGTATCCATCGGTGGCGCCATGAAGCTGTGTTGCTGTGAATGCTGTGAATGTTGGGAGAGGGAATTCTGGTAGGCGTGGTGGTCTGGCTGGGCGGGCTGGGCGCTCGATTGGGGGTGGCTCGCGGTCGGGTCGGCTGGATAGCCAAGGTACTGCTGGACACTCTCCAAACTCATGTTGATAAGCTGGTCCTGCGCGCTGACTTGTTGTGCAGCCTGAAGCAGAGCAGGCTGTAGTGCTTCACTGGTCGTGAATGGAGCATGGTACTGTGGTTGTTGGGGAAATTGGCTGGGCCGCGGCTGTTGTGGTTGCTGGAATTGCTCGAATGAATGTACGCTCGTCGTCGACGCGCGAGAAAGAGGGCGATTACTTCTAGTAGACATTGACGTATTTGATCGTGATCGGCGGATGTCGGTCATGATGCGGATGCCGGCTGGCAGATTTTCCGTCTGTTTACACCAAAACAATGCGATAGCAACGGCGCGGAGATGGCGACAACACAGGCGAGAGAGTGTACAGAACAAGCGACGAGAACTCTAGGGATACCAAGGTGTAAGGAGTATATTGGCGAAGCTGCTCGCGCGTAGGTCGAATCTCAGCTTGTTTTCGGGGTTGGCGGGTTTGTTTGTTTGGGCCAGGGACTAGCTCAACACGTTGTCCTGTCGGCTAAGATGTCACCAACGTGGTAGGATGCTCCGGGGAAGAATATCCGGCTCCAAAAGATGTCGTCGGCGTCGTCGGTCGCCCTCGAGCGGGTTTGTTATGGGATAAGATTTGGATGTTTACGCTTTCGTCTGAACTCGGTCGCACCTGCAGCAACGGAGACTGGCCGGCGCGCTTGGACCATGATAGTCACATGACTATCGTCATAACGCCCGTGCAATCGCACTACTTTCTAATTGCCAATGTAAGAGAAAAAGAGATGAGTGAATGCAATATCGTCGCCATCTGGGATCTGGCCTCGTCGCAACACAAGACGATGCTCGCGATTCTGTCGCATCGGCATGCAACTGCAGCGCTCTGGCTGGCTCGTGAAAGGCGGTGACGTATTTAGCGATGACGAGCCCACTTCCTCCATCCCACAATCTCCAGGCTCCACGTTCCTGCTCCTCCCAACCTACTGAACACATTGCAGCCCCTCTGCTTCTTCCACCATAATCCATTGCATCTCAACCCTTTGCAACCCACCACACTCGACCCCCAAACAGCCCTCAACATGTCTGTCCAGGATAGAGCCCAGGCCCAGCTGTCGCAGCTCGACAAGGAGGTAAGCGCTCTCGCTTCCGCACATGGCACAATTGTCAAAATACGACTTGTATAGGTGTTTTTGATGAGAAGTCGCAATCGCAATAGTGTTTGTACAAAACCACGTATACTGACCATGTTGTGTTCCAGCTGTCCAAGTACCCCGCACTCAACAACTTTGAGAAGCAAACGTCGGTTCCCAAGGTCTACATGGTCCTCGGTCTAGCCGGCCTTTACTTCTTCCTCATCTTCTTCAACATTGCTGGAGAATTCCTCGTCAACATTGCCGGATTCATCATTCCCGGTTACTACTCGCTCGAGGCTCTATTCAGCGCAAGCAAGGTTGATGACACTCAGTGGTTGACCGTACGTATACCCCACTTTCTTATCGCTGGCAAGACATTTGGCCATACTGTGACCATTTCAAGCTCCACAACAAGGCTAACGTGATATTACAGTACTGGGTGACCTTTGCGTTCCTGACCGTTTTCGAGAGCGCTGTAAGCGCTGTTTACTGGTTCCGTAAGTCCACCAGGATTAGTGTACACGATTTACGTCTGACCTTGCCAGCCTTCTACTACACCTTCAAGTTTGTCCTGATCCTCTGGATGGCCCTCCCCCAGACTTCGTAAGTGTCTCTCGTGGCGCTTATGATGTAAGCTAACAATCTGCAGTGGTGCTCAGATGGTCTTCCGCTCTTTCCTCCAGCCCGTCTTCTCTCGCTACTTCTCCGCATCAGGCTCCACCGCCGCCGACCTTCGCGCCAAGGCCGACTCAGCTGGCAAGCCTCATGCCTCGTAGAGCAGTTGCGAGCTTAACACCTCTTTGACAGCCGCACGACGACATCATAATAACAAAAACGAAGTTCGGAATACGCCCTCTGCTGTGCGGGAGACGGAAAGACCGGGCTTTTCAAAGCGTGCGGCTGTTGCGGCTTGGAAACGCTGCATGGACGAAGGCTTACGAGTAACGGATCATGTTCATGACAGTGTCGATGTACGAAAGAAGAGGCAGGTATCCTTACGTTTCATGATTACTTGCCCATAAGGAAGCGGATTGGGTAACATACTGCGCTCCTTGGCAGTGGGTTTCTGCGAATCGCTTGCGAGCAATATCATGTATCCGAGTCTGGCTTGTTCTCTGACAAGCATCAATCACATATTCATCCCCTTACACCGTTGAACACATAGGCGTACACAATATGCGAACTGAAACATGAATACTAACTTATCTAGCGAGACATTGACTGCATTGGAAGATGGGAAGTATGTCACACGACGTGAATGGGGAGATGAGAACAACGTTGTAAAAGGCTCGAAACTTATGATTCTTGTTACATCTGGACTTGGTAAGTGAACGAACAATTAGTTGTTTCTGTAAATCGTCTCAAAAAATTTATGTTTATGACATCCTGTTGCTTCCACACAAACATTAGCAAATCACAACGACAATATGTGCAATAGTCTCAAGAACTCTGTGCTCTTGTTTCTTTGTTTCGTGTTACTCCATCCCTGATCTTTAATTGCTCAGGCTAGGTCGTCTATTCCGACCGGCCTTCTGAACTTCTTCACTCCATACATATCATTCATTTATTCAATAACTAGTAATGTTTGATACTTACACTAAACCCAAAAGCAGATCTTTCGAACGTGCCGGTGGCTTGATGTTGCAGTAAATCTAGTAAATCTCCGTACTCAAGCACAGTCTCCAAAGACATAAAGCACGCTTGAACAGTTCTAGCACAGCAGAAGCCACGTAGCAGTATTGTAAAGATCATCAAACCCTCTTTACCAAACTCAGTCCAATGCCACTCTACTCTATCGACAGTGCCTACAAACATCATTACAGCAGGATGCAAGCCACTTATGTTTGCTTGTTGAGAAATCAGGCCTACATTCTGATCAAGCCCTAATTATGGGGCGAAGCCTGGAGGTGATCTAGCGGACGTCAACGTCGTGGCATGGTTATTCAATCGGCGAAGACAGATTGAGCTGCTGACTATCGATACGCGGAATGAGTGGAGATTGCAGTGACAAGCCAGGGCCCCTTGCATGTGCTACGTCAACCTCGAGGCGTTGATCATTGGGAACAGTGAAATCATGGTTCAATTCCTTTGCTTGTCCTTATACAACCAAATCAATGCCGCAAAAACGATGATTCTGACGCCGCAGAGAATTACCACACACGATACACGAAAACGTGTCGTCTCCGCCAACCTCTTATACGGTACCCGCAATGCTCAAGTCCCGGATCTCTTGTAGCACCTCTTCCACCCGTGCGTCCAGCTCACCCTGTGCATACTGATCTCTTGTGTTTGCATCCAGATATTGCTGTACCTGCGCCATTCTTGAGTATGCTTCCGCGCAGAACCTCAACTGAATCTTGACCAGCGCCTCGAAACTTGGGTCTAAGTAGGGCACTCGCAGATCGATAAGTTGGGGAAGTTCGGTGGTGAGGGTATCGTTGAGCTGGTCGTACGCGGCCTTGGCCAATTGTTCGTCCTTTTCAGCGCGCGGTAGCTTGGTGACATCCTTGTCAGGCTTGTCGGTGAGCTTTCGGACTTGTGCACGCATGCGGTCGTAGTCCATTTGCTTGTGTTCGCGCTTTGTGATACAGGCGTTGATGTCGGGGAAGTAGGAGCAGAATCGCTGAATGGGGTCTAGGACGGTGGTTCGGTAAGGGCCGTCGAGGGCTTTGATTGTCTCGGCGTCTAGATCGGTCACGGCTTGCTTGTAAGAGCGCGACACGCCGTCTTTTGTTCCTGCATCTCCATAGAAGGCGTCGATGGTTTCAGCGATGCGCATTTGTGAGGCGGTCATGGCGCGCAGAGAGTCCAAGTAGCCCTTTGCTTCCTTCTGAAGCTTGTTCGCGGCGGTCTCCATGGTGCGGTAACGGCTGGCATGTCGTTAGTGTTGTTCATGTTCATGTGGCATGTATTCTTCCTGGCAGGGAGAAGACGGGTTGCGGGTGAAGAAGCGTACCGCTGCTCAGTTTCGAAGTCGCGGTCATTTGTGCGCTCGACTTGGCCAGTCTTCATAAGAACCTGCGTCGTCGCGCGATTGACGCCTTTCTTGAACCCTGCGTCTTGTAAGCCGGCGGCTTCCTAGATCATCGTCGAGGGGCTCCTTACCGGTCCAAGACATGATTGCGGTGTGGTCGCTCTGGTGTGGGGGGAGAAACGATGTATAGCGGGGTGTGCACGAAGCAGGGTCGTGAGTGGGAAGTCGTGGTGTTGTGGGGAGAGCCGCGGGAATCAATGGAGATGGAGTTGCTGGTTGGGCGCGGTCGAGTCGTTGTTGGCGGGCGGCAGTGCCACAATGACGACGCTACAAGACCCCGGCCGCGCTTTCTGGTGGCTGAGCAACAACGATTCCGATTCTGACCCAACCGTCCAACTTCAATGTTTTCACTTCGACCGCTGCAGCGTGCAGCGCCCTCGCCTTTCCGTATATGCTCGACTTGTCTGCGCAAGTACTCCGTCACTCCACCACGGCGACATGATGCCAGTGACAGACAGAAGAAGGTGATATTCTCCGGAATCCAGCCCACCGGAGTACCACATCTAGGAAACTATCTCGGCGCACTGCGACAGTGGGTGAGGCTTCAAGATGAAGCATCTCCGGACACCACACTTCTGTTCTCCATAGTCGATCTGCACGCCGTCACGATAAAACAGGACCCCAGTGAATTGGCAAGATGGCGAAAAGAGATGCTGGCTAGTCTGCTAGCAGTGGGACTCGATCCTAAGAGATGCATCATATTTGCGCAAAGCAGCGTGAAGCAGCATGCCGAACTCATGTGGATTCTCAGCTGTGGTGCAAGCATGGGCTACCTGGGACGGATGACCCAGTGGAAGGTATGCGACAGCAGAAAACAGGCTTGGAGAGGCGTAATATTAATACCGTCTTTAGAGCAAACTCTCCCTCCCAGCTAATGCCTCCCCACTCGACCCCTCAAACAACAAAGACGCCCTGAAACTTGGTCTTTTCTCTTATCCCGTCCTCCAAGCCGCTGATATCCTCCTCTACAACACCACCCATGTCCCAGTCGGCGAAGACCAAGCCCAGCACCTAGAGTTCACGCGGGAGCTAGCTGTTGGATTCAATCACGTTTACTCAGAGTCACGACCTCTGTTGACCGTTCCGCAAACCCTTCTCAGTCCTGCCAAACGAGTCATGAGCTTGACTGAACCAACAAAAAAGATGAGCAAGAGCGATCCGAAGCCAAAGAGTCGCATCATGATAACAGACTCAAAAGAGCAAATACACGCAAAGCTGAAGACAGCATTGACAGACTCAATTGAAGGAGTCAGCTATGATCGTGAAAGCAGACCTGGTGTGTCAAATCTGATAGATCTTATGTATCATTTTGATGACTCTCTCGCTGCATCACCCGAAGACCTGGCAAATGACTTGAAGGATCTGAGTATGCGGGCGCTGAAAGAAAAGGTCGCTGATACCGTTGACATGGGCATCAGCGATATAAGGCAACGATATCATGGATTGATGAGCGGAGATCAGAAGGAACTAGTGCAGTGTGCGGAAGAAGGCGCGCGAAAAGCAGAGGAAATTGCCGAAAGCACCATGCAGAGGGTGAGAAAAGCTATGGGCATGGCATGGTAGCACACTCATGAACGTAGTTACGCTATGTCCTCATTGCACGCTAATAAGTTATACCATCTGTCGGTCCATTTAGACCTAGACACCACCCCTGTCTTACGTTCACATCAAGTACCAGGCGTGACATCTAGAGTTCTAGTAAATCTTGAGTTCTGATGCCGGCCAAATCGTCAGAGCTGGCCAACTGGTTGAAGGAGAACCCAGTAGCCGCGCCCCTAGGCCCTGTACTTCTGAAGAAATGTTGGAAAGTAAGGGATATGGTCGGAGGAGTTGGTTCATAGAGGATTGTTGCATGGCGCATGTATATCATGAGTCTTGACACGTCGTCCTTGTTGGCCTAGAATTGTAATCCATGCATTTCAAAGTCTACGTCCATTCACATGCAGCCCCTGCGCCGCAAGTCGCAAACCTAAAGTAGTCATGCCTCGTGTAATAGAAAAATGACCTGAGAACTCCCTTCCCATGCAATGCAAATGCCATTGTAATAGTGACGAAGCCGTAGGCAGAAAAGCCCGTCGCAAGTATAAAACCATCAATCCAATACCAGAACCGAACGCCGCGCTTACAATGAAGATGTGGAAGAAAACCGAGGAATCGAAAGATGGAGAAGGTGGTGTGAGGCTGATGCGGATGAACTAATGCGCATACGTCCACCATGTCGTGTAACTGGGGTGTGGGTTCGGGCCAGAGGATGCCGATGCAGACACGATAGTGCCATAGTCAGGACCCGAATGCTCGGATAAGAGTGCCCCACCCCTTAGTGACCCCTTCATGCGGGCCAGAGACGCGCACATGATGAGGGGTTCGGATTTGCAGTCCATGGGCAACGTCTAGCGCTTCATGGGGGTGTCTGCGTCCTCTTCTTCCGCATCGTCGTCATCAGCCTCGAAGTCGGAGTCCATTTCTTGGTCCTCGTCCAGGTCGCTCTCGCTGCCGCCAAAGTCCAAGCTCTCGGCGTCGCTGTCTTCCCAGCTCATGTCGAATTGGCCCTCATCCTTCTCTTGCTTCCATGCTGTTTCTTGGGTTGGCATGACAAAGTCCTTGGGAATATCCGCCTTTGAGAGCTCGAGATCCTTCTTCACCATCTCCTTGTACTCCGCAGGCTTGTTACGCAACATGACCCCAGCATCGACGTTGGCGGGAGAGGAAACCTCAGCATCGTCCAGTAGGGAGAGGATAGATATCAGGACCGTCTCGACACGCTGTACGGGTGACCAACGCTCGGCAGCAGTCTCGCCGGACATCTCGTCATCGCCGGGAGCGTGGAGGATGGAGATACATAGCCGTCCATCGGGGTAGATGTTTGGGTGGTAGAGCGGGCGGATGAATTTGAAATCTGATCAGCCGTTAGTTTCTTCCCTGCGCTTCGCGACTCTTTCCATCCCTGGAACGTCGTATTGGTAGTGACGTACCTGGCGGGCTATGCGGGTAGTTGCGCGGGAAAGACATCTTAGCCTTGAAGTAGCCGCCATAGTACATGGACTCTTCGTTCATGACGATGAGGGCGACACTCCACTCGAAGACATTCTCGTTGATGAGCTGTGACGTGGTTAGCTCGGTGCTCCTGCATCGCCACTCTGACTCTGACTCTCGACGGAATGTCACCGGGACTTACTTCGATATTAGTCCACTTCTCCTTGCTCAGCTGCTTGAACTCATTCATGAGTATCCGCTGCGCCGTTTCCGCCATTTCGCTTTGTCGGTCGGGGGTTCTCGCTGAAGTGTGTGGTGTTGGTGGTGTTGCAGGAACAGTACAGTATCGGCGGAGGCAATCGGTCGAGTTGATTTATACGAGTAAAAGAGAGAATCTGGTGTGCAGGGAGCGTCTTGGCGAAATGTGTGAGGAGTGAGAGAGAGGCGGGAGGGTGAGAGTTTGTACTTAAGGGAGTCGGTCGGCTGAGGCGCTGCATGATCGAATGCTCTCGCCGAAGCAAGGATCACTTAGTCCGCCCCTCGGAAAGAGCCTAAGTCACCGCTTCCGAACTTGCGGACAACGAGTGGAACCTTGGCCGTGGTACTCACTCATTGTCTGCAGCGATTCACCGTCACCATGTCCCTTTGTTCGTCGGCAGAGTTGCTGTTAAAGCACCAAAGGTTGGTGGGCGTTCTGTCTTTGGCAACCTCGCCATCGTTGCTTCCGACCTCGGAACGAATAGGAACAGTACGGAACGTCACCGGCGATGCGTTCCAAGGTCGCTTTGCTCGCGTGATAGCGAAGAGATATGGCTTATCTATCATCACCCGCATCGTCACCCATGGACATATCCTGGAGTGTCATGTGAGTGTGCCCATGCAACCCTTTGCCTTAATATAGGCTACTGATGTTGCACTATTTCACAAATATAAACGTGCACACAGTCGACCTGAAACAGCAATGTGCAGTAGTCTTTTGCTAGGTCTATCGGTAGAAACCAATCGCTTCGACCAACATCTACGTGGCTCACCATGCCGGTGCGCGAGTGTCGTCATTCCAGGCTTGCTTGTTTCTTACACGACTCTAGGTCTGCATATTCTCACGTTTTTGACATTGTTTTTGCATCTAATGGTAATCGTGACTAATGGCAAACAACCAGGCATGTAGTGGTCTTGCGTTTAACAACAATACTTTTCTATTCTAGAGTGTACATCTAAAACCGACGTGATCGTGTATGACATGACCCAGGATTACGACAACCCCCCAGTACACCAGCGCTGGCGTTAATACATGTGCTAAACGAAAAACCGATAATACTAAACATAAGAAAGACAAACAATGAAAGCATAGTCAGGACGATAAAACAAAAAAAATTCAATCAGATGTAACGCATCTTCTTCGCAACTCCCAAGCAGACCGAAACAAAGAGGCAGATGACACCGATAATGCCAAAGAACCACGCAAGGCTGCCGTCCTGACCCGGAACCTTGACGTTCATACCAAAGAGACCGCAGATTAAGTTGAGCGGAACAAGGATTGTGGCAATGACCGTAACCTTCTGAAGTGTAGCGTTACTGTCATTTCCTTGGATGACTTGGTCAACGGAGATTTGCGCGAGGTAGTTGGAGTGCGCGCGGCTGAGCATCTTCTCGAAGTGAGCCAAGTTGGACATCATAGTGACGACGTGGTCCTGGATATCGCTGAGGTACATGCCCACGTCACCCCGAGGAGCAACGCTGTACGACTCGTTGCAACGTTTGGCGAAGCCCTTGATGACATCTGCCTTGCCACCCAAGAGACGCAGGAGCTGCATGACACGCTTGCGGCAGTCGCCAATCGATCGAAGAATGGCGCGTGAGTCTTCAATGCGTGCAGTGAAGACTTGGTCCTCAATTGCATCAGCTTCATCTTCGATGCCTCGAATGACAGGTGCAAAGCTATCGACAATGTCGTCAATAAGGGCGTAGCAGATCCAGTCGGCATTCAAATTGATGTAGTCGCGAAGACGGCTGATACGCTTGCGCACGTTGAGCGTGTGCGGGCTTTCGCAGAAGGTGAATGTCAGGATACCCTCCTTGAAGACGACAGCATAGAAGTTAACGGGCTCCAGATATTCCTCCGACTCCTTGTCGGCTTGGAAGAAAGAGCGGAACGAGACAAAGTAGTATTGGTGAAACAGCTCTACCTTCTCACGCGGCTCTTGAATGCAAATATCCTCGCGAGTGAGAGGATGCACTCCGAAAGCCTTGGAAATGGCAAACACTTCCTCTTCTGTGGGGTTGACCATATCGAGCCACCAGACGCCGCCGTCTGATGGTGTGTCAAACAGATCACGGAAGCGTTCGCCAGGCATAAGTAGTCCGCCCAGTTCGGCAGCATGAATCGTGTCGTCCAATTCGGACGAGAAGAACGTCCAGCGGTTCGTCTTTACTTCCGGAGTTTGCTTCTCTGCGAAAACGTGGGAGAGACCTTCTTCGGCAAGCTTCTCTTGAACCGCAGGGTCTGCATTCTTCAGACTCAAGACGTCGCTGTCGGTCTTGGGTGTTCCTGACTGGCTTGACTTGGGGCGAAGGTCGGAGAAGACCTTGGGCTTTGCAGAAAGATTAGACGCTGCGCTCGCTTTGTGACGGAGAGGCTGGCCAATAGGTGTCTTGTCGTGAGCCTCTGCAACAAATTCCTCCAGCTCTTCGTAGTCGAATCTGGTAGTCTTGCCTGTATCCTCGGATACAGGGAAGCAGACATCTTCTTGTGCTGAACTGTGCGCAGACGCGACTTCGATGTCGTTTGGCAGATCAGGGCGCTCGTCGCTAAGGGTTGGTCGGCGCGCGGTGCCACGAGAAAGCGTCCGGTTCAATCCAAGCTCAAGCTCGGAACCTGCGTGGCTCTGGAGAGTGTTGGCACGGTCGCGGCGCCGAGGACCAGCGAATGCGTCGACAGAGTTGGGAGGAGAGACGGACCGCGAAGTCGTCGAAGAAGCCCTGCTCCTAGTCAGGCGCTCGATTGCCGGGTCGCGCGGACGCCTGAATGTCTCTCGACGGGCTTGAGGGCTGTGTGCTAGAGAGCCGCGGCGAATGTAGGCGTCGGGAGCCAAGTGTTGGTCGTCATCGACTACGGCGCTTTCGAAATCGCGTCGAGTAATGTCTGCCTCAAGGGCTTCGTTGACTTGAAGAAGTATGTTGGGTCGGTCTTGGCCCTGGACGCTTGCGAAAGTTGGTCGGCGCGAGCGAGGAGGCGACGAAGCATCGGCTCGTGGAAGAGATGCAGGCTGGTGGCGGTGGTCGTCGAGGTCAGACACCGGGGTGCTGAACCTCGTCTGGGTCTCGGATCTCGGAGTGTCAGTCATATTGGCGACTCAGGCGGCGATGAGCTTGACTCCGAATCAGATGTCGTGTGCTTTGGTTAAGCCAGATTGGTGATGTGTTGGGCGACTTCTTGCAGCGCAAGAACCACAGAAGCGGGCGAGTCGCTTGTG
>Ga0265797_10000147_pt1 | contig 138464 bp, 107 predicted proteins | sample P2T30metagenome_FD_192433 | JGI IMG/M metagenome (GOLD analysis project Ga0265797, IMG submission 192433) | Plant litter microbial communities from East Loma Ridge, Irvine, California - P2 T30 | ecosystem: Environmental > Terrestrial > Plant litter > Unclassified | place: USA: California...
ACTTTTAGTCCGCGAGTAGAGTAGTCCCGCAAACTCGCGGACTAAAAGTCCGCGCTACTACCACTCAGGCAATAAAAATGCCCGTAGGCACCGCGGCCACGACCCGGCTAGGGGTCGCAACCACGGTGGCTACGGGCACAGTGGCGCGCAAGCGCGCCGGGTACTAAAACCGGCTAGCCCGGCAAGGGCCAGCCAGTGGCGGCGGCCAGCAGGCCGCCGAAAAAGGAGTTGAAAACGCACGACGTTGGTTGCGGGTGGTTGGGTATCTGGGATGCGGGGCCGCATCGGCGACACGCCCGGCAGCTAGGTATCCAGCCACCCGCAACGCGCCGCTTAGTTGCCCTTGGCTACTACTTGCTTTTTCTCTTCTTCCTGGCCTTCGTCTTCAGGGTGACCGGCTAGCACGCCCTGTGCGCGCTTCACCACGTTCTCCACCGTGAAGCCGAATTTCTCAAACAGCTCCTCGGCCGGGGCCGACTCGCCGAAGCGGTTCATGGCGATGATGCCGCCCTCGTCGGTGGTGTACTTATGCCAGCCAATGGGCGAGCCAGCCTCGATGGCCAGACGCTTCTTGATGGCCTTCGGCAACACCTGCTCGCGGTAGGCTTTATCCTGGTGCTCAAACAATTCCCAGCTCGGCATGCTCACCACGCGGGTGGGCGTACCGGCCTTTTCCAGCTCTACCTGGGCCTTCATAGCCAGGGCCACTTCCGAGCCGGTAGCGATGAGGATGAACTGCGGCTGGCCACCCTGGGCTTCACTCAGGATGTAGGCACCCTTGCGCACGCCTTCGCGGGCCGAGCCGAGCTTGCTCTGGTCGAGAATCGGCAATTTCTGGCGCGAAAAGATGAGCACGACCGGCGACTTGGGCGTGGTCATGGCGATGCGCCAGGCCTCGGTGCTTTCGTTGGCGTCGGCGGGGCGCAGCACCACGATGTTCGGGATGGTGCGCAGGGCCAGCACCTGCTCAACCGGCTGGTGCGTGGGGCCATCTTCGCCCAGGCCAATGCTGTCGTGGGTGAATACGAACGTGGCCGTGCTCTCGGCCAGGGCCGTGAGGCGGATAGCCGCGCGCATGTAGTCGCTGAAGGTCAGGAAGGTACCGCCGTAGGTGCGCACACCGCCGTGGTGGGCCAGGCCGTTCATGGCCGCGCCCATGGCGTGCTCGCGCACACCCCACCAAATGTTACGGTTGGCTTTGTGCGCGGGCTGGAAGCTGTCGCTGCCTACCTTATCCATCTCATTCGACGAGGCCAAGTCGGCCGAACCGCCGAACATGAACGGCACCGATTTCTTAATGGCGTCCAAGGCTTTGCCTGAGGCCTGGCGGGTAGCCAGCTCGCCATCGGCGGGCGTGTACACGGGCAGGTCCTTATCCCATCCTTCAGGCAATTCGCCGGCGAAGGAGAGCTTGAACTGGTTGGCCAAGTCAGCAAATTTCTCGGCGTAGGCCGCGAAATCGGCGTCCCACTGCTTCTGCAATTCAGCGCCGCGCAGGCCAGGCTGCTGGAGGTGCTCGTATACTTCGGCGGGCACCTGGAAGGACTGCTCGGGGTCGAAGCCGTAGAACTTCTTGGTGGCCTTCACGTTGTCGGGGCCCAACGGCGAGCCGTGCGACTTGTTGGTGCCAGCCAGCGGCGAGCCGAAGCCGATGATGGTTTTCACGGCGATAATCGAAGGCCGGTCGGTCACCGACTGCGCCACTTTGATGGCGTTTTCGATAGCGTCGAGGTCGTTGCCGTCCGTGACGTGCTGCGTGTGCCAGTAGTAGGCATCGAAGCGCTTCATCGGGTTCTCGGTGTAGGTCAGGTTGGTGGGGCCGTCGAGCGAGATGTTGTTATCATCGTAGAGATAAATCATCTTGTTCAGCTGCAAGTGGCCGGCCAGCGAGGCAGCCTCCGAGGCGATGCCTTCCATCAGGTCACCGTCGCTCACCAGCACGTAGGTGTAGTGGTCCTGCACCGGCGCGTGGCCTTCCTTGTTATAGAGGGCACCAAGGTGCGCTTCGGCCATAGCCATGCCCAGGCCGTTAGCAAAACCCTGCCCTAGCGGGCCAGTGGTTACCTCAATACCGGGCGTGATGTGCGACTCGGGGTGACCGGGCGTTTTGGAGCCCATCTGGCGGAAGTTCTTCAGGTCATCCAGGCTCAGGTCGTAGCCGTAGAGGTGCAGCAGGCTATAGAGCAGCGCCGAACCGTGGCCGGCCGACAGGATAAACCGGTCGCGGTTGGGCCAATGCACGTCTTTGGGGTTGAAGCGCAGGAAGCGCGACCACAGCACGTAGGCCATTGGCGCGGCCCCTAGCGGCAGGCCGGGGTGGCCCGAATTGGCTTTCTGCACCATGTCCACCGACAGCAGACGGATGGTGTTAACGCTCAATTCATCAATTGAAACGTTGTTGGGATTGGAGTTGCTCATTGAGTAAGCGAAAAAGATTGGTAGCGCAAAGGAACGCGGTGCGGGCGCGCCGCACCGCGTTCTTCTACGTTTTTTTCGCTAGATGTACTGATTAATGATGCTTTCCAACCACTCTTGCTTGCCGCTGCGGGGCGTGGGCTCGCCGGTTTCGTGCGCAATTTTGCGCAGGTCTTCCAGCGTGAGGTTGCCCTTGGCGAAGTCAGCGCCCGCACCCGAATCGAACGACGCGTAGCGGTCGGTGCGGAACTGCTTGTAGGGCGACTTGGTGAGGATGGCGTCGGCCGTGACGAGGGCGCGGGCGAAGGTGTCCATGCCCGCGATGTGGGCGATGAAGATATCCTCCAGGTCGGTCGAGTTGCGGCGCGTTTTGGCGTCGAAGTTGATGCCGCCGGGCGTGATGCCGCCGTGCTCCAAGATGATGAGCATCGACTCGGTCAGCTCGTTCAGGTTGTTGGGGAACTGGTCGGTGTCCCAGCCGTTCTGGTAGTCGCCGCGGTTGGCGTCGATGCTGCCGAGCAGGTTGGCGTCGGCGGCTACTTGCAGCTCGTGCTGGAAAGTGTGGCCGGCCAGCGTGGCGTGGTTTACTTCCAGGTTCAGCATGAAATCTTTTTCCAGGCCGTGCTCCTTCAGGAAGCCGATTACCGTGGCGGCGTCGAAGTCGTACTGGTGCTTGGTGGGCTCGGCCGGCTTGGGCTCAATGAAGAATTTGCCGGTGAAGCCCTGCTTGCGGGCGTAGTCGCGGGAGATGCTCAGGAAGCGGGCCAGGTGCGCCTGCTCGCGCTTCATGTCGGTGTTGAGCAGGGTCATGTAGCCCTCGCGGCCACCCCAGAAGGTGTAGCCCTCGCCGCCCAGCGCAATGGTGGCGTCGATGGAATTCTTCACCTGCGTGCCGGCGTAGGCCACCACCGAGAAGTCGGGGTTGGTGCTGGCGCCGTTCATGTAGCGCGGGTTCGAGAACACGTTGGCGGTGCCCCACAGCAGCTTCACGCCGCTTTCCTGCTGGTGCTGCTTGAGGTAGTCCACCACGGTGCTGAGGTTGCTTTCGTACTCGCTCAACGAGTCGCCCTCGTCCACGAGGTCGATGTCGTGGAAGCAGTAGTAGGGCGTACCGAGCTTGGTAAAAAACTCGAACGCGGCATCGGCCTTGTCCTTGGCGCGGCCCACGATATCGCCCTTGCTGTCCCAGGCAAAGTTCTTGGTGCCGGGGCCGAAGGGGTCGCCGCCGGTGCCCACAAACGTGTGCCAGTAGGCCGTGGCGAAGCGCAGATGCTCCTTCATGGTTTTGCCGGCCACCACGCGGTTTTCATCATACCATTTGAAAGCCAGGTGATTATCGGACTCGCGGCCTTCGTACTTAATCTTGTCGATGCCTTTGAAAAACTCGGAGGTTGCCATGTTGAATGGTTGGGGGTAGTGGGGTATTGATAGAAGGTACTGTGTTATCGGGAAATCTAGCCGATAGCGCGGGGCTCTGCCCCGTGCTGGCTATTGGCGGGCCTCTGGCCTGCGGGGCGTTGAACGGGTCGTTCGGGTATTGTTCAATCGTTGCGGGCCAGAGGCCCGCGAATAGTCGGCACGGGGCAGAGCCCCGCGCCATCGGGGCCTAGGGGCGTTTTTTTAGGCCAGCAGCAATTCCGCCGGCCGGGTTTCGCGAGCCAGCAATTGCTGCCAGTCGCTATACGTTTCTTGATATTGCGCTTGCAGGGCGGACGTGGGCTCCACGGTGCTGATGCGGGCCAGCCCGTTGAATGCCTCTTTGGGGCTGGCGTAGATGCCCGCGCCGATGCCCGCGCCGCGCGCCGCGCCCTGGGCCGCGTCGGTGTCGTAGAGTTCCAGCGTCACATTACCGCAGTTCACAAAGGCCTCGCGGAAGACGGGGCTCAGGAACATGTTGGCGTGGCCGGCGCGCACGGTTTGCACCTGCACGCCCGAGTTGCGCATAATGTCCATGCCGTAGTTGAGGGCGTACACGATGCCCTCCTGGGCGGCGCGGATGAGGTGCGGCTGGCCGTGCACGTTGAACTGCAAACCGTGGAGGCCAGCGGCGGCAGGTCGGTTTTCGAGAATACGCTCGGCGCCATTGCCGAAGGGCAGGAAGAGGAGGCCCTCCGCGCCTACCGGCGCCTGGGCGGCCAGCGCGTTCATCTGGTCGTAGGAGATGTTGCCCACCGCTTTGCGCAGCCAGCTATTCAGGATGCCGGTGCCGTTGAGGCACATGAGCACGCCGTTTTTGGGCTGCTCGCGGGTGCTATTGACGTGCACAAACGAGTTGACGCGGGAGCGCGGGTCGGCGGTAGTGGTTTCGTTGATGCCGTAGACTACGCCGCTGGTTCCTCCCGTGGCGGCTACTTCGCCCGCGTTCAGCACGTTGAGCGAAAAAGCGTTATTAGGTTGGTCGCCGGCGCGGTAGCTGATGGGCGTACCGGGGGCTAGCCCCAGCGTGGCGGCGGCTTCGGCGGTGAGGCGGCCCTGAATGGCGAAGGTATCGACTACCTCGGGCAGCAAGTCGGCGCTGATGCCGTAGTAATCGAGCAATTCCTGGGCGATGGCCTGCTGTTTGAAATTCCAGAATACGCCTTCCGACAAGCCCGAGACGGTGGTTTGCATCTGGCCCGTGAGCTGGTAGGCGAGGTAGTCGCCGGGCAGCTGAATCTTATGAATTTGGGCGTACACCTCTGGCTCGTTTTCACGCACCCACTTCAGCTTGGAAGCCGTGAAATTGCCGGGCGAGTTGAGGAAGGTTGAAAGGCAAAACTCCTCCCCTAGCTCCGCGAAAGCCTCGTTGCCGATTTCGACGGCGCGGCTGTCGCACCAGATGATGGCGGGGCGCAGCACGTGGCCGGCCTTGTCGAGCAGCACGAGGCCGTGCATTTGGTAGGTGATGCCAATGCCAGCCAGCAGCGAGGCGTCGAAACCGTAGCTGGCTTGCAGCTTTTTGGTGGCGTTGATGACTTCCTGCCACCAGCGCTCGGGGCGCTGCTCGGCCCAGCCGGGCTGGGGCACGGCCATTTCCATCTCGGTTTCGGGCGAGGTGGCGGCGGCCACGCAGCGCCCGGTGGCGATGTCGAGCAGGGAGGCTTTGATGGAAGAGCTACCGATGTCGTAGCCAAGGAGGTATTTCATCTTTAAGTATGAGTTATAAATTATGAGTTATGAATTGCGAAATACGTCGTGCAAGATGCGGGCAATGCTTCTTTTTTAAGTGGCTTGGCGTATTGCTGTCAGTTGGTGGCTCAGTAATTTATTTAATAGTAAGGAGCGCCGAGGCCGGCTTGGCAGCACCCAGCGCCAGGCTGCGGCCCGAGGGCAGCGAACCGCCGACCCACACCGTAACGGGGCCGCTGGGGGTGAAGGCGTTACCGCTTTTATCAATCAAAGCCAGCTGGGCGGGGGTGAGCGTAAATTTTACCTGCGTGCTGGCCCCCGACTGAAGGTTAACGCGCCGAAAGTTTTTGAGGGCGAAAAGGGGCGTTTGGGTGCCGGCCTTGGGCGGGTGCGTGAGGTAGAGCTGCACCACTTCGTCGGACGCGACGGGGCCGGCGTTGGTGACGGTGGCGGTGACTTCGGCCGACTCTTTCTTGCTGATTTTAGCCTTGCTGAATTTCAGGTTGGCGTACGTGAATTTGCCGTAGCTCAGGCCGTAGCCGAAGGGGTACAGGGGCTCGGCCTGGAGGTAGCGGTAGGTGCGGCCGGCCATGTGGTAGTCCTCGTAGGCGGGCAGTTGGGCCAGGCTTTTGGGGAAGGTGATGGGCAGCTTGCCCGAGGGCGACACCTTGCCAAAAACCACGTCGGCCACGGCGTTGCCGCCTTCCTCACCGGGGTACCAGGCCAGTACTACGGCATCGGCCAGCTCGTGTACTTCGGCCAGGTTCATGGGGCTGCCGCCGGTGATGATGGCCACGATGGGCTGCTTGTTGTTTTCGCGCAGCTTCTTGAGAAAGTCGATTTGGTTTTGGGGCAGGTTATAGTCGAGGCGGTCACCGAAGCTGGGCGACGAAATCGACTCGCCCTCCTCCCCTTCCAGCAGGCCGTTGATGCCGAGCACCACGAACGTAGCATCGACGCCGCGGGCGGTGCCGCTCACCCAGTCCACGCCGTTCTGGTTGGGGCGGTCGAGCAGGGCGCCAGGGCGGTACTGCACCTGGCTGGCCGGGCTCACGCCGCCCACGAGGCCCTCCAGAATGGTTTTCATCTGGGGGTTGACGCCGTAGTAGTTGCCCAGCAGCGCATCGAGGTTGGCGGCGTTGGGGCCGGTCACGAAGTACTTGGCCAGGTCGTTGCGCAGGGGCAGCACGCCGTTGTTCTTAAGCAAAACTATCGACTTCTGGGCCGCCTCGCGGGCCAGCGCCCGGTTGGCAGCGCTGTTGATGACCTCGGGGCCAAGCTTGTCGTAGGGACTGCTGCCCTGGGGGTCGAGCAGGCCGAGCTTGAACTTGGTGCGCAGTAGGATGGCAAGCGAGCTGTCGATGGCGGCTTCGGTGGTGAGGCCCTTTTGCACGGCTTCGGGCAGGGCGGGGTACACGCTGCCGCAGTTGAGGTTGACGCCGCGCTGGAGGGCGAGCGCGGCAGCCTCGGCGGGCGTTTTTACCACTTTGTGGCCCTGGTAAAAATCGACTAAGGCCCAGCAATCGCTCACAATGTGGCCTTTAAAGCCCCACTGCTGGCGCAGCACGTCGTGCAGCAGGTACTGGTTGCCGCAGCAGGGCTCGCCGTTGGTGGCGTTGTAGGCGCACATCACGGCCTCCACCTTGGCATCGACTAGCTGGTGAAAAGCCGGCAGGTAGGTTTCCTGCAAGTCCTGGGGCGTGGCCTCGGCGTTGAAGACGTGGCGCAGCTTTTCGGGGCCGCTATGCACGGCAAAGTGCTTGGCGCAGGCCGCTACTTTGAGGTGCTGCGGGTCGTTGCCCTGCAAGCCCTTCACGAAGGCCACGCCCAGGCGGCCGGTGAGCGTGGGGTCTTCGCCGTAGGTTTCCTGGCCCCGGCCCCAGCGCGGGTCGCGGAAGATGTTGATGTTGGGCGTCCAGAACGTGAGGCCGCTGTACTGCTGGTGGTAGCCCTTGGCCACGGCGGCGTTGTACATGGCCCGCGCCTCGTCGGAAATGGCGGTAGACACGCGCAGGGCCAGGTCGTCGTCAAACGTGGCCCCCAGCCCGATGGCTTGCGGAAATACCGTGGCCGCGCCGGCCCGGCCCACGCCGTGCAGCGCCTCGTTCCACCAATTGTAGGCCGGGATGCCCAGCCGCTCGATGGCCTTGCTGTTGTACATCATCTGGTCGGCCTTTTCCTCCAGCGTTAGCTTGGCGATGAGGTCGTTGACGCGCACGCTGATGGGCTGCTTCACGTCGCGAAAGATGGGCGTAGGCTGGGCCTGGATGCTTACCGATGCCAAGAGGCCCAACGCCAGGCCGGCGAACCTCCCCCCCCAGCCCCCGAAAAAATGCTTGGTGCGCATTTTCCAAAAAAAAGGGGGAGCCACGGCGGCTTGTCGGCTGGCAGCGGTGTTTTGCTTAGAAATCATCGGTGCGGAAGGTGGAAGCGGGCAGGCCCTCTTGATTGGACAGATTGGCACCTTCCGGGTTGTCGGCCCAGGCGTAGCGCACGGCTACGGGGGCGGCTACCTGGTCGCTGGTCACAAGTATTTTATTGCCCTCGATGCGCGCCTGGGCGGGCACGAATTTGTGGTCGGCCCCCGCAATGGTGAAGCCAGCCAGCGGCCCGCCGCCCTTGGCTACGAGCCCGGTGCCCACGCTGGCGAAGGTGAGCGTGGCCTGGTTGCCGGTAATTTTTAGCGCCTGGTAGAGCGGGCCGCTGGCTACCACTTTGGCGTCGCCGTAGGCTACCTTTTCGGCGGCCAGGGCTAGCCGGTGGCCGACGGTCTGCTTGTCGAGCGGGTGAATGTCGTTCCACTCGCCTACGTCGTGAATGACGGCCATGCCGGTGCGGGGCAGGGCTAGCAGGCGGCGCTGGGCGTCGCGCACCATCGCCTGGTTGCTTTCGCTAGGCTCCTTTTTGGCGGCGTTGATATTGGCCAGCTGCACGTAGAGAAACGGTAGATTGGGCTGCTGGAAGTGCGTGCGCCAGTCCTGCACCAAGGTTGACGTGAGGGCGTAGTAATCGGCGGGGCGGCCCACGTTGCTCTCGCCCTGGTACCACAGCACGCCCTTGAGGGCGTAGGGCAAGGCCGGGGCCACGAGGCCATTATAGAGCCCACCCGGCTGGTACTGAAACGTGGTGGTGCCGGGCGTGGGCGGCGTGGTAGCGCCTAGCTTATACTGCCAGGGGCCGCGCAGGTCGAGCGCCTGGCCACCGGCCGTGAGCTGGTAGGTCTTCTCCTTTGTAAAGCCGCCGCGCCCGCCGTTGCTGATGAGGCGCACGGTAATCACGTTTTTACCGGCCTTCAGCACGCTGGGACCGAAGTCATATTTGCGCGGCGGGTACTGGTAGGCGGTGGTGCCCACGAGCTGGCCGTTGATGTACGTGGAGTCGGCATCGACCAAGGTGCCGAGCTCCAGACGGCCGGGCTGGCCGGCCATGCTAGCCGGCACTTCCACTTCCTTGCGAAACCACAGCACGCCGTTTACCATGCCCAGCGGGGTCTGGTCGGCCCAGTAGCCGGGCACGCTCATGGTGGGCCAGGCGCTGGCGTCGTAGCTGGGGCTGCTCCACTTAGGCTGGCCGGGGGCCTCGCCCTGGTCGGCCTGGTGCAGGCGCTTGTACCAATCGGAAACGCCGGCACTTTCGCGCTGCTTGATGCCAGCCACGGCGGCGCTGTCGCGGTAGGGCGCGGCTTGCTGCTCGTATTTGGGAAACTGCCGGAGGGCGTCGGCGCTGAGCCAGGCTTCGGCGGGCGAGCCGCCCACGGCCACTTTTATCAGGCCCACGGGCACCTGGTACTTGGCGTTGATTTCCTTAGCGAAGAAGTAGCCGACGGCCGAGAAGCCGAGCACGGTTTCGGGCGTGAGGCTTACCCAGCTGCCGCCGGCTACGTCGGCCTTGGGGCCGCGAAAGTCGTAGCGCATCGGCACATCGAATTGCCGGATGCGGGGGTTATTGGCCGTGGCTACCTCCTGGGGGTACTTGTCGCGCACGCGGCGCATGGGCAGCTCCATATTCGACTGGCCCGCGCAAAACCATACGTCACCGAGCAGAATATCTTTCAGCACCAGGTGGTTGGTAGCGTCGATTTTCAGCTCGTATGGGCCACCGGCTTTCAGGGCGGGCAGTTGCACGCGCCACTGGCCGTCGGGGCCGGTGGTAGCGCGGTAGGTTTTGCCCTGGAAGGCTACGGTTACGGCCTCGCCAGCCTTGGCCCAGCCCCAGATGCGCACCGGGGCGTCGCGCTGGAGCACCATGCCGCTGCTCACGAGGCGCGGCAGGCGCACCTGCGCCTGGGCCGAGGTAGTGGCCAGCAGCCCCAGCGCTACCCCAAGAAAGCCGGATATCTTCACGTTGACAATCAATTTTTTACAGGCAAAAGGCGAGCAATGCAGTACCCCTTCATAAATAAGGCCCGGTTTCGAGACGAAACCGGGCCTTGTTGGGCTAGTTGTTAATTGGCTGATTAACAACTAGTATTCTATTTGACTTTGCGGCTAATGCGGGCCATCTACCAGTCTGCATACCGTGCCACGGGGCGTAGCACTTGGTAATTCTTACTATTGATAGCCGCATTAAAGCCTAGGCTGAACAGCCGCATTTCTACCCCTTTTTCAGCGGGCTGTTAGTAGCCCGGGTTTTGGTAAGTAGCTTTTATGTCGGCTGATACGTCCAACCGGTCCAGTTGAAGCTGCGGAATAGGGCGCAGGTAGTGATAGGGCTGGATGGTACGCGTAACGGTTGTCGGGGTATGGTCGCCGTAGTTGTTTCCCCCGATACGGTAGGTGGAGGCCAGTTCATTCCACTTTTGCGTACGCACCAGGTCATACCAGCGGTAGCCTTCGCCGTAGTACTCGCGCGAGCGTTCTGCCAAGATGTAGTTGATGTCTATCGTGGCCGGCGTGGCCGCCACCATCGCCGCGCTATTGTCCTGCGACTTGGCCACGTTGCCGTTGTTATCGAACCGCCACTTACCGGCCCGGGCCCGAATCACGTTAAGCAAATCCTTGGCGCTTTGTCCCGATTTAGTGGTAGCGCCTTTTACGGCGGCTTCCGCCGCTACGAAATACAGCTCGGAGAATTTGGCAATGTTGAACGGCCGCGTACTGGCCGCGTTCGGCTGCCCCAGGCCCGAGCCATTGTCAGTACGATAAGGGCCAAGCTTCCAAAGGCCCGGATACACAATGCGGCTTATGCCGCGCGGTGCAATCACGTAATCTGCCCTGCCGGGCAGCACGCCGGCGCCTATGTTGCTAGTACCTGCTCCGGTGGGATAGGTGATAGCGTCGGTGGGCTCGGCATCCAGGAAGGTCAGGATTGCATTGCCCGGAACAACTGGCAGGCTGTTAGCATTATATAATGTTTGCGCCGCGACTCCTCCTTTGGGCCAGTTGCCACGGTACGTAGTGGTGAAGGTACCGTCGTAGCGAGAATCGTTCGTTTTGTCGGCAAAGGTGTTCTCGATGACCCCGATGGTAGGCGCCATGCGCGTCCAGGGACGGCCTAGCGCCTGAACTGCCTCCCGCTGAACGGAGGATACTTGCGTGTTTCCATTCGCAGCCGTGGTGCTCCGGATGTTGGTGTAGTTCCAGGTCAGCATCCAGCCGGCAAAGTTGTCGGGAGAAGCGCCACTACCGAAGGTAAGGCTGCCGGCATTGTAGAGCTCGCTGGTTTCGGTGTGGTCCGCAAACATCAGCATCTCATTGTTGCGGTCATTGGTGGCTAGGTTCACATCGTAGTACGTCCCTTGCAGGCGGAAGGGGCCGGGGCTGTCAATGCCCGCGGTGGCCACATCATAGGCCTGCTGGTAGTAATACTGGGCGGTACGGCCAGCCGGGTCCGTGCGCGGCGCGGCGGGGTAAGTTGGAATGTTATTCGGGTTTTCAAGCCACCAGGCATAGGTCAGGTAGGCTTTGGCCAGATAGAGACGGGCCAGCGTTTTGGTTGCGCCCCCTACCACCCGGGGGTTTGCCGGCAAGTCGGTGATGGCTTGCAGCAAATCGGGGAAAATAGCTTTGGTATAGACCTCCGGCACCGTATTGCGAGCGGAGGTCCGGATAGGATTGGTGTTGAACTCCAACTCTCCCGAGCCCAAATCCAGCGGCACGCCGCCAAACGTTTGGACCAGCATGAAGTAGTCGAAGGCGCGGAAGAACCTCGCCTCGGCAACGAGGGCCGCCGAAATGGTGCCTACCGCGCTGGCATTCTTAATAATGCCACTGGCCGTGTTGATATTAGGGAAAGCCGCGCCCCACAAGGCATCCGCCCGGCTGTTATTGGCGTTGAGCGCCGCCCGGCCCGAGAAGTCCATGGCCAGAAAGTTCTCATCGGCATCCCTGCCATAAGTCACTTCGTCGGTGCCAGTGAGGGTAGTATTGTAGAAGTAGGCATTGCCGTAGATGTAGCGCAAGTGCGCGTACATGGAGGTCAGGCCACCGTTAACCCCTCTTTCCGTTTGAAAAAAGCCTGGGTCATAAATACTCCTAGGCTGCTCCTTCAGCAGGTCCGTGCACCCGGCCGCAGCCAGGGAGACGACGGCGGTGCCAACTAAGAATTGTATTTTGAAACGTTTCATTTTTAGCGCTGCTTAAAAGGTGAGGTCCAGGCCGGCGAGGTAGGCGCGGGTTGCCGGGGCATTGGTACCGAGCGTCAGGATGCGGCGGGGATAGGAAGTCGTAACGGCGGCATTTTCGTCACCAAACGAGTTGGTTTCCGGGTCCATACCCGATTCCTTTTTATAAGGCGAGAAAAAGACGAAGGGGTTTTGCGCCGTCACGTACAGGCGTAGCCGGCTCACGCCCACATTCTTGAGCCACGCGTTGCTATCAAAATTATAGCCCAGCGAAATGGTGCGCACCTTGAGATAGGAGGCATCGAAGTAGCCGAGCGTCGAGCCATACTTTGGGTTGTCGCCGCTCGTGGCGCCGCCCGGCTTGGGGTATTTCGCACCGGTGTTATCCGGCGTCCAGTAATCCGCTTTTACGTTGCCGCGGCGACCGTTCAGCAGATTGAGATAGCCCGATGAGCCGTAAAGCGTACTGTTGAGAAGGCCGCCATTTTGGAAGGCTCCTACCACGGACAGGTCAAAGCCTTTGTAGGCAACCCGGGTGTTGAGACCTCCCAGGAAGTTGGGGTTTACATCCAGAATCTGCCGGTCCTGCGTGCCAATGGCGCGGGTGGGGGTACCATCAGAATTGTACGTGCCATCGTATTTCACCTTTATCATGCCCACGTTTCCGCCGGGCTCCAGCACGTTTAAGTAGGGGTCGCCTTGTTGCCACAACCCTATTTTTTCGTAATCATAGACTACGTTGATAGGCTTGCCCACAAACCACCAGTTTCCTTCGTCGCGTTGCTGCTCGCCCGCCAGCGACACAATCTTGTTGCGGTTGGCATACACGTTGAAGCCTGCCTCCCAGGTCCAGCCGTTGAGGTTGTCTAAAATCGTCCCGTTCAACGAAAGCTCGATACCCGAATTTTGGGTAGAGCCAATATTGGCCGTATAGCTACTCACGCCCGAAGTCGGAGGCAGCGGCAACCCCAGCAGAATGTCTTTGGTGTTGGTAACGTAGTACTCCACGGTACCCGAAAGACGATTTTTCAGGACCGCGAAATCCACCCCGTAATTCCACGTTCTGGAATACTCCCACCCCAGATTAGGGTTAGGCAGCTCGCTCACGAACAGGCCCGTCTGGTAGTTGGTAGGGCCAAAGTTATAGGGCCGGGTGGTTAAACGGCCCAGGGTAGCGTAGGGGTTAATGGCTTGGTTGGAAGTTACCCCGTAGCCCGCCCGCAGCTTTAACATGCTTACGGCCCCAACCCCCTGCATGAACCCTTCTTTCGCTACGTTCCAGCCAATTGACACGGCCGGGTAGGTGTTCCATTTGTGGCCTTCCGCCAGTCGGGAAGAGCCGTCCGAACGAAAGGTAGCCGATAGCAGGTACCGGTCATCGTAGGAGTACATGACCCGCCCCATGTAGGACAGCAGGCCGAATTTCTGGTACTGCTGGTCGTTGGGGTTTACCGTGATTTCGCCGGCGGCCAGCCCCAGGTTATAGAACTGAAAAGCGTCGGAAGGAATATCACGGGCCGCAATCCGCGACTGGTTGTAAATGTTGCTCGAAGCCGAATACAAGGCTATGGCATTTACATTATGCTTTTCGCCAAAGGTGCGGTCATACGATAAAATGTTTTCAACGGTGTAGTCGGTGGTAACGGCGTTGCTGACGGATGCCGAAGAAGGAGTAGTCGGATTAACCGCGTTAATCCCCTGCCCCGTGTAGCCCCCACCCTGGCTCTGCCGGTAGTTTACGCCCAGGTTGAGCCGGTATTTCAACCCTTCTACACCCGGCATCTTGAATTCACCGAAGATGGCATTGTAGCTGGCCAAGCTTCTCGTTTGACTTAACCATCTATCCTGATTAGCCTCTATCACGTCTTTGGTGGTTACCCACTGCTCGTCCAGCGGCATTCGGATGGTTCTTTTCAGCGTACCATCCGCGTTGTACGGATTAGCGATGGGTGATGAAGTTAACGCACCGTATACCCCCACGTTGGACCCTTCCGACAAGCTATAGGTATTGTTGGTAGTGAAGCCCAACCGGACATACTTACCCACTGCCTGGTCCAGGGTGCCCCGGATGGAAAAGCGGGTGTATTGCTGGGTAGGCACTACGCCTTGCTCCTTGTAGTACCCCGCATTGAAATTGTAGCGGCCGTTTTCCGTACCCCCGTTAAGACCGACGTTGTGGTTGGACTGGATACCGGTCCGGTATAGCAAATCCTGCCAATCGGTATTCACGTCGTCGGCTTCATCCAGGGAATTGGTGTACTGGTTTGCTGCTTTGCGAAGCGCCACAAATTCGGGGCCGCTCATCATGGGGTATTTAGCGAAAAGGGTTTTCGCACCCACAAACCCGCTGTACGTCACCTGCGGCTTCTGGCCTTTTTTGCCTCCTTTGGTAGTTATCAGGACAACCCCATTGGCCCCCCGCGACCCGTAAATGGCCGTGGCGGAAGCATCTTTCAGAATATCGACACTCTGGATGTCGTTGGGGTTGATGTCACCGATGGAACCCGGGAAAGGAATCCCATCCAATACGACCAAGGGGTCGTTGCTGGCCGTGAGGGAGCGGGTGCCGCGTATCCGGATTTGCGTGCTGGCCCCGGGCTGGGAGGAGGTTTGCGCAAACTGCACCCCCGGCAGGCGGCCTTGCAAGGCCTGCGAAATGTTAGCCGATGGTACTTCGCGCAAGGCATCGCCGCCGATAGAAGCAACCGAGCCCGTTACCGCCTCCGCTCTTTGCGTACCGTAGCCTATCACCTTCACTTCGTTCAGGGCCTGGCTTTCGGGCACCAGGCCCTGGCTTATGGTGGTGCGGGTACCCACCGGCAGCTCCTGCCTCGTGTAGCCGATGGACGTAATGACGAGTACACTATTGTCGTTGGGTACTCTTATGGAGTAGTTGCCGTTGACGTCGGTAGTGGCGCCGGTAGTGGTGCCCTTCACGACCACCGTCACGCCGGGGATACCCTCGCCGTTTTCGGCCGTGATTTTACCAGTAACCGTGTGCGCGCCCGCCACCTGGGCGAAGGCAGCCTGGGGCACGAGCGGCGCTACCGCCCCGCTCAGCAAGAGCAGGGGCACGAGCCGCGACCATTTCAGGCCCCGCTGGGGGCGCGAGGAGGGTATGCGTGTGTTCATGGGTGGGAATTTGAAAAGTGAATTATGAAGCAGATGTAGCGGCGATGAGCGTCGCGCAGGCAGAGCAGTAGGTAGCTGGCTTAGAAGCCGATGGAGTTGCCGCCGTCCACGGGCAGCGATACGCCCGTGATGTAGCGCGCCCCCTCGGAGGCCAGGAACACGGCGGCGTGGCCGATATCGGCGGGCTTGCCAAACTTGCCCATCGGGGTGCGGCGCATGGCGCGGTCACGGCGGTCGGGGTCCGAGTTCATGGCCGTGCGGCTCATCTCGGTTTCGATAAAGCCGGGGGCGATGGCGTTGATGCGCACGCCGTGGGCCGAAAACTCGGAGGCCAGCACTTTCACCATGCCTTCCACGGCCGACTTGGAGGCCGCGTAGGCCACCACGCGGTCGATGCCATAGTAGGCGGCCATCGACGAAATCATGAGAATGACGCCCTTGCGACGGGCTACCATGCGCTTGGCGGCGGCGCGGGTGAGCGCAAAAACGGCGTTGAGGTTGGTGTGAATAATGCGGTTGAAATCCTCATCGGTAACCTCCAGCGCGGGCTTTTTCATGTTGATGCCGGCGTTGTTGACCAGGATATCGAGCGGGCCGTGGGCGGCTTCTACCTGCTCCACCAACTCGTCGAGGCCAGCCAGGTCGCAGATATCATTCACCACGAAGTGCGCCCCCTCCCCTAGCTCGGCGGCCGAGTCGTGGAGCACCGCCTCGCGGCGGCCGGTGATGATAACCGTAGCGCCGGCCGCTACCATGCAGCGGGCTATTTCGAGGCCGATGCCCGTGCCGCCGCCGGTGATGAGCGCCACCTGCCCGGCCAGCGAAAAGACATTGTGCGGAGCCGCCTCGGGCGCGGCCACGGCGGCCGCGTGGCCATTGCCGTTAGAAGAAAGTAGCGAGCTGTTCATAAGCAGTAAAGCCGGGGATGTTGAATCAGAATTACTTGAGCTGGTAGAGCTGCACGAGCTGCTTGACTTCGGCCAGCGAGCGCGTGGGCGGGGCCAGCGGGGCCGGAACGGGCTGCTTGGCGAAGGTTTGGAAGTAGAGCACGCAGGCATCGCGCCACCACAGGGCCTCCTTACGCTGGGTGACGAGGCGGGCGGCCACGTCGGCGTACAGGGCGGGGTCGAGGGCGGGGCGGGCGGCGGCCCACTGGCTTTGCAGCCACAGCACCGAGTCGGCGCCGGAGTAGTAGCGGGTGGCCAGCTCGTTCCAGAGGGTGCGGCCGGTGCTGAGCTTTTGCGTCCAGGGCACGTGGTGAAACCAGAGCAGGTAGTTGAGCGGGCAGGTTTGGGCGTTGCCCCAAGCTTTTTGCACTTCAGGCTTGTAGAGGGCCAGCGCGTTGGAACCCGTGGCGGTGCGGTCGAAACCCAGACCGATAGAGTCGGCGCGGTGGTAGTACACGGCCGTCCAGTCGGGCCGGCCCGACTTCGCCAGCCAGGGCTGCGGGCCGTAGTGAATGCTCTCGCCCATGATGTGGTGCAAGCCCAGCGGCATGGTATAGCGCACGTAGATGCTGCGCGACTGCCCCAGCACGCCGGCGATGGTGCGCACGGCGGCGGGCTCGGTGGTGAGCGTTAGCTTGGTCCACTCGCGGGCGATGGCGTCGGGGCTCAGCGTGTGGTCCCAGGCCAGCCGGCCAAAGGCGTACCAGTTGGCCTGGCCCACCGGGTGGCCGGTCCAGTTGCGGTCGGAGCCGATGTTGGCGACGCCCGCAATGGCGCTCAGGGCGTGGTTGTCCACGGTGCCATCAATCACCTTCGCCACCGTCGAGCCGGGGCCTTTGGCGTAGGTATCGGCTGCCAAAACTTCCTTGATGAGCGGCCCGAGGTACACGAGGTGCGTGGCAAAGCCCAGGTATTCCTGCGTGAGCTGCACCTCCAGCACCAGCGGCGTTTTGGGCATGGCCCCAAACAGCGGGTGAAACGGCTCGCGGGCCATGAAGTCAATCGGGCCGTTTTTAACCTGCACCAATACTTTGGGGTCAAACTTGCCGTCGAGGGGCTGAAACTCTTCGTAAGCCTGCTTGAATCGGTCCTTACTACCGGCCTGGTACACGAAGGCGCGCCACATCACCACGCCATCGTGGCGGCCAAGGCTCTGGGCCAGCATGTTGGCCCCGTCGGCGTGGTTGCGGCCGTAGTCCTGCGGGCCGGGCTCCCCCTCCGAATTGGCCTTCACCAGGAAGCCGCCAAAATCAGGGATGGCCTTGTACAGTTCGTCACTCTTGGCGGCCCACCACTGCTTCACGGCGGGGTCGAGGGGGTCGGCAGTGCTGAGGCCCCCCAGCACCTTGGGCGCCGCCCAGAATACCGACAGGTACACCCGCTGGCCGTAGGGCCGCAGCACGCCCGCCAGGGCCGCCACCTTGCCGATATACTCGGCCGAAAGGTAACGGGCGCTGGCATTCACATTGTTGATAACCACGCCATTAATACCAATCGAAGCATTAGCGCGGGCGTAGTCCGTGTAGCGCGGGTCGAGGCGCTCGGGCAGCTCGTACCATTTCCAAATAGAGGAGCCCGCGTAGCCGCGCTCCACCGTGCCATTCTGGTTGTCCCAGTGGTTGAGCATCCGGAAGTTGATGCGCGGGTTGCTGCTGATATTCAGGCCGGCCAGCGGCTGGCGCGTCTGCACCTGCCGCAGCAGGGCGAAGACTCCGTAGAGCACCGCCCGGTCGGTGCGGCCGGTGACAACTAGGTTATTTTTCTCCGAAAAAACGCGGTAGCCCTCGGGTTTCAGTGGCTGACCAGCGGCGCTAGCCTGCGCATCGATGCGCAGTACGATGCCGCCCGTGCGGCTACCCGCGCTGGCCACCACCGGCACCGGCTGGCCCAGCAACCCGCCCAACCCACGCTGTAGCTCAGCGCTGGCCGCGCGCAGCACCGGCGTAGTACCGGGGCTGGCAATGAACTGCGCCGTGCGCGCATACAACTGGCGTACAGCGACATCACTAATCCGGTCGTACTTCAGCCACAGCCGGTAGCCATCGTCGGCCCGGCTGGGCGACACGGCAACAAGGCATAGGAGCAGCAGGAACACGTTGCGCAGCAACATGGCGGGTGGGTGGGAAAAGTGGGGCAAGTAGCGTAGGGTTAGCGAGCGGCGTAGGCCGCGGGGGCAGGCGTTTCGGCAGCGGTAAGGGTGCGGCGCAGGCCGTATTCGAGACCGCGTAGCTCGGCGAGGCCGCGCAGGCGGCCAATGGCCGAATAGCCGGGGTAGGTGCGTTTATTGGTGCTCAAGTCGTCAAGCATCTGGTGGCCGTGGTCGGGGCGCATGGGCAGGGCGGGCTGGTTGTCGCCGGCGGCCTCGCGGCGTAGCTCTTCTGCTACCAAGGCGCGCACCACGGCGTACATGTCCACATCGCCGGCCAGGTGGTCGGCTTCGTGGAAGTTGCGCGGGTTTTCCTCGCGCTTGGTGGTACGCAGGTGCACGAAATGGATGCGCGGGCCGAAGCGCTCGACCATACCGGCCAGGTCATTATCGGGCCGCACGCCCAGCGAGCCGGTACAGAACGTCAGGCCGTTGGCGCGCACCTCGCAGGCGGCGAGCAGGCCCGCCAAGTCGGCCTCGGTGCTCACCACGCGGGGCAGGCCCAGCAGTGGGAAGGGCGGGTCGTCGGGGTGAATGCAGAGGCCGATGCCGACTTCCTCGGCCACCGGCGCCACTTGCTCAATAAAGTAGTGCAGGTTGGCCGTGAGGGCAGCGGCATCAATCGCCTTGTATTCATTCAGATAAGCCTGAAAGCTACTTAGCTCGAACGCTTCTTCCGAGCCCGGCAGGCCCAGCAGCGTGGTATTGGTGAGCTGGGCAATGGCCTCGGCGCTCATGCTGGCAAACTGCTGGCGGGCGCCCGCGGCCACAGCGGGCTCGTAGTCCGCTTCGGCACCGGGCCGCTTCAGAATGCACAAATCAAACACGGCAAAATCCTGCCACACGAAGCGCAGCGCCCGCGAGCCATCGGGCATTTCGTAGCTCAAATCGGTACGCGACCAATCGAGCACGGGCATGAAATTATAGCACACCGTGCGGATGCCGCAGGCCGCCAGGTTGCGCAGGCTCTGCTGGTAATTCCGGATGTATTCGTCGCGGCTGGGACGACCTTTTTTGATATCCTCATGCACCGGCAGGCTCTCAACCACAGCCCAATGCAGCGGCGAGTGGGTAGCATTAGCAGCTTCGATGAGTTGCTGGCGGGCCTGGATTTCGGCCACCGGCCACAGGGCACCTACCGGCAAATGGTGCAGTGCCGACACCACCCCAGCGCAGCCCGCCTGGCGAATGTCGAAGAGCGAAACCGGGTCGTTGGGCCCGAACCAGCGCATAGTGTGCAGCATGGCATCTTAACAAAAAAGTGCAATTTTTTAACTCCTGCACCGAGTTGCGATAGGTGGTATGCGCAAAGCGGCCTGCGGGAGGTCGGGGTGGAATCTGATTCAAATGTAAAGTCAGCGTTACCAAACACCGAAGCCTAAAAAGCTCAATTTCAAGGAAAATACTCACAAAAACTATCGGCGACGTTTGTGCAAACGTTGCCGATAGGTAATCTTTGCGAAATATTTTTTAGGCTACTACTTTGTGCTAGCTACTTCGTAGCTTCTGGCCGACCTTCGCATTATCCACCTTTCTTCCCACCCTTGCTTCATGGTTAAATGTGTTAAGTGCAGCCTCGCCGACGACGTGATGAAAGCGGGCTTCGTGCGGGGCCGGCAGCGGTTTTTCTGCAAAGCCTGTGATTATCATTTCACGGCCGAAAAGCCGGCGGGCACCCCTAGCCGCAAGCGCCACCAGGCCACCATCGCCGACGTGGCCCGGCAGGTGGGCGTGGCGCCCTCCACCGTGTCGCGGGCACTCAACGGGCATTCCAATATCAGCCCGCTCACGCGGCAGGCCATTCTGGAGGCCGCCCAGCAGCTCGATTACCAGCCCAACTTACTGGCCCAGAGCCTTAAGAGCCAGGCCACCAATACCATCGGCGTGCTTATTCCCGATTTGGAGCGGCCGTTTTTTGCCACCGCCGTCAGCGGCATTCAGCAGGTAGCCACCAAGGCGGGCTACCGGGTGATGATTTGCCAGTCGAAGGAGTCGTACGAGGCCGAGGTGAGCAACGTGCAGGCCCTGATAGCCAGCCGGGTAGATGGCCTGCTCATCTGCCACTCGCGCGAAACCGAGAACTTCGACCACGTAAAAGACCCCGCGCGGCGCGGCATCCCGGTGGTGCATTTCGACCGCGTGTGCAACGAGGTAAACAGCGCCAAAGTCATCTTGGACGACCGGCTGGGGGCCTACACCATCACCGAGCACCTCATTGAGCAAGGCTGCCGCCGCATTGCCATCCTGGCGGGGCCGGCGTCGCTGCTCATCAGCCGGCAGCGGCAGGCGGGCTACCTCAGCGCGCTGCGCAAGCACGGCCTGCCCACCAGCGAGGAGTTGTGCGCGCACATCGACTTCCGGCCCGCCTCGGCCGTGGCGGCGCTCGATGCCTGGCTGGCCTTGCCCGAGCCGCCCGATGCCATTTTTGCCATCAATTACACCAATGCCTTCGACCTGATACTGGCCCTGCGGCAGCGTCACCTGCGGGTGCCTGAGGACATCGCCATCGTGGGCTTCGGCGACGAGTTTCTGGCCAGCCTCATCGAGCCGGGGCTTACTACCGTCGATTTGCACCCGTTTCGCATCGGCCAGCAGGCGGCCAGCCTTTTCCTGGAGCAGATGGCGCAGAAAGAGGACTTTCAACCGCGCACTTGCGTGGTTACGAGCGAGTTGGTTATTCGACAGTCGTCGCTCAAAGGAAAGGGCGAAAAAGTTAGTGTAGAGATTTAGATACCCACCACACCCAGCTCGCCAGCAAAACCCAGACTATCCCCAGCAGTCCTAGGACTACCAGCGTATTGCGCTGTCGGAAACGCGTTTTGAACGCCCGCACACTCGTCAGTATAGTGGCGAAAACCGCAAAAACTGGCAACACCAAGGCCCACGGTGGCAACACAAAATACGTGTTGTGCAGCTGGATATCCAGGCGACTTTCTCCCAGTTGACTAAATCCAATTGCCCAACCTAACAGCCCAAACGAAATAGCCCAGCTGCCGAGCAGCCAGGCTATTTCAGCGAGCACATCCTTAGCGAATTGGCTGGCTTTTGGACTCATCGCTACTAGAAGCTCTGCACGATGCTGTTGTGCAGCGTGCGCGGGCTCCAGTAGCCGCTGGCGATGATGCGCCGGATGGTGAAGAGCGGGTCTTGCTGGTCGCGCTTTTCGGCCAGGCCGAAGGCGGCCACGAAGCCGCGCTGCTTGAGCTCGGGGAACGCTGGGGTGTTCCAGAGGCCGAAGGGGTAGGCGAAGTACTTGATTTTCTTGCCAGTGAGTTCTTCCAGCGTCTTGGTGGGCTTGTCGATTTGGGTTTCCCAATCTTTGCCCTGGTACTTCTTCACGTTGTGGTGGTCCCAGGTGTGCGAGCCGATTTGGTTGCCCTCGTCGGACAGTTGCTTCACCATGTCCTTGGTCATGTAGTGCGGGCGGCCGAGGCTCACGGTCATCACGAAGTACACGCCCTTGTAGCCGTACTGGGCCAGCGTGGGGCGGGCAATGGTAAACTGGTCGAGGTCGGTATCGTCAAACGTCAGCATGATGGGCTTGCTGGGCAGCTTGGCGCCGGTGGTGAGGTAGGCGTAGAGCTGGTCGGGCTGAATGGCGTGGTAGCCGCTGTCGGCCAGCATTTTAATCTGCGCCTTGAAGGCGGCGATGGGCACGATGTAGTCCTTGGCGCTCTTGGAGTCGCGGCCGGTCCAGTCGCGAATCTGGTGGTAGCACAAAATCGGTACCTGCGGGCGGGCGTAGATGGCGGCCGCGTCGCCGGCCTTGGCAGCCGGGATGGTGCTGGGGTCGGGGCCGGGCTTGGCGTTGGCTTCTTCAGCAGCGATGGCGGCAGTGCCGGAGGTAGGCGCGGCTTCGTCGATTTTGGCCGAGTCAGTTTTGCCCATTGCCTCGGCGCTGGGGGTGGTGCGAGCCTCGCCGGTAGTGGCGGTTTTGGAGTCGCAGGCAGCCAGGCTCAGGGCGGCGGCGAGCGCGGTCACCACGGGTAATAGATTTTTCAAGAATGCAATAAAAATGCCGGCTGGGCGCAACGGCGGACGAAGAGCGTACTTTTGCGCAAAGCAACAACCCCGACAGCGGATGAACAAACTACACGGCACTGGCGTGGCCCTCGTGACGCCTTTTACTTCCACTGGCACGGTCGATATGGCGGCCTGGGAGCGCCTGCTCGACTTTACCATCGCGGGCGGCGTAGAGTATCTGGTTATCAACGGCACCACGGGCGAGTCGCCCACCACCACGGCTTCGGAGAAAGCGGACTTACTAAACGCTGCGCGCCAGCACGTAGCAGGCCGCCTGCCCATCGTGTACGGCATCGGTGGCAACGACACGCTCACCGTCGAGCACCAGCTGCGCAGCGCCGACCTCACCGGCATCGAGGCTATTTTATCGGCCAGCCCAGCGTACAATAAGCCCAGCCAGGCCGGCATTGTGGCGCACTACCAGCGCCTGGCCGACGCCTCGCCCCTGCCCCTCATTTTGTATAACGTGCCCAGCCGCACGGGCTCCAATATCTCGGCGGCCACCGTGCTGGAGCTGGCGCAACACGACAATATCATCGGCATTAAGGAAGCCAGCGGCAACGTGGAGCAGTGCCTGGCCATCCTGGCCGGCAAGCCGGCCGATTTCCTGTTTTTGAGCGGTGATGACATGCTCACGGTGCCGCTCATCGCGTGCGGCAGCCAGGGCATTATCTCGGTGCTGGCCAATGCGTTTCCGCAGCGCTTTAGCGACATGACCCGCGCCGCGCTGGCCGGTGACTTCACCCGCGCCCAGCAGCTGCTATTCGGTCTGTTGCCGCTCAACCCGCTCATGTACGAGGAGGGCAACCCCGTGGGCGTGAAGGCCGCGCTGGCCCTGCAAGGCGTGTGCGAGCCCGCCGTGCGCCTGCCGCTGGTGCCCGCCAGCGAGGGCCTGACGGCCCGCATCAAACAACTTCTGTAACCTTAACTTTTCAACTCATTTCCATTTGAAATTAACCAAGCTAGCTGACTCCATCTTCATCATCGAAGACTTTTTTACCCGGCAGGAATGCCTGGAAAGTATTGTCCTGAGCGAGGGCGTCGGCTACGAGCTAGCCAAGGTGAATACCGCTAGTGGCAGCAAGGTGCGGACGGATATCCGCAACAACAACCGGGCGTTTTACAAAAACGAAGAGCTGGCCCAAAAGCTGTGGGCGAAGCTCCAGCCGTTTGCGCCCTCGCCGCTGGGTCACAGCACGGCCATCGGCCTCAACGAGTTGTTTCGGTTTTACCGCTACCAGCGCGGGCACCAGTTCAAGGGCCACTACGACGAGAGCTATGTGCGCAATGCACAGGAGGCCAGCTACTTCACCTTCATGGTGTACCTGAACGATAATTTTCAGGGCGGCGACACCACGTTTCGCGGGCTGCGCGTGCGGCCCCGGCAGGGCATGGCGCTGCTTTTCCTGCACAGCCTCTACCACGAGGGCAGCGAGGTGACGCAGGGCGTGAAATATGTGCTGCGCTCGGATGTGATGTACCGGATTGACAGTTAACAGTTATCAGTGAGCAGTTATCAATTAGTAGTTGCTTAACAAGCCTATTCACGGTTACCAGGCAATTGATAACTGTTCACTGATAACTGTTAATTGACCTTGGCCCGCTGCTCGGGCGCAAACGACTCGGCTTCCACGAAAATGCGCTTGAACTCGGGGTGCTTGGCCCGGATGGCTTTTTCGAGGCGGCCCACGGCGTCTTCCACCTGCTGGGCGGTGAGGTCTTGCTGAAAGCGCACGTCGAGCGCCAGGAAGGCCTCGGCCGGCCCCAGGTACATGGAGAGCGGCGGCCGGATGCTTTGCACGGCTGGGTCGGCTTTGGCTAGCGCTTGCAGGCTGGCCCGCGTGGCGGCGTCGATGCCCTCGCCCACCAGCAGGCCGCGCGTTTCCTTGAGCATGAAAACGGCCATGCCGATGAGCAGCACGCCAATGGCCAGCGAAGCGCCGCCGTCGAAATACGGGTTGTTGAGCAGGTGGCCGAAATACACGCCGCCCAGCGCGATAACCAGGCCCACGAGCGCAGCCAAGTCTTCGAGCAGGATGGCGTACACGGCCGGGTCGCGACTGGCGCGCAGGGCTTTCCAGAAGCCAGCGTCGCCGCGCGTTTTGTTGAATTCGCGGAAGGCCAGCGTGCAGGCGATGCCCTCGAAGAGCACGGCCAGGCCCAGCACCCAGTAGTTCCAGATAGGGTCGGTGAGTGGAGCGGGCTTCTGGATGTGAATCCAGCCCTCGTAGAGCGAGATGCCGCCGCCAACCGCGAAGATGAGCACGGCCACAATCATCGTCCAGAAATACAGTTCCTTACCGTAGCCAAACGGGTGCTCCTCGGTGGCAGGCTTGGTGGCCCGCGAGAGGCCCAGCAGGATGAGCAGCCCGTTGCCGCTGTCTACCAGCGAGTGAATACCCTCGGAGAGCATGGCCGCACTGCCCGTAAAAAAAGCCGCCGTGAACTTGGCGACCGCAATGGCCAGGTTGGCCCCAATGGCCCCGTACACAACTAGTTTAGAACCACCCGCCATTTTCAGTTATCAATTATCAGTGAGCAATTATCCGCTCGCAGTCCTCAACGGGGACTTTACCCAGTGGGTTTTCATCAATTACTCATCTTACGAAGAATAGCGAATATAATCCTGATAACTCCTTGTTGCCCATTGATAACTGATGATTGTTCACTGATAACTGAAACTCACCAGCCGCTGGCCAGCACATCGGCAATGTGCATGGTCTTGAGCGCCAGCTTTTCGCGGCGGATGTACGCCTCCAGGTGCATGAGGCAGCTTACGTCGGTGCTCACGATGTAGTCGGCGCCGGTAGCCAGCGCATGTTCCACCTTTTGCTGGGCCATTGCTACCGAAATAGCCTCAAACTTCACGGCAAAAGTGCCGCCGAAGCCGCAGCAGGTGGTGGTTTCGGCCATCTCGATGCGGCTAAGGCCCGCTACGCCGTCGAGCAGGCGGCGCGGCGCTTCGCGGATGCCGCACTCGCGCAGGGCCGAGCAGGAGTCGTGGTAGGTGTAGGTGCCGGGCAGGCTGGCCCCGGGGATGGTGCTGACGTTCAGCACGTCGGTCAGAAACTCGGTTAGCTCGTAGGTGCGGCGCTGCACGCCCTGGCAGCGCGCCGCCTCGGGCGTGCCGGCAAAAAGGTGCGAATAGGCATTGCGCACCATGCCCACGCACGAGGCCGAAGGGCTAACAACGTAGCGCGTTTCGGAGCTGGGCGGGGTGAAATCGGCGAGGAATTTTGCGGCGATGTCGCGGCTTTCGGCCTTGTAGCCCGCGTTGTAGGCGGGCTGGCCGCAGCAGGTTTGGGCAGCATTATAATGCACCTGGCAGCCGGCTTTTTCCAGCACCTTCACCATATTAAGGGCAGTGTGCGGGTAGAGCTGGTCGACGAAGCAGGGGATGAAAATATCGACTTGAGGAGCGGTAGGCACTGGCGAGTTATCGTTACTTAATGATTCTAAAACTATCCGTTTTATTAATCGTCTGTCATGCTGATGAAGGAAGCATCTTATCGGGTTAGAGCAACCATCGTACAAACCTGACAAGATGCTTCCTTCGTCAGCATGGCAACTGTTTTTAAGGCAACCGTTTACAAAAACACTGCGCTGGCCTGCAACTGGGCCTGCTGGAATGCGTGTTTATCAAGGGGCAGCTCCTGCCCTATTCCCTCCAAATACGCCACCAGGTTCTCCGTAGCCATATTGCCCGTCAGCACATCCGTAGCCATCGGGCAGCCGCCGATGCCGCCGATGGCCCCGTCGAAGCGGCGGCAGCCAGCCTCGTAAGCGGCCCGCACTTTTTCGCGCCAGGTGGTGGGCGTGGTGTGCAGGTGCGCACCGAATTCGATTTGGGGGAAGGCCGGGATTAGCTCGCTGAACAGCGGCGTAATCAACTCCGGCGTGCTCACGCCGATAGTGTCGGACAGGGCCACGATACGCACGCCCAAGGTGGCAAGCTGCTGCGTAAAATCGGCCACTATGGCCGGGCTGTACGGGTCGCCGTAGGGGTTGCCGAAGCCCATCGAGAGGTATACAATGAGCGTTTTGCCGGTGCGCTCGCACAGCGCGTGCATAGCGGCTACGTCGGCCAGGGCCTCGGCAATGGTCTGGTTAGTATTGCGGCGCTGGAAGGTTTCGCTCACCGAGAGCGGAAAACCTAAGTAGCTGATTTTGGCATAGCTGGCGGCCTGCTCGGCCCCGCGTAGGTTGGCCACGATGGCAAGCAGCTTGGTACGGGTCTGGCTTAAATCGAGGTCAGCGAGCACTTCGGCGGTATCGCGCAACTGGGGAATGGCTTTGGGCGACACGAACGAGCCAAAATCAAGCACATCGAAACCTACGGCCAGCAATTGCTGGAGGTAGGCCGTTTTGGTGGCGGTGGGGATGAAGTCATGCAGACCTTGCATGGCATCGCGGGGGCACTCGGTGAGGACGACGGGGTGGGTGGACATAGTGGCACGAAGGTACAATTGTCAGTTATCAGTCATCCGCGAGCAGTTATTTAATGACTACTGCCCAGCACACTGATAACTGCCTAGAACTTGCCCGGCGGCGCGGGCGTTTGGCGGGTATGCATTTTTCGTTCTTTCTATCCCCTGGCAGGCGGCAGGCCAGGGGCCTTTTAGTGGTGCTCCTGGCACTGCTAGCCTCTTGCAGCAAGCCCCAGACGCTGGCCGCACTTTTTCAGAAAACCACGCCCCACGACGACTACGCCCGCGCCCTGGACCGGGCCGGCCTGCGCGAGGCGGCCCTGGGCCGCGAGTGGCAGCAAGCTGGCGCCCGCGCCCTGCGCGATTCGCTGGTGGTCACTCTGCCGGTGCTCGAAACCGGCTATTTCCGCCCCGAGCAGCCTACGGCGGCCGGCTACCGCTACGCCGTGCGGGCGGGCGAGCTGGTGCACGTACGTCTCACGCTGGCCCCCGGCCCGGTGGCCGCTCCCCGCGTCTTCGTCGATGCTTTTGCGCTGGCCCCCGGCCGCGAGCCCGAGCTCCTGAAGTGGACGGCCACCGACACCACCGCTGCTGGCACCTTCAATTTCAGCTACCAAGCCAATGACGACGGCCAGCACCTGCTGCGCGTGCAGGCCGAGCTGCTGGCGGCCGGCCGCTACACACTGCGGCTGTGGCGCGGGCCGGGGCTGGGGTTGTTTCCGGTGAAGGGCCGTACCGACCAGGCCATCGGCAGCTTCTGGGGCAACGACCGGGATGGGGGCGTCCGCCGCCACGAGGGCGTCGATATTTTTGCCCCACGCGGCACGCCCGCCGTGGCCGCCACCGCCGGCTACATCACCCGCGTGGGCGAAACCAAGCTGGGCGGCCGCGTGGTGTGGCTGGCCGACGCCGCCACCGGCCAGCACCTCTACTATGCCCACCTCGACAAGCAATTAGTGCAAACGGGCCAGCGGGTGCGGGCCGGCGACACGCTGGGCCTAGTCGGCAACACGGGCAATGCCCGCACCACGCCACCGCACCTGCACTTTGGCATCTACCGCGCCGGGCACGGGGCCGTGGACCCCTGGCCCTTTCTGCACCGCGCCGACCCGGTGCCGGCTGCCCTCACCAGCCCCGACCGCCGGGGCGAATGGGTGCGTCTGCGCCCGGCGCAGGCCAGCCGGCAGCTACCCGCCACGCTGCCGCTACTCGTGCTGGGTGAGCGTGCTGGCTGGCTCCGCGTGCAGCTACCCGGCGGCCAGCGGCGCTACGTCGCCAGCCGCACCGTGGCCCCAGCGCAGCCCTTACGCCGCCTGACACTGGCGGCGGCCCACGAAATTCAGGCGCAGCCCAGCGCTGGCGCGGCAGCACTGGCGGCGTGGCCGTTGCGCACGCTAGTGGCCGTACTGGGCGAAAGTGCGGGCTACTCGCTGCTGCGCGGCCCAGCCGGGCAACAGGGCTGGGCTAAGATTTAATCCTGCTTAGTCTGGCTAAAGAGAAGAGCCCCCGCAGTAGCTACTACGGGGGCTCTTCTCTTTAGCCAGACTAAGCAAACGCTTATTATTGGTTAATAACCAATACCTTGCCAAGCTGGCGCGAATACGTAAGGCGGGTTTCGCCGGTGGCAGTAGGGTAGTCGAAACCCACGGCGCGGGGGTCATTGCGGAGACTGGTCCAGGCCTGGGTATCCATTTCGGCGGGCTGGGGAGCGGTGGCGGGCACGGCGGGCTGCACGAAGTGGCTGGGGCCAAAGAACGCGTTCATACCGCGCAGAATGCTGATTTCCTTGTCGCGCACCGAGGCCGACTGGTTGTTGCGCAGCGTGGGGTCGTCGAGGAGGGCAGTGGCGGGCAGCACCTCGTGGCGCAGGGTATCGCCCTGGCTGCTCAGCACAAACAGGTGCATCCGGCCGGTAACGATGCGCGGGCCACGCAGCTCCAGCACGAAGGTATCAGGGTTTTTGGGGTCCGAGAAAGGGTGCGTGGCGCGCACGGTGTTGAGCACGGTTGCCGCGCCCACGCGCTCACCCCGGCCCCGGGGCGGGGTAAACTCGGCGCGCGGGTCTTTGGAGGAATTAGCCGTTTCGCGCTCAGTGCTAACACAGGAAGTAGCCAGCAGCAGGGTGGCGGCCACCGGGGCGAGGGCGCGTAAGGAAATAGTCATAAAACGTAACGAGAGCAAAAGAGCAGAAAAACCAGGGCGGCAAGATAGTGCCCAGCGTACAGCTGTGTACGCAGGCGCACCACCCCAAGGTTCAGAACCAGCCCACCTCGACGCCCAGCTGCCAGCGAGGCGGCTCGGGCAGGCCGGGCCCGCGCAGCGCCTCGCTGAGGCGGTAGCGACCCACCAGGGCAAAGGTGTTGCTGCCCAGCCGGGCCCCCACCCCACCCTGCCAGCGCGCCAGGTAGCCGGGCTGATGCGCCACCACTTCGAGCTTACCGCCGCTGGGGCCGGGGCCCTCCGTAGCATAGGTGGTGGCGAAGGCCCAGCCACCGTAGGCCAGTAAATCGAGGTACCGGCCCACGGTATTGCCCCGGCGGCGGGCGGGGTTGAGGCGCAGGCTGGCCTCGCCCTGCACCTGGTGGTAGCCGATTACCTGGCTCTCGAAGCCGATGCCAAAGGGCGCAGGCCGCACAGCATCGGGGTCGAGGCCGTAGCGCAGGTAAGCGTAGCGCAGGTCCGTATTGAAGGCAAAAACGGGGCTTAACCGCTGCTTGAGCCGACCGCCAATTTGCAGTTCGGAAGAGGTGGCCCCGCGCTTCACGCCCAGCTCGCTGGGGCCGGCGGCCAGCGCATAGCCCACGTAGAGGTGGCCGAAGTAGCGGCGGTTCGGGCCCGTCCGGTTTGGGATGGTGTCGTTGGCCACGTCGGTTTGCAGCAGCACCTGCTGGGCGTGGGCGGCCGGGCCAGCCAGCAGCAAAGCCAGCAGCCCGGCGCTTCCACGCAGCTTGTTATTCTTACTGGCAACTAGTAGTTTACTCCGCATACTCACCCGTATAACCTTGATAATAAACGCGCAGCACACTACCCGCACGGGCCAGCCGGCGCGGCACCTGCACCACCAGCCGCTGAGTGGCGGCGCGCACCTCGTAGCGGTGCAGCACCCCGCGCGCATTGGCCAGGTGCCAGTAGAGGCGGGCCGGGTAAGCGGGATACGGCGGCAGGGCGGGCGTGGCCTCCGCGGGGGCCGGCTGCTCCTTGCCCACGGGCGCCACGTTGGGCGTGGTGGGCGTGGGCGTACCGGGCGGGCGCTCGGGCGCGGGCGGGGTCAGCCAGCCGGCGGTACCGGGGCTCAGCTCATCCGATTCAGCTACCAGAGGTAGGGGGCGGGCGGCGGGCACGGTGGCGGCGGGCCGCAGCACCACGGCCACCAGCGAGTCGTGCACTACGAAGTCAAACGTCGGGGCTACCGGCGGCAGCGCGCCCTGCTGGCGGGCCAGCAGGCGGCTGGCCTCGGGCCGGCCGTAGCCGTGGGCATAGTCGTAGTACGGGTACAATTCGCCGGCCTCGCGTACTTGCTTGAAGAGCTGCATGGCCGTGAGCTTGCCGCCGCTGGCCTGCTGGGCGCAGGCCGCTAGCCCGGCCACCAGCGGCGCCGAGAACGACGTGCCCTCCACCCGCTCATAGCCGCCGTCAGCCATGCTCGTGAGCACGATGCCAAAGGCCGACACGTCGGGCTTGAGGCGGCGGTCGGCGCTGGGACCTACCGAGCTAAAGGCCAGGTGCAGGCCCGTGGCGGGGTCGAGGCCGCCCACGGCCAGCACCGAGTCGGCATCGGCGGGCGTGCCGATGCGCACCCAGTCGTCGTCGCCGTCGTTGCCAGCGGCGCTCACCACGAGCATTCCCTTGCGGGCGGCCAGCGTGGCCGCCCGCCCGATGAGGGAGTGCCGCCCGTCCATCTGCTCGGGGAAGTAGCGCTGCTCGGTATAAGCCAGCGACGAGCTGATGATGTCGGCGCCCTGCTGGTCGGCCCACTCGGCGGCGCGTAGCCAGGCTTCTTCCTCGGTGTAGCGCTCGCTGGCCAGCCCCTCGGTGCGGGCCAGCAGGTAGGTGGCGGCCGGGGCCAGGCCCAGCGCGGGGCCTACGTGCAGGGTATCGGGGCCGGGCAGGTGGCCGGCCAGGCAGCCCAGCACCTCGGTGCCGTGCGCGCCGCCCCGGTACACGGCGGGCTGGTTTTTCAGAAAATCATATGTGAGCGCAATGCGCTTTTCGCGGCGCAGCTCCTGGAACGCGGGGTGCCAGTTGGTACCTCGAAAACCGACATCGAATACGGCGATGCGCACGCCCTGGCCCCGCAGGCTGGCGCGCAGCAGGTCGGCCCGGCCCAGGGCGGCCGTTTGCTGGCGAGCCAGCAGGTAGTCGGCGGGCGTTACGGCGGCTGGCGCGGCCGGTTGGCTTGAAACTGTTTTTTCCTGCTTAAAATTCTGATGGCCAGCCGGCCGCAAATGGCTAGCTACCGGCCAGGCGTCTACGGCCAGTACGCCTGGCAGCTGGCGCAGGGCCGCCGCCTGGGCGGGGGTAGCGCGGCAGGCTACGGCATTAAACCAGCGGCTGACCAGCGTGAGGGTATCCACGCGGGCCTGCACGGCAGCCACGTAGTCGGGCCGCACGGGGCGGTCAGCAAAGTCGGCGGCGGGCAGGCCCTGGCGCTGGCGGCGCGCCCGTGCAGCCGGGCTGAAATAGCGGGCTGGGTCGAAGGCCACGCCCTTTTTATCCTGGAAGCGGACCCAGTAGCGGGCCGCCCCGGCCGCCGGAGCCTGGGCCACGCCCCGGCCGGGCACGGCCAGCAGGCCCAGTATTCCTAGCAATAATCGAAGTCCGCGCATAACAAAAGATAGTACCGGGCTGGCCAGCGCCCAAAAGTAGCCCACGCGGCCCGCCGCACCACTACCCCCGTTCAGGTAACCCACCCGCGAGCCCGTGCGTTTAGACAGCGTAGTCCGGCAGTACGCCGGACTTTCGTTCGTGTTCTTTGCCCCATTGCCATGACTTTTTCGGGATTAAAAACGGTTGGCTCGCCCCTGCTGCTGGCGGCCGTACTCCTTGCCTTACCTGGCTGCAATAAGAAAGCAATTGCCGCTCTCCAAGAGCAAAACGCTGACCTCACCCGCTCGCGCGACCAGTTGCAGGCGGAGAAAATGGCGCTTCAGCAGTCCAAAGCGCAGAACGAGGCAGCCTTCAGCGCCGACCTGCTCAGCAAAAACAACCAGGTAAACCAGCTCAACCAGACGCTGGGCACTACCGAGCAGGACCTAGCTGGCAAAAACGCCCGCGTGGCCGAAATGCAACGCATTCTGGATGAGAAGGATGCCGCCACCAAAGCCCTGCGCCAGAAGGTATCGGACGCCTTGCTGGGCTTCAACTCTCAGGACTTGCAGGTGAACGTGAAGAACGGCAAGGTGTACGTATCGCTTTCCGAGCAATTACTCTTCAAATCGGGCGCTACCAAGGTAGACCCCGCCGGTCAGGATGCCCTTATCAAGCTGGCTAATGCCCTAACGGGCAACAAGGACATCAATATTCTCATCGAGGGCCACACCGACAACGTACCCATCAAGGGCGTGGTGAACGGGGCCAAGGACAACTGGGACCTGAGCGTGCTGCGCGCCACCGAAATCACGCGCCTGCTCACGGCGGCCGGCATCGACCCCACCCAGATTACGCCTTCGGGCAAGGGCCAATATTTACCCGTAGCTAGTAACGACACACCGCAAAACAAAGCGCTTAACCGCCGTACGGATATCATTTTGACGCCGAAACTGGATGAGCTATTCTCGATTTTGAACACGCAGTAGCGGGTCCACGGAATCTGGAACAATCAAAAAGAACGTCCTGCTCATCTGGCGTCCGCTTGCTGAAGCATCTCGCCCGCGCCGCTAGGTTACCACCTAATGAGGCGAATGAGATGCTTCGGCAAGCGGACGCCAGATGAGCAGGACGTTCTTTTTTAGCTTCCTCCTGTTTTCGGCCTGACTTTTAGCTACCTGTTTACAAGCCGTACTTGCCCAGCAGGTAAATCAGGGTGGCCATGCTGGCGCCGCCCAGCTCCAGCTCGCGGCGGTTGACTTGCTCGAAGGTGTCGAGGGCCGAGTGGTGCAGGTCGAAGTAGCGCTGCGAGTCGCAGTCGTAGCCGAAAAGCGCGGTGGGCTTCACGGCGGCTACCAGCGGCTCGATGTCGGTGCCGGCGTGGCCGGGCGTGAGTTGAGTGGAGAGGTACGGAGCCAGCAGTGGCTTCCAGGCCGCCACTTTTTGGAACACGGCGGGCGTGGACTCCACGTTGAAGCCGCGCGGGGTGAAGCCGCCGCCGTCGCTCTCGATGGCAGCAAGGTGGGTTTCGTGGTTTTGCTTGGCTAGCTCGGCGTATTTGTCGCCGCCGCGGGTGCCGTTTTCCTCGTTCATAAAGAGCACGGCGCGCACGGTGCGCTCGGGACGGAGGCCGGTGGCCTTGAGCAGGCGCAGAGCCTCGATGCTTTGCACCACGCCGGTGCCGTCGTCGTGGGCCCCCTGGGCGAGGTCCCAGGAGTCGAGGTGGCCGCCCACGGTGATGACCTGCTCGGGGTATTTCGAGCCTTTGATTTCACCCACCACGTTGTAGCTTTTCTCGTCGGGCAGCTGCGTGCAGCTCATTTCCAGCTCAAATTCCAGCTTGGGGTCGGCGGCCAGCAATTGGCTGAGCTGGTCGGCGGCCTGGGTGCTGAGGGCGGCGCCGGGCACCTTGGTGGGCGTGTCGCCGTAGTTGGTGGCGCCGGTGTGGGGGTTGTTGTCGCGGGCGGCGGTGAGCGAGCGCACGAGCGCGCCCACGGCGCCCCGGCGGCCAGCCTCGGCGGGGCCGCTGCGGCGCTGGTCGCCGGCGCCACCATAGGCCGCGCCGGGCTCAATGAGCTTGTCGTCGAAGGGCCGGTTGAAGAAGATGAACTTGCCTTTTACGGCGGCATCGGGCAGGGCCTTCAGTTCGGCCAGGCTCTTGACTTCGACCACGCCGGCACGCAGGGGCTTGTTGCCGGGCGTGGCTACCGAGCCGCCCAGGGCGCACACGGCCGCCGGGATGCTTTTACCCTTGTTCCCAATAATTTGCCCCTTCTCCTTAGCGCCGCGCACCCAGTGCGGCACCATGCACTCCTGCAAGTACACTTTGTCGAAGCAGTTGGCTTTTTCCATCGTCAGCTTGCCCCACTGCACGGCCTGCGCGGCCTGGGGCGAGCCCGAGAGGCGGGCCCCGATTTTTTGGCAGAGGTAGCGCAGGTTGTCGTAGCTCTGACCGCGCAGCAGCGCCTCGTCATAAATCTTGCGGATGGTGACAGAATCGGCCTTAGCTGGGGCCGAAGTTTGGGCCTGGGCCGCGCCTAGCGGCCCGCAGGCCAGCGCCAGGGCCGTGGTACCGGCCGCCAGAATAGAGGTAATTTTCATAAGCAAAACGAAAAAGCGACCCGCTGGGCACCAGCCGGGCAGCGGCGAAAGTACGCGCCAGCCGCGAGCCGGAAAAACGTTGTTTGGCGGGGCTAGCCGGATGAAAGGCAGTAGCGCGAACTTTGTAGTTCGCGGCCGCTTCGTTCAGACGCGGACTACAATGCCCGCGCTACATCGGCCGTGCGGCGGTAGGCCGAGGGGCTCACGCCCACCAGGCGCCGGAAGGTGCGATTGAAATACGACAGGTTTTGGAAGCCGCTGGCGTAGCCTACTTCCGTGATGGAAGCGCTGTGCGCCAGCAGGTGGCACGCCCGTTGTACCCGGCACTCGTTGACAAATTCGGTGACGGTGCGCTGGGTCATTTTCTTGAAAAACCGGCAAAATGCGGGTACCGACAGCGCCGCCTCGGCGGCTAGCTCGGGCACGCTCACGGGGCCGGTGAGGCGCTGGTCGAGCAGGGTGAGCACGCGGTTGAGGCGGTCCTGGCCCCCGGTGGTGGCGGCGGCCACGGGCGGGCCGGCGGCCAGGTCGGTGTAATCGGCGGTGAGCGCCAGCTGCTGCAAGATGTTGAGCAGGGCCAGCAGACGCTCCCAGGGTGGCTGGGCCAACAAGTGCTTGATGTGCGGGCCGATGGCCTGCCGCACGGCCGGCCCAAAGACCAGGCCAGTGCGGCACCGGGCCAGCAGGGCGCGCAGTTGGGCCATTTCGGGCCGGGCCAGCAGGTCGGCCCCCACGAGGTCGTGCCGAAACTGCACCACTATCTCCTCGAAGGGCGGGGCCTGGCCGTAGCCGTAGCTGAGGTGCGGCACGTTGGGGCCAAGCAGCAGCAGCTCCCCGCTTTCGTAGCGCGAAATATTGTGGCCGATGTGCCGCCGCCCGCTGCCCATCGGCAGATAAAGCAGCTCGTATTCGGGATGATAGTGCCAGAACATCGGGCACGGGCTGGTGGTGTCGTGCCGAAAAACGGTGAACGAGCTGTCGCTCGGCAGCTGCACGGGCTCCCGCTCTAGTTTCATGAAAAGGCGACTATGATTGATACATTAGACGGCCAAAAGTACGTCACCTGGTCAATGGAGTACGCAAAGCGAGCAATGCCGGGGTAGCGCAGGCCCGCCCTTTTAGCCACCTTTGTAAGGTTATTAACCTTCCCTTGACCACGCTGCTGGCCGGGGCCCACCCATTCACTTTTCGATAGTGCAAGCTTCTTTTTTATTTCGCGGGGCCAGCTCGGTCCGGCTGGCCAGCCGGGCCCTCGTGCTCGGCGGGTTGTTTCTCAGCGCCACGGCTGCCCGCGCCGAAGACATCAAATCACCCAATAACAACCTCACCCTCAGCTTTTCGCTGCAAGCGGGCGGCGTGCCTACTTATAGCCTCAGCTACAAGGGGCGGCCAGTTATCAAGCCCAGCCACCTGGGGCTGGAACTGAAGGGCGCGCCCAGCCTGACTAGCGGCTTTGCCGTGGCCAGCGAGCAAAAAACGACTTTCGACCAGACCTGGCAGCCGGTATGGGGCGAGGTAAAAAACATTCGCAACCACTATAACGAGCTGACCGTCACGCTTACGCAGGCGGCCACCAAGCGCACGATGCTCGTGCATTTTCGGGTATTCGACGACGGGCTGGGCTTTCGCTACGATTTTCCGAAGCAGCCCGAACTGGCCTACTTTGTGGTGAAGGAGGAGAAAACGCAGTTTGCCCTGGCCGGCGACCACAAGGCGTTTTGGCTGCCCGGCGACTACGATACGCAGGAGTACAGCACCACCACCTCGAAGCTGTCGGAGGTGCGCGGGCTGATGAAAACGGCCGTGACGCCCAACGCCTCGCAAACCACGTTTTCGCCCACCGGCGTGCAAACGCCGCTCATGCTCAAGAGCCAGGACGGCCTGTATATCAACCTGCACGAGGCCGCGCTGCTTGACTACTCCACGATGTCGCTGGAGCTGGACGACAAGAACATGGTGCTCGAATCGCACCTCACGCCCGACGCGCAGGGCAACAAGGGCCACCTCCAAACGCCCTGCCGCTCGCCCTGGCGCACGGTAATCGTGAGCGACCGGGCGGGCGATATTTTGGAGTCGAAACTAGTACTCAACCTCAACGAGCCCACTAAGTACCAAGACGTATCGTGGATTAAGCCCGTGAAGTACGTGGGCGTGTGGTGGGAAATGATTACCGGCAAAAGCACCTGGTCTTACACCAACGTCGGCAACATCAAGCTCGACTCCACCGATTATTCCAAGCTCAAGCCCAACGGTACGCACGCCGCCAACACGGCGCACGTGAAGGAGTACATCGACTTCGCCGCCCAGCACCACCTCGACGCCGTGCTGGTCGAGGGCTGGAACACTGGCTGGGAAGACTGGTTTGGCCAAAGCAAGGATTACGTATTCGACTTTGTGACGCCCTACCCCGACTTCGATGTGCAGGAATTGCACCGCTACGCGGCCAGCAAAGGCATCAAGCTTATCATGCACCACGAAACTTCGGGCTCGGTGCGCAACTATGAGCGGCACCTCGATAAGGCCTATAAATTCATGGCTGACAACGGCTACAACGCCGTGAAGAGCGGCTACGTGGGCGACATCCTGCCGCGTGGCGAACACCATTATAGCCAGTGGATTAACAACCACTACCTCTACACTATCACGGAGGCGGCCAAGTACAAAATCATGGTGAACGCCCACGAGGCCGTGCGCCCCACCGGCCTGGCCCGCACCTACCCCAACCTCATCGGCAACGAGGCAGCGCGGGGCACCGAGTACGAGGCCTTTGGCGGCAACAACGCCGACCACACTACCATTTTGCCCTTCACCCGCCTCATCGGCGGGCCGATGGACTACACGCCGGGCATTTTTCAGACAAAAATCAGCGCCTACAATCCGCAGAATACGTCGTTCGTCCACAGCACCTTAGCCCGCCAGCTGGCCCTGTACGTGACCATGTACTCGCCGCTGCAAATGGCGGCCGACCTACCCGAAACCTACAATAAATTCCTCGACGCCTTCCAGTTTATCGAAGACGTGGCCGTGGACTGGGACGACAGCAAGGTGCTCGAAGCCGAGCCCGGCGATTATATCACTATTGCCCGCAAGGCGAAGGGTAAAAGCAGCTGGTTTGTGGGCAGCACCTGCGACGAGCAGGGCCGCACCTCCACCATCAACCTGAGCTTCCTGGACCCCGGCAAAAAGTACGTGGCCACCATCTACGCCGATGGCAAAAATGCCCACTACAAGAAGAACCCGCAGGCCTACGCCATCCGCAAAATGGCCGTTACCAATGAGACCAAGCTCACGCAGTACTGCGCGCCGGGCGGCGGCTACGCCATCAGCATTATGGAAGGTGGCGCAGTACAGCGCTAAGTAGTTATTCACCAGAATTTACGCTTTATCTTGCTGGCAATGAGTCTTAAGAATCTTTTTATTCCCGTAGCTCTCGCCTTCTTAAGCAGCTCGGCGGCGGCGCAATCTCTACCGACTATGCACTGGCTGAACGCACCCAAGAAAGCCACCGTCACCGCCAAAAACGTGCAGGTGCAGGTAGAGGGCGGCACCGACTTCTGGCGCGTGACGCACTACGGCTTTATCCGCGACAACGGGCACTTTTACTACCAGGAGCAGGAGGGCGATTTCCTGGCCAAGGTGAAGGTGGTGGGGCACTACCACGAGCTGTATGACCAGGCGGGACTGATGATTCGGCTGGATGAGAAGAATTGGATTAAAACCGGCATCGAGTACGTGAAGGGCGTGCAGAACGTGAGCGCCGTGGTAACCCGCGAAGTATCCGACTGGTCGGTGGTGCCCCGGCAAGACAGCCCGGCCGCCGTGTGGCTTACGCTGCTGCGCAAGGGCGACTATGTCGAAATCCAATATTCCTTTGACAATAAGGAATTTAAAATGCTGCGGCTGGCCTATTTTCCGCCCACGCCGGGCCAGAAGGTGCAGATTGGGCTGATGTGCGCTGCGCCCGACGGCAAGGGATTCCCGGTGGAGTTTGAGGACTTTTCTATCACGCGTCTGCCAGCCGCCGCGCCGGGCAAGTAGCCAGCGCAAGCAGGGAGCGGAAACGCGCTTGGGGGAGCTAATCCGCTGAGCACGTTTCCGCTCCTTCAGTTTTATATCTTCCAACTAACCAGTTATCAAGCGGCTATACATGAAAACTGAAAAGGAGAAAATGCTGGCGGGCGAGCTTTACAACGCCCTGGACCCGCAACTGACCGCTGAAAGCGTTCGAGCTAAGCTGCTGTGCCAGCAGCTCAACAACACGCCCGCCGACCAGCCCGCCGAGCGGGCACGCCTGCTCCAGGAATTACTACCCAACGCGGGCACCGAACTGGGCCTCAACTCGCCCTTTTTCTGCGACTACGGCAGCAATATTACGCTGGGCAACAAGGTGTTCTTCAATTTTAATTGCACCATTCTGGATGTCACGTACGTGACGATTGGTAGCCGCACGATGTTTGGCCCCGGCGTGCAGATTTATACCGCCACTCATCCTATCGACTACCAGGAACGGGCCTCGGGCCTGGAGGCGGCCGCGCCCGTGACCATCGGCGACGACGTGTGGGTGGGCGGAGCCACGGTTATCTGCCCCGGCGTCACAATTGGTGCCCGCTCAGTGATTGGGGCGGGCAGCGTGGTCACGCGTGACATCCCGGCCGACGTGGTGGCCGTGGGCAACCCCTGCCGGGTTATCCGGCAGTTGCGGCCGCCGGGCTAAAGCAAAGATAATCTAACGTTTACTACCCGCACTACTATCGGCGGGCCACAGGCCACGTTGGTGCATCATACGCGCCACGGGCGTGCCCGGCCGTAGCAAGGGCAGCAGTTCGAGGTACGAGATGCTCACCTCGGCCCAGCCATTGGGTTCGTAGGGGTCATATGATAACACTATACCCTGACTGGTGAACGCAATGTCGGTCCGGGGCAACGCTACGCGAGTGGAGTCGCCTTCCTGCCAGGTGATATCCTGCCGGCGGCGGGCGTCCACGCTTGTTCCGTAGTCGGTAAGCAAGTGCCGGCCCACCAGTTGCCCAAGCAGCGGCAGCGAAGCCGCCTCGGGGCGTACTATATCCTCCAGCGACAGCCAGCGGCCGGTGCGCAAGTCATAGAGGCGGCGGTGGCTTTCGGCGTGTGGGCGGGTACCATTGTACTCATTCACGTATTCACCTTCCTCAAGGGCTAGCAGGCCATACGCGTTCAGGCTGATTTTAATACTCTTATCGGCATCCGTGCAGTCGCGGGTGGTATGGTGGGCGGCGGCCCGCACCAGGGTGCGGCGCCGGGCGGGCGGCGGGCATTGCAGGCGGCGCAGGGCCGGGCGCAGGGTATCGGGGCCCAGTAGATGTAGAAACTGCTGCGTAAAGCGGGCATACGGGTACCAGGCCGCCAGCAGCATGTCGCCGGCCGCATTCGAGCACGCGTTGCCCTTGGCTTTGTGCGTCACGAACTCGTAGCGCACGGCATCCTGGTAGTCTTCATGCAGTGCGAAGGGCAGCCGGCGGCCGGTGAGGCCGGTCCAGGTACCGGTGAGCACGGGGCCGAGCGGCTGGGTTGCCTGCCAGGTGCCGCCGGGCCCCTCGGTGAGGCGCAGGGGCTGCTGCGCCCGGTAGGGCTCCGCAGCTTTAAGTTGGAGGTCGCCGCCCGCCAGCCGCTCGTAGAAGTAGCTACCCCGGCACCGCAGGTCTTTTCTTGGATACGTCTCTGTAGAATCGACCGTGAGTTCCAGCAGCACGGGCCGGCCACCCACCGTGCCCCGATAGCGGTGGTAGCCTATATACGGCCGGGCGGCCTTTGCTGAGCGAACCGGCGGCTTAGGAGTGATAACCCGGCTTTGCGCGTGCGTGGAAAGCCGGCTACCAGGCAGCACTAATAAGCCGACCAGGCAACCCGGCAGGGTCCTAAACCACCTCATATTCTTTTTCGATAAAAGCCAGCCATTCGGTTAGTGCATGCTGCCACCACTGGCGGCCAGGGGCGCGGCCCCGTAGCGGCTCATGGTGAGGCGGGCGGGCTGCCCGGCGCGCAGCACTACTTTGAATAGCAGGTCGTACTGCTCATCGCGAATTTCGGCGGGCAGCGGGCCCACGCCCAGGGCCGTGAGCAGCGGCAGCAGGGTGTTGGAATGGCCCACCACGACCACCGTTTTGCCCGCGTATTCCTGCTGGAGGCGGGTAGCCAGCGCGGCCTGCTCCTTAGCGCTGTACGCCTGGGGCGTGAGGCCGGTGGCCTGGGCCAGCGGGGCCAGCGTGGCGCGGGTGCGGCGCGTGTCGGTGGTGAAGAGGGCCGTTGGGTGGCGGCGCGCCAGGCGCTGGGCCAGCAGCTGGGCGCGGGCTTCGCCGGCGGCAGTGAGGGGCGGGTCGGCTAGGCCGGGCGTGAGGTCTTTTTCGCCGTGGCGCACCAGGTAAATGGTGGTAGGTGGCTTGGCCGCCACGGCCCCGGCGGCCGCCAGCACCAAGCCACAAAGCATGAGCAGGAAAACAGATTTCAGCATGGTTCAACAGACGTTTATTGCCAGAATAAGTATGTTAAAGGTAGCCGCAAAAAGAGCGGGCCGCCCGCTGGGCAGCCCGCTCTTTTACGCTTATAACTTACTTATCGCTTCCAGCCTACAGCTTGCTGAAGTGCCGGCTCACGCGGGGCTGGCCGGGCTGCGTCAGCAGCAGCGTGTAGGAGCCGGCGCGCAGGCCCGACACGTCGAGGCCGGCGCTGCTCAGGGTGCCCTGGCTGGCTACCCGGCCGAGGGCATCCACTACCTGGTAGGCGCTGCCCACTAGCGCGGGCTCGGCTTGCAGGCGCTCGTGGGCGGCCACGGGGTTGGGGTAGAGGCCGGCGCTGGCGGCTGGGCTGGCGGCCGTGGGGGCAGCTTCGCGGGCGCCGCTTACTTTGGTGATGCGCACCCAGTTGATATTATAGCCGGCGGTTTGGGCGTACACGCCGAAGTTGTAGGTGCCCGCGTTCACGTTCACTGTTTTGCTCACGGTGGTCCAGGTTTGCCAGCCACCGGTGGCCGGGATGGCCGTGCTACCCAGCTGCACGGAGCCGGCGTTCAGGTCCGAAGAAACGGTGCCGCCGTTGGGGCTGGCCACGCGGTACTCCAGGGTGTAGGCGCCGCTGGTGGGGAAGTTGATGTTGTTGAACACCAGGTAGTCGCCGGCATCAATGTTGCCCATATCCTGCCCGCCGCCGGTGTCGGAGCAGGCTTCGACGGCCATGCCGCTGTTCACGTTGGCAGCCTCGGCTTGCAGCGTGACGGAACTGCCGGTGCCAGCCGAGCCGCTCAGCTGGTACACCCGCACGTAGTCAACGGCCATGGTGGCGGGCAGCTTGCTCTCGTCCACCGTCTGGCCGGGCCAGTCGCCGGCCACGGCCAGGTTAAGCAGCAGGAAAAACGGCCGCTGAAACTCCTCGGTGCCGCCTGTGCCGTTGGCGATGTTGATTTCGTTGTACTTGGCCCCGTCCACAAACCAGCGGATGTAGCTGGGCGTCCATTCCACGCTGTATACGTGGTAGGTATTGGCGCTCATGGCCGTGCTTTGGCCGTACTGCGCGTGGCCGTTGTTGTCCCAGTGCACCGTGCCGTAAGTGCGGCTATCGGTGTTCACCTGCTCCATGATGTCGATTTCGCCGCACCTGGGCCAGCTCACCGAGGTAATATTGCTGCCCAGCATCCAGAACGCGGGCCAGAGGCCCTGCCCCAGCGGCACCTTAATGCGGGCTTCCATGCGCCCGTAGGTGAACTGCTTGAGGCCCTGCGTTTTCAGGCGGGCTGAGGTGTAGGGCATCCCGCCCACGGCCTGCTTGCGGGCCGTGATGAGCAGCTCGCCGTTGGCCACCGTCGCGTTGGCGGCCTGGTAGTACTGCTTCTCGTTGTTGCCCCAGCCACCGCCGCCATTTTCAAACACCCAGTTGGAGGTGTTGACGGCCGTGCCATTGAATTCATCGGCCCACACCTGCTGGTAGGTCTGGGCCTGAGTGAGGTGGGGCGCGCCGGCTAGCAGCAGCGCCGCCGCCCCCACGAGGGAGGTAAGCGTAACGTTCATAAAGTGGTGGAAAAGGGGGTGGGTGGGAAAGGAACCGCTGACTAGCTCGCCGCCGTCGAGGCGATAGCTAGCTAGCCAGCTTTATCAAATATCCACACCTGGCCACCATTTGCCAAGCCTCTGAAACCCCGTTTTCAGCCTCAGCGCTGCGTAAAAAGCAACGGCTTTACACTTACGGCACATGCCAGCCTAACCAGGCTCTCGCCAGCCGCGCAGCTTGCGGCAGCTGCTTGCCAGCTAAAAAACAATGGGGAAAAGCCGGGTCTGACTGAAAGTTTTATAACCCGGCGGCTAGCCTTAGCGGGGCCAGCTCGCGTATTTCCCAGATTATTTCTTCATCTTCATCCAACGTACAGCCAATCTTCATCTTCATTTAACGACTGCCGCGCGAATGTTGTATAATCATTCCTCCCTCACTCCTCCCCGCTCCATGCACGTTTTGCTCGTTGAAGACGAAAAAAGCCTCCACCAGGAGGTGCGCCAGTTTTTATCGCAGGCCCAGTACCTCGTCGATTCGGCCTACACCTACGCCGAGGCTTCGGAAAAGCTGTTTGTAAACTCCTACGACTTCGTGCTGCTCGACCTGGGCCTGCCCGGCGGCGACGGCCTCGACCTGCTGCGCGACGCCCGCCAGAGTGAAAAGCAAGAAGCCTCGTTCATCATCCTCACCGCGCGCGGTGCCCTCGACGACCGCATCAAGGGCCTCGACCTCGGCGCCGACGACTACCTGCCCAAACCCTTCTCCCTGCTGGAATTGACGAGCCGGATGCAGGCCATCACGCGCCGCAAATTCGGCCTCAAGCGCCCCGAAATCGTCTTCGGCGAAGGCTACGTGATGGATGCCACCGCCCGCACCGTGCGCTACGGCAGCACCTCCGAAACGCCCGGCCCCGAGGTGCCACTTACTAAAAAGGAGTTTGACCTGCTGCACTACCTGCTGCTGCACCGCGGCCGCGTGCTCACGCGCCTGCAACTTGGTGAGCACCTGTGGGGCAACGTGCTGGAAGACGATTCCGACTCGAACTACATCGACGTGCACATCAAAAACGTGCGCAAAAAACTAGCCCAGTTCGGCTCGGCCGACTTCATCGAAACGGTGCGCGGCATCGGCTACCGGGCCGTATGATTTCAGTTAACAGTTATCAATTATCAGTTATCAAGGGGCGGGCGGCATGACTCCGTGCGTGGCTGTCCTGATGGTTGCTGGCTATTGCATGTATTTCGGCAGCTTGCGCCAACTTGCCGGGTAATTGATAACTGATAATTGATGACTGATAACTGAAATGAGACTTGAAACCAAGCTGGGCCTCTTCAACGGCCTCTCGAAGCTGCTGCTGGTGCTGCTGGGGGCGCTGCTGATTCCGCCTATCGTGCAGCGCGTGGCGGTGAGCCACACCGACGAGCGCCTGCTTGATAAAAAACAGGAACTGCTGCACCTCATTGCCCGCGATGGTCTGGATACCTTTTTGCGGGCCGAGCACGACGAGAGCTACGCCGATTATAACATTCTCAAGCAGGAGTACATCGCCATCACGCCACTGCCTACGGCGGGCGAGGGGCCGGCCAGCCGGCCTACCGAGCGCTTTTTTGAGGAGCCCCGGCAAGTGGACAAGGAGATTGAGGACTTTCGCATCCTGAGCTACGTGGCCCCGCTGGGCGCTCTCAACCCGGCCAGCCGGGCGGCGCTGCACGGCGCGGCGCCCCGCCTCTACCGCCTCGAAATCGGCTCGTCGCTGGCCACCGTGGAGCTGCTCACCGATACGCTGCGGCGGCTGGCCCTGTGGGTGCTGGTGGCGGGCGCGCTCATCACGGTATTTACCGATGCGGCCTTTGCCCACTACCTGCTGCGGCCGTTGCGCGAGCTGATTTCGCGCAAATTGCGGGGTATCCGGCAGCCGGGCGAGTTTTCGTTTGCCCGCCTGGAAACGGACACCACCGACTTTCGGCGGCTCGACGACTCGCTCTCGGCCCTGATGCGGCAACTGCAAACGTCTTTTGAGAAGGAGCGCGAGTTTATGAGCAACGTGAGCCACGAGCTGCTCACGCCGACCAGCATCTTGCAGTCGCGCTTCGAAAACATGCTCCAAGACCCCACCCTGCCCGAGGCCCACGGCCGCCAGATAGTGGAAAGCCAGCGCACGCTTTACCGCCTGCGCAACACCGTGCGCACGTTACTGCTCATCGCCAACATCGAGAACGAGCAGTACCTGCGCGACGCCAGCGTGAGCCTCACCGACACCGTACGCGACGTGGCCGAGGAGTTGGACGACCGCCGCCAGCAGCGCGAAATCGAGCTGCACATCGACCTCCAACCCGACTACGTGGTGCCCCAAGCCAACGCAACGCTGCTGCACACGCTGCTGCGCAACCTGCTCAGCAACGCTATCAAGTACAACCACGAGGGTGGCCAAATTCGGGTAGTGGGCAGCCGCACACCCGCCGGCGGCTACCAGCTGCGCGTGGAAGACGAGGGCCCCGGCATCGCCGCCGAAAACCTGCCGCTGCTCTTCGACCGCTTCCGGCGCTTTCACGCCACCGGCCCCAGCGCCCCCGAGGGCTACGGCCTGGGCCTGCCCATCGCCCAAACCATCGCCGCGTTTCACAAGGCTACCCTGCGCGCCGAGTCGGAGGTGGGCAAGGGCACTGCCTTCGTGGTGGAGTTTGCGCCTAGCGCGGAGCAACAGTGAAATACCGGGTTTTAAGTAAATAAAAAGTCCCGAACAGCAAGCCGAGCAGGCCTCCGGCGTAGCCGAAATTATGGATGGAGCCGACCGTTATAAAGTCGTTTTTATGCACTAGGTCATCCGGTAGCCACCAGTTGACTCCCGTAGTTGTCAGGTGATATTTTCCGTAAAAAAAACCGGCTAGCCCGGCTAGCACCACGGTACCGTACACGACTCCAACGGCCCGCACAATAGCCTTGCGCATAGTAGCTGCATCTGGGAGCAGCAGCGCAACCAGCCCCAGCATCGTGCCAATAAATAAGCCAACCCACCAGGTTGCCAGAAACCCAATTACGGCCACCGTTGGCCGGTCGCCGCCAAACCAGGCCGGCTCAAAGCCAAATTGGGCGTATTTAAATTTAGTGAAATACTCGTTTGATATTGAGTAAGTTATTTGGTCATGCAGTATTCCGTACACGCCACCCAGCAGCGTTGACACCAGGACCGTGAGCACGAGAACACCGAGCTTTTTCATATTTGTTTTGGGCAGGTCTGTATCCTAGTGGATGCGTGCATTCAGGCAGTTATTGCCAAAGGTAAAAGACGAGCCTACCCAGCAACACCGCTTATTTCGCTAGTGGCGGCCACCCCACAGCTTGCCCTAGTGCGCGGTTGCTTTATTTACTTGCTACACTGTGCCACTCATGCCCGATAGCATTCATCAGTAGCGCGTTATCGAATTTTACGGAGCCTGGTGCAAATAGCGTCTTGTTTTCAAAAAAGCTGGAGCGCACGGCACGCACAGCCAGTGGCTTTACCTGCCAGGTATAAGTAGCCAGCCGCAGGCCGTCAAACCTTTTCCCGTTGGGAGAATATCCGACTGCTCCCCTTTCGAAGAAGGCGGATACATTTTCCAGGGTTTCGAAGATAGAATCGGGAGGAAAGGCGGTTGCCTGCTGGGCATCAACGGAAATATGGGTGCCGTCCGCGCCGGTCAAATCAACGTGATAAGCTCCCGCCGATTCTACCACGTTGAAATCAGCCAAGTGATGCTTACCGGGAAATAAGCGGCCGCCAATCCACGCGTTCAGCTTCCGGGAGGTATCGCGCCGGAGCACATAAACTCCTTCCCTAACCTGGCCTTCCTCGTCCCACTCCACGGCAATCCGGTGCGCCCCATTCTCAGAAGAAACGCCCAGGAAGTCAGGCAATCCTTTCGGCTTTACATGTTTAAGCCTGATTAAACAGATGCCCACGATGGCTTTACCCCGATAAAGCTTGGGGCGGAAGGGAGCAGGAACAATCCGCTGCACATCGCCCGGCTCAGCCGTGAAATTGAGCAGGAGTCGCCGGTCAATCAAACCATGTATTGTCGGGATTCTCATAGCACCAGAGAGGTTCGTAAAAGCTACTTCTGTTACACAGGACGCAGCCGCCCCTTCAATGATTTAACTCCGTCCGCACCTGCGCCACGCGCTCCGCCACGCTGCCATCGAGCAAGGTGTAGGGTATTCCCAGCAGCTCCAGCTGCATCAAAATAGCACCGTGCTGAAACTGCCGGAGCGCCTCGGGGCCGCGCCAGCCATCCTGCTCGAAGGGCACGGTGGGCATGCACACAAACGTGCGCGCGTAGCGCTGCTTGCACACGCCCGCCAATGCCTGCAAAGCCGGGTCGCAGCGGTGAAAATAGTAGTAGGAATACAGCGCCGTAGTGGCCGCGTTGGTGTCGCAGATGAGCCAGCCCCGGGCCTGCGGCGCGGCCTCGTCCTCCAGCTCCAGCTGGCGCCGGCCGATGTAGAGCAGGTCCTCGTAGTCGAGCGCGCCGTGCTTTTGCTCGTGCAGGATGCGGCCGTACTCAGGCACCCACGCGGTACCCAGCGCCTCGGCCAGGGCGGTGGCCAGGGTGGTTTTGCCGCTGCTTTCGGCGCCGAGCAGCACCAGGCGGGGCACAGCGGCCGGCGCCACGGCCCCGTACTGCGCGGCCACGAAGGGATGCAAAAAGGCGGTGGCCGGCAACGGCGGCACCGTAGCGCCGGCCGCTAGCTCCCGGCGTATTTGCGTGCCGCTGATGGGCACCTGCCAGCGCGCCACATCCACCGACACGTGGGCCGCGCCCAGGTGCGTCGCGAAGCCGGGGCCGTAGGCTTCGCTACTGAAAACTACGTCGATAGCGTAGCCGTGGCGGGCCAGCCACTGGCGCACAAACTCGCGGTGGGTGTGGTCGTCGGCCGCGTCGGGGGGCAGGCCATCGGCTTCGGCAGTGAGGGCGATGATGCGCAACGGGGTAGCGCCGATGCGGGGGCCTTGGGCAAAATCATCGCCCCGGTACAGCTCGCGCAGCCAGGCGGCTCGCGCGGGCGCGGGGTGCGCGGCATCGTCGGGGTGGGCGTACACGAGCACGAGCAGCTCGGCCACCTGGGCGGCGGCCGTTGCGAGCAGTAGCTGATGGCCCCGGTGCGGCGGCCAAAACTTGCCTACCACGAGGCCGGTAGCGTAAGACATAGGATAAAACGAGCCTGATGGGAACGGGCACGCATCTTTGCCGCGCCGCTGGCGCAAAGATGCGCCCGAAGCATCCTTCGCAAGCCCTGCCGTAACGGCCCCTCCATCAGCCCCCAAAACCTGTGAAACCCAACGAATCCGGCGGTATCCCTGGCTTAGCTAGCCAGCCTGCTCCCCTGCTGGCCCTCGACCACGTCACCGTGCGGCACCTCAGCCAAGTGCTGTTTTCAGGCCTGAGCCTGCGCATCGAACCCGGCCAGCACTGGGCGCTGGTGGGCCCCAGCGGCGCGGGCAAAAGTGCCCTGCTGGCGGCGCTGGCCGGGCAGCTGCTGCTCACGGGCGGCGCGGCTAACTACCCTGGCCTGGCCGCCGCTGCCCAGCAGCGCCACCCGGCCGACCCGCTGGCTACCTGGCGGCAGGTGGTGAGCCTGGTGGGTACGCGGGCGCCCTTCCGGGCGCGGCCGGGCGGCAGCGACTTGTATTACCAGCAGCGCTACGAGGCCACCGCTGCTGAGGAGGTGCCCACCGTGCGCGAATACCTCACCGCCGGCGCGGCCTCGGTTACCGGCGCGGCCTGGACGTACGAGCGCGTAGTAGCCCGCCTGCGCCTGGGCCACTTGCAGGCGCAGCCGCTCATCCAGCTTTCCAACGGCGAAACCAAGCGCCTGCGTCTGGCCAAAGCCTTGCTGCGCAACCCCGTACTGCTACTGCTCGACAACCCGCTGGCGGGCCTCGACGTGGCTAGCCGGGCCGATTTTGATGACTTACTGACCGAAGCGGCGGCGGCCGGCACCACGGTGGTAGTAGCCACCGCGCCCGCCGAGCTGCCTACCATCGTGACGCAGGTGGCCGTGCTGGCCGCCGGCCACATCGCCCAAACGCTGCCCGTGGCTGGCTACCGCCCGCCCGCCGCCGAAGCCCCGCGCCTGCCCGACGCGGCGGCCCTGCTAGCCCTGTGGCCCGCCGCCCCGCCCGAGTTCAACACCCTGGTCAAGCTCGAAAACGTGACCATTCGCTACGGCGAGCGCCTTATCCTCGACCGGCTGAATTGGGAGATAAAGCCCGGCGAGCGCTGGGCGCTGCTGGGGCCCAACGGGGCCGGCAAATCCACGGTGCTCAGCTTACTGAACGGCGACAACCCGCAGGCTTATAGCCAAAACATCACGCTCTTCGACCGGCGGCGGGGCACCGGCGAAAGCATTTGGGACCTCAAGCGGCGCATCGGCTACGTATCGCCCGAGCTGCTGCAATACTTCCCCGGCCAGCCCAGCTGCCTGCACGTGGTGGCCTCGGGCTTTGGCGACGCGCTGGGGCCGGCGGCGGGGCGGCCCACCCCGGCACAGCTCGCCACGGCCCGCGCCTGGCTGGCCGTGCTGCACCTCGCGGACTCTGCCGGGCTGCCCCTGCGGCAGGCCCCGGCCAGCGTGCAGCGCCTGTGCTTAGTGGCCCGCGCGTTGGTCAAAAACCCGCCCCTGCTGCTGCTCGACGAGCCCGGCCAGGGCCTCGACGCCGCGCAGCAGCCCTATTTCAAGGCCGTGCTGGAAGCCATTTGCGCCGTGAGCCCGGTGGCCCTGGTGTACGTGAGCCACTACGCGGCCGACATCCCGGCCAGCGTGACGCAGGTGCTGCGGCTGAGGGAAGGGAGTAGGACCGCCTGAACGCCGGGCCGCCCTACCGTCTTAGAAAGGCGCCGTGGCCCAGGCGCGGGCCTCGTCGATGGTGGCGAAAAACTGGCTGGTAAGCTGGGTACCCGGGATAACGTTGGCAACCAGCGCCGTGATACCCATGCGGTTCATGGCGTCCAGCGACTCTACCAGTGCGAAGCGCCGGCCGCCCTGGGCGCTGAGGCCTTTAAATACGAGGTCGCCGCTCCACTCCAGGTCGGCCTGGCGCAGGGCGCGCAGCAGGCGGTTGTCGGCGATGAGCGCCTGGGCATGATGCTGGTGAGCCAGCCGCATCAGCTCCTCGATGGAGACCCGATAATCAGCGCTTGGCACAAAGTCCAACCACTGAAGCTCCAGCGTCTGGTGCGTAGTACGGTGCAAAAAAATGTGGAGGTACTGCGTGCTAAAAAGCGTTTCCATGCGTGGAAAAAAGGAGGCGCGGGCGGGGCGCGGGCGAACGCACCCCGCACTAAAAAAACAGCCGGACCCAGCCCGGTCCCAACCTAGCGGCGAGTACCCCTGAAGGCCAAGCCGGCTAACTAAGCTAAGTGGAGTCAGGACGTACGTTAGGCGCAAAAGGATACGCACAAGCGCAACTTAATGGCCGACTTAGGCTATTAAGGGGTAAAAACAAGGCTAAAGGTCCGTGAGCAGCCCTCATTTTGTTCAGAAGCAGCCCCTAGCCTACCCCCGCTAAGGCTAGGCTGGGGGCAGCGCCGCTTGCACGGCGGCAAAGTGGCGCAGGCGGTAGCAGTTCATGGCCGTGGTGCCGAGCTGCCGGAGCAGGCGGTAGTTGGCCACGGCACCCACGGCCGCCCCGATAACGGGCACGAGCTGGGCCATCTTGGCTAGGTCGATATAGTCGCGGTACTCCTGCTGAAAGGTGCGCCAGTCGAAGTCGGCCGCGTCGGCAGGCAGGGTTTGGCGATATTCCTCCCAGTGGGCCAGCCGGTGGTACACCTCGTTGCGGGTGTGCTGGGTGCTGAAGGCCAGCTGGAAGATATGCAGCACATAGAGCCGCTCGGAATAGTCGCGCACGTCGTAGCCGTAGCAGGCCGCCACGTCGAACAGCAGCTTGAGCTTGAGCCCCAGCAGCAGCGGAAAATCGGCCAGCCCGAGCAGGAAGCCGCCCGCCCCGGTCACAGCCCCTTCGGCGGTGGCCATGAGGCGGTAGTCGCGCAGGTGGTCGCGCACGGCGGCTTCGCGGGCGGCCAGCGAAGGGGCTTCCAGCGGCCGCCGCGTGGTGTGCGTCGAGCCAAAGAGCACGCCCCGCACCAGCTGCTTGATGGTGGCCGTAATACCCTGGTGCAGGCGCTCGGGCAGCAGGCCGTTGAGCCGGTTTTGCACGCGCCGGGTAAACTTATCGAGCCGCGAGGGCGGGCGCTGCATCTGCTTTTGCCAGGCTTGCAGCTCGGCGTAGCTAGGTTGTTCGGCGGGAATGGGGAGCATGGCACGAAGGTAAAAGACCCGCGCCCAGATGGGCCGGGGAGGCTGTAATCGGTACCCCGATGGCGCGGGGCTCTGCCCCGTGTCTACCAGTAGCCGGCCTCTGGCCGGCAGCCGTTGAACGAGTCGTTCGGGTGTCGTGCAGACGTTGCGGGTCAGAGGCCCGCGAATAGTCGGCACGGGGCAGAGCCCCGCGCCATCCGGTCTATTAATTCAAAGGCACTACCTACCGCACCACGTCGCGGTGCAGCTCGCGGCGCACAAACCGCAGCAATAGGTAGTGCTGGCGGGCCGCGTCGTAGCGCAGGGCCACGCCGGTGCCGGTGCTGGGCCAGGTGCCGGCTGGCGAGGGGCTGCCCGCGCCCGTGCCCAGCGGGCGGCCCTGGCCATCGAAGAGCGCCACCTGGCCGGGCAGCGGCTCGGTGAGGGCCAGCACCTGGCGGTCGGCCCCAAAGTCGAACCACTGCACGGGCTTGTCGCCCGAGGTAAGCAGCTGGCGGCTCAGCAGCGGGGCCGCGCCGCCGGGGCTGAACACGTCGAGCTGCCCGCCATCCTGCCGCACCACCACGAACGAGCCAGCGCGGCCGCTGGCTTCGGGCACGAGCCGGAAGCCAGCGGTGCGGCTCCAGGTGGCCACCCGGCGGCGGGCCGCGATGTCGCCGCTCAGGGTGATGGTCAGCAATTCGCCGTGCTGGTTGACGACACGCACCTGGCTGCGGGCCAGCGTGGGGCCGGCCGTGGTGAGCAGCGGCCCTTCGAGGCGCGCTCCGGCGCTCACCGGGAAGCCGGGGTAGCGCCCGCCCGCCTGGTCGAAGGCGTAGACGTAGCCGTTGCGCAGGGCCACCACCACCACGTCGCGGCCGCCCACGGTGAGCAGGGCGGGCGGGCCGGCCAGCGGTGCTTCGAGGCGGTGGGGCCAGCCGGGGTAACGGCGGCCGTTGGTATCGAACAAGAGCAGGTCGTTGCTGGCCGTGGCCACCACGAGGCGCGGCGAAGTGCCAGCCGCCACGGCGGCCACCGTCACCGAGTCGGGCAGGTTGAGGGGGAAGCCGGGGGCCTCCTTGCCATCGGCGGGGCTGAGCCAGTGGATGCGGTGGGCGGTGGCCAGCAGCAGGCGGCCCCGCAGCACGCGCACGCCGCCGGCGGGGGCCAGGCTCACCACGGGGCCGGGCAGCGAGTCGGCCCAGGGCAGGCTGGCGGTGCTGGCGGGCAGCAGGCGCAGCACGCCCAGCGAATCGGCCAGCACGATGGGCGCGGCCAGGCTGCCATCGGCGGCGGGCACGGCGGGCAGCAGCAGCGACTGCCCGGCCAGCGGCGTAGCAAAGCGCAGGCGGTCGCGGCTACCCGCCGGGGCCGAGTCACTGGCCAGCGCCTGGCCGGGGCGGCGCAGCAGCAATTGGGCAAAATACTGGCTACCGGGCCGGGCCTCCTCCGCCGCTTGCTCGGGCGGCACCAGCTGCCAGGCTACCTGCGAGAAGTGGCGGAATAGGCTTTCGTTGCGCAGCAGGCCGGCGCGGCGGTCCTCGGCCAGGGTGCCCAGCAGGGCGTTCCAGCCTTGGCGCACGTCGGCCAGCAGGGTAAGGCGGGCCAGCGGCTGGGTTTGCTGCAACAGGGCCACCTGGGCGGCCGAGCGGCTCCAGACCTGGCCGGCCACCACGTCGGCGAGGTAGGCACGCAGGGCCACATTCTCGCTTAGCACCAGGTAATCGCCCACGAAGGCCGTGCTCAGCGGCCCGCCGGCGCGACCCGGCGCACTAGCCGCCAGCGGCCCAAGCAGCGGCGCGCCGGCAAAGCCCGCTTCGTACACCTCATACGCCCCTACCCGGCTAAAGGCCGGCGAGGCCCCGCCCAGCCGCCGCAGCCGGGCCAGCCACTGGCGGGTGCGGGCGGGCGACTGGCTCCGCAGCAGCGTGAGGTGGGCCGGGGCCTGGCCGGGCGTGGGCGCGGCCAGGTAGGCCAGCGTGGCGCCGGGCACCAGAGTAGCGCGCAGGCTATCGAGGGCGGCGCGGGGCGCGCGGGCCGTGTCGGCGGCAGGCGCGGTGGTGAGCTGGCCGGCCACGGCCAACACTAGGGCGGTGCGCAGCGGCAGCACGTCGGCCAGGGGGCGCAGCGACTGGGCGGGCTGGCCGCGCAGCTGCTGCTGCCACGAGTTGGCGGCGGTTTCGGGGTTGGCAAAGCCGCTGAGCGTAAGCTGGCCGGGGCCGAACCTGATACCCAGCAGGCTTTCGTGGGTGAGGGCCAGCGCCTGGTCGAGCAGGGCGTGGGTGCCGGGCTGAAAAAGCACGTCGAGCAGCCCCGGTACCCGCCGGAAATTGACGAGCAGCGTGGCATCGACGTCGCGCAGGCGCAGCAGGTCGGTGGCCCCGAAGCCGGCGCGCACGGTGGGCTCGTCGAGGTGGTCGAGGCGATGCACCACGGCCTCGACCAGGGCGGCTTGGGTGCTTACCAGCAGGTGGTTGCGGTAATTGAGCACCGTGAGCTTGCCGCCGGCCTCGGCGCGCAGCTCTTGCAGCTCGTAGCCCTCGTAGTCGCGGGTGCTGAGGTGGTAGCGCGGGTCGCGGCCCAGGGTTTCGAGCAGGCCGCGGGCCTGGCGGTATTCACGCACGCTGCCCAGCGGAATCTGATACAGCACATCGACCTGGCCCGGGCCGGTGATGTGCAGCGAGCTGAGCACGAGTTTTTTACCCAGCAAAGCCAGCAGGCCGCGCGGGCGGCCATTTACGGTAGTGGCCACCGGCCGGCCGCCGTTGTCGAGGCTATCGGCCAGGGCCAGCGGGCCGGCTACCTGCTGGAAGTAGCGCACGCCGGTGATGTTGTCCCACACGCCGGCTTCCTGCAAGTGCTGCACCAGGGTGGCGTGGTCGCGGGTGGCCAGCACCAGCACGGCATCGGCGGGCACCAGGGCGTAGGGGTCGATGGGCCGGGCGGCCAGCGTGCGGCGGTAGTAAACGTAGGTGGCCAGCGAGAGCAGCAAGAGCGCGGCCCCCAGCAGGGCCAGAAGCTTGCGGGACATGCGGCAAAAGTAGGGCGGCCAGGGCGAGCGCCGGCCTAGCGCAGGGCAGTCAGCGTGGCCTCCACCACGGCGGGATAGGGGGCGGCGGGGTTTTGCAGCACCAGCGCCACCGTCGTATCGCCCACGCCCACCCGCTGGCCGTGGTAGTCGGTATACCGGATTTTGATGGCTTGGGTGAGCGGCGAGTCGATGGTGAGGTAAATGGTGGTGTCGCGGTGGTTGATGAGCACCTGGTAGCCGCTGGGCAGCTGCATAAACTGGTAGCCGGTGCGGCGGTGGCCGTGGGTATGCACGGCAATGGTACGCCGCTCATGCGGCCGGAAACTAATGACGTTGCGGCGGCCCAGGGTCAGGTTGCGCTCGGTCGCGCTGAGGTGGTCCTGCGAACCGGGCTCGTCGAGCGACTGGTAGTCGGCTTCCGCGAATCCGTAGCGGTCGTCATCGGAGGAAGTATCCGGCCGGTGGCAGTCGAAATATACCCGGTAGTAGAGCCCTTCTTTATTGCGAAAGCGCAGGCTGTAGCGGCCTTGGGCGTCGGTGTATACCGAGTCGCTGGTGGGCACATAATCAAGCGAATGAGGCACCGAGGCGGTAATTCTCAGCAGCACGCCCGGCACCGGCCGGCCCGTGTAGGCATCCGTCACGGTGCCCTGCACCACCGTTAGCTGGTTGGCCGGCACGTCATTGGCCCTGGGCATAGTCCACCAAACCAGGCCCAGCAGCCACGCCACTATGGCGCCCTTGAGCAGAAAAAGCCCGACCACGCCGGATAGTAAAAGCCCGCCGCCACCCAACAGCGCCCGCCCGCCGTGCCGGCGCAAAAAGGTAAATCGCATACGCTCTACTACTTGCTGATGAGAAATAAGCCGCCCGCCCGCGGCTAAGCGCCTGCATTATACGGCAGCGCCATTTCTTCGACAGCTTCCGGCAAGTGCTGCCCCAGGGTGGCGTGGTCGCGGGCAAAAGCAGAGCGGCCGGGGCGCGAGCGCCGGCCTAGCGCACAAGCGTGAGCGTGGCCCGCACGGTATCGGGAAACCGGGCCGCGGGGTTTTGCAGCACCAGGGCCACGGCCGTGTCGCCCTCCTGCGACTCGCTGCCCGAGTCCTTGAGGTAGTTGAGCTTAATGCCCGTGGCGGGCAGGGCGTAGAGCAGCAGGTGCACCGTCGTATCCCGGTTGCTGATGGGCAGCTCGGAGCCGTCGGGCATTTGCAGAAACCGGTAGCCGGTGTTACGGTTGTGCACGCGCACGGCGATAGTGTGCAGCTCGCCCGGCCGGAAGTCGCAGGTATTGACGCGGCCCAGCTTCAGGCCCCGATTATTGGCCGAGTAGTTAGGGTCGGCAAACCAATAGCGGACGGGCGGGGAGGATGTCGTCGTCGTCGGATAGTCCACCGATACGGAGTAGTAGAAGCCCTTTTGGTTGTGGAAGCTCATGCGGTACTTCCCCCGCGCATCGGTGCGCACCGAGTCGGTAGGCGGGGTGGAATTGTCTGAGCTGATACCCTGCTGGCTTCTCACTGATAGCAGCATCCCCGGGATGGGCTCGTTGGTTTCGGCGTTCGTCACGGTGCCCTGCACCACGGTTAGCTGGTTGGCGGGCGCGTTGTTGTGGCTGCGGTTCAGCCCAATGCCTAGCAACAGCAGCAGGAAAACCACGCCGCCCTTAAACAGCAGTACCAGGCAGCCGCCCCCCAGCACCAGTGAGCCGCCCCCGACCAGGAGGCGCTTGCCAGTCTTACCAGGCAGAGAGGGGAAAGTAAATGGCATATGCGCGTTGACCCAGCAGTGAAAATCAGCCGCCCACCAGCGGCTAAGCGCCCGCATTATACGCCAGCGTCGTTTCTTTGACAAAAAACTGCCCTTCCCCCTCGTCTTTATGGCCGACTCCCTACCCTCTTCTTCCTCCGCTCCCGGCACCGCCGAAACGCCCGGCCACTTCAAGCGCGCCCTCACCCTCTTCGACTCCATCATGCTCGTGACGGGCAGCATGATTGGCTCGGGCATCTTCCTCGTGTCGGCCGACATTGCCCGGCAAGTGGGCTCGGCGGGCTGGCTGCTGGTGGTGTGGCTGCTCACGGGCCTCATCACGATGGCCGGCGCCATCAGCTACGGCGAGCTGGCGGCCATGTTCCCCAAGGTGGGCGGGCAGTACGTGTACCTGCGCGAGGCTTTCGGCAAGCTGGTGGCCTTTTTGTACGGCTGGACGCTGTTTCTGGTCATTCAAACCGGCGTAATCGCCGCCGTGGCCGTGGCCTTTGCCAAGTTCACGGGCGTGATGGTGCCCTGGTTTTCGGTAAAGAACGTGCTGTTTAACCTCGGCCCGTTCCCGTTCAGCTCGGTGCAGCTGCTGGCCATTATCCTCATCGTGGCCATCACGGCCGTGAACGCGCGCGGCGTGCAGGCCGGCAAGCTTATCCAAAACGTGCTCAGCTCGACCAAGCTGGTGGCGCTGGGCTTGCTCATCCTCTTCGGCCTGTTTCTGGGCCTGAACGCCGACGCAGTGCAGGCCAACTTTCACGACATGTGGCACGCCACGCGCTCGCCCGCGCCGGGCGTGGCGGGCAGCATCGTGCCGCTGGGCCTCGGCAACCTGGTTATCGGCATCGGCATGGCCATGACGGGCTCGCTGTTCTCGTCCGACTCGTGGAACAACATCGGCTTTGCGGGCGAAGAAATTCAGAACCCCGAGCGCACGCTGGTGCGCAGCATGGCCATCGGCACGGCCATCGTCACGGTGCTCTACATCCTCATCAACATCGTGTACCTGCTGGTGCTGCCCCTCCAGGGCTCGCCCGAAGCCACCACCCTGGCCGGCCGCGGCATTCAGTACGCTGCCGACGACCGCGTGGCCACCGCCGTGGCCGAGTCGGTGATGGGCACGGCCGGGGCTTACGTGCTGGCTATTCTCATCATGCTCAGCACCTTCGGGGCTAACAACGGCATTATTCTGAGCGGCGCCCGCGCCTACTTCGCGATGGCCAAGGACGGCCTGTTTTTCCCCTCGCTGGCGACCCTCAACCGGGCCGGCGTACCGGGCCGGGCGCTGTGGGCGCAGTGCCTCTGGGCCTGCCTGCTCTGCCTGAGCGGCAGCTACGGGCAGCTGCTCAACTACGTCATGTTCTCGGTTATCCTGTTCTACCTCATCACGATAATCGGCATTTTCGTGCTGCGCCGCACCCGGCCCGACGCGCCCCGCCCCTACCGCGCCTGGGGCTACCCGGTGCTACCGGGCATTTACGTGGCGCTAGCCTCGGCCTTCTGCGTTATCCTGCTCATCGCGCCCGATACGGCCGAGTACTCGCGCTACGGCCTGGGCCTGGTGGCGCTGGGCCTGCCGGTGTACTGGCTGTTTCGCCAGCGCCTGACGTAAGCTGGCGGCTGGCTACTAAGCTATTCCACTAAACAGTTCGCCCCGCTCTGCTAGCCAGAGCGGGGCGAACTGTTTTTACATCAGTTACTTAGCACACAATACCTATTGGCGCACACGGCGGCCCTTTGCTTTAGGACCGGGCACTGGGGCGCTGCTCACACTGGCCCCGGCCTTGGGCAGCAGCGTCACGGTCAGAGGCTGGGCGTTGTGGGTCGTGGCAATTTCGTCTTCGTAGCCCCCGTAGCCCACCACGAGGGTATTATCACCGGCGGGCACCTGGAGGCTATAACCGCCGGTGGCATCAGTGCTGGTGCCTTTGGTAGTGCCGCGTAGCATCACGGTAGCGCCTACCAGCGGCTGGCCGCTTTCATCCAGCACGCGGCCGGCCTGGGTGAGCATAGGCGCACGCGCCGGAACTGCTTTTAGCGGTTCCGCCACAGGCTTAATAGCCGCGGGGGCTGCGGCCGGCGCGGCCCCCGGCCGGGCGGCGGTAGCCGAAGTAGTAGGCTTTGCTTTAGGTGCCACGATAACTACTTCTGCCTCCGGCTGCGAAGCCGCCCCTGGCGAGGCCGCCCGCCCAATCGCCACGGCCGACATGGCTGGTACTCCGGAGTGCTCGGGCGGACGGCTACAGCCAGCCAGCCCGGCTACCAACAGCCCAGCCGCTAGCCCTACTGCTTTCCCTTTCGAAATCCTGGCCTGCGCACCGACTACCGTAGAATAGGAATTCATTGCGAAAAAATAGTAATGGGGCGGCAAGTTAAGGGCAATTAGTGCCCTAATAGTTCGCCCTTATGCTTTTCTTTCCTCTGGCCTGGCTTAGCGCCGAGCTTACCAGGCCAGCCAGCACGACACCTGTAAACCCAAACCCCCGGTTGCCGACGAGCGTCAGCAACCGGGGGTTTGGGTTTAGTCTTTACCTGGGCGAGCAATCGCTAGATACTCTCATCCTGCGTGCGCTGCACCGAGGCGCCTGGCTTCTCGTCGCCCAGCTTCTGCTCGTGCATGCGGATGCCTTCGCCCTGCTCGTCTAGCTCGTAGCTGCCTTCCTCGGTGAAGCCGGGGCCTTGGGCTTGCTCATTGGCGGTGCTGTGGTTGTTACCGCCCTGGGGCTCGGTTTCGGAGCCGCCGATGTGCAGGTTGCTCAGCTGGTCTTTCTGGTCGCTGCGTTGGGTGTAGCCGTTGGCGCCTACGTTGCGGTGGGCACTGGCGTCGTCGCTGTCTTTGTTGTTGCTTTGGTCGCGCTTGTAGTCGGCCTGCTTGGCTAGCTCCTCGTTGCCGGGGCCCACGCTGTTGGTGGGGTTCTGGTTGGGGGCGTCGGTTTGCTGACCGTCTTTTTTGGGCGTAGTGCCGTCTTCTTCGAATAGCTCGTCGCTGAGAATCATGATGCGGTGGGAAGTTTTGGGAGATTGCTGGTTTAGGAGGGCCGGGCAACCGGCCCGGCCGGGCGCCAGTACACAGCCACGGCAGGCGGCCCTTTGATAGGTGTACGCGCCGCCCGGCCCGAAGTTGGCCCCGGTATTTCCTTTGTTTTTCTTTTAGTACCCGCTCCCCTACTCATGGACCTCGCTAAGCTGTATCGCCCCACCCTTTTCAATTCCTGGCAGTTTATCGCCTTCACCGGGCTGCTGATGAGCGGCGGGGCCGAGCTACTGCTGCGCTTCGTGGTGCGGCGGCCGCTACCGTCCGGCTACGGCTGGCTCTACGTGTGCTGGGCGGCGCTTTTTGTGGTGGGCGCGCTGGTCAATTTATTTGGCAAGCCATCGGAGCACGGGCACCATCACCACCACTAGGGTAGATGCCGGCTAGTGGCTGGGTTTCAGGGCCCAGCCACTAGCCAATTGGCGGCAAGCTGAAGCTTAACCATTCGCTCATCATCGGCCGTATAGGGGCGTCTGCCGGGATGGTGGGGGGCTTCGTCTTTTTTCGACCAGCCCGCCCGTCTTTATGGTTCGGCTTTACGTTTCAAGACGATGCACACTCGATTACCGGGTTTCACCGCCGGGCTACTGGCCCTGCTGAGCCTAGCCGCCTGCGGCTCCAAGAAAGACGACACCGCCGAGGGCAAGCCCGGCAAAGGCGGCAAGAATGGGGGGCCAGCTCCCATCAAAGACTACCCCGTGCTCGTGGTGAAGCCCGACACGGTGACGCTCTACCAGGATTACCCGGCTACCATCCAGGGCCAGCAAAACGTTGAGATTCGCCCCAAGGTCGATGGCTTTGTCGAGGCTATTTATGTAGATGAGGGCGCCAGCGTGAAAAAGGGCCAGCGGCTCTTTCACATTTCGGCCCCGCAGTACGAGCAGGAGGTGCGCACGGCCCGCGCGGGCATCAAAACCGCCCAGGCCGAGGTAGACGCCGCCCGCATGGGCGTGCGCAAGGTGCAGCCGCTGGTGGCGCGCGGCATCATCAGCAAGTACGAGTTGGAAAGCGCCCAATACACGCTGGAAAGCAAGCTGGCCGCGCTGGCCCAGGCCCAGGCTACCCTTGCCAACGCCGAAACCAACCTCGGCTACACCACCATCGTGAGCCCGGTAAATGGCGTGATGGGCAGCATCCCCAACAAAATCGGGGCGCTGGTGAGTAGCACGTCCGCCGACCCGCTCACCACTGTTTCGAGCATCGGCAACGTCTATGCTTACTTTTCGCTCAGCGAAAAGGCGCTGCTCAGCTTCACGCGCCGCCGCGCCGGCAACACCCTGCAAGAAAAGCTGGCTAAGGTACCCGACGTGCGCCTGGTGCTGGCCGACGGCACGGTCTATGGCTATACCGGCCGCGTCAAAACGGCTATCGGTCAGATAAATACTGAAACTGGGGCCAGCAGCTTCCGCGCCACGTTTCCTAATCCGCAGGGCCTGTTGCGCAGCGGCAGTAGCGGCTCGGTACGCACCTTCCAGCCGATGGACAACGTGCTCATTATCCCGCAGAGCGCTACGTATGAGCTTCAGGGCAAGCGCTTTGCCTATGTACTGGGCCGCGATACGGCCGCCCACGCCCTGCCCCTCACCGTAGTGCCCACGCCCGACGGCGCCTCCTTCGTGGTGCAAAAAGGCCTGAAGGCCGGCCAGGAAGTGATACTGGAAGGCATCAGCGGGCTGAAGGAAGGCACCAAAATCCGGCCCAGAGTGGTGAAGAAAGCGCCTACGGAGATGGCGGGCTGAGGTCAGTTATCAGTTAGCAGTCATCAGTTATCAACTCCTGGCTAATGCTAGCTGAATTGTCAGCCTACTACTGCGTGATAACTGCTAACTGATAACTGAAATTCTATGCTAAAAATATTCATTGAGCGCCCCGTGCTCTCCACCGTTATCTCGGTTATTATTGTGCTGCTGGGGGTGCTGGGGCTGCTGTCGCTACCTATTGCGCAGTACCCCGACATTTCGCCGCCCACGGTGCAGGTGTCGGCCAGCTATGCGGGGGCCAATGCCGACGTGGTGCTCAAGAGCGTGATTGTGCCGCTGGAGGAGCAGATAAACGGCGTGGAGGGCATGACCTACATGACGTCCTCGGCCACCAACGACGGCGCGGGCTCCATTCAAGTGTATTTCAACGTGGGTACCGACCCCGACCAGGCGGCCGTGGACGTGCAGAACCGGGTGTCCAGCGCCACCAGCCTGCTGCCGCAGGAAGTAACCCTGGCCGGCGTGACGGTGCGCAAGCGCCAGAGCAGCAACCTGTTGATTTTTGCCCTCTACTCCGATAATCCGGCCTACGACCAGACGTTCCTTCAGAACTACGCCCAGATTAATATCGTGCCCCAAATCAAGCGGGTCAACGGCGTGGGCGATTCCAACGCCTTTGGTTCGCGCGACTACGCTATGCGCGTCTGGCTCAAGCCCGATGTGATGGCCATATATGGCCTCACGCCGGCCGATATCACGGCCGCCCTGGCCGACCAGAACGTGGAGGCCGCCCCCGGCAAGTTCGGCGAAAACTCCGACCAGAGCTTTCAGTACGTTATCAAGTACACCGGCAAGCTGCTCTCGGCCGAGCAGTTTGGCGACATCGTGCTCAAGGGCACGGCTCAGGGCCAGCTGCTGCACCTTAAAGACGTGGCTCGCATTGAGTTGGGCGCGCAGGCCTACAGCAGCAACAGCGCCACGTTTGGCAAGCCCTCGGTGGGTATTTCGGTCAATCAAACGCCGGGCTCCAACGCCCGCGAGGTTATCGAAAAGTCCATTGCCGTGCTGCAAGCGGCCGAGAAGGACTTTCCGGCTGGCATTCACTACACCAACCTGGTGAATATCAACGACTTTTTGGATGCCTCCATTGACAAGGTAATCCACACGCTGATTGAGTGTTTTGCGCTGGTGTTTCTGGTGATTTTCATCTTCCTCCAGGACTTTCGCTCCACCATCATCCACGGCGTGTCGGTGCCGGTGTCGATTATCGGCACGTTCTTCTTCCTCAAGCTCTTTGGCTACAGCATCAACCTACTGACGCTCTTTGCCTTGGTACTCGCCATCGGCATCGTGGTCGATGATGCCATCGTGGTGGTCGAGGCCGTGCACGCCAAGCTGGAAAGCGGCTATACCTCCCCGCGCCGCGCCGCCATCGACGCCATGAGCGAGATAACCGGCGCTATCGTGAGCATCACGCTGGTGATGGCGGCCGTGTTTTTACCGGTTACGTTCATTACCGGCTCGGTGGGCGTGTTTTATAAACAATTCGGGATAACGCTGGCGGTCGCCATCCTGATTTCGGCCGTTAATGCCCTCACGCTGTGCCCGGCGCTGGCTGCCCTGTTCCTGCTGCCGCCCCACCACGAGGAAGACAAGCAGGCCGAGAAGAAAACCCTTATGCAGCGTTTTGGCGTTGCTTTCAACGCGGCTTACGATGCGCTGGTAGCCAAGTACACCCGCGCCGTGCAGTTTTTGATGGGGCGCCGCTGGCTGGCTCTGGCCGGCGTGGCGGGCTTCGGGGTGGCCTTGTACTTTTTAATGACGAGCACGCCGAGTAGCTTCGTACCCAACGAGGACATGGGCACCGTGTTCGTCAACGTGAGCCTGCCGCCCGCCTCCACCTTGGAGCGCACCACGGCCGTTAATAACGAGGTCGATAGCCTGATTCGGACCATCCCGGCGGTGCGGGGCACGCTGCGCATCACGGGCCAGAATTTCCTGGCCGGCGCGGGCAGCGCCTACGGCATGGTCATCGTGCGCCTCAAGCCCTGGGACGAGCGCCCCGACATGAACAACGAGGCGGTTATCAAGAAGATAACCCAACTCACAGCCCACATCCGGGCCGGCGATATCCGTAGCATTTCGCAGCCCACCATCACGGGTTTTGGCTCCACGGGCGGCTTCACATTTCAGCTGCAAGACAAGGGCGGGCACACCACGGCCGAGTTTTACAAAGTGGCCCAGGACTACCTGGCCAAGCTCAGCCAACGGCCGGAAATCCAGTTTGCCACTACGGCTTTCAACCCCGGCTTTCCGCAGTACCAGCTTAGCGTAAACGTGGCGAAGGTGAAGGAAGCCGGCCTAACGGAGAAGGACATCCTGAACGCTATGCAGGTGTACTACGGCGGCTCCTACGCTTCCAATTTCAACCAGTTTGGCAAGCAGTACCGCGTGATGGTGCAGGCCGACACCGCCTACCGCTCCAACCCCGAGGGCCTGAGCAAAATCTTCGTGCGCAACGCCACGGGCAGCATGGCGCCCATCACCGAGTTCGTGACGCTCAAGCGCATCTACGGGCCCGAAAGCCTGTCACGCTTCAACCTGTTCACCGCCATTTCAGTCAACGGCTCGCCCAAGGAAGGCACGAGCTCGGGGCAGGCTCTGGTGGCTATCCAGGAGGTAGCCAAGCAGTTGCCAGCCGGCTATGGGTTTGAGTTTTCGGGCATCAGCCGAGAAGAAGAGGGCAGCGGGCAGCAGTCGCTCTACATTTTTGCCCTGTCGCTGGTGTTCGTGTACCTGCTGCTGAGCGCGCAGTACGAGAGCTACATTTTGCCGTTCGCGGTGCTGTTTTCCATCCCGATTGGCCTGAGCGGCACGTACTTATTTGCCAAGATTTTCGGGGTTGATAATAACATCTACCTCCAGATTTCGGTGATTATGCTCATCGGCCTGCTGGCTAAGAACGCCATTCTGATTATCGAATTTTCGCTGGCCCGCCGCCGCGACCACGGCCTGGAGATAATCGACGCGGCCCTCGAAGGCGCCAAGGCCCGCCTGCGGCCCATTTTGATGACTTCGTTCGCGTTCGTATTTGGCCTGATGCCGCTGCTGTTTGCCAGCGGCGCGGGCGCCAACGGCAACAAGGCCATCGGGGCGGGCGCCATCGGCGGGATGCTGTTTGGCACGCTGGTGGGGGTGTTCTTCATTCCCGTGCTGTTCATGATTTTTGAGAGCTTGCAGGAGCGCATCAGCGGGCCGCCCAAGACAAAGGCGCAACTTGAGGAGGAAGAAGCCGGGGGCGGTGCGCCCCAGCCCGACGACAAAGTCCAGCCCCGGCAAGATGGCCCCCAGACCGATGAAAAATCTGCGCCCCAGCCGGCGCTGGCTTAGCGCCTATGCTCCAGTAGCCAGCCTCTCCGCCTCACTCCTTCAGTTATGATTACCAACAGTTTATTTCGGCTGGCTACTCCCCTGCTCGTGCTCGTAGCCGCCAGCGGCTGCGGCATCCTGCACCCGTATGGCCGGCCCGAAACGCCCACCACCGGCCTCTACCGCGACGCGGCTACCACTGACACGACCACGCTGGCCAGCCGACCATGGCAGCAGCTTTTCACCGACCCGCTGCTGCAAAAGCTCATCACCGAGGGCATAGCCAACAACCGCAACCTGCAAGTAGCCGACGCCCGCATTGCCCAGGCGCAGGCCCTGCTGGCCCAGAGCCGGGCGGCCTTTCTGCCCAGCCTGAACGGGCGGGCTACCACTACCCTCTCGCGGGTCGGCGGCTCCTTCGTGGGTACCAGTACGGGGGGTAGCACCACCACTACGGGCGGCGGTACCGGCGGCACCGTACCGGGCGGCGGCACCACGGGTGGGGGGACTACGGGCGGGGGTACCGTGCCGGGTGGCGGTACCACTGGTGGGGGAACTACGGGCGGCACTACCCCCGGCGGCACCACCGGCACCACAACCACCGACCAGTCAAGCATCGTGACGGGCGGCGCGGCCCACCAGTATTTATTGGGCCTGAGCAGCAGCTGGGAGGCCGACGTGTGGGGCAAGCTGCGCAGCACCAAGCGCTCCTACGCAGCTTCAGTGCTCCAGAGCGAGGCTTACCGGCGCGTGGTACAAACCCAGCTCATCGCCGACATTGCCGACAACTACTACTCGCTGCTGGCCCTGGATGCGCAGCTCGAAATCACGCGTCAGACCGTGCAAAACCGCATCCGCGACGTGGAGGTGATGAAGCTGCTGCTCGAAGGCGACGTGGTAACCGGCGCCGCCGTGGTGCAGAGCGAGGCCCAGCGCTACGCCGCCGAGGTTACCATCCCCGATTTGCAGCGCAACATCCGGGAGGCCGAAAACCTGTTGGCTACGCTGCTGGGCCGCACGCCCGGCCCCATCGAGCGCAGCTCGCTGGCCAGCCAGGCCCCCGCCCCGGCGCTGCTCACCGGCGTGCCCAGCCAGTTGCTGCGTAACCGCCCCGACGTGCAGCAGGCCGAGTACGCCTTCGAGTCTACGTACGAGCTGACCAACGCGGCACGCACCTATTTCTACCCCAGCTTCACGGTGACGGCCAACGGCGGCCTCACCAGCACCACCATCGACAAGCTGTTTTCGCCCACGGCCGTCTTTGCCAGCCTCGTGGGCGGCCTGGCCCAGCCGGTATTCAACCAGGGTATAAACCGCCTGCGGCTGGCCCGCTCGCAGGCTTTGCAGCAGGAGTATCTATACACCTACCAGCAAACGATGTTCGTGGCCGGCCAGGAAGTATCCAACGCGCTGTTTTCCTACCAGAGCGCCACGGAAAAAGCCCAGATTAGGGCCCGGCAGCTGACTGCGCTTAACAAGGCTGTGGACTACACGCAGGAGCTGCTGCGCGCGGGCTTTGCCAACTACACCGAGGTACTCACCTCGCAGCAGGCCCTGCTACAAGCCCAGCTCAACGGCGTAAACGACCAGCTACAACAGCGCCAGGCCGTCACCGACCTCTACCACGCCCTGGGCGGCGGCTGGCGGTAGCGGCTTCTGAAACAGCCACTTACTCAACCGCCGAAGTGCCCGACAAATAGGTTGTTAGCGGCGCAGCGTAATAGACTTCAGGTGGCGGTCCAGGCCCTGCCAGCGCATCGTGCGCTGGCCAGCCTCGGCTTCCAGCGAAAACTGCTCTCCTATCAGCCCGATGTCCTGGAGAAACTGTTCTTCCGGCTCTGTTTGGTGGGAACCAACGGGAAAGTTATACTCAAGCAAAAAGTAAGCGGGCGGCCCCTGTTGCCGGAAAGTCCGGTCGGGAGAAGCATGAAGGGAAAAATAAACCGGATAAGTCTTGCTCAGGTACGTAAGCTGCCCCTCAAACTCGGGGCGGCCGTTGCGACCCTTACGCGGCACCTGCACCGGGGCCAGAGTTAGCGTAGCAAACTGGCGCAGTACCGTGTCTTTGGGCAAGCTGGTCGGACGCTGAAAAAGCGGCCGGGGCTTGTAGGTAACTTCCTCCAGCGTCCAGCGGCCCGTTACCTGCGGCGCTACTTCCTTAAGGATATCCGCCTCAATTTTATTGTAATCAGGCGCCGGGGCCACGGTCGGGGCAGAGGCGCAGCCGGTAGCGAGCCCCAGTACTAGTAGAGACGGGAGAAGAAGACTTGCTTTCATACGCTATGAAGATAAAGAACTCCGTGAAGGTAGCCTATTCGCTATGATTACTCAGCTGAAGCATGAAAAGCACCCACCAAATTCTGTTTTTTAGACTAGCGTACTAATAGCCAGGCCACGCCAAGCGTTCGCCGCCCCGCAACGCATTGAAGCCGGGCAGGACTGCGTCTGCTAGTTCCTCTAGCTACACAATGTAGTATGGGCTACGGGCTACTACGCAGCGGTTTGAACCCGCAGCGCAATGCGGGTAGCTCCTCTGCGATGGCTGCCAACTCGAGGCGGGCCACTGGCTACCCCTTAGCAGCCAGCCCGCGCAGCACCTCCTTCGTCTTGCTGACGTGGTCGGTAGCGCCGCTCATGGAATTGAAGATGTAGGCGATTTTCCCCTCCTGGTCAATGACGAACGTGACACGGCCGGGCAGCAAACCCAGGAAGGCGCGCGGCACTTCGTACTGCTTGCGTAGCTGCCCGCTGGTGTCGGCCAGCAGCGGGAAGGGCAGCCGGTGCTTCTGGCTGAATTTCTGGTGCGAAGCCTCGCTGTCGGAGCTTACGCCCACTACCACGGCCCCGAGGTCCAGAAAATCGGCGTACTGGTCGCGGAAGGCGCAGGCTTCGGCCGTGCAGCCGGGCGTATCGTCCTTGGGATAAAAATACAGGACCACCGCCCGCCCGCGTTGGTCAGCCAGGTGAAAGATTTCGCCCTTATCGGTGGGCAACGTAAAATCGGGGGCTTGGTCGCCGAGCTGAAGCATAGCTAGTAATGAACGATTAGCAGTGAGCAATGAACAATCTGGGTAACAATTGTTCACTGCTCACTGCTAATCGCTCATTATTTCGTCAGCCAGCCATTGGCGTCCAGCCAGTTCTGAAGGCGCTCCATCCACTGGTCCTTAGTGGTTTTGTTGTTCATGCCGAAGCCGTGGCCGCCTTTAGGGTAGAGGTGCATTTCGGCGGGCACGTTGTGGCGATGCAGGGCCTGGTAAAAGACGAGGCTGTTTTGCACGGGTACCGTCTGGTCGTCTTCGGCGTGCACGAGGAAGGTGGGCGGCGTTTGGGCCGTCACTTGCAGCTCGTTGGAGTAGCGGCGCACCTGCTCGGGGCTAGCGGTGGCGCCGATGAGGTTATCGCGCGAGCCGGTATGCTTGAGGCTATCGCTGAAGCTGATAACTGGGTAGAGCAGCACCAGAAACGCGGGCCGCACCGACGCCGGGCCGGGGTTGTCGCCCACGGGCTGGGCAAAGTGGGTGCCCGCTGTAGCCGCCAGGTGGCCGCCCGCCGAGAAGCCCATCAGGCCAATGCGCTCGGGGTTGAGGTTGTACTTGGGAGCCAGCTGGCGCACCATGCGCAGGGCCTGCTGGGCATCGAGCAGCGGGGCAATGCTTTTGTCGGGCTGGCTGCGGTCGTTGGGCAGGCGGTATTTTAGTACGAAGGCCGTGATGCCCAGCTCACTCAGGCGCTTGGCCACGTCGTAGCCCTCGTGGTCGATGGCCAGCCGGGCATAGCCACCGCCGGGACAAATGATGACTGACGTGCCATTGGCCTTCTCCCGGCTGGGGGTAAACACCGTGAGTGTGGGCTGGATAACGTTGGAGATACGCACGCCACCATTCTCGCTTACCACACTTTCCTCCACCTTGCTGGGCTTAGAATCGGGAATATTGCCGGTGTAGAGCGAGAGCACGGGCGCGGCGGTGCCGGCGGCGGTAGTGGGGCCGGGCACGGCTTGGGCATGGAGTTGGGTGGTGGTAGTCAAGCTCAGCAAGCCGAAGGCCAGCAACAGGGTGGTCTTTTGCATAAAAGGCAATTTAACAGGTATTATACGCGGCAATAGCGCCGCGGTAGGCGGGCACCGGCGGCGCTATTGCCCTACTTTCGGGTATGAAAACGTACTATTCTGAATTTCGTTTTGCCCGGCCCTGGCCGGTGCTGGCGGCGCTGCTTACGCTCACCACCTGCGCCCCCACGGCCAAGGTGCCGGTGGCTACCGCGCTGGCTGGCCCAGCCCCCACCACACCACCGGGCGGCATACAGGCTGATTTCAAAGCTGCCGCCGACCAGTTTCTGGCTAGCTACAACCAGGAGTACGTGCGCCTCTATACGCAGGCCAGCGAGGCCGAGTGGACCAGCAACACCCACATTGTGCCCGGCGACACCACCAACGCCGGCCGCACCGCCCGCGCCAACGAGCGCATGGCCGCCTTCGCCGGCTCGGCCGCCAATATTGCCAAGCTGCGCGAGCTGCTGGCCCACAAAGACCAGCTCACGCCGCTGCAAGTCAAGCAGCTCGAAACGGCGCTTTACAACGCCGCCAACTCGCCCCAGACTGTGGCTGCCTTGGTGAAGCAGCGCATTAAAGCCGAGGCCGCCCAGACCGAAAAGCTCTACGGCTTTACCTACACCTACGCGGGCAAGCCCGTCACGACCAACGACCTCGACGAGCTGCTGCGCACCGAAACCAACCCGCAGAAGCGCCAGCAAATCTGGGAAGCCAGCAAGGAAATCGGTCCCACGCTCAAGCCCGGCTTGCTGAACCTGCGCGACCTGCGCAACCAGACGGTGCAGGCGCTGGGCTACCCCGATTTCTTTTCCTACCAGGCCAGCGACTACGGCCTGAGCCGCCAGGAAATGATGCAGCTCGTGCGCCAGCTCAACGACGAGCTGCGCCCCCTCTACCGCGAGCTGCACACCTACGCCCGCTACGAATTGGCCAAAAAATACGGCGCCAAGCAAGTGCCCGACTACCTGCCTGCCCAGTGGCTCCCCAACCGCTGGGGCCAGGACTGGGGCAGCCTGGTGACGGTGAAAGGCCTGAACCTCGACGCCGTACTGGCTAAAAAAGGCCCCGAGTACCCCGTCAAACAGGCCGAGCGCTTTTACCAAAGCCTGGGCTTCCCGGCCCTGCCGGGTAGCTTCTACGAGAAAAGCAGCCTCTACCCGCTGCCCGCCACGGCCAGCTACAAAAAGAACAACCACGCCTCGGCCTGGCACATGGACCTGGACCAGGACGTGCGCAGCCTGATGAGCGTAGAGCCCAACACCGAGTGGTACGAAACCACCCACCACGAGCTGGGCCATATTTACTACTACCTCACCTACACTAACCCCGAGGTGCCCCCGCTGCTGCGCCAGGGCGCCAACCGCGCCTACCACGAGGCCATCGGCAGCATGATGGGCCTAGCCGCGCAGCAAAAGCCCTTCCTGGCTGGCCTGGGGCTGATTGATGCCAAAACCAAAACCGACCAGACCCAGCAATTGCTGAAGGAGGCGCTGCAATACGTGCCCTTCATCCCCTTCGCCTCGGGCGTGATGAGCGAGTGGGAAAACGCCTTTTATGCCGAAAACATGCCCGCCGACCAGCTCAACGCCAAGTGGTGGGCGCTCTGCAAGCAGTACCAGGGCATGGTGCCGCCCACCGCGCGCGGCGAAAACTTTCTCGACCCCGCTACCAAAACCCACATCAACGACGACCCCGCGCAGTACTACGACTACGCGCTGAGCTACATCATCTTATTTCAACTGCACGACCACATCGCTCGCAAAATCCTGCACCAGGACCCGCACGCCACCAACTACTACGGCAGCCGCGAAGTCGGCCAGTTTTTGCAGGATATTATGCGCCCCGGCAGCAGCCGCGACTGGCGCACGGTGCTCAAGGAAGAAACCGGCGAGGACCTGTCGGCGAGGGCGATGGTCGATTATTTCCAGCCGCTGATGGTGTACCTGAAAGCGCAGAACAAGGGCCGTAAATACACGATGTAATGACCAAATTAACAAGCTTTTTCAACTTCCCGAACAAGTCAACAACCCTCCTTGGCCTGCTCTGCCTGGGCCTGCTGCGCGCGGCGGCCCCAGGCCCAGTGCGCGCACAAGCACGCACCGCCGCCACACCCCTCTGCATCGGCGAAACCTTCACGCTGGCCTCCAAGGTGCTGGGCGAAACCCGGCGCCTCAACGTGTACGTGCCGCCCGTGTATCGCGACTCGGCCACCGTGCGGCTGCCCGTGCTGTACATGCCCGATGGCGGGCTGGCCGAGGATTTTCTGCACGTAGCGGGCTTGGTGCAGGTGCTGGTGGGCAACGGCACCATGCGGCCGTTTATCCTGGTGGGCATCGAGAACACCCAGCGCCGCCGCGACCTCACCGGCCCCACCACCAATGCCGACGACAAGAAAATAGCGCCCCGCGTGGGTGGCTCGGCCGCGTTCCGGCAGTTTATCCGCCGCGAGCTGATGCCGGCCGTGCGCCAGCGCTACCGCACCACCCCCGAAACTGCCCTGGTGGGCGAGTCGCTGGCGGGCCTTTTCGCGGTGGAAACACTGCTGCTGGAGCCCGATTTATTTGATACCTACCTGGCTTTCGACCCCAGCCTGTGGTGGAATAATGGGCAGCTCGCCAAGCAGGCCGCGGGCCCGTTGGCAGCCTATCGCGGCCCCGCCAAAACGGTGTATCTGGCCACCAGCAGCCAGGGCGACACCGCCGCTACCCGGCAGCTGGCCAGCCTGTTGCGCACCCCCAGCCAGCCGCGCTATACCGGCTACTACGAGCCCATGCCGGCCGAAACGCACGCTACCATCTACCACCCCGCTGCCTTGCGGGGCTTGCGGCTGGTGCTCAAGCCGCCGGCTACTCCGGCGGCTAAGTAGCAGCACGGCAAATAATAAAAGCCATGGCATCAAGCTGACAATACGCAGCTTGATGCCATGGCTTTTATTATTTTATATCACTCCCTTTTCGCCTGTCATGCTGCGCTTGCGAAGCATCTTATCGCGCCAGAACAAGGTCGCTCGACGGTCATAAGATGCTTCGCAAGCGCAGCATGACAGACGGAAAAGAAGACCACATGCTACTATTCTTACGCCTGCTTAGCTATTAGCCAACAGGCGCTCGGCCAGCGCGGTGTGTTGCTCATCGGCCTGCTTGGCCTCTTCTACCGAGCTATGCAGCGCCTGCGCAGTTTGCGTGAGGCCGGCGGCCTTGGCGTACGAGGCTACGGTGCCGAATGAGGCAATCCAGTAGTGCAGGGCCATTTGGCCACTGGCGATGATGCCGAGGTCGCGCACCTGGTCGGTATCGGCCTGGCTGCGGATTTCCTTGCTCACTTCGTAATGAGCTTCCAGGATTTCATTGTCCTGGTCATCGACGCCGCCGGCCTCGGCGATGGCTTGCTCGATGCGCTGCTGCCACTGCTTGGCGGTATCGTTGCCGCGCTGCAACAGGGTTTTGAGTTCGGCGTCGGTGGCATCGTCCAGGATGTCGCTGGTGGCCTTGGCGGCCACTTTGCTGCCGGCTTGCTGGGCGGCCAGGCCGTTCTTGATAAGCTGCTTGAGGTCTTCCGTATTCATGGGAAAAGGAGTTGGGGAGAGAATTGTAATCTTAGGTACTACCCTGAGCAATTGTGGGTTACTCGAAGAGGCGGGCCTATAGCAGTCGGCCGGACGAGGCTACTGCCCGTCCGCCCGACCGGTTACCCCCTGAACGTTCTCGCATTAAGCCAGCTGCCGCCAAGCCAGGCGCAGCTTACTCGCAGGAGATAAAATCGTGAAATTATTTTCTCCTCGACTCACCGTGCCAGCCTTACTTCTTGAGCACCACGTAACCGTAGGCCGGCAGCGTCACCGAGCTACCCACGCTGTAGGCGCCGCCTTGCAAGGCATTGGTCCAGCTGGAGTTGGCCAGGGCGGCGGGCACGGCGTACTGCACCGGCCGGTTGCGCACGTTGACCAGTACCAGCGCCTGGTCGGTGCCCGCCGTTTTGGTGAAGGCGCACACGTCGGCGGTGCTGTACGAGGTGGGCGCGCCGTGTTGGAGCGCGGGGCTGGCGGCGCGGGCCGTGAGCAGCTGCTGGTAGGCGCGCTTCACGTCGGGGTGGGCGCCCCACTGCACTTTCACGCCAGTGAAGGGGAAGGTGATGGGCGTGGTCATACCCGCTTCCTGGCCGTTGTAGACCAAGGGAATGCCCTTGAAGCAGGAAGCGATAACGAAGGCCGACATGGCCCCATCCTTGCCGCCGTACAGGGCCACGGGCGTGCCATCCGAGCCGTTTACGTCGTGGTTGGTGGTGTAGCGCACTACGTGCTGGGTGGCAGCAGCCCCCACATACTCGCTGGCATTGAGGTCATTGAAGCGGGTAGCGGGGCCATTGCTGCCGTACACGTTGCGCAGCGCGCCGTAGAAGTTGAAGCCAAAGTTATAGTCGAACCCCGCGGCAAAATTGCTGCTGCGGGTGCCTTCATTGAGCAGCAACAGCTTGTGGCTCCTGATGCTACGGAGCGTATCGACGGCCTGCTTCCAGAAGTCATCGGGCTGAAAATCGCCGTAGTCGCAGCGGAAGCCATCGACGTTGGCCTTGTACACCCACGATTTCATGGCCGAAATCTGCGCCAGGCGCATGGCGAAGTTGCTGAAATCGAGCTGGGCTACGTCAGTGTAGTTGGTGTTGGGAGGCGAGAGGATGTTGCCGGCGGCATCGCGCAGGTACCAGTCGGGGTGCGCCGTTATCCAGGCGTTGTCCCAGCTCGTGTGGTTGGGCACCCAGTCCAGCATCACGCTCAGGCCCCGGGCGTGGGCACCGTCTACGAGCGTGCGCAGGTCGGTGAGGGTGCCGAATTCGGCATTTACCTCGGTGTAGTCCTTCACGCTGTAGGGCGAGTTGACGGAGCGCACCGCGCCCACCGGATAAATAGGCATGAGGTACAGCACGTTGACCCCAATGGCCTTGATGGAATCGAGCCGCGCCGTGACGCCCGCAAAATTGCCGCCCTGGCTGAAGGCCCGCATGTTGACCTGGTAAATCACCGCATCCTCCCGGTTGGGCACCGCGCCAAACGGCGTGCCGTACTGCGGCGGCGTGGGCGTAATTGGGATAGGGTCGGTGGGCGGCTGCGGCTCGTCGGGGCGGCAGCCGGTGAGGAGGCCAGCGGCCAGCGCCAGGGCCAGGCTGCCTTTGCAGAAATGGGTTAAAAGGGGCATACGGGTGGGAGAATGTTGCCCGGCTTGGGCACGTTATAGGTTTAATAAGTTGCTGCTCCTACCCTAGCGGCCAGCCGCCACGGGCTTGAAGCTGATGGCCGCGCCGCCGCCCGGCGCGAGGCGCAGCGTGAGCTTCGACTTGCTGGTGACTACCTGCCTGGTAATCTGGTAGCTAGCGGGGTTTTGCTGGTAATCGGCGTCTTTGCCATCGGCGTAGAGGATGGCTTCGTAGCGCTGGCCAGGCGTGAGAAAATCCAGCTTAATGGGCTGCTGGCGGGCATTTTCGTCGGTGATGCTGCCCAGGTACCACTCGTCTTTACCTTTGGCGCGGCGCACGGTGGTGAGGTAGTCGCCGGGCTCGGCGGCCAGGATGCGCGTGTCGTCCCAATCCACCGGCACGTCTTCGATAAACTGGAAGGCGTCGAGGTGCTCGTTGTAGTTTTCGGGCAGGTCGGCGGCCATTTGCAGGGGCGAGTACAGGGTCACGTACAGGGCCAACTGCTTGGCGAGCGTGGTGCGCACCTGGTGCTTGCCGGTGGGCTCGAAGTTTTGGAGCTTGAAGATGCCGGGCGTGTAGTCCATCGGCCCGCCCATGAAGCGGGTGAAGGGCATAATCGTCTCGTGCTCCGGCGGGCTGCCGATGCTGAAGGCGTTGTACTCGTTGCCCCGGCCGGCCTCGCCGGCCAGCCAGTTGGGGTAGGTGCGGTGGAGGCCGGTGGGACGCACCGACTCGTGCATATCGACCGTGACGTGGTGCCGGGCGGCCATCTCGGCCACGCGTACGTAGTGGTTGCTCATCCACTGGCCGTCGTGGTGCTCGCCGCGCGGGATGATGCGGCCCACGTAGCCCGTTTTCACGGAGGGGTAGCCGTAGCGGTTCATGAAGGCGTACGCCGTGTCGAAGTGCTGCTCGTAGTTGGTGGCCGAGCCCGAGGTTTCGTTGTGCATCAACAGGCTCACATTCTTACCTTTAGCATAGTCGCGCAGCTCCTGCACGTTGAAGTCGGGGTACGGCGTCACGAAGTCAAATACGTTTTCCTTCCAGTTGCCAAACCAGTCTTCCCAGCCCACGTTCCAGCCCTCGACCAGCACGCCGGGAATGTGGTGCTGGGCCGCGAAGTCGATGTAGCGCTTCACGTTGGCGGTGTTGGCGCCGTGGCGGCCGGTGGGGATGAGGCGGCCCTGCGCGTCCAGCGTATCGATGCTGTTGGCGTACTTCCAGTCGCTTTTACCAATCTGCATTTCCCACCATACACCCACAAATTTCATGGGCTTAATCCAAGAAACGTCCTGGAGTTTGCTGGGCTCGTTGAGGTTGAGAATGAGCTTAGAAGCCAGAATGTCGGGCGCGTTGTCGCTCACGATGAGCGTGCGCCAGGGCGTGCGGGCGGGCGCGTGCAGAAAGGCTTTGTTGCCCACCGCGTCGGGCACGAGCTGCGCCGTGAGGCGGTGGCTGGCCCCGTCTACGTGCAGCTGCATGGCTGGGTAATCGACCTGCGCCGCCTCGTGGATATTGAGATACAGCCCGTTATCGGCCTTGAGCATGAGCGGCGTGGCCACGGCCTGCGCATCGGGCGCGTTGCGCACCGCGATTTCGCCCGAGCCTTTCACCTGGGCCGAGTTATCGACCGCGCTCAGGCGCGACTTGGTGTAGAGGTACTCGTTGGTGTCGTAGTCGCCGGGAATCCAGAACGCCTGGTGGTCGGCGGGCAGGGCAAACTCGGTCAGCTCGTCGGTCACCACGAAGTTGCCCAGCGCCTGCTGGCGCGGAAACTCGTAGCGGAAGCCTACCCCATCGGCAAAGACGCGAAACACCACGTCGAGCCGGCGGCCGGGGGCCGCCGCCTGGCGCAAATGCACCGTGAGCTGCTGGTAGTGGTTGCGGATGTTTTTGACCTCGCCCAGCACGGGCTGCCAGGTTTCGTCCACGTCCTTCACGTCGCTGCCCGTCAGCAGCAGCGGGCCGTCGAAGCCCTTTCCATCCTGGAATGTGAGGCCCAGCCGCGAGGCATTGACCACCGGCTTTGCGCCGTACGCCACGGTGTAGCGCGGCTGGCCCCCAGCCAGGGCAAACGTCAATTTTACCTTGCCCATGCCAGCCGTCAGCGGTCCGCCCGGCTGGGCAGACGCTGATGAGCTGGCAAGCAGCAACAAAAACAAATACTTCTTCATCAGGTAACTAGCGAAAAATAAACGGAGCCCCACCGCTGGCTAGCGGCGGGCGGCTCCGGACTAGTGGCGCAGCACTACGTACTGGTAAGGCTGCAAAGTGTAGGTAGTACCGGAGGCACTGGCTGGCCCGGCCAGGGCGTTTTTCCAGGTGGTGCCACTTAGCGCGGCGGGTAGTTGGTAAGTCACGGCTTTGTCGCGCAGGTTGGTCAGCACCAGCAGCTGCTCGCGGCCCAGCGTTTTGGTGAAGGCGCACACGTCGTCGCTGCTGTAGCTGGCTAGCTGGCCGTTGCGCAGGGCCTCGCTGCCGTTGCGCAGACGGATGAGCTGTTTGTACTCGCGCGTTACGGCCGGGTTGGGCGTCCAGTCGATGGGCTTGCGCGGGCCCATGAAGGGGATGCGCCGGGCGTAGCCCACTTCCTGGCCGTTGTAAATCATGGGCACGGCCTTCATGTAGGCGGCCACCACGAAGGCCGCCATCGCCCCGCGCTCGCCTTTGAACATCTCCTGCGGCGGGCCTTCCGAGCTGTTGATGTCGTGGTTGGAGGTGTAGCGCACCATGCGGGCCGTGGGCGGCGCGTCGCGGTACGCGGCGGTATTGAGCGAGTCGAGCAGCTTCACGCTGCGGCCCTTGCCCATAATCTCGTGCCGCATCACCTGGATGAACGGGAAGTCGTAATCCAGTTGAAAGCCGGCCTGAAAGAAGTATTTCTTCTTATCGCCTTCGGCCAAAAACAGCAGCTTGTGGCCGGGAATGCTGCGCAGGCTAGCCAGCGCCTCGGTGAAAAACGCCTGGGTCGGTCCATCGGCGTAGTCGAAGCGGTAGCCATCGGTATTGGCCGCGTACACCCAGTAGCGCAGGGCGCTAATCATGGCCGCCCGCAGTTGGGGGTTTTGGAAATCGAGCTGGGCGATGTCTTTCCAGGCCGGGATGGGGTTCACGATGTTGCCGCTGGCGTCGTGCACGTACCAATCGGGGTGGGCTTTTATCCAGGGGTGGTCCCAGCTGGTGTGGTTGCCCACCCAGTCGAGAATAACGGCCAGGTGGCGGGCGTGGGCGGCATCGACCACGGCACGCAGGTCGGCGAGCGTGCCGAATTCGGGGTTGACGGCCGTGTAGTCGCGCACCGCGAAGGGCGAGTCCACGGCCCGCTCCTTACCGATGGGGTAAATGGGCATCAGGTACACCACATTCACCCCCAGCGCTTTGATGGAATCGAGCCTAGCCAGCACGCCTTTGAAGTCACCCGCCTGGCTAAAGCCCCGCATGTTGACCTGGTAGATGGTCGCGTTCTGGCTTTCGGGCACACCTTTGAAGGGCTTGCCGTACTGCACCGGGTCTTTAAGACTGGCCGTGGGCTGGCAGTGGGCCGCTACCGCGCCACCCAACAGCGCCAGGAATGAAAGAAGAGACGTTTTTTTCATGAAATGCGCAGTAGCTCGGAATACAAAGCCTAAGCTACTTTTTTAGTAGCCCGTGTTTTGGATGAGCGTGGGGTTGGCCACGACGTCGGTGGAGGGGATGGGGAACAGGTTGAGGTTGTTTGAAACCGCCTTGCCGGCGGCTACGCCGCCTTTCCAGGGCCACAGGTAGGAGGCCGTGGTGAAGCGGCCGAAGCGCACGAGGTCGGTGCGGCGGGTACCTTCCCAGTACATTTCGCGGCCGCGCTCTTTCAAAATGAAGTCGGCGGCGGTGAGTTCGGCGGCGGTGATGCGGCCGGACTGGTTGCCGTAGGCACGGTCGCGCAGGGCATTTACGTAGTCGAGGGCCTGGGTTTGGGTGCCGCCCTGGCCGCCGCGCAGCACGGCTTCGGCGTACATGAGGTACACGTCGCCGAGGCGCAGCAGCGGGAAATCAGTGTCCACGAAGGTGCCCTGCGGGTCGTTGCCGGGCGCACCGGTCGAGGTTACGTTCTTCCACTTCGTCACGGCGTAGCCGTCGGTGAATTGGGTGAGGTCGTTGATTTCGAGGTTTTGGCCGGTTTGGAAAAACATGGCCCGGCGGTCGGCCCCGCTGGCACCGGGGAAGAGCAGCGGCAGGGTTTTGCGCGTGCGGTTGCCCGCCCAGCCACTGCTGACGCCGTAATTACCGCCCACCATGCTGCCGCCCACCGCCGCGTGTATCAGGTAGGTGGTGCCGCCGTAGGTCTGCGATACGAGGCCGTCGCTGGTGATGGGGAAGATGATTTCCGAAGCCGCCTTCACGTTGTTATCGGCCAGGAAAAGCCACTGGTAGTTGTCGGCCAGCTTGTAGCCTTCGCCCAGGATTTTGGTGCAGTACGTGAGGCAGTCGGTGTAGCGGGCCGTGCCCGTGTACACCTCCGCGTTGAGGTAGAGCTTGGCCAGCAGAGCCTGCACGGCGCCCTGGTCGGCGCGGCCGTAGGGCGCCTGGCGCGCCGGCTTCAGCAGCGGCTCGATTTCCTTCAGCTCCGACTCAATGTAGGCAAACAGGTCGGCGCGCTTGATTTGCTTGGGCAGGGCCTTGCTGGGCGCGTCGGCCTCGGTTACGAAGGGCACGTTACCGTACATATCCAGGGCGTGGTAGTAGGCCAGGGCGCGCAGAAAGCGGGCTTCGTTGCGGTAGAGGCGGGCATTCTCAGCATCGGCCCCGGCGATGCCCCGGCCGCCGAGCTTATCGTCGCTACTTTCGCGGATAAACTCGTTGCAGAGTGCTACTTCGTAGAAAATGCGGGTGTAGTTGTTGTTCAGCAGGTCGTTGCTGGAGGTCCATGTCATCGTGTTCATCTCTTGCAGCGGGCCACTGTTCCAGGCCACGGCGGCTTCGTCGGTGGGTAGCTCCTGCAACGACCAGTAGGCGCGCATGTACGAGGTTTCGCCCTCGTCTTTGCCCGCGCCGGCGAATACGTCGGGGCTGCCGGTAGTGCCCTGCCCGCTCAGGTTGAAGCCGGCGTAGCACTTGGCCAGCACCCGGATGTAGTTGGCGGGGTCTTTATAAACCGACTCGGTATTGAGGTCGTAAAACGGCTCACGGTCCAGGTCTTTGGTGCAGGCGGCGAGGCCAGCGGTGAGCAGCAGCGCAGCGGCGGCCAGCTTCAAGGGGTGGGAATTCATACGTAGAAGTAGCGAAGCGGTGATTAGAAGCCGACGTTGAGGCCCAGCGTGAACGTGCGGCCCAGCGGGTAGAAGTTGCTGTCGATGCCGGTGGCGCGCTCGGGGTCGAGGCCGGTGTAGCGGGTGAGCAGCAGCAGGTTCTGGCCGGCCAGGGTGAGGCGCAGGTTGGTGCCGGCGTGCAGCAGGGAGCCGAAGTCGTAGCCCAGCGTCACGTTTTGGAGGCGCACGAAGGAGCCGTTTTCCAGGTTGATGTCGCTGAACGGCTGGCCGGTTTTGAAGCCGGTGGCGTAGATGGCCGGCCCCACGTTGGCCGAATATTGCAGGCCGGTGTTGGTGCCGTAGTAGTTATTCAGGCCCGAGGTGATGGTGTTATACACGTAGCCGCCAATGTTAGAGCGCACCGTGAAGGCCAGGCTGGCTTTGCCGTAGCTCAGGTTGGAGCTGAAGCCCAGGATGGCCTGCGGCTGCGGCGACTTGCCGTACACTTTGTCGCGCTCGTTGATGACGCCATCGCCGTTCTGGTCCACGTACTGCGTGGTGGTGGGGCTGGCCGTGGGGCCCTGAATGGGGCGGCCACCTTCGTACTTCTGCTGATAGAGGAAGAAGGTATTGGGCGCGTAGCCCACCGCGTTTATCTGGGCAAACTGGAAGTTACCAATGCCGCCCGTGGGCGTGCCCAGGTAGCTGGGGTCTTCGACCTGCGAGAGCTTGGTAATCTTGCTGCGGTTGACGGTCGCGTTGAAATTGACCGACCAGTTGAGGCGCTCGCCCTGCACCACGTTGTAGTTCAAAGCCAGCTCGATACCCTTGTTTTCGAGGCTACCGATGTTGGTGAGCAGCGTGTTGGACAGGTTGCTGCCCGCCGGAATGGGGATAACGGCCAGCAGGTCGTCGGTTTTGCGCAGGTACGCGTCCACGGTGCCCGTGAGGCGGTTGCCGAAGAAGCCGAAATCGACGCCCACATCGTAGGTTTTGGTTTGTTCCCACTTCAGGTTGGCATCGTAGGCGGCAGGACGGTAGGTGTACACTGTGTCGGTGCCGAAAATCTGCCGCACGCCGGGCGCACCGATGCCGTACTTGGCCAGGTAAGGGTAGTCGCCGGCCACGCCGCTGATGTCCTGCTGGCCCGTGATGCCGTAGCTGGCCCGCAGCTTCAACTCTGATACAACGCGCGAGTTAGCCAGGAAATCCTCCTTGCTGAGGCGCCACGCCACCGAGGCGGCCGGGAAATACCCGTTGCGGTTGTCGGGGCTGAAGTGCGACGACTGGTCGTTGCGGAACGTGCCCGTAAACAGGTACTTCTCCTTGTAGTTGTAGTTGACGCGCCCAAAAAACGAGAGCAGCGTGTACTGCGTTTTAAACGGATTCTGGGCCGGGTCGAGCGGGTAGAGGCGGCTGCCATCGGCCCGGTAGGCGAAGCGGAAGGGCTGGTAGGTGTAGAAATCCTGGTACGAGTAGCCGCCCACGGCCTCCACGCGGTGGTCGCCAAACTGCTTGCTGTAGTTGAGGTAGAAATCGAGCAGCTTGTTGTTCTTGTCCTGGGCGTAGGAATTGTTCTGGCCCTGGGTGGTGAAGGCAATGGACGAGCTGGCCGGGATGGAAACCGTGCCGTTGGCGCGGGCCACGTCGTAGCCCAGGTTGAGGTTAGCGTGCAGGTCGGGGAAGAAGTGCAGCTTGTAATCGAGTTGGATGTTGCCGATGCTGCGCAGCACCGTGCTGCGGTCGCGCTTGTCGTTGAGCAGGGCCAGCGGGTTGCGGTCGGTGAGCGGGTTGGGGTTGGTGCCGTTGGCCGGGTCAATCCACTCGAAATAACCGTTGAACTGGCTATTACCGCTGTAGATAGGCTGCGTGGGGTTGAAGCGCACCGCGCCGCCGATGGCGCCCTGGTCGGCAAAGCGGTAGTCGGCCTGCGTGCCCTTCACGTTGATATTGATGCGCAGATGGTCGTCGAACAGGCTCGGCGATAGGCCGATGGACGCCGAGTTGCGCTTTAGGTAGCCGGTTTTCAGCGTGCCCTGCTGGTCGAGGTTGCCCACCGACACCCGGAACGGCATGTGCTTGATGCTGCCGGTGAGGCTCACGTTGTTATCAAACGTCCAAGCTGGGCGGTAAATGGCGTCCTGCCAATCGGTATTGGCCGTACCGAGGTAGGCAGCGTTACTACCCGGAATGGTGCCCGTGGAAATGGCCCGGTTGACGAGGTTGCGGTAGGCATCGCCGCTGAGCACGCTCACCTTGCCGTAGTTCGTGGCCCGCGACGTTTGCGAGCTTAGGCTAACGTGCAGCTTCTCGCCCTCCAGGCCCTTCTTGGTGGTAATGATAATCACCCCGTTGGAAGCCCGCGAACCGTAAATGGCCGTGGCCGAGGCATCCTTGAGCACCGTAAAGCTCTCGATGTCATTGGGATTGACGAGCGACAGCGGATTACCCGAGCCGCTGATGCCCTGGTTGTCCACCGGCACCCCGTCGATGACGATGAGCGGGTCGTTGCTGGCATTGAGCGAGGAGCCGCCGCGAATACGAATCACGCTCGACTCGCCCGGCGCACCGCCGTTGGTCGTGATTTGCACGCCCGCTACTTTGCCCTGCACCAGTTGCTCGGGCGAAGTCACCTGGCCTTTCACGAAGTCCTTGGTGGTCACGGTGGTTACCGAGCCGGTCACGTCCTGGCGGCGGGTGGTGCCGTAGCCCACTACCACGGCCTCCGTAAGGGCGGTGGCACTCTCGGCCAGCGTCACGCTGATGGGCGCATTTTGCCCATTGGCGCTGGCAACCTCGCGGCGCACGGTAGTGTAGCCCACGAAGGAAATGACCAGCGTGTGCGGCCCAGCAGGCACTCCACTTATTGAAAAAGTACCATCCACGTTAGTGCTGCTGCCCAGCGTGGTGCCTTCCACTACGACCGTCACGCCCGGCAGGCCCTGCCCCTGCTTGTCAACGATGCGACCGGTAATGGTGCCATCGGCCAGTGGCGAAGTGGGTCGGGCAGCCTCCGTGCGCGGGACCAGCGGAGCCGTAAACGTGGGGCCAACTGCCCCAGGGGCAGCCCAGGCGGCACTGGGTAAACAGAGCCCCAGGGTAGCTAAAAAGAGCGCGCCTGGGAGGGGCCGCACAAGCGGCCGTAGCGGTAGGAGTACCGGCATGGGTGGGGAATAGGTGAAAGATGAGCGTTTCGGGGCGGCCCGGAGCCGGGCGCTGCCACCGATTCCGGGCCAGCCAGGTGGCGCGGAGTGGAACAAAGGAATAACCTCCCTCTTTCAACTGAAATTTATCAAGCCGGTATCAAGAAAACACTGCTCACTTATTTGCACAATTATCTTATCATCATTTATTTATCTCAATTCCAGAAAAATAAAAATCAAGCCAATTTCTGCCTACTGCTGCTTGTTATTTCAGACCATTCTCTACCTCAATGGTTCGCACAAGCGCTAGGTTTAGGTCGCTGCATAAGGCCTGCTTCTGTACTCACACCGCTGGCCGGGCTGGTCCTGCCAGCAGAGCTACTTCTTTACCAAGGGTTGAATAGCAGGTTACCCAGAGCTTCTGGGTAGGGTGCAGGGTCAAGAGGGCGCGGGTGGGCTTACGAGCCGGCCTGGCTCATTACTTGGTACCTCGCTGCTCCTTATAAAATTATGGCTACCCGGTATTCTGACCCCGCCTCTCCTACCCTAGCGGAATGCCAGGGCATCCTACGCAACCCCTTACTCCGAAGGAGTAGTCAACTTGCCCGCTGCTAAGCAACGCAGTTTTTAATATTCACCCAGCTTGCTAAAATACAAACCGCTTACACCGCCTGAATGGCCCGTACCCGGTCCTCAAACTCCTCGCTGGGATACTGTGACTTCTTCTTGGTGCGGGCCTTGTAGGTATACACCGTGTTGATGGTGTAGCCCAGGATTTTGCTGATGCGCTCGCTGTCGTCGATGCCCAAGCGGATGAGCGCAAACAGCCGCAGCTCGGCGGTTAGCAACTGGTCAGCAGCCAGGTGTATTCTTTCTTCCGGCTTGAGTAGCTCGTTGAAGTCGACGACGAAATGGGGAAACAGCTTAAGGAATACGCTGTCAAATCCCTTGAACAGGTCGTTGCGCTCGCGCTTGATGTTGATGCTATCGACAATGCGCTGCGTGCTTACGTACTGCTTATTAACCAGCGACTTATCGAGCGCATTCTTGAAGCCTTCGACCCGGTCTATATACTCCGAGGTGATGTTGAAGTAGTAGCCAATGTACTCGTCTTTAATGACGTTGGCCTCGTTGAGCTTGTGGTTGGCGGCCGATAGTTGCTGATTGAGCTGGCTCAGATTAGCGTTGTTTTCCTGCAAGGTCTGGTTGATGGCCGAGATGGTGCCTTCAGCCCGTTGCAGCCTCCGCAGTTGGCGAAAAATCACGGCCGCGAAGGCAATGACCAGCAGCGCCAGCCCGGTCGTGGCGATGGCGTAAATGCCCAGCGTCTTCCGCTGCCGCTCGATGAGGCTAATGCGCTCCCCCTCAATTACGGAGAAGATGCTGCTAATCTGCACCTGCCGCAGCCGGGCGTTGTAGAAAGCGGCGTCTTCGCGGGCGTTTTGGATGAAGATGTAGGCGTGTTTCAGGTCGCCCTGCTGGTAGCAGAGGTCGGAGAGCTTGTAGAGCGCCAGGGTTTCCGTTGTGGCCGACTGCACGTCGGCAATGGCGGCCCGCGTGAGCAGTTGGAACGCCGCCTCTGGCTGGCTGGAAAGCTCGGCCACGTAGGCCGCCGTGCTGGCGTTGACCGCCAGTTGGGGCAGGGTCAGGTTGGGTAGACTGAGGATGCGCTGGTATACCTGCGCGCTGGCCTTAATGTCGTTGCGCTTGAGGTAGCGGAAGCCTTGCACCGCGAGCCACTGGTACGAGCCAGGCCGGCAATAGGCCAGCGCCGTATCGCTGTAGGCCACTGCCTGGGCCGTGTACGCCGGCCGGTAATAATCGCTGGAATTAAAATCGGCTAAGTCACTGTAAGCGCGGGCTTTGGTAAAGTATAACTCTGCCCGGTTGGTCGAATCCAGCCGGGCGGGGTTAACGCTTGCCAAGCTTTCAAACGCCTCCTTAAACATGCCGGAAGACACTTGGATGAAGGCCAGGTTGAGCTTGGACGCTTCTACTTTCTCCGGGCTTTTGATTTTGGCAGCTAGCTGTAGTAAGCGCTGGGCGTAAGTAAAGGCCGAATCGTACTTAAAGGACTTGTATTCCTGGTAGATGCGTAGGCCGAGCGCGAATTTTTGCTCGTCTTCAGCCTTATGCGCATTGAACTGGCTGGTTAGCTTCGCAATCCGGTTAGTGCGTTGTTTGAAGTACGTCGGTTTGTGGGCCAGCGCCTGGGTCAACTCGTCCAATAATTCGTCCGCACCAGTTGCTTCAGCGCTAAAAGCTGCAACAAACGACAGCGCGCATAAGAGCAAAAAAATCCTCACCTCGTTGAGAGCTAGCTAAATACTATTTTGCCGATTAAAGCCTACCTGGGCCAAAGATAGAGAAGCAGGCAATGGTACACACTAGCTGAAACAGCCCGCGACATAGGCTGGCTCTCCGTTACTCATGTCAGGCCCACTGCCTGTTCGCCACTCATTGCTAATCACAAAAGGCTTAACTGCCGCCATTGCGTTCAGCATATGCCAAATAAAAAGCCCGGCGATGAGCCGGGCTTTTTATTTGGCATATGCTGAACGCTCCTACCCTAACCGGCGCGTCAGCACCTTAGCTACGCTCTCGATGCGGCGGATAATGGGCTGGGCAACCTCAGCATCGGCTAGGTCAATGCCATTGTTGCGGGTGCTGAGGTAGCGCGCCAGGGCCGAGTTATCGTCCAGCGCAATAGTAAGTTCACGCTGGGCATCTTCCCACTCAGCGAGCTGGTCGGCGGCCAGGTAGCGGTAGCGCAGCTCAATGGTGCGGCTCACGAGGCCAGCCAGCCGGGTGAGCAGTTCGGCTTCGGCAGCCGAAAAATCACGGGGCTCTTTGCCGATAACGGCCAGCATACCCAACCGCGAATCATCGGCGGCAACCAGCACGGCCCCCGCGTAAAAGTTGAGGCCGATGGCCTGGGCCACATCGGGCTTGATAAGTTGGCAGCTTTCGGGCTTGTAGTCCGATATCACCACGTCGTGGCCGGCGAGGATGGCCGCCGAGCACATACTTTCATTGCGCACCAAGCCCGGGATGCCGGTGGCCCCGGTAAGCGCCTTAAACCACACATAGTCAGCATCGACGAGCGAAATCAGCGAGATGGGCACGTTGAAAAGCTGCGCGGTCCAGGCCACGTAGTCGTCAAAAATCTGCTCAGGCGTGGTATTGACAATCTGAAACTGGTGCAGCGTGCGCAGGCGCGCGGCATCGTGCTCAGGTATCAGGGAGGCGGGAAAATTTGTGGTCATTAATAGTTTGCCTCGCTACCGGGCAAGTCAATCAGGATAAATTGGGCGTCTTTGGTGGCCTCAATGTCGAGCACGTCCTCGGCATCAATGCGCGCCTGGTCGTTAGTATTCAGCACGATACCATTCACCATTATGCTCCCTTCTTTTACGTAGATAAAGGTAAGGCGGATGGGAAAAGTTTTAAACGTCAGCTTTTTGCCGCAGTCCAGGTTGCTCCAGTAGATGGTGGAGTTGGAGTTCATGTACACCACGTCTTCCAGCACGCGCTGGCCGGTGACGAGCGGCACCAACTCGTTTTTATTGCCGCGCAAAAACTTGCTGCCGATAAATCCCAGGTCCTTCTGCTCATAGCTGGGCGCCAAGCCCTTTTGGCTGGGCATAAACCACAGCTGGTAGAGGTGCAGGGGCTTATCCTGGCGGTTCATCTCGCTGTGGGCCACGCCGGTACCGGCGGTCATGCGCTGCACTTCGCCGGCCGTGATGGCCGTGCGGTTGCCCAGCGTATCCTCGTGGCTCACTTCGCCTTCGAGCACCAGGGTGATGATTTCCACCTCGGAATTCGGGTGCTGTGGGAAGCCGTTTTGGGGCGCAATGGTGTCGTCGTTAAACACTCGCAGCGGGCCGAAATGTGTGTTGTCCCGGTCGAAATAATCGGCGAAGGAGAACAGGAAATACGAGCTGAGCCAGGAGTTGGGCGCGGCATGGTGGCGGCGGGCGGCGGGGATGTGAGCGAGCATAGTTTTTCGAGAGCAAGGAACTGCCGGGCCGTACGCGGACCCGGCAACGGTATGAACTGTGAATTGCCTACCGAGGTTACCGCCACTACCAGAGGCAAGCAACAATGACATACGGCCAACTAAAAAATGTCCAAAAATTACTGATTGACCAGTTTTAAAATTCCCACAAACGTTTGCGGAAAATAATTTCCTCAAAACAAAGCCTTATAACGGCTGAATAACTTAATCGACAGTATTTCAGACGTTTTTTAAGTAGAGGAAATTATAGCAAAGAGGTTAATGTAAATTTTCTATCCACTACAAAAAATCTAAGTTTTATAACGACATACTGAGGAATTTTTAGTAACATTGCAGTCTCCTTTCCCACCCCAAACCACATGCTACTACCCCTACCCGGGACCCTGCGCTTGGCCAGCGCGGCGGCCTTGCTATTGCTGGCGGGCTGCGCCAAAGAAGCCGCTGCCCCCAGCGCCACCCCTACCCCCAAGCCGACCACTACAGCCAATGCCAGCGCCGTGAACGGCGTGATGATGCAGGGCTTTTACTGGGATGTGCCCGGCAGCACCCCAGCCGGCACCTGGTGGCAAAACCTGGCCAGCAAGGCTCCCGAGCTGGGCGCGGCCGGCATCACGGCGATGTGGCTGCCGCCCGCCTATAAGGGCAGCGCCGGCGGCTACGATGTGGGCTACGGCGTGTACGACCGCTACGACCTGGGCGAGTTCAACCAGAAGGGCACCGTGGCCACCCACTACGGCACGCTGGCCCAGCTGCAAAGCTGCATCACGGCCCTGCACGGCCAGGGCATTCAGGTGTACGAAGACGTGGTGATGAACCACCTGATGGGCGCCGACTACCAGGAGAGCTTCTCGTATAACGGCCAGAATTTCAACGTATACACCGGTTTTAGCTACCCCGGCCGGGGCACCACGTACAGCAACTACCAGTGGCACTACTACAACTTCAACGGCGCGCAGCAGGGGGCTAACAACAGCTGGCTGCAATGGAACCCGTGGGATTTTCAGGCCTACAACAACGGCGACGCCTACGACAACCTCATGGGCTGCGAGGTGCGCTACGCCGACGTGAACCAGGCTAACGAAACTATCAAGTGGGGCAACTGGCTGACTACTAAGCTGGGCCTCGATGGCTACCGCATCGACGCGGCCAAGCACATTCAAACGGCCTTTTTCAATAACTGGCTCGATAATGTGAAGGGCAGCAGCGGCCGCTTCGCGGTGAGCGAGGTGTGGTTTAACAGCGTGAGCCAGCTCAACGACTACGCCGCCGCCACGGGCGGGCGCACGAGCCTGTTTGACGTGCCGCTACACTACACCTTTAAGTCGATGAGCGACGGCAATGGCGCCTGGGACATGCGCGGGCTGCAATTTGCGGGCTTCACGGAGGCTAACGGGCCGCTGTCGGTGTCGTTTGTCGATAACCACGATACGGACACGCCGGGCGGCCTCAACTCGCCGGTCGTCAACCTCAAGATGCTGGCCTACGCCTACATCCTGACCCGCGAAAAGGGCTACCCCTGCGTGTATTACCGCGACTACTACGAGTATGGCCTGGGCGCGCAGATTAAGGCGCTCAGCCTCATCCGCAAGGCTAATGCCTACGGCGCGGCCTACGAGTACACCAGCGTGGACGATGCCGACTACTACGCCTACTCGCGGGCCGGCGATGCCAGCCACAAGGGCCTGATGCTCATTCTCAACGATGGCAGCAGCGCCCGCACCAAGGGCATCACTTCGCCCTTCAAAAACGCCACGCTGACCGACAAAACCGGCAACTACGCGGGCACCATCACCACCGACGCTAATGGCTACGGCAGCTTCCCCGTCAACGGCCGCAGCTGGTCGGTGTGGGTGCCTAATTAACTGCTTCTCAACCTGACTTTTTTGGCCGGGTCGGCGCGTGCCGGCCCGGTTTTTTTTTCTTCTCCCACCCAAACCAGTTTTCCTTTTATGCCCACTTTTCTCCGCAGCGCTACCCGCGCTTCGCTGGCGGCGGCTATTTTCCTGGCTTCTTGCGCCAAGGAAGCCAGCACGCCCAGCACCCCCGCTCCGGCTGGCCTGAGCACCAAAAACGACGACGCCACCGTGGCCAACGGCGTGATGATGCAGGCCTTTTACTGGGATGTGCCCCAGACCACCGGCGGCCAAACGTGGTGGCAGGTGCTCGGCGGCAAGGCCAGCGAGTTGAAGAGCGCCGGCATCACGGCGCTGTGGCTGCCGCCCGCCTACAAGGGCAGCGGCATCAACGACGTGGGCTACGGCGTGTATGACCGCTACGACCTGGGCGAGTTCAACCAGAAGGGTACCGTGGCCACGCACTACGGCACGCTGGCCCAGCTGCAAAGCTGCATCACGGCCCTGCACGGCCAGGGCGTGCAGGTGTATGAAGACATGGTAATGAACCACTTGACTTCGGCCGACGCGCAGGAGCAGTTCAGTATCGGCGGCCAGAACTACAATGTGTACACCAGCTTTACCTACCCCGGCCGGGCCAATAAGTACAGCACCTACCAGTGGCACTACTACAACTTCAACGGCACCCAGCAGGCCCCCAATAACGGGTGGTACCAGTGGAATGCCTGGGATTTCCAGCCCTACGCCAACAACGACGCTTACGACAACCTACTGGGCTCGGAAATCCGCTACGCCGACGTAAATCAGCGCACCGAAACCAAGAACTGGGGCAACTGGATTACGACCAAGCTGGGCCTCGATGGCTACCGCCTCGACGCGACCAAGCACATCCAGACTTCGTTTGTCAACGAGTGGCTGGATGCCGTGAAGGGTAGCAGCGGCCGCTTTGCGGTGAGCGAAGCGTGGTTTCGCAACCTGGGCGACATGAACAACTACGCCACCGCCACGGGCGGGCGCACGAGCCTGTTCGATGTGCCGCTGCACTACACGTTCCAGAGCATGAGCAACGGGAACGGCTCGTGGGACATGCGCGGCTTACAGTTTGCGGGCTTCACGGAGGCCAACGGGCCGCTGTCGGTATCGTTCGTCGATAACCACGATACCGACCAGACGGGGGGCGCGCTCTACTCGCCGGTTTCCAACCTCAAGATGCTGGCCTATAGCTACATTTTGACCCGCGAGAAGGGCTACCCCTGCGTGTTCTACAAAGACTACTATAACTACGGCCTGGGCGCGCAGATTAAGACGCTCATCGGCATCCGGCAGGGCCACGCCTTCGGCACCGGCTACGAGTACACCAGCGTTAACGACGCCGACGTGTACGCCTACTCGCGTGCCGGCGATGCCAGCCACACCGGCCTGCTCCAGCTACTGAACGACGGGGGCAGCGCCGCCAGCAAAACCATCACCACGCCCTTCAAAAACGCCACGCTGACCGACCTCACCGGCAATACCACTGGCAGCGTCACCACCGATGCCAACGGCGTCGGCACGTTCCGCGTCAACGCCCGCTCCTACGCCGTGTGGGTGCCCGGCGGCAGCAGCACCACGCCGCCCGCCAGCGGCACCACGGCCGTGAAATTCACCATCAACTACAGCAACACCACGAGCGGCCAAAGCCTGTACATCGTGGGTAGCACCGCCCAGCTCGGCTCCTGGAACACCGCCAACGCCATCCAGCTCAGCGGCGCGGCCTACCCCAACTGGACCGTGACCGTAAACCTGACCAGCGGCACCAACGTGCTCTACAAGTACTTCCGCAAGGATGCTGCCGGCAACATCCTCTGGGAAAGCGACCCAAACAACTCGCTCACCCCCAGTGGTTCCAGCCAGAGCGTAACCGACACTTGGCGCTAGGTTTTGCACTAATATAAAAAGGCCCCGCTGCGTGATGCAGCGGGGCCTTTTTATATTAGTGCATCCTGCTTTCGATGGCGCGGGGCTCTGCCCCGTGCCGACTATTTGCGGGCCTCTGGCCCGCAGTCGCTGAACGACACCCGGCCGACTCGTTCAACGGTTGCCGGCCAGAGGCCGGCGAATAGTCGGCACGGGGCAGAGCCCCGCGCCATCTCGCTTATTATAAGCTTATGCTCAGTGCCTTGCCGGTATAAGTCACCGACTTTTCGGCCTGGCTGGTCAGTTCGCCTCCCACGCCGTGGCCGGGCTTCACCACCACTACCTTGAAGGCGCGGCTAGCCGCCATCCCTGGGAAGGTGCCGCGCCGGTCGCTGATGGTGAGTTGGCGCAACTTGTCGTTCCAGCGGAATTTGAAGGTCGAGAAGCTGCCTTTTTCGTAGTTATAGTTCTCGTTTTCATCCTCGTAGTAGGTAAACTCGCCGTTGGCGCCGGGGTAAATACGCAACTCGGTGGGGCCAGTAGTGGGCTGGGTGGCGTACTCCACCTCGGGGCCCATGGGCACGATGGAGCCGGCGCGCACGTAGAGCGGCAGGGTTTCGATGGGCGCAGCCGCATCCAGCGTTTGGCCACCGCTTAGCGGCTGGCCGGTCCAGAAGTCGTACCACTTGGCGGCGGCCGGCAGGTACACCTTACGCGTGCCCGGCGTGGTGCGGGCATGGCTGCCCGAGTACAATTGCTGCGTTACCGGATTCACCAAAAACGCGGGGCCGAACATGTATTGGTCGGGGATGCCGTACACGTTTTTATCCTGCCGAAAATCGAAGGGCAGCGCCCGCATCAACGTATAGTTTTCGGTGGTGACGCGGCCAGCCAGCGAATAGATGTAGGGCAGCAAGCGGTAACGCAGGCGGTCGTATTTCAGCAGCACGGCCTTGGTGGGTGCGTCCCAGTTCTTAGAGAAAATCGCCCGCTCGCCCTTGCCGTGAATGCGGAAAATCGGGCTGAACGCCCCAAACTGAAACCAGCGCGTAAACAGCTCGCGCCCCTCGGGGTCGGCCCAGTTCGGGATGCCCTCGGGAGCCGTGTTGGAGCGGTAGCCGCCGATGTCGGAGGTCCAGTACGGCATGCCCGAGACGCAGGCGTTGATGCCCTGCGGCACCTGGCTCTTGAAGGCGCGGAAGGTAGTGAGGATGTCCGACGACCACAGCACAGTGGCGTTGCGCTGCTGCCCGGCAAAGGCCTGGCGCACCAGGAAAAAGGCGCGCTTCCCGCCCATATCGGCCCGCCAGCCCTTGTAGAGGCCCTTGGAGTGCTCCAGCGAGTAGGTATTGAAATAGTCGATGCCCTGGCCGATGGCAAACACGGCCTTGCGGCGCTCATCGAGCAGCGCGCCGTTGTCGGGCTCGCACTGGTCTACCCACCACGCATCCCAGTTCTGCTTTTTCACGAGGCTGTCGCGGGCCTGCGCCCAGTACATGTCGCGGGCCTTGGGGCTATGGGCATCGTAGTAGGTATCAAAGGTTTTGGCCACGAAGTTGTCCCAGGTGACGCTGGTGAGGTTGCCGGCCTTTTGCATGGCGTCGTAGTTGGGCGTGCCCTTGCCAAAGAGCGGCCAGATGGAAAGCATGGCGTGCAGGTTGGCCTGGTGCAGCGCCGCCACCATCGCCTTGGGGTCGGGGTAGCGCGTGGGGTTGAAGATGTGCGAGCCGATGGGCTGGGGCTCCCAGTAAAACCAGTCCTGCACTAGGGCATCGACCGGAATGTGGTTTTGGCGGTAGCCGTCCTTCACCGAGAGCACCTCGGCCTGCGTCTTGTAGCGGTCCTGCGACTGAAACAGGCCAAACGACCACTTCGGAAACATCGGGGCCTTGCCCGTCGCCACCCGGTACTGGCTGATAATGCGGTCAAAATCGGGACCGTAGAAAAAATAATAATCAACCTGCTTCCCACTCTCCGACACGTACTTAAATTGCGTTTTATTGGCCTCCGAGCCGTAGAAGTTCGACGCCGAATAATTGTCCCACAGCAGCCCGTAGCCCTGCGTGGAGAGCAGCACCGGAATGGCGCCGGTCATGTACTTGATGAGCATTTCCTGGTCGCGCCCCTTGTAGTTGATGGACAGCGTGTCCTCGGGGTGGCAGCCCAGGCCGAAAAGCCCTTCCCCAGCGGGCGAGTTGAACCGCGTTTCGCAGTTGTAAGTGGCAATGCCGGCGATGGTAGCGGCCGTCATGGCCTTGTTACCATTCGCGGCCTCCGAGGTGATAGGCGCGCCGCTCAAGTCGAAGTAAGCCACGGCGTTGGTGGCCTTATCGACCCACACTTGCAGCCGGGCAGTAGTGAGTATAATCTGCCCACCTTTCTCCGTCACCTTAAAGGGCGTTTGCTGCGCCCACGGGTTATTCACGACCAGCGAGGTCTTGGCCGCGAACGCGGGCAGCGCCGTGTACTGCACCTGCACCACGTCGGGCTGGCATACCCGAACGCGCATCAGACCCTTGTCAAGCTTAAACGTGATTTTGTCGCCGGCTTGCGTGTAGGAAATAACGTTGGCGTGCAGGCTGCCAGCCGCCGCCAGGTGCAGCCAAAGCAGTAAGAGCCAATACGCCGGCCTGGAGTAATAGGGGGGAATTTTCGACTGCATGGGTGGGAAGGATTAAGTGAAACTACGCGCCTAACTAGTAGCAACGCGGCCGCAAGAACGGAGTGAATAATCGTTTTAGCACGACAAATAGCTATAACATACTTACCTGGGGTGCCAACCAGCAAACTACCTCCCCGCTGCACCTTTGCGTATAAGCTCCTCCTTTCACCCCACCTGCTGCTGCATGGCTACCACCACCCGCCTCGAACACGATTTCTTGGGCGAAATGCCCATTCCCCAAGACGTTTACTACGGCATCCAAACCCTGCGGGCGCTGGACAATTTTTACATCACCGGCATTCCGGTCAGGGTCGAGCCGCTGTTTGTGCAGGCGCTGGCCTTTGTGAAAAAAGGCGCCGCGCTGGCCAATAAAGAGCTCGGCGTGCTCGACCCCACCATTGCCGACTACATCGCCCAGGCCTGCGACCGCGTAGCCAGCGGCGAGTTCGACAATCAGTTTCTAACCGATATGATTCAGGGCGGGGCCGGCACCTCCGTCAACATGAACGCCAACGAGGTTATTGCCAACGTGGCCCTCGAAATGATGGGCCACCAGAAGGGCGACTACCAGTACTGCCACCCCAACAACCACGTCAATTGCTCGCAAAGTACCAACGACGCCTACCCCACCGCGTTCCGCATCGCGCTCAACAACAAGCTGGCGGGCTACCGCGACACGCTCTCGCTACTCGCCGACGCCTTTTTTGCCAAGGGTCAGGAGTTTCACAATGTGCTCAAAATGGGCCGCACCCAGCTCCAGGACGCCGTGCCCATGAGCATGGGCGACGAGTTTAACGCCTTCGCCACCAACCTGCGCGAGGAGCTGCTGCGCATCGACGACTCGCGCCGCCTCATCTCCGAAATCAACATGGGGGCCACCGCCATCGGCACCGCCGTCAACACGCCCCCCGGCTACGCCGGCCTCGTCACCAAGCACCTGCGCCAGATAACCGGCCTCGACCTGAGCCTGGCCGGCGACCTCATCGAAGCCACCTACGACACCGGCGCCTACGTGCAGCTCTCGGGCGTGCTCAAGCGCACGGCCGTGAAGCTCAGCAAAATCTGCAACGACCTGCGCCTGCTGGCCTCCGGCCCGCGCGCCGGCCTCTTTGAAATCAACCTGCCGCCCTTGCAGCCCGGCTCCAGCATCATGCCCGGCAAGGTCAATCCCGTAGTGCCCGAAGTGGTGAACCAGACGGCCTTCTACGTCATCGGGGCCGACCTCACCGTGACAATGGCCGCCGAGGCTGGCCAGCTCCAACTCAATGTAATGGAACCGGTTATCTCGTTCGCCCTCTTCACCAGCATCTCCTACATGACCAACGCCTGCCGCACCCTGCGCGAAAAGTGCGTGCTCGGCATCACCGCCAACGCGGCCCACGCCGCCAGCATGGTCTACAACAGCATCGGCATCGTGACGCAGCTCAACCCCGTCATCGGCTACGAAACCAGCGCCAGCATCGCCAAGGAGGCGCTAGCCACTGGCAAGTCTGTCCACGACATCGCCGTGACTGAGCGCGGGCTTTTAACACAAGAAAAATGGGACGAGATTTTCACGTTTGAAAATCTTATTCGCCCGGTATTTATGAAGTAAACCGAAAAAAGCCTCAAAAAAACCGTCTGTCATGCTTCCTTCGCCAGCATGACAGACGGTTTGGTTTACTCTTAAGATTAGGCTATCGTCGGGTTCTCAATCTCCCGCGCCAATTCGGCATACCAAGCGGCGCCGTACTTGCGCTCCAATGGTTCCTGCAAAAACTTATACACCGGCACCCCCAGCTTGGCCCCAAACGAGCACGCCGGCGAGCAGATATCCCAGCGGTCATAATTCAGCGCCTCGAAGCCATCATACTTCGTAACGCGAATCGGGTATAAGTGGCAGCTAATCGGCTTCTTAAAGTCGGTCGCACCGGCCAGGTACGCCTGCTCGATACCGCACTTCAGGATGCCTAGCTCATCGTAGAGCGCGTAGGCGCATTCCCGGTCGTTGATGGTGGTGGTACTATAGTCGCCTTCCCAATCCTCAATATAAAGGCCCTGGGCGGCAATGGCCTGCTTACCCGCTTCGGTCAGAAACGGCTCAATCTTAGGGTATTCATTCTTCAGGATTTCCAGTTCCTCCAGTTCTAGAGGGGCACCAAGGTCGCCCTCCACACAGCAGGCGCCCTTGCAGGCATCGAGGTTGCAGACGAAGAATTGCTCGGCCACATCGTCCGAGATAACGGTATTTTGGATAACAATCATAAAGGGAAGGCGAAATTATCGGCGCTAAAAAACAGTTAGCAAGACGCCCCCAGGCCGGGCGCTTGCCTAAAAACACTAGCACAAAGATACCGCCCTGCCTGCCTCCCAACTTATCTTTGTCAGCTAGCCGCCTTCGGGGCGGCCTCTTCGTATGGCTTTAGATTATCACTCCCTTTTGAATCCCTCGCAGGCCGCCGCCGTGCTCCAAACGGAAGGCCCCTGCATGATTATCGCCGGTGCCGGCTCGGGCAAAACGCGGGTGCTCACCTACCGCATCGCCCATTTGCTAGAGCAGGGCGTTGACCCCTTCAATATCCTCGCCCTCACCTTTACCAACAAAGCCGCCAAGGAGATGCGCGCCCGCATCGAGAAGGTAGTCGGCCCCCAAGCCAAGAGCCTGTGGATGGGCACCTTTCACTCCGTTTTTGCCAAAATCCTGCGTTCTGAAGCCGACAAAATTGGTTTCCCGCGTTCGTTTACCATCTACGACACCCAGGATTCGAAGACGCTCGTTGGGCAGATTACCAAGGAATTGGAGTTGGATGACAAGCTTTACAAGGCCAGCACCGTGCTCGGCCGCATCTCGGCCGCCAAGAACAAGCTGATTTCGCATACGCAGTACCTCAGCGACCCTGTTATCAAGCAGGACGACGAGGCGGCGCTCCGCCCCAAAATCGGCATTATCTACCAGCAGTACCAGCAGCGCTGCTTCAAGGCCGGCGCAATGGACTTCGACGACTTGCTGTTTCAAACCAACGTCCTCTTCCGCGACCACCCGGACGTACTGAATAAATACCAGAATAAATTCCGGTTTGTGATGGTGGACGAGTACCAGGACACCAACTATTCCCAGTACTTAATTACCCGTAAGCTGGCTGCTAAAGAGCGTAATATCTGCGTAGTAGGCGACGATGCGCAAAGTATCTACGCTTTCCGGGGGGCCGATATTACCAATATTCTCAATTTCGAGAAGGACTATCCTGAGCTAAATGTATTTAAGCTGGAGCAGAATTACCGGTCTACTAAAAACATTGTATGGGCAGCTAATTCGGTTATCAAAAACAACCAGGCCCAATTACGCAAAGACGTCTTTTCGGACAATGAGGACGGCCATTTAATTGAGGTAATTAAAGCCGCTTCCGATAACGAGGAAGGCAAGTTAATTGCCCAGTCCATTTACGAGGACAAGATGAACCAACATCTGTCCTACGATAATTTTGCCATCCTCTACCGCACCAACGCCCAGAGCCGGGCGATGGAAGAGGCGTTGCGCAAATTAAATATCCGCTACAAAATTGTGGGCGGCCTGAGCTTCTATCAGCGCAAGGAAATCAAGGACTTAGTGGCTTATCTGCGCCTCACGGTCAACCCCAATGACGAGCAGGCCCTGCGCCGGGTAATTAATTATCCGAAGCGTGGCATCGGCGATACTACGGTTAGCAAATTAATTACTTCGGCCGAAGAAGCCAACCATACTATTTGGGAGGTAGTGAGCAATGCCGACCAGTTTTTGCCGGCCCGCGTATCGAACCCAGTCGTGGGTTTTGCCGAAAAAATCAAGAGCTACACCATCGTAGCGGGCAAGGAAGACGCGTTTGAAGCCGCTAAATTCATTGCCAAAAACTCGGGTATGATTGAGGAATTGTACGCCGATAAAAGTATCGAAGGCTTATCGCGCTACGAGAACATTCAGGAATTGCTCAACGGCATCAAGGAATACGTAGACGACCCAGAGCGGGAGGACAAGTCACTCGGCGCATTCTTGCAGGACATTGCCCTCGTTACCGACTCCGACCTTAAAGACGCCGCCCAGGAAGGCGAGGCGGTGACGATGATGACCATTCACTCGGCTAAGGGCCTGGAATTCAGAAATGTCTACATTGTGGGTATGGAGGAAAACCTCTTCCCCAGCCAGATGATGATAACCTCGCGTGCCGACCTGGAGGAAGAGCGCCGGCTGTTTTACGTGGCCATCACGCGGGCCGAAAAGAAGCTCACGCTCAGCTACGCCACCTCACGCTACCAGTGGGGTAACCTGCGCTCGTGCGAGAAGTCTCGCTTCCTGGATGAAATTGACCCGCAGTATCTTAACGTAAAATTTGCCGCGGGCCCGGCCGTGGGCGAGTCGCCGTTTCAGCACGTGTTTGAGCGCCGCTCCAACCTCGTGGCCGCCCCGGTCCGTAAGACGGTGGCGACCAAGTACGTGGCCCCGGCCGACTTCCAACCCTCCGATACGAGTAACTTGCAGGCCGGCCAGCGCGTCGAGCACGCCAAGTTTGGTTTCGGCAAGGTAGCGACGCTCGAAAAGCAGAATGGCACCGTGAAAGCGATTATCCACTTTGATGAAGTGGGCGAGAAGACGCTACTGCTGAGCTTTGCCAAGCTGCGGGTGTTGTAATTAATTCGCCCAGAGTCCAGGCCGAGCAAGAAGGCATTGTACGGCGTGCTTTTCCCCACCGTATAATTCCTTGTCAACTCTTTTGAAATCTGCGCGAAATACCCAGAATAATTAATGCAAGAAATACCCACTCCCCTGCCCTTCCACCTGCAATTGCTGGTGCGCGAATACGGGCAAAGCACTTACCAGCTCATTCAGGGCCTGGCCCAGATTGAGGACGTAGCCGAGCGCACGCGCCGCGCGGCGGGCATCGTGCAGCTCATCCTTCGGCTGCGCCCCAGCCTGCGCGACCAGCCCGACATCCAGACGCGCCTCTGGAACCACGTACACGCCCTGGCGGGCACCGAGGTGGCGCTCGACGCGCCCATGACGCTCACGCCGCCGCGCTTGCATACCGAGCGCCCCAGGCGCGTGGAGTACCCACGCCAAGCGCCCAAGCTCAAAGCCTATGGCCGTGGCATTGAGGCGCTAATCAGCAAGGCGCTGACCTTGGAGGATGCCGCCGAGCGCGAGCAGGCCGCCGCCCAGATTGGGCGCACCATGAAGTTTCTCTACCGCCAGCACAACAAGGAGAACGCCAAGGATGTGACAATTATCCGGCACCTAGCCGAGTTGTCGGGCGGGCAACTCAAGCTGGATGCGCAGGTGGTGGCCGACCAAGGCTTATTTGAGCTAGCGGCGTTACCCGCCACAGCCAGCCCCAGCAGCCAGCCGGCCCGCAGCAGCACCAGCGGCCAGAGCAGCAACCGCTTCGAAGGCAACCGCGAAAACCGTGAGCGCCGCCCCGACCGGCCCGAGGGCAGCAGCCCCAGCTTTGGCGGTGGCAACAACAAAAAGCGTGATAAAAAGCGCGGCAAAAAATTTCGCTCCGAGCCACAGCAGCCGCCGCAGTAGCTTTGCGGCTTAATTGGGCGCATCGGCATTAGGCCGGACCCAATTGATAATTGCTCATTGTTAATTTGATAATTGAAAAAGAATGGCTGCTTTTGAAGTACGCGGCGGACGGAAGCTGCACGGGGAAATTGTTCCGCAAGGAGCTAAGAACGAGGCACTCCAGATTCTGTGCGCGGTGTTGCTCAGCCCCGAGCCCATCACCATCAGCAACGTGCCCAATATCCGGGACGTGAATAAGCTCATCGAGCTACTGCGCGACATGGGCGTAAAAGTGGGCCAGCTGGCCCCCGATACCTACATGTTTCAGGCCGAGGACGTGCGCCTCGACTACCTCGATACCCCCGAGTTTGTAGCCCAGGCCCGCGAACTGCGCGGCTCGGTGATGATACTGGGCCCGCTGCTGGCCCGCTACGGCCGCGCCCAGCTTCCCAAGCCAGGCGGCGACAAAATTGGCCGCCGCCCGCTCGACACGCACTTTGTGGGCCTCGAAAAGCTCGGCGCGCAACTCACGCTGGAAGGCACCGACTTCTACCGCCTAAGCGTGCCCGCTGGCAAGCTCCACGGCGCCTCCATGCTGCTCGATGAGGCCAGCGTAACCGGCACCGCCAATATTGTGATGGCGGCCGTGCTGGCCGAAGGCATCACGACCATCTACAACGCGGCCTGCGAGCCTTACTTGCAGCAGCTGTGCCGGATGCTGGTGCGCATGGGCGCTAATATTCAGGGCATTGGCTCCAACCTGCTCACGATTGAGGGTGTGGCCAGCCTTGGCGGCACCGAGCACCGCATGCTGCCCGATATGATTGAAATCGGCTCCTTTATCGGCCTCGCGGCCATGACGGGCTCCGAAATCACCATTAAAGACTGTCAGATTCCGGAGCTTGGCATCATCCCCGATACCTTTCGCAAGCTGGGCATCAACCTCGAATTTCGGGGCGATGACATCTTCGTGCCGGCGCAGGAGCGCTATGAAATCAGCACCTATCTCGATGGCTCCATCCTCACGGTGAGCGACCATACCTGGCCGGGCTTTACGCCTGATTTGCTGAGCATTATCCTCGTTATCGCCACCCAAGCCAAGGGCACGGTGCTCATTCACCAGAAGATGTTCGAGTCGCGCCTATTCTTCGTGGACAAGCTCATCGACATGGGCGCGCAGATTATTCTCTGCGACCCGCACCGTGCCACCGTTATCGGCCTCGACCGCCAGAAGCAACTCCACGGCATCACCATGTCGTCGCCCGATATCCGGGCCGGAGTAGCACTGCTTATCGCCGCGCTCAGCGCCGACGGCACCAGCAAAATCCTCAACGTAGAGCAGATTGACCGCGGCTACCAGAACATCGACGAGCGACTGAACGCCCTCGGCGCCGACATCCGGCGCGTGTAGTATTCAGGTAGTTCGTTGCTACGTAATAAAGGCCCCACTTAAATCAAGTGGGGCCTTTTTACATTTTAACGGGTTACTATTTTTTCGCTGACTGCATAAAGAGCATATGGATTGCTATGGGCCCCGGCATCTTACCGATAGAGCCTGACCAATCAGATTTAAGAAGTCTCACTTTATCCACATCTAGCATATGAGCCTGAAAGCCAGTTGGTGTAACCAGTTACTATTTGGGGCATTGGTTGTAGGAGCAGCCAGTTGCGGCAAGGCTGAAAAGCAGTCTGAGTCAGCCAATGAAGCTTTTGCGCTTAACGCACCGCCGCCGCCAGCAGCCCCAGCAGAACCAGTAGGAGGAGCGAATCGCGATACTCCACTGCCCGCACAGGTAGGGCCGCCAGCCGCCGCTACCCGCCTGCTCATCTACCACGCCGAAGTCCGTCTCAAGGCTACCACCATGTTGCGTGCAGCAGCTAGCCTGGATAGCTTGGTACGGCGCAACGGCGGCTACCTAAGTGCCGCTACCGAAACCCGCGCTGATGGCGAATGGCGCCAGGAAACGACCATTAGGGTGCCACCATTGCAGTTTCAAGTGCTGCTGAACAGCTTGACGGGGTTGGGTACTATCGAGGAAAAAAAGCTGAGTACTGATGACGTAACCGCCGAACATGCCGATGTAGCCGCCCGCCTACAGGCCAAACGTGCTGTAGAACGCCAGTACACCGTGCTACTAGCCAAAGCGCAGAAGATAAAGGATATACTAGACATCGAAGAAAAGATAGGTGAGGTACGTGAAGAAATTGAAGCTACCGAAAGCCGCCTTAAATCTTTAAACGATGAGGTAGCTTACTCTACTATTACCCTCACCTTATACCAACCACTGCCCCAATCTATACCCGATGCACCAGTGGTTTCGCTAGGTAGCCGCGCAACGGAGGCTTTCTATGATGGCTGGCAACTGTTTGTTTCCCTGCTATTGGGCATACTCTATCTATGGCCGCTCGTCCTAGTTGCGGGTTTCAGTGGCTGGTGGCTCTGGCGACGCAGGGCTGTTATCAAGCCTATTAAGCCGGTAGATACTACTAAGTCATAAGTAAAACAGGCCCGCCGAATCTGATTCGACGGGCCTGCTTCATCGGCTATGCTGTGTAGGCAACTAGTCCATTATCATATCGACTACTGCCGTTACCAGCGACAGTGCCAAGCTGAAAATCAAAGCACTTAGGAAACCTGTTACGGAGAAGCTACTCATTAGAAAGTCAGCTAGCTTCACGATGATAACGTTGATTATCAACAGAAAGATACCCAGGGTCAGCACTGTAATGGGAAAGCCGATAATTTTCAACAATGGCTTCACGGTGGCATTAAGCAGGCCCAGCACAATGACTAGTATTGCCGCGCTGCCTACGCCGTCTAGGCGCACATTGGGGAGCACCTTTGCCAGACCATATGTCAGCACGGCCGTGAGCAGGAATTTGATGAGGATTTTGCCCATGTTTGCGTAGGAAGAGTGAAAGAATGAAAGCGCTATTAGTCAGCCTTACGGGCCGTAAGACGGCCTTGCGAGACGGCCATCCAGTTGCAAAGCTGATAGAGTAGGCGAGCCCCTACAATACCGTTCCAGTCTGTATCGCCAGGAGCTACCTCATTGAGGTCCAGACCAATAATGGTACGACCTGAACGCACAATCATACGCAGCAAATACGTTGCTTCCTCGTACTCCAAGCCGCCGGGTACTGGCGTACCAGTACCGGGGCACAGCTTAGGGTCAAGACCATCGATGTCGAAGCTAATGTAAACTTTCTGGGGCAGCTGCGCGATGATTTTACCGCACACTTTCTTCCACGATTTCTTGGCGAATTTTTCTTCGCTCATAAACCGCTGGCCAAATAAAGCGACGCGGCCTACCGAATGCTCAATGAGGTCGGCCTCCTGCTGGCACATATCCCGAATGCCCACCTGCACCAGCTTCTTCACCTGCGGCAGTTGCAAGGCGTTGTACATAATGCTGGCGTGCGAGTACTGGAAGCCTTCGTATGCTGGACGCAGGTCGCAGTGCGCATCAATTTGCAGGATACCAAACTCGCTGTGACGCTCGGCCAGCGCGTGCAAGTAGCCCAGCGGCGTACTGTGGTCGCCACCTAGTACAGCTACCGCCTTACCTGCATCGAGTAAAGCTCCGGTTTTTTGCTTCAGCCATTGAATAAGTTTATCACCCTCAGCCGTAATACGGGCGGGCACGCTGCTATGCTGAGCTGCCCCTGCAGCGGGCTGGCCTTCTTCGAGCCAGCCGATGTAATCGGCGGCAACTGGGCGGAGTTCGCGGCTGGTTTGGGCAATAGTTTCGTCCTCGTCTTCCATTGCCAAGCCTAACTTCCAGGCTTCAGGCAGGTCGGGGTCGTAAAGGTCAACTTGCAATGAGGCTTCGCGGATAGCTTCGGGCCCCTGAGCAGTGCCAGCGCGATAGCTCACCGTTACTTCCCACGGCACGGGCACCACTACCACCTGAGCCTCCTCGGGGGTAAAAGGCAGACCAAACAGGCCGCCCGCAGCGTCACCAAGGGCGTTGGGGTCAAAATTGGCAATTTTTTGCGCAAGAGTGGAGTCAGACACGGTCAAAAAAGAACACCAAGCGACAAGCGCTTGGTGGGTGAAAAAAGTAAGTTTGATGAACTATGTTGCATAAACGCCCGGCGAAACCTGTACGCTTAACGAATGGTTCTACAGCAACTTACGCTGCCGATTGTGTCTTGCCCAGAAAATCGTAGGTGCGAATAATCTGAAGAATTTTCTCAAACGTAGCCCGGTCAAAGAATAGCATCAGAGGCAGTTCTACCGAATTTTCCTTATCTGAAAACTGGGTAATGACAGAGAAAATGAGCGGTTGCAGAGCATCGGGGTCCGGCATGAGGCTATGCATAGCGGTAGCCAGGTCGCCAGTCGGCGCCATGGGCGGCGCACCATATATATTGGCTTTGAGAATATTAGCCAACTGCGTTACCAGAGCCCCGGTAATAATATTGCTGATTTCCAGCAGCAGTGACTCCTGTAACTCATTGAGCTGCAATGAGTCCGAGACCTGCATGCGCAGGCATACCCTTGAGAGGCGCTGCACATGCTGGCCGGAGAAGAACATAAACGTGGAGCCGTTGAAGTCGCCCCGGATATCACTCTGGATGGCAACGTAGCGCGTCTGGTAATCGCGCACTCGCTCGATGATGCTGGTACTAGGCAGCAGGTCAAGGTTGGGCACTTCCAGCATCACCCGCTCCTGCGCAATCACGGCAAAGCTGTCGGCTGCCCGGGCCAGGCCGATGTTGAGGATTTCGCGAATAATATCGCGCTCTAACTCATTCATTGATACAGTCATAACGGCTTAGATTCGTAGCAGCGGCGCAGAAGCTGGCAAATTAATACGGAAAAGAGCAGGAAGCAGCTAAAATTAAGGGCGTTTGGCCAGAAACAGACGGGTTAGGGACGGTACATCGAGCACCAGGCAGAGTTGCCCGCTGCCCAGTAGCGTAACGCCCCCAAACAAGTCAATGGTATCCAACGGCTTGCTTAGCGACTTCACCACGATATTTTGTTGGCGAAGAAAACGGTCGATAATCAGGCCCAGGCGGCGGTTATTATAGCTCACCACTAGTACCTGATGCAGTCCACCATCGGGTGGCAGGTCGCTTCGGGTGGCCCGGGGCAGCAATTCATCCCCTTCGGAATAGAGTAGCTGCCGTAGCGGCACGAGCGGCACGTTCTCGTCTTGGATACGGGTCATCAGCAGGCCCCCAACGGCAAAAATCTGGTCATTGGGCAGGGCCAGTACAGTATCAGTGTGCAACAGTGGCACAGCGTAGGCTCGCTCGTCCATTTCGATGAGCAAGGCACCTTTCACTGCAATGGAAGTGGGCAGTACCAACGTAAATGTGGTGCCCTTTCCCAACGCTGAATTGACGCGTAGCCGACCACCAAGCGAGTCGATAGCCAGCTTCACCACATCCAAGCCTACGCCGCGGCCCGAAATGTCGGTAATCTTATCAGCCATCGAAAAGCCAGGCTCAAACAGCAGTGCCCATACCTCCTGCTCGTCAAGTAAGGCAGCAGCTTCGGCGGTTACTAGCCCTTTGCGAATGGCCTTCTTGCGCACGGCTTCGGTATCGATACCCCGGCCGTCATCCTGCACCTGAATAAGCACATCGTCGCGCTCAGTAAGGGCCGAAATGACCAGACGACCGGTAGCGGGCTTACCCGCCGCCTGGCGGGTTTCGGGGGTTTCCAAGCCGTGGCTCACGGCATTACGAACAATATGCAGCAGCGCATCCGTAATGAGCTGCAATACGTTGCGGTCAATCTGCACATCCTGGCCAGCCAGTGCAAGCTCTACCTGTTTGCTCTCGGCAGAGGCTACGTCGCGCACCACACGCGGAAATTTATTGAGCAGTACCCCCGCCCCTACCAGCCGCACGTCCATCACGGAGTACTGCAGGTCGTCGGAGATGCGAAATAGGTGCCGGGCTGTTGCTTGCAACGCCGGGTGCCCTAATTCGGCAGCCAGGGTTAAAATCCGGTCACGGTCAATTACTAATTCGCCTACTAGGTTTAATAGATTGTCTAGCTTTTTGACAGGGATGTAAACCAAGTCCGACAGCTCTAGCTTTCGGGCAGCGTCAGCATCCGTTTCCTCCTCGGTGGGCGTGGCCTGGACTCCTATTACCTCTTGACCCTGGATGAGTTGCTCTAGATTATTGAGCAAAGGCTTGGCATCGGCCGACTCCTGGCCCGCGCCCACGGCCCGAATCATGTTGCCGAGGATGTCAACGGCCCGGAACGTGAGTGTCACCAGCGTGCCCGTAAACGTGCGCTCGTTGCCCCGAATCTGGCCAAACAAGGTTTCCATCTTGTGGGCCACTTCACCCATGTCGATGAAGCCCATGGCGCGGGCATTAGCTTTCAGGTTATGCATGAGCCGAAATAGCTCATTTAGCGCCTTCACATCCTGCGGGTTGCGTTCCAGCTCACTTAGGTGGCGCGACATGGCGTCGTAGTATTCCAACGCCTCGGCCATAAACAGCTCCCGATACTCTTGTTCGCGTGCTGTCATAATGGCTTATGCGCTGACTGCCGGCTTATTTTCCACTGCGTAGCCATGCTGCTACTGGCTATTGATAAGCCGCAGCAACGGGTATCGTAAACCCAGTTTTCTTGCGCAGGAAAAAGAAGAGGAAGCAAGGAAATACTATTAACGGACATTAGTTAATGGCCAGCCAAACGCTACAGGGTCAGGACTTAGGCTAGCGAGCCATCGCCCTGCAAGGCGCTGCCCACTATTTCCAGTACCCGCTCCTCCGAGAAAGGCTTCACGATGTACGCCAGCGCACCATTCTCAATGGCTTCATTCACGATAGTTTCCTGGCCTACGGCCGAGCACATTACTACTTTGGCGTCGGGCTGCTGCTGGCGAATGCCTTTGAGTACGTCGAGGCCAGTGTTGTCGGGTAGGATAACGTCGAGGGTAATCAGGTCAGGGTTGGTCGCTACCGCCATTTCCAGGGCCTGCTGGCCATTGGCGGCTTCACCTACTACATCGTAGCCGGCGTCGGTGAGCATATTCTTGAGCATCGTCCGCATGTAGAACGAGTCATCGACGATGAGAATGCGCTTATTCATGTACAGGTAAGTCTAGGGAAATGGAAGGAGAAAAAGAATCACCAAGCGCCCTGTCGGGCTATTAGTTGGCTCGTCTACGGTTAATGAGCCTTGGAGGGTGCATCCGTGGCCTCCGCTTTGGCGCTAGGCCGGCTGGATGAAGCATTTACCTGGCCAGGCAGTCGCATTATCTCACTAGGAGTAAGCAACTTGGGCATATCGAGCACAATTATCACACCTTGGCCATTTGGCAGCTTCGCAATGCCTTCGAGGTATTTTTCGCGCTGACCATTGTCCTGCACAAATTCCGGCGCGGGCTCAATGGCGCTGACCGGAATGGTAATCGGCCGGGGCACCTCGCGCACTATCAGCCCCAGCGTATAGTCGGGAGCCTCAACGGCCAGCGTGTACGAAAACTCCGGCACTGGCCGGCCGGCCGGCCGTAGCTGAAACCGCTCTTCTAGGTCTACGACGGCAATGATATCGCCACGCAGGTTGGTAATACCCTTGATGAAGGGTGGCGTTTTGGGCATCTTTACTACCTCAGGGGTAATGGTGACTTCCTTCACCTGCTCGATGCGGATGCCATAATCCTCATCGCCCAGGCGAAAGACAATCAGCTGGACTACCGCTTCGGGGGCGGCCGGCGCAGCCCGTCCCGAGGTAGCAGCTGGACGGATAGCAGCAGAATCAGCCATGAAAAATACCTAAATTCAAATTCACGTAAAAATTTATTTTAACGCCGGCCTTCAGCCACGCCCTTACTTTGCTTTCGCCTTGCGAGTGCGGTTAGCGCTGGAATTTGCTTTATTTTCCGGCTCTGGGGCAGGAGCAGCTTCGGCCGTAGCACCGTTGCGGCGGGCGCGCCCTTTCGCAGGTGCTGCTTCGGCAGCGGTTGTAGCAGCCGCAGCGGCTGCCCGACGCGCCCGGCCGTTGCTGGCTGGGCGCTCGCTATTCGCCAAAGAAACTGGGGCTGGCGTAGTGGTCTCCTGGCGGGGCTGCGTGGGCCGGTTAACCCTGGTTGGCGCGCTGGGCGCTGGCGCGGGGGTAGCAGCAGCTTTGGTGGCCAGCGGGCGGCGCACTATCCGGCGCTGGGGCTCCGGCTCGGGCTCGGGCTCCGGCGCGTAGTCGAAGAGCTGGAAGGTTTCGAGGCCGTCTTGGAGGTCGTCGGCAATGTCGGAGAGGCGTTGCGAGGAACTGGTGAGTTCCTGCATCGATGACGACAACTGGCGGGCGGTGCCAGCTACTTGCTGCGTGCCGGTGGCCGTTTGCTCGGCAATGGCTACTACTTCTTCCACGTACTTCACCACATCACCAATGGACGTTTGCTGCAAGGCCGTGGCCGTGAGGATGTCGCGCGAGGTACGCAGCGTTTCACCGCTGCTGGTGGCAATGTTTTTAAAGGCCGCGCTGGCCTCGAAGGTGGCATTTTTACCTTTCAGCACTCGGCTTTCCATCGCGCTGATGGCGGCAGCGGCGCTGGTCGTATCCTTCTTCACGTCTTCCACGAGCGTGGCAATTTCGTTCGCCGACTTGCGCGAGCCTTCGGCCAGCTTGCGGATTTCCTCGGCTACTACCGCAAAGCCCCGGCCGGCTTCACCGGCGCGGGCCGCTTCGATAGCCGCGTTGAGGGCCAGCAGGTTAGTCTGCGAAGCGATGTCGGTGATTACGCCCAGCGACTTGCTGATTTCCTGCGAGCGGGTTGAAAGCACTTCGATGGTACGCGAGGTCTGGGTAGCGGCTCCGGAGATTTCCTCCATGTTTTTCACCACTTCAGCCACCGTTTTCAGGCCCTGCTGCGACGTTTGCTCACCCATGATGGCCGATTTGTTCACCACGTCGGCCTTATTGGCCGTTTCCTTGGTGGCCGTCATAATTTCTTCGATGAGCTTAAAGGCCTGGTCAGTTTTCAATGCCTGATTCTGAGCACCTTCGGCCATCTGCTGCATGGCCAAGGCTACATCAACGGTTACCCGGCTCATTTCCTGGCCTTTGTCCACCATTTCTTCCGAAGAAGTGCCCACTACCTGCGCCGAGTCGTTGATTTCGCCGAGCAGGGCGTTCAGCGTTTCCACGGCCTGGTTCAGGGCGTTCGACATGGCCGCGATATCGCCGGTAGGCTGAATCTCGACCATCTGCGTGAGGTCGCCTTCCGAGATAGCGCGCACCACGCGGCTCACTTCGAGCACTGGCAGGGCAATGCTTTCAATCAGCGCGTTAAGGGTATCCACCAGCTCTTTCCAGGAGCCCGATACGCCACCTACCGTGGCACGCTCGGTGAGCTTGCCCTCGGCGCCGGCTACGCGGGCCACGCGGCTTACTTCCGAAGCTAGGCGGTTCAGGTCGTCCACCATCAGGTTGATGGTCTGGGCCAGGTCGGCTACTTCGCCGGCAGCTTCCAGCATCAGCTTCTGGGTAAGGTCACCCTGCGATACGGCGGTTACTACTTTCACAATGCCCCGCACCTGAATGGTGAGGTTAGTGGCCATCGTGTTTACGTTGTCGGTCAGGTCTTTCCACACGCCACTCACGTTGGGCACGTTGGCCTGGCCGCCGAGCTGGCCCTGGGTGCCCACTTCCACGGCCACGCGGGTTACCTCGCCGGCGAAGATGTTGAGCGAGTCCACCATCTGGTTGATGTTGTCCTTGAGGTCGAGCAACTCGCCGCGTACGTCTACCGACACCTTCTGGCTGAGGTCGCCCCGGGCCACGGCGGTGGTTACGTTGGCAATGTCGCGCACCTGGCTGGTAAGCGAGGCGGCCATCGTGTTTACGTTGTCGGTCAGGTCTTTCCAAGTGCCTTTCACGCCTGGCACGTTGGCCTGGCCGCCCAGCTTGCCGTCGGTGCCCACTTCGCGGGCCACGCGGGTTACCTCGTCGCCGAACACGTTCAGCGAGTCTACCATCTGGTTGAGGTTTTCCTTGAGCTGGAGCAGCTCGCCGCGCACGTTTACCGTCACGCGCTGGCTAAGGTCGCCGCGCGATACGGCGGTGGCTACGTTGGCAATGTCCCGCACCTGACTCGTCAGGTTGGAGGCCATCGTATTTACGTTGTCCGTCAGGTCTTTCCAGGTGCCGCTTACGCGGGGCACGTTAGCCTGGCCGCCCAGGATACCCTCGGTGCCCACCTCCCGCGCCACGCGGGTTACCTCGCCGGCGAAGATGTTGAGCGAGTCCACCATCTGGTTGAGGATGTTTTTCAGGTCGAGAATCTCGCCCTGCACGTCCACGGTCATTTTTTGGCTGAGGTCACCCCTAGCCACGGCAGTCGCCACGTTGGCGATGTCACGTACCTGGCTCGTCAGGTTGGCGGCCATCGTGTTTACGTTGTCCGTCAGCTCTTTCCAGGTGCCGCCGACGCGGGGCACCACGGCCTGGCCGCCCAGCTTGCCCTCGGTGCCCACTTCGCGGGCCACGCGGGTTACCTCATCACCAAAGATGTTGAGCGAGTCCACCATCTGGTTGAGGATGTTTTTCAGTTCCAGAATCTCGCCCTTCACGTTCACCGTCATCTTCTGGCTGAGGTCACCCCGGGCCACGGCGGTAGCCACGTTAGCAATGTCGCGTACCTGAGAGGTCAGGTTGGCGGCCATGTTGTTTACGTTGTCGGTCAGGTCTTTCCAGGTGCCCGAGACGCCCGGCACGCTGGCCTGACCGCCGAGCTTGCCTTCAGTACCCACGTCGAGGGCCACGCGGGTTACCTCGCCAGCGAAGAGGTTGAGCGAGTCCACCATCTGGTTGAGGTTCTGCTTGAGTTGCAGCAGCTCACCCTTCACGTCCACCGTCATTTTCTGGCTGAGGTCGCCCCGCGCTACGGCGGTGGTCACGTTGGCAATGTCGCGCACCTGGCTGGTGAGCGAGGCGGCCATTGTGTTCACGTTGTCGGTCAGCTCTTTCCACACGCCGCCCACGTTGGGCACCACGGCCTGGCCCCCTAGCCGGCCCTCGGTGCCTACTTCCTGCGCCACGCGGCTTACCTCCCCGGCAAAGACGTTGAGGTTGTCGATGGTGCGGTTGATGGTTTCGGCCATCACCTTGAAGTCACCCGACACCGGAATCTGGAAACTTTCATCCAGGTTGCCCCGGCTGATGTTTTTCAGCACCTTGCCCACTTCCAATACCGGCACGGCAATGGAGTCCACCAGGCCGTTGATGTTGTTGAGCATGTCGCGCCAGAAGCCCGCCGCGCCGTCGGCCGAGGCGCGGGCTTTCAGGTTGCCTTCCACCCCGGCCACCTTCGAAATGCGCGACACCTCCCCGCCTACCCCGCCAATCATTTCCACCATCGAGTTATAGGCCTCGGCGATTTCGGAAAAGATGTCGTCGTTTTGTTTGGTCAAGCGCACCGATACGTCGCCTTTTTTAAAGGCATCGAGGGCGAAGAGCACGCGGTTGAGCTGCTCATTCACGTAGTCGGTATCAGTGAGGCCCGCGTTGCGGCGGGTGCCCCGCTTTCGGGTGGTGTTGTCGTCGGCAAACGTCCCGGTTTCGTCGGGGCGCATAGCCTCGGCGGGTTCGTTGGTAGGAGCCGTGTTTTTCTTGGCGGAAGCCATGGGAGAAGGACGCAGAGAGGGTGGGGCGAGCCGGGGCGCGCGGTGGAGACTAACAAAAGTAGGCGTGCCGGGCATTCTGGCAATGCAAAGCCGCCCGAAGGTAGCTTGCTGACCATAGTCGCCGCCGACCGTGCATCTTTGTGCCCGTTTTTAACTTTTCGGGCGGGGCCTGCGTTCTCAGCATCCTGACAAAACCCTACCCCGCCCCTACCGCCGCCTGCATGGTCAAGAATCTAGTTATCGTCGAGTCGCCCGCCAAGGCCAAAACCATTGAAGGCTACCTCGGCCCGGATTACGTGGTGCGCTCCAGCTACGGGCATGTTCGCGACCTGCCCAAGGACAATAATGCCATCGACGTAGCCAACGGCTTCAAGCCCACTTACGTGGTCGATGCCGACAAGCGCGAACTGATTTCGCAGCTAAAGAAGCTGTCGAAAGAAGCCGAAACCGTGTGGCTGGCGAGTGACGATGACCGGGAAGGCGAGGCTATCTCCTGGCACCTCTCCGAAGCCCTTAACCTCAAGGCTGACAAGACGAAGCGCATCGTGTTTCGCGAAATTACCAAGACGGCCATTCTGGCCGCCATTCAAAATCCGCGTGAGATTAACATAGACCTGGTGAATGCCCAGCAGGCCCGGCGCGTACTCGACCGCCTGGTGGGTTTTGAGTTGAGCCCGGTGCTTTGGCGCAAGGTGAAAGCCGGCCTCTCGGCGGGCCGCGTGCAGAGCGTGGCCGTGCGCTTGGTGGTGGACCGCGAGCGCGAAATCAACAAGCACACCGCCACGAGTGCCTACCGCATTGTGGCCCGCTTCGACGCGGGCAAAGGCACGACCCTGGAAGCCGAATTGCCGACCCGCTACAAGACTCGCGAAGAGGCCGAGGCCTTCCTCACGCGCTGCATCGGGGCGACATACAGTATTAATAGTCTCGATAAAAAACCGGGCAAGCGCAGCCCCGCGCCGCCCTTCACCACCTCCACGCTCCAGCAGGAGGCCTCGCGCAAGTTGGGTTTCTCGGTGGCGCAGACCATGACGGTGGCTCAAAAGCTGTACGAGGCCGGCCGCATCAGCTACATGCGGACCGATTCGGTGAACCTCTCGGAAGAGGCCCGCAAGGGTGCCCGTGAGGCCATCGAAGCCGCCTACGGTGCCGAATACGCCTTGGAGCGCCAGTTCAAGACCAAATCGGCTTCGGCCCAGGAGGCCCACGAAGCCATCCGTCCCACCGATTTCAAGCAGCTCAAAGCGGGTGCCGATGCCTCGGAGCAGCGCCTGTATGACCTCATCCGCAAGCGGGCCATGGGCTCGCAGATGGCCGATGCCCAGATTGAGCGCACCACGGCCGTTATCGGCATCAGCACCCAGCCGGGCACCACGTTTTCGGCTACGGGTGAGGTAATTACGTTCGAAGGCTTTTTGAAGGCTTACGCCGAAAGCAAGGACGACGAGGACCAGCCCGCCGACGGCGAAAGCAGCTTCTCGCGCGGCTTGCCGCCGCTGAGCGTAGGCCAAAACCTACCGCTGCAAACCCTTACCGCTACCGAACGCTTCAGCACGCCGCCCGCCCGCTACACGGAGGCTTCGCTGGTGAAGAAACTGGAGGAAATGGGCATTGGCCGCCCCAGCACCTACGCCCCTACCATCAGCATCGTGCAAAAGCGCGGCTACGTAGAGAAAGACTCGCGGGAAGGCAAGGAGCGGAAAATTTACGCGCTGGCCCTGGTTGATGGTGAGGTGAAAACCGAGCAGCGCCCCGAAACCTACGGCGCGGATAAAGCCAAGCTTTTCCCGACCGATACCGCCCTGGTAGTCACCGACTTCCTCGTAGACCACTTCCCCGCCATTGTGGACTTTCAGTTTACGGCGAAGGTGGAGGACGAATTTGACCAGATTGCCAACGGCCGCGAGGACTGGGGCCACATGCTCGCGGGTTTTTACGAGCCGTTCCACGCCAGCGTAGAGCGCGGGCAGGACATTGAGCGCAGCACGCTCAGCAGCACCCGCGAAATCGGCGTGCATCCCGAAACGGGCGAGAAAATCACCGCCCGCCTCGGTAAATACGGCCCCTACGTAGCGCTGGGCGACACCGAGGGCGAAACCAAGCCCGCCTACGCCAACCTGCGCAAAGGCCAGTTTATCGAAACTATCACGCTGGAAGAGGCGCTCGACCTCTTCAAACTACCGCGCGTGGTGGGTGAGTTTGAGGACAAGGCCATGACGGCCGCGCTCGGCCGCTTCGGCCCCTACATCCGCCACGATAGCAAGTTTTACTCGCTCGGCAAGGAGCAGGACCCGCACACCATTACGGGCGAGGAAGCCGTGACGCTCATCGAGGCTAAGCGCAAAGCTGATGCTGAGCGCCTTATCAAGGATTTCCCGGAGAACTCTGATATTCAGGTGCTCAACGGTCGTTTTGGCCCCTACATCGTGGCGGGCAAGAAAAACGTGAAGATTCCCAAGGGCGAGGAGCCGACCGAGCTCACGCTGGAGCGCTGCCTGGAGCTAGCCGCCGCCACGCCCGACAAACCCGCCAAAGGCGGCCGCTTCGGCAAAAAAGCCGCCGCCGAGAAGCCCGAAAAAGAAACTGACGCCCCCGCCAAAAAAGCGGCGAAGGCACCGGCGGCGAAGAAGGCAGCCACTAAAAAAGCAACGCCTACCAAAGCGGCCGCCGCAAAAAAACCTGCCGCTGCCAAGAAGCCAGCCGTAAAAAAAGCAGCGGCTGCCGAATAATTTTTTTGCACCGTCTTTACATTCCCTAAAGAAGCCCTGCTAGTTAGCAGGGCTTCTTTTTTATTCATGCTTTGCATACAAGCTATTACCGGCCTAAATAGCTCCGGTTTTAGAAGTAGTCAGCCTGCAAACTTATTCAGCGCAAAGCGCGCAGCTTAACACCTTATACTTGAGCTAATAATTTGGCTATCAACTATGTAAAAACAAACCCACTCATTTAACATGGCGTAGGCAGGGAAACAATTGCCCGCTTTGGGCGCTAACCTCAACCTTTTTCCACAATGTTTTATCACGATAAACGAACGCAGTACAAAGTCCGCGTTGAGAAGCCCAATCCCGCTTTTGCGCGCATGCTTCAGCAAGCCATTGGCGGCATTGAAGGCGAGATGCGCGTGTGTATGCAGTACTTGTTTCAGGCCTGGAATTCGCGCGGGCCGGTGAAATACCGTGATATGCTGCTCGATACCGGCACCGAGGAAATTGCGCACATCGAAATGCTGGCGACGGCCGTGGCTCTTAACTTAGAAGGTGCCCCGCTGACCGTGCAAGAGGCGGCTATTCAGCAGGATGGCGTAGTGGGCGCGGTGCTCGGCGGCATGAATCCGCGGGCATTTTTGTCGGGGGGCCTGGGCGCACTGGCCGTCGATGCCGAGGGTGTGCCCTTCAGCGGGGCTTACGTGGTAAGCAGCGGCAACATCCTGGGCGATATGTATACCAATGTGGCTGCTGAAAGCACCGGCCGGGTTCTGGCCACCCGCCTCTGGGAACTCACCGATGACCCCGGCATGAAGGACATGCTCGCTTTCCTGATTGCCCGCGACACCATGCACCAGCAGCAATGGCTTTCCGTTATTGAAGAGCTAGGCGGCCACAAAGCGCTACCTATCCCTAATTCTTTTCCGCAGGCGAAAGAAAACCAGCATTTCAACTACGCCTTCGTTAGCCCCAACATCGACGGCACAGGTACCCCAGAAGGCCGCTGGACGCATGGCCCCAGCCTTGATGGCAAGGGTGAGTTTAAGGTGCTGAAAGCTGAGCCCTACGGCGACGAGCCCAAGCTAGGCCCGCCCGTACCCGAAGGCCACGCTCAAAAAGAGCAAATGACCTTGACGGATAGTCTCATCGGTAATATCAAGGACACGCTGGGCTAGCCTAGGGCTACCTCTCAAGCGTCACCCAGCTCCCCGCTGGGGCTCCGGCAACGAGCCCCAGCGGGGAGCTTTTGCGTGTGGCAAGTGCGGCTGCGGCTAGCTTATTTACTCAAAGCACGAAAATCCCTGTGGCCAGCGTTGGCTGGTATTCCCTGCTTTCCCCGTGCATGCGCCTACTTTTTCTCTCCTTGAGCTTGCTGCTGGCACTGCCAGCCCTGGCCACCCCGGTATATCCCTGGCTGGCCGCTGCGTCAGCGCCAGCGCAACGGCTAGCGCAACGCTTTGCCGTGCCGCCGGGCAGCCAGCGCGTAGCAGTGCCGGCTGGCTCGTGGGGCGAGTGGCTACGGGGCTTACCCTTGCGGCCCGCCGGCACCCCAGCCCGCCTTTTTGACGGGCGCCTGAAAAATAACCAGGCCGTGGTGGCCGCCGTGGTCAACATCGACCCCGGCACCACCGACTTGCAGCAATGCGCCGACGCCGTACTACGGCTGCGGGCCGAATATTTATTCAGCTTCAACCCGAATAAAATCCACTTTCACCTGACTACCGGCTACGATACCTGGTTTTCGGACTACCTGGCCGGCACCACGTTTCGGGTAACGGGCGAAAGAGTATACCCCGCGCCCAAGCCCACCGAGGCCCTTACGCACGCTGCGCTGGGCCGCTACCTGCTGCCGGTATTTGGCTACGCAGGCACGCTATCGCTCAGCCGCGAGGTGCAGCCGGTGCCGCTGGCCCAGGCCCAGCCCGGCGACGTGCTGGTGCACGGTGGCAGCCCCGGCCACGCCGTGCTGGTAGCCGACGTAGCTGAAAACCCACGCACCGGCCAGCGCTATTTATTACTGATGCAGAGCTACATGCCGGCCCAAAACATCCATGTGCTGCGCAACGTGCGCCAGCCAGCGCTCGGGGCCTGGTTTGCCGTGCCGGGGCCGCAAGCCACGCAGTTTGAGACACCGGAGTGGACGTTTGCCAGCGCTGAGCTGGGCCGCTTTGCGTAAGGCAGCGGCTGGTTAGGCCGCGCTTAGTACCTGTATCTGGGCCGCCGACAGCTCCGAAAAATCCTGAATAATGCGGTCGGCCAGCCGTAAATCCTGGCCCGCCGAGTGCGGGCTGGCGTAGCCTACGCAGTAGATACCCGCTGCCTTGGCCGCCGCCACACCGTTGGCCGAATCTTCGATGACGATGCACTCGGTCACGGGTGTTTTGGCCAACTCAGCCGCGTGCAGGAAGATGGCAGGATTGGGTTTCGACTGCACAAAGTCTTCTCCGCTAACAGTATGTGTAAAGTACGGCGCCAGCCCAAAGCGATTGAATACCCGCCCTATGGTAGCCTTAGAGGCTGAAGAAGCCAGCACCATTTGCACACTGTGCGCTTTCAAATCTTCAATGAGCGCCCGCACGCCGGGCAGCAAATCAAGGCTGGCATCTTCATCAAAAGCCTGGTTGAACAACTCGCGCTTACGCAGCAGTAAGTCTGCTACCTCCTGCGGCAGGTCAAATTCCTGCTTGAGCCGCTGAAATACGTTGCGCGTCGAAGAGCCCAAAAAAGAAGCGTACAGCTCGTCGCTGACGGTGATGCCCAGCTCGGCAAACTGCGTGAAAAAAGCGTGGTGGTGGATGGGCTCAGTGTCGATAATGACGCCATCCATATCAAAAATTACGGTACGAATCATGGGGCCGGCCCTGGGGGCATGAGGTCGGGGCAAAGGTACCCCCTGCGCGCCCAGCCGGGGGCCGAAGTTCCGGATTGGCCGTAATTTGCACCTCCTGGCCATTTTTGCATGAACATCTTTTCCTACGCCACCCTGGCCGGCTACGAGTGGCAGCACCCGCGCATGCTGCTGCTGCTGGGCCTGATACCGCTGCTGCCCCTGCTGCGCTGGCTGCTGGCCCGGCGGCGGCGGCAGGTGATGGTGGCGTTTGGGCCGGCGGGCATCCGGCCCGACTGGCGGGCCGGGCTGCGCTTCATACCCACTATCGTGCTGGCCCTTAGCCAGGCGCTGCTGGTGGTAGCGCTGGCTCGCCCCCAGCACCTGAGCGAGCAGCTAACCCAAACGGGCCGCGGCATCGACATTGTACTGGCCCTCGACGTATCGGGTAGTATGGAGCTGGAAGACCTCAAGCCCACCCGCCTCGACGCAGCCAAGCGCCTGGCGCGCCGCTTTGTGCAGCGCCGGGCCGGCGACCGCCTCGGGCTGGTAGCCTTTGCCGGCCAGGCGTATTCGCTGGTGCCCCTCACCACCGACTACGACCTGCTGCTTGATAACCTGGCCAGCCTGCACCCCGGCCTCATCGAGGAAGACGGCACGGCCATCGGCACGGCGCTGGGCACGGCCATCAACCGCCTGCGCGAGTCGCCGGCCAAGTCGCGGGTGTGCGTGCTGCTCTCCGATGGCGAAAGCAATGCTGGCAGCCTCGACCCACTGCTGGCCGCCCAGCTGGCCCACGCCTACGGTATTCGTCTCTATACCATTGGCTTAGGCGAAGATGGCTACGTGCCCTTCGGCCGCGACTCGACCACCGGCAAGCCGCGCTACGTGCAAACCCGCCTCGACGAAACCACCATGCGCCAGCTGGCGGAGGCAGCCAACGGCCGCTTCTTCCGCGCCACCGATAACGAGGCCCTCAGCCGGGTTTTTGGGGCCATTGATAAGCTCGAAAAGTCCGACATCCGTACTCAGCGCTACCGCAGCGTGCAGGATTTTTACCGTCCTTATCTGGGCTGGGGTATCGCGCTCTGGCTTCTCTGGCTGGCCCTCAAGAGTACGTTCATGAGCAACGTATTAGAAGACTAATTGCTCATTGCTAACTGTTAATTACTAATTACCAACAATGTCCATCGCCGAGAATATCACCGCTTTCGAGCAGAAGCTGGCTGGCACCGCGGCCCGCCTGGTTGTCGTTACCAAAACTCACCCTGTAGAGCGGCTACGCGAGGCCTACGAGGCAGGGGCCCGCATCTTCGGCGAAAACCGGGTGCAGGAAATGGCGGCTAAGCAGCCCGAGCTACCCGCCGACGTGGAGTGGCACCAGATTGGGCAGCTGCAAACCAACAAGGTGAAGTACCTAGCGCCCTTCGTGCACACGGTGGAGAGCGTCGATAGCCTGCGCCTACTCGTGGAGCTTGACAAGCAGGCTGCCCGTCACGGCCGCCTTATCCGGGGCCTGCTGCAATTTCACATTGCCCAAGAAGAAACCAAAACCGGCCTCACCCTGACCGAAGCCGAAGAAATTCTGCAATCGACCGAGTACCAGGCGTTGCGCCACGTGCGCCTGACCGGCGTAATGGGTATTGCTACCAATTCGCCCGAGGAGGCGCTTGTGCGGGGCGAATTTCAGCAGCTCCGGCAGTATTTTGAACAGTTGAAGGCCACGTATTTCGCGACTGATGAGGAGTTTTGCGAAATCTCGATGGGCATGAGCGCCGACTACGCCTGGGCGCTGGCCGAAGGCAGCACGCTCATTCGGGTGGGCAGCGCCATCTTTGGCAACCGGGGCTAAGTCACCTGTTAACCGCCAGTTGTAAGCTTAGTGGAACGCCATATTTCCGTAGCCCGCACGGCGCGCTACCAGCAGCTAGGCGAAGCGTCGCCTGCCACCCGGCAGCTTTGGATAGTGCTACATGGCTACGGGCAGCTAGCCGAATACTTTATTCGACACTTCCGGCCGCTACACGCGGCCGACCCGGCGGGCACGGTCATCGTCGCGCCCGAGGGCCTCTCCCGCTTCTACCTGCACGGTACTGATGGTCGCATCGGCGCCTCCTGGATGACGCGCGCCGACCGCCTAGCCGAGATAGCCGACCAGACCAGCTATCTCTCCCAGCTGGTAGCCAGCCTAGTGGCCGAATGCCCGACAACTACCCGCGTTACCGTATTCGGCTTCTCGCAAGGCACAGCTACGGCCAGCCGCTGGCTAGCTACATACGCGGGCCGCTGGCGCCCCCAGCAGCTCATTCTCTGGGCCGGCGATTTTCCGGCTGATATAGCACCCCAGTTAGCTTGGCAAACCCTTCAAGGGCTACCAATTGAGTTAGTCAGCGGCGACCAGGATGCCTACGTAAGCCCGGATAAGCTACGAGAGCAGGCCGACACCCTGCGTCTACAGGGCGCTCACGTCACTACCCACAGCTTTGAGGGCGGGCACACCCTGAATGCATCCCTGCTCCACCACCTGTATGCGGCTTCGGCCACCTGACTAAGCGTCGCGCCGCACCGTAGTAGCCGCCGCCTGCGCCGCCGGAAAAATAACCACTTCGGCTAGCTGCACATGCGCCGGCCGCGTCACCATAAACTGGATAACGTCGGCTACGTCAGCGGCTTGTAGGGCTTGCACACCTTTGTACACGTTGGCCGCCCGCTCTTCATCACCCTTAAAGCGCACTTCCGAGAACTCGGTTTCGACCATGCCGGGCGCTACCTCCGCTACACGAATGCCTTTAGGCAACAAGTCGATGCGCATGGTGCGCGTGAGCATAGCCACGGCAGCTTTGGAGGCGCAATAGACGTTACCGTTGGCGTAGGCCTCGTAGCCGGCAATCGAGCCGAGGTTGACGATAAAGCCGCCCTCGCCCATACGCGGCAGCACGGCGCGGCTCACGTAGAGCAGGCCCTTCACGTTGCCATCGAGCATAGCATCCCAGTCGGCCGGGTCGCCCGCCTGGATAGAAGCCAGCCCGTGCGCATTGCCCGCATTATTGATGAGTACGTCGATGTGCGCGAAGGCTTCCGGCAGCTCCGCCACGGCGGCTTCAACGGCCACCCGCTCGCGCACGTCAAACGTGAGGATATGCACCGGCGTAGGGGCCAGCTCCTGGGCGAGCGCCTCTAGACGTTCGCGGCGGCGGCCGGTTACTACCAGTTGAAAGCCAGCGCTGGCCAGCGCTACGGCGGTGGCCCGGCCAATGCCGGAAGAAGCACCCGTGATAAAGGCAGTTTTCATCTTAACGACTCTATTCGATGTTGAGGTACAGCGTTACCGTGTTGGTGCGCAGGCTCTGTAAGCTGTTACTGTATTGGTTGTCGCGCGGCGACAGGATATTGCGTAAGCCGTGCGAAAAGCGTAGCTCTGGCCCAAATTTGAAGTAAGGATAAAACAGGTCGAGGCCAAAGCCATACTCTAGCAGCACGTCGTTGCGGGTGATAGTCAACTGGTTGATGGCGGGCGTACTCTGCCGCTGCGTCACGGCAAAGCTGGGCTTGATACCACCAATCATGTAGAAGCGCGTGTTGCGGCGGCGGTTCGACTGATATTTGAGCAGCAACGGCAGTTCCAGCTGCGTGGTACCTACCTCCTGCGTGCGCACCGTATCGGCTTGGCCCGCACCCACACTTTTGAACTCTACCCGGCGGGTCATGAAGTTCAGCCCGGGCACAAAGCGCAGGTGGAATGGGGTACTCGGATTTCCCAACCGAATATCATTAATAAAGCCCACTCCAAAACCCGCACTAATGATGGAATTAGCCGAGATGCCTTGCCCCTGCTGCGCCGCCTGAAAATAAGCAGGTGACTGCTCCAGGAAAAACCGCGAAAAATTGGGCGCTATCGTGAGGCCCGGCCGGTAAAATCGCGCGTTGTAATTGGGCAGGTTCTCGACTACAATGCCTTTGATGTGGCCTTTGCGACCGCGGTCGATGGCATCGCTTCGCTTGCGCTGGGCCAGCGCCGGGCCGGCTAGCAGCACCAGCAGCGCTAGCGGCAGCATCGTGCGCCCAAAGGGCCGGCTGGCTATTTGCGGGCGGTGTAAATGGAGCTGATACCGAACGTGAGGGGTTGCCATGCAGGATTGGTAAAGCCGACGCGGCCCAAAATGGCCACGAACTCGGCACCGTCGGGAAATGCCTGCACCGACTCGGGCAGGTAGGTGTACGCGCTCTGGTCCTTGGAAATTACCTTGCCAAAAACCGGCAGCACCCGTTTAAAGTAAAAATTATACGCTTGCTTGAGCGGAAACGCCGTCGGCTTACTAAACTCCAGAATGACGAGCTGCCCGCCCGGCCGCAGTACGCGGTACATCTCGGCCAGTCCCTTTTCCAGGTGCGCAAAGTTGCGCACGCCAAACGAGGCTGTGACCGCATCAAACGTAGCATCTCCAAACGGCAGGTTTTCCGAGTCGGCCAGTTCCAGCTTAATGCGGTGGCTGAGCTTCTTATCCAGCAGCTTCTGGCGGCCCACGTCCAGCATGCCAGCCGAGATATCCACGCCCGTCACCTGGGCGTCGGGTGCGGCGGCCCGCAGGGTTTCGATGGCGAAGTCGGCCGTGCCAGTGGCAATATCCAGAATGCGGGCCGGGCGCAGGGCCTTCAACTCGTCCACGGCCTTGCGGCGCCAGTAGATGTCGGTGCCGACGCTCAAAAAGTGGTTGAGAAAATCATACTTCCCCGCAATGTTGTCGAACATGCGGGCCACCTGCGATTTCTTATCGGCGGCGTCTTCTTTATAGGGTACTACGGCCATAGGGAGGAATGCAAAGAACGGCGAGGTGCCGCAAAAATTGCGCGTTGCGCCGCCATAAGCTGGCCGCGCTAGCTAGCAGACAAAAAAACGGCCGGACTGTTCGTCCGGCCGTTTCCTTTTTTAGCAAAGTTGCCGTGGGCTTACTCAGCTTTGGCTTTCACCTTGGCTTTCTCGCCCGAAGCGTCTTTGGCCTTCGAGTCCAATTCGCCGTCTTTCGAAACCGTTTTCGATTTCTCGCCGGCGGCGCCTTTGGTTTTTACTTTCACTTTGTCGCTGTCCTCATCTACCTTGGTTTTCACCTTGGTGCCGTCGGCCATCTTCACTTTGCTCTTACCGGGCAGCGGACGGGCCGGGGTTACCGGCACGGCGATAACCGTGGTCGTCGTGGTCGGCACAGGCTGCATTACGGGCATTTTCTCGCCTTCTTTCAGCACCACGCGGAAGTCATCGCGACGGTTAAGCTGCATGTTCTCGGGCGAGTCGTTCGGAGCAACGGGCTTGCGCTCGCCGAAGCTTACCGTGGTGAGGCGGCTGGCCGAAACACCCTGCTTCACGAGGTAGTTTTTGGCAGCATCCGCACGGTTCTGGCCGAGGACCATGTTGTACTCGTCGGTATTGCGCGAGTCACAATTGCCTTCAATCGAGATGTTGACGCCGGTGTTAGCCTTCAGGATAGCCGCCGTGTTATTCAGCGTCTTAATCGACTCAGGGCGCAGCTTGTACTTATCGGTATCGAAGTAGATTTTGCCGAAGCGCGACGAAGCGAACGCCGTCGTGTCGATGTAATCAACGTAGAAATTCTTAGTAATGCTCGTCGAGTCGTTGGTCGAAATCGGCACTGCGAATTCCTGCGTCTCGATGTTCTTACCATCCTTGTTCACGGCTACCTGGTAGGTGCGGGCCGACAGAACTTTCACCTGGTAGTCACCGCCCGGCGTCTTGGTAATGTCGCGGAAGCTGATGGCCGTTTTATCCGCCTGCGTACCGTTGAATACCAATTCTACGCCCGGGATAACCTGGGTGCTGTCACGCTTCGAAAACACCGTGCCTTTGATGGTGATGTTTTTGATATAGCTGATGGTGTAGATGTCTTTCTCACCGTAGCCTCCGATGCGGTACGAGCTGAGGTAAGCATACGTGCCATCGGGAGCGAGGCGGTAGTACGAGTCATCGTCGGGCGTGTTGATGGGGTAGCCCATGTTCTCGGGGCGGCCCCACTTGTGACCGATGCTATCGTACTTCGACTGGAAGATGTCGTAGCCACCCATCGTATTGTGCCCTCTGGAAGCAAAATACAGTGTACGACCATCGCGGCTGATGTACGGGCTGTCGTCGTCTTCCTTCGTGTTGATGGCGCTACCGAGCGATTTAGCCGGGCCCCAGTCACCTCCGGAAGTACGGGTGCTGTAGTAAAGGTCCAGGTTGTTGTCTTCCGAATACTTGCCGGTGGCGAAGTACAGGGTCAGGCCATCGGGCGTGATGTAAGCATCACCTTCACGAGCCTTGGAGTTAACGTTGTTGTTAAGCTTAACCGGCTGGCCCCAGTCACCACCCTGCGTTTTCGAAGCCACGAAGATGTCGCCATCTTCGTCGTCGCGGTACATTAGCAGTTTCGTGTCGTTGTCGAAAACCTGGTTGGAAGCGTCGTGGCCCTTGCTGTTCAGCACGGTAGCCAGCGAGCGCGGCTTCTCCCAGTTGTCGGCGTCGATGCGGTGCGTTTCTACGATGCCCTCAAAGTACTCACCGTCAGCGGCGATGTCCTTTTTGCCTGCGCGCTGCTGCAAACCGGGAATATCGGCCGGGTTAGCGCGGGTGGTGTAGATGAGCGTCTTATCGTCCGACGAGATAACCGGGCTGTGCTCGGCGTACTGCGTGTTCACCGTCGGGCCCAGGTTCTTCACGAAGATATCCTTGGGCGAGTTGAAGAGCACCTTGGCGTTCTTGCTGTGCTGAATGAGCTGGGCTACCTCGTCGCGGCGGGTATCGTTACGCTTTTTGAGCGTTGCGTTGTACGCCTGATAGTGCGTGATGGCCTCGTCGAAGTTGTAGTTCAGGTGGTCTACGCGGCCCAGCCAGTACTCTACGTCTTTCGAAACTTTCGGCTTCAGCTTCTGCGCTTTGTAGATGTAGTCGCTCGCCTTTTCTTTATCGAAGGCCAAGTACGCCACGCCGGCCCGGAACAGTGCTTGTGCGTTGTTGGGGTCCTTCGCAATCACCCGCTCGTAATAAGGGATGGAGGCGCGATAGTTCTCCTGGTTGAACAGCTTGTTGCCGGTTTGCAGGTCCTTACGCGTGCTCTGAGCCTGGGCCGAGGTAGCCACGGCCGTGGTCAGGGCCAGCGCGTAGGAAGCTTGCAGCAGCCTTTTGGATACGTTGTCCATTGAAAAAAGGGTGTTTGGAAAATTTTTAAAGGAAAGAGCGAAAAGGTAGCTTTAGCACAGCTTTTGGCACAAGCGGACCAGTGGCACGCCGGTTTTGCCGACTTATACTAAATTTTTGCAACAGGGTTGGCCCACTTGGCCCGCACAGATGTAATTTTTTGAAACGGCCGTACGGCGGCTTCTAGCGGCAAATATACCGAAAAAGCGCCGCCGGGCCGGGCAGCGATGGGCACTAAACCGCGCCAGCTACTGTACTCGTGAGTTCGGAATGAAAGAAAACAGCGGGTTAAAGGCCGTGCAAATATACTGGCAGGGTGTGAAAGACAATGGCTTAGCTGACGGCACTTGGTAGCTACCGATGGTGGCTAGCCAGCTGGCAGCCGCAGTGCAACGCATCTTTGTACCCGCATCGACTGATAGGTAACCCACCAATGGTAATTCGAGAAGCAAGTTTTTTAGTTAGTAATACGCAGGTCGCCCTCTGCCCTACCCCCAACCGGCCCGAGTACGCCTTCATCGGGCGCTCCAACGTGGGCAAGTCGTCGCTGATAAACATGCTGACGGGCCGCACGGGGCTCGCCAAGACGTCGAGCACACCGGGCAAAACCCAGGTTATCAATCACTTCAATATCAACGATGAGTGGTACCTGGTCGACTTGCCAGGCTACGGCTACGCCAAGGTGAGCAAGACCTCGCGGGCCGAATGGGGCAAGATGATAAACGCCTACCTCACCAAGCGTGAAAACCTGACTTGCGTGTGCGTGCTGATTGACTCGCGCCACGCCCCGCAGCCAGTCGATTTGGAGTTTATGACCAAGCTGGGCGAGGCGGGCGTGCCTTTCGTGATGATTTTTACGAAGACCGACAAGCAATCGACCAGTCAGACCAAGGCCCTTATTAATGCCTACTTGGCCAAGATGCGCGAAACCTGGGACGAGCTGCCACGCCACTTCGTGACGTCGGCCGAAACGGGGCTGGGCCGCGACGAAGTATTGGACTTTATTACGGAAATAAACCGGCAGGTTGCGGCCGATGCGGCGGGCGCATAAGTACTTTTGGCCCGCCAATTGCCCAGTGGCGGGGGATTTTGTCCTCATCCAATTTACTTACCTCATGAAAAAACTACTGCTCACGCCGCTGGCCTTGTGTGGCTTGCTCGCCACGGCTCAGGCCCAGACTCCCAAGCCTAACACGGTGCCCCCGTCGCAGACCACGCCGCCCGCGACCCAGGAAACCGGCATCAACCACGTAGGGAAGGACATTCCGGTGGCCGCTTATTACGAAGGTGGCCAGGAAGCCATGTACGCCTTCATCGCCAAGGAACTGAAATATCCGCTACTAGCCAAGCGCAACCGCATTCAGGGGCGCTGCATTGTGAGCTTCACCCTCAACCCGGATGGTACGATGCAGGGCATCAAGCTGGTGAAACAAGTGGGTGGCGGCACCGGCGAAGAGGCCCTGCGCATCGTGCGCCTGCTCAAGTTTAAGAAACCCGAATACCCGATTCTGACTAGCCTACCCATCGATTTCAAGCTCGGCGCGGCCGGCTCGAATATGGTAGAAAATTAAAATCAGTGAGCAATGAGCAGTGCGCAATTTTTGTTGCTCATCGTGTACACCTCATTGCTCACTGTTCATTGTTAACTGTTCATTGCAAAGAGAATGCCCTACGATTTGAAAGAGCTGGCGGCCATCAGTGGCCAAAGTGGTTTGTTCCGCCTCGTGCGCCCCGCCCGCCACGGTGTGCTGGTCGAAAGCCTGGATGCCAAAGCTACCCGCTCGCTGGCCCCCGCCAGCAATAAAGTATCGCTGCTGAGTGAAATCGGCATCTACGCCCAGGATTCGGACGATACCCTGCCGCTGACCGACGTGTTTGAGCGCATCTATCAGAAGTACGGCGCCAGCCTGCCCGTGTCGAACAAGTCGAAGGAGGCCGAGCTGACCGCTTTCCTGGCCGAGGTGATGCCCGAATACGACCGCGACCGCGTGTACATCTCCGACATCAAAAAGCTGGCAACCTGGTACGGTATCGTGAGCCAGTACGTGCCCTACACCGAGGCCAGCGCCGACGAGCCCACCGCCGACGAGCCCCTGAGCACGGGAGGCGTGATTGGCGAAGGCGATGCCGATGCTTCGGCCGCCGGCAACCCGGAGGCTACCAAATAACGCTTGTAGCGCGGAATTTGTAGTCCGCGTTTATCCGAGCTGGACGCGAACTACAAAGTTCGCGCTACTGCAAAAAGGCCTTTCCTGCTAGCAGGAAAGGCCTTTTTTATGCCTTAATACGTTGGTTAGGCCGATACTTCAGTTTCGGCTTCCTTGGCCAGGAAGGCTTCGGCCCGCTCTACCAATTCCTTGCTGCCGATGAAGACAGGGCAGCGCTCGTGGCAGGTTTTGGGCTCGATTTCGAGGGTGCGCAGGTGGCCGTTGGAGCTTTTGCCGCCAGCTTGCTCCACAATGAAGGCCAGCGGGTTGCACTCGTACATGAGGCGCAGCTTGCCGTTGGTGTCCTTGGCGGTGGCGGGGTAGATGTAGATGCCGCCCTTGAGGAGGTTGCGGTGAAAGTCGGCCACGAGCGAGCCGATGTAGCGGGCCGAGAACTGCGTGGCCTTGCAGTGCTGCACGAAGGCAGCCACGCCGGGCGAAAATGACTCGGACGAGCCTTCGTTGATGGAGTAGACCTTGCCGGTTTTGGGCGTTTGGATGTCGGGGTGCGAGAGGAAGAACTCGCCCAGGCTGGGCTCGTAGGTGAAGCCGTTGACGCCGTTGCCGGTCGTGTACACCATCATGGTGCTGGAGCCGTAGATGACGTAGCCGGCCGCCACCTGGTGGGTGCCGGGCTGGAGGCAATCGGCTACGCTGCCCTCGCGGCCGGTGGGCGAGATGCGGCGGTAGATGCTGAAAATGGTGCCGATGCTGACGTTGACGTCGATGTTGCTGCTGCCGTCGAGCGGGTCGATGGCTACCACGTATTTGCCCTGGTTGTTGCCGGTCTGGATGATGTCGTCGTCTTCCTCCGAGATGATGGTGCACACCTCGCCGCCGTTGCGCAGGGCGCGGATAAAGCGGATGTTGGCAATCACGTCGAGCTTTTGCTGGTCTTCGCCCTGCACGTTGCGGCTGCCGTAGGCCCCGGCAATGTCGATGAGGCCCGAGCGGTTGATTTCGCGGTTCACAATTTTGGCGGCCAGCGCAATGTCGCGCAGCAGCTGCGAAAGCTCGCCGGTGGCGTAGGGAAAATCTTCCTGCTTGCGCATGATAAAGCGGTCGAGCGTGGTGCCGACGGGCAGGGCTAGCTTGTTGTGGTCCATGTAAGCGAATAAGGGCGAGAACTGCTACAAAGCTAGCCGGGGCCGGCTAAGCAGCCTAGCGAAAACTCCGCACACGATTGCAGAGCCTGCCAGGGGCTTTTTGGGCGCGCTTAGCCAGCTTACGGCCCCTCCCAATCAGCTTACGGCCCTTCCCAGCCGGTTTACGCCGCTTCTCAGCGCCTTACCGGGCCTTCCTGGCTGGCTTACGGCCCTTCCCAGTCAGCTTACGGGCTTTCCCAAGGTCTTTACGAGGTCGTAAACTGGTTAGGAAAGCCCGTAAGCTGACTGGGGAGGGCCGCAAGGCGGCCCGCGCCCTAGTTTTGGGCCTATGGAAAATGAACTAACGGGCTTGCAGGTCTACAAATTTGGCGGGGCCTCGGTGAAAGACGCGGCGGCGATTCTCAACCTCTGCCGCATCGTGCGCGACTTTGGGCCGCAGGGGCCGCTGCTCATCGTGGTGTCGGCGATGGGCAAGACGACCAACGCGCTGGAGGAGATTTACGACCTGGCGTACCACGGGCGCGACTACTCGGCGCAGTTGAAAGCACTGGAAGCGTATCACCAGCTAGCACACGAAGAGCTTTGCCAACAACTACCCGACTACGCCCAGGATTTTGGGGGCGAGCATTCCCCAATAACAGTTTTTGACAAATTAGGCCGGCAACTTGCTCAACTGCCAGCTAATGGTAATTATGATGAGGGCTACGACGAAATAGTGAGCTGTGGCGAAACTATCTCCGCCCATATAGTTGCTGATGCACTAGCTTCGGCACAACTTTCAAGAACTGTATTTTGGTGGCCCGCAGGTACTCTCATTCAAACAAATGCTACTTGGCGTGAGGGTAATGTAAACTGGTCAGCTACCGAACAAGAGACGCGTGACAGAGCTGTCAGTCTGATGGGGAACTCTACTACTATTATGGTAACGGAAGGCTTCGTTGGCGGCACCGCCGATGGCCGCACCACCACGCTCGGCCGCGAGGGCTCCGACTACTCGGCGGCCATCTTCGCGTATTGCCTGCGAGCGGAGAGCGTGACCATCTGGAAGGACGTGCCGGGCCTGCTCAACGCCGACCCCAAAATCTTCCCCGACACGGTGCTGTACCCCGAAATCAGCTACCAGGAAACCATCGAAATGGCCTTTTACGGGGCCAGCGTCATCCATCCCAAAACGCTGAAGCCGCTGGCCGACCGCCACATTCCGCTGCGGGTGCGCTCGTTTCTGGACCCGGCCGCGCCGGGCACGCTCATCCACGACTGCCAGCACCCGCCGCTGGTGCCCGCCTTTATCCGCAAGGGCGGGCAGTGCCTGCTCTCGTTCGAGAGCAAGGATTTTGCCTTTATCTCGGAAGAAAACCTGGAGGTGATTTTTGGCGCGCTGGCCCAGGCGCGGCTCAAAATCAACCTGATGCAGAACTCGGCCATCAGCTTTTCGGTGTGTACCGATTACAACGAGATGCGCATGCAGCGGCTGCTGGCGCTGCTGCAAGGGCAGTTTCGGGTGCAGTACAACAGCGAGCTGACGCTCTTCACTATCAAGCACTACGACGCGGCCAGCATCGAGCGGCTCACCGGCGGCCGCAAATTGCTGCTGGAGCAGCGCACGCGCAGCACGTTCCAGTTTTTGGTGCGCGAATAACTACCGCGGGGCTTTTGGAGTAAGAGGCGCGGGCGGGTTTTCACTACCAAAGACGCCGCGAGTTGCGCCACAGGTCCACCAAGGCCACCAGCCAACTCATAACTCCTAACTTTTAACTCATAACTCCCCAAAATGCCCGTTCTCGTTGGCAAACGCGCCCCTTCTTTTAAAGCTTACGCCGTTATCGGCCAGCAGGTAGAGGAAGAGTTTTCACTCGACCGCTACCTCGGCAAGCGCTATGTACTGCTGTTCTTTTACCCAGCCGATTTTTCGGGCCTCTGCCCTACCGAGCTGCTGGCTTTCCAGCAAATGCTGCCCGAGTTTGAGAAGCGGGGCGTGGCTGTGGTGGGGTGCAGCACCGACTCGCACCAGACGCACGCGGCCTGGCTGCGCACGCCGGTGGGCGAGGGCGGCATCTCGGGCGTAACCTACCCGCTCGTGGCCGACGCCACCAAGACGATTTCGGCCAACTACGACGTGCTGGCTGGCCATTTCGACTACAGCGAAACCGGCGAAATGGTCTTCATCGGCACGCCGCAGGCCTACCGGGGCCTGTTTTTGATTGACCGCGACGGCATCGTGCGGCACCAGCTCGTGAACGACCGCTTCCTGGGCCGCCGCATCTCCGACGCCCTGCGCATGGTCGATGCCCTGCGCCACTTCGAGGAGCACGGCGAAACCTGCCCCGCCAATTGGGAAGCCGACGAGGCATAATTGGGAGTAGCGCGGACTTTTAGTCCGCGAGTGGTAGGCGCGCCAACTCGCGGACTAAAGTCCGCGCTACACCGGATACGCCACAGCTTGTCCCGCCTGGGCGTAATTTTGAGGCCGCGCCGGGGCGCTTTATTGCCCGGCGCGGCCTCTTTTTGCGCTTTCTGTATTCGTTAGGACTTTCGATTTACGCGCTGCTGCTCCGGCTGGTGGCGCCCTTCAACCCCAAGGCGGCGGCCTGGGTAGCCGGCCGCGAGGGGCTCCTGCCCCGCATCGAGCAGGCGCTGGCCGGCGATGCCGCCCCGCGCCTGTGGGTGCATTGCGCCTCGCTGGGCGAGTTTGAGCAGGGCCGGCCGCTCATTGAGGGCCTGCGCGGGCAATACCCCGGCCACAAAATTGTGCTTACGTTTTTTTCGCCCTCGGGCTACGAGGTGCGCAAGAGCTGGGCAGGGGCCGACTACGTGTTCTACCTGCCGCTCGACACGGCCGATAACGCCCGGCGCTTTGTGGCGGCGGTGCAGCCCCGGCTGGCGGTGTTCGTGAAGTACGAGTTCTGGTATTATTTCCTGCGGGAGCTGCGCACGCACGGCATTCCGGCGGTGGTGGTGGCGGCTATTTTCCGGCCCAGCCAGGTATTTTTTAAACCTTGGGGCGGCTTCTTTCGGGAGATTTTGAGCCAGCTGCACCACATTTTTACCCAGAACGAGGCCTCGGCTGAGCTGCTACGCGGGCTGGGCCTCACCCGCGTGAGCGTGGCCGGCGACACCCGCTTCGATACCGTAGCGGCCACCGCACTGGCCCCTGCCCGCCCTCTTCCACTTGCCGAAGCCTTCGTGGCCGATGGCGCGCCCGTGCTGGTAGCTGGCAGCACCTGGCCCGAAGACCTGCCCGCGCTGGCCCCGCTGCTGCGCAAGCACGCCCGCGCCATGCGCTTTATCATCGCGCCGCACGAGGTGAGCGAGGCGCACTTGCAAGAGGTAGAGGCAGCCCTGCCGGGCCTCACGGTGCGCTACTCGCGGGCCACGCCCGCAACCGTAGCCGACGCCCGCCTGCTGCTCATCGACAACGTGGGAATGCTCAGCCAGCTCTACCGCTTCGGGCGCTTTGCCTACATTGGCGGGGCGTTTGGGGCGGGGCTGCATAACACGCTGGAGGCGGCAGCCTTCGGGCTGCCGGTGTTTTTTGGGCCGCGCTACGAGCGGTTTCAGGAGGCCGTGGAACTGGTGCAGCTCGGCTGCGCCTTCTCGGTGCAGTCGGCCCAGCAGTTGGAAACGGCCTTCGACCGGCTGTATTATAATGAGGAAGCTCGCCTAAAGGTGCAGGACATGAGCCTGGACTACGTGCACACCCACGCGGGCGCTACGGGTCGCATTCTACGGCAATTGTCAGTTATCAGCTAGCCATCACCAAGGTGCTAACAAGTTAGCGCAGCTTGCTTTACCGAATTGATAATTGTTCATTGTTCATTGATAACTGATAATTGACCTATGACTGGTATTGTCGTCAAATCTACCGGCTCGTGGTACATCGTGCGCGAAACGGCTACCGCGCAGCTGCACCGCTGCCGGCTGCGGGGCAAGTTTAAAAACAAGGGCCTGAAGGTGAGCAACCCGCTGGCCGTGGGCGATGTGGTGGACTTCGAGGTGCCCGAACAGTCGGAGGGTGCGGGCGTGATTCACACCATTCAGCCGCGCCGCAATTACATCATCCGGCGCTCGGTGCACAAGAGCGAACACGCCCACATCGTGGCCGCCAACCTCGACCAAGCCTTACTGGTGGTCACGCTGGTGTCGCCGGCTACGTCGTTCGGATTTATTGACCGCTTCCTGGTCACAGCCGAGGCGTACCACTTGCCCGCCAAGCTGATTTTCAACAAGGCTGACCTCTACGACGAGGACACGCTCGACTACCAGCAGCAGATAGCCGGGATGTACGCCAGCCTGGGCTACCCCAGCGTGCTGTGCTCGGCCGAAACCGGCGACAACGTGGCCGAGGTAGCCGCGCTGCTGCCCAATAAGGTCTCGCTGCTTTCAGGCCATTCGGGCGTGGGCAAGAGCACGCTCATCAATGAGCTGGTGCCGGATTTGGACCTGAAAACGGCCGAAATCAGCGCCTTTTCCGACAAGGGCAAGCACACCACCACCTTCGCCGAAATGCTGGAAGTGGTGCCCGGCACCTACCTCATCGACACGCCCGGCATCAAAGAGCTGGGCCTTGTGGACGTGCCCGCCGCCGAGCTGGCCGGCTACTTCCCCGAGATGCGCGCCCTGCTCAACCAGTGCCGCTACCACAACTGCCAGCATGTGCACGAGCCCGGCTGCGCCGTGCGCGAGGCCGTGGACAAGGGCAAGCTCGCCGTGCCGCGCTACGAGAGCTACCTCAGCATGCTGGCCGACGAGGATAACCGGCACTAGCCTTACCTGCTGCGCTTTCACAATCAAAGGCGCTCCGAAGCCAGGGCGGCGGGCCGGAAACCAATGCGGGCCGGCGGTAGTATTAAGGGCCTCACTCCCACCCTTCGCTATGTTACCCAAACCGCTCCGGGCCTTGGCTACCCTGCTTCTGCTGCTCTTACTGGGCCACTCGGCCGCTGCCCAAAGCCGCCCGCCGCTGCGGGTCGGCGTGGCGGGCCTCACCCACACGCACGTACACGGCATCCTGGGCCGGGCCCAGCGTGGCGACATCGTGCTTGTAGGCATTGCCGAGCCCAACCGCGAGCTGGCCCGGCGCTACTTGCAGCAATACGGCCTGCCGATGAGCCTGGTGTACAACTCGCTGGAGGAGATGCTGGCCAAAACCAAACCGGAAGCTGTGACGGCCTTTGGCACCATCTATCAACACCTGGAAGTGGTGCAGGCATGCGCGCCCAAAGGCATTCACGTAATGGTGGAGAAGCCGCTGGCTATAAATATGGACCACGCCCGCCAGATGGCGGCGCTGGCTCAAAAGCACCACATTCACCTGCTCACTAACTATGAAACCACCTGGTACGGCTCCAATCGCCAGGCCTATCAGCTGGTGCAGGACAAGGCCATTGGCGAGGTGCGCCGGATGGTGGCCCACGACGGTCACCAGGGGCCGCAGGAAATCGGGGTGAACAAGGAATTCCTAGACTGGCTCACCAACCCGGTGCAGAATGGTGGCGGGGCGCTACCCGATTTTGGCTGCTACGGCGCCGACCTTATGACCTGGCTCATGCACGGCGAGCGCCCGCTGTCGGTGACGGCCAGCGCCCTGCACATCAAGCCCGACGTGTACCCCAAGGTAGAAGATGACGTAACCATTCTGCTCACCTATGCCAAGGCCCAGGGCATCATCCAAGCGTCGTGGAACTGGCCCTACGCCCGCAAAGACCTCGAGGTATACGGCCAGACCGGCTCCGTAATCGCCCTCGACCGCGACCACCTGCGCGTGCGCCGCACCGAAAAAGAAGCCGCGCAGGACCAAACCGTGGCCGCGCCCCCGGCACCCTACGACGAGCCCTTTGCCTACCTGGCGGCCGTGGTGCGCGGCACCGCGCCCGAAGATGTGCTGTCGGCGCTGCCCACCAACCTGCTAGTGGTGGAAATCCTGGACGCCGCCCGGCAGTCCATCAAAGAAGGCAAAACGGTGACGCTACCACGCTAGCCACCCCCATTACTCCCCCGGGTAGCGCAGGCCGATTTGCGCCCGCACTGCGTCGAGCGTGCGCATGAGGTCGAGGCTAAAGGCCAGCGGCAGTAGCGGGCTTTCCAACTGCCCCTGGCTGAGACAGGCCTGCACGTGGGCAGCTTCGTAGTGGTAGCCGAGGCCCACTTTGGGGTACGGAATAACCTGCACCGCTTGGTCGGGCCGATGCAGCTCGATGCCATTCGGGGCGTGAAAACGGCCCGTGAGGTGCAGCTGGCCCTGGGTGCCGTAGAGGGTGCAGTAGTTGTTGGTAGTGGCGGTGAGCGTAGAGAACAAGCTAGCCGTGGCGCCACTCGCGTGCGCCAGTGCCATCACGCAGGTAAGGTCGACGCCGGTGGGCGCGGGCGTGGCCACGGCCCGCACCGTGGTCGGCACGCCTAAAAATAATTGACTGATAAACAACGGGTACACGCCGATATCGAGCAACGAGCCGCCGGCCAGCGCGGGGTCGAAAAGCCGCGACTCGGGCTTGAAATCGGTGATGAAGCCGAAGTCGGCCGCTAGATGCTTTACCTCGCCAATCGTACCGGCCTGCACCAGGTCAAGGGCGTGCTGAATGGCGGGGAAAAAGCGCGTCCAGAACGCCTCCATCAGGAATACGCCCCTCGCCTGGGCCGTGGCTATCATTTCCTGGGCTTGGGGCGCATTGCGGGCAAAGGCTTTTTCGCAGAGCACGGGCAGCCCGGCCCGCAGGCACAGCAGCGCGTGGGCGTGGTGTTCGGAGTGGGGCGTGGCAATGTACACGGCATCGATATCGGGTATGGCCAGCAGCTCTTCGTAGCTGCCTACGGCGTGGGGCGCGCCATAGGTTTGGGCAAACTCCCGGGCCTTAGCTAGGCTACGCGAGGCCACGGCGTGCAGCCTAGCCTGCGGCACCAGCGCCAGGTCGGTGGCAAACTTGTGGGCGATGTTGCCCGGGCCCAGAATGGCCCAATTAAAAGTGCGCATTATTATACTACCGGTTGTGCTAGCAATTCTGCGAAGGTAGCCAGCCCCCGGTGGACCGCTAACCGCCAGCGGCCTGATGCCCTAATACCCGGGGTTAGCGCAGCCATTGCGCTGAGTATAAGCTCGGCCGGGGCATAGCAGGCGGCAACAGCCGCGCGCCAGGGCTCGTTTAGCACCTTTCACATCCCTGCTATTTCCTTTTCCACATTATGCACGAAGAACCCAACATCAGCCGGCGCGCCGTACTGGGCGGCCTGGGGGCCAGCCTGGCGGCGGCCGCCGTAGCCCCTATCCTACCGGCTGAGGGCGCGCCCAGCCCGGCCGCCCCCGTGGCCTTGGTCGACCCTACTACTAAGTACCCTAAGCCGCCATTCAAGGGGCAGTCGCAGCCTTTCCCCGGGCTGGCCAGCCAGATGGACCCGCGCCCGGACCACGGCGAAACCAGCTACAAAGGCTCGGGCCGCCTGGCCGGCCGCAAGGCGCTGATTACGGGCGGCGACTCGGGCATGGGCCGCGCCGCCGCCATCGCCTACGCCCGAGAAGGCGCCGATGTGGCCATCAACTACCTGCCGGCCGAAGAAGCCGACGCTAAGGAAGTTATTGCGCTCATCAAGGCGGCGGGCCGCAAGGGCGTGGCCATCCCCGGCGACCTGCGCGAGGAGGCTTTCTGCAAAAAGCTGGTGGCTGAGGCGGTGCGCCAACTCGGCGGGCTAGACATTGTGGTGAGCAACGCGGGCCGGCAGCAACAGCGCGCCTCCATCCTGGACCTGACGACCGAGGACTTCGACGCCACGATGAAAACCAACATCTACGCGCCGTTCTGGATTATCAAGGCAGCCCTGCCGCATATGCCGCCCGGTTCGGCCATTATCGGCACTACCTCGGAGCAGGCCTACGACCCCAGCCCCAACCTGTACGACTACGCCCAGACCAAAGCGGCTACGATGAACTACGTGAAGTCGCTGGCCAAGCAACTTGCCCCGAAAGGCATTCGGGTGAATGGCGTGGCCCCCGGCCCCATCTGGACGCCCTTGCAGGTGAGCGGTGGCTCGACGCAGGAAAATCTTAAGGAATTTGGCGGCAAAACGCCAATGGCGCGGCCCGGCCAGCCCGCCGAGTTGGCCTCCATCTACGTGCAGCTAGCCGCTAGCGATGCCAGCTACGCTACCGGCCAAGTGTATGGCTCGGCCGGCGGCGGCGGCCAGCCATAGCAGGAGAAGCTGCAGTGTTAGCAACCTATTGCTAACACTGCAGCTTCCTTTTTGCTGGGCACTTTGGTAGCCCCGGGGCTAGCCCTGCGCGCTGCTTTTGCGTAGAGCCAGCCATTTCAGGTTCTCTTCTCTCTTATGGCTGATAAAATTGCCTTCATAGGCCTGGGTAGCATGGGTGCCGCCATGGCCGCTAATCTGCTCAAGGCCGGCTTCCCGCTGACCGTTTACAACCGCACCGCCGCCAAGGCCGAGCCCCTGCGCCAGCAGGGCGCTACCGTGGCCACCACGCCCGCCGAAGCCGCGCGCGAGGCCAGCATCGTCTTTACCATGCTAACCGACGACAAGGCGCTCGAAACCGTAACCACCGGCCCCGACGGCATCCTGAGCACCTTGCCCAAAGGCGCTATCCACGCCTCGTGCAGCACCGTGGCCCCCGATACCAACCGCCGCCTGGCCGAGGCGCACGCCGCCCACGGCTCCTTCCTGGTGGCGTCGCCGGTGTTTGGCAAGCCCGACGTGGCGATGGCGGGCAACCTCTGGGTAGGCTCTTCCGGCCCGGCCGAGGCGCGCGAGCGGCTCAAGTCGGCGCAGGAGGCCATTGGCCAGGGTACGCACGACTTTGGCGACGACCCGGGCGCAGCCAGCGTGGCTAAGCTCTGCGGTAATTTCCTGCTCGGCACCGTCATTGAGGGCATGGCCGAGGCCCTGACCCTAGCCGAGAAGTGTGGCCTTGACCGCGTGGGTTTCTACGAAATGCTGACCAGCACGCTCTTCAACAACCCCATTTACAAGAGCTACGGCAAGCTCATCGCTGAGCAGCACTACCAGCCGGTGGGCGCGCCGCCCGCCATCATCCGCAAGGATATGAACCTCGTGGTGCAGGAGGCTTACAAGCATGACATGCCCATGCCCTTCGCCAACATCGTGCGCGACCGCCTCACCGCCACCGTGGCGCTGGGCGAGCCCGATGTAGACTGGGCCAGCTTCGCCAAGCGTGTGTCAGAAGACGCGGGACTGTAGTCTATAGCTAACAATAAAAAAGAACGTCATGCTGAGCTTGTCGAAGCATCTCTACCGCATCATCAGGATGACCCTGGCAGCGTGGTAGAAATGCTTCGACAAGCTCAGCATGACGTTCTTTTTGGTACTGGCTATTTACTTCGCCAGCGGCAGTACTACGGTGTCGATAACGTGGGTCACGCCGTTTTTGGAGATAACGTCGGCGATTTGAACGGTGGCGGGGGCGTCTTTGCCGTTGCTCACCATCACTTTGCCCTCTTTTACCGTGATGTGCAGCTTCTCGCCGTTCACGGTGGTCAGCTCCTGGCCGTCTTTGAGGTCGGCGGCTACGAGGCGGCCGGGGATAACGTGGTAGGTCAGTACGCCTTTGAGCTTGGCGGCGTTGGCGGGGTCGGTGAGGGCGGCTACGGCAGCCTTGGGCAGCTTCTCGAAGGCCGCGTTGGTGGGGGCGAATACCGTGAAGGGGCCCGCGCCTTTCAGCGTCTCAACCAGGCCGGCCTGCTTTACCAGCGATACGAGCGTGCTCACGCTCTTGGCACCCGCTGCGTTGTCTACGATGTCTTTATCGGCCGTCATGGCCACGCCGTCTACCATTACGCCGGCGGGCTTAGCCATGCGGGCTGAGTCGCCGGCCATCGCGGCGATGGAGTCGGCGGGGTTGGCGGTGCTGGCTTCGGTGGTCGTGGTGCTGGTTTCGGTGGTTTTGTCACCGCCGCAGCTCGTGAAACCGATGCTGAGGGTGAGGGCGGCGAGGGGGAAGAATAGCTTCTTCATGAAAAAATTAAAAGGGGATTGGGTAAATGCTAGCCTCCTTACGTAGTAGTGGGGGCCTGCGGTTGGGCCAAAACCCAGCCGGGCATTCCTGAGTTTACCTTCGCAGTGCCCAGCCCGCCTAAGCTGGGCCATATCCCCACCCTTTACCTCCAGTTATTTTCTGATGAAAACCGCTGAAATCCACACGCCTAAGGGCGTTATGAAAGTTGAGTTCTACGAGCAGGACGCCCCCAATACCGTTAAGAACTTCCTCGACCTGGCCGGCAAAGGCTTTTACGACGGCACCAAGTTTCACCGCGTTATCCCGAATTTCATGATTCAGGGCGGCGACCCCAACACCAAGCCCGGCGCCAAGGGCCAGCCCGGCACCGGCGGCCCCGGCTACAAAATCGACTGCGAAACCAGCGGCAACAACCAGTACCACGACCGCGGCGTGCTGAGCATGGCCCACGCCGGCAAAAACACCGGCGGCTCGCAGTTTTTCATCGTTCACAACCGCCAAAACACTGCCCACCTCGACCGCGTGCACACGGTATTCGGCAAGGTAGTGGAAGGTGACGAGGTAATTGACCAGATTCGTGGCAACGACGAAATCACCAAAATCGTGGTGAAGGACGACGCCCAGGCGTAAGTTCTTAGCTGCGCAAAAAAGCCTTCCCGTGCGAGCGGGAAGGCTTTTTTCGTTATAAGGCTCGGGCCGCCCAGCCATCTGCGCCGGATAGTGTAGTAGTACTACGCAGGTTGAAATCAAAGCCCAGCGCAAATAGCCGGCTCGTTAACTCCAGTTGCAAGTCATTGCTAGACTTCTGCGGATTCTCGCGGCGGAACTTCTGCGCGACGGTCTGCGGAGCTACTGGCAGCGGCGGGCGCTCCAGCAATAAGACTACTTCGATGCGCAGTGCCCGCTCGAAAACGTGGGCTACTACGGGTTGCAATTCTGCGTCGGCAACCCGGGCAGCGGCGTAAAGGCCGCTCAGGGTATTAAGCGCCTTCTGCACCACCGTTTGCCGCAGCTTGGCCGCATCCTGGTCAGCCGTTTTGGTGCTGATGCGGTAGTCTTTTATTTCGATGAGCAGCAGCCGGGCGGCTAGCCCGGCGGCCTGGCTCACCACATCTACGCCCCGCACGTTTTGCACCTGGCTCTCGATGCGGGCGCGGTAAAAGCTGGCGTTATCGCTTTGGGTATCGCCATCATACTTCACCACAGCCCAACCGGCCGGGAAATCGAGCTGGATGCCTTTTTCAATTACGGTTGGCATCTTCCTGGTTTAGTACGCGCTGAAAACGGTCGGTTTGCTCAAGCTCGGCATCGAGGGCTACAATATCGGGCAGCAGTTCCAGGTTGTCGGCTGTGGCCACCGTTACTGCCTCGCCGGACTGGGCACTCAGGCCAAAGTAGCGCACGGGTGCTTTACCGTTGTGCGCCAAAATGTGCAGTTCTTTGAGTAAGAACAGGCTGTGCGTAGCCAGAATAATCTGGAAGCCCGCCTGCGCTAGGTCAGTCAATATACTGGCCATATCCTTGAGCAGCGCGGGGTTCAGGTTGGCCTCCGGCTCATCCCAGAATAAGGTGGTTTCGGGCGTAAGGGTGCCGTTGGCGAGTAGCTTATAGAGGGTAGCGAATTTGCGCATTCCCTCAGCTACGAGGTTCATCTCTAGGCGCGGCTGGTCTTCGGCAGACAGGTAGAAAACACCACCTTCTTCTTCAACTTTTCCGCCAATTAATTGCGATAGTTTTCTTACTATGTGGGCCGGCTTGGGCTGGCGTAAAGATGGGCCTGATAGTAAGCGTAATAAATCAGGGTAAGTTCGGTCTACAGGTAACATATACCTTTCGTATAGCGCTATCATCCACCCTAATGTCAAAGCCTCCTTAGCTGGAATGAAAACCGGAGGAAGATTATTATCCTTAGTCAAAAAGCCTTCCGTAACGTCAAAATTCCCTGTATCATCAAGCTTTCCAAACTCAAAAGAAACATGTTCTAATAAAGAAGGACCAAATTCAGTATTAACAAGCGACTTGCCTTCCGGTATTCCTCTACGAACTAAATTGCTGAGGCCCTTGACAGAGAACGTATCAGCTAAATAGAATACAAGGCGGATTCCCCATTCAGGATATTTTTCATCTGCGAATTTATTTATCAACTCTGCTTCACCGCGTTCTAGCTTTTCGCTTTTTATCGCACTCCGTACTGCTTCTACCACATACCCAGCCTTCAGCACATGTGTCTTCCCGGTTCCATTCGCTCCCACGAGCACATTGAGTCCCTCACCGAATTCAAATTCGGCATCGGCGAAAACGGTGAAATTGCGGAGGTGCAGGCGTTTTAACATGGGGCGAAGCTACGTAAAAAGCCCCGCGTACCGGGTGGCACGCGGGGCTTTTTGAGTTACTGACTCGCGGACTGAAAGTCCGCGCTACGGCCTAACGGCGCTTGCGGGGCTTCTGCTCTTCTTCGTCCTCGTCGTCATCATCGCCGAAGGTGGGCATGGTGAACATGGAGGAAAGCAGGTCCTTGAACTGGGCGCCGGCGGTGAGTTTGTTGCGCGAGATGAGCGAGTGCTCGGCCAGCCCGTGCAGCAGGAATTCCATGAGGAAGTACGTGGTTTCGGCATCTTCCTTGGGGTGCAGCTCGGTCACGATGTCGCGCAGGCCGGGCACTTTGTCGAGGGCGGCGCGGTAGTCGGCGGTGCTGGCGTCGCTCATAATATCGAGCGTGTTGCCGTTGCCAAACCACTCCTGCACCGTTTTGTAGGGGCTGGGGCGGTTTTTGAGCTTCTTCGACTTGTCGGGGTCGGGGAAATAGTTTAGGAACAAAGTGCGGATGGCCTTGCCCATGAGCTTCTCGGCCACGATGCCCGCGCCTTCCTGCTCGCCTTCGTACACTAGCTCTACCTTACCCGTGATGGCGGGCACAGCCGAGATGAAGTCGGCCACGCGCACGTAGGTATTGGCTTCGCCGTTGATGAGGGCGCGGCGCTCGGCGCCGGCAATTACCTGCTCGTAGGCCGAGATGGTGAGGCGGGCCGACACGCCCGACTTGGCATCCACAAACTCGGAGCCGCGGGCCTCGACGGCCACCTGCTCCACGAGGTCGTGGGTGATTTCGTTGGTGGTCACCATGCCGCGCTGCTCCTCCTTGATGCGGGCTTCCTGCTTGGTGATGCGCTTGCCGATTTCAATCGACTTGGGGTAGTGGGTGATAATCTGGGCGTCGATGCGGTCCTTGAGCGGCGTCACGATGCTGCCCCGGTTGGTGTAGTCCTCGGGGTTGGCGGTGAAGACGAACTGGAGGTCGAGCGGCAGGCGCACCTTAAAGCCGCGAATCTGGATGTCGCCTTCCTGCAAGATGTTGAACAGCGACACCTGGATGCGGGCCTGCAAGTCGGGCAATTCGTTAATCACGAAAATACCCCGGTGCGCCCGCGGAATCAGGCCGAAGTGAATCACGCGCTCGTCGCTATAAGGCAGCTTGAGCGTGGCGGCCTTGATGGGGTCGGCGTCGCCGATGAGGTCGGCCACGGTCACGTCGGGCGTGGCTAGCTTCTCGGTGTAGCGGTCGGCGCGGCCCAGCCACTCAATGGGCGTGTCGTCGCCTTTTTCCTCAATGAGGTTTTTGGCATATACCGACAGCGGCTGCATGGGGTCGTCGTTCAGCTCCGAGCCCTTCACCACCGGGATAAACGGGTCGAGCAGGTTGATGAGCAGGCGCGCGATGCGGGTTTTGGCCTGGCCGCGCAGGCCCAGCAGGTTGATGTGGTGCCCGGCCAGAATGGCGCGCTGCAACTCGGGTATCACGGTTTCTTCGTAGCCGAAGATGCCGGGAAACACGTCTTCCTTGTTTTTGAGTTTAGAAATGAGGTTATCCCGCAGCTCTTCTTTCACGGTGCGGGGCTGGTAACCACTGGCGCGGAGCTGGCCCAGGGTGCGGATAGTTTCGTGCTTCATTAG
>Ga0265797_10000148_pt1 | contig 137644 bp, 113 predicted proteins | sample P2T30metagenome_FD_192433 | JGI IMG/M metagenome (GOLD analysis project Ga0265797, IMG submission 192433) | Plant litter microbial communities from East Loma Ridge, Irvine, California - P2 T30 | ecosystem: Environmental > Terrestrial > Plant litter > Unclassified | place: USA: California...
TAAACACAGAAGGTAAAGAAAGCTTCCCATTCATTACAGATGATAACAAGCTATACTTCTCATCAGACAGGCCAAAAGGCTTTGGAGGGTTAGATGTATTTGTAATCGACCTTAACAAAGGTACAGAGGCTACAAATGTAGGTGCACCGGTAAACACACCGAAAGACGACTTCGCCTTTAGCTTCAACACGACAAAAAACATCGGTTTCTTCTCAAGTAATCGTACAGGTGTAGACAAGCTTTACCTAGCAACACCGGTATGTGGTGTAGAGGCACTTGTACTTGTAAGGGACAAGAAAACAGGAAAAGTACTTGGCAATGCGAAAGTTGCAATACTTGATGAGAGAAACAACGTAATTGAGACAAGGACAGCAGGAGCAGACGGTAAGGTAGATTACAGCATTGACTGTAACAGGGCTTACACGGTTCAGGCATCCATGGAAGGCTATGCTAATGGCAGCTTCCCTGTAGCTAAGACAAACGGCGGTGTTGTAAACGTAGCAGCAGACCTTGACCCAATTGAAACCATTGTAACACCAACAGACGTTGTACTTAACGATATCTACTTTGAGTTCGATAAGAGCAATGTAACGAGGGAAGGCGCATTTGAACTTGACAAGTTAGTTGAGGCAATGAAAGCTAACCCAACAATGGTTATCATGGCTAAATCGCACACTGATAGCAGAGGTTCAGACAAGTACAACATGAACTTATCAAACCGCAGGGCAAAATCTACAGTTCAGTATGTAATATCAAAAGGTATTGCTAAGAGCCGTATTTCAGGCCAGGGTTATGGTGAGAGCCAGCCTAAGGTAAACTGTGGTGGTGACTGTACAGAAGAGCAGCATGCACAAAACAGGAGAAGTGAGTTTATCATCGTTAAGAAATAATCAAGACGAGATACGATAAACACCATTTATCCAACTATATAAAAACTCCCGCCATTGGCGGGAGTTTTTTTTGAGACTTAAATAAATTATAAGCACACAGCAACCAAACCTCTTAGCCCTGATAGAGCCGGTATACCCGAAGCTGCCCTAGCAGCAAGGGATATAGGCGAAAGCAGGACGAACGCTGACTGAAAAGCGCTTAGCCTACTGCTTAAAAGCATAAAAAAAGCCTCCGGTTAGGAAGGCTTGTGTATTATAAGTTGTCGCTTTGAAACCACTCTGCAAAGGAAGTTTCCGTTTCCTGCAAGCGCAGTGAATGTAGTAATATGTTGGCGGGTAATCGTCGTTTAATTTTATCAGCAAAATCTATCACCATGTTTTCACTCGTCGGTTGGTAATCTACCAATATAACGTGGTGGTCGCGCTCTTTAAGCTCTTTTGCCAGTTCTATGTGTGGTGTGTTCTGGTTGAATACAGTTGCATGGTCAAAAACATCTACGATGTCTTCTTTAACGATCTTTTTCAGGTCGCCAAAATCAATCACCATTCCGTACTTAACATTCGACACATCAGTGATAGGAGAACCGATAACGGTTACCGAAAGTTTGTAACTGTGGCCGTGTACGTTTTTGCATTTTCCGTCGTAGCCATAAAGGGCATGTCCGGTTTCGAAAGTAAACTGTTTGGTAATCCTGATTTTGCTCATTGTAATCGTATTAGGGCGCAAATTTACTAAATAATATGCCTCGTTGTGATTTATTATAAACGTATTGGTTTTCAAAGTATCTTTGATCGCTTTTTATACGCAACGCCATGGACGAATTACAGCTGAATCCGCTATATGAGAAGGTTATAGATGACCTTATGGAGAAACAATTTAGTATTGTTGACGATTTTTTTTCGAAGGAGGAAGTGCTTGCACTGCGTGGCAGCCTGCTTGAAAAATATGACGAAGACAGGTTTAAAAAATCGGCTATTGGTAACCAGGCAAATGAAAAGATCATCGATGCTATAAGGGGTGATTTTATTCTTTGGCTAAACGAAGAAAATGCCAATGGTGCCGAACTTCAGTTTTTTACAAGAATCAACGACTTCAAGGATTATCTTAACCGTACCTGCTTTATGGGTATAAATGAAGGGGAGTTTCATTATGCACTGTATCCGCAGGGCACGTTTTATAAACGCCACCTTGATACATTTCAGAACGACAGCCGCAGAAAACTATCTATGGTGTGTTACCTTAACGATGAAGACTGGAAGCCGGAATATGGGGGCGAGCTTACTATTTACCTAAACGAAAACGGAACAGAAAAGGCAATAAATATTTATCCTGTGCAAGGCAGGATGGTGGTTTTTGAAAGCCAGATATTAGAGCATGAGGTAAAATCTGTACAGAGGGAGCGCCTTAGTATTACTGGATGGCTAAAAACCAGGGGCTAGTTATTTTTTAAACTGCCCCAGTGCATTTTTAGTAAAATCTGATAGTACAAGACGACCGGAGATTTTCGCTCTTTCTGTAAGCAGTTTATCCCAGTTGTCTGTGCCTTCCCATAATACTTTTTTCATATCGGCTAACGCCTCAGGATTATAGCCAGCCAGTTTCTGGGTAAAGATGTCTAGTTCTTTATCCAGTTCTTTTACGTCTGTGAAAACCTTTGCATATAACCCTTTTTCCTGTGCCCAGTACGCATTTTTCCACTCGTGTGCAGCCAAAGTCATTTCGGCTAGTGCTGCTACTCCCATTTTTCTTTCTACAGCGGGCGCTATTACAAACGGACCTATACCGATAGTGAATTCAGACAGCTTTATCGCGCTGCTCTCTGTTGCTAAGGCATAGTCGCAAGCAGCAGCAAGGCCAACACCTCCGCCAACTGCTTTTCCGTGTATACGCCCTACAATTAGCTTAGAACAATTACGCATAGCATTTATTACGTTGGCAAAACCGGAGAAAAACACAGCACCTTCCTTAAGGTCTGATACTGCCAGTAGTTCGTCAAAAGATGCTCCGGCGCAGAAGGCACCATCGCCTTCGCTCCTTAAGATGATAAGGTTAACATCGGGGTTTTTGCTAAGCAGGTTTAATTCATCTGTTAATCGCTGTAAAAGCTCTCCGGGAAAAGAATTACTTGCCGGATGTCCGAATTCTACCGTAGCGATTTTGTTGTCTATTTTAGTATATAATGAGCCATTAGGCCGGGTGGTGGTTGTCATGTAAAATTATTTTAGGGTAAAATTAATGAAATGTCATAAAGCAGCGTACATTTTTTAAAAGTTTACATTTTGAAATTTGTTAATTCGATAGTATTTACATTATATTTGCTCCGACTTAATGGGGATGTAGCTCAGCTGGCTAGAGCGCTTGCATGGCATGCAAGAGGTCGTGGGTTCGACTCCCATCTTCTCCACTTAATAACAAAGCTTTGGTGTGAACCGAAGCTTTTTTTATTTAAATTGGTTTACAAGCGCGATACGGCCTACTATCTAAACTTCTAAAATATTATTGCCTCATGTCAGAAAATAAACCGCAGGAAAAAACAACCCTTCATCCCAGAAATAAAAACAGGGATAGGTATGATCTGACAGCATTAATAGCTGCCGAGCCTGCATTGGGAGCATATGTTAAGCCCAATAAGTATGGCGATGAGTCGGTAGATTTTTCAAGTCCTGTTGCTGTGAAACTTTTAAATAAGGCACTTCTCAATCATTATTACGGAATAGAGAATTGGGAGTTTCCCGATGAAAATCTGTGTCCGCCCATACCCGGAAGAGCAGATTACATTCATTATATAGCCGATTTAATTGGTGAAAGTAATTTTGGCAGGATACCTTCAGGTGAAAAAATTACCTGTCTGGATATAGGTGTTGGGGCTAGCTGCATTTACCCAATTATTGGTGTTACCGAATACGGTTGGCATTTTATTGGTGCTGATGTTGCCGAAAAATCTATTGCTTCTGCTGAACAAATTATAAACGCAAATACATCGCTTAAAGGTAGGATAGAACTCAGGCTACAGCAAAATGCATCGTCTATTTTTAGAAGTATAATTAATACGGAAGAAAAAATAGATGTTACGATGTGTAATCCTCCTTTTCATTCTTCTGCAGAGGATGCAAACAAAGGATCACAAAGGAAAATAAAGAATCTGTCGGGGAAGAGAGAGAAAACGCCTGAGTTGAATTTCGCAGGGGTAAACAATGAACTTATATACGATGGAGGTGAGTCTCAGTTTATCAGGAATATGCTAACAGAGAGCGTTAAATTTGCGAAAAACTGCTATTGGTTCTCAACCTTGGTGTCCAAACAATCAAACCTAAAAGGAATTTATAAAACCCTTGATACGCTTGCTGCCACTCAGGTTAAAACTATACCTATGGGAACGGGAAATAAATCGACACGCATTGTGGCATGGTCGTTTCTTTCTAAAGAAGAACAAAAAGTATGGAGAGACACCCGATGGAAAACTAAATAACATTAATCTTTACTTTCTAGATACCAACGGCCAATTTTTACGGTTTGCAGGTCCTTCAAGTATTTTTTGGTAACCCTATAGTATTCAATGGTGTATTCTGTTTCCTGCTTTACTTCTTTTTTACCGTCGGCAGCAATTGAAAGTATATCTTCGACATTTTCTTTGCTAGTTTTTAATTGAATTTTAGCATCTTCTGTTTCCCATTCCAATACCTTAGCTTCATTATCTTTAGAAAGCTGTTTTGCAGTTCCATATTTCTTATTCAGATGATTGACCAGTTTAGTATAGTTAGCATTTGAGTAGGATTCGTTTGTAGCTTTCACTGAAACAAGCTTGCCATCTTTTGTTTCAAACATATTTAACGTCTGAAAATAAATTCCATTTAAAACGGCAAGGCTATCTGTTTTACTCCATGAAATAGTGCTGTAAGTATAGCCATATATTCCATCATGTTTTTTGTTTCGGTGTCCGTAATCAGACTTACTATGTATGTGTTGTCCGTTAAATGCGTCCGAGGTATAATAGCAAAGCGTATCTTTTCCAAAAAAGTTCTCATCTAGCTTTTTCATCGCTTCTTCCCTTGTCATACTGGTGGGAGGGGTGGCAATTGTTTTATTGGTTTGTTCTATTTTGTCTTTAAAGAATTTGCCTGCGTTAAAATCAGACCCTACTTTATCGAGATCCAGTATTTTATCCACTGCAGGTGAGCATGAAAATAGAAGCACAATAATTGCGGCTGCCTTATATAGTTGAAGGTTTTGCATAATAGATAGATTGGTTGTTTAAATATACTACCTTCCGCAGATATAAAATTCTTACATCATATAAATTAACTTTTTATAAAGATTGTTCTTATAACTTTGTTAGATAGCCGTTTACCATTAATAAAAAAACCTGCCTAAATAATTAAACAGGCTGAGATCTATTTTTTTAACTTGATCATATCGAATAACGAAGTGTTATGCCATAGGTTCTTTGGTCGCCCAGCACACCTGCATAATGGCCTGCATTTCCTGCACCGGGTAATAGCTGTTCATAATAATCTTTATCAAAGATGTTACGCCCCCAAAAGAATGCAGCGAATTTATCGCCTACGCGGAAACCGAGCCTTGCATTTACCAATGAATACCCCTGAACTACAAGATAGGCAGACGGTGAGGGGCTAGAGGAGAATTTAGACCTGTGGTAACTATCTGCAGCAAAAAAGAATTTTCCTGTCCTGCCTAAAAATTTACCATTAAAAGAAACTTCACCACCTAAAGATCCTGCCCATTTCGATATTCCCGGAAGCTGGCTTCCCGATATGTCTTTAAAGTTTGCACTTCTGGTTTCTTCTAATGGAACAGGTGCATTCTTAAACGATTTATAGATACCATCGGTGTAAGCTACAGCACCATAAAAACCAAGAAACTCACTTATGTTGATGTTAGCATCTACTTCTGCACCCTGCACCCTAACTTTTTCCGCATTAGACAGATATCCCCTGTTTACAGAAAGATCTGCTGCCTGTACCTGCGTCTGGTAGTCTTTAATTGTTGTGTTATACACTACAAGGTTTAAGGTAGATTTTAAAGTTGGCCTTGTTTTTACACCGACTTCAAAGTGCGATACCCTTTCCGGTTTTATAACAGCAAGTTCCGTCATAGGTTGCCCATTAGTGTTTGGTAAACCGCCAAGGTTTAATCCTACAGGTTTAAAAGCAGTGGAGAAGGTAGCAAAAGTATTCACCCTTTCGCTTGCTTTATACGCAGCAGTCAGCTGACCGGAAAAGTTAGTATCATCTATTTCTTTTTTAAATGCCTGATTGTTATAAACGGAATTTTTTAATGCTATCAGTGCCGGGTCATCTGTTTGCAGACCGCCATAGGTTTCCCTTTTAAAGTCTACTTTCTTGTTATCGTAATTTACACGTATGCCGGGTAATATGCTAAACTTGTTGGTTACGGCCCAATCCAACTGTCCAAACACCGCTCCGCTAAAGGATTTCATTTTCGGATACGATTTTATGCCATACCCCTCGAGCAGTCTCGGGGTTTGCCACAATTCGCTGGTGCTGTTTTGCGAGAAACGCCACTGATCCCTGCCTGCCTCTTCGGTATGCGAACCATCGGGTTTTAAATCCTGCCCAAAAAGAAAAGCACCAAATACGCCACTAAGATTCGACGATAACGAACCTGCCCATCGCACTTCCTGCGACCATTGCCTATGTTTAGAAGGTGCTTCAGACAAAGCAAGTCCCTGCAATCCGGTAAAGTCCCTGTCGTTCGATGGATCCCAATCCCAGAAACGCCATGCAGTGGTAGAGGTTAAAGTACCCGATCCTACTTTTAAATTAACTGTAGCCGATGCACCTCCCAAATCCTGGTATGAACGCCACGGGGTATCATGGTCTATTACCCTGTCAAAAGCATTTTTGCTCGGTAGTGTATAATTAAGATCTGCAATAATCTGGTTAAACTGACTGTACTGTGCACGTTGCGTTGGCGCTACACCTGCAATAACCTGTGCATATCCGTTAGGTCGCTGGCGTGTATAGTCAAAAGCCAGTAATACGTCAAATTCGTTGGATGGTTTATATAAAAACTGGGCTCTTGCCCCAAGGTTATTCAGGTCATTTACCCTTTTTTGGGTGGCAACGTTATACAATAAACCGTCGCGCTGGGTGCCCGAAAATGAAAAGCGTGCCGCTATATTTTTGGCTAACGTTCCGGTGACAGATGCTTTGGCCTGCACAAAACCATAATTACCATAGCTGCTTTCTACCGTTGCACCATAATCAAAACTGGGCTTACGGGTGGTAATGTTAAAAGCTCCGGCAGTAGTGTTTTTACCAAATAGTGTACCCTGCGGTCCGCGCAACACTTCAATTTGCTCCGTATCTATAAAATCTAATGTTGTAGCGGCAGGGCGTGCATAATACACACCATCTACATAAAAGCCCACGCCTGGGTCTATGCCATCGTTAGTTAAACCAAAAGTAGTTCCCATTCCCCTAATGCTTAAGCCTGTATTTCTCGGGTTGGATGAGTACAGCTGAACCGATGGTACAAGTTCTTTTAAGCGGTTTACGTTAAAAGCCCCCGCATCTTCGGCAAGCTTACCGCTTATAACAGATATTGGAATAGGTACCTGTTGCGCATTTTCTTTACGTCGACGGGATGTTATAAGCACTTCGTCCAGCTGTTTGTCAAAGTCGGCTGTAAGTGTTATTTCAATAGCAGATAATGGAATTTCATTTACAACGATCTCCTTTGTTTTAAATCCTGTTGCCGTTATTTTTAATGATAAAGGAAACTGGATTTCGGCAGGAAGTATAAAAGTACCGTTGGCATCTGCATTGTAAAAAACACCCGTTGATGTGTTTAAAACCGATGCCCCGGGTATAGATATTCCATCCATATCTTTTATTGTTCCTGTAATATTATCCTGTGAGAATGATAATTGGGCAACGAGCAATACTAAAATTTGTGTGAGTAAAAAATGCTTCATGGTTTGATTTTATGGTTGATAGCTGTTTTAGGCAGCTTGTTTTTTTGAAGCCGTAAATATATTAATAAAATATAAAGTCTATGGTTTTAGTAGACTATTAAAAAGTGAAAATTACAAAAAAATATTGACCGGTATTTAGCTTGTTATTTGGATAGGGGAAATACAAAAAGATCCACTTTACAATTGTAAAATGGATCTTTTAAATTTATATCGATTATGTTATTATCGCAATTCCGGAAAGTCCTGCTTTAAGGCATCTTCCATAATAGTGAACTCTGAGTTTAAGATAGCTGCAAGTTGCGGTATATCAACAGTGTCAATTTCATAAGTAAGTTTATTACATATGTCTTTTGCAGTGGCATTTTCAAGCATCTCAAAAGAAGGCTTAATATTATGTGCAATGGCACCGATGCCTTTAAGGTCGTTATCGGCTACGGCCGTTTTAAGTTCTTCCATCTTGCCACTTACGGACGAGATAAACGTTTTTAAACAGTCGATAAGAAACTCCTGGTTTCCACCAGATATAGTTTCAAGGTATTCCAGTGAATAAACTTTGTCGTCCGATGGTAACGATTCTGGATCTGAAAGTTGTTTTAGTGCATTGATGCTATTGGCTGTAAAGGGTTTTTCAAGAAACGAATAGCCTTCAGGGGTGTTTCCGTTCCCGGAAGTTCCTGTTTTAGTTATTGCAACAGGCAGTTCGTTTTTTAATTCCTTTCTTATATATTCAAAAGTCTGGTAGGCATTAAGAGGCGTAGCACCTTCTGCAATAACCAAAATTGCGCCTTCATCATTTTTCTTTATCCATTGAATGGCTTCGTAGCTGCTTGTAAAACCCTGCACAATCCAGTTTTTATCTTCCGCTAAACGGATAAATTCTTCTCTCTCGGCAGCATCACTTTCTACCAGTAATATTGTTGTATTCTTATTCATTATCGTAATCGTATAATTCTAATTAAGACGGCAGGTTCTTTTTTACAAAGGGTTCTACCATATATTTTCGTATAACATCCTGCAATGCATCATAGTTAATAGGCTTAGTAATATAATCATCCATGCCCAGTCGTAAACACTCTTCTCTTTCGCCTAAAAGCGCCCTTGCAGTGATGGCTACAATAGGTATGTGGGTGCCCGGCCTTTCAATAGAACGTATCTTTTCCGTAGCTTCAAAACCACTCATTTCCGGCATTTGTATGTCCATAAAAATGACATCCAGTTCCTGAGCTTCGTATGCTTTTACGGCCTCAAGTCCGTTTTCTGCTAACTGAATGTTGGCGTTCGGAATTATTTTCTGGATGATGGTTTTAGCCAGCATTTGGTTTACAGGGTTGTCTTCTGCAATAAGTACCTTAAACGGAGCTTCAAAGCCTGTGTTAAGATTGATAACTTCGATATCTTCTTCCACAGAATCAGCACGATGAATGTTATTCAGTAATTCAAACAGCTGGTTGCTCACTATAGGTTTGGTTACATTAAAGCGTATATTTAGGTCTATACATGCCTGAATTAATTTTTCATCATCAATAGAACTGTGCAGTAGCATAACCGGTAATTTATCGGCACCCAGGTTTAGGGTTTCCCTTATTTGCTTAACAAGCTCCACACCATTAAGGTATGGCATGTTATAATCAATAATTGCCAGGTCGTAATTGCTGTCTTTTTCCAGCAATTCAATAGCTTCAATACCGTTAGATGCAAGCGTAGTATCTATGTTACGAACAGCAAGCATATCTTTAAGTATAGAAAGATTGTTGGCGTTATCATCAACAACAAGTACATTTTTTACATCAACCTTAGTCTTTTTAATGTCTGTTGTATCTGCTTCTGTCTTTAGTCTAATTCGGAAGGAGAAAGTGCTGCCTTTATTTACTTCACTTTCTACATAAAGGCTGCTGCCCATTATGGCTAACAGCTTATTGCTTATAGTTATTCCAAGGCCTGTACCTCCATATTTTCTGGTGGTAGAAGCATCTTCCTGATCAAAAGCATTAAATATTTTTTCTATGTTTTGCGGTGCTATACCTATGCCTGTATCACGGATAGAGAATGAAAATATCATTTCATCTTCAGAATCAAAACAAGGCATAGACGTTGCCTTAAGTTCAATTTCTCCCTTAACGGTAAACTTAACGGCATTGCCCAAAAGGTTTACAAGTATTTGCCTAAGGCGAATAGGGTCGGCATGTATGAAACGTTTAATGTTTGGCTCTATATTCAATAATATTTCTAGCGATTTGGCATGCGCCTGATGCTTAACAATATCTATAGTTTGGCTGCAAAGCTGCAATAGGTCTGTTTTCTCCTGATCCAGTTCAAGCTTGCCGGCTTCTATTTTTGAGAAGTCAAGAATATCGTTAATAATATCTAATAGTGAATGTGCCGAAGTATTAACCATTTGCATGTATTTCTTTTGGCTGTCATTCAGTTCAGTCTTCATTAACAGGTCGCTAAACCCAATAACACCATTAAGCGGTGTCCTTATCTCGTGGCTCATATTTGCCAGGAATTCCGATTTCGACCTGCTCGCTGCTTCGGCTTTGTCTTTAGCGGTAGTTAAGGAAGATTCCATGTCTTTAAGGCGCGATATATCGGTAGCAATACCAAGGTAACCTGTAATTTCTCCTTTATGGTTTAGTACAGAGGTTATTACCAGGTGTACAGGGAAGGTGCTGCCGTCTTTACGTACAAATGTCCATTCGCGGGCATCAAATTTACCAAGCCTTGGTTTGTAGGTAAAAATGTCAAAGCCCGAGAAAGGCCTTCCATACTTTAGTTCGAGCTCTCTTGCACGTTTATTAATCTCCTCCTGTATATGAAATATCTGGACTTTCTGCCTGCCTATAAGTTCGTATGCACTATAGCCCAAAAGGTTTTCTGCACCTTTATTATATTTAATGATATTTCCATTGGTATCAGACTGAATTATAGCTACCTGTGTAGTTGCATTTAAAAGCCCTTCAAGCTCGTTAAGGCTTTTTTGCTGATTTTGTTCGGCATGTACCCTTTTAGAAATATCATTTATCTGTGATATAAAGTATAGCGGATTACCCTCTGCATCGCGTATTAACGATACATTAAGCAGTCCGTAAACCAGTTTTCCGGTTTTATGTATATAGCGTTTTTCAATACTATATGTGGTTCTTTTGTTTTGAAGAGTTTCATTAAGCAAAAGAAGATCGGCATCAAGATCGGCATCGAATGTCATATCCTGAAACGTAAGGCTCAAAAATTCATCGCGGGTGTAGCCAAGCATTTGCGATAAGGTTTCGTTTACCATCTGCCATTTCCCGTCCAGCCCTACTAAGGCCATTCCGTTTGGCGAATATTCAAAAGCACTAATAAAGCGGTTTGAGTTTTCGGTAGATAGCTCTTCCAGTCGTTTGCTAATCGTTATATCTTCTACCTGGGTAATCATAAGATCGTCATTGCCATCTTTCCCCTTAACCATAGATGTATTTACCCTGCACCAAATAGTTGCGCCGTTTCTCGTAAAAAACCTGCATTCTATGGTATAACTTGGTATTTCTCCTGCAACAAGGCGCTCCCTGTATTCAGTTGCCATTTCAAGATCGTCGGGGTGTACCGTGTCGCGATAGGACATTGTGTTGAGATGGATCCTGTCATCCTCTGTAAAACCAAATATCTCAAGGCTGGCAGGATTAGCCATTAGTACCTGGCTCTTGGTATTTACTAGCACGATGCCTATTGCAGAATTGGTATATATGGTTTCAAAACGGTCTTTAGTAAGCAGGTAATCCAGTTCTTCGAGCTTTTTGGAGTTTATATCCTGAAGCGCACCATAAACCCTTACACAAACACCACTTTCCATTTCTGGTTTTCCAAAAAAGCGTATCCATATTTCGTTGCCTTTTGCAGTGACAATTTTAAGTTCGGTATCAAAAGGCTCTCCTGTTTCTAAAGCTTCATTAAAAATAGTAACGATGTTATCGCGGTGAGCCCCTTCTTTAAAAAAGCTGATGCCTTCTTCTATAGTAGGGTTAAAATCATGGCTTACTTCATGAATATCTTTAACAACATCTGTCCAGGTAAGTTTGCGGTTTACCATGTCTACTTCCCATCCGCCTATTCGGGCTATTTGGTTGGTAGATTCATATATTTTATTGAGTTTCTTTCGTTCTTCAACTTTATTTAAAAGGTTCTCTTTATAAATGCCGTCTTCCTTTTCAAATTTAAGAATAAGTCTATTCCCATCGGCGGTAGGAATGAATTTTCCAAAAGCATGAAGTGCAATAATCTCATTATTGGCATTTTGAAAAGCAATGATTTCATTAAAATCAGTAGAATGCTTTTCGAGAAGACCAGTTATGATCTCCGAAAAAACATCATTGTTTTCGCTTCGTGCGATGTCGTAGTTCTCCGGATTGTAACCAAGCGTCTGCAAGAATGCATCGCTTAGGTATAACGCATCGGGCTTTGCACTGTTGCAAAACCACAAGCCATGTAAAACATCTGCTGTTATCCAGTTAAATAACTGGTCATTTTGTTTTAATAAATCCTGAAACTCGGTCTTTAGTAATCTTGACATAGTCGTATATTAACAGGATTCCCCCCAAGCAATAAAAATATGGCAATACCTACTGAAAACCAAATAATTCACAATAAATACTTTAAAGCGTAAATAAATACGGAAAACTGCATTAATTACTGTCATATAGAGTATTACAGGCTTATGGTTTAGATTTTCTTCCGGGCTCTAAGTTTAGTATATGTTAAGCTTTTGAGTCCGCCAATAATCTGGGAGCTGTATATGCCGGTTGAGCCGGAAAAAAAATAGGCAGTAAAGCAGGCAAGGCCTATGTAAATGCCGCAAGATGGGCCGAAGATTTCCATGCCCATTATAGTACAGGCAATTGGAGTATTTGTAGCACCTGAAAATACAGCGACAAATCCCATTCCTACCAGTAATGCCAGTGGCAACGGAACAACCAAAAATAAGGCATTACCCAGTGTGGCGCCTACAAAGAAAAGCGGTGTAACTTCTCCGCCCTTAAAACCTGCGCCAAGGGTAAAAGTGGTAAGCAATAGTTTTAAAAGAAAAGCATAAGCAGGTAAATTGTCTGTAAATGCAGCTGTTATGGTCGGTATGCCTAAGCCTACATATTGTGTTGTACCTAAATACCAAACTGTAGCCGCTATAAAAAATCCACCGATAAAAGGGCGTAACGGCGCATATGATATAAGGGACTTAAATAAACTTCCGTAAAAATGTACCAACTTAGAAAATAGCATGGCGGTTAATCCGAACGCAACACCACACCCAATAGTGAGTATAAGGTTAAAAGCTGTTATTTGAGGAATTTGCGGTATAAAGTACTGCGTATGCAAAACATTCCAGGCATGGCAGGTATAATGTGCAATAAAGGCAACAACTAGTGACGGTAATAGTGCTTTATATTTAAGGCCGTGTATAACCATAACCTCCAGGGCAAAAATGGCGCCGGCAAGCGGAGTGCCAAATACCGATGCAAACCCTGCACTTATTCCCATGATAAGGATTATTTGCCTGTCGTTATCAGACAGTTTAAAGAGATGGGTAAACTGGTCGGCAATCGCACCGCCCATTTGTACTGCTGTTCCTTCGCGTCCTGCAGATCCGCCAAACAAGTGTGTTGCCAGTGTGCCAAATAATACTAATGGTGCCATTCTGAAAGGTATTATTTGCTTAGGCGTATGAACTTCTTCCAATAACAGATTATTGCCCTTTACGACCGATTCCCCATAGTAGTGGTACATCAACCCTATAGCCAATCCGCCAAGTGGTAGTAGCGCTATAATCCAAGCATGGCTTTCACGCCAGTTAGTTACCCAATTTAATGACGTGAGAAAAAACGCAGAGGCAGTACCAGTAAGTGCCCCAATAACAACAGCCAGTAACAGCCATTTTACAAGGTATTGTAATGTGAAAATTTGCGATACTTCTGCAATGTGTCTCTTAAAGTGTAGTGTTTTCATTTGTTTGCCTGATTAAATACATCTATTGTGGCATAAGCCATTGTATAGACGTCATCAGCTTACGGTAAATACCGTTGGGCGGTTCAGGGCAGCCATCATTGCCATTAGAATTACAAATTTATAAAAATAAGTTACATCTTTTACGGTATTCATATTTTAACTTCATTTGCCAAATTTTCACTGTTAATCTTGTTATAATTAATATTTAGTATAGTTAAAATTTGACTTAACTTTAAGTAAAATAGAATGTTATGGAGGTTTATTTTGTGGTTTTAAAGCTGCCAGGCAGTATAGAACTAAAATTTACAGATGGTAGCAGCCCCGAGAATTTTTGGGCACATGTTGCACAAACTATTAAAAACGGAGAAGCTAAAATTGTATCTGCACGTACAGATACCGGTGTGTCTGAAGAGCTAAGAAGCCACATAAACTGCAATTGTTTTGAAACCTATTTTTTATTTTACCTTATGTCTAATAAAAGTGAAATTAAAAATAACGAGTTGATTTTTGATAAAGCAAACGACCTGCTAAAGGTGGGAAATTACGAATCGGTTATTGACTGTAACGATAATTTTCAGCTTGTAACTTTAGACTACCAGGATATTATAGATCCTTCCATAAATTCCGGAACCGATAATCCGTTGTTATCAGCATAGATAGAAAATCAGGTAACCTTTTCTTGTTATTTTAGATATCTAAGGGTAATGCCGGGTTAACGTTTGCTTTATGTTGGCACACTACTTTCGCGCCAACTAATACAAACACAATTTTATTGATGAAAAAATTACTTATGCTGTTACTAATAATAACAGGTTTTTCTGCATATGCACAAAAGGCAGGTGTGATATCAGGAAAAATAGTAGATGCCGAAGGAAACTTTTCGCTTCCGGGAGCTACCGTAAGATTAGCAGACTCTAATCGTTACACAGTATCAAACCAAACCGGAGATTTCGAATTCCTTACCATTCCGGCAGGTTCTTATAAAGTAGAGGTTCTTTATTTAGGTTACCAGACACAATCGCAGGATGTAACGGTAGAAGAAGGTAAACATGCTGTTGTAAACTTTATACTTTCCAGCGGTTCTGAGACACTTAATGAAGTTGTTTTGGTAGGAGATGCACTTAGAGGACAGGCAAGGGCATTAAACCAGCAGAAAAACAATAAGAATATTACCAATGTAATATCATCTGACCAGGTAGGGCGTTTTCCCGACTCTAATATAGGAGATGCGTTAAAGCGTGTGCCTGGTATTACAATGCAAAATGACCAGGGCGAAGCACGTAACATTATCATCCGTGGACTTGCACCATCATTAAACTCGGTGACACTTAACGGCGACAGGATTCCTTCTGCCGAAGGCGATAACAGAAATGTACAGATGGACCTTATTCCGTCGGATATGATTTCAACTATCGAGGTGAACAAAACACTTACTCCCGATATGGATGCTGATGCAATTGGTGGATCGGTTAACCTTATTACGCGTGCAACACCAAACGGAGAGAGAATATCCGCAACGCTTGCAGGCGGATATGGCCCTATAAGAGATCAGGGTATATATACCGCAGGTTTTGTATATGGTAACCGATTTGTTAATAACAGGTTAGGTGTTGTTGTCAGCGGATCGTACAATAACAACAACTTTGGGTCAGACAATATTGAGGCAGTTTGGGCCAAAGACGAATTTAATAACACCTATGTACAGGAGCAGGCTATTCGTAATTACGATGTACAGCGTGTAAGAAGAAGTGTTGCTTTGGCAACCGACTTTAAATTTGACAACAACAATACTATTTATGCTAATGCTATCTATAACTGGAGAGACGACCGCGAGAATCGTTTTGCATTAACGTATGATGATATGGAGCCAATATATAATGGCGAAACAATTACAGGATTTACAGGAAATGTAAAGCGTGAAAATAAGGGGGGTATAGATAGCAACCGTGGCAAAAGCCGCAGGCTTGAAGTACAAAAAGTACAGAATTATGCACTTCGTGGTGAACATCTTCTTAACTCTAAATTAGATTTAGACTGGTCTATGAACTATGCAGAGGCAAGCGAGAAAAAACCAAACGAGCGTTATATTGAGTTTGAACAGGAAGAGCTTGAAATGAGCCAGAACCTTAGCAACCCAAGAAAACCTTTTGTAACAACTACAGGTGAAGACTTATCGTCATTTGGTCTTTCTGAACTTACGCAAAGTACAGATGATACCAGTGAAAAAGAATTTGGTGCGAAGGTTAATATCCGTATTCCATTTTCTGTATTTGAAGGTCAGAAAGGAAGATTAAGAACAGGTCTTCGCGTACGCTTAAAAGATAAGGACAGAAACAATAGTTTCTACTCGTATGAGCCACTTTCAGGTGATGTTAGCCTTGCAGATGTACCTACTGTATATCTTGGAGGTAACGGTTTTAACCCTGGCAGCCAGTATGTAGGTGGTAACTTTGCTACGGCAAAATACCTTGGTGGGTTAGACCTTGATAACCCAACGCTATACAACAGGGAATTAGATCCGTCTGAATTTCTGGCTGTAAACTACAAAGCAAAAGAAAACATCTATGCAGGTTATGTGCGTTGGGACCAGGATTTTAACGACAAACTATCTATGATTCTTGGTGTTCGTATAGAAAATACCCACATAGATTATACAGGTAACAGGGTACTTGACGAAGAAGAGCTTGAAGGTACTGTTAGCAATACCAACTCGTATACTAATGTATTGCCAAGTATTTCATTTAAGTACGATGTAAATAAAGATTTTGTACTAAGGGCTGCGGCTACTACTGCTTTGGCAAGGCCAAATTACTATGCGCTTGCACCATACATCAATAATATTGCTGCCGATTCTGAGATACAGGCGGGTAACCCAAATCTTGATGCGACTTACTCATACAATTTCGATTTAATGGCAGAGAATTATTTTGAGTCAATTGGTCTTGTATCAGGTGGTGTGTTCTATAAAAATTTAAAAGACTTTATTTACACTTACAGTAATAACCAGTACTCTACAGCAGATTTTGCTGCTGATTTCCCAGGACAGGCAAACCCGGTTCCGGTTGGAGAAGAGTGGACATTTGTTCAGTCAAGAAACGGAAATAATGTAGATGTATATGGTTTTGAGGTGGCTTTTCAGCGTCAGCTTGATTTCCTTCCAGGATTCCTGAAATATTTCGGAGTGTATGCTAACTATACGTATACCGATAGTAAAGCAAAAGGTATTACGAATGAAGATGGTGAAGAAAGAAAAAATGTTGGCCTTCCGGGTACTGCACCACACATGTTTAACGGATCGTTATCATGGGAGAACAGCCGTTTCTCTGCAAGGGCATCTGCTAACTTTGCATCAGATTACCTTGACGAACTTGGATCGGATGATTTTAACGACAGCTACTACGACAAACAGTTTTTCCTTGATATCAATGCATCATTTAAGGTTACGAAAAACCTTAGCATTTTTGCGGAAGCAAAAAACCTTACCAATCAGCCGTTACGTTATTACCAGGGAATATCTTCACGAGTAATGCAGTTAGAATATTACCAGGCACGTTTTAACCTGGGCGTTAAATTTGACCTTTAATAAATTATGAGAATTAAAAAAATTATAGCCGCTTTACTGTTTGTAGGACTGTACTTTTCATGCAGCACAAAACTTGCATCGGTAAGGGCAGATGCTCTTAAGCCCGCTGTCGTAACACAGCAAACACTACACGATACAGACGATCCCGCAATTTGGATAAACCAACAGGATGCTACAAAAAGCCTTGTTATTGGTACAGATAAAGATACTGATGGCGGATTGTATATGTACGACCTTAATGGCAAGATCGTTAAAAAATCAATCCCGTTATTAAGGCCTAACAACGTTGACATTGCTTACGGACTTATAATCAACGGTAAAAGGACTGACATTGCTGTTACTACCGAAAGGCTTAGCAATAAGATACGAATTTTTAGCCTGCCCGATCTTGAGCCGATAGACAACGGAGGTATTGAAGTTTTTACAGGCGAAGCAGAGCGTGACCCTATGGGTGTATCGCTTTACACACGCCCTTCAGACAATGCTATTTTTGCAATTGTAGGAAGAAAAACAGGTCCTTCGGGAACATATTTATGGCAGTATGAACTTTCCGGAACTACAGGAAAAGTTACTGCTAACGTGGTAAGGAAATTTGGAAAGTTCAGCGGTAAAAAAGAGATAGAAGCAATAGCTGTAGACAACGAGCTGGGGTACATTTATTACTGTGATGAACAGTCCGGTATTCGTAAATACATGGCAGACCCGGCCCTTAAAAACGATACTGAGATCGCATTTTTTGGCACTACAGGTTTTAAAGCAGATAACGAAGGTATAGCCATTTACAAAAAAGACGCTAAAACAGGTTACATACTGGTGTCTAACCAACAGGCAAACACATTTATGGTATATCCGCGTGAAGGCGCAAACGGTAACCCTAACGAGTACCCGCTACTGGCAGAAGTTCCTACATCTACCATAGAGTGTGATGGTGCCGATGTTACCAATGTAAACCTTGGCGGTAAATTTCACAACGGAATGTTTGTAGCCATGAGTAACGGTATGACGTTTCATTACTACACATGGGATGATATACAAGCCCGTATAGATTTGCAAAAAAAGAAATAAAGATAGTTAGTAGGTTTAGTTTAGTTAAAAATCCTCTTTCCACTCGTGGAAAGGGGATTTTTTTATTTCGGCATCTGCCAAAAGCCGTTTCTCGACAGTACCACTCCAATTCTAGGTGATACACGGCGAATTCTAAATAGCCCTTTTTTAGCCTGGTTTATTAATTAATTTCGACACTTCAATAAATATTGGCTAGTAAAAAGCGGTGTATTTGTTAAAACACAATAGAAAGTTTAAGAGTGTTAATCTGTTGTTTTAAAAGTATTAATTGATTGAGTTAAATAATGAAGAAGAAAACCCTGAGAATTTCTGCCGTAGTAGCACTTATTATTATAGGAAGCCTTTTGTATGGCTACTACGGTTTTTTGTACAAGTCTGCCCGAGATATAAGCAGCGAGACATCTGCCTTTACGTTGCCGGCACATGGTCTTGCAGGAGAATATGCTACTAACGTTAAAACGGCAGATGCCAAATACCTTAACCAGGCTATAGAAATAAATGGAAAAGTTACAGAAATACGCGATTCTTTGGTAATACTGGACGCTAATGTGGTTTGTGGATTTGATGCCCTTCCTGCCGATGCCGCTGTAAATAAAAATGTAACCATAAAAGGGAGATGTATTGGGTTTGATGAGCTTTTTGGCGAAGTAAAACTCGATCAGTGCACTATTAAACATTAACTAATTAATACACATGAAGCGATTTTTTTTACTAACAGCATGTTTGTTCGGTTTGGCAACAGCCTACAGCCAGGACGACCTGCTAAATGAACTGGATTCTACTCAGGTATCCGATACTTATGCCACAGCCGCCTTTAAGGGCTTGCAGATAGTAACGCTGCAAACAACTAAAATGCCTGCAAAAAAAGAATTTTACTTTGTGGTTTCGCACCGCTTTGGTACGGTGAAAGATGGTATTTCTGAGTTTTTTGGACTTGACCATGCTACTACAAAAATTGGCGGAGTTTATGGTGTTACCGATTGGCTTTCGGTTAGTGCGTCGCGCCATACATTACTTAAGGTATACGAAGCCGGACTTAAATACAGGGTGGCAAGGCAGAGTGCCGATTTTCCGGTAGATATCGTAGGGTATAATACTGTAGACGTAAATACTTTTCTTGAAAAAGAAAACTATCCGAAGATTGAATTTGCTGACAGGCTTACTTATATCTCGCAGATATTGATATCAAGAAAATTCTCTGAGAAGCTTTCATTGGAACTGATTCCCTCATATATACACAAAAACCTGTACAACCCTGCTATCGAAAATGATAGTCAGTTTTCATTAGGAGCGGGGGGCAGGATGAAACTTACCAAAAGGCTTTCGCTTAATATGGAGTACATGCAAAATTTTGATAAGCCTTCTTTCTATACCAATCCGCTGTCGGTTGGACTGGATATAGATACCGGCGGACACGTATTTCAACTGTTGTTCACCAACTCTCAGGCGATGACAGAAGGTGGTTATGTAACAAATGCCGCGGGCGACTGGGGTAAGGGCGATTTTTTCTTTGGGTTTAATTTATACAGGGTTTTTTAATATGAAAGCGAAATTATTTTTAGGGATATCACTACTCATTGCGGGTTTATACAGTTGCGATTCGCATACGTATGAAGAAATTGAAGATGTGCCTGTAGTAGTAGAGAGGGTAACTTATAATGCCAACATAAAATCTATTATAGATGCTCAGTGTACCAGCTGTCATGCAGCAGGAAGAACAGCATCATTCAGGCCACTTACAAATTACGCAGAGGTAAAAGATGCTGTAGAAAATGCAGGACTTTTGCAGCGTATTCAGCTTGAAAATGGAGAACCAGGTGTGATGCCTCAGAGTGGACGTATGCCGCAGGGACGAATTGACCTGATACTACAATGGAATACACAGGGATTACTGGAAAATTAATAGAAAATATATTATGAGAAGACACATAGAATTTACAATTTGCATTGCGTGCCTGTTGCTATCGGCAGTAATTTACGGGCAAAAGTACAGTACAAGAACCGGAAATATTAAGTTCGAAGCTTCTGTGCCTTCGTTTGAAGAAATAGTTGGAGAAAACAAATCTGCCTCTGCTGTGCTTGAAGCGTCTAAGGGTGATTTTGCCGTACTGGCTTTAATGAAGGGATTCCGTTTTAAAGTTGCCCTTATGGAAGAACATTTTAACGAGAATTATGTAGAATCAGACAAATTTCCGAAAGCTACCTTTAAAGGAAAAGTAGAAGGATTTGATGCTGCTAAACTTTCGGCGGAAGCTAAAAGCTTTACCATTTCGGGCGACCTTACCCTGCATGGTAAAACAAAAAAAATAACTGATACTGCCAAGATAAGCAAGTCGGGTAACCTTATTACTGTTGTCGGTTCTTTTACTGTAAAACCTGCCGATTTTGATATTGTCATACCTTCTTTGGTGAGTAAGAAAGTATCAGATAAAATAGAAGTGAGTTATAACTTTTCGTTAGCTAAATAATATTCGTATGAAAAAACTATTCTCCCTGCTGCTATTGTGTTCTGCACTTTGCAGTGCACAGCAAAAAGCTAAAGATGTATTTGATGTTGCCCGTTCGGGCACCGTTGAAGAAATGAAAGCATTAGTGCAAATAAAAAAGGACACAGTAAATTCGGTAAATGCCCATGGCTATTCTACTCTTATACTGGCGTGCTATCGTGGTAATAAGCCTGTGGCAGAATATTTGGCTTCAAAAGTAGATAATATAAACTACAACAGTAGTAGTGGTACTGCACTTGCCGCTGCAGCAATAAAAGGTGATGTTGCAACGGTAAAGATCTTACTGGAGAATAAAGCTAACCCGGATCTTGCAGATGCTAATGGAATGACTCCATTGATGTTTGCATCGCAATTTGATAATAAGGAGTTGCTTCTTTTACTGCTAAAATACAAGGCTAATGCAACAGTTGCAAACAGCGAAGGTAAGTCGGCTATGGACTATGCAGTACACAATAAAAACCAGGAAATTATAAACCTGCTCAAATCAAAATAAAACAATCTAAAACTAATGAACATGAAAAGAAAATTACTAATATCAGCCTTACTTTTAGGCGTTGCAGGTTTGCATGCGCAGACTAAAGCAACAGCTGTAGTTACGTTGGGTAATGGAGGTATGACGGCTAAAATGGAATTAAATAACGCTACAACCACCGCAACACTTACACTTACGGGTCCGTCTGACAGATGGTTTGCACTGCAGATAGGAAACTTTGCAAACGGCGCGGGTATGCAGGAAGGTACAGATGTAGTGTACTGGAACGGAACAACGTTAGTAGATGCTGTACAGTCAGGAATTGGAGGAGCTCCTACTCCTGATACTAACGATTGGACTGTTACGTCAAATACTACTTCTGGCAGTACACGAACTGTTGTAGCAACAAGAGCTTTTAATACCGGTAGTGCAGATGATTATGCTATCGCATATACAGATGCAAATATTGATTATGCATGGGCAAGAGCCAGCACTGCTACAAATAACTTATTATCTCATGGCAGCAGCCGTGGCTACAGCCTGAACGTTGCTTTTGCAGATGTGTTGGATACTCCGGGCTTCACACTTCAAAATCTTCAGGTATATCCTAATCCTGTGATTGATGTACTTACGCTTTCTAATAGTGAAGCAATAACCGAAGTACAATTGATTAACATGTTAGGACAGGTGGTTATTTCACAAAAAACAAATAGCAACAATGTTGAGGTTAATACTTCTCAGTTGCAAAACGGTAGTTACATCCTTAAAGTATCTACCGCATATGGTACGGCTTCTAGCAAAATATTGAAGTAACGTGTTTCTTTTTGAGCTTGGTTTAAAGGCCTTTCGTATTACGGAAGGCCTTTTTTAATTAATAAAAACGGGTATAACTATTTTTTAAAGGATTTATGGCACGAATTTGGTTTTGAAATGTTTAATTTGTTGTTCGATTAAAATGCTACACCTTAAAGCCATATGAAAATATTTTCGCTGCTACTTGTTTTACTTTTTTTGAATACAAATAATTATGAACTGCCTGTTGTGCGCCAAAAGTATGTTAATGCTGCGGTATCTCAGGAAAGCGCCGATACCTTTCACGAAAGCTTTGCAAATGTTAGTGAAGACCATACCAATTCTACTTTGGTGGCTTACAAGGCAGCATCTAAAGTACTGCTGGCAAAATATGAAGATGGTGTTTTTGCCAAGATGCGTTTTTTTAATCAGGGTAAAAAATTACTGGAAGCAACAATTAAAAAAGCCCCCGATAATTATGAGGCGCGCCTTATACGTTTAAACATTCAGGATAATGTGCCGTGGATAACAGGCTATACATCTAACATCAAAGAAGACAAAGCTTTCCTGATGAAATATTTTACCAAACAGCCCGAAGACCTCAAGATTTTTACACAAAAATACATACTTCAGTGCGATGCTTTTTCGGCTAAAGAAAAAGCAGTGTTTAAATTAGACTAAAAATAAGCCCTTAACTGAACGCTTCCGGTATGTATTGCTTTGCTGGTTTCGCTTTTGCGTCCCTGGTAGCTTATGTTTACATCCAGAAACTGAGTCAGGTTCTTTTGCAATAATAAGCGCCATGTAAGGTTTTGTCCGGCCTGCAAACCTTCAAGCATTTGGTACGCGGCAGGAGAAAGTTCGTTTCCTGTAAAATCATTTTTATATAGCGAGAATTCACCATTAGCAGTAAACTGCTTTTCTGACGCATAACTAAATGATGTACCTATGCGTTGCTGGTTAAGTAATTCAAGATCGCCTATCTGGTTTTCTTTCTTCTTGTATTCGTAGAAAATATCCCAACTTGCATTACGCGAAAAGATATACGATATCTTGGGCATGAGTCCGTAGCCTTCAACTTTAAAGTTCTTGCTTCCGTAGTTTTCTGATGCCGATGCCGACTCAGTGGTTTGTCCTGAAAAGCTAAACAGCCATATTTTTTTAACCAGATGTGCATACTGTAGCTGATGGCTGTTGTTGCTGTTTTCCTGAGAACCCACCGTAAGCAGGGTCTTTGCGCGGTTCTTAAGATACGTATAGGTTACTGAATGGTCTTGTTTTCCACGGTTGTAAAATAAACTGTTGCGTATGCTTGACGATAAACCCAATAGGTTTTCTTCACTTGATGAAAACGGGTTAAGGTCGAAATTATCACTATCACGTTCAATTTTTCTATCAACAAGGAAAGAGGTCTGGTTATAGAAGTAAGAAAGTAGTTTTTTAAATCCGCCTTCATTTTGCCATTGGTTCGGGTTAAGCGTAACCGACTGCGAAAATTTGTTCTGATGGGTGCGCACAAATACCTGATTTGGCAAAAACACCCTTACAAAAGTAGCCTGATCGGGAAAAGGAGCAACCTCAAATTCCTGTAATTCCTGAATGCCGTTGCCATTATAATCATTCCAGGTGTATACTCCCTGACCGGGTTCTACCTGCAAATAGGTAAACTCCTGCTGGGCGATGGTTCCCGATGTGGTTTCGTAGGCTGTATTTACCTGCACTAACTGATCCCAATAACGGTCGTTATACAAAACCCTTGAGTTAAGCGAAGGTTCGCTTTTAAGCGTTGAGTCTTCAAATTTAAGATTACGGTAGTTTACAAAAACAGAAAGGTCACTTTTTTCTGTTTGCAATAGCCTCGATTTTAGATAGTAGGAACTGGAAGTATTTACTTTTTGTATCAGTCCGTTTACAAGGCTGTCGTTAGCACGCTGTAGGTAGCCCAATTCAACATAAACCTTTGTGCTGTCGCCACGGCCAATAAAAGCACCAAATTCGCTAAAGCGCTGGCTTAACGTAGTAAATTGTTGTGTTGCTTTTATCTTCTCGCGGTTATCTTCAAGGCGTACGGTACCTCCAACCCAGTTCTTGCTGAAATGGTATTTTGCCAACGCCTCATTCCTCACAAAAGTTGAAGTAGAATAATCGCTGTCGCTTTGCAGCCAGCTACCGCGGTTTTGCACTAAAAGCTGCTTAAAGTTAAAGAGGCCGTCAACAACGTGACGGGTTCCGCTAAAGGCATTAGAGAAATCAAGCTTTTCTACCTGATAGTTTAACTGCCCCTTTTGCGGCAGGCGGAATGTTGTGCCTGCTACCAGATAACTCTGGTCACCATCGGTTGTAATAATATTGGTGAGGTTCCAGTCACGGTTAAATTCAATATTGAATAATCGCTCAATAGTCCTGAAATCTTTTTGTATAAACTGATAGTTGGCAAAAGCGTCCAGTTCCCATTTGCTTGTAGTAAATAACCGTTGTTTGGCGTTTAGCTTTCCAGCTATGCCATTGTTATCGCCATCGTCTATAGGAGAGAAAAGGTTGAGGTCGTTATTGCTTATACCGGCCTCAAAATCAATTACGGTTTTTTCACTAGGGTTGTATTTACCCATTAGGGTTGCAATCTGAATTTTGGTAGGAGCCGTAAGGCGCACAATAGGTTCATAATTACCCTGCGGTATACCGTTTACAGGGGCTACATATTGATAAATACGGCCTACGGCGGCGGCATTCGCCAGAATGTAATTACCCAAGTTATTGCCTACAAGGCTAAAGCGCACATTGTATAATTCATCTGCCGGATTGTTAGAATATTCGAATACTTCAACCCCGCTGATGTTTACTTTTTTATACAATGTTTTATTTTCGGAATAGGAATCAACAAATGCGGAAGGCGCCGTCATTTTGGTAACGTCATCTCCTGCCTCACGCAATATTGCAGCCTGTTCGGGCGAAAGGTTTTGCTGCAACGGCTGGTTTTTAACGTCGTTTTCAGAATATAAGTATCCGCCTACACTCCAGGTCTCGGCTTCGTGTGTAACACCTCCATAGGTTACAAAACGGGTATAGCTGCGTTCGGAATATTGATATTCTACATTGATACGCATCTCTGACGTGATCGGGAAGAGCGAAGTAAAGATGATCTCGCCGGCGTTATAGTCGATGATGTAGTCATTATTTTCACCGCGTTCCAGCAAAATACCATTTACAAATACCCTTTCAGATCCTGATATTACCAGTACATATAATTCCTGGTTTGGCCCTCTTAGTTTATAGGGTCCCTGGTTGCCTTCCTGGCCGGTAAATGTACTTTTTGCATATTGCCCACGCACCAATGCCGCCGCTGCGAAGATGGATGTTTTATTACCTTCATCGCCAAAAGTAAAAGCGGTTGAAAGTCCCTGTACTTTTTTATTGAAATTCAGGAAACGCGATTGGCGGTTTTCGAGGAAAAGGTCGCCCGCGCGTATGCTCCATTTATCGGTAAACATTTCAATGAATATCTGGTCGAATTCATCCAGCTTCTGCGAATAGCCACCTTCCTGTAATGGAATGTTAGTGTCTTGTATAGAGGCGCGAAGGGTTACGGTTTCAGATATTTTCCCGGTTATCTGTAAATCAAGGTTAGAATTTACAACAGCATTCTGGTTGTTACCAACAGTAATTCCTCTGGTAATACTACCCGATGTGGTAAGGCCGTCAAACGGTTTAAAAGTGTTGAGCGGGCTACGCGCTACAGTGTAGAGCCCGGTGGTGCCGGCGCTATTCTGTACAACGCGGCTTTCATCGTAAATGCTGTATTTTTTAGTAAGGTATTCGGGGTAGGAGAGATAACGAACAGTAAGTGTATCCTGAGAAGTATATCCGTTACGGAAAACTAAAGTACTATTACGAAAATCGACTTTATAATAGGTGGTGTCAACATCGTTGCCCTGCCTGTCCTGAAGCTTAAAAAACGCTTTGTTAATGCTAACACTGTCAATTTTTATAGTGTCCTGTGTTGCCGTAATTTTCCGGTTTTTATACGGCGTATTTATCTCCTGCCCATAAAGTGCAGAAACACAACATAAAAACACCATTAAAAGCCCGTTTTTCAGCATAGTACACTATAAACTCAAAAAAGGCAAAAGTAGTGTATTTAAAGGGAAGATTTAAGAGAGAGAATGTTGTAATTACAAGTAGGTTAATAGCCGCAGCGCGGCGACATATTTATAGAAAGCTGATTGAATACATAAAAACTCCGAAAGAGCGGTATATACCCTCCTTCGGAGTTTAATAATTTTTATTGAGGTTTCGGCTACGCTGTATTCTCCTAAAAAGGACAGAGAGCCCACTTGAAACTGTTTATTGCTTAAGCGTCTTTAGTTACTAACTGTAACGTTTCACGGCTTATCTGTTTTACCAGTACCTCTTTACCCTGTGCTACCGCATCGGCAGAAGTTTCGGTAAAATGGCGGATGGTGTATAGCGATACATTCTCGTTGTAAGTAACCTGGAATTTCTTAGAAAGTATGCTTTTCAGTTCCGGGAAGTTGCCAAATTTGTCTTCAACACATACAGAGAAGCTAATAGCTGTATTCTGAATCAGGGTAACCTTGATGTTATATTTATGAAGAAGCATGAATATCTCGCTTATGTTCTCTTCCATAATAAAAGAGAAGTCAAGCGATGATAATGAGATAAGCAGCTGGTTCTTCTTAACGATAAAACAAGATGTATGCGGCTCAAGATCTGCACCTTTGCTTACGCTTGTTCCAGCCAATAACGGGTTAACAAATGATTTTACGTAAAGCGGAATCTCTTTTTTCTGTAGTGGCTGTAATGTTTTTGGGTGAATAACCGTAGCCCCGTAAAACGCAAGCTCGATAGCTTCACGGTACGATATCTGGTTAAGCAATACAGCATTTTCAAAGTAACGCGGATCGGCGTTAAGAACACCCGGTACATCTTTCCATATTGTAACGCTGTCTGCATTTAGGCAATACGCAAAAATGGCAGCAGTATAGTCAGATCCTTCTCTACCAAGAGTGGTTGTGAATCCATTTTCATCAGATCCTAAGAAACCCTGTGTAATGTTAAGCGTCTTTTTCTTAAGTGCTTTTATATTTTTCTGTGTCAGGTCCCAATCAACAATCGCATCGCGGTAAGTTGTATCTGTTTTAATGTACTCACGAACATCGATCCATTGGTTTTTAAGTCCGCGTGAATTAAAGTAGTGACTCACTACTGTTGTAGAAAGTACCTCACCAAGGCTAACCACCTGATCGTACACAAAGTTATAGTTAGGCGATTTGTTGTGCTGAAGGAAACTTTCAAGATCGGCAAAAATGGCGTTGATAGCGGCAAAAGCAGCATCGTTCTCGTCGTCAAACAGGTCTATTAAAATCTGGTTATGGTACTTCTTTACTTCCTGTATAGAAGCCTGCAGCTCCGGCGATTTATCAAAGTAGTTCTTTATAACCGCCTCGAAAGCGTTCGTGGTTTTTCCCATAGCAGAGATTACCAGCAGCACGTTTTCGTGGCCAACTTTTTCTAAAACATCATACACATTTTTAATACCATCGGCATCTTTAACTGATGCGCCTCCAAATTTGAATACTTTCATCCTGAAAAGTGTTTATAGATCTAATGTAAACTTTGTAATTCCTTCTTCGTTCATCTGGACTGTAAGCCAGTTCTGAAATATCGTTGCTCCCGAGCGTTCGTAAAACTGTATGGCATGCGTATTCCAGTTAAGCACCGCCCATTCGGCTCGGCGAACACCTTCCTGCTTTGCAAACTTCATTACTTCTTTGTAAAGTGCGCTGCCTGCACCTGTACCGCGTTTTTCCTGTTTTACAATCAGGTCTTCCAGATGAATGGTCTTTCCCTTCCATGTGGAATAACGATAATAAAACAGCGCCATACCTATAATTTCCCCATCCTGTTCGGCTAAAAAAGTATGGAATAATGGATTGTTTCCAAAGCCATCGCGTTCAAGCTCTCCTACCGTTACCACTACAGCATCAGGTTCATTTTCAAAAACCGCAAGCTCGTTAATAAGCTCTAAAACTGCGGGCATGTCTTCTCTGCGTCCTTTTCGTATTAACATGTGCCAAATTTGCGCAAAAATACATGCAAAATGCCTTATAAATAATATTTTATTTTCATATCACAAAAATATCGATATTTGTGCCCTCAACACAACTACAACGTTATAGTAATGGAAGAACGCAACAAAACATTAGGCGAGTTCATCATTGAAAAACAAGAAGACTTTAAATATTCTTCGGGCGAACTATCAAAACTAATCAACTCCATAAGGCTGGCAGCCAAAGTGGTTAACTACAAGGTAAATAAGGCCGGGCTGGTAGATATCATCGGTAAGTTTGGAGAACAGAATATTCAGGGTGAAGACCAGCAAAAACTGGATGTTTATGCTAACGAAATTTTTATCCAGACGCTTATAAACCGTGAAATTGTATGTGGTATAGCTTCAGAAGAAAATGACGACTTTATCACAATTCAGGGTAATGACGGGGCACACAATAACAAATATGTGGTGCTTATAGATCCGCTTGACGGTTCATCTAACATAGATGTAAACGTTTCGGTAGGTACAATTTTCTCTGTATATCGCAGGGTAACACCTGTGGGTACACCGGTAACACTCGAAGATTTCCTTCAGCCGGGGGTAAACCAGGTAGCTGCGGGTTACGTTATTTACGGAACATCAACAATGTTAGTTTATACTACCGGTAATGGAGTGAACGGCTTTACGCTTAACCCCGCGATTGGTACATTCTACCTTTCGCATCCAAAACTGAGTTTCCCGAAAGATGGCATTATCTATTCTATAAACGAAGGTAACTACGTACATTTTCCGCAAGGGGTTAAAGATTATATTAAATACTGCCAGCTTGAAGAAGGCGACAGGCCATATACGTCACGATATATCGGAAGCCTGGTTTCAGATATTCACCGTAACATGATAAAAGGTGGGATATATATTTATCCAACAAGTTCTAAAGCACCAAACGGTAAGTTAAGGCTGCTTTATGAGTGCAACCCTATGGCATTTATTGCCGAACAGGCAGGGGGTAAGGCTTCTGATGGATTTGGAAGAATCATGGAAATTCAACCGACTGAACTGCACCAGCGTGTTCCGTTTTTCTGCGGAAGCGAAAACATGGTTACAAAGGCTGAGGAGTTTATGGGGAAATACGGGAGGTAAGTCATAAATTCTTAAGGTCGAAAGTCACAAAGTCAAAAGGTAGAAGACAAAGAAAAACATAGAAATAAAGAAATCCCGCGATAGCGGGATTTCTTGTTATGCTTGCATGGAGCTAAGAAACTAAATGTCTCAGCACCTAAGCAACTTTTATTTATTCATGTGCTGCATTTCGTAAAGGAAAGTATCCAGGTCTACGTTAAGTACAAGCAATGATAATGCTTTATCTACAATGTAATGTACGTTGCCCGGTGTAAAACCTAAAGCGAGTGCAAAACGTGTAAGTATTTCTTTTTGTCTTGGCCCAAGTATGTGATCTGCATATACCATTCTGGAAAGGTCATACAAACGCTCAAGTCTGTGTACGTGAAGGTACGGTGGGTTAATAGGGTATCTTAAAGGGTTTTCAAGGATCTCACTGTACTCTTCGGGTGAAATTTCAAGCTCTTTAGCCAGCTTGTCAAGAAAGTGGCGCTCTTCTTCAGAAAGGTGTCCATTTTCCATGGCAACCCTTACGATTGCAGAGAAATGTCCTTTGTTCCTGTTCTTAAAGCCACTATCGAATAAATCTGAAATGGACATGTTTTTTCTGTTAAAATTAAAACGCAAATATACTTCTATATTTTAGGTGGATATAATTTTTTAAAAGATTTTAGCTAAACCTGCGTTCTTTTATAACAGTTTTGGGAAAGGATAGTTTGTAAAAATACCGTAAGTTTACGGTTTTAATAATTTATCAGTCGCATCATGTCAGAATTTTGGCTATATTTTGAAACGGGCCTGCGCCACGTACTGGATATTAACGGCTACGACCATATCTTATTTATTGCAATGCTTGCTGTGCCTTATACTTTTAAGGACTGGAAGAATGTTATACTTCTTGTAACCCTGTTTACTATTGGGCATACACTATCCCTTATACTCTCTGTATTTGGTATAGTTACCGTAAATGCCACTATGGTGGAGTTTTTAATACCTATAACCATTCTCGTAGCTGCAGTTTATAATATTATAAAACTGGGTAAAAAGACATCAAAAAACAACAGCATTAACTTTATTGCAATTACAACCCTGTTTTTTGGTATCATTCACGGTTTGGGCTTCTCAAACTATTTCAAGCTTTTGTTAGGCAAACATGCCGATGACAAAGTACTTCCGTTACTGGAATTTGCTTTAGGAATAGAAGCTGCGCAAATAATGATTGTATTGGTTGTACTTATATTAGGATATATATTGCAGGAGTTCTTCCGCATGTCAAAAAGAGACTGGGTGCTTATAACTTCGGCTTTTGTAGCAGGGATTGTTGTGCCGATGATTATAGGTAGTGAAATTTGGTAATTTTTTAACAGTATAGAAATGCCGATTGCTTTATTTTTAAGCGTCGGGATTTGCACGGATGATGAAAGAAAAAAAACAGAACAAATACGACAGGGCATATTTAAGAATAGCCAGGGAGTGGGGACAGTTATCGTACTGCAAACGCAAAAAAGTTGGCGCAATTATTGTTAAAGACAGAATGATAATATCTGATGGTTATAACGGGACACCATCGGGATTTGAAAATTGCTGCGAGGATGAACAGGGTCTTACCTCATGGTATGTACTGCACGCCGAAGCAAATGCAATATTAAAAGTTGCCCGTTCAACACAGTCGTGCGAAGGCGCAACGCTCTACATAACCATGTCGCCCTGTAAAGATTGCAGTAAGCTAATTCATCAGGCGGGAATAAAAAGGGTTGTATACCTGGAGGGTTATAAAGATAATTCGGGTATAGACTTTTTGCTGAAGGCTGGGGTAGACGTAGTGCATATTGCCGATCTGGAAGCTGATATAAATGAAAATTAAGAGGATTTATTTACCTATTGTTCTATCACTGGCGCTTGCCATAGGGTTGCTTATGGGCAGTTTCCTTAATTTTCCTGCTACACAGCGCGGTATTATATCCAGCTCAAACAAGAGCAAACTCAATAAACTTATCGATTTTATAGACAGCGAATATGTAGACAATGTGAATACCGATTCTATTGTTGATATCACTGTAAACAGCATATTAGAAAAACTCGATCCACATTCGGTATACATCGCCAAAAATGAAATGGAAGAGGTTGCCCAGAGCATGAAGGGTGACTTTGTGGGTATCGGGGTAAATTTCTATATGTATAAAGACTCTGTTGCGGTTATAAAACCAATTCCGGGCGGCCCTTCAGACAGGGCCGGTATTAAAGCCGGAGACCGCATACTTTTTGCAGATAATAGTAAATTGTACGGAAAAAAACTGCCTAATGATACACTTTTCGCCAAGCTTAAAGGTGCAGAGGGGTCTAAAGTAAGGCTTACTATTTTCAGGAAAAGCGAAAACAAAAAATTCAATGTAGATGTTCAGCGTGATATTGTACCTATAAAAAGTGTAGATGCTGCTGTTATGGCTTCGCGCAATACAGGTTACATAAAAATAAACCGTTTTGCAGAAACTACAGGAGATGAATTTCACCGTGCACTTATCAATCTAAAAGCGCAGGGTGCCACACAACTTGTGGTAGACCTTCGCGATAATGGTGGTGGGTATCTTGAGAAAGCTGTACAGATTGCCGATGAATTTTTAAAGGATGGCGACCTTATAGTTAAAACAAAAAATAAAAAGAACCGTGTAGACGAAACCTTTGCCACTAAAAAGGGTGATTTCGAAACGGGTAAACTTTATATACTTATCAATGAAAATAGTGCTTCTGCAAGCGAAATACTTGCAGGTGCAATTCAGGATAATGACAGGGGGATTATAGTGGGCAGGCGCTCTTTTGGTAAAGGGCTTGTGCAGCGCGAAATGCCGTTGGGTGATGGTAGTGCAGTTCGCCTTACCGTTGCGCGTTATTATACGCCATCCGGCAGATCGATACAACGAAGCTATGATCATGGTGGAGACGAATATTTTAATGATTTTGAAAAACGTTTTGAAAGTGGCGAGCTGTATGCTGCCGATAGCATAAAAGTAGCCGATACGCTTAAGTTTAAAACAGCTAAAGGGCGTATTGTATATGGCGGCGGTGGTATTATTCCCGATGTTTTTGTTCCGATGGAAGGCAAACATGGCGATGAGGCTATTACGTTGATAATGCAGAGTGGCATTGTGAGTTATTTTGTATTTGAACAACTGGATAAAGACAGGAGCGGATTTAAAGGACTCAAAGCTGCGGCCATAGAGGAGAAAGTAATAACAACCGATAAATATTTTAATGCCTTTGCGGCCTACCTTGCTAAAAGCGGACTGACCTTTAAACTTGAAAAAAGTAAAGACAGGGTAAAGCACTATCTGGCTGCTGAGTTTGAACGACAACTGCTTAGCGAAAGGGCGTATTACGAAATGATTATAAAAGAAGATAGTATGGTGAAAACCGTGCTAACCAAGAAATAGTTTACAGTGATTGATCAACAGCAGAGGGCAGTAAAGCGTCACTCCAATAAATTAAAAAAGACCAAACAATTATTTGTTTGGTCTTTTTTAATTTATACGGGCAGCTGTAAACTACTTTTTTATACTGTCGTGGTACTGCGTTGGTTTGCCATCATTCCATAAAGTAAGAATGTCGGTGCCAATTGCTGCGCCGCTTCCTGCTGCAATAGCAAGCTGGCTTCTGTGACCTGCAAGAGTTCCTGCAGCATAAATACCTTCGGTAACCAGATGGTCTTCGTTTTTCAGCTGAATGCGGTTTTTCTCCGGCATCGCTTTTTTGTTCGGAATTACATATTCCAAAAGGCCCTCAATTGCAAAAGTATTGGCAGAGCCAATGGCAAGTACAACAGCTTTCGCCTGATAGGTGCATTTGTTAGTGGTAACCGTAAAGTTACCTGCTTCACCTTCAACAGCCATAACTTTTTCGTTAGGAATTTGTTCCATTTCCGGGTACAAAGTCGCAAGCTGTTCAAGCGTAGTATGCATCAGGTCAGAACCTAATGTTCCGGCAGGAATGCCATACGCATTATTAAAAACAGCATTCTCTAAAGAGGTAGCTTTTTGGTGGGTTAAAATTCCGGCTTTTTTGCCTTCGGCATATGGCCTTTTTAGTGCAGAACCTACTATAAGTGCACAGGAAACGCCAGATACGCCTCCTCCAATAATTAGAACGTCAAACATAATTTATCTTCTTGTTTTTTCTTCAATACTTTTAGACATCTTGAAGATAATCAGTATACAAACAGCACATAACGATGCAATGATGCCTATTAGTGCTACAAGGCTGTTTCCTTCAAAAAGATTGTCGAAATCAAGGAGAGTGATGTTGAAAACTATTAGCGCAGCTGCAATAGTTAATAGTGTGTAAATAAAAATCTTCATTATATAATTCTTAATGATGTAGTGTGTGTAGTTGCTTGTATTTCAGAAATGTAAAATTATGAAATATTATTACGCAAACAGTTGTTTAACATTTGCTGCAAATAATTTAACAGCGATAGCAAGCAGGATAACCCCAAAAACTTTGCGGATAACCCCAAGCCCGTTGTTGCCTAATGCTCTCTCAATACGTGCAGAAGATTTTAATACTATGAAAACCACAATAACGTTAATTACAATGGCTACTATAATATTTATCTTCTCGTATTCTGCTCTTAACGAAAGCAGGGTAGTCATTGTTCCGGCACCGGCAATAAGCGGAAATGCTATGGGTACTATAGAGGCAGTGCTTGGGTTGTCTTCCTTATAAAGGCGAATACCTAAGATCATTTCTAAAGCAAGGAAAAACAATACAAACGAACCTGCTACGGCAAATGAGCTGGCATCTATACCTATAAGCTTAAGGATTTCTTCTCCAACAAAAAGGAATACGATCATGATAATCATCGCTACGATGGATGCTTTTTCAGATTGTATATGTCCCAGTTTGTTGCGCAGGTCTACAATAATAGGAATGCTTCCTACTATATCTATTACCGCAAAAAGAACCATGCTTACCGTAAATATTTCTCTCCAGTCAAAACCCATTGGCTTGTTTTTTATGAATGCAAAGGTATTAATAAATACTATAAGTTATTGTTACAAAACAGGGAAGTTTGTTGCTGAAAACAAGCTGTCTCTTATCTGTTTAGCCGGATTTTAAATAAATATAACGCAGTGATGTTTCAAAATTGGCTTTACTAGTGTTTTAATACCGCTTTTCGTATTAAAAAAAGTAAGTGTAGTTTATGCTGTAATTTGGAATTAGTTAAAATTATTGAGAGAATCGCAAAAGGGTTTGTGTGGCTTAAAGTTTGCGTATCTTTACGGCATGTTTCAACTGGGAAAAACAATTGTGTCTGAGGACATACTGGAAAAGGAATTTGTATGCAATCTTTCTGCATGCAAGGGTGCGTGTTGTGTGGACGGCGATGCCGGAGCACCACTAAATGAAGAGGAGACCAAAATACTGGAGGCTATCTATCCTAAGGTAAAACCTTTTTTGAGAAAAGAAGGTATTGCTGCGATAGAAGCACAGGGAACATGGGTAACAGGGACCGATGGCGATCTTGAAACGCCACTTATTGATAATAAAGATTGCGCTTACGTAATCTTCGATGGCAAAACCGCACTCTGCGGTATAGAGCAGGCTTACAATCAGGGTATAGTAGATTGGAAAAAGCCGGTATCGTGTCATTTATATCCAATACGCATAAAAGATTTTACAGAGTTTGCTGCGGTAAACTATGACAAGTGGGATATTTGCGATGATGCATGTTCACTTGGTAAAGAACTTGAGGTGCCGGTATACAAATTCGTAAAAGAAGCGCTTGTAAGAAGATTTGGCGCCGATTGGTATGCAGAGCTTGAAAAGGTGGCTGCCGAATTAAAGGAAAATCCGGTGCAAAGACGCCGTTAAGTCCCTAAAACATACGTTTTCGCTGTGTTTTTTTAGCAATTTTTTTGTAAATTTATATTTCGCAATATATTCATTTTCAATATGTTGTAAAATGCCTGTGAGTTTGTAAGAATTTTTTCTGTTGTTAAAAACTCAGGGGAATTGTGAATAAGTTTGGCTTTCATTTATTGATTCAAATGCCAATCTTTGTATTCCCCCTCAAGATTAAGTTATCTATTCTTTAATACTATAAAAGTCAAATCAATATGTCTGCAATCGAACCGATATTACAGGAAAATAAAAATCGTTTTGTGATTTTTCCAATAAAACACCACGATATATGGGACTGGTATAAAAAAATGGAGGCGAGTTTCTGGACAGCTGAAGAGATAGATCTTCACCAGGATCTTAATGACTGGAATACTAAGCTTAGTGAAGATGAAAAATATTTCATTAAACATATCCTGGCATTTTTTGCAGCATCTGATGGTATTGTAAATGAAAATCTTGCAGAGAACTTTGTAAACGAAGTGCAGTATGCTGAGGCTAAGTTTTTCTATGGTTTCCAGATCATGATGGAAAACATCCATAGCGAAACCTACTCGCTGCTTATAGATACTTATGTAAAGGATGAAACTGAAAAAGACCAGCTTTTCCGTGCGCTTGATGTGTTTCCTGCTATTAAGAAAAAAGCAGACTGGGCACTTAAATGGATAGAGTCTGACTCTTTTGCAGAAAGGCTTATTGCGTTTGCAGCGGTAGAAGGTATATTTTTCTCGGGTGCATTCTGCTCTATATACTGGCTTAAAAAGCGTGGGCTTATGCCAGGGCTTACCTTCTCTAACGAATTAATTTCACGTGATGAAGGTGTTCATTGTGATTTTGCAGTTCACCTGCACAATCATCATCTTGTAAATAAAGTGCCTAAAGACAGGATTAAAGAAATTCTTATTGATGCGCTTGATATTGAAAGGGAATTTATTACTGAGTCGCTTCCGGCAAGTTTAATTGGTATGAATGCGGTATTAATGACGCAGTACCTTGAGTTTGTAACCGACAGGCTTCTTGTAGAACTTGGCTGCGAAAGGCAGTACAACGTGGGTAACCCGTTTGATTTTATGGATATGATCTCGCTTCAGGGTAAAACGAACTTCTTTGAAAAAAGGGTTTCAGAGTACCAGAAAGCGGGAGTTATTAAAAACGAAGGCGATTCTCAGGCAATTACCTTTGATGCCGATTTTTAATTAGAAGAAACAAACAACCCATCTATATTAAATTAGGTGTGCTTAGGCATGCCGATTATTAACTTTTTTAAAATTATTGTCATATGTATGTAGCGAAAAGAGACGGAAAAAGAGAGCCGGTAATGTTTGATAAAATTACCGACCGCGTAAGAAAACTGTGCTATGAACTAAACGAACTGGTTGATCCTGTTAAGGTGGCAATGCGCGTTATTGAAGGTTTGTATGATGGTGTAACCACATCTGAACTGGATAACCTTGCGGCAGAAACTGCAGCATCTATGACAATTACTCACCCTGATTATGCCCAGCTTGCTGCGCGTATTGCGGTGTCTAACCTGCACAAGAATACTAAAAAATCGTTCTCCGAAACGATGAGTGATATGTACCACTACGTAAACCCAAGAACAAACCAGGAGTCTCCTCTTTTGTCTGATGAGGTTTATGAAGCAATTATGGCAAATGCCGAAGTGCTTGATTCTACGATCATTTATAACAGGGATTTTAACTACGATTATTTCGGGTTTAAAACGCTTGAGCGTTCTTACCTGCTAAAAATAAACGGACAAATCGTTGAAAGGCCACAGCATATGCTAATGCGTGTGTCTGTTGGTATTCACCTTAACGATATTCCTGCAGCCATAGAAACGTATGAGCTGATGTCTAAGAAATTCTTTACCCATGCTACGCCTACACTGTTTAATGCAGGTACGCCTAAGCCACAAATGTCGTCATGTTTCCTTCTTTCAATGAAAGATGATAGTATTGACGGTATTTATGATACGCTGAGAAGTACTGCTAAAATATCACAGTCGGCTGGTGGTATAGGGTTATCTATACACAATGTAAGGGCTACCGGTTCTTATATTCGTGGTACAAACGGTACATCAAACGGTATTGTACCAATGCTTCGCGTATTTAACGATACGGCACGTTATGTAGATCAGGGTGGAGGTAAACGTAAAGGAAGCTTTGCTGTTTACATTGAGCCTTGGCATGCTGATATTTTTGATTTCCTTGACCTGAGAAAAAATCACGGTAAAGAAGAAATGAGAACGCGTGACCTTTTCCTTGCAATGTGGATTCCCGACTTGTTTATGAAACGTGTTCAGGAAGACAGTACATGGACGCTTATGTGTCCTAACGAGTGCCCTAACCTTTATGATGTGCACAGTGAAGAGTTTGATGCACTTTACTTAAGTTATGAGGCTGCAAACAAAGGAAGAAAAACAGTTAAAGCTCGTGAATTATGGGAAAAAATACTTGAATCTCAGATTGAGACAGGTTTACCATACATGCTTTACAAAGATGCGGCAAACAGAAAGTCGAACCAGAAAAACCTGGGTACTATCCGTTCATCAAATCTTTGTACAGAGATCATGGAGTACACCTCTCCGGATGAGATCGCGGTATGTAACCTTGCATCTATATCGTTACCAATGTTTGTTGAGAACGGTACATTTAACCATGAATTTTTACACCAGGTTACTAAGCGTATAACACGTAACCTGAACAAAGTTATAGACAGGAATTATTATCCTGTTATTGAGGCAGAAAACTCTAACATGCGCCACCGTCCTGTAGGATTAGGTGTTCAGGGCCTTGCCGATGCTTTTATCCTTATGCGTTTGCCATTTACAAGTGACGAGGCTAAAGCATTAAACCAGGAGATTTTTGAAACGATTTACTTTGCTGCTGTTACCGCTTCTATGGAAATGGCTAAAGAAGAAGGTCCATATTCAACATTCCAGGGGTCTCCAATATCTCAGGGAGAATTCCAGTACAATCTTTGGGGTCTTAACGATGGCGATTTAAGCGGCCGTTGGGACTGGGCTTCACTTCGTAAAGAAGTTATGGAGCATGGTGTTAGAAACTCACTGCTTATGGCGCCAATGCCTACAGCATCTACATCTCAGATTCTTGGTAACAACGAAGCGTTTGAGCCGTATACTTCTAATATCTACACAAGAAGGGTGCTTTCAGGTGAGTTTATCGTAGTAAACAAACACCTTCTTAGCGATCTTGTAAATCTTGGTTTATGGAATGAAAGCCTTAAGCAGGAAGTTATGAGAGCTAACGGATCGATACAAAATATAGACGTTATACCTCAGGATATAAAAGACCTTTACAAAACGGTTTGGGAAATGAGTATGAAAGATATCATAGACATGTCCCGCCAGAGAGGTTACTTTATAGACCAGTCGCAATCGCTTAACCTTTTCATGGAAGGCGCTACATTCTCTAAACTTACGTCTATGCACTTTTATGCATGGCAAAGTGGCCTTAAAACCGGTATGTACTATTTAAGAACTAAGAGTGCTGTAGATGCTATTAAGTTTACGCTTAATAACGACAAAAAGGTTGAGGAAGTTCCGGAAATTGCAGCAGCGCCAAAACCGGTTGCAGCAGCAGTTGTTGAAGAGGTTCAGCCTATTGCCGTGAGCGAATTTCAGGCGATGCTTGAACGTTCAAGGACTGCAGATCCTGAAGACTGCGAAATGTGTGGTTCATAATAAAAATTTATATATTTACCCCTTGGAAGGAGCAGTTATGCTCCTTCTTTTTTAGGATATAGTTTTATGTACACGTATAGAGAATTGGATGTAGACCATACCATGCTGGCGTCAAAGAGTCAGCGCTTGGTTAATGTAATTATAGATACTATAGTTTTAGCTATTGTTTTGATTTTTACGGGCCTCTTGGCTTCGATATTATATCATGTTTTTGACTATGACGGCATGCTGATCTGGAGTATGGAACTGTCTACAGCAGGTAGAATTGTGCTGGATATTAGCATCTTCGTTTTGTACTATGTACTTATGGAATTGCTCACACAGCATACACTGGGTAAATATGTGTCGGGTACAAAGGTGGTTATGGCAGATGGAACAAGGCCAGGTCTAGGTGTTTTAATTGTGCGCACTGCCTGCCGTTTTATACCACTTGAGTTTTTCTCTGTTTTTGGAGAAACAGCAAGGGCATGGCATGATAGTATTCCGAATGTGTATGTAATAGATGTTACTACATATAACAGAGCTTCGATGATTAAAGCTAGGCTGTATGATGCAGAAGACAGGGAAAAGAATATAAAAAGCTCTTTTAAAGAGATATAGAATAAAAAATGCAAAAACCTTTAGAGATTACCTATAATATGCTTGCAGAACGTAATTCGCGTATTGTAAACCTTATTATAGATTTTATTGTAACAACCATTCTTAATGTTGGCCTTGCGGCGGGATGTAACTGGCTTTATGATTATACCGGAATTGACGGATTTCAGATTGGGCCTGCTGCTATGGGAAACATTAGGTATACCCTAATGGGGCTTTGCGTGTACATAGTATATTATGGCTTGTTTGAAACCCTTAGCATGCGCACGCTGGGTAAATATGTAACTAATACAATAGTAGTTAACAGGGATGGAAGCCGACCCGATACCAACCGTATTTTAATACGTACCCTATCCAGGCAGATTCCGTTCGAGATTATTTCGTTTTTAGGAGTTTACCCTATTGGCTGGCATGACACCTTTTCTAAAACACTGGTTGTAGATGCTGCAAAATTAAAAAAGGCTCAGGAACTGAACGCGAAAAAGCAAATGAGCGATAACTTATAAAATAAAAATTATGTCAAAAGATAAAAAAGGAGTTTACTCGGGACTTATAGAGAAAGATGAAAATGGTAATTATTTTGCAGGTGAGTATTTGTTGGATTATCAGCATGTAGAAAAAAACTTCAAAGTTGGCGACAAGATAACTATAAAGTCAGTTATTGATAATCCAAGCGATAAGAGTTTAGAGAAGTATCCGCAGAAATCGCGTGATTTCTTTTTATTCAACAACAAAAAGTAATTTTGCAGCAGCAATTAAAAACATAAGTTTTGAGCGCATTATTTTTTACAGACAGAAGTGAGGTTGATATTAAAGACGTTGTTTTTAATGAAGCCGTTGCCGTACAGATTGAGCAGTTTTTAAAAGAATACCGCTTTAAAGATGTGCTGGAGCAGTATGAACTACCTGTAAATAATAAAATGCTGCTGTATGGTAAAACCGGCTGTGGTAAAACCATGACGGCAAAAGCCATTGCCAAAGTCTTGGAAAGAAAGCTCATAGTTGTTAACCTGGCATCTATTGTGTCGTCTAAACTTGGCGAGACCGCAAAAAATGTTGCTACGCTGTTTAAGGAAGTTAGTTATCACGATGCTGTGCTGTTTTTTGATGAATTTGATACTTTGGGTCAGGTACGCGATCATGATAGCCGTGACAGCAGCGAAATGAAGCGTGTGGTAAATGCAATACTTCAGCTGGTAGATAACTTTCCGTCAAATTCGGTTTTAATAGCAGCGACCAATCAGATCAATATGATCGATGAGGCTTTAATACGCCGTTTTCAATTGAGGCTGGAATTTCATTCGCCTGCCAAAGAAGTGCTGGATACCTATTACGATAAGCTGCTGACGAAATATCCGGCAGAATTTCAAAAAATAGAACGTAAGTACGATATATCTTTTGCAGAGGCTAAAAATGAAGTTTTTACTCAGGTTAAAAATAACATTATTCAGGCAGAGCTGGCAAAGGGAGGTATTAATTAAGCTGTATAGCAAACAAAATATAATCATAATCACATGATGCAATGGGAACAGCTTCTGTCGCTTAAAAGACAGGGCGATACAAGCAAAAGGTTACGTAAAGAGCAGGATGATACCCGTTTGGGTTTTGAGGTAGATTACGACCGTATTATATTCTCATCGGCTTTTAGAAGCCTACAGGACAAAACGCAGGTTATACCTTTGTCTAAAACTGACTTTGTGCATACCCGCCTTACGCATAGCCTTGAGGTATCGGTTGTAGGCCGCTCCCTGGGCAGGCTTGTAGGTAAAAAAATTATTGAAAAGCATCCGTACCTTCAGGATATTCACGGTTTCCAAATGAACGACTTTGGTGCTATTGTGGCTGCGGCTGCATTATCGCATGATATAGGTAACCCACCGTTTGGTCATTCGGGTGAAAAGGCTATAGGTGAGTATTTTAAAACAGGCAAAGGTAAAGATTACAAAGAGCACCTTACGGATAAAGAATGGCAGGACTTAACTGATTTTGAAGGTAATGCCAACGGTTTTAATTTGCTAACGGCATCACGTCCGGGTATTGAGGGCGGACTAAGAATTTCATACGCGACCCTTGGTGCTTTTATGAAGTACCCTAAAGAGTCGCTTCCTAAAAAGCCAACGGCTAATATTGCCGATAAGAAATACGGATTTTTTCAGTGCGACGCCCATTTCTTTCAGGATGTGGCTAAAGAGCTTGGCCTTATTCCGAACAAAACAGGAGATGATATCGGTTACGAACGTCATCCATTGGCATACCTTGTTGAGGCGGCTGATGATATCTGTTATACCATCATAGATTTTGAAGACGGCATTAACCTCGGACTAATATCTGAAGACTTTGCGTTAGAATATCTTATAAAATTGGTTAAGGATAATGTGTATGTAGAAAAATACAAGTCGCTTGTAACTAAAGAAGATCGTATAAGTTACCTGCGTGCACTTGCTATTAACAGCCTTATTGGCGATGCCGTAAATGTATTCCTTGAAAACGAAGAAGCCATACTACAAGGTAAGTATCCGTACGCACTTACCGAAAGAGGTAAGTATACGGCACAGATGAAAGATATCATCAACATAAGCATTAAAAACATTTACCAGAGCCGTGAAGTGGTAGAGAAAGAAGTGATAGGCTACCGTATCATTAATACGTTATTAGATACGTTCTGTACGGCTTATAACAATAAGTTTGATGGTTCTGCAAGCAACTATGATAATCTGGTTCTTAAGTTGCTGCCTGAAAAGTTCATTACAGAAAAAATGAGCCTTTACGACAGGCTGCTGCATATATGCCATTTTGTGTCTACTTTAACCGATGGTAAAGCGGTGCTACTATACAACACAATTACAGGGGCTAAATAGTTACATTCTGTTATTCTGAATGTAGCGGAACTAATAGAAGAAAATCTCATTCAAGAAATAAAAAAAGGAAGAACTTCATTAAAGTTCTTCCTTTTTTGTTTTAAATGTGTCGATTAAAATGAGTAGCTAAGTCCTACGCCGATCATCTGCTTAAGCTGAATTCTCGGGCCTTCGGTAACCTGTGCGCCATCTCTTTCTATCTTGTTTTTAATATCGTCGTCGTATATTAAGTGCATACCAACGTTTGCTTTTACATACTGGTTAACCGTTAGGTCAAGCTGCATCTGCCAGTCAACATCGATATTACCAAAATTGTTTAGGTAATCAGTATAGAAAGTAAATCGGTTATCCAGCATTATATTGGTAAATATCTGTCTTTTAAACTGATTCGTTATAAGTATACCTACCTCTGTACGTGTGTTTTTACCGGCAGAGATCATATTTCCGTCGGCATCATAAACTGCAGCCTGAACCCCAAAAGCACCTTGGTTTGCAAGCCTGTTATTAGACACTATAGTAGTTTTGTCTGTAAGCGGAGAGAAATATGCGTTAAGCCCAAGGTCTTTGCGGATGTACTCGGCACCAATACCCAGAAAGATATATGCCGGAGAGAATGGACCTGATATCTCATCTACAGTATTTGGGTAAGAATAACCGTTGGCGAACTGTGTTTTAAAATTGAATTTTCCTCCATAATACCAGTTAGAAATTGAATCTCTCCTGTAACCAAAAGTGGAGTTTAATTCGATTTGGTCATCTGTTTTACGGGTTTCCTGGCCTTCCTGCCTGTTAAGTCCGTATTTAAGAATAAGTTCATTGTTCCAACTAAGGTTGCCCTTTGTGTATTTTCTAACAAAAGCACCTTTTACGATACCTGCAATGGCGTTGTTACCACCCACGTTCCAGTTGATAAAAGCAACCTGGTTAAGGTCTAGTCCAACGCGGTTTGTTTTTTCCCAATAGGTAATAGAATCGGGTAGCGTTGTGGTTACTATTATCTGGGCTCTGGATATCTGGCTAAATGCAATGCATAAAAAAGCTATTAAGCAGGCTTTTAATCTCATTCTGAATTGATTTTTTTGGAAATTCGATGCAAAAGTCGTCATTTTTTCAGTAAGCTAAAAAAATATCTTTAAGGCTTTTAACGTCGATACCACAGGATTGTTGTAATTGAAATACAGTTCCGTGTTCAATAAATTGATCTCGAATGCCTAATGTGCTTGTTTTTAGCGTGTAACCGTTTTTTGCTGCAAACGCAGAAATTGTACTTCCAAAGCCGCCGGTAATGCATCCGTCTTCAATAGTAATAATTTCCTGATGATTTAAAAATATATCATGCAGTGCTTTCTCATCAAGTGGTTTAATAAAGCCAAAATCATAATGAGAGAACAACGAACTGTTGTTTATTTCCGCTAAAGCTTTGGTAACGTTGTTGCCAATAGTTCCTGTTGAAAGTACGGCTACCTGAGATCCGCCGCGAAGTTGTTTTGCCCGGCCTATTTGTATCTGTTCAAAAGGTTTAAGCCAATCGGTATTTTCTGCACGTCCCCGTGGATATCTTATAGCAATAGGATGATCTAACCCCAATTGCGCAGTGTATAAAATATTTCTCAGATCGGCTTCATTAAGCGGGGCATAAACAATAAGGTTAGGTATGCAGTTTAGATAAGCAATATCAAAAACGCCATGATGTGTTGCACCGTCTTCGCCAACAAGGCCGGCACGGTCCAGGCAAAAAATTACAGGCAGGTTTTGCAGGGCAACATCGTGTATCAGCTGGTCGTATGCCCTTTGTAAAAAGGTAGAGTAAATATTGCAGTATACCACCATGTCTTGTGTTGCCATTCCTGCAGCTAAGGTTACAGCGTGCTGTTCGGCAATGCCTACATCAAAAGCACGGTCGGGAAACGCTTCCATCATAAATTTCATGGAGCTGCCCGATGGCATGGCAGGGGTAATGCCTATTATTTTTTCGTTTTGAGTAGCCAGTTCAACCAATGTAAGTCCGAAAACATCCTGGTATTTAGGCGGAAGGTTGTCATCGGCAATTGCCAGTACTTCACCTGTAAGGCGGTCAAATTTTCCCGGGGCGTGATATTTTACCTGGTCTTCCTCGGCTTGTTTAAGGCCTTTGCCTTTTGTTGTTATAATATGCAGGAAACGGGGTCCTTTTTTATGTTTAAGCCTTTCAAGCTCTTTCAGTAGCGCAGGCAGGTCATGACCGTCGATTGGGCCGCTATAATCAAAGTTAAGCGATTTGATCATATTGTTATCGCGCGGATTGGTGCCTTCTTTTACCTGAGTAAGGTAATTTTTAAGCGCTCCCACGCTTGGATCTATACCAATAGCATTGTCATTAAGTATTACTAGAAGATTAGCATTGGTAACTCCGGCATGGTTAAGGCCTTCAAAAGCCATACCTGATGCGATAGAAGCATCTCCAATAATAGCAATGTGATTTTTATCTTTTTCACCTTTAAGGTTAGAGGCAATAGCCATACCCAACGCGGCAGAAATAGAAGTACTACTGTGTCCGGTGCCAAAAGTATCATATTCGCTCTCGCTGCGTTTCGGGAAACCGCTTATGCCATTCAGTTGACGGTTGGTGTCAAATTTATCTTTACGGCCGGTAAGTATCTTGTGTCCGTAAGCCTGATGGCCTACATCCCAAACCAAGAGATCTTCGGGTGTGTTAAAAATGTAATGCAATGCAATAGTAAGTTCTGTAACGCCAAGGCTTGCGCCGAGGTGTCCCTCTTTAACCGAAACAATATCTATAATAAAACTGCGTAGTTCCTGCGCCAGTTGCGGCAACTGGGACGGACTAAGTTTTCTTAGGTCTGCGGGGTCTTGAATCTGGTTTAAAAGGTTATCTGCCATTGCTTAAAATAGAATAGCAAATTTACGATATAAAAATTACAATCGTTTATTTGTTTTAAGGGGTATTGTTAGAGTATGTATACTTCACTTAACTATAAAGATTAATCTGCGTGTCTGATGATACCAATTACTCTTCTCTCTTTTACGCTGTCCCTCTTTCTGAGTGTGTCCGGATGTGTGGTGTCTTCCTGCGGAATTGCAATACTGTCCGTCTTAACAATAGTGTCGCTGACAGTTTTAGTTTCAACTTCTCCTTTTACTGTTCGTCCGTTACAGCTTAAAAGGGTTGTACCCATACAGATCAATAGCGCAAGTAAGAATGCTTTTTTGAAATGCGTTTGCCCTAATAATACCTTTTGGGGTATAGTAACGGTTATGGGGTTCAGTTGTTGTTCGGTAAAACGACCGCATACCCTGGTGCCGTTCTTTGCCAACAGAAACTCATGAATCTGATCTGCTTTCATTCCGGTGAAGTCAACCACTGTTTGCGAACACTGGCCGCAAAACCGTCCCTGGGCTTCAGGCGTCATAGTGTTCCAACTTTTATGGCAGGGTTTAGGGACTGAGAATTGTTTTTTCATGGCATTGGTTTGTTTTATAACGAATTGGCTACTACAAAAAGTATTGTTAATTTAAGATTTTATTTATAATACTTTTGTAATCATAATCGTATTTTTGATATTATGGAAAATATTTTTACCCACGAGTATTTTATGAAGAAGGCCCTCAATGAAGCTCAGGAGGCATTTGATAAAGGAGAAATACCCGTTGGTGCCCTTGTTGTAGTAGATAACAGAGTTATAGCAAAGTCGCATAATTTAACCGAATTGCTTAACGATGTTACCGCACATGCCGAGATGCAGTCTATTACCGCAGCGGCTAATTTTTTGGGAGGTAAGTATCTTACAGGCTGTACGCTGTATGTTACACTGGAGCCCTGCCAGATGTGTGCTGGAGCATTATACTGGAGCCAGATAAGCCGTGTCGTATATGGCGCCCATGATGAGCATAGAGGGTACAGGGCTATGGGCGGAAAGCTGCACCCTAAGACAGAAGTTGTTAGCGGAATATTGGAGCAGGAATGTTCTGTTTTAGTAAAAGATTTTTTTAAAAAGCGAAGGGCTTAAAAATTACAAATCCAGTAGTTTAGCAGCTTTTGAAATTGAGGCAGAATTAGTTTGAATATATAATAATTTTCGATGCAATAATAAGATCATATTCTTAGTTATAGCGTAAAAATAACAACCAATAAACCATCATTAACCAACAAACCAACCAAAGTATGAAAACCCTGAAATTGATGCTGTGTCTTGCAGTATTCTCCGTGCTGTTTCATGCCTGTAAACAATCAGGAAAAGATTTTGATTCTGACTATACCCTATACAGAGAGTATGTTTCCAGTTTTACATCGGGTATTGTCTCCACCGGGGCCGACATACAGGTTGGACTGGCATTTACCAAAACCGAATGGAAAGATAACCAGGAATTGGATAGCGACTATTTTTCTGTTTCGCCGTCTGCAAAAGGTAAAGTGGTTTTCCTACCGGGAAATATAATTGCTTTCCGCCCTACAGAAAAGCTAGATCAGGATACCGAGTATCGTGTAACACTCCATCTCTCAAAATTTATAGAGCTACCTAAAAACCTGAGCGATTTTAAATTCAGGGTTAAAACCATTAAGCAGGATTTTGTTGTCGCGGTGCAGGATCTGCAATCGTATAACAGAGACTGGCAATACCTTAATGGAACGCTTAAAACCAGCGACCAGATGGATTTTGATGTTGCTAAAAAAATAGTAACTGCAGAACAGGATGGTAAAAAATTACCAGTACGTTTTGATGGTAAGGCAGGAACATCATCTGAATTCCATTTTATTATAGACAGTATTCAGCGTAAAGTTCAAAACAGCAATGTTAAGATCAGCTGGAATGGCAAAGCGGCAGATGTTGATACGGAAGGTACTCAGGATTTTGAGATTCCGGGTAAAGATAATTTCAAAGTAATAAACATGACGCCGCAATACGGCGACAACCAGACGCTGCTTATAAATTTCTCAGATCCGTTGCGTAAAGACCAGGATTTTTCGGGCCTTGTCGCGGTAGAATCTGTAGAGAACTTAAAATATGCTGTAGACGGTAACCTGCTTAAAGTATTTTTTGCCGAGCCACTTAACGGCAATTTTATGGTAGAAGTGTTTCAGGGTATAGAGAACGTAGACGGCTATAAGACTAAAAGTACTTATAGCGAAAAGGTAAATTTTGAACAGCTTAATCCCGAAGTACGCTTTTTAAAAAGTGGTAATATTTTACCCGCATCAAGCAACCTTAAATTGGGCTTTGAGGCTGTTAACCTAAGTGCTGTAGATATTAAAGTGTACCGCATTTTTGAGAATAACGTTATGCAGTTCCTTCAGCAGAATGAGCTTAACGGCAATTACAATATGCGTGCTGTGGCATTGCCGGTAGCCAAGACCAAACTGGTACTTAACGGCGATAAAACATTAAATTATGGCAAGTGGAATGCCTTCTCGTTAGACCTTTCTAAGTTGATACAACCGGAACAGGGTGCCATTTACCGTGTAGAAATGTCTATCCGTAAGGCGTATTCGTTATACAAGTGTGATGGTGATGACCCTAACATGAAGAAAACTGCCGATGAACCTGAAGAGGAAGAAGAGGAGGAGGAAAATCAGGATTATTCGGAATATGAAGATTACGATTACTATGGTGGCGATTTCGACTGGGATCAGCGTGATAACCCTTGCAGTAACTCTTACTATGTAACGTATGAAAGAAAGATAAGTACCAATGTTCTGGCAAGCGACCTTGGTGTTGTTGCCAAACGTGGCGCTGTAAATAACTACTTCTTTGCGGTAACCAGTATTACTACCACAGAACCTGTTGCAGGTGCAGCGGTAACCATATACAATTACCAACGCCAGAAAGTAGGTGCTGCGGTTACCGATAGTGAAGGTACTGTACACTTTACTGCTGCCAAAGGCGGTTACTTTGCGGTGGTTAAAAAAGACAGGAATACTACTTACGTAAAACTATATGACGGTAACTCTAAATCAGTTAGTAATTTTGATGTAGATGGTACGCAGCTTCAAAAAGGGCTTAAAGGCTATCTGTATGGAGAAAGAGGCGTATGGCGTCCGGGCGATACTTTGTTCCTTGGGTTTATACTGAACGATAAGGCTGCTAAACTTCCGGCATCGCACCCAATTAAGTTAAGACTAAGCGATCCTAACGGAAAAGTAATGTTCCAGGCAGTTAAGAATTACGACAATAAAAACCACTTTAAATTTATAGTGCCTACACAGGCCAATTACCCAACAGGTAACTGGGAAGCTAAGATAACTGTTGGTGGCGCTCATTTTTACAAAAGCATCAAAATTGAGACTATCAAGCCAAACAGGCTTAAAATAAAAAACAGCCTTGAAGGCAAAATGCTATCGGCGAATGCCAAAAATACGGGAACGGTACAGGTAGCTTGGCTTCACGGTGCTATTGCGAGAGACCTTAAGGTAGAAATGCAGGCGAAATTCTTAAAGCAGACAACCAGCTTTAAAGGTTACCTGAATTATGTTTTTGATGATCCGGCGCAGGATTTTAGTACCGAAGAAGTAAATATCTTCTCGGGTAAAACCGATGATAATGGTACGGCTGTGGTAACTATTCAGCCAAAATTGCAATCGCGTGCTCCGGGAATGCTTAAAACTGCTATTATAACCAAGGTTTACGAAAAAGGGGGCGACTTTAGTACCGATGTTATTTCGTCTTCATATTCTCCGTATGATACCTATGTAGGTGTAAAAATGCCACAGGGAAATAAGTATGGTATGCTTGAAACCGGAACTTCAAACCGTTTTGAGGTGGCAACCGTTAATGAAAAAGGCCAGCCCAAAGGGTCACGTATGGTAGATGTACGGGTGTATAAAGTGCAGTGGCGCTGGTGGTGGGATCAGTCCAACAATGGCGCATCGTCATTTAGTACTGCAATATCAAACCAGCCGTATTATTCCACACAAGTGTATACCAATGCTGCGGGTAAAGCTAATTTTAGCTTTAAGACAGACGAAGAAGAGTGGGGCAGGTATCTTATACGCGTTACCGATGTGCAAGGCGGGCATTCTGCCGGAGAAACAGTACTTATAGATTACCCATACTGGTCGGGCAAAAGCCGTAACACCGGCGGACAGGATGCAGCAATGCTAATGTTTAGCACCGATAAAGAAAAATACAGCGTTGGTGAGAAAGTTACAGTTTCTTTCCCATCGAGTGAAGGAGGGCGTGCGCTTATATCGCTTGAAAACGGATCGAAAATAGTGCAGACCATGTGGGCAAAAACCCGGAAGGGTGAAACGCAGGTTACTATTCCGGTAACAGCAAAGATGGCACCTAATGTTTATATCCATATCACACTGATACAGCCGCATGCTACAACGGCAAATGATTCGCCTATACGCCTGTATGGTATTGTGCCAATTGAAGTGGTGGATAAAAACACCATATTACAACCGCAGATAACCATGCCGGATGTATTGAAACCGGAACAGAAAACGACTATAAAAGTTAGTGAGAAAACAGGTAAGGCAATGACTTATACCCTTGCGGTAGTAGACGAAGGCCTGCTTGACCTAACCCGATTTAAAACGCCAAATGCATGGGATGCTTTCTATGCTAAAGAAGCACTAGGTGTTAAGACATGGGATATTTACGATGATGTAATTGGTGCTTACGGAGGTAAGATAAACCAGGTGTTCAGTATAGGTGGTGATGCCGATCTTGGTGGGGGACAGGCTAAAAAAGCTAACAGGTTTAAGCCTGTGGTGATGTATTTTGGTCCGTTTACTATCGGAAAAGGCCAGACAAGGATTCATGAAATAAAGCTGCCGCAATATGTAGGCTCTGTCAGAACTATGGTGGTAGCCGCTAATACAGATGCGAGTGCATACGGTATGGCAGAGAAAGCAACGCCGGTTCGCAGTCCGTTAATGTTGTTGGCATCATTGCCAAGAAAGGTAACGCCTAAGGAAAGGGTAACGCTGCCGGTAACTATTTTCGCGATGGAGAATCAGGTTAAAAACGTTACGCTTCAGGTAAAAACCAATAATGGTATACGTGTTATAGGTTCTTCAAAACAAACGGTAAACTTTGCGAAACCCGATGAAAAGATCGCTTACTTTGACCTTGAAGTAAATGATGTAACGGGAATAGGTAAGGTATCGGTAACGGCAACATCGGGTAATGCTAAAGCTAGCTACGATGTAGAGCTGGATATTATGAACCCTAATCCGGTGACTACAAATTATAAAGAGGTAATATTAGAACCGGGTAAATCTGCAACTTTAAACTGGAGCAGTTTTGGTGTGGCCGGCAGCAATGTCGCGAAGCTGGAAGTATCATCGTTCCCGTCTATAGATTTCAACAGAAGACTGGAGTACCTTATACAATATCCTCATGGCTGTTTAGAGCAAACCACATCGGCGGCATTCCCGCAGTTGTACCTCGCCGATATAGCGGATATCGATTCGAACCGTAAACAAAAAATACAGCGTAATGTAAATGCAGCCATCCAAAAATTGGGGCAATTCCAGGTAAGCAGCGGCGGCTTTGCCTACTGGCAGGGTCAGCTTAACCCGGACGATTGGGGATCAAGCTACGTGGGGCACTTCTTTATAGAAGCAGAGAAAAAAGGTTACGCGTTACCGCTTAATGCTAAGAAGAACTGGCTGCAATACCAGCAGAAGACCGCAAGGCAGTGGCGCTATAATGACGGCTATCATAATGACTTTGCACAGGCGTACAGATTGTATACACTGGCATTGGCAGGAGCACCCGATCTGTCATCTATGAACAGGTTAAGGGAAACGTCGGGCATTTCTAATGAATCGAGGTTACGACTTGCTGCCGCATATGCACTGGCAGGACAAAAATCGGTTGGGCAGCAATTGCTTTCACAAAGCAGCCTGGATGTAGAAGACAGTCCGTATCAGTATTACTACTACGGATCGGCGGCGCGCAACAGGGCTATGGCACTGGAAACACTGCTTGTTTTGGGGCAGAAAGAAAAAGCCTTTAATATGGCTGTTAAACTGGCAAAACAAATGTCTTCAGGCGAATGGATGAGTACGCAGACATCGGCTTACAGCTTGTATGCTATGTCTAAGTTTGCGCAGACTAACGGACCAAAAGGTATAGATGTAACGTATACGAACAAGGGTAAGAAACAAACTATAGCTACACCGAAAACTTTTGCTGACAGGGTGTTGGAAGTAGGCAGTAACAATACTTTAACCATAAATAACAATAAAAAGTCGACATTATATGTAAAAGTGGTGTACAGTGGAATACTACCTGTCGGAGAAGAGCAGGCTGAAGAACGCGGACTTGCAACTAACATTGTGTTTAAAGACAGAGCCGGCAATACTATAGATCCGTCTTCATTATCGCAGGGCACCGAGTTCGTAGCTGAAGTAACCATAGGCAATACTAAAAATGAAAGGGTAGAAAATGTGGCACTTACACAGATCATTCCATCAGGATGGGAAATTGTAAATACACGATTTACCGACTTTGGTAATTTCGCCGAAAACAATGTTGATTATACCGACATTAGGGATGACAGGACTAATTTCTATTTCCCGCTAAAAGCGAATGAAACCAAAACTTTCAGGATATTGCTTAACGCCAGTTACCCGGGTAGTTATTACCTGCCGGGCGTACAGTGCGAGGCGATGTATGACAACTCCTTCCTTGCGAGGACTAAAGGGCAGTGGGTTAAGGTTGTAAGGTAGGTTTACTAGCTCCGGAGGAGCGATATATTTATAGCGCTTTACAGCGAATTTTAAAGAGCTTCGGAGAAGCGGTATACAAGCAGTATATGCCGCTTCTCCGAAGCTTATTTTACATGTTTAATCATATTTCTATAAACATACCGCTCCTCTAGAGCTGTACTAATGAAAGAAAAATTCTCTATAGCTCTTCATAACACCTACAAGGTTTTAAAAACCTCGCAGGAGCGCATGTTTAGTTGGATAAAATCCAACAAGGCACGAACTGCTATAACAGTTATGTTTTTGATCGTTTATTATTTTTGCCTCCCGCGCACCATGTTTCAGGAGCCGTATTCTACAGTTATAGAAAGCAGTGAGGGCGACCTGCTCGGCGCACGTATTGCCCGCGATGGGCAATGGCGTTTCCCTGCTCAGGACAGCCTTCCGTATAAGTTCAAAAAGTGTATTGTTTATTTTGAAGACCAGCATTTTTACAGCCATCCCGGATTTAATCCGGTAGCCATAGTAAAAGCTATGGGTCAGAATTATAAGGCCAGCAGGGTAGTACGTGGCGGTAGCACGCTAACCCAACAGGTAGTACGCCTTTCGCGTGATGGAAAAAAACGAAGCTATTTTGAAAAACTGATAGAAATGGTGTTGGCAACGCGCCTTGAGATTCGCCATAGCAAAGATGAAATATTAGGTCTATATGCGGCCCATGCGCCTTACGGAGGTAATGTGATAGGTATTGATATGGCTGCCTGGCGTTACTTTGGTGTTCAGCCGCACCAGTTGTCGTGGGCAGAAACTGCTACACTTGCCGTACTCCCAAATGCACCAAGTTTAATTTACCCTGGAAAGAACCAACAGATATTGTTAGCCAAACGGAACCGACTTCTTAAAAAGCTTTTTGAAGAGGAAGTGATCGACAGGACAACCTATGAACTGTCGGTTCAGGAAGACCTTCCACAAAAGCCTTACAAATTACCCCAGGCAGCCCCGCATTTGTTGCAGAATATAGCTAAAACTAAAGAAGGGCAGCGCATAAAAACAACGGTACGTAATGAGTTGCAGGCAAGAGTATACCAGATTGCCGCCCGTTACTACCAGGAATATAAACAGACCGAAGTACACAATCTGGCAATCTTAATTATAGATGTACAGACAAGGGATATTGTAGCCTATGTAGGGAACTCACCTACCGACAGGGCACACCAGAAAGATGTGGACATTATTCCCGCGCCAAGAAGTACTGGAAGTATCTTAAAACCATTTCTGTTCGCCTCTATGCTGGATGCAGGAGAGATACTACCCAATACCCTCGTGGCCGATGTTCCTACACAAATTGCGGGTTATTCGCCAAAGAATTTTGAGCTGACCTATGATGGTGCTGTTCCGGCACAAAGGGCGCTGTCGCGTTCGCTTAATATTCCATCGGTATTAATGCTGAAAGACTTTGGAGTGCATCGTTTCTACGAACAGCTACAGCATTTTAAGCTTAGGAATATCAATAAGAGTCCGAATCATTACGGACTGTCGCTGATATTAGGAGGAGCCGAAAGTAATTTATGGGATTTGTGCCGCACGTATGCAGGGCTTAGCGCAACGCTGAACCATTTTACAACAACACAGGCAAAATACCGCACTAACGAATTTGCAGAACTAAACTGGGATAGCAGCCATTCGGCCGATTTTGGTAAAGAAGTATTCAATAAGCCGCAATTGGGTGCGGGATCGATATGGCTAACCTATAACGCGATGAAAGAAGTAAACCGTCCGCAGGGTGATGAGGCATGGCGTTTTTACGATTCATCGCTGGAGATTGCCTGGAAAACAGGAACAAGCTTTGGTAGTCGCGATGCCTGGGCGATAGGTACCAGTTCGCGATATGTTGTTGGCGTTTGGGTTGGTAATGCATCGGGTGAAGGCAGGCCATCGCTCACAGGAGTGGGAAGTGCTGCACCAATATTATTTGACGTTTTCAATTTATTGCCGCGTACTAAATGGTTTTCAACACCTTATAACGACCTTGAAGATGCTGACGTTTGCACCCTAAGTGGTCATTTGGCGGGAGAACATTGCCCGTCCGCTAAACAATGGATACCATTGAACGGACGTAAAACCAGTACGTGTTCGTATCATAAGTTGGTGCATCTTGACCCAGCAGGGCAATACCAGGTGAACAGCAGCTGCGAAAGTGTAGATGGTATGCTTACTAAAACATGGTTTGTATTGCCACCGGTAATGGAATGGTATTACAAAGGACTGCATATGGATTACATGCCGCTGCCACCATTTAGATCGGACTGTCAAGGCGTAGCCAACGGAGCAATGGATTTTATTTATCCTAAAGAGAACGGAAAAATATACCTTACCAAGGATTTTAACGGACAAATACAGCCCGTTGTGTTCAGGGCAGCACATTCTTCGGCGAATGCCAGGTTATTTTGGTATCTTGGTGACCGTTACCTCGGTGAAACTAAAACATTTCATGAAATGCCCGTAACTGCAGGAAACGGCAATTACATTATTACAGTAACCGATGAGTCGGGTAATGAAATAAAACGGAAAGTTGAGATTGTAAGTGAAGGGGAGTAGATGTTTTAAGTTAGAATATATGACTTGTAATCTAAAAATCTACTACCAACAAAAAACCGCCAGAAGGCGGTTGTATATCAATTTAAAAACTGTTTCCTGAATTCAAGCGGCGTTAGACCCACTTCTTTTTTGAAAAGCCTCGAAAAATAAGGTGGATTTTCAAAACCTAAGGTATATGCTGTTTCCGATACGGTATTTTCCGATGCCTGCAGCATGTTCTTTGCTTCACCAATAAGGAATATATGAATAAGTTCTATCGCAGTCTTACCTGTTTCCTGGCGGAGTGTATCGCTGAGGTAGCGGGGAGAAGTATTAAGCAAATCGGCCATTGCCTTTACATTCGGCAGTCCGCTGTTCTTTAGTTTTCCATTGTCAAAATAGGAAGAGAGTACCTCGTTAAATCGCGTTACAGTTTTACCCGAAAGCTGCTTTCTGTTGATAAACTGCCTTTTGTAAAAACGCTGTGAGTATTTAAGGATGGAGTCTATGTGGGTAAGCATGATATCACGGCTGTACTCATCTTCATTGTTGCTATATTCTGCCTGCATTTTATAGTACAGGTCCCATATAATTTCTTCTTCTTTTGTAGACAGGTGTAATGCTTCGTTGGCCTCATAATCAAAGAAACCATATTTTTTAATTTCAGAATGTATGCTGTTTCCGTTAAAGTAATCTTCGTGCACAAATATTATAAAGCCTTTGTCTTCATGTTCAATATTGTCCATCTGCATTACCTGACGCGGTTTTACAAAAGCAAGCGATCCGTTATCATGGTCATATTTTGTTCTTCCATACAGTATAATGCCCGATTTCATCTTTTTAAACATGATCATGTAAAAGTCGGCTGTAAATTCTTCGCGGCTTATGGTGCAGGTGTCAACCTTAGTGCATTCTACAAGGTTCAGCAAAGGATTTTCAGGAGGAGCAAAACCGTTAAAACGGTTGTATTCATTAATGGTCTTAAAATGATTCATAATAAAATTGTATTAGCAATAGCATCAGCTTTTAGTAAAGCCGATGCTATTGTAAAAGTAACAAAAATACGGTTCTTATTTACCGTGTGCTGCATTGGCAACATCGGCATATTTTTCCCATTCTTCAATACGGGCTTTGTAAAGTTCTTTCGTAGCCGGAAGACCAACTTTACCAAGAAAATAGCGTAGTGGCGGGTTTTGCTCATCAACAAGTTTCAGGATGGCAGGTACGGTAGCTTCAGGCACACCGTACGAATCATCTGTAACCCCATCAGTAAATGCTTTTTTAACGTCGGCGTATGCTTCAATTGGCGCACTGTGGAATGATGAAGATCCTCCCCAGTCGGTACTATACCCATTTGGTTCTACAAGTGTAACATTTATACCGAAACCTTTTACTTCCTGCGCTAATGTTTCACTTAGGCCTTCTACAGCAAATTTTGAAGCATTATAAATTCCCAGTACAGGTAATGTAAACACGCCCAATACGCTTGACAGCTGAATAATATGACCATGGCCCTGTTTTCTCATGATAGGTAATGCAGCCTGTGTTATCCAAAGTAAACCAAATACGTTGGTTTCTATCTGTTGGCGTGCTTCCTGTTCGCTGGCTTCTTCAATAGTGCCAAATAGGCCGTATCCGGCATTGTTGATTACTACATCAAGCTTGCCAAAGTGTGCCGCTGCTTTATTTACAGCATCAAACGCTTCCTGCCTATTGTCCACATTTAGCTGTATTGGGAGGATCGCGTCTCCATATTGATCTTTTAATTCTTGTAAAGTTTCTATGTTTCTTGCTGTTGCAGCAACTTTATCGCCACGTTTTAAGAATGCTTCTGCCCAGATGCGCCCAAATCCTCTTGAAGCGCCTGTTATAAAAATTGTTTTAGACATTGTTTTGTAGTATTTAATATTAACACTACAAAGCTATGGCGGGAGTATGCCTCTGGTATTATACAAAAGTGCGCAATGATGATACAAAAAGACAGCTGCTTTTTTAAGATTTGATTAATACCGGTGTACTTACAAAAACGATAATTTTAGAAAATTGTATTTAAATCCCCAAATCATGAAACATTATTTGTTGACGATATTTTTATTTATTAGTTTTCTTTCTATGGCACAGGAAGTTTCATTTCCGGAAACCGTAGCTAATGTAAAAACACAGGAAGATGCCAAAGCTATTACACAGCAACTAGCCGCACAGCTTAAGTGGAAGTTTGTGTTTTATAAAGTAAAAGAATTTGATAACGGACTGCTCCGTATTGTTTATACTCCGGAAGGAATGACGGAAGACGAGATTCAGGCGCAGGCAGATTACGAAGACAGCTTTGTAGCCGACTTTAAAGCTGTAAGCGATGCCAATGGTAAAAGTTACCGTTTTGATAAGGCTAAGGCAAAGTATGATGCTTTGTTCCCCGTGTGGAAACAGTATTTCAATCCCAATGCTAAACCCGATAAAAAAACACAGCGCTTTACCAATACAGATAAAACGCTGCTCTTTAGTTTTATTAACCTGGGCGATGTTTGGGCTATAGGCAGGTAAATTTTTAGTTTACAAGTATACGCTTGCCTTTAACATCTATGGTTATTTTATCACCCAGCCAGTTGGTGCAGACTATGCCTTCATAAATAAGGCCTTCGATAAACGTAACCGGAATTTCCTTAACTGAGGCTGTATTGTTTATGGTTGCCAGTTCTGTAAGGTTGGCACGGTAAAAATTGTTGCCGTGTTCGGGGTTAAAATCGCTTTTTACATATTTTGTTTCCAGCTTTGATTTATCTAACCCCAAGGTTTCGATGTAACGTGAATTAAACCTGAAAATATTGGCACCTGCGCCGCTGTCAAGCCCAACCTGTAAAGTAAGTTTGCTGTTCAGTTTAACTTTTGTGGAGATGCTTAATGTCCTTTCACCATCTTCGGAAATCTGAATAGGCAGCGCATTATTTTTTTTCACAAGCTTTTTAAGCGAAGCCCCGTTTTCTATGATGAGGTTTTTGGTGGTGTAGTCTATAGTAATTGCATTGTTTTTAAATGGCATAAGCGATATAAGCCCGTCAAGCGGAAAGTCTATATCTAAAACTGCAGTTTGCTGGTTGTTGTCTGTAAAAGCAGCAAGCTGAAGCGACTTAATATCATATAAATCTACTTCCAGTGCTTCGCCGGTTGCTCTATGCCCCGTGTAGAAACTTTGAGTTTTAGTTAGGTTTACTTTGTCGGCAAACTTTTTGGTAACCAGGTTAAGTCCCGCACCGGTGTCAAAAATAAAATTGCCTTCAGTGCCATTAACAGTTGCCTTAATCATGATATGACCTGCGCCTGTCACTGTAAACGGAATTTTTACTGGAGTAGAAAGATCGGATTGTGCATTCGTAAACTGAAATACAAACAGGAGTAATAAGATAAATTTTTTAAGCATGGAGTTAGATTTGATTGATGAAAATCAAAAATAGCTTATAAAATCTAATCTGAAAATTTTAAAGTAAGAATTAACTGTTGCTAAGTTTTGCGCATGCTCCTTTAACTATTCCATTTGCCGGCCTTTATCTTTTTAACAATCATGTATCGAAATAAACAGCATTACTAGTAAGGTGATTTTTTTATCAGTCAAATTAATTATTAAGTGTTTCCCATAGCCCCGAAGCAAGCTTTGCAATAATGCTTCTTCTTTTTTCTTTCGTCATAGGTTCATCAACCCAATGTGTAATAACAGCATCATAACCACCCGATTGTATTTTTTCCATTTCGGTAAGTGGTAGCGGAATAGTCGCCACCGGAAGCCCTGTTTCCTCTAAACGCTGTTTAATATCTTTAAAATAGTCGGCTTTGTTTTCAATGCGCAGGCCTTGTTTGCCGCTTACAATCAGTACCTTTTTTCCTTTAAAGTCAAATTCATTTTCATCTTCTCCGAAGTAGGCATTTAAAAAAGCCGCTTCATCGTCGGTAAGTGCAGGGTTGTTGTCAAGCCCGCAGTTGCTCAGGTTATGACCGTAGAAATTGGCAGAAGCCAGTAACAGCAATAAGCGTATGTAGTTCTTCATGGCGGTTGTATTTTTCTATATAACTCTGTTTTAGGGAAAATATTTTGTCTTTAAGAAATGTTTGGGAAATGGCTTTTTTGAAATTAGTAAACTTAACCTTCTTTAATTTATTATTTTAGATTTTTGTCAATAACTTGACAAGTCCAAATCTTATCTTACCTTTAATTTTTTCGGCGAGATTGATGCTTCCTTGTAATCCTTGCGCAGTATCAATGCAGCTTATCTCTAAGTTTTTAAGTTCAAAGTAAGAATATGTAAAGTTTCCTTTTTGACTGTTTTTTTCAGGTATATACTTTATATATTTAAATTGATTAAATTGAAAAATATTTAATTTTAGATGGTTGTTATATTGATCAAGATTCGGATGAATAAATTTATAATGGGCTGAATTAAAATAATCAGTTCCCATGATTGCACTGTCAATTATAAAATCCATTTTTTCCTTTTTATATTGCATATTACATCTTTTACAAGATATATTAAGATTTTCTGGGGTATAGGTTAAATTTTTAAATTTGTTTTTTGGTAATATATGCTCGATATCAATAACCATTCTAAATTCTCCGTGTAAATTTCTATTACAGTAACTACAAACCACTAGTGGTCTATTTATAAAATGGAGCTTAATTTTTTCTCTCAAATATGCCAGTTCTGGGTCTTCCCAAAGTTTATTGTTTGGTTTAAGTTGTGCGATTCTTATATTTTCGATATCTACATCATCTAATTTGAAGGCCATAATTACTGTATATTAGTGATTTGCTTTCCAATTTCTTTAATCTCCATAAGTACTTTTATTTGTTTTTGATCATAAGATTCAGAGATTATCTTCTCAATTGCATTATTGAAACTTTCTAAATTTATTTTTGACGCCGATAATAGGTTTAAGTACCTTACTAAATGTTCTGATAGAAATCTATTTTCAGGGGTAGTCACATTGAAATATCTAAATAAAATTTCTTCTACATTCAAAGGCTCTTTTATTTGCAATTCAAAAATTCCGTTATTGGATTTAAATGTTTTAGTATTAGGGAAATTACTCTCGGATCCACTAATTATCACTGGTGAATGTGTTGCAATGATTATTTTAGGAAGATATAAGTAAAATAATTCAACTAATTTCTTGGTGTAATCACTTTGCCATTTAGGATGTAAACTGTTTTCTGGTTCATCTATTAAAATTATTGTTTGTTCCTTAATGACTGAGGATATATAAATAAGGTTACTTATGACAGTTAATTCACCTGAACTAGCACCGTACAAAGGAATTTTAGTACCATCTTTTTCCAAATAAAAGTTTATTTCACGTAGCAGCTTTATTTTTTTAAATTTTCTGTAAAACTTAAAAATTTGTAAGAAATAAGAATCAACTATGTCGTAAAAATTTTTTTGAGAAAAATCAATCCATATTATGTCATTTAACTGTCTTGAATATATATATCGATGAGATATAAAATTTAGTAACTCTTTTTCTTCTTCAGTCAAAAGAGATAAGATTTCACTATTTCTTAAGTTTTTCAGTATGAAGCTAATCTTAAAACCGATTTTAGGATTGTAAGAAACATACTCAAGGATATTAGCAACATCTTTGTAATGGGTAGTTTCTTTATTGCTAAAATTCAATAATGACTCAATAAATATATTTCTAACTATCGATCGTCCCCTGTTTTGTTTGAGTGTTTTTATATTGTGATTCTTTACATTAAATTTATCATGAATAGTGTTTGCGATGGCGATTGCATTTCTGTTTGAGAAAGAATAATGTCTCAGAATATTATTTAACAATGTGCTTTTTCCACTTCCATTTACTCCGAGCAAAATATTTATATCTTCATCTTCAAATTTTATATTGGATATTTCAGAAGGTATATTTGTAAACATAATTTGGTTGTTTTTGGTTATAACAAACTTAAATAAAATATTCTCGAGTCGTTTACGGGAAACCTCATTATCACAAAATAATTCTTACAAAAAAACCGCCTACAGTTTCCTGAAGGCGGTTTATATATTCAATAGCAATTTTTAAAATATCTGTACTTTGACACCTATAGAGAGGGCTAAGTAATCTTTAGCTTTAAGGTAACTGTTATTAAAGGCGCTCAGCACATTAATATCATTGGTGCTAACTTCATAAAATGCAGTGATAGACTTAAAATATTTATGCGTTTCGGGTTTAAACTTGTACGTTATACGCTGTCCTAAAAATGCATTAAAGCGTATCCTGGTGGAAAATGCATAATAACTGTTCGGGTATTTATCGGGTTCGCTTATCCAGAAGTCATCGTTAAAAATAGTGTTTACATACATACCTGTTGTAAGCGGCTCTACCATCCAGCGGTTATTTATATCTACTTTCCACGGAATGTAATTCTGTTTTGCAGTAAGCGTAACCTTGTTTTTGGCAGTGCTGTAATGCGGAAGGAAACCTAGGAAAATATCCGTTTCCCATTGCCTGTTTACGCCATAATCATAACCACCACCAATAGAAAGGAATCCCATATTTCCGGCAAATTGCAGTTTACCGTATTTAGGTATTAACTTGCCCCATCCGGCACGGTAATCTTTTACCGATACAGTAATCGAATCGGTTACCGGCAGTGAGTCTAGTTTAGCTATAGAATCATTAACTACCCTAACGTGAACGGGTTCCTGTGCGTACAAAGCGGCTGCTGTAAGCAGTGCGGCAACAAGCACGCCTGCTTTTTTAGTATTCAACCACTTCATAAGTATAATTGTTATCTGGGGTTACTGTAAAAACTAAGTATGATTTTTTTGCCATATTGGCCGATCCGTAATACATTAAGCCATCGTTAAACAAGTCTTCTGCCTGTATTTGATGGTCGTGCCCGTTAAGGCAAAACTGCAGATTAGGGAATCGTTTAATAACATCCTGAAATACCCATGCAACATTATTATTAAACTGCTCGGAGTACGGACGCACGTGCATCGCGAAAATAGTTTTCTCGTGATTGGGCGTTTCTTCGTTCAAAGTTTCCTGTATAAAGTTGAAATCGGGTACAGGTCTTGAATAATCAAATTCAAGCGCGTTGGTATTAAGGCAGACAAATTTTACATTACCGGCCATAAAAGTAAAATTCTCCGGCCCGTAGATGGTGTGAAATATCTCTTCACCGTTTGCAAGACAGTCATGATTTCCTAAAAGCGCTACATAAGGCACTTTTAGCCCATTCATAATATCTCGCATCCATATAAACTCGTTCGTCGCTCCAAAGTCGGTTAAATCGCCGGCATGGATAACAAAGTCGATATCATCGCGTTCATTCAGTTTGTTCACAAACTGTTCGGTTTCGTCATAATAACGTTGCGAGTCGCCCATCATGGCGAACTTTATGCTTGTTTTTCCGGCAGTTGCTTCCTGTATGCGTGCAATGTTTTTGGCGTTGATGCCTTTGGCACCTTTAATTTCACCATCGTACGGATGATAGTCGAACATGTCGCATCCGGAACATAGCAATAGGAGGGGTGTTAGTAAAAAGAGTATTTTTTTCAGCATATGGGAGTTTGTTAAATGTACTATCAAAGATACATTTTAACATTTCGCCAAAACTTAGCGTTTCCTTAATGCCAGGTTAAATAAACTATAAAAATTGAAAGCTGGTTACCACAATTTCCAGGATTTCTTTTTGATCAGACTTTTGATGGATAGTATGGTTTCGGGTTTAGACTTTGTTTTTTCAGATTCGGATTGCATTTCTGCCTGATTTATAAAATTGCTAAAAGAGCCTGTTCTATAGTCTATGGCATCATATTCATAGTTCTTATCTATTTTCAATGTGCCAACTTTTTCAATTAAAATATCTTTTTCAGCTTTTTGAGTTAACGGGAACACCCACTTTATTTCCGGCTTGTTTGTCCAGTTGCCATGATTCAGAATTAAAACTTCTGTTTCTTCAAAATCTTTTAAAATAGGCTTTTCAGCCTGATTTAGTCTTGTGTTGGCAATCAGGTTTAACCCGGTATTTGTATCTAGTGACTCAAGTACTAAAACACCACCATAATTGTTATTGTTTAATTTAAAGGTAAGGCAATCACCTTTTTCAAATGAAGGCTTTGTTGTGACTGTTTTTTTTCTGGGCTTAGCTTTGGGCTTTTCTGTTTGTAATGTTACAAGAAATTTGTCAAGGGCTTCTTTTCTCTTTTCTATATCTTTCTCAGAAGCGCCAAGATCACGCCACGATGTCGTATCGGCACCAGATTTTATAATTGTAGTTACTTTTTCTAAAATTGACGGTTCGAGTTGTTTGTAATCCCACTGGGCTTTCGCTAAGGCAAACCAAAAATTACTACCGTCGTCAGGATCATTTATTGTATCCTGATTTTCCCTGATTAGCTTTTTAGTTATTTCAGGAACATCCATTCCTTCATTGTAAAGATCAATGAATTCAGAATAAAAATCAGCATACGTATCGTTTGATGCTATTGCAGTGCTCCAGGCTCCCATATTAAAAAATTTATGCGCCAAATATAAAAATTAATTGCATAAAAAAACCGCCCACGGTATCCCGGGGCGGTTCTTGTTATTCTGCGATAGCGTTTCCTTTGCTATCAAAAAAGCGGTATTCTAAATACGTGTAAGCGTCACGTGGTATAATTTTTACCCATTTCTTATGTTCAAAAAACCATTTTGAACGTATCGATGGGAAACCTTTAGTAAGGTATGCGGCCACAAAAGGGTGTGCATTCAGCACGATTTTTTTGTGGGTCTTCATAATTCTTTCCAGGTCGGCTGTTATGCGGTCAATAACAAGAATAGGGGCTTCAATTTCGCCGTTAACCCTGTTCGGGTCTTCTTCTCTTGTTTTAATATTAACCTCAGGCCTTACCCTTTGCCTTGTAATCTGGATCAGTCCAAATTTACTAGGAGGCAGGATCTTGTGTTTTGCTTTATCGTCGCTCATTTCCTCACGTAGAAAATCATACAGCTTTTTCCTGTTGTCAGGATTGCCCATATCTATGAAGTCTACAACGATAATCCCTCCCATATCCCTTAGTCTCAGCTGTCGTGCAATTTCTGCAGCGGCTATAAGGTTTACTTCAAGGGCGGTATCTTCCTGGCTTAAAGCCTTGTTTGAGCGGTTACCACTGTTCACGTCTATAACGTGAAGGGCTTCGGTGTGTTCTATTATTAAATAGGCACCTTTGCTCATTGATACCGTTTTACCGAAAGAGGTTTTTATCTGCCTTTCAATGTTGTATTTTTCAAACAACGGCAGTTCTTTACTTTGGTAGTGCTTAACGATACTTGCTTTTTGAGGAGCTATCTCCTGCAGATAGTCCTTTGTTTGGTAGTACATGTCCTCATCATCAACATAAATACCCGTAAAGGTATCGTTAAATACATCGCGAAGTATAGACGAAGCTTTATTAACTTCTCCTAATACTTTACTAGGATGATGGGCACTCGGAAGGCGTTTGCACATTCCTGTCCATTTGTCCAGCAAATTTTGCAGATCTTTGTCCAGTTCGGCTACTTTTTTCCCTTCGGCTACCGTTCTCACTATTACTCCAAATCCTTTTGGACGTATAGACTGCACGAGTCTCTTAAGGCGGTCTTTTTCATCCTTGGATTCTATTTTCTGTGAAATAGAGATCCTGTCTGAAAACGGAACCAAAACAACATATCTTCCGGCAAGTGAAAGCTCTGAGCTTATACGTGGGCCTTTTGTAGATATGGGTTCCTTAACTACCTGAACGAGTATAGATTGATTTGAGCTAAGCACGTCGCTTATGGCACCATCTTTATCTATCTCTTTTTCAAAAGGAAAGTTTTTCAGTGAGTAATCTTTTACTTTACCTGCGCTTACAAGTTTTATGAATTTCATCATCGAGGCCAGGTTGGGACCCAAATCGTGGTAGTGTAAAAAGGCATCTTTTTCAAAGCCTACATTTACAAAGGCGGCGTTTAAGCCTGCCACGGGTTTGCGGATCTTCGCTATGAAGATATCACCAACAGAAAATTGGTTTTTATCTTCGCGCTCGCTGTGTAATTCAATTAGTTTTCCATCTTTTAATAAGGCAAAATCTACGGCTTCAGAACCAGACCTAATAATTAGTTCTTTATTCACACTGTACATTTTTATCCGCAATTGGTTGCCGGTTGTTTGTTGTTGGCTGCCGGAAGTGTCCGGCAACTGATAACTATCAACCATCAACTTTTCAGCAGATGGATTAAACATTAATTTACAGGTATTTTGTGTACCCATAGGATTTCAGTTTCCAGTTTCAGTCTCATTATTTAGTGCGTTAGGCAGCTAAATCTTTCGATCTTCAATCTTTCAGTCTTCAATCCAATTTTCAATGAACTTAAAAATCATTTAAAACAAGAAAAAGTAGTATTAAACTACTTTTTCTTCTTGTGACGGTTAGCTCTCGCTCTTTTCTTACGTTTGTGCGTTGCTACCTTATGTCTTTTTCTTTTTTTACCACTTGGCATAATAATGAAAGGGTTAGGTGGTTAATAATTAGTTTACTTTAGCCTCAGTATTTGTTTTTACTCCGTCAACAAAAATCTTTGCAGGTTTAAATGCCGGAATATTATGAGCAGGTATTTTGATAGTAGTATTCTTAGAGATATTCCTACCTGTTTTTTCAGCGCGCGTTTTAATGATAAAACTTCCAAATCCTCTTAGGTATACATTGTCACCAGTCTCAAGAGAGTTTTTCACTTCTTCCATAAAAGACTCAACTGTTGCTTGTACATCACCTTTTTCAAGGCCAAGTTTCTCCGAAATTTTCGCTACGATGTCTGCTTTCGTCATTTTCTTTCTAATTTATGATTGTGTATTTTTTTGAGAGTGCAAATATAAGAATTAAAAAAACAATAATTCAAGGTTAATCTATTAAAATTTAATAACATAAACTTTTACTTTTGCAAACCACTACATAAAAATGGAATTTTCTAAGTCTTTAATTCATTGGTATTTACAGCATAAACGAGATTTGCCCTGGCGAAAAACCACGGGCGCATATCCTGTTTGGCTCTCAGAAATAATGCTTCAGCAAACCCGTGTGGCACAGGGATTACCCTATTTTCTGCGTTTTATGGAAGCTTTTCCTACTGTTCAGGATATGGCTTCTGCGCCCGAGGAACAGGTGCTAAAACTATGGCAGGGGCTGGGTTATTACTCCCGTGCGCGTAATCTCCATGCTACTTCTAAGCAGGTTGCTTTTGAAATGGATGGTAAATTTCCCGACAGCTATGCCGGGCTCCTCAAGTTAAAAGGAGTGGGCGACTATACTGCTGCCGCGATTGCCTCTATAAGTTATGGCGAGGCAGTGCCTGTTGTAGACGGTAATGTGTATCGGGTGCTTTCAAGGGTATTTGGTGTAGATACCGATATTTCGTCGGGAGGCGCAAAGAAACAGTTTACAGAATTGGCGGCCTCGCTAATGCCTAAAAAGCAGGCGTCAGAATTCAATCAGGCAATGATGGAGTTTGGTGCGTTGCAATGTGTGCCTAAAAGTCCCGATTGCGGTATCTGTATTTTTAATACCGATTGTGTTGCTTATAATACAGGCAGGGTAGGGCAGCTTCCCGTGAAGCTTAAGAAAACAAAAGTCACCAATCGTTATTTTAATTATATAGTTGTAAAAGACAGCAGGGGTTTTAGTGTTGTGCAAAAACGTACTGCAAAAGGCATTTGGCATAATCTTTACGAGTTTCCGCTTCTGGAAACGCAATCACTTATCTCCGAAGAGGAAGCTATTCGGGGTATCCAGAATTTTGAAGGGCTGGGCTTTGTTCCGACAGATGTAAAGCTGCTTAATAATGAGGTAATTGTGCATAAGTTGTCGCATCAGCATTTGTATATCCGTTTTTGGGAAGTGGTTACAGATGAGCAGGTTAATGGTGCTATTGCTGTAGATGTATTAAAAGCTTTTCCGTTTCCTATCGTTATCCATAATTTTATGGAGAAGCATTGGAGTGATAATTAAAAGTGGTATATTTGATAGAACTAATCAGTATAAAACCATGAACGGTACCTTAAATAAAGTGATGCTGATAGGGCATTTGGGCGATGATGTTAAACTTCATTATTTTGAAGGAGGCAACTGCATTGGCCGTTTTCCGCTGGCTACTAACGAAATATACATCAATAAGCAAACCAACGAGAAGATAACATCTACCGAATGGCATAACCTGGTTGTGCGTAATAAAGCCGCTGAAATATGCGAAAAGTACCTGAGCAAGGGCGATAAGATATATGTTGAGGGAAGGATAAAATCGCGCCAATGGCAGGGTGAAGATGGTGCTACAAAGTATACTACCGAAATTCAGGTAACGGAGTTTACTTTCCTAACCACTAAAAAAGAACTTGATACTACAAAACAGCAGTCGTTTTCCGCACAGGCGGTCAATGAACCTGCAAAAACGAATTATGATATAAACGTGCCTGGACCAAGTGATGACCTGCCGTTTTAATGTTTAACCAATACCCGTCATTTTGGACCCCGACCCCTCGAGTTTAACCTCATTAGACCTTAACCTCATAGCAGGACTGGCAGTAATTGCCATATTACTTTTATGCTCTGCTTTTATATCCGGAACAGAGGTAGCGCTCTTCTCGCTAACGCCTCAGGATATAGACAAAATCAATCAGAAAAATTCCAGAAAAGGCAGTGTTATAGTTTCACTTCTCGAAAAGCCTAAGAAACTGCAGGCTACCATAGTTGTTACCAATACATTTATCAATATTGCTATTATCATTCTTTTTTTTAGAATGGGCAACAGGCTGTTCGGCAATATTGCGCTACCGTGGCTCAGCTTTGCCTTGCAGGTAATTATCGTTGCTTTTCTTGTGCTGCTTTTTGGTGAAGTAATTCCCAAATTGTATGCAGGCCGTAACAACACTAAATTTGCAAAAAGAGTTTGCTATGTTTTGTATGGACTTAATAAGATACTTTCTCCCATAAGTGTGCCTATGCGTGAAGTTACGCTGGCGCTTCATAAAAAAGTGGGAATGCAAGGCAATGGGCTTTCTGTGGACAGGCTTTCGCAGGCATTGGAGCTTACCGATTATGGTGATGCTACACGAGGAGAGCAGAAGATACTTGAAGGGATAGTGTCATTTGGTAATACCGACGTTAAGCAGGTAATGAGTCCACGAATAGATATTTATGCTATAGATGTGGAATCGCCATTTAGTGAAATTATGAATGGTATAGTGGATAAAGGATTTTCGCGAATACCGGTATACCGTGATAATATAGACCAGATAGAAGGAGTGCTGTTCATAAAAGATCTTATTCCGCATATCGATAAGGACGATTTTGAGTGGCAGAGCATTATCCGTCCGCCATTTTTTGTTCCCGAAAATAAAAAACTGGATAACCTGCTAAAGGAGTTCCAAACAATGAAAAGCCATTTGGCTATTGTAGTAGATGAGTATGGAGGTACATCGGGTATTATATCGCTGGAAGATATTCTTGAAGAGATCGTAGGTGATATAAGCGATGAGTTTGATGACGAAGACATAGTATACACCCGTATAGATGACCATAATTTTCTTTTTGACGGAAAGATATCCCTAAAAGATTTTTACCGCATTACAGATGTAGAGGAAGAAAATTACGAGCAGGCAAAAGGCGAAGCCGAAACGCTTGCCGGGCTTCTGTTGGAAATATGGGGCAATTTTCCGAAAAAAGGACAAAAAATTAGCTTTAATGGCAATATCTTTACCGTCGAATCAGTTGATAAGAGAAGGATAAAACAAATTAAGGTTACACTTAAATGAATACTATTAAACGATTAGCAGGTTTTGCTGCCATTGGCCTTGTGCTTGGTCTTACTATTGGTTGTGGCGGAGAGACACTTCCAAAGCCAAAAGCTTACTTAAGGCTGGACTACCCAATGGGTAAATACCTGCCGCTTGAAGGTAATTGCCCATATACTTTTGGATATAATTCACAGGCTCAGGTAAAATCCAGCCCCGACTGCTGGACGATGACGTTGGAATACCCTAAAATGAAGGCAACCATCTATCTTAACTATAAGCCTGTAAATAACAATCTCGATGTTTTGTTATTAGATGCTCAAAAGCTTACCTATAAGCAATCTGTTAAGGCAGATGATATAAGGGAACAGCCGTTTATTAATACCGAAAAGAAATTATACGGCATGTTTTATGAAGTGGGGGGTAATGCTGCTACCAATGCTCAGTTCTATGTTACAGACAGTGTAAGCAATTTTCTTTCGGGATCGGTATATTTCTATGCTAAGCCAAATTTCGACTCAATTATGCCTGCTGCAAGCTATTTACGTGATGATATGAGAAATATCATGGAAACTGTGAAGTGGAAGAAATAAAAATATTGCACAAATTCGCACAAATTCATTTGAGACATTTAGGATAATTTGTGTCATTCGTGACAGAAAAAACTAAAAAAGGGATTCCGACTGGAATCCCTTTTGTTATATCATCATGTAATTGTAAAATTACAAAGTACCTTTGTCTGCTTTTTTATCATGACCACTACAAGAAGCTTTCTTGTCTGTCTTTGCACCAGCAGCACAACAAGATGGTTTTACATCTTTAGATTTTTTATCTGTTTTAGCTGTTTTCTCTTTCGCAGCTTTTTCTTTTTCCTGGTCTGCGCTGTAATACGCTTTGTCACCAGAGTTTTTAACGTCAGATACTTTGTAAGCACCGTCTGCGATACGTTCTACAGTTTCAACAAGCTTCTCAGGAGTTTGTTTTGCAGCATCAAAAGAAATGGTTGCTGTTTTTTGGTCAAAATCTACTTTAGCCTGCTCAACACCATCAAGGTCTGCAAGTTTCTTTTCTATAACAGCAGCACACCCCATTGGGCATGTCATACCGTCAATTTTAAAAGATGTAGTTTCAAGGTTAGCGGCAGTTTCTTTAACCTGAGTACTGTCTGTTACAGCTCCTTCGGCAGGAGTTTCCAGGTTGCCGTCTTTAGATGTGTCTTTACAGCTTGCCATAAGAACGGCTGCTAAAGCAAAGAATGAAAGTTTTTTTATAAGATTCATGTGTCTTGAGTATTATATTTTAAACAGTTCGCTTAAAAGAGTTTACAAATTTATATAAAAACGTTTTGCAATACTCATTATTATGCCTGAAATTTCTCTGTTTAACTATGTATAAATAAGAAGGCTGCCCATGGGCAGCCTTCTATATGCAATCAAATAATTATATTATTGGAAATCAGCAGCAGAAACACCTTCGTTGATTTTTGCTTCTGTAACCGTAAGGTCAAGTTCTACACCTACGTTCATAACTACTTTGTATGGTATTTTAATACCTTTTACTTCTCTGTAGTCATTGTAATATGTAAACAATACAGCTTTTTGTCCGTCCGGTCCTTGCTCCTCGCGAGAGTCAGCAAGTTTAAGGCCTGTTTTAACGTCATAGTAGTAAGTAGATTTACCACTCTGTATAGCGTAAGCGTCTGTGCCGTTTATAGCTTCGATACCTTTAAGTTTAGCTTCTGCATTGTTAGCAAGGCTAAGTTCTTCAAATGGTACTGCATCAGCTTTCATTTCTTTAAGCTCTTCAGCAGGGATGTCCATTTTCTGGCCACTTTGCTCCATGTAACCACCTTTTTCGTTGATTACCTGTTTCATAAGTGTCATTCCCATGCCTGTAACGTTGATAGCTTTTTTGTTGTCTGAAGAGACTTTCATGCTAAATACAATTGGCATACCCTGAAGTGAACCAGATGATTTAGTAGCGATAGTTTTAACAGCTTTCACAGCTTTCTCTCCACCAATAGCTTTGATGTAGTTGTCAAGAACAGTTTTTGTTGTTACACCTGCAGGAACCGGTTTGTTAGCAACTGGTTTTTCTGTAGGGTTACCATACTTGTCAAAGTAGAATATAGGAGTCTTACTTTTTTCAAGAGCAGGAAGTACATCTGCAGCTTTACCTACAATTACAATTCTTGCGTTTTGGTCAAGGAAGTATTTGTTAGCAGCATTTTTAATATCCTGTGGCGTAACAGCGTTGATGTTTTTAATGTAGTTCTCATAGAAATCTTTAGGAAGACCCTGAGTTTCTGTAGTTAGTGCGTAACGAGCAACAGTAGATGGTTTCTCCATGTTCATTACGAAGCTACCTACATATTTAGCTTTAGCATTTTTTAGATCTTCTTCAGATACTAAATCTGTTTTGATCTTTTTAAGTTCGTTAAGTATTTCTACAACAGCACTGTCTGTAACTGCATTTCTTACCGAAGTAGAAGAGCTAAATTCAGATACGTATTTGCTTCCGCCTATTGACGAATATGCACCATAAGTCCATCCGTGAGCCTCACGCAGGTTAAGGAAAAGTCTTCCTTCACCACCACCACCCAGAATCTGGTTAGCAAGAAGTGTTGCAAAATATTCCTTGTCAGTCATTTTCATGTTTACCACATTGGTAACAGAAATTTCAGACTGTACAGCGTTTGGTACGTCAACAAAGTTAATTTGAGTGTACTGAACATCTTTAGGGTCAGAATAGCTAACGTTTGGTGCTTTAGCCGGTTTCCATGAACCGAATAGTTTTTCAATTTGTTTTTTAACGTCCTTAACTTTAACGTCACCAACTACCACAAGGTAAGCATTACCAGGTACAAAGTAAGTATTGTAGTTTGCCTGGACATCTGCAAGAGTAACATTGTTAAGCGTTTCTTCGCTTAGGTATTCACCGTTAGGGTGGTTTTTACCGTAAACAAGAACATTTCCAACTCTTCCTGCAATTGCAGAAGCACTTTTTTCGTTCGATTTTAAACCTTCAAGGATTTGAGATTTTTGCTTGTCAAATTCTTCCTGAGTAAATACAGGATTTAAAGCTCCGTCTGCCATAAGTTCTAATATCCTGTTAGAATATTTAGATAAACCTGCTCCATAAGCCGATTGAGAACCAAATCCGATGTTAGCTCCTAAAAAGTCAATTTCTTCGTTAAAGGCATCTTTAGATATCTTTTTAGTTCCGCTGCCCATAAGTGCAGAAACCATATCAGATACCCCTTTTTTGTTACCCTCAGCATATGGAGCATTGTCCATTGTAAGAGTGTAAGATACTGTAGGTAGTTTGTGGTTTTCTACTACTAGAACTTTTAAGCCGTTTTTAAGGGAAAAGGTTTCCGGTTTACCTATATTTACTTTAGGTGCCGGTCCCGGTTTTGGCTGTGGTATTATTTGTGCCTGCATACTTATGGTTAAAAACACGCTGGCTAAAATATATATTACTTTTTTCATGATCTTTATCTATGCTTAGTTTTGTGCTTTATCTTTAGCTCCTACGTAGTCTAATGTTAAACGTTGGTTAGGGTTAAGGTATTTTTTAGCCACCTCTCTGATATCTTCCCTTGTAATAGAACGGTAAATGTCAATCTCTGTGTTGATAAGGTTAACATCGCCATATAATAAGTAGAAAGTAGCAAGGTTCTCTGCAATTCCCTCTACGTTAGAGTTGCTGCTTACATAATTGCTTTCGATTTCATTCTGTAATTTCTGGAATTCTCTTTCAGAGATAAGTTCTGTCTGTAGTTTTACGATCTCAGCATCAGCTTCTTTCATAATGTCTGCAGCAGTAAAGCCCTGCATTGGTATTCCGTATACAATGTATAAACCGTAATCTTCCTGGCTGTAGTTAAATGCACCTATCTGTAGCGCCATTTTTTTGTCGTCTACGATTTTTTTGTACATCCTTGAACTTTTTCCTCCGGTAAGGATAGAAGAGATCATATCAAGAACTTTAGCTTCTTTCGTTTTCATAGATGGAGTCCTGTAAGCAGTAACAACCATTGGAAGCTGTACGTTAGGGTCTTCGTAAGTAGCTGTGAAAGCTTTAGTAATAGGCTGCTCCTCGAATTTCTGACGTGTTACAGGAGTACCTTTTGGTATTTTGCTAAAGTATTGGTTTATCCACTCTTTTGCTTTAGCAGGTTCAAAATCACCCGCAACTACAAGAACTGCATTGTTAGGAATGTAGAATTTCTTGTTGAAAGCCTGGAATTCTTCAAGTGTAGCAGCATCAAGGTGATCCATAGAACCGATAGTTGCCCAACGGTACGGGTGCACTTTAAACATGTTGCGTTTTACTTCCGCAATAAGGTTTCCGTATGGCTGGTTGTCAATACGAAGTCTTTTTTCTTCTTTAACAACTTCATTCTGGGTATCTACACCAATTTGGTTGATAACCGGGTGAAGTAGTCTTTCTGATTCCATCCAGATAGCAAGCTCAAGATTGTTAGACGGGAATACCTCATAGTAGTAAGTCCTGTCGTCAGACGTGTTAGCATTGTTCTGGCCACCGTTTGCGGTAACTATTTTAAACCACTCGCCACGTTTAATGTTTTCAGTACCTTCAAACAATAAATGTTCAAAAAAGTGAGCAAATCCGGTTCTCTCAGGATTTTCATCTTTAGAACCTACGTGATACATTACCGAAGTAACGATAACCGGTGCCGATTTATCCTGGTGAAGGATAACATGAAGCCCGTTATCTAAATTGTATTCTTCGAATGCCACTTTTTGAGCTGAAGCAACTCCGCCAAGCATTAGAAGTGAACCCAAAGCCATTAAAGATTTTTTCATAAAAATTAATAATTATTTGATATTGCTAATTGGTGTGCAATTTCGGAATTTTGTTACAATAAATTTTAGAAAATTTTAAGGTTTCGTGATTTAGGGTTAAAAAGCGTGATTTTTTTCACAGAAATTAATTGGGTCATGTTGCCTGATAAATAATAAGTTGTATATTTGCAACCTTAAAAAAAATTAATTAAACCATATTGTTATGTACGCAATCGTAGAGATAGCAGGGCAACAATTCAAAGTTAGCAAAGACCAAACAGTATTTGTTCACCGTCTTGAAGGTAAAGAAGGAGACGCGGTTACATTCGCGAAAGTTCTTTTACTTGATGACAACGGAACAGTTACTATTGGCGCCCCGGCTATAGAAGGTGCTTCAGTAGAAGCCAAAGTGCTTCAGCACTTAAAAGGTGATAAAGTAATCGTTTTCAAAAAGAAACGAAGAAAAGGTTACAAAGTTAAGAATGGCCACCGTCAGTCTTTAACGCAAATCCAGATTTCTGTTATTACAGGAGCAGGTGCAGCGCCAAAGAAAAAAGCGGCAGCTAAAAAAGCGGAAGCTACAGAGGAATAATTAACATTTAAAAACAAAACATCATGGCTCACAAGAAAGGTGTCGGTAGTTCCAAGAATGGTAGGGAATCAGAATCGAAACGTCTAGGCGTTAAGATTTATGGAGGACAGGCTGCTATTGCCGGTAACATTATCGTAAGACAAAGAGGTTCTAAGCACAATCCGGGTGAAAACGTTTACATGGGGAAAGATCATACTCTTCATGCAAAAGTTGCCGGAGTAGTGAAATTCCAGAAGAAAGGTGATAACAAATCTTTCGTTTCTATAGTTCCATTCGAAGCTTAGTAGTAAACCTACAAATTATATAAAAACCCATCCGCTTAGCGAGATGGGTTTTTTATTTGGTTAAAGTTGCTGCAATCGACTATCTAACAACCGGAAACTTACAACCTTTAACTAAGTCCTTAGTATAGCTAAAAAGTCATCCCGGTCTATTTCACGGGCTCCAAGGCTTTCAAGATGGTTATTGTGTACCTGGCAGTCTAAAAGCCTGTAGTTTGCCAATTTTAGCTGTTGCACTAATGCTATAAAGCCAATCTTGCTTGCGTTACTAACTTTTGAGAACATGCTTTCGCCGCAAAATATATGGCCAAGGTCTATTCCGTACAGTCCGCCAACCAGCTCATCGTCCTGCCAGACCTCTACCGATTTTGCAAAACCTAACTCATGAAGCCTGCAATACGCTTCAGTCATATCATCGGTTATCCACGTTCCGGGCTGTCCGTCACGTTTAATATCACGGCAATTTGTAATTATGTTCCTAAACGCTGTATTAAAAGTTATCCTAAATTGCTTTCGGTTAATGATATTACGCATGCTTTTTGAGACTTTTAGTTCGTCTAAAAACAAGACCATTCTTTCAGGAGGGCTCCACCATAATATGGGCTCGTCATCTTCAAACCAAGGGAAAATCCCATTTCTGTATGCAAGCATAAGCCGCTCTGCAGAGAGGTCGCCACCTATCGCTACTATACCTTCGGGCGATGCCTGATTAACATTTGGAAAGTATAATTCGCGTGACAAGAAATACATAATAAACAGTTTTCGGTAAAATTAATTCATAAAAATGTAATAAAAGTTTGAAAAATATACTTTTGAAAGCTTTTTTGTTATATAATAATTTTTTAACAATCTTGTAAGGTTTAGTGTAAGGTTTTTCGGTATTAGTGTTGTAATTTTGTCATGAAATAATAAATTATAAGCCGTAAGGCAAAGATATATACCGCAAGGTAAGTTATCTCATAATTTGTGTTTTAGCTAAATTTTTAGGAAGACTGGTGGTTCGGTCTTCCTTTTTTTATGCCTTTAAATAAAAGTAATAATGTGTTTTTTCTTACGTTGATGTTTTAATTATACCGGCTTTATGAAATCATTGATCCTAATTTTAGCACTTTCATTTTTTACTATTACATCTGCACAGGATTTTACAAAAGATACTATTCAATTGAATAATGTAGACATAAAAAGATCTAAAAAGAGAGTAGTCTCAACTAAACTCAGTTCATTTTGCTCTTATATATGTGATCTTCGTTCTGAACATGTTACTCTCGTTGATAAATTGCCTGAAGGATTTTTAAAGTCTGTTAGTTTTAAGTTTAATTCCCGCGGTATGGGAATGGGGGACTATAAACACTACCAAACGACAACTGTTGAAATCCTTTTTTATGAGGTAAACGCTAACAATACTCCCGGTGAGCGTATAAATCATTCTCCGGCGGTTCTTAAAGTTGATAAAGACTTTCATGGCAAGATGGTAATTGATGTTTCTAAGCTAAATATAAAAAACCAGGGAAAGATATTTATTGGATTACGAAGAGTTAACCCTGCTAATATAAAGAAATACGATTTTGTTGTAGATGGTATCTGTGGGCCTAAAGAAGAATACACTTCCTACTTTAGAGCTAATGATAGCGGCAAATGGTATAGGGATAAATCTATGCCCGGCCTTAAAATGACGGTAAAACTGGAGCAGCTATAAAAAGAAAAGGCCAAACTTGCGTTTGGCCTTTTTTGTATTTACTAGAATGGTAAATCGTCGTGCTCTTCTTCTTTAAAGTTATTAGCAGGTTCAAAACGGTCGGTGTTAGCCGCCGGCGCCTGGTTGTAACCTTGTGGAGGCTGGTTGTAGCCCTGAGGTGCTTGTTGGTATCCGCCTTGTTGTGGCGCTTCAGCTCCTGCTTTTTCAATTCTCCAGCCCTGTATAGAGTTAAAATATTTTGTTTCACCTTGTGGGTTAACCCATTCTCTACCTCTAAGGTTTATGGAAACTTTTACAGGCTCTCCTACAGTATATGTATTAAGCAGGTCGCATTTGTCCTGCGTAAATTCTATCATAATGTGCTGTGGATACTGCTCATCTGTAGTAATTACTACTTCTCTTTTTCTAAAACCGTTAGCTCCAAAAGCTTTGGTTTCGTCAATCATCTTAATTCTTCCTGAAACTTCCATATTGTTTGTTGTTATTTTCTGCCTGGCGGCAGCTATCGTTAATAATTAAAAATCTTTTTTAGCCAGCAGCACTTTCCATGCGGCTGCAACTTCATTGTTGTCAAGGAGTTCTTTGGCTTTATGGAATCTTTTTCCTTCGTCATCAGAGCTTAAAATAGCTTTCATATCAAAGCTCTCCTTTACAAATATACTAACTTCTTCGTCGGTAGGCAATGTTTCTGTGTTACCAAGTTTGCCTAAGTCGTTTCCGTTAAATACGTTACTCTTTTTAATAAATGACGGAATAGCGTCAACGCCTATGCCCAGTGTGGTGAGCGGTTTTTCAACCTCAAAAAGCCCTTCCGCACTGCGTGAGTACCAGTTGCCGCCAAGTCGGGATACGAGGTCAATTTTATGCTGGTCTATACCCCCGTTAGCATCCAGTATGCTTTCGTCGATATGAATTTTCATTACTTCACATAAAATAAGGTTACCTGCGCCTCCTTCTGTGCCAAGGGCTATTATTTCATTCACGCGGCATTCAAACTGAACCGGTGCTTCTTTTACCCTAAAAGGCTTGACAGTATCTGATGGCAGCATTGTAAACCCTGCTTTCTCAAATTCATTTATACCAGCAGCATATTCTGTACTGGCTAACGATACCTGTTCTACCATAGCATAATTCACCACATTTATGACAACTTCGCGTGTAAGCTCGGCGTTCATCAGGGTGTGCTTTGTGGTATTGTCACGAACCCTTCGCGAAGGCGAAAAGATAAGTATAGGCGGGTTAGAACTAAATATGTTGAAAAAACTGAACGGCGACAAATTGGGTATGTTGTTGCGATCTACAGTACTGGCAAGTGCTATTGGCCTGGGCCCCACGGCACTTTGCAGGTATCCGTGCAGTTTTGGTGTTGTAAGTTCTTTAGGATCTATAGTGAGCATGGTTGCTTGTTAGTTTTTACAAAGATACTTTTTCTCTTGTACTCATTTGGGCAGTGTTGATAAAATATATTCACAATACAATCGTTAGTATAACCCACGCCTTCAGTCATTGCTTTTTACTATCTTTAAACCACAAATTTTACTTTATGCAATTTACCGATAACAGGAATGTAACGCGTTGGATAATTATTGCGGCATCCTTTTTTATTGTACTCTCTATACTTTGGAATACCTATAATTTCTTCACCATTTTTAAACAGGACGAAAGAAAAAAAGTTGAGCTCCTGGCACAATCTTACATGATGATCAATAACACACAAGGTAATTTTGATCTGGAACTTCCTTTTGAGATATTAAGGAGTAACAGTACTGTCCCTGTAATTATCACAGATGCAAAAGATAGCATTATTACCTCTGCCAACCTGCCGGACGATATTGAAAATGATACTATAAGAAAAAAAGAATACCTGCAGGGATTAAAACAGAGTGATACATATATTACATTAAAAGTAGGCAAGGGAGCTACACAAACGCTCTATTACGGCAGTTCGCAGCTTCTGAATAATCTTAAGTATTATCCTATCACCTTAGTGATAATAGTTATCCTTTTTGCTGCTATTGTGTTCATCTTTTATCGTGCGAGCCGTATGGCTACCCAAAACAGGCTTTGGGCGGGTATGGCAAAAGAAACAGCGCATCAGATAGGCACTCCGTTATCGTCATTGCTTGGATGGATTGAAATAATGAAGGCTGACGATGTAGATGAGACTACAGTAACCGAGATTGAAAAAGATGTGCAGCGCTTACAGATTATTGCCGAACGTTTTAGCAAGGTAGGGTCGGAACCTGTATTGGAAGAAAGGGATATTGTAGCTGAGACCGAAAAGTCTTTTGAATATTTACGTTCCAGAGCTTCTAAGCAGGTAGAATTCTTTTTTATGGCACCGAATCATCCGGTTAATGTTATGATCAATCCTGAGCTGCATAGCTGGACAGTAGAGAATCTTGTAAAGAACGCTATCGATGCCATGAAGGGCAAAGGGAGGCTCGATGTTGTTATTCAGGAAAACGAAAAGTTTATACGAATTAAGGTGAGCGATACCGGCAAGGGTATTCCTAAAAGCCAGTTCAAAAAGGTTTTTGAACCCGGTTTTACTACCAAAAGAAGAGGGTGGGGACTAGGGCTGTCTTTAACCAAACGTATTGTAGAAGAATATCATAAGGGTAAAATTAAAGTACTTTCTTCTGAAGTTGGAAAAGGCACAGTAATGCAGGCCAGTTATAAAAAGCTATAAAAAAAGCGGGAATTTAATTCCCGCTTTTTTCATTATTATGGTACACTTGTAAAAATGTAAGTCAGTTTCACATTATTAAAAGTTGCTTCCAGTTCCAGTTCTTTAGAATTCAACTTTGTAATGGTGTATGAAATTGTTTCAGTCCCGATTATAGTAGTAAGCTGATTGTTTTCCTGAATCAGTGTGTAGCTTCCTAAAGTTACCGTTGGGTCTTGTTGGCAATCTGCAGAATATATACTTTTTCGTGCAACGTTATTTGCTTGAAATTCAAGAAAATCTTTTCCGCATGCCTGGTGTGTGTAAGGTTGTGGTTTTTGTGTTCCGGTTTTAGTTGCCGAATAGAACCATCTCTTTAAAAGCTGTTCTGTGTTTACAGTTGGGGTTTTAGACTTGTCATCATCAGATGAACATGCAGTTAAGCAAAACAATATAATTGCCAGTCCCAGTAATTTTTTCATAACTCTTCGTGTTAAATTTTCTCTGCAATGATAGAAAATATTATTATAACATTTGTTAATATCCTTATAATAAAAAACCACGCATTGCGTGGTTTTATTGTGTTGTAACGGGAATCTTTTCTCTATAGGTTGGCAGCAATGGCTTTAGCCAGCGCTTCAAACTCTTCTTTTTCAAGCTTTACTTTATTGATAAAACGCATTTCATCCATTTCGTTAAGCGGAATAAGGTGTACATGGGTATGAGGTACCTCAAGCCCAACAACAGCTACGCCTACACGTTTGCATGGTACGGTTTTTTCCAGCGCTATGGCTACTTTGCGCGAAAACTTCATAAGGCCAAGATAAAGTTCCTCGTCCATATCAAAGATCTTGTTGATTTCCTGTTTCGGTATGCAAAGGGTATGTCCTTTTGCATTTGGATTTACGTCCAGAAAAGCAAGAAAGTTCTCATCTTCGGTTATTTTGTATGCCGGTATTTCACCGTTGATAATTTTAGTAAATATTGAACTCATAGTTTTAGTCTCTTGTTATTTCAAGAACATCAAATTTAAGGGTTCCGTTAGGTACCTGTATTTCGGCAGTTTCTCCAACCGATTTTCCAAGAAGCCCTTTCCCGATAGGTGATGTAACCGATATTTTTCCGGTTTTAAGATCCGCTTCGCTTTCAGCAACAAGAGTATATTTCATCTCCATGCCGTTAGACTGGTTTTTTATTTTCACAGTGCTAAGTACAAGTGCTTTAGATGTGTCAAGCTGTGACTCATCGATAAGTCTTGCGTTAGAAACAAGCTCTTCCATTTTAGAGATTTTAAGTTCTAAAAGGCCCTGCGCTTCTTTAGCGGCATCATACTCTGCATTTTCAGAAAGGTCACCTTTGTCTCTTGCTTCAGCAATAGCAGCAGAAGCTTTTGGCCTCTCAATACTTTTAAGCTGATCAAGCTCGTCCCTTAATTTTTTTAAACCTTCTGCGGTGTAATAAGATACTGTACTCATAACTTCGTCGTTTATATAAATAGAAAAAATCCCATCGCAACGGGATTTCTGTCTGCAAAGACAATATTTTTTTTAGTATTTCAATTTTAATATATGCAATAGCATAGGTCAAAGTTAATTAAATTAAATTTGTTTCATAATTATAAACGCTAAATTTTAAAACATGAAAAAATATATTTTACTACTTTTCGCTATATCACTATTAATGGGTTGTGATAAAGATGATTATCGTAGTAATAACCGCTATTTACCGAACTATAGTTTTTCGGTAGATATTAATTTGGACCTGCCATTATACAACCAGTTAAACTTTGTTTCCAGCCCGGTGGGAATATACCAGGATGGTGTCGGAATTAACGGTGTGATCGTTACAAATACAGGCGGTGGCACGTTTACAGCTTTTGAAGCTTCATGCCCAAATCAGGATCTTAGTTCATGTTCTGCACTTACTATAAACGGTATCCTTGTAAGGTGCAATTGCGATCAGGTAGAGTACAATCTGTTTACGGGGCAGGCTACGAGCAAAGTGGAGTTTCCGCTTAAAGCATATAGGGTGCAACAGATAGCTTCTAACATTATAAGGGTATATAATTAATAATGCCGGTCATCCAACTGCGAACCGTAATAGATGACTATCAAACATATCTATTTTTTCGGTTTGCTGCTCATGTAAAATACAAGCTGACCGCCATCTGTAATTTCTTTATGGATGAGATAATTACGATCCAGTACTTTTCCGTTTAATTCTATTTTAGAAACATATACATTTTTAGCCGATTGGTTTTTGGCTGTAATTGTAAACGTTTTTCCGTTTTCAAGGTTTAGTATCGCTTCCTTTACATTGGGCGATCCAAAGGCATACTGGTCGCTGCCCGGAGCTACGGGGTAAAACCCAAGCGAAGAGAAAATATACCAGGCGCTCATTTGCCCGGTATCATCGTTACCGCCTAATCCGTCAGGCTTTGGTTTGTACATGGCATTTAAAATCATGCGTACCCGTTGCTGTGTTTTCTCAGGATGCCCAGTCCAGTTATAAAGGTAGGCTACATGATGCGATGGTTCGTTACCATGCACATAGTTGCCAATAATACCGTCGCGGGTAATGTCTTCTGTGTTTGCAAAGTATTTATCGGGTAGCGTCATCGTAAACAGCGAATCCAAATGCTGCGTGAATTGCTCTTTACCGCCATTCATTTTTACCAGCTCATCCGGAAATTGAGGAACGTATAAACTATAATTCCATGCGTTGCCTTCAATAAATCCCTGTCCGTGGGTGTCTAACGGATCGAATTCCTTTTTAAAAGTACCGTCATTAAGTTTAGGGCGCATAAAGCGGGTAGTGCTGTCAAATACATTTTTGTAGTTCCCTGCCCTTGCTGTAAAAGTGTTATACATGTCTGTCTTATTCAGTTTTTTTGCTATTTGGGCAATACACCAATCGTCGTAAGCATATTCTAAAGTTTTAGAAACCGATGATCCGTTTTTATCTTCCGGCACATAGCCTTTCGCGATATAATATTCGAGCCCGTCAAAATAGGTGAGGTTTGCCGAACTTACGCAAGCTTCGAGTGCCTTTACAGTATCAAAATCGTCATTGCCCTTAGCGATAGCATCGGCAATTACCGATACCGAATGATAGCCTATCATGCACCAGTTTTCATTGGCATAATGCGACCATACGGGCAATGCTTTATGTACGCTTTGGTCGTAATGCGCCAGCATACTATGTATCATATCCCTGTTTCTTTTGGGTTGAACCACATTAAACAGCGGGTGTAATGCCCTATAGGTGTCCCAAAGTGAAAAAGTGGTGTAGTTGGTAAAGCCTTCTGCTTTGTGGATGTTCTGATCCAGGCCTTTGTAATAACCATCGGCATCCATGTATACCGTTGGGTTAATAAAGGCATGGTACATCGCGGTGTAAAAGTTTACCTTGTCGTCTTCGGTTAGTGTTTCTACCTTCATTTTGTTGAGTTCTTTTTCCCAAAGCTGCTCGCCTTCGCTACGTGTTTTGTCAAAATCCCAATGGGGGACTTCCTGTTTCATATTGTTTAGTGCGCCAGCTGTACTTACAGGCGATAATGCCATTTTAACCATTATTTGTTCACCGGCTTTTACATCAAAGTCAAAATACATTTTCAGGTTTTTACCTGCCGCTTCCGGAAAGTTTTTGCTTTCATCAAACTTTCGCCAAAAGCCTTTGTAAATGTTGTTGTCATCATACTTTTTAGCGCCGTATTGTTTAATGGGCTTAGAAAATGACATTGCAAAATAAACTGTACGTGTGCGTGCCCAGCCCTGCGTCTGCCTGTAACCGGTTACAAGAGTGTCATTCTCAATGCGTACAAACGTCCATACATTTTTTTCGTTATGGTTGTAAATGCCGTGCATAAGGTCGAGTATAATATGCGCCTGATCTGCCGAGGAAAAAGTGTAACGATGAAAGCCTACGCGCTGGCTTGTGGTAAGCTCTGCCGTAATGTTATGGTCGTCCAGCTTTACCTTGTAGTAATTGGCTTTAGATGTTTCGTTTGCATGAGAATAGGCCGAACGGTATCCCGAAGCGGGCTTGTCTGCCGTGCCGGGATTTAGCTGTAGCGTGCCCGTGGTTGGTATAATAAGAAAATCGCCCAGGTCGCTGTGTCCTGTACCGCTAAAATGCGTGTGGCTAAAGCCTACAATGGTTTTGTCCTCATATTGATAGCCTGCGCAGTATTCGTATACTTTACCATTATATTTTTTATTGAGTTCGTATGGAATAGTGTCTGTATCCGGACTTAATTGTACCGATCCAAAAGGTACTGTGGCACCCGGGTAGGTGTGGCCCATTCGCTGTGTGCCTATAATAGGGTTTATGTACTGATAGTTTTTCTTTTGCGCCTTTTGTGCGAATGCTAAAGAGGATAATAGCAATACCGAGAAGAGTAGTTTTAATTTCATGGCAGATTGTTGTCAGGTAAAAGTAAATATTTTACCTAATTCGTGGCTGCCTGTTGCATAAAAATAAAAAAGCGGAAAACCATTGGTCTTCCGCTTCATCAGTAGGTGTGAGTAATTATTTAGGTGGAATCTTCTTAAAATTTAAGTGTTGCCCCTGCAAGGAAATTTATGCCTGCCTGCGGAAAATAATATGGATCGCCCCACATTGCCCCGTTTGAGACATATTTTTCATCAAATATATTATTTATTAAACCATTAAGCACAATTGCTTTAAAAATAGATTTTGGTTTCCATTCATAGCTAACATTTAAGTCGGAAGTAGCGTATGCAGCCAGTTTAGAGTTCGGAGACTCATAATTGTCCATAAACTGATCGCCTACAAATTTAGAAAGTAATGCTACTTGTAAATTTTTCAGAGGTAGAAAAATGATCTGATTTCCTGTAATAACACTTGGTGAGAATGCAATCTTAGTATCTCCCAGATTCCTCGATCCTTCTTCTGTCTCTACAAGAAAGTCTATGTTCTTATTGTCGCTAATAGCAATATTTGGCCTAAGTATCCATTTTTCGCCTACGTATATTGTAGCATCAGCCTCAAGTCCCATACGGTAGCTGTCGCCGCTGTTTGTGTAGATATTTCCACCTACATCGTTAAGTGCCCCGGTAAGTACAAGCTGGTCTTTATACCTCATATAATAACCGTTAATGCTTACAGTGCTTTTACCCGATTTAAACCTCCATCCTAACTCAAAGTCGTTAAGGCTTTCGGGTTTAGAACTTCCGTTTTCATAATCACCACGTCTTGGCTCTTTGTTGGCACGGGCATACGAAAAGTAGATGTCATTGTTTGTATTTACGGTATAAGTAAGACCTGCCTTAGGATTAAAGAAATTAAAGTTGTCATCAACAGCAATAGGGTCGTTGTTGCTTTCTTTTACATTATCTGCTTTATAATCTACACGACGGTACTGCATATCACCAAAAAGGTTCAGTTTCTCAGTAAGCTGATAGTTGGCTTTTGTGTATACATTAAAATCTGTCTTAGAAGCACTATTGTCGTAGTACCTATCACCCGGGCGTATATTGCCCGAGTACTGTGCCCAGATAACATTTCCAAAATGGTCACCTTCATATTTATTCCATCCACCACCGGCTACTACATTCAGGTCATCCTGTTTGTAGTTTACAGAGAATGTAGTTCCGTAAAAGTCGTTGTCAAGCCATTTCTGGGTAATAAGATCACTTTCGTCTACAACGGTGCCATCAATATTAATTGGCTCAAGACCGTAGTCGGTAACATTGGTATTATCCCGATAGTTCTCATAATAACCTTTACCAATAGTGTAATGTAAAGCTATATTCGTACTCCAGCTGTCGCTTAACCTTTCATTCCAATGTAACTGGTAATTGTCCTGTTGGTAATTGTCAGTCTCATTGTTGTAAAATTGTGTTTCTCCGTTTTCATCCGTATACATTCCTGACGGATTGAAACGCCTGTTTTTACTCAATGTTTCAGCATCGATTCCATTCCATGCCTGATATGTCCTCTCTTTACCGCCAAAAGCAAGTGCCTTAATTAAGGTAGTATTACCAACGTAGGTTCCCTGTAAAAAGTACGATTTAAGGTCTGATGACGCCCTGTCAATGTAACCGTCTGAAGCAAGATTTGAAACCCTTCCGGCAATCTCAAACTTGTCGTTCATAAGTCCTGTGCTGAATTTTACAGTATGTTTTCTCGAACCGAAACTTCCAAAAGAGTTAGATATCTCTCCGCTCGAATCGTGTTTGTAGCTATCTGTTAACACGTTTAGGCTCGCGCCGAAAGCTCCCGCGCCATTGGTTGATGTACCTACACCACGCTGCAGCTGAATACTTTCTGCCGATGATGCAAAATCGGGCATGTTAACCCAAAACGATCCGTGCGATTCGGCATCATTAAAAGGAATGCCGTTAAGGGTTACGTTTACCCGGGTAGCATCGGCACCCCTTACGCGTATGCCTGTGTAACCAAAACCGTTTCCGGCATCGGTAGTGGTAACAACAGATGGCAGGTAGTTAAGCAATACAGGAATGTCCTGCCCAAGGTTTCGTAGTGCAATCTCTGCTTTGGTAACATTTGTAAATGTTACAGGGGTGTTGCTGTTGGCACGTACCGATTGTACCAATACTTCGTCCAGCTTGTAATCCTGTACTTTTGTAGAATCCTGAATAACTGGTTGCTGTGCAGAAGCGGTTAAGCTTAAGGTTAGTAATGAAATTGTTGCGATTGCTTTGCAGCTTTGCAACTTCGCCGCTCTGCAACTCTTAGAAAAAATGAATAAAGTTTTCATTCGTAAATATTTACGAATAAAAGGGGTAATTATTCTAGCGTTAATTAAATTGATTTTCCGGCATACATAATGAACAGACTCCATTTGTAGTGCCTTTTCCCTTGGCAGCATTACCTGCCCAGGTTCTTTGGGTATAATCTCAGCTCGTTATTTAGAGCACCCCTTTGAGACGGGGCAAAAGTAGTTAATTTTTTCGGTTGATGGTTAATGGTTGTCAGTTGTCGTAAAAAAAATATTCAGACGCTTCAAAAATCCATTAAACATCAACCGGTAACCAAATCCTAGAAATCAGGTTTTCTGCGTGATTGCTTTTTATCGGCCTGCCTGCGTTTGCCTTCAATACGCTTGCGTATTACAGCACGCGGAATTTTGGTTGGTTTCCTGGGCTTGTCTTCTTTCAATGCGGTTTCCATTACACTTAGAAAGCGTTTGGTGACAATATCTTTATTGCGAAGCTGGCTGCGGTCTTCATCGCACTGAAGTATCAATATGCCGTCATTGGTAAGTCGCGATGCAAGCCTGGTTTGTACCAGTGCCTTTTCTTCTTCAGACAGGGCATTACTGCCGGCAAGGTTAAAGCTAAGTACAACCTTAGACGATACCTTATTTACATTTTGTCCGCCTGCACCGCTGCTTCGTACAGCTTTGTAATCGAGTTCCTGTACTATTATATCTCTGTTCATTTTCGATTTTTAAAAAAAATAAGGATTCAAAGGTATTTAAATCCTCTGACATATTTATTGCGGCTGATGTGCCGGTTTCAAAAGGTCGTTAACTGTTTTTACAGGGTTAAATGTTTCCAACGGAACTTCGGCAAAAATAGTAATCCATCCTGCCATAGAGCCGTTCCATAATCCCGGAAGTTCATACGATTTTACTTCCTGTCCTAATCTGGTTTTATGTACTATAAAGCCTGATGTAACATCTACAAAATCATTCAGGTTAAAGTCACCGCCTTTGTAATTTTTAAGTCCGCATACCAAATCTACCGGGTTAAAATGCGAGGCATTAGCAAAAATGTTTCTCTGCTTTACATTGTCGAGGTCTACCTGAGAGCTTTCAACAATTTGTAATGACTGTATTCCTTTGTCAGATTCAACCCAGAACGGACCTCCGCCAGGCTCTCCTTCATTTTTAACCATACCGCATACGCGGATGGGCCTGTCTAGAAGATCTTTTGCGAATTCTTTTTTATAGTTTGTCGTGTACTTATTAATGTCTGACGGGATATGCAGCAATAGCTTTTCTTTAGCGAAAGCCAAAATAGCATCAATACCATCTTCGTCTAATTCATTGTTGTCAATTTGCTCTAAATACGTAAATATCTGCTGCTGGTATTCAACAAGAATACCTGCAAGGGCTTTTTTGTACAGCGAAATCAGTTCTGTATTGTTGTGGCTAACGTTGTCTATGTTTTTAATAAAAACAATGTCGGCGTCAAGCTGTCCCAGATTTTCTATAAGCGCACCGTGGCCTCCCGGCCTAAAAAGCAATTTGCCTTCATTATCGCGAAAGGGCACGTTGTTGATAGTCACCGCAAGAGTGTCTGTACTTTTTTGCTGATACGAAAAACTGATGTTTATTTTGGTGTTGTGTTCGTCTTCTATTTGCTGTTTTACATCCTGTATGCCATCTAAAAATCCATCAAGATGATCTTCAGAAATGGTAAACTGAATATTAGCTTCGTTTTGGGAGCTGGCGTAGGCTACAGTTTCCTTTAAATGTTCGTAAATAGGTGTGGCAATAAAAGCACCGTAGTGATGAAAAGGCAATATCCCCTTAGGTTTATTAGCATAATTAAACGCATGGCTATCAAGCATGATCTTGATGAACTCATAGGTTTTCTTGTCTTTAGTCCACGCGGGAAAGCCGTCCTGCTGACGTACAACATCCAGTATTTCGTTATAGAAAGGAAATTTATCCAATCCAACCAAAAATACACGAAGGTTAATGTCGTTTTTGCGGTTGATGTAAGCGTTTATGGTTTCTTTTTGCGGATTGAATTCGGCAATAAATTCGCATAAAAATTTAAACATCCTGGTTGCAGCACCAGATGCGGGAACAAATTTTGTAAGCTTCAGGCTTTCTTTTTTGCTGTCAAATAGTGCGGCATAATTTATAGCCGCCGATTCTTCAAGTTCAAAAATACCGTCGTTATATAAAGCAGGTTTTTTAAGCGTGGCCTTGGTTATGCCATTTTTAAAAATAGATAATTGTTGTTGTATGTTGTCAAGAGTTACACCTCTCTCATATATCTCGGCAAAATCTGCGGCAGAAAAACCTATGTCTAAAGCTTTTTCAAGCTCTACCAATGCTTCTTTGCTTTTTACAGTAAAATCTGCAGGTGTTGAGTTAATCATTATGTTCGGTTGGTGGTTGTTGGTTAGTGTACGGGTTAGTTTTTTTATAGATGCATCTATAGTTGTATTGGTTGCGTTAAGAATTATAAATAAATGTGCTGATTTGTCATTTTCGTTAAGCGCCCTGTCTATGCTTACTGTGCGAAATGTAAACGTACGGTCGTTACTGCCCTTGCGGTCAGTAAAACTTTTTAGTTCTTCTGAAACTGTTCTTCCGTTAAGTCCGTCCCCGTAGATTGTAATGATGACAGATGATTTTCGTGTTGTAATGTTTTCTTCCATGACAGATAGCCGTAAATGGCAATTATAGTTAAAACTATATTCAGTATGCTGGTAAGCGTGTATCCTTTTAAGAAGAACAATGGAATTGCAATAATATCTCCGGCTATTAAAAACAGCCAGTTTTCAATTTTACGTTTTGCCATAAGCCACATTCCGACAAAGAAAAGCCCGGTAATAAATGTGTCTACGTAAGCCCACCAATACGTAAATTTATCAAAATAAATATAAACGGCCGAAATTCCGATAACCGATGCCGTGAAAATTATGACTGAATTAACGCCGTCTTTAGAATTCATTGAGGATATCTTAAGCAAATCATGATTGGTACTGTTTTTTTTGCTCCACAGCATCCAGCCGTAAATACTCATAAAAAAGTAGTAGGCGTTAATGATCATGTCGCCATACAAATTCCATTGCAGCATCATGTATACAAAAATACCGGTGCTTATAAGTCCGGTTGGGTAAACAAGTATGTTGTTTTTCCACGAGTAAACAACGCTAAATACGGCAAAAACTGTGGCAATGGCCTCTAATACGATATGCAGGGTGCTGTACTCTCTGTACTGTGCAAAGAGAAAATCGAAAATTTCTGCCATTATATAATGGTTTTGCTGCCCAGGCAGTATACAAGGGTGAAATCTTCTACCTGTTCAAAAAAGAAGGGGTAGCTTTCGTTGATCTCTTCAAACTTTACGGATGCCATGCCTTGTTTTTCTTCCATGTTAAAAGGGAAAACGTAGATGTTCTGTTTAAAGCTAAGCCCGGCACGCGATATCATTTTATAGACCGCTTCTTTAACGCCCCAAATTACTATAAGCTGCTGCATATAGTCTGACAGGTGAGTAGGGTCGAGGTATGAAAATTCGGGTTCGATAAATTTGTTGGCAATGGTAATTACCTTTTCGCGTTGCAGTTCCATATCAATGCCAATATCATTTTTGCTTATAATAATGGCAGAGAAAGCATATGAGTGGGTTATAGAAATATTCATGCCGTCTTTAAGGTGCGGCTTTCCGTCGGCATCATAATAAAGGTCAAAATCAGAGTAGCCTATCTCCTGCATAAGCATACGCACACCCAGGAAGCCTTTCTTATGAACGTCGCTTTTCATGCCGTCTACACGGTTTAGGCAAACGTCTTTAAGCTTTACATGCTGCATGAATTCTTCTACACTTTCAGAATTTTTCCAAATGAGCAGTTTTGTGTGGCTGTCTATTTCAATTGATTTATATAAAGGCATTGGTTATAGTTATGGCCCAAATTCATGTTGTTGTGTACCAAACAATTATGCAGGCGGCATTTTTTTATATTTTACTGTTAAAGCGGGTGAATTAAAAATGCATTCACTAAATTTGCAAAAATTTTTCGCTAATACAAATATACAATATTCACATGAGTACTACAACGCTGCCATTCGTGGCATATAAGGTAAAAGACATTTCGCTTGCGGAATGGGGAAGAAAAGAAATTGAACTTGCTGAAGCCGAAATGCCAGGACTAATGGCTCTTCGTGCTGATTATGGAGCTTCTCAGCCGCTTAAAGGTGCTCGTATTGCAGGATGTCTGCACATGACAATACAAACTGCAGTTCTTATTGAAACTCTTGTTGCTCTCGGAGCACAGGTTACATGGAGCTCATGCAACATATTTTCTACACAGGATCACGCTGCTGCTGCTATTGCTGCTGCAGGTATCCAGGTTTACGCGTGGAAAGGCCTTAACGAAGAAGAGTTTGACTGGTGTATCGAGCAGACTTTATTCTTTGGTGAAGAAAGAGAGCCTCTTAACATGATCCTTGATGATGGTGGAGATCTTACTAACATGGTATTTGATCGTTTCCCTGAGCTAACCGCTGCTATTAAGGGTCTTTCTGAAGAAACTACTACAGGTGTTCACCGTCTGTACGAAAGAATGAAGAATGGTACGCTTGTAATGCCGGCTATCAATGTTAACGATTCTGTTACAAAATCTAAATTTGATAACAAATACGGTTGTAAAGAAAGTGCTGTAGATGCTATACGTCGTGCTACCGACCTTATGCTTGCCGGTAAAAGGGTAATTGTATGTGGTTACGGAGACGTTGGTAAAGGTACTGCTGCTTCTTTCCGTGGTGCTGGTTCTATCGTTACGGTTACAGAAATCGATCCAATTTGTGCTCTTCAGGCTGCAATGGACGGTTACGAAGTTAAAAGACTTGAAACTGTTATCGCAACTGCAGATATCATTATTACAACTACAGGTAACAAAGATATCGTTGTGGGTCGCCACTTCGAAAGCATGAAAGATAAAACTGTTGTTTGTAACATCGGTCACTTTGATAACGAAATCGACATGGCTTGGTTAAATACAAACCATGGTGCGTCTAAAATCGAGATCAAACCTCAGGTAGATAAATATACAATCAACGGTAAAGATGTTATCATCCTTGCAGAAGGCCGTCTTGTTAATCTTGGTTGTGCTACAGGCCACCCTAGCTTTGTAATGAGTAACTCATTTACAAACCAAACTCTTGCTCAGTTAGAGCTTTGGGCTAACAGCGCAAACTATGAGAATAAAGTTTACATGCTGCCTAAGCACCTTGACGAAAAAGTGGCTTCGCTTCACCTCGCTAAACTTGGTGTAGAGCTTGAAACACTTAACGATGAGCAGGCTGCTTATATTGGTGTAGAAGTACAAGGGCCATTTAAACCGGAGTACTACCGTTACTAATCAGATTGAAATGTGATATTGAGATTTCATATCACTAAGCATAAAAAAACTCCCGCAATTGCGGGAGTTTTTGTTTTGTATATATGGGCTAATTATCGGTGGTTTTGGGGTTCAGTTTTATCGTTATGAATGTATTTTTCGATAAGGTAGTGTCCAAGGTAAATTAGCGGCGTTAGGCATATAGCAATGCATAATTTAAGGGTGTAGCCTGTAAAGCCCGATTTTATATAAGTATCTGTATCCATTTTTCCGGTCATCCAAAAAGCGATTCCCAATACTATAAAGCTGTCAAAAAACTGGGAGATAATCGTAGATCCGGTGCTGCGTAGCCATATCATCTTATTGCCGGTACGCTTCCTGAAAAAATGAAAAATAGTAATGTCTATAAGCTGAGATACTAAAAATGCTGTAATACTACCTACAATAATCCACATGCCCTGTCCGAATACCGCGTTGAACTGATCGTCTGTTACTCCCATGTTCTTTACTGCGGGTATGGAAAGGGCTATCCAAAGTAAAAAGAAACAATAAGCAATTAGGCCCGCTGTGATATATGATAATTTCTGAACCCCTTTTCGTCCGAAATATTCATTGATAAGGTCGGTGGTAATAAATACTACAGGCCAAGGAAGTATACCAATGCTAACGGGGTTTCCGGCTATGGTTATTAGTTTCGGGCCGATAAGTTCGGCTACTACGGCATTGGTAATAAATATCCCTGCAAGGATTACATATAGGGTGTCTTTACGCGATTGAAACATAGAATATGTAGTAAACGGTAAAGGTATTAAATTATATGCTTAGGATATGTAGGATCGGTTGAACTTAATGAGGTAACGTTACTTCGGTTTTAATGGTCTTAAATTTTTCATCATTTTGGTCGGTTTCCATTATGTAGACTTTTCCATCTTCTGCAAATATCCTACCTTCAAGTTCAGCGGTCGAGATGTCTTCACAGGCCGTAGGGATTATAAAAGGTTCAACTAGCTTCTGCCATTTTCCTTGTTTAAACGAGTAGGTTGTCATGGTATATGCGCAACCATTCATGGGTGATTGAAAAACAGAAAACTCATCTGCTCCGTCGTTATCAAGATCGCCTTCGCTTATAATAATGGCGTCGCAGCAACCAATAGGCAATGCCGGTAGTTTTTTATTTGAGAAAGTGATACTGTATTCATCCGGAGTTCCATCTTCAACGGGATTGCCTTCGCCTTTTTTGGTAAGCACGATTGTAGCAACGTCCTTTATTCCGTCACCATTATAATCTGCAGTATTGCGGGTAGTCTTATCGTTTGGTTTAATATCTTCAATTACGGCTTGGGTTGAATCTTTTGGGGTGGAACGTACAACGCCTGTCGAATTTTCTTCTTTGCAAGATAATAGTGCAAGCAGTCCAAATAATACAATCTTTCTCATTTCGGTAGATTTAATGTAAATATAATGAGATTTTGTTTTTAGGGGGTAGGGTTGTTTAATTTTATTGTTTGAAGTCGGTTTTACTAATTTTTTGGGGGGTGCATCAAAAATAAATCATAAAAATAGCCTGCGTTTGTTTATTATTATGGGGTTGTTGTTTATATTTGTTTAAATTTTAAAATCATACGCTATGAAAATAGGGGTGCCAAAGGAAATAAAGAACAATGAAAGCCGGGTAGCCCTTACGCCGGCGGGGGTGTTTGAATTAGTTAATTATGGACACCAGGTTTATGTACAGGAATCGGCGGGTGAGAGCAGTGGTTTTTTTGATGAAGATTATCGCGATGCCGGTGCTGTTATGCTTCCTGCTGCTGAAGCAGTTTTTGCTATAGCAGATATGATTATTAAGGTTAAAGAACCTATCGCGTCAGAATATCCTCTGATAAAACGGAATCAGGTACTGTTTACCTATTTTCATTTTGCGTCAAGTGAAGAGTTAACCAAAGCAATGATTGCCAGCAAAGCGGTTTGTATTGCTTATGAAACTGTAAGTGATGATGATGGTTTTCTTCCGTTGCTTACGCCAATGAGCGAAGTTGCAGGGAGAATGGCAATTCAGCAAGGTGCTAAATACCTCGAAAAGCCTATTAAAGGGCGGGGAGTGTTGCTTGGTGGAGTTCCGGGTGTGCCTCCGGGTAGGGTATTGGTACTGGGTGCAGGTGTTGTAGGGATTCAGGCCGCTAAAATGGCTGCAGGCCTTGGTGCACACGTTACGATCTTAGATATAAATATGAAACGCCTTCGCTATGTAAACGATGTTATGCCACCTCATGTAGTGACAGAGTTTTCCAGCGTTTATAATATAAAAAAACATATAAAAGACCACGACCTAATTATAGGTGCGGTTCTTATACCTGGGGCCAAAGCACCCAATCTTATTACAAGGGAAATGCTTAAAGATATGCGTCCGGGAACGGTGCTGGTAGATGTAGCAGTAGATCAGGGTGGATGTTTTGAAACTACACGGCCTACAACGCACGAGGAGCCTACATTTATCATAGATGACATTGTACACTATTGTGTGGCAAATATGCCGGGAGCGGTTCCGTATACGTCTACACTGGCACTTACTAATGTAACGCTGCCGTATATTTTAAAACTTGCTAACCTGGGCTGGGAAGAAGCCTGCGTTAAATATCCCGATTTAGGGCGGGGATTGAATATCGTTAAGGGAGAAGTTATTGTAGAAGAAATAAAAAAAGCGTTTAAAGAAGTTGATCTGGTTGTACAATAGTTTTGCGGGTGATTTGGTTATATGTCGCCTGCGTTAACTCCGGATCTTCAGATTAAAATGCTGGATGGCTTTGAAGCGAGAATAGTTTCGTTATTGTTTGTTTGTTGTTTGCGGCCGGAGAAGTCTGGTCACAAAAAAACCCCAAATTTTCATTTGGGGTTCTTTGTTTTTATAAGAAGTGCTACTTATGCAAGTGCAACTCTTTTGAATCCTGTAACAACAAGAGATCCTTCAATAGACTTGATATACTCGCTTACGCTAAGTTTGCTGTCTTTGATGTAATCCTGGTTAACAAGAGTATTGTCTTTAAAGAAACGACCAAGTTTACCTTTAGCGATGTTATCTAACATAGCTTCTGGTTTACCTTCCTGACGTAGTAAATCTTTAGCGATTTCAATTTCTTTCTCAACTGTAGCAGCGTCAACACCTTCTTCGTTAAGAGCAAGTGGAGCCATTGCAGCAGCCTGCATAGCAACGTTACGAGAAGCTTCTTCAGCACCTTCTACGTTAGCAGAAAGGCTAACAAGAGTAGCGATTCTGTTACCAGCGTGGATGTAAGAACCAACAAATGCACCTTCAAGTCTTTCGAAAGAACCAATCTCGATTTTCTCACCGATAACACCAGTTTGCTCGATAAGTTTATCAGCTACTGTAAGACCGTTAAAGTCTGCAGCAAGGAATTCTTCTTTAGTATTGAAGTTAAGTGCAAGAGCAGCAAGGTCGTTAGCAAGCTTAACGTAAGATTCGTTTTTAGCAACGAAGTCAGTCTCACAGTTAAGAGATATAACAACACCAGCAGTTTTATCAGCGTTAACAACAGCGATAACAGCGCCTTCAGTAGACTCACGGTCAGCTCTGTTAGCAGCTACTTTCTGACCTTTTTTACGAAGGTTTTCAATAGCTTTATCAAAATCACCATCAGCCTCAACAAGAGCTTTTTTGCAGTCCATCATACCTGCACCGGTAATTGTTCTTAGTTTATTTACGTCAGCAGCAGTAATATTTGCCATTTGAATAATTGTTTATTGTTAGAAAAAAAAATAAGCCGTTATGTTGATAATGCTACAAAAGTAAACATATACCAGCACAACGGCTTTATTGTAATGTTATCTTTACTCTTCTGTAGCAGTAGGTGCTTCAGTTTGTGCAGGTGCAGCAGCTTCAGCAGGAGCTGTAGTTTTTGCAGGTGCAACAGATGCAGCCTCTTGTCCGTCAGCAGGTAGGTCGTCTTTGTCAGATTTTCTATCAGAAAGTCCTTCAACAACAGCACCGGTAACTAAAGATAAGATCTTGTCAATTGATTTAGAAGCATCATCATTTGCAGGGATAACATAATCAACCTGACGTGGGTCAGAGTTGGTATCTACCATTGCGAAAACCGGAATGTTTAATTTTTGAGCTTCTTTTACTGCGATGTGTTCAGCTTTGATATCTACAACGAATAACGCAGCAGGAAGCCTTGTCATGTCTGCTATAGAACCTAAGTTTTTCTCAAGTTTTGCACGTAGACGATCAACTTGCAGACGCTCTTTCTTAGAAAGTGTCATGAATGTACCGTCTTTCTTCATTTTATCAATAGAAGCCATTTTTTTAACAGCTTTACGGATAGTAACGAAGTTTGTTAGCATACCACCAGGCCACCTTTCAGTGATGTATGGCATGTTTGCAGCCGCTGCTTTTTCAGCAACGATATCTTTTGCTTGCTTTTTTGTAGCAACGAAAAGGATTTTTCTGCCTGATGCAGCGATTTTTTTAAGGGCTTCGTTAGCCTCTTCAATTTTAGCTGCAGTTTTATACAGGTTGATAATGTGAATACCATTACGCTCCATGTATATGTAAGGAGCCATGTTTGGATCCCATTTTCTGGTCATGTGTCCAAAGTGTACACCTGCTTCCAGTAAGTCTTTAACTTCTACTTTATTTGCCATTTTTGTAATAGTTTACGTTCTGTTGAGTAAGCAATGGGTAAGTGGCGAATTATTTACGGCCTTATCCATTTAGATGCTAAACTAACCCTTCACCTCAGTGGGGCAACAACAACATTGTTTTTTAAATTCGATAATAAAAATGAACAGTATTGGATAATAAAATCCAATAGTGACATATTAACGTTTAGAGAACTGGAATCTTTTACGAGCTTTCTTCTGACCGAATTTCTTACGCTCTACCATTCTAGGATCCCTTGTTAATAGGCCTTCTGGTTTAAGGATGCTTCTGTTTTCAGCATCAACTTCGCACATTGCGCGAGCGATTGCCATTCTTACAGCTTCTGCCTGTCCAGTTGAACCACCACCGTAAACATTTACTTTCACGTCAAAGTTTTCAGCAGTACCGGTTAAGGTTAAAGGCTGTAATACTTTGTACTGTAAAGTTGCAGTTGGGAAATAAGTTGCAAATTCTCTTTTGTTAACCGTGATTTTACCTGTTCCTTCAGAAAGGTAAATACGGGCAACAGCAGTTTTTCTCCTGCCGATTTTGTGAATTGTTGCCATTTTTTACTTTAAGTCGTTTAAATTAACGGTTTTAGGTGTCTGTGCATCATGTTTGTGCTCAGATCCTACATATACATTCAGGTTGCGGAAAAGTTCTGCGCCTAATTTGTTTTTAGGAAGCATACCTTTTACTGCTTTCTCTACTAAGATTGCAGGGTTTTTCGCCTGTAATACTTTAGCAGTTAAAATTCTCTGACCACCTGGGTAACCTGTGTGGCGGATGTACGTTTTTTCATCCAGTTTGTTACCTGTTAGGTTGATCTTTTCTGCATTGATAACAATTACGTTATCTCCACAGTCCACGTGCGGTGTGTAATTTGTTTTGTATTTACCTCTTAAAAGCATCGCAACTTTAGAAGCAAAACGGCCCAAATTATGACCTTCAGCGTCAACAACGATCCACTGTTTGTCAGCAGTCGCTTTGTTAGCTGAAACTGTCTTGTAGCTTAATGTGTTCACAATAAATTATTTTAATTAAACATTCCATCCCCAATAAAGGGGATGCAAAAGTACAATTATTTATTAGAAATTCAAATAGATAGAAAAATTATTCTTTTCAGAGTAATTTTTTGAGTGTGAAGGCGGTAAAGATACTTCAATTAATTAATTGAAGCAATGTTTGGATATACTAATGTAGTAGTCTAAATCAATGCAACTATGTTTAACGTTACTACTTATAAAAAACGTGCTTATTGGTTAGACTCCTTCCAGTCCCAGTAGGTTTCGTAAAATGTGTCATGCAGCATTTGTTCCGGCTCGTGGTTTTCGTCGGTATCAACAAGGGTAACTCCAGTCCATTCACCCTGCGGATCGGTTACACCATCGATAACTGAAAAAATATTGAATACAACATCTGCCGCGGTATTAGCAATTATTTTTTTCAATGCGCTTTTTAGAACGTCATTGCTACTAAGTTTGTGCAATTCTTCTTTTTCCGCATCGTTAAGTTCGCTGCCGGGAGGATAAGTAATATCTTCTGATAATGTGCTACTGTAATCACTAATGTTATTGTGTATATCCAGCATTAGTGAATGTATGTTTTTGTCTGAAAGGGGCATAATTATAATTTCTATAAAAATAAATAAACTTATCTAATGCTTTCAAAAAGCTCAATCTGTTTTGCGTTTTTGCCTAGAAGATCGGGATCGGTATTTTTAAAAGAATCATCAATCCATAACGACATAATTAACTTGCCTCCCGACTTTATAAAAATGCGATACAGATTATCTTCTTTCGTTTTTTTGTTGCAGTTTATAATATGATGTGACATTTCCAGATCTTTCAGAAGATCGGTTAACATTAATGTCTGACTTTTGCTAAGTTCTTTCTTTGTTTTATTTTCATAAAGAAAAGACCTGCCTCCTTTTACAGACACTCTTTTAAACGATTCGCTGAAAGTCTTTTTATCTCGTTGTCTGTAGAGATGCACGATATCAATTGTATTTGTGGAGTCGGCATTAAATTCCTTCATCTGTGCTATTATATCATAGTCAAGCCCGTTATAATGTGTGGATGACTCAATAGGAGATTTGGTGCAGTTGTGGACTTGCGTATAGGCACTATTGCAGTGTAAAGATATAATGAATAGGATAACCGCCCTTGCTATATACATTTGATAGATAGATTTGTGCGGATAAAAGTAACTACTTTAAAAGATTATTCCAATGGCCTTAGTGTATTACTATACGTGATAAGGAAAGGATTTTCTGCACTTGGGTCTTTCATCAGGTAGATGAATTTATGCTTCTGTGCTTCTTTCGCAGTAATCACAGCTTCTTTTTTGGTAAAACTGTCATATATCTTGGTGTCAACAGTATTGTCTATGCGAACCTGATCGGCAACGCCTGTTTTCAGATTAGAGAATGGGTAGCCGCTATATACTGTTTTATTGGAATTGGAAGCGGTTACTTTTTCGCCTTTAAAATTCTTGGTAAAAATAAGAACAGAATACCCTGCACCTGTAGCTTTTAATTTTTTTAGCAAAGCTGTTTTTTCTTTGTCACTGGCCGACCTGAAATCGTCTTTATACTGTACTTCGGGTTTTGCTGCGGTTTTGACTGTTTTTGATGTTGAACACATCGTAAAAAGCAGTGCCGATAAAATTACTAAGGCTATCTTTTTCATAAGTGTAGTTTAAATCGCGGATCATAAATTTAGAACATACTCCAAACCCATCATATACCTTTAAGATATAAATAACAAAAAGGGCTTCCGTTTTAAAACGGAAGCCCTTTACCAAATTCGAATATTTATAACTAACTCAACTTAATTTCGTATCAGCTTAAGCGTATTTTCACGGTTGTCGCTATCTGTTACTTTTACGAGATAGACGCCCTTAGTAAGGCTGCTTACATCAAACATGGTAAATGCTGCGCTGCCGCCAAACGTTTTTACAAGCTGCCCTGTAAGTGAATATATCGCTACTTTAGCTGTTGGCAGGTTGATAGTAAATACATCAGATGTAGGGTTAGGGTATAAGGCCGCTTTTGTTATAGCCTGTTCACCTGTCCCTAAAACTACGGTCTGGTTACCGTATATCTTAAACTCTCCCGGCTGTAAGGTAATTGCAGCTGTAGGGTTTGTAATTTCTATAGCAGAATTGTCCATAAGGTTATACCATGTTCCCGGATTTGGGAAGTTTGGTGCTACCTGCTGTGCTGTAACATCAAAGTTAGAAATAACCACTACACTGTTTAACGCTGTTGGCGCAAGAGAAGTATCTGTAATATATACTTTTGGTGTAAGGGTGTTTGCAGAAGCCATTGTATAGTTTCCTTCAAAAACAGCTTCGTCTTTTTTAAGCTGTATCATCCTTTTCCAGTCGTAATAAAGTTTTTCCCTTTGTACGTTGGTTAGCCAGTTATTAGCCCATTGTGGCTGAGGCTTGGTATCCAGTTTACAGTCACCATCTGTACCGCCTTCAGGATTTACAGATCCATTATTGCAGGTAAAGATGGAAAGATCCCATCCAAGTTCTCCAAAGTGCCATATCATTTTAGGACCCGGTACCATAAAGAAAACCGCTCCCTGTGCGCTCATTCTTGAAAGTGCTACATTAAGGTCTTTTATATTGTGCGCAGTATTAGCAGAGTTACCATACTGAAGATTTTTAAACATTAATCTTTCCTCATCATGGCTTTCCGCATAACCTACAACTCTTTTTCCTAAAAATCCGGTGTGAGCATTGTGGCCTACGCGTGCAATATTAGAATCATCAGAGTATCCCATTGTAAGCTGGTTATATCCCTGAGTAGTTTTCCCCCAAAGCATTATGCCTTTGCCTTCATCAAACCTGTAGTTAGCCCATTCTTTTTCTTCTGCATCGCCGCCTAAATGTTCAAAAATAGTATAGTGTGTAGGGTCTAGGCTCCATGAGTAATCTGCATATTCTTTAAGTACATCAACTCTGTCCTGCTGAAAAGCATTGGTGCATCCTTCGTCAGCTGCCGAACAGTTCTGTGTAAAACCTTTAGTTAAATCCCAACGAAAACCATCGATATGGTATTCTTCAATCCAGTGCTTAACTACCCTTTTTACATAGTTTTTAGTTCTTGGCTGCTGATGGTTAAAGTCATTACCTACATTATAGCTATGTTTAGCCACTTCGTTAAAGTAAGGGCTTTCACTGCTTGGCCGGCCCCATCCGTCCCCATCGGGGTCATTCATCCACATGCGTACTAGCGGATTACGGTCAAAAGCATGGTTAAGAGCTACATCCAGAATAACAGCAATACCATTTTGGTGGCAAAGATCTATCAGTTCTTTTAGCTTTTCAGATGGTCCGTAGAATTTATCATTCGCCATGTGAAAAGAGGTATTATACCCCCAGCTTTCATTACCTTCAAATTCCATCACGGGCATAAGCTCTAATGCATTTATACCAAGAGTGGTGAAATAATCTATCTTATCTATTAGATCCTGATAGGTTCTGTTAGCATCAAAGTCTCTAACTAAAGCCTCATAAATAACAAGGTCTTCTTTCTTAGGCTTTTCAAAATTTTCAACCTGCCAATCATAAGCAGTCTGTCCTGTTTGCAATACTGTAACTTCTCTTTCCTGTCCTACAGGAAATGCCGGAAGGTTAGGGTAGCGGTCTGCCGATATTCCCGGGTCGTCAAACTGCGAAAGCACAAGGGTAGAATAAGGGTCTGCTGTTTTTACAATAGAGGGCGAACCTGCAAGAGGTGTCTGGTCCACCACCCAATACTGGTAGCTGTATGCTTCACCCGATGTAAAGCCTGTAAGTTCTAACCAGAATTTTTGGTTTGCCGGGTCTTTTTTCATGGCATGTGCCGCTAACGGCTGCCAGTTGTTAAAGCTTCCTGCAACATATACAAAATCTTTACCCGGGGCATCAAGCACAAGAGTTGCTTTTGTAGCATCGGCAGTATTGTAGTTAATACCGTCTTCAAGACCCGCCGGCATAGCTGCCGAAACTGTAGCCGGGTTAACAATTACGGTAAACTTTTTAACTACAACATCTGTTCCCTGAGTAACGGTTAGCTCGTAGTTTTGGTTTGAAGTAATATTGGTATGGTTAAAAGCATAACTTGCTGTAGCAGCATTACTGTTAATAACCGTTCCGTTAGATTTTAAGCTGTAGCTTGCATTACCACCTGTATTAGATGCCGTAATGTTCAGGTTTCCGCCCGAAGTTAGCAGGGTAGTGCTGTTTTGGGCAGGAGTATTTAAAGTAACCTGAAAACTTCCTACGTTAATTTCAATATCCTGAGATTTTTTATCGCCTGCACCATCTTTGGCTTTTACAAGAAACCCAAATCTGCCTATTCCCGTTCTATTGTAAAACGTAGAAGGTACGAAGGTTAGGGTATACGTGTCGCTGCCTGGGTTATAGGTGAACTTGTTTGCTTCGTTAGAGCTGTTCCATGTCCCATTGGTCGGGCAATCCAGACTGTTGTTGTAGTTAATGTCGTATGACCATCCCCAATAATACAACGTATTGTTGGTTACTCCCCAGGTAGCTTCGTTTATACTGCTGCCATTAATAGTAATAGTGACAGAAGTAGTTTCCTGAAAAGTAGTTGGAGTAATATTATAAGTTACATTTTGCTGTTGTGCAAAACTAAAAATAGTAAATAGTAAGAAAAAGAATGTAATTTTTTTCATAGTGTAAAATATAAAAAGGGGCTGCATAAGCAGCCCCTTAAAAATTATTCTCCTTTGGTAACAGCTGTACCGTCAAAGTTTATTGTTAACTCAAGATCGTGCGAACCTGCAGCACTTATTGTAAAGTTTGGTGCATCTGCACTGTAAGTTACTTTTGGATCACTGTTGCCCACGTTAAATTTCCATGCGCTGTTGTCTTCTCCTGCATAGATAAAATTACCGGTGTTAGATGACCTGTATTTTAATCCATTCGCTGTAAGATTTGCAGTAAGAGTGTATTTGTTTGCTGCAAAGTCATAAGTCATAGCAGTTTCTTCATTCCATCCGCCTGGAGTTGCGTCACCAATTATACCCCAATCCATTTTGACTGATTTATAAGTAAGCTTATCAATATCCACCTGTATGTAATAAAGGCCATCACCATCTGTAGTAGCAGGTTTAATATCACCGGCACCACCTCCGTTTTTAATTACGCCTGCAGCATCACCTAAGCCGTAATTACCTGCAGCATCTACCGCAGACCATTCGCCTTGTACTGCACCAAATTTAAGCGCATCGCCTGCAGCCAGTTTAACATAGGCTTCAAACACTTTTGTTTTACCATCACCAATATATCTCATCGCCATACCTGTTGTTGGAGACCATTCGCTGAGGCCATAGTATTTCTGCGGATTTCCTATAAGGAATAACTGCGGATCATCTATAGAATAAGGTGTAACTGTAATTGTAACTGTATTAGAGGCCATTGGCAGGGCATCGTTAGCGCCTAAAGAAGCCATAATTCTAACATCGAGATCAGCAGCTTCAAATGGTTCAAGACCTGCTTCAAGTGCTTTCGTATTAAGTTCCTTAACGGAAAGTGAAAATACGCGGTTGGTTGTTGTGCCACCCACTACAACAGTTTCAAACTCTGTGCCCGCAACTGCCATTTGCACGGTGTAGGTAATCTCTGTAGGAACCGTATAGGCACCATGGTTCCATACAAGTGTAAGCGCAGGATTGCTTTCTAAATCCGGATCCAATACAACAGATGCTCCATTTTCGGGAGAAATAAGTACCGGTGCAGCGTCTTCACTTACGATGGTTTTAGTATCATCATCGCTACAAGACATTATTGACACAAACAATAATGAAAGAAGGGAAAGGTTAAATAATTTTTTCATCTTTTGGAGTTTTTGGTTTGTTAGTAGCCAGTATTTTGAGATAGGTTTGTATTAGCCTGTAATGCACTCTGAGGTATAGGGAATACTCTGTAAGTGTCGGGAATAGACGCTCCGTTTAACGCGTTGCCTTTCCAAGGCCATAGGTAGCTACCTCCGGTAAATTTGCCAAAACGGATAAGGTCTGTTCTTCTGTGGCCTTCCAGGTTAAGCTCCCTTGCCCTTTCGTCAAGTATAAAGTCAAGTGTAAGCTGAGCCGATGTGATTACAGCAGCATTCGATCTTTGCCTAACGTTATTTACATATGTTAATGCCTGTGTAGCGTCGCCTCCGGCAGCACCTCTTGCAACACACTCTGCATACATCAGGTAAGCGTCAGCAAGCCTGAATAATGGAAAATCTGTACTTGAAAAAGATGTAGATAACGACGAGCCTGAAAAGTTTGTATTCCTGAATTTTACCGAAGGATAACCATCTTTCCACTCTTTATAATCGGTCATTTCATAATTGTGGTTGGTAGTCCAGAATAATTTTGCCCTGTCATCTGTAGATGTACCAAGGTTGCCAAATAAACCATACCATGCTTTTGTAGCCCTGTGTCCTGTCCATCCGTCAGTACTTCCAAATTGATTAATGTTCATGGTTTCTGTACTTACAGATCCATTTACAATATATGTGGTGTTACCAAAGCTTTGGCTGGTTACAGCATCGGCTATAAGAGGAAAAATTATTTCATTTTTTTGGTTTATCGGAGCATTGTTATCACCTGAAAAAAGGCTTACAAAGTTATCCGCGAGCTGGTAGTTACCTTCATTGATCACTTTGTTTACATAAATTAAAGCATCATTATATCTTGCAGTTCCTGTATATACCTGTGCGTTTAGGTATAATTTTGCAAGCAGCATACGAACGACAGATTTGTTTGCTCTTCCGTAAGTGTTAGTCAGTGCAATTTTGCTTTCAACATCAAGAAGTTCTTTTTCTACAAATTCAAAAAGTTCTGTTCTTGTAGATTCTTTAAGCGGAGCAACACTTCCGTAGTTAGCATCATTTACAATAACGCCTTTACCAAAACAATCAATCATATAATAGTATGATAAAGCCCTGATAAAACGAAGTTCACTAACAATCTGTTCTTCATTAGCAACATCTACACTGTTAAGTGCCAGGATGATGTTAGTACTTTGTGGTACTATATAATATACCCTGTCATAAAGATACCTGAAGAATTTATTGTTGGCATCCCAACGTGAAGATGTAGTTAGCTGATCAAGTCCATCATCTCCCCAACGGTTTTTCATACCATCGGCAGTAAATTCCTGTAAGTTGATGATACTTCTTAAGAAAGCAGTTTCTCCGGGATCCGGCCCTGTAATATCAGAGCTTCCCGAACCTTTGCTCCCAGAAAGTGCAAAGGTTCCGTACATTTTAGATAAAAGCCCTTCAATTGCAGTAGGGTCTTTTGCTAAAAGATTTTCTAGTGATAGTTCTACTTTTGGAGTAGTGTCAAGTTCGTCACTGCAAGAGGATAAAAGCAGTGCAAAAGTGCATAATCCAAGAACTATTCTTGTACTTATTTTTTTCATATCCAATTTATTTTTTAAAAGTCAAAATTTAAACCAAAACTCCATTGTCTTGGGCGCGGATAAAAGTTGTTATCTATAGCATTAAAGTTTTCAGGATCCTGGCCTGAGTAGTTTGTAATTAAAAATGCATTGTTTACCGCTGCATAAATACGTATAGAACCGTTTTTAATTACCTCGTTAAACCTGTAACCCAGTGTAATGTTATCACACCTTAGGAAAGCTGCACTTTCAAGATAATAATCTGATAATGGCACGTTGCCAAGAATAGTCTGGAAATTAGTATCTGCTGCACCGTTATAAAAATCAAGTACGTTGTTTAAGCTGTTGGAGTTATTAGGCACCGGCCTGTTTACCCAGCCCCCTAAAAGTTTAGGTGCGTTGTATATCTGTCCGTCCATTTGTCCGTGGAAGCTTGCAGACAGGTCAAAGTTTTTATATGTAAAGTTTGTACTGAAACCAAATGTCCAGTTAGGACGAAGTGCTTTGTAGTATTTGTCATCATTGTTAATAACACCATCGCCATTACGGTCTTTGTACGCATTTGCTACAGGGCGTCCAGATTCATCATAAAGCTGTTCGAACACGTAAGCAGAATAGGGTTGCTGGCCTACCGCATGTCTTGCAAAGCTAAGTCCTGTAGATACCGGTAAGTTCCCTTCTGTAGCATTTATTACAGTAACATCTTTAAGGTCTGTTACCTCGCCAAGGTTGTAAGAAACATTTCCAAGTACTTCCCAGGAAAAGTCTTCTGTAGTAATAGGTTTTATACGAAGATCAACCTCTACACCTTTGTTAGTCATAGAACCAACATTCTGTATAATCTCGTTAGAAAGGTATTGTCCCGGCGGAACAAATGTTTTTACTAATAAATTGTCTGTATCTCTTTGGTACACATCGATACTACCTGAAAGAAGGTCGTTTTTAAATAAACCAAAGTCAAGACCTACGTTGTAAGTAGTAGTAGTTTCCCATTTAAGGTTATCGTTAAACGCAAGTGGGCTGTATGTGTTGTAACCCGGTAGGTACTGTCCGTTAACATCCCCTGGCTCAAACAAAGCAGAAGTAGGGTAGTAACCTGCAATTTGTGTAATATCCTGTTGGCCTGTTTTTCCGTATCCTAAACGTAGTTTAAGGTTGGTGATTGTCTGGCTATCTTTAAGGAAGCTTTCATCTGTAATTCTCCATGCTGCTGCTGCAGCCGGGAAATAAGCCCAACGGTCATCTTTTCTAAAGAAAGAAGATCCGTCAGCTCTCATGGTGAAAGTTAAAAGGTACTTGTCAGCAAGGTCTACGTTTAAACGTCCAAAGTAAGATTCAAGAACAGATTTGTTATAGTACCTGTTGTTTGGGTTTTGAGCGTTTATAACCTGCTCTCTAACACCAGTGGTTATATTATACCTGTAAATATCTTTGTAACCATCGTTAACAAAGTCCTGGTAGGTGTGTCCTGCCTGTGCGTCTACACGTGTAATAAATCCTGAAAGGTTTTTTGTGTATGCAAGGTAAGTGTCTAACGTCCTGTTGGTAATGTGTTGGTTTTCTCCATAATTCTTGCCAGGATTGTAGCCATATTCGCCAGTAGTGTTGTTTAGCTGGTAAGTTGCAAAAGCGCGGTCTGTAAATGTTTCCGAAATTTTAGCACGTGACGCCTCAACACCCAGATTTACAATAGCTCTTAGATCGGGCAGAAAATGCATTTTATAATCTAACTGAAGGTTTGCCAGTAACTTCTGAATTTCTTCAGGTCTGTTCCTCTCAAATAAAAGGTTAACAGGGTTGTATTGCCCGTCAAGTTTACCAGTATTAGGGTCTATTACCTGAGCATAACTTCCGTCCGGATTATAAATAGGTTTTGTAGGGTCCATATTAAGCGATCCTGCAATTGCAGCACCTTCGTCTATGGCATTCTTCTTGGTTTTTGTTCCTTTTGCGTTAAAATCAACTTTTAAATGGTCGTTTAAAAATGTTGGTGTTATTTTAATAGCAGCAGTGTAACGCTCATAATCACTTGTTTTAACAAGGGCTTCGTTTTTTAAATATCCGATAGAAGCTCTTATTGGCAATGCATTAAACAAATTTCCGCTTGCGCTAAAGTTGTTGTCAGTCATTATAGATGTTCTCATAATAGCATCCTGCCAGTTTGTGTTGTACAGTATCCTGCCTTCAATTCCCGGAGTTGCAGGGTTGTCAACTGCATCTGTGGTAGGGTCGTCAATACCAAGTTTGTCTGTTAGTGTCGGGTGGTATTCCTGAATAAACCTCGTGAATGTGGAACCATCCATCATGTCTATCGTTTTTGGCGCTTTACCAATTGCAACGTTAGCAGAGTAGGTGAATTTAGGAGCACCTGAAGCACCTTTTTTTGTAGTAACGATAATTACGCCGTTAGAAGCTCTTGAACCGTAAATAGCAGTTGCCGACGCATCTTTAAGTACCGTAAACGACTCAATGTCGTTAGGGTTAAGAATAGATAACGGGTTGCTTGATCCTGCAGGGCTTACATAATCTAAAGGGACACCATCTACAACAATAAGCGGATTGTTTTGTGCAGAAAGTGAACTTCCTCCACGAATCCTGATGTTTGGCGAAGCATCCGGCTGTCCTCCGGAGTTTGTAATCCTTACACCGGGAGAGCGCCCTGTAAGTAGCTGATCGGCGTTTGCAATAGCTCCTTTATTAAAGTCTTTAGACGAAACCACGTCAACAGCACCTGTTGCGTCTTTTTTGGTAGTGGTTCCGTAACCAATAACTACTACCTCCTGAAGCTGTGTTGCATCTTCCTGTAAAGATATGTTTAGGTTAGCCTGCCCGGTATAGGTAACTACCTGGTTTGCGTAACCTAAAAAGCTAATTACCAGTCGGTCTCCGGACTTAATGTTTGTTAATGTAAAGTTACCGTCCATATCGGTAGAAGTTCCGTTTGTGGAGCCTTCCACAACAATGTTTGCACCGGGTATGGGCTGTCCTGATGCTGCATCGCTAATGATACCTGTTAACGTGCTCTGTGCCAGCGCGCTAAATGGTAACAATAGTAGCAAAAGCAATAACTTTGAGTAGATTGTTTTCATACAAGTTGTTGAGTTAATTTTGGGTTTTTGTACTTGCTTATAATTCACTTTCAATGTTAAAATTATGTAAATTCCGTTATCAAAAAAACGTTTTCGTAAAACGAAGAGACCGAAAACGTTTGCGTGTTGAAAACTTTCTATATTTTGCAGAATTTCAGTAAGATAATTGTTACTAATAAAATTATGGTCTATCTTTATTTTCGATATCATACTATAACAAGTTTTTATGAAAAGAAAGGTCACTTTAAAACAGATTGCAAAAGAGCTTGATGTATCCATTTCTACCGTGTCTAAAGCGTTGAGAAACAGCATCGAAATAAGTGAAGATACCCGCCAGAAAGTACAGGCATTTGCAAAACTGTATAACTACAAGCCAAACAACATTGCTTTAAGTCTTAAGAACAAGAAAACCAAAACGATAGGTATAATTATTCCGGAGATTGTTCACCATTTCTTTGCTACTGTAATTAGTGGGATCGAGCAGGTAGCGAACGAAAACGGATATAACGTAATTGTGTGCCTTAGCGATGAGTCTTTTGATAAGGAAGTAATCAATATGGAGATGCTTGCCAATGGCAGTACAGATGGGTTCATTATGTCGTTATCTAAAGAAACTGAACAGAAGAAAGATTTCCACCATATCGTTGAAGCTATCAATCAGGGAATGCCGGTTGTTATGTTTGACAGGGTAACCAATGATGTACTTTGTGATAAGGTTATTATAGACGATCAGCTGGCGGCTTATGATGCTGTTGAGTTTTTAATAAAACACAACTTTAAAAACATTGCCCTAGTTACAACTGTTGATTATGTGAGTGTTGGTAAACTGCGTACAGATGGCTATATAAATGCACTTACAGATCATGACCTGGCTATAGACGAAAACCTTATCGTTAAGATTGAAGATATAGAGAACTGTGCCTCTAAAATAGAAAAATTGCTGCTTGAAAATAAACCCGATGCTATTTTTGCTGTAAATGAGTTATTTGCGGTTACCACGATTAAGCTTGCCAATAAAATGGGACTTAAAGTGCCCGAAGATATATCTGTAATTGGGTTTACAGATGGTATTATCTCTCAGTATTCTACACCTACTATTACAACGGTTAGCCAAAACGGAATTAAAATGGGCGGGCGTGCTGCAAAAATGCTAATTGAAAGGCTGGAAATGGAAGAACAGGAGGAAGAAAACGAACAATATCGAACCGAACTTATAGAAACTCACCTGGTAGAAAGAGAATCTACGTCAACGTTGTAGTTTTTGTTAAGTTGTTTATTTATAGGTTTTTAAAAAATGTATTCCGGCCCTGTTGCCGGAATTTTTTTTAGGGCAAAAAATTTTTCAGATTAAAAAAAAACTATATTTGTCCTGATTATCAAAGCTTATACTTCACTTTCAACTTTAAGTTTTTGATAAGCCACAACGCGCTTATCGTTTTAATAACCATTAAAATACGATAATGGAAAAGCGTAAATTAAGTTTCTGGGAAATTTGGAACATGAGTTTCGGTTTCTTAGGGATACAAATGGGTTTTGCTTTGCAAAATGCCAATGTTAGCAGGATATTCCAGACACTGGGTGCCAATATAGACGACATCCCTGCGCTTTGGGTAGCTGCTCCACTCACCGGACTTATAGTCCAGCCTATTATCGGATATTTTAGTGACCGCACCTGGACAAAGCTTGGCCGTAGGAAGCCCTATTTTTTAATTGGTGCCTTACTGGCTTCGGTAGCATTGTTTATAATGCCCAATTCTCCCGTGTTGTGGTTTGCAGCCGGTATGCTTTGGATATTGGACGCTTCCATTAACATTACTATGGAACCCTTTAGGGCTTTTGTAGGCGATGTGCTTAACGAGAAGCAGCGCACCAGAGGTTTTGCCATGCAGAGTTTCTTTATAGGTCTTGGTGCTTACGTAGCAAGTAAGCTGCCTAATATCTTAACCTATTACGATGTAAGCAATGTGGCTCCGGCAGGACAAATTCCCGATTCGGTTAAATATTCATTTTACATTGGTGGTGCAGCATTTATTATTACCGTACTGGTTACCATTTTTACCACAAAAGAGTATTCTCCTAAAGAACTGGAAGCTTTTGAAAAAGCGGAGGCCGACGAGTATCAGGTTGAAGAACGGCCTGCATCATGGTTTACAGCCAATGGCAGCAGGCATTTAACCATTGGCCTCGTTATGCTGTTTATAAGCATTTTGTTTACCTGGGCTATTGCTTATTACGGTCTTAAAAAAGATTTGTATGTGCTTTCGCTAGGGCTAATTGGCCTCGGTGGGGCTGCGCTTCTTGTTTCGGGACTGTTTCAGAAAAAGGGGAATTACCGTAACGGTTTTGTTACCATTATGAATGATTTTCAGTTTATGCCCGGCGTAATGAAACAGCTTGCAGTAGTACAGTTCTTTACATGGTTTGCGCTTTTCTCTATGTGGATTTATACCACCGGAGCGGTTACAGAGCATATTTTTAAAACTACCGACACCACATCTGTAGCCTATAACACAGGCGCCAATGTAGTGAACGAAATGTTTGCCAACTACAATCTTGTTGGTGCTATTGCGGCATTTTTATTACCGCTACTGGCAAAACGTACCAGCCGTAAATTTACCCACTTCCTGGCACTTGCAGCCGGAGGGGCGGGACTTGCCTCTATTTACTTTTTAGGCAATGCAGGTACATTTAACGATGTTATTTTCAGGATAGGATCGGAAGAGAATTATTTCAACTTTACTTTTTACATGTACGACTTAAGTATGCTTGGCGTGGGTATAGCCTGGGCGAGTATACTATCCATTCCGTTTGCCATGTTAAGCGGTTCGCTGCCGGCATCTAAAATGGGGTATTACATGGGTGTATTTAACTTCTTTGTGGTAATACCGCAACTTCTGGCAGCATCTATACTTGGCTTTTTAGTGTCGTATTTCTTTAACAGCGAGCCGATATATGCATTACTTATAGGTGGTATATCTATGGTGATAGCCGGTATCGTGGCACTATTGGTAAACGACAAAGCAGACATCAACATCAATCAAAAATAAATCAATGAATCCAAAAGCATTTATATTCGACCTTGACGGGGTTATTGTAGATACCGCTAAATACCACTATTTAGCTTGGCAAAAAATTGCAAACCGTCTGGGTATAGATTTTACACACGAGCATAACGAACTGCTTAAAGGCGTGAGCCGCATCCGTTCGCTTGATATTATACTTGGGCTTGGCAAAGTAGAAGCCACTCAGGAAGACAAAGACAAATGGCTGGTAGAAAAAAATGAAGATTATTTAGGTTTCATCACCAACATGAATGCAGATGAAATTCTGCCCGATGTAGAAAGGATACTTCAGTACCTGAAAGACAACGGACAAAAAATAGCATTGGGTTCTGCCAGTAAAAATGCAAGGCCAATACTTGAGAAAGTAGGCATACTGCATTTTTTTGACGCCATTGTAGATGGTAACGATGTTACCAACGCAAAACCCGACCCCGAAGTGTTTTTAAGGGCGGCGCAAATGCTGGGTATTCCGGCAAACGAATCGGTTGTGTTTGAAGATGCTGTTGCAGGCGTACAGGCGGCTAACGCTGCGGGTATGGTGAGCATAGGTATAGGCGATGCAAAAACGCTTAACGAAGCACAGCACAATTTTAACGATTTTACAGAGATTGATACTGATTTTTTACAAACTTTAGTTAACAGATAAGATGAACCAGGATTATATAGTACCGGATAATTGGTCGATAATAGAAGAAGGATTTGATGCAGAAAGGGTAAAATCTTCTGAGAGTTTATTCAGTATAGGCAACGGTGCCATGGGGCAGCGTGCTAACTTTGAGGAAAGCTACTCGGGGCACACCTTTCAGGGAAGCTATATAGCAGGTATCTATTATCCCGATAAAACAAAAGTGGGATGGTGGAAAAATGGCTACCCCGAATATTTTGCAAAAGTGCTTAACGCACCCAACTGGATAGGTATAGATATTACCATAAACGATGAAGCATTCGACCTGAACACATGCACATCGGTTAAGAACTTTAAGCGTGAGCTTAACATGCAGGAGGGCTGGTACAATCGCTCTTTTGAGGCTACCCTGCAAAACGGAACCGAAGTTAAGGTTAACGTTAGGCGTTTTCTGTCGCTGGTAGCCGATGAGCTTGGTGTGATTAAGTATGAAGTAACTCCGCTTAACAGGGCGGCCAAGATAACTTTTAGCCCGTACGTAGATGCTGGTGTTACAAATGAGGACGCTAACTGGGAAGAAAAATTCTGGGAGCCTTTAGGTGTTGAGCATAATGCTAACAAAGCGTTTGTAACTGCCAGGACATTTAAAACGCATTTTAACGTAGCTGCATATATGCACAACAGTATATTGCTTAACGGTACAGATGCAGAGGTGCTCCCCACGAATGTGGAAACATCTAAAGATAAGGTTCAGTTTAGCTACACGGTAGAAGCAAACCAAAATGATACTGCAGCTATAATTAAGTTTGGTGGTTATACGGTTTCGCTTAACCACGCCAATGAGGCATTGGTAGCTGCTGCTAAAATCGTAATTGCATCGGCGGATGCCAAAGGATATGATGCCCTTTTAGAAGAACAAAAACAAGCCTGGGCTGCAATTTGGGAAATGGCAGATATTACCATAGAAGGCGATGTAAAGGCGCAACAAGGTATCCGCTTTAATATTTTCCAACTAAACCAGACCTATCTTGGTAAAGACCCAAGGCTGAATATAGGCCCTAAAGGTTTTACAGGAGAGAAATATGGCGGTAGCACCTATTGGGATACTGAAGCGTATTGCATTCCGTTCTATATGGCTACCAAAGACCAGCAGGTAGCGCGTAACCTGCTTACGTACCGTTACAACCAGCTTGATAAGGCTATTGAAAACGGAGCTAAGCTTGGATTTACCAATGGAGCCGCTTTATATCCTATGGTAACTATGAATGGCGAAGAATGCCACAACGAGTGGGAGATTACCTTTGAGGAAATTCACCGTAACGGGGCAATTGCTTTTGCTATTTATAACTACTACCGCTTTACCGGAGACTATAGCTACATCCCTGAAAAAGGCTTGGAAGTGCTTATTGGTATTTCACGTTTCTGGAATCAGAGGGCTACGTTATCGGCACAGAAAAACCAGTATGTTATATTGGGGGTAACGGGTCCTAACGAGTATGAAAATAACGTAAACAATAACTTCTACACCAACTATATTGCTAAATGGTGTATTGACTACACAGTAGAGCAGATTGCGCGTATTAAAGATGAGTACGCCGATGATTATAACCGCATTATGGCAAAAGCCAATTTAAATGCTGAAGAAGTAAGGCAGTGGAAAAAAGTGTCTGACAATATGTATTTCCCGTATTCTGAAGAGTTTGGGGTGTACCTTCAGCAGGACGGTTTCTTAGATAAAGAACTGGTAAAAGTAGCCGACCTCGATAAAAGCCAGCGCCCTATCAACCAGAAATGGTCTTGGGACAGGATATTACGTTCGCCATATATTAAACAGGCAGACGTGCTACAGGGCTTCTACTTTTTTGAGGACCATTTTACGAGAGAACAACTGGAACAGCATTTTGATTTTTATGAGCCGCTTACGGTACATGAATCTTCGCTGTCGCCATGTGTACACTCTATACAGGCTGCTGTTTTAGGCAGAATGGAACAGGCATATACTTTTTACCTAAGGACATCGCGTCTTGACCTTGACGATTATAACAAGGAAGTAGAAGAAGGCTGCCACATTACCAGTATGGCAGGTACATGGATGAGCATTGTTGAAGGTTTTGGAGGTATGAGGGTTAAAGATGATACCTTGCATTTTGAACCGAGAATACCGGAACAGTGGGGAGGTTATTCATTCAAGATCAACTTCAGGAACCAGGTATTGCAAATTTCAATTCACCCGGGAGAAACCAAGTTTACCCTTGAAGGTACACAGGCGTTAACCGTTTACGTAAACGGAAAAGCTGTAAACGTTGAACCAAATACATTGGTTACAGTATAATTTTTTGAGACCTGCAACGCTGCGACTTTGCAGGTCTTGTAATAATCCGCATTCGTTTCTCTCTTTTTGGGGAGGGCTGTGAGTGAGGCCTAACAACAAAAAAATGAAAAGACTATTTAGTATTTTACTACTATTTGCTGCGGGTGTAAGCTTTGCACAAATACAAAGAGCCGAGCCGCCTTTTTGGTGGAGCGGTATGCACAACCCCGAACTGCAAATTATGTTTTACGGTAAGGGCATCTCAAAATATACACCAACGGTATCTAACAATGTGGTGATAACCGGTGTAACCAAAACCGAAAATCCAAACTATGTTTTTGTGACCATAGACACTAAAAATATTGCTGCTACAGATCTTACTTTTTCATTTAAAGATAAGAACAAGACAGCCTTTACTCATAAATATTCGCTAAAACAGCGAAACGCCAATTCGGCACAAAGGGAAAGTTATTCGTCGGCAGATATGATGTATCTGATCATGCCCGACCGTTTTGCTAACGGCAACCCTAATAATGATTCTGATAAATCGGTTAATGAAAAAGCAGACCGTAATAACCCAAGTGGGCGACACGGAGGAGATATTGAAGGGATTATTAAAAATCTTGACTACCTGGAAGAACTTGGTGCAACAGCTTTATGGAGTACGCCACTTTGTGAGGATAACGACAAACGCTATTCGTACCACGGTTATGCACAGACCGATCTGTATAAAATTGATCCGCGTTACGGTACTAACGAAGACTATGTTCGCCTTTCGGCAGAAATGAAAAAACGCGGTATGAAACTGGTGCTTGATTATGTTACCAACCACTGGGGAGCAGAGCACTGGATGTATAAAGACCTGCCAACGTATGAGTGGATTCACCAGTTTCCGGGATACTCGCAGTCTAATTACCGCATGACAACGCAGTTTGATACGAATGCATCTAAAATAGACAGAAGGCAATGTGTAGATGGCTGGTTTGTACCGTCTATGCCCGACCTTAACCAGAGTAATCCGCTGGTATTAAATTACCTGACGCAAAATGCCATTTGGTGGATAGAATATGCTGATTTAGGCGGTTTCCGTGTAGATACCTATTCGTATAACGACAAAGCCGGTATTGCAAAATGGACAAAAGCTATTACGGATGAGTATCCGTACTTTAACATTGTTGGCGAGGTTTGGATGCACGACCAGGCGCAAATGGCGTATTGGCAGAAAGACAGCAAAATCGCTGCCATACAAAGCTACAATTCATACCTGCCGAGTGTAATGGATTTTACCTTACAGGATGCTTTTGGAAGCATGTTTAACGAAGATAAATCGGATTGGGATAAGGGTATGCAAAAAGCCTACGATAATTTCACGAATGACTTTTTATATCCTGACACAAATAACATTCTGATTTTTACCGAAAACCATGATACAGGCCGTTTTAACGAGATCTATAAAAACGATTTTAATAAATATAAAATGGCTATGACGCTACTGGCAACAGTAAGGGGTATTCCGCAATTATACTACGGTAGCGAAATAGGTATGGCAGGCGACAAAGGCAAAGGCGATGCCGACATCCGCAGGGATTTCCCGGGTGGTTGGGCCGGCGATAGCAACAATGCTTTTACAAAAGCAGGACGTACGGCAGAACAGCAAAAATTCTTTGAGGTTACGTCGAAACTATTTACATGGAGAAAAAGTAAAGATGTAATTCATACCGGTAAAACAACGCACTACCTGCCTCATGATAATGTATATGTTTATTTTAGGCATAACGACAAAGAATCTGTAATGGTAGTTATTAATAACAGTAACGAGTCAAAAACATTTGGCACGGCACGTTTCGGCGAAAGCCTTAAAAACTACAAATCGGGTACCGATGTGGTTACGGGTAAAGCTGTAAATGTAACAGGCGATATTACTATGGAGCCAAAATCGGCGATTGTATTAGAACTTAAATAAGTCACTAAAGAAATTATTATATGAAAAAGACACTTCTTTTAGTAACCCTTATGGCAGCTTTTGTTAGCTGTAAAGAGGATAAAAAAGCAGCTGAGCAGAAAGATACTGCGCAAAGTGAAACACTGGCGCCGGTTAGCGATTCCATGATGGAAAACAGCGTTATTTATGAAGCGAACATTCGTAATTATTCTCCCGAAGGTACATTTAATGCTTTTACTAAAGATATACCGCAGTTAAAAGGCTTAGGGGTGAAAGTCATTTGGCTGATGCCAATATATCCAATTTCGGTTAAGAACAGAAAAGCAGGCGACCTTGCTGTAGAAGATATTAAAGACCCGAAGGAGCGCGAAAAATACCTTGGCAGCTATTATGCTATATCTGACTATACAGCTATTAACCCTGACCTTGGAACGGAAGCTGATTTTCAGAAACTGGTAAAAACGGCACATGATAACGGAATATATGTTATTCTTGACTGGGTGGCAAATCATACCGGATGGGATCATAAATGGATTACGGAGCATCCGGAATATTACCATAAAAATGCCAAAGGTGAAGTTACCGATCCGCTTAATCCTGAAACAGGAAAAAGCTGGGGATGGACGGACGTGGCGCATTTAGACTACGCAAGTAAAGTGCTATACGAACCTATGAAAAACGAAATGTTATACTGGGTAAAAGAGCAGGGTGTAGATGGTTTTAGATGCGACGTTGCCGATAATGTACCAACTGAATTCTGGCAGTACGCCATACCTAAGCTTAAAGAGGTTAAGCCTGTGTTTATGCTTATGGAGTCTGAGAAAGAGTACCTGTTTAACGGATTGTTTGATATGGGCTATGGCTGGAAAGCACATCACCTGATGAACGATATTGCCAAAGGCAAGAAGAATGTGAAAGATTGGGATGCCCTTGTTGCGCAGGTTGATAAAGAGTACAAAAAACAGGATATCTGGATGAACTTTACCTCTAACCATGACGAAAACGCATGGAACGGCACCGAATATGAACGCATGGGTAACGGCGCAGAAGCATTTACAGCGCTTACTTATATTATGCCGGGCATGCCGCTTATTTACACAGGTCAGGAGTACGACCTTAAGCGCCGCCTTAAATTTTTTGAGCAGGACCCTATTACAAAACAAAAAGGGAAAATGTTTTCTGTGTATGAAAAACTGGGTAAGCTTAAAAACAATAATCCGGCACTAAACGGCGGCAAGAAAGCAGCTGCCTATACAAGAATAGAAGCCTCTGATGCTGTAAATGTGCTTGCATTTGCGAGGGAGAGCGGAAAAGACAAAGCGGTTTATCTTGCTAACCTTAGCGCTAAACCTGTAACTTTTACGGCACCGGTAGAGGGTGAGTATACCAATTACATGAACGATAAAAAAATAACCCTTGCCAAAGGGCAGCAGTTTAGCTTTGCTCCTTGGGAATATTGGGTACTTGTAAAGTAACTAAGTAACTGAAAAAGTTACACTACTAAAGCATCCGCCGTGGCGGATGCTTTTTGTTTAGCTACTAATTGTAACTTTAGGATTAGCGTTTAGTCTATAAAATTTGAATTTGTGTGAATTTGTGTCATAAGTGGCAAACTCTATTTTATCTTTACCAAAAATCTATTCATTATGGCGGCAATACTAAAAATTGGCCATCGCGGTGCTAAATCCCATGTGGCAGAAAACACCCTGGCTTCGTTTCAACAAGCGTTAGATATGGGTGTAGACGGCATTGAGCTCGATGTGCATGTATGTGCAACAGGAGAGCTGGTGGTTATTCATGACTTTACAGTAGACCGTACTACAAACGGTAGCGGCGAAGTACACAAAATGACATTGTCTGAACTAAAAAAACTTAGCATAGACGGGTTGTATTCTATACCATTGTTAGATGAGGTTATGGCGTTAGTGAACAGAAAATGCCTGATGAATATAGAAATGAAAGGCCGCCATACGGCGAAACCGGTGTCTGATTTTATAGATGGCTACGTAAAAAGCCGTGCCTGGAGTTACGACGATTTTGTAGTGTCGAGTTTTCAGCGTGAGGAGTTGCTCATAATGAGTGATATCAATAAAAATATACCGCTTGGTATATTAACGCAGGCAAGTGTTACCCAGGCGTGGGAGTGGGCATCGGAGTTTTCGGCGAAAGCCATACATCCGCACTTTTCGCTGCTAACAGAAAGTAACGTGAAGAAAGCACAGCAGGCGGGCCTCAAGGTATACACCTGGACAATTAATGAAACAGAAGATATAGAACGAATAAAATCCTATAATGTAGACGGTATAATATCCGACTATCCTGAGCGACTATGAGTAAAAGTTTTGATGTGGTTATTGCAGGCGGTGGCGCTGCGGGATTTTTTACGGCCATAAATATTGCAGAAGCAAACCCAAATCTTAAAATTGCCATTTTAGAGAGAGGCAAGGAAGTGCTTTCTAAAGTACGTATATCCGGTGGAGGGCGATGCAATGTCACCCATGCATGCTTTATACCGGATGACCTGGTTAAGTTTTATCCAAGAGGTGAAAAAGAACTTAAAGGCCCGTTTAACAGGTTTTGTTCGGGTGACACTATTGAGTGGTTTGAACGCCATGGTGTGGAATTAAAAATTGAAGAAGACGGGCGTATGTTTCCGGTAACGGATAGTTCCCAAACTATAATAGACTGCTTTCTGGACGCATCTAAAAAATTAGGCATACAGATATTAATGGGTGAAAGCATTCAATGGCTTTACCATAATGAGAAACACTGGAAGATAGAAACCAACAAAGAAGTGTTTTTTGCTGAAAAACTGGTTATGGCCACAGGCAGTAACCCAAAAATGTGGGATATGCTTGCCGAAATGGGGCATAAAATTGTATCTCCGGTTCCGTCGTTATTTACATTCAACATTAAAGACCCGCGTATTAAAGATTTGATGGGTGTTTCGGCAATTGCATCAGTAAAAGTAAAAGGCACAAAGCTGGAAGCCGCAGGACCATTACTTATAACGCATTGGGGAATGAGCGGCCCTGCAATTTTACGTGTGTCAGCATGGGGAGCCAGGGAATTGTTTGATAAAAGCTATCAGTTTGCACTTGAAGTGAACTGGCTTAATGATATAGATGCTGAAGAATGCGAAGGGCAACTAAAAGAACTACGACAGGAGCACGCAAAAAAACTAGTAACGAAATTCTCACCGTATGATTTTCCAAACCGTTTATGGCAAAGCCTGGTAAATGCAGCAGGTATTTTACCCGATACACGTTGGGCAGATCTTACCAAAAACCAGCTTCAGGCGTTGGTACAGCAGCTCACTAATGGAGTTTTTCAGGTAAACGGTAAAAGTACATTTAAAGAAGAGTTTGTTACTGCCGGCGGCGTTGACCTGAAAGAAGTAAACTTTAAAACAATGGAAAGCAAATTGCTTCCCAATATGTATTTTACAGGCGAAGTGTTGAATATTGACGCTATAACAGGCGGATTCAACTTTCAGAATGCGTGGACAGGTGGCTTTATCGCTGCGCGTAGCATTGCTAAATTATAACTTTTATCTCTAATGAAGTGTATATTTTGCTGGCAATGTAGGCTTTATGTGAAAAATAATTGGTTTTTTAACGCAACCGTTTGAGAAAACAGGTATCTTATTAAAAAATCAATCACCATGAAAAACAAAATTTTAGTTATGGGGCTTGGCCTGTTACTTGTGGCCTGCTCTGACGAAACAACAGCTCCTGTTGAAAAAGTTAAAGAAAACAAAGTATTAATGCTTAAAGTAGATTTGCTTACTTCTGCCTTTGAAGGGGGTAAGGAACTTACTTTTGATGAAGCTTCTGCATTTACTATTGGGGTAGATTATGAGTCGCCTGGAGATTTTGGCGGTATTAAGCTAAAATACCAAGAACTTAATGCACCGCTTTTTGAAGGTACCATACACTGGATGGGGCGCGGCGAAATGTCGTATCCCGAAATTGATACACCGCAATCTTTTGCTACTGTTGACAGTGCTGTAGCATTGCCCGCAGAATCTATGCTTGAAGTTGTACAGTATCTTGATCCTGCGATGCCTCTGGATGAATGGCCTTATCTTCCGGAGTATGCAACTTTATGGGATGCAGTAGACAATCTTAAGCTTGTGAAAGACTACAGGGCAGCAAACCCAAATTCTAAAGTTAACTTTTTTCTTTACACACCCAGCGTAGGGGTGGGTAATCCTGAACATTGGGACTGGTTCATTATCCTGAAAAATTAATTTAAAGCCTCATGTATGAGGCTTTTTTTATGACTTTAGATAATTAAATAACTAAAATTTACCTGTTAAGCCACCATATTGAGGCGTTAAGTACCAAGGCAAAAGTTACCCAGAGTATGTAGGGTATAAAGAGATATCCGGCAATTTTATTGACTTTATTAAACTGTACAAAGGTTTCATAGATCATCAGCCAAAGCAGCACAATTTCAATTAATGCCAGCATTGGGTTATGCAATCCGAAGAATATAAACGACCATAAGGCATTTAATGCCAGTTGTATTGCAAAAAAGATTAGTGCCTTTCGTACGGTTTCTCTTTGCGTTTCCATTTTGTCCCACACCAGTCCGGCTGCAATTGCCATCATTACGTAAAGGGTAGTCCATACGGGAGCAAATATCCAGTTCGGCGGATTGAATGAGGGTTTGTTTATGGTGGGATACCAGGTAGTTACACTTTCTTGTGTTACAAGACCGGAAACGGTACCAACAATAACACAGGTAACTATCATTACCAGAATTTTAAACGTACGGGATAAGGGTTTTTGTTCCATGCTTCAAAGGTACTATTTAGCCATGAATTTAGATAATAATCAATGGCTGGGTTGCAAAAATAAAAGTAGTACGAAATAGTAAATTTTAGGTCTAAAAAAATCCTAATTGTTGCTTCGGCAAAACATTTATCTTTGTATTAAAATAAAACACCATGCCAGATAAGGCTTTTATTCCATCGCCATATACCAATACAATAGAAAACGGAAGCTTTGAGTGGAGCGCGCCAAGCAATATCGCCCTTGTAAAATACTGGGGAAAAACCGGGCAGCAGATTCCCGCTAACCCATCTATAAGCTTAACGCTCAATAATTGTAAAACCATAACAAAGCTTACTTTTGAAAAGAAAGCAGATACTTCTGCATTTTCTTTCGACCTGCTTTTTGAAGGTCAGCCAAAGGAAAGCTTTCGTCCGAAAATTGAAAAATTCTTTGAAAGGGTAGAAATTTATCTGCCATTTTTAAAAGAATATCATTTTACTGTAGATACGCAAAATACATTCCCACATAGTTCGGGTATTGCTTCTTCGGCGTCGGGTATGGCAGCACTGGCAGTAAACCTGATGAGTCTTGAAAAAGAACTGAACCCTGCTATGACCGAAGATTATTTTAATCAAAAAGCATCGTTCTTAGCACGATTAGGGTCGGGTAGTGCGTGTCGAAGTGTTAAAGGAAATGTGGTTATTTGGGGCGAACATGCCGAAACAGCAGGAAGTTCTAATCTTTATGGTGTTGAATTTACCGGTTTCAATGAGGTGTTTTCGAACTATCAGGATACCATTTTGTTAGTAGATAAAGGCGAGAAGCAGGTGAGCAGCACAGTAGGACACGACCTGATGCACGGGCATCCGTTTGCGCAGCAGCGATTTGCACAGGCGCATGTAAACCTTTCTAAAATGAAAGAAGCGTTAACCACCGGTGACCTCGATGCGTTTATACAGATTACCGAGAGCGAGGCCTTAACGCTACATGCCATGATGATGACCTCTATGCCGTATTTCATATTGATGAAGCCTAACACGTTAGAAATCATTAATAAAATTTGGGCCTTTAGGGAAGCGACTAAAATTCCGGTTTGTTTTACTCTTGATGCCGGGGCGAATGTACACGTGCTATATCCCGAAAACGTGAGTAAAGAAGTTTTAGATTTTATTAAGAATGAATTAGTTGGCTATTGCCAAAACAGTCAGTACATTTGCGACGAAATTGGTACAGGTGCGCTAAGGATTAATTAGGATAACTTTTAATAACAATTAACGTTTTTGTCGTACCTTTAATAAAAATATCCTCGATGAAAGGACCATTATTTTACTCAAAAATATTACTCTTCGGAGAGTATGGAATCATTAAAGATTCTAAAGGACTATCTATTCCCTATAATTTTTACAACGGAGCCCTGAAAAGGGATAACTATACATCTGAAGAGGCGGTTAAATCTAACGGTCATCTTAAGAAATTTGTTGACTATCTTGAAGACCTTCAGGCACAACAGCCCGAATTGGTAACTTTTGATATCGCTACTCTTAAAGAACATGTAAACGAAGGTATGTATTTTGACTCTACCATTCCGCAGGGATATGGTGTAGGCAGCAGCGGTGCGCTTGTTGCAGCAATTTACGACCGTTATGCCAATAACAAAATTACGGTTCTTGAAAATCTTACACGCGAAAAACTATTGCAGCTTAAAAAGATCTTTGGCCAGATGGAATCTTTCTTTCATGGTAAAAGTTCGGGACTGGACCCGCTTAACAGCTACCTTAGTATCCCAATTCTTATCAATTCTCAGGACAATATCGAGGCAACAGGCATACCAATGCAGAGTGCAGACGGTAAAGGTGCTGTGTTTTTGTTAGATTCGGGTATTGTGGGTGAGACTGCACCTATGGTTTCTATATTTATGGAAAACCTTAAGGAGAAAGGTTTCCGCGATATGTTTAAAGAAGAATTTGCAAAATATACAGATGCATGTGTAGATAACTTTTTACATGGCGATATAAAATCGTTATTCTCAAATACCAAAAAACTTTCTAAGGTTGTGCTTAACAACTTTAAACCAATGATTCCTGAGCAATTCCACGAATTATGGCAAAAAGGTATTGAAACCAACGATTACTATTTAAAGCTTTGCGGATCTGGCGGTGGTGGCTATATTCTTGGTTTTACCGAAGATATAGAGAAAGCGAAACAATCGCTGCAAGGACATAAGCTTGAAGTAGTTTACCAATTTTAAGGCGCTATGACCGTTACAGAGATTTTAAACTTATTGCTAAGGTCAATTTTTATTGGCTTTGGTATCCTGATTCCTTTATTTTCCTTAAAAAAGACTTCCGATCTTCAGACATTAAAATTTAAAGATCTATTTATTCTTACCGCTATACAAATGGTTAGGATTGCAGGGATTATTTATTTTATACTTGGTGCTGTTGCTGTATACCCATTATTCTTTAATACGGGAAGTGCGGCTGCGAGCAGTGTGAAGGTAGATCTTTCAGGCTACGGCATGAATATTATATTTGCGCCGCTTATGACGCTTGTAATCACTCAGTTTTTCTGGATCAAAAAAGTGTACATGAAAAGAAAGGCATTAATAGTGCTTCCGTTGCTGTTGCTTATAATTCCTTCGTCATTATTTTTAGCTGTTGCACAGTCTCAGGAGTATTTGCCAGTTTTAAAAACAGCATTTAGCTGGCCGGAACTTTTAAAAACTGTTATTAGTATCATTATATTTTTCTTTATAACCTTCACAATAATACTACTTGGCGGTAAGTTAAAAGAGAATAAACAATAGTTATGGCAGGTAGGAAAAGAAGATTGGTTCTGATGAAGATACTCAGCCTGTTTTCTGTGGTGCGTGGCTACAATATTCCTGTTATAGCCCTGGCGCAATATCTTTCAGCGATATTTATCTTGGCTCCAGAAAAAAGGGCGCTCGATGTACTATTCGACCTGAACCTGTTTTATATAGTACTGGCTTCTTCGCTAACTATAGCTTCCGGATATATTATCAATAATTTTTACGACGCGCAAAAGGACCTTATCAATCGTCCCAAAAAATCGATGCTCGACAGGCTTGTAAGCCAGCAGACTAAACTTCATGTGTACTTTGCACTGAATATTTTGGTTACGCTATTGGCTTTTATGGTTTCGTGGCGTGCTGTATTTTTCTTTTCGGGCTATATTTTCCTGATCTGGTTTTATTCGCATAAGCTAAAAAAATACCCGCTGATAGGTAACCTTACTGCTGCTTTTCTGGCGGTATTGCCCTTTTTTGGTATCCTTATGTATTTTAAGAATTTTTACCAGGTGATATTTGCGCACGCAACTTTTCTTTACCTGCTTATCCTTACGCGTGAATTGATAAAAGACCTCGAGAATATTAAAGGCGATTTTGTTGCCGATTACCGCACCATACCGGTAATGTTTGGCGAAAAAATGTCGAAGATAATTATCACTATACTTACCTTTCTTACCATTATACCTGTGTATTTACTAATAGATGTGTATGATGTTGGGTACATGGATATGTATTTTTATGCCGGCATGATCGTTATTATATGGTTTCTTATGCTACTGTGGAAAGCAGAGAGCCAAAAGGAATATCTGCGGCTTCACAACATACTAAAATTCCTTATTGTGGCGGGTGTATTCTGCATTGTACTTATAGACCCTTCAGTTTTAGTGCATGGCAGGAAACTTTTGTCTGTTATTTAAGCTATCTTTGCAAAAATATTTTTGACAAATGAATAACGGCAACAGCAGGAGAGGCGGCAGCGACAGGAAAAAAAGCGGTCCTTCCAAACCATTAAATAAAGCAAGGAAACCGGGTGCATCCTCTAAACCAAAGTCTTTTGATAAACCAAAAACCTTTGAAAAAGCAGATGCTGAAGCTCCTAAAGCGGGACCATCTGCAAAACCACGCAGCCCAAAATCGACTACTGCCAAAAAAGGCCCTGCATCTTTTGCTAAGAAAGATGGCTATCCAAGAGCAAAACCTGCTACAGATAAAAAGCCTGCAGATAAAAAACCTACTGTAAAAAGACAATCTAACCCGGACGAACTTCGTCTGAATAAATTTATCGCTAACTCGGGTGCATGTTCGCGCCGTGATGCCGATATTTATATACAATCGGGTAACGTAAAAGTTAATGGTAAGGTGGTTACAGAAATGGGCCACATTGTTAAGCTTACCGATAAGGTAGATTTTGACGGTGTTACTATTACTCCCGAGAAGAAAGAATACCTTCTTTTAAACAAGCCTAAAAACTTTACAACTTCCGGTGAAGGCGATAAAGACATGCGTAATGTTCTTGAACTTATACGTGGGGCAAGCAAAGGAAACCTTCAGCCGGTAGGCAGGATGGATAAGAACACTACAGGTCTTCTTATCTTTACGAATGATACTGAAATGATTAGAAAGTACGCTCAACCTAACCAAAAGTCATTCAAGATTTACCAGGTGTCTTTAGATAAGAACCTTAAATACGAAGACCTTGAGAAAATTTCGGCAGGTGTTCACCTTGACGGACACAAACTGTTTATTGATGAGGTAAGCTATATTGAAGGTGAGTCGAAAACTGAAATCGGACTTAAGCTTAGAACGCCTAACGTTAAAGTAGTGCGTGCTATTTTTGAAAGCTTTAAGTATGATGTACTAAGGGTAGACCGTGTGTCTTTTGCAGGTCTTACCAAAAAGAATCTTCCGCGCGGTAACTATCGTTTCCTTACAGAGCAGGAGATTATCAATCTTAAAAATATATAATTTGCAGCCAAGGGATATAGAACATATCGCGGTTAAATGGTTTGAGGCTTTTAATGCCAAGAATCTTGACAAGCTGCTTGATTTATACGCTGATGATGCAGAGCATTTCAGCCCGAAATTAAAAATACGCAAACCTGAAACCAACGGTCTGGTAAAAGGGCACGCCGCACTGCGCGAGTGGTGGCAGGATGCTTTTGATAGATTGCCAACACTTAATTACAAAGTGAACAGTCTTACGGCTAATGAATACCGCGTATTCATGGAGTACATAAGAACTGTACATGGCGAGGAAGATATGCTTGTTGCCGAAGTTCTTGAAATTAAGGAAGGCAAAATAGTGTTTTCACGTGTGTATCATGGGTAAGGAGAAAGTTGCTGAGTAACTTAGTTTCAAAGTAGCTGGCTAAAATACTTCGCTATATTATCATATATAGACAAAGCCTGAAGATATTCTTCAGGCTTTGTCTTTTTATATAGGATTGTTATCCTTTTATTTTGTTGTTTTCAAGCTTTACTTCTTTCTTATCTAGTCCTCTTTTGCGAAGCAGTGGTTCTATAGAAGGTTCTGCACCGCGGAAGTTTTTGTACATCTGCATTGCATCTAATGTTCCGCCTTTTTCAAGGATGTTGGTGCGGAAGGATTTTGCATTTTTCTGGTCGAATAACGATGATGTTTTAAATGCGTCAAATGCGTCAGTGTCTAGTACTCCCGACCATATATAGCTATAATATCCTGCAGAATATCCTCCGCTAAAAATGTGGCTGTAGTATGTGCTTCTGTAACGTGGAATGATAGAATTAATCAATCCCAGTTTATCCATAGATGCTTTTTCAAAATCAATTACATTCTGTGTAAGTGGTTCTGTCCTGTTGTGGTAATCCAGGTCAAGGTAAGCAGCAGCCAGGTATTCTACAGTAGCAAATCCCTGATCGAACGTAGCTGATTCCTGGAGCTTTTTGATAAGGGCATCAGGAATAACCTCTCCGGTTTTATAATGTTTGGCATATAGCTTTAAAACCTCCGGTTCGGCAGCCCAATTCTCCATTACCTGAGATGGCAACTCAACAAAGTCGGTAGGTACGCTCGTACCCGCAAGGCTTTCGTAGGTAACGTTGCTCAGCAATCCATGCAGGGCATGTCCAAATTCATGAAAGAAGGTTGTTGTTTCATCAAAGGTAAGCAGTGCAGGGTTGCCGGCTGTAGGTTTAGAAAAGTTGCAGACAATAGAGATTATAGGGGCAAGGCGCTTACCGTCTACTGTTTTTTGTTTGCGGTACGATGTCATCCATGCGCCACCTTTTTTAGAAGCCCTTGGAAAGAAATCCATATATAAGATGCCAAGGTGCTTGCCATCTTTGTCGGTTACTTCCCATGCGGTAACATCAGGGTGATAAACCGGTACATCTTTTAGCTGGCGGTATTGCAGTCCGTATAAGTTCTTAGTTACTGTAAATATTCCGTTTCGTACGTTTTCAAGGCTAAAGTAAGGTTTAAGTTCCTGTTCGTCCAGGTCGTAACGCTGCTTGCGTATTTTCTCTGTATAGTACCTCCAGTCGTACGGCTGAACATCATCTTTAATACCGTCAGCTACCATAAGTTTTTTAATATCGGCCTCTTCAGCTTTTGCCTTTTCAAGTGCAGGTGCCCAAAGCTGATCCATTAAAGCATAAACAGCTTCAGGAGTTTTCGCCATACGCTCTTCGAGTACATAGGCGGCATGGCTGCTGTAGCCTAAAAGTTTGGCTTTTTCGGCTCTAAGGTTTGTCATTTCTACCACATTGATGCGGTTATCGGACGCATTGCCATTATTGCAACGGTTTTGATAGGCTGTCCATAGTTTTTTGCGAAGTTCACGATTGTCAGCATACTGAAGAAAAGGCATAACGCTTGCATTTTGCAATGTAAACATCCATTTGCCTTCCTTGCCTGCTTCCTTAGCCTCGTCGGCAGCTGTTTGTATCACTTCTTCAGGAAGCCCTGCCAAGTCTTCTTTTTTGTCTACAAACAATTGATAAGCATTGTTTTCTTTAAGGATGTTGTCGCCATATTTCAGCGATAGTACCGATAGCTGCTCATTTATCTTACGAAGGCGCTCTTTTTGTTTTGCATCAAGGTTGGCTCCGCTACGGACAAAGGCTTTGTATTTCTTTTCTAAAAGTTTAGACTGCTCTGCATTCAGCTTATATTCCAATTGGGTATCCCATATTTTCTTAACGCGCGCAAACAATTTTTCATTAAGAAAAATATTGTCGCTGTGTTTAGAAAGTTCAGGAGCAATTTCCTGCGCTAGCGCCTGAAGTGTGTCATTCGTATTGGCGGTGGTAAGGTTGCCAAGTGTTGTTGTAATGCGGTTAAGCAGGCTGCCGGAGTTTTCAAACGCCACAATAGTATTTTCGAAAGTAGGTTTCTCTTTGCTGTCGGCAATAGCATCTATTTCGCCCTGGTTGATGTGTATAGCCTCTAAAATCGCCGGCTTGTAATGGTGGTTTTCTATAAGGTTAAACGGTGGTGCTTCGTATGGTGTATCGTAAGCGGCTAAAAGCGGATTGTTCTCGCCAATGGTTTCGGCCTTGTTTTCCTGTTTGCACGACATAAATAATATAAATGGTAAGTTTAAAATAATCAGGTGTTTTCTCTTCATGTCAAAAATGTGTAAAGAGTAAAGTTACCGTAATCTGCTTTAAAAAGCAAAGTATATTAAGTTCAGGTTAAATAAGATTTGCTATTTATAGGAAAAAACTATCTTTATTGAGGTTTTTAAATTGCTTAGCCATGAAATCAACGCCCCGAAATATTGCCCTTAAAATTTTTAAATGGATAGGTATAACCATAGTGTCTGTACTATTTCTGTTATTTATAATTCCCATACTTTTTCCCGGGACAATCGCCGAACAGGTAAAGATATTTGCGAATAAGAGTATCGACGGAGAGCTGAATTTCTCGAAATCAAAACTTTCATTTTTTGCGCATTTCCCTTCCCTTACGGTATCGCTGGACGACCTTTCGCTAAAAGGCTCTGCTCCCTATAGAAATGATACGCTGCTAAAGGCAGACGAGGTGGCTTTTGGTATTAACCTTAAGCGGCTGATCTTTGATAATGAGATTAAAATTGATGAGATATATGTGTCTGACGGTTTAGTGAATGTAATGGTAAACGAACAGGGACAGGCAAATTACAATGTATACATCGCGCCTAAAGACCAACCGAAAGATACATCGGGTACAGGGCCGGCTATAAGGCTGGACAGGGTAGATCTTAAAAACCTCCATATTAAATACAGCGATAAATCGGCTAAAATGCTGGTTGATGCTCACGGCTTTAATTATGTTGGTAAAGGTAATCTTAGCGAAGAAGTGTTCGACCTGCAAACTGATGCTGCCATAGATTCTATCGACTTTTACTACGACAACGTGCCTTATCTTGAAAAGAAAAAGGTACGTGCCGACCTGATAACGCGAATAAATACGAATGCCCTGTCGTTTATCCTTCAAAAGAATGAGTTGCGAATTAATCAATTGCCTGTAGAATTTACCGGTGTGTTCTCTATACTTAAAGACGGATATAATATTAATATAGACGCAGTTTCTAAAGATAATAAGCTTAAAGACCTTTTTTCGGTACTGCCTCCGCAGTATTCAGCCTGGATGCAAGACACCAAGATTAAAGGGCGTAGCGATTTATTGTTTACTTTTAAAGGACGATATAACGCAGCTACAAAACAGCAGCCTGATCTCGGCTTTAGTATGCAGATTAGGGATGGTATGATAGAATATAAAGATGCGCCAATGGCAATGTCTGACTTTCAGATGAACCTTAGCGCCATGTTGCCGTCGCTGGATGTTGAGAAGATGAGTATAAGTCTTAAAGCGCTTGACTTTAAAGTAGGCGATAACGATAAATTCAGTGCCTTTTTGTACACAAAAGGTATGAAAGAAATGACCGTAAAAGCCAATGTTAAAGGTTCGCTCGATCTTCAGGCGCTCGACAGGGCTTTGGGTATTCAGAACATTGACCTGAAAGGTGTACTTAAAGCAGATATTGTTGCCGATGGTATTTATAGTGCCGAGAAAAAACTATTTCCTAAAACAAAAGGTGGCGTAAATCTGCAAAACGGATGGCTTAAAACATCGTATTACCCTAACCCAATTACTGATATTAAATTTGTAACCAGTGTACAAAACAGTAAAGGTACTTTTGATGACGTAAAAATTGTGGTTAATCCGGCATCGTTCGTGTTTGAGGGTAATCCGGTATATGTAAATGCAAGCGTGTCTAATTTTGAAGATGTAGATTATAATGCCAAGATAAAAGGAGAACTTAATATCGGGCGAATCTATAAGGTATTCTCACAAAAAGGGCTCGACGTTACGGGTTATGCCAAAGCAGATCTTTCGTTGCAGGGAAGGCAGAGCTATGCCACAACCGGGCAGTATAGTAAGCTGAACAATAAAGGAACCATAGTGCTCAAAGATATTAAAGCAACATCTGAATTGTTCCCGAAACCATTTAGGCTAAACGAAGGGTTATTCAGGTTCCAGAACGAAAAAATGTGGTTTGATAAGTTCCAGGCATATTATGGCAAGTCTGACTTTGCTATGAACGGCTATCTTTTGAATACCATAAATTACTTTTTAGAATCACATGGTACGCTGCACGGTAATTTCAATTTAAAATCGAACCTTATTAATGTTGATGAATTCATGGCGCTGAAAGAAGGTGAGAACACCGACCGTAAACCCGAGGTAGAGGCTGTTAAGGCAGCTAACCCAAAAATGAGCGGGGTAGTGGTGCTGCCAACCAATTTAGATGTGTCGTTAGTAGCGAATGCCGATAAGGTGGAGTATACAGGGTTGGTGCTAAATAATCTTATAGGGAAAGTAGGTATTTCTAAAGGTAAATTATCCCTGCAAAATACCACTATTAATATTATAGATTGTAACGTAGGAATAGATGCTGCGTATGATGACGAATCGCCTATGTCTGCCAATTTTGATGTGCATTTTAAGGCGAAGGACTTTAATGTAAAGAGAGCGTATAACGAAATTCCTCTCTTTAAAGAACTGGTAACCGCCGCAGAAAAAGCAGAAGGTGTCATATCGCTTGACTATAACCTGAAGGGCGATCTTGATGGTAATATGAGCCCTATTTATGCATCGCTTTCGGGTGGTGGTATCATATCGGTTCGCGATGTAAAAGTAGCGGGGCTTAAAATGTTTGGCGATATAAGTGATAAAACAGGTTCGGAAGGTTTAAGCAATCCGAATATTAAAGGTATAAACATTGAAACTACTATCGATAACAACCTTATACGAATAAAAGAATTTATGTTTAAGGTGGCGGGCTTCAGGCCTAAAATAAAAGGTACAACCAGTTTTGATGGTTTGCTGGATATAAGAGTGAGGCTTGGATTGCCTCCGTTAGGAATTTTAGGTGTGCCAATTGTTGTTACCGGTACGCACGAAGACCCTAAAATAAAAATATTCAGTAAAACAGGTCAAAAAATAGAAGAGGCAAAATATAACGAAAAGACCAATAAGCTTGTTAAGAAGGAAAAAGTAAAACCTGAGCCTAAAAAAGAGAAGTAATAAAAAAGTCCCACGCTTAGCGTGGGACTTTTTTGTTTTAAGAGTTTATAGCCTCTACCTTAATATCGTTATCGTTAAGCATGTCTTTCAGCATGTTTTCTATACCACTTTTAAGTGTAAAGGTAGATGACGGGCATCCGCTGCACGCGCCTTGCAGTATCACCTTAACGCGTTTGTCGGTTTCGTCATACGATTCAAAAGCAATATTACCACCGTCGGCCTGTACTGCAGGTTTTACATATTCTTCAAGAATGTTGATAATTTTCTGTGATGTAACATCCAGTCCGTCAAAATAAGCTTCATTCTGTTTTTCTGCCTGTGGCATTGTTTGAATCAGCGATTCGTCTACAACAACGCCGCCATCCTCAATGTACACTTTTATAAAGCTGCGTATCTCCGGAGTAATTTCATCCCATTCTGTAACAGCATATTTAGTAATAGAGATGTAATTCTCATCTATAAATACTTCTTTCACAAAAGGAAATTTAAATAGTTCTTTAGCAAGGGGAGAAGCTAATGTCTCATCGATGTTTTTAAACTCTACTGAAGTTTTTGTAAGCAGTTTGTTAGATACAAACTTAAGTACAGATGGGTTAGGGGTGCTTTCTACATATATAGTAGAAGGCTGTTTCTTTCTAACCTCTTCCTCTTCAATAACAATTTGCCCGCCGGTGTTTACAAACTGTTCAATTTGCGACGCTACTTCGTCCTGAACATCTTCCCATTCTACGATTGAATATTTCTCAAGCGCAATAAAATTGCCCGATATGTAAATAGTTTTTACAAACGGAAGGTAAAATAGTGTTTTAGCCAGTGGAGACTTAGCGGTTTCATCTATATTCTTAAACTCGTAATTATTGCTTTTTGCAACAAAATCACTGAATTCAAATTTTAATATAGATGGGTTTTGGGTGGGTCTTATAGTGATGCTTTCCATGATTTCTAAATTTTATACAAAATTAGTGCAAAAATACATTAAAATGAGGTAGGGTAAATTACTTTATAAATGTTTACACTTGTGCTTAGCAAAAGGGTTAGTTATTAAAATTGCAAATTTCAATGTATTTTGTGATTATTTTTATTTTAACAAACAAACATTGTTGTAATATTTATATTTGACACTTTTCTGTTAACGTTTTCCGGTATTTTTTAACAATAGTCGCGTCACGCAAATTCTTATTTATGAGAAAACTTTTACTATTACTTTTATTGCTTGTAGGAACAATAGATTCTTACGCGCAATCCAGTATTTCGGTTTTTAGTACAAACCCTACTAACACTTATGTTAAAGGGGAAACATTGACTACAACCTACATTATTACCAATAATGGTACAGTTCCTGTTTATAATGTGCGTGCAGTATATGCTGTGCCTACATATTTACAGATGGTACCGGGTATTGCGAAATTTTGGTACAGCCCTATTCCTGCAAATCTTCCGCAGGATCTGGTTAATTTTGGGTTAGATACTACAGTGCCGGTTTTGGCTGTTAATCAGTCTTTAACCTATACGGTAACTATAAAAATACCAAGAGACTATGAAGGGCCGATAAGCGATCTTGTGGTTACTTATAAAAAAGGTGCCGACTTAAATGTTGTAACTACTGATAATAAAACAACTTATGTTCCGGGAACACAATCTGTTTATACAGTAACAGTTTCTAACAACGCTGGTGAGACTGCTACAGGTGTTGCTGTTTCAGTGCCTATACCTGCTGGTATTACAGGCTTTAGCTGGACAGGAAGTAACGGAACTTCTGGCACAAACGCTGCTATAACAGATACTATAGCTTCACTCGCGCCGGGGCAATCGGTTACTTATACAGTAACGTTAAATGTTCCTGCAGGATTTACAGGTCCATTAACAGTTGCTGCAACTGCAACGGCACCCGATTTTGTCGATCCTGTCACCACGTGTACACAATGTAGCGATACAGACACAGCGGCAGCACCGGGTACACACGATGTGGCAATAAAAATGACAGATAATATAGATGTTTACACTGCAGGTGCAAACTCAACGTATACAATTACAGTGACTAACAACGGCCCGGATGTGGCAACAGCAGTTACTGTATCTAACCCTGTTCCGGCAGGGATAACTGCGTTTACATGGGTAGGTAGTAACGGTACTTCGGGTACAGGTTCACTTAACGATGTTATACCTACACTTACAGCAGGACAAACTATAACCTATACAGTAACATTAGGTGTGCCTGCGGGACACACTGCCAATATAGAAAGTACTGCTACGGTAACGAGTGCAGGTACAGATAGCAATACTGCAAACAACACAGTTACAGATATTGATTATGCTACAGGTTCTGCCGATTTGGTAGTAACTAAAACTTTAAACCAGGGAACTACATATACAGCAGGCCTTAATGCGGTTTATACAATAACAGTGAGAAATGAAGGGCCTACTGCGGCGCAAAACGTTTCTGTTACAGATAATATTCCTACTGGCTTAAATGCGGCCTCGGCAACATGGTCTGGTAGTAACGGAAGCAGTGGTACGGGTAATCTTACCAATGTAATTCCAAGTCTTGCTGTGGGTCAAACAGTAACGTACCAGTTAACTATACCGGTGCCGAGTAATTATAGCCCGACGGCAAATATTGTTAACCAGGTTGCTGTAACGAGCACAACACCAGATCCTAACCCGGACTGTGCGGGCTGTACGCATACTGCTACACCTAATCCTCAGGCAAATCTTATAACCTATAAAACAAATGGGCAAACACAGTATGCTGTAAACTCTACAGTTGTTTATACCATTGTGGTAACCAACCCGGGGCCAAGTGATGCGAGAAACGTAGTTGTTCAGGATTCTAAGCCGTACAACGTAAACTTAATGTCGTGGGAAGGAAATAACAATGGTGGTTCGGGAGGATTTACGAATACCATTCCTGTTCTTGCAGCGGGACAAAGTGTAAAATATACGGTAACAATTTTTGTTGAGCCAAATCATATTACAGCTGTAGGTCCGCTTGTAAATACTGTACAGGTAACAAGTACTACTCCAGACCCTGTACCGGCATGTCCTAATTGTACAGATACAGATACCCCAAGGGCAGATTATGTTACCGTTGACAAAACAGCATATTCTACAGAGGAGCTTGTGCTTGATGTATTGATTGATACCGATTGTATTAGCGTATACGATATCACAGCGAGTGCAGGTGATATTTATGGAAATTATGGTATTTCTTATTTCAACAGGAATAATTCAAATCCGGATAGTTTCCCTGTTCAGGATGGTATTATTATACGAAATGGTAATGCTAAATTTAGTGAAGGAAAATACAGGGAAGCAGATCTAAGTAGTACAGCTTCTGGTATAGGTGACACTGATTTAGAGAGTTTTAATGTTGATGCTAATGGTAATCATAACAATAGTAGCCTTAATGATGTAAGTTATCTTCAATTTAGGTTCGTTCCGTTGTCAGACGAGATGAGTTTTGAGTATGTATTTGCCGCAAACGAATACGGTCAGTTTCAGTGTGGATATGCCGATATATTTGCCTTTATGCTTACGAACGAAACTGCGGGTGGGGTTACACAAAATATTGCATTAGTACCTAGTACGAATACACCGGTTTCGGTAGGTACTATACGTAACGGTCTTCATAACAGCGGTTGCGGATCTGTACATGCAGAATTTTTTGCAAGGTACAATGTTGACGACGCGGCAAATTCAACAATAAACCATAGGGGACAGACAGTATTGTTAAAAGCTTCTGCCGAAGTGGTGCCTGGTGATGTTTATAAAATAAAACTAGCCGTTGGAGATTATAGCGATACATTATATGATAGTGCTGTATTTCTTGCAGGAGGCTCGTTTAATATTGGGCAGCCTACAGTACCGGATGATTTAACTATCGGTAATGGTTTTGCACTTTGTCCAGGAGAGACCTATACAATTACTTCAAGTGTTGGTGCCGGTTCTAACTTTATACTACGTTGGGAAAAAGACGGCGTATTGTTGAATAATCCTGATGGTACTCCAATTGACACACCAACCCTTACAGTGAGTGAAGGTGGTGTTTATACCTTAAAAGCAGCATTTTCTACTCAACCGGACTGTTTCCTTACAGATGATATAAGAATTGAATACCGTCCTGACATAGAATCAGGCCTGCCTAAAGATTTAAACCTTTGTGGAGATCCGAGCCAGCCAATGATGTTTAATCTATTTGAGAATGACGCGGCTATTTTGGCAGGTGTTGAGGACCCTAACACAGTAGAATTATATTACTATAAGTCTGTTGAAGAGTTTGAAAATAACTTTCCTCCAATCTATACTATGCCTTACGAAGCTAACAACGGAGATACTGTGATCGCGGTATTAATGGGTGTTTTCTACGATTGTCATAAAATAATGCCGTTTACCCTTAATATTTATGATTGCGAGATTGAGATGGAGCCACACACTGCATACGTATGTGAACCCGCGCCTTTTGATGGAGTAGAAGTTTTTGATCTTACGTCTTATACAGATGAAATGACTGTTGAAAATCCTGTTCCGGCAGGCTATATCTATACATTCTATAATAATGGTCCGGATGCTCAGGCAGGAATAAATGCTATCGCAGATCCGTCTTCTTATCAGGGTACTAATAATGAAATAGTATGGGTAAGGGCAGATAATCCTTCTGTTGAGGGTATCACAATCTATGGTGTTGATCAGCTTACATTGCTGGTTCCGCCTATCCCTGCTATTGCAGACACTCCCGATGTTTCTGCATGTACATCATATATTTTGCCGGCATTGCCTGCAAACACAAATTATTATACTGAAACCGCAGGAGGAGGACAATTGATCCCTGCGAATACTGCAATAACGACATCGCAAACTATTTATACATTCGTTGTTAGCGGCACGTCACCATACATTTGTACTAACGAAGACAGTTTTGTTGTAACTATTTATCCTGCACCTGTTGTTCAGGAACTTGCAGATGTTGCTGCTTGTGATGCATATGAATTACAGCCATTAACGGTAGGTAATTACTACACCGGCCCAGGCGGAACGGGAGACCTTCTTCCTGCTGGAACTGTCATAACCGAAACCCAGACAGTTTATATTCATGCTGTAACCGGAGATGCTACTACGGTTTGTACAGATGATTCTGATTTCGTAGTTACGATAAATAATGCCCCAACCATAGTTGAGCCTACCGCGTTAGAAGCGTGTGAGGCTGACAATGCAGGTTTTGCCACTTTTGATCTGACCCAAAGAAATGCCGAAGTGCTAAACGGTCAGTCGGGATTAACCATTACCTGGTACCCGACACTGAGTGATGCACAGCTAAATGTAAATGCCATCCCGGACCCATCGAGCCATTACGATGATTCAGGTATTGTATATGCAGGTGTAGTACAGGAAGGCACCACAACAGGCTGCCGCAGCATAGTACCGCTGACACTGATAGTACATCCACGCCCGGCAGTGCCGGTTGTAAGCCAGCTTACCCTGTGTGATGACAACAATTCACCGGACGGTATAGAAGAATTTGACTTAACCTTGAATGACGATGCAGCAAGGGGCGGGGATGCGAGCCTTACGGTTCAGTATTACCTAACCCAGTCAGATGCACAAAACAATACCAGCCCGATAACAACACCGCAGACCTATCCAAATGTAACCCCTAACCAGCAGACGATCTGGGTAGGTGTAGCAACAACCTTTGGCTGCCGCAGTGTATCTTCATTTACCATTGTGGTAAACCCGCTACCGGTATTAAGCGATAACCCTGCAGACTTCATTGCCACCGAGTGTGAAGAACTGCCTGGCGAGGCTGATTTTGACCTTGATGAAATTGCAACAGCTATAACTGCAGGCTCCGCGAGCTATGTGGTGTATTTCTACCAAACAGAAGCCCAGGCACTGGCTGGGGGTGCTGATTTTGAACCGGGCCCAACCTACCTTTCGGGCGATGCCGATATCTGGGCCAGGGTAATTAACCCTACCACGAACTGCGTAAGGGTAGCCCGTGTGGAACTAAATGTCATCCCTGCACCTATTGCGACCACCCCTGCGCCCATTGCAGAGTGTGATGACAACAACGACGGCTTTGCAAGGTTTGACCTTACGGCTGCCATGCAGGCTATTGAGGCCGCTCTTGCCGATGTAACGGTAAGTGCCTTTGAGACCCAGAGCGATGCCGACCTAAATGTAAATGCGATACCGTCACCCGAGGCTTATGACAATATCGTAGCAGGTACCCAGACCCTTTACCTAAGGGTACAGTCGGACCTTACGGACTGCTATGATACGGTAACCCTTGTGCTGATTGTAAACCCAAGGCCTGATGCCCACAGTCCTGCGCAGCCTTACGCCCTATGCGATGACGGTACCAGCGATAGTGATGGCATAGCCCATTTTAACCTGAACAGCCAGAGTGCTGAGATACTGCAAGGCTTAGACCCTGCGCAGTACACGGTAGACTATTATACCGATGCTGCAGCTACACCAGCCAGCCTTATCGGTACACCGGGCAACTACCCATCGGCAAGTGCTACGATATATGCCAAAGTAACCAATACAGCCACAGGCTGTTTCTATATCGTACCGGTACGCCTGGTGGTGAATGCACTTCCGGTGCTTATCACCAATGAGTACAGCTACTCGCTGTGTGATACCACCCTGCCGGCCAACAAAGAGACCTTTGACCTTACCACTACCATCGGTAATTTCATCACCGATGAAAACCTAAACGGTGTAGAAGTAACCTTCCATACCACCCTTGCCGATGCGCAAGGGAACACCAATGCCCTTACCGACGCCCAGGCCCAGGCGTATGAGAATACCAGCCAGGTACAGAGCCTTTATGTACGCTTTACGGTAACCACTACAGGCTGCTATAGGCTTGGCTACCTTGATATCAGGGTAGAGCCGCAGCCGGTATTAACCCTTCCCTCACAGGATGAGCTAACGGTATGTGATACCGATGGCAACGGTATCGGTGAGTTTAACCTTGAAGCCTTAAAAGAGGTCCTTGCCAATGGTGATGCGAGCCTTGTGATTACCTTCCACCTAACGGCGGAAGAAGCACTATCGGGAGCCAACCCAATCGGCAACACAACCGACTACAGGAATGACCACCCGGGCACACAAACCCTTTGGGTAAGGGCAGTAAGCAGCACCACAGGCTGCTTTAACACCACGGCATTCCAAATCACCCTTACAGTATCCCCTGCACCGCAGGCCCCTGGCCTTGAAGATATCACCCTTTGTGATGATACCGACAACAACGGGCAGGACGCAGCGGTAAGGACAGACCTTACAGTATATGAAACACAGATAGAAGAGGCAGTAGCCCCGGTGGAAGTAACCATCACCTATTACCTTTCACAGGCCGATGCCGATGCGGGCATTAACGGTATTGCCAGCCCTGCAAGGCACATTGCCAGGGATGGGCAGGTGATCTGGGTAAGGGTAGAGAATGCTGCAGGCTGCTATAGCCTTACGAGCTTCACCATCCATATCAACAAGCCGCACGTACCGGTAATCCCAACACCCCTTGCGGTGTGTAACGAGGCACTGCCAAATGACGGTATTGCCGAGTTTGACCTTACACAAAAAGAGGATGAGATACTGGGCCCTGATGGGGTAGGCATGGACTACCTTGTAGACTACTTTACAGAAGACCCAAAAGCAGACAGCACCGCCGTGGCAATCGCTGACCCTAAGGCGTATGTAAATACAGACAGCAATGGAGCAGCCCAAAACCCAAGAACGATCTGGGTAAGGGTAACCACCACCCATGGGTGTGTTAGCTATA